>WLWG01000015.1_pt1 | contig 193960 bp, 186 predicted proteins | sample 6712871 | NCBI WGS metagenome assembly WLWG01 (sample SAMN12718693, study PRJNA515312) | sponge metagenome | isolation source: marine sponge | host: Mycale hentscheli | place: New Zealand: South Island, Marlborough, Capsize Point | collected 2003-05-01 | reverse complement strand
ATCGACTTCCAGGGTGTAACTGGCCCGGTCGACTTCAACGAGTACGGCGATCTCGCGCAGGGCACCATTGAGGTGAACGAGTACACCTCGAACACTGAGTTCGAGTCACTGGGCAAGATCACCGCTGCCGTGCCGCTGCCGTAGCAGCAAGTCACCACGTGTGTGGGCCCCGTCTCCCCCGGGAGGCGGGGCCCACCGCTTTCTCCTCGGCGAAGCTGCTCCCCACGATCGTGACATCGCGGCCTGGAAGGGCGTAACGGCGCGCTGATCACGTGCGCCTTTCTGCGCGACTCCAGATCCACAGGTTGCCCCGATGCACCGGTTGGGGCCGGTATCGGGTGTCAGGCTTTACGCGCCTCCTGGGTCATCTGTGCATACGTCGCTAGCCCTCGTGTTGCTCAAGACCGAGCTCAAACCGCCTGCGGTGGACGTTCAGGCCGCTGGGCCATAAGGGATTGGCCGCCTGCGCAATGTTGTGCGTGCGTAGCGGTCGCTGGCGGTCAGGCTTGGGCGAGTGTGCCGAGGTACAACTCAATGACCTTCGGGTCGTTGGCGAGAGCTTTGCCGGTGCCGGTGTATGCGTTTTTGCCCTGGTCGAGGACATAGCCCCGATCCACGATCTGCAAGCACCGGCGTGCGTTCTGCTCCACGATGATCACGGTGACGCCGGTCTGGTTGATCTCGCGCACCCGGACGAAGACTTCGTCCTGCAAGGCGGGGGAGAGGCCGGCGCTGGGTTCATCGAGCAACAAGACGCTCGGCTCCATCATTAGCGCGCGTCCCATGGCAACCATTTGCCGCTCGCCGCCGGAGAGGGACCCTGCTCGCTGCTTTCGCCGCTCACCCAACGTGGGGAACAGATCCACCACCTTGTCGAATCGTGCCGAGAAATTCTTGGGGTCCTGGAAGGCGCCCATTTCCATGTTCTCCTCAATGGTGAGCGAGGGGAACACGTTGTTGGTCTGCGGCACGAAGCCCACGCCACGCCGCACGAGCTGATCCGCCCGGAGATTCGTGATGTCCTCATCACGCAGCAACACGGCGCCGGTGTTGATGTGCACGAGGCCGAAGATCGCCTTGAGCAGGGTGGACTTGCCCGCCCCATTGGGCCCGATGATGCCGACGAGTTCTCCGTCTTTGGCATACAGATCGGAGCTGTTGAGGATGTTTACCCCGGGGAAGTAGCCCGCATACAGGCCGTCGGCACGCACCAGCGCTCCGACAGCCTCCGACTTGTGCACCTGCTCTATCGTCGCCGCGTGGGGCGTGGCGAGTTGCTCGGCGTTCGTGTCGAGTTCGGTCTCGAAGGCGTGCGCGTTGTCCGGGTCGTCGGGCCCTGCGAGATCGGCTGGCTCGGTGTAGTTCATGCGCTGTCTCCGTCGGAGGATTGGGTGAGTGATTCCCCAGTCTCGGTCAACTGTGCCTCGTGGTGGGCTCCCAGGTACGCATCAATGACCGCTTGATTCTTCATGACGGTGTCCGGAGGACCCTCGGCGATGACCTCACCCTGGGCCATCACGATGACCCAGTCGCTGATGTCGTGAACCATGTCCATGTCGTGCTCGACAAAGAGCACGGTGGTGCCCTCTTCCCGCATGGTCTTGATGTGACCGAGGAGGCTTTGCTTCAACGCTGGGTTGACGCCGGCCATCGGTTCGTCGAGCATGATGAGTTCGGGATCCGCCATGAGGGCGCGAGCCATCTCGAGCAGCTTGCGCTGGCCACCGGACAGTGACCCGGCGAAATCCCCGACCTTCTCGTGCAGGTTGAACCGCTCGAGCAGCCCCATGGCTTTCTGGCTGACGGACTTCTCTTGGGAGTTCCACAGGAAGGGCAAGATGGCTGCGAAGAAGCGTTCACCGGTCTGGTGCTTGGCGCCGAGTCGCATGTTGTCGATGACGGTCATGCGGCTGAGGGCCTTGGTTAGCTGGAAAGTGCGCACCATGCCGATTCGAGCGAGCTTGTACGGCGCAGTTCCGGCTACCTGGCGGTCGTTGAACGTCCAGGTGCCTTCGTTAGCATCGTCGAATCCGGTGATCAGGTTGAAGAACGTGGTCTTGCCAGCGCCGTTAGGCCCGATGAGGGCCGTGATCGCCCCACGCTGAATCTCGACGTGTTCCACGTTTACCGCCGTGAGGCCGCCAAAGGACCGACGAACGTGGTCGGCGACCATGATCGGGTCGGGCTTGGGCACGCCCGGGCGGGGTTCCACGGTGGAGAGCGCGGCGCGGGCGGACGCAGCTATCGAGTCAGAGACTGCTTGGTCATTTGGCATCGAGCGCCAACTCCCTTCTGTCTCCGAAGATGCCCTGAGGCCGGAAGACCATCAAGGCGATCAGTCCCGAACCCATGAGAACGAAACGGATATTGCCGACGTCGGTCGGCTGCAGGAAGTCGATCCAGCCGGCCTGAATGGCCTGTCCGAGGAACTCTCCTGTTCCGGCCAGGATGATCCAGAACAAGATGGCGCCGACGATCGGTCCGAAGACCCGCGCCGCCCCACCGAGCAGCAGAATCGTGTAAGCGAAGAAGGTGAATTCTGGTCGGAACGTGTCCGGCTGCACCGACTGTTTGGCGACCGCCCAGACGATGCCGCCGAAGGCTCCGATCACGCCTCCGAGCATCAGAGCCTGCAGCTTGTAGGCGAACACGTTCTTGCCGAGAGAAACCACGGCGGCTTCGTCTTCGCGGATGCCACGGACGATTCGGCCCCAGGGCGAACGCACCAAGAGCCACACCAGGAGGGTGAACAGGGCCACAAGGATCCAGCCGACGATAACCACCCACAGGTCCTGCCGCGTCCAACTGAGCACTGGCAAGCTCTGGAAATCTGCTGGCAGGGGGTTGGTGTCGTGGAAGTCCTGGCCGAGCTTTCCGTTGAGGCCTTGCGCGCCACCGAGAACGTCCTTGAAGGCGATCGAGCGCACGGTGAGCCGGACGAGCTCGCTGAAGGCGATCGTCACGATGGCGAGATAGTCGGCCCGCAAGCGCAGGGTCGGAATACCCAAAATCAGTGCGATCACGAGAGCAACGACGACGCCCACGACGATGGCCAGCCACAGGCTGAGGTCGAAGGTGAGGACGATGACGCCCACCGCATACGAGCCCGCGGCGACGAACGCCACCTGACCGAAGTTCAGCAGCCCGGTGTATCCGAACTGGACGTTGAGGCCGATGGCTGCAAGGCAGTAGATGATCGCCTGAATACCAATGGCCTGCGTGAGGGTCTGGGTGAGGACAAAACTCCAATCCATGTCAGCCCACCCTCTCGCGTCTGCCGAGGATTCCCTGCGGGCGAATCATCAGGATGACGATCATCACGAACAGGGCTCCGACGGTCTTCATCTCCGTGGGGATCACCAGGCTGGTGAGCTGGATGAAAACGCCCACCACGAGGGCACCGATGATGGCGCCGTACACGGTTCCGAGGCCGCCAAGGATGACCGATGCGAAGATGATCAGGAGTACTCGCTGCCCCATGTTCCAGATGTTGTCCTGAGTCAAGCCCAGGTAGATGCCGCCGAAGGCAGCCAGTCCAGCCGCGACGGTCCAGACGACCGCGATCACCTTCTCGACGTCAATGCCCGTTGCCGAGGCCAGCGCCGGGTTATCCGAGACCGCGCGGGTGGCCTTACCGATCCGCGAGCGCTGTACCCACAGGATGGTGATGATCAGCGCGATGGTCGCGAGCCCCGCGAGGATGAGTGCCTTGGGGGTAGTGCTGACAGGGCCGATCTCAATGCCTGGTTGGCCGGCGTACTGGTTGAAGTTTCTCGGTGCACCACCGAAGAACAGGGCCACCCCGTATCGGATGACGATGGCCAGGCCGATGGTGATGATCATCATGGCGATCAGGCCGGTCTTGCGCCGGCGTAAGGGGCGCCACAGCACCTTGTTCTGGCCCCAACCGAACAGCACAGCCGCGATGATGATGGCAATCGGGGCGGCGATGATGATGTGCAGACCTGCCTCGTTCAATATCAGTGCTGTAAATGCGCCGAGGGTGAGCAGGTCGCCGTGGGAGAAGTTGGTCAGGCCCGTGGTGCCAAAAACGAGGTTCAGGCCGAGTGCCCCAAGGGCGATCATGATGCCGAACAGGATGCCGTCGAAGAGTAGTTGCACGAATTGATCTCCGGAGACGTCGATGAAGCCACCGTCGTCGCCGCCACCGCCTTCACCCTCGACGAGCTTGGTGATGATCTTCTTTTCCCCGCCAAGGACCAGGAGGGATCGGCTGGCGTCCTCGGGATTCTCTAGCGCAATGCCGTCGGGCAGCGTGGTCACGTCGATTTCGATGGCGTAGGTGCCGCCTCCGGGTAGCGGAATCGCAAAGTCACCGTTCGCATCGGACGTTCCCGTTTCGCTGAACCCGGCCTCGTCGCTCACCGTGATGGATACGTCCGGGATGCCCGACCCGTCGGGGGCGGTGAAGTTCCCGACGAGCGTCGTATCCACGGCGTGGGCCGCCGAGGCCCCGAGAATGGTGACGCCCAGGAGAGACAGAACCGCCAGCACCACAGCCGAGACGGCAGCGCGGACCGCGATCAGCACGAAGCCAACCTCCCGAGGTCGCCTGACGGCGTTGATCGCCGATCAGAGAATCTTGGTAACACTAGCGGCCCGTCGGGTGATTTGGGACCCGGTCGTCCTAATAGCCGCTTTTTGTTACTACTTCGCTACCGGCCGCACGAGGCAGGTCAAACGAGCGGTGCAGACGGGGCGGTCGGCATCGTCGACGATTCGAATTTCGGTGCACACGACGGTGCGTCCGGCCGAGAGCACCAGGGATTCACCGCGGACGTGTCCGGACGTCGCCGATCGGTGGTGGGTGCAATTCAGGTCGATCCCGACCACCACGCTCTCGGGTGCAACGAGCAGGGTCCCGTGGATCGAGCCGAGTGACTCGGCAAGCACGGCATTGGCCCCTCCGTGAAGGAGCCCGAAGGGTTGGGTGTTGCCTTCGACGGGCATCGTCGCGACAACGCGTTCTCGGTTCGCCGCGATGAGCTCAATGCCCATTCTCTCTCCGAGCGCCCCCACACCCCATTGGGCCAATGTGTCGACAACCTCATCGTTCACCGCGTCATCTCCCATACCGACCTCTCCTGTACCGAAATCTCCTGTACCGACAGCGTATGTCCCGCAGCGCGGGTGACGCGGTGACACCGGGACGATGCCCCGGCGACATGGCAGTCGCCGGAGCGAGCCGCCGGAAAAGCCTAGGATCGGAACGTGGCCGACCCGGGACGTTTATTGGTGCTCGACGGGCACTCGTTGGCCTACCGCGCGTTCTACGCGTTGCCGGTGGAGAACTTCAGTACAAGCACGGGTCAACCGACGAACGCCGTATACGGATTCACATCCATGCTGGTCAATCTGCTACGCGATGAGGAGCCCAGTCACGTCGCGGTGGCCTTTGATGTGTCACGCCGCAGTTTTCGAACCGAGAAGTTCCCGGACTACAAGGCCACGCGGTCGGCGTCTCCGGACGGTTTCAAAGGCCAGGTCGAACTGATCAAAGAGGTGGTCCGCGCGTTTGGGGTGAATGCGCTGGAAATGAAGGGGTTCGAAGCCGACGACATCATTGCCACGCTGGCCACCCAGGCGACCACCCGCGGCTTCACCGTCGGCATTGTCAGCGGTGACCGTGACACGTTTCAGTTGGTCGACGAGCGCACCACGGTGCTGTATCCACGCAAGGGAGTGTCCGATCTCGCTCGGATGACACCCGAAGCCATCGTTGAGAAGTACGGATTGAATCCTGGGCAGTACGCAGACTTCGCGGCCCTGCGCGGCGACCCGAGCGACAACCTTCCTGGCATTCCCGGCGTGGGGGAGAAGACCGCCGTCAAGTGGCTGAACGCCTACAGCGACCTGGCCGGGTTGATCGATCACGTAGACGAGGTGGGCGGGAAGGTCGGTGACGCCCTGCGCGAGGCCGTGCCGCAGGTGCTGGTCAACCGCGAACTCACCGAACTCGTCCGAGACGTGCCCGTAGCGGTCGATCTCGACACCCTGCAATGGCGCGAGTGGTCCAGGACATCCGTCAGCGAGCTCTTTGACAGCCTGCAGTTCGCGGCGCTGCGGTCACGGGTTGAGTCGCTTCCGCACGGCACCGGAGGTGACGACGTGCTCGACACCCGGGGCGCTGACGAGCCAGCGGCCATGGACATTGAGGTACGCGAGGCGGGCACCGTGGCCGAGGTGCTGGCGGGGGTCACCGGTGGTGCGGTGGCGTTTCGCGGATCCTGGGCAGCCGGTCGGGGCTCGATCGACGCGGTTGCTGTGTGCGACGGCACGTCGGTGACCGTGCTGCCGCTGGGCGGTGACGACGATCGTGACGCGCTTGACGCGTGGCTGATGGATCCGTCCATCGACAAGCGCATCCACGATGCGAAAGGGCCCGACCTCGCCCTGCTAACCCGTACCGGCGGTGACGCGGTGATCCGGGGCGTGTCCGTGGATACGGCGCTGGCGGCCTACCTGGACAGCCCAGGGGCTCGCTCCTACGGGCTGGAGGACGTAGCCACACGGCTAGTTGGTCGCACCTTGGACGACGAACCCGAGTCCGGGCAGTTGGCCTTGGATGGCGGAGGCGAAGAGGACCTGCGCGGACTCGGAACGCAGGCGCAGGCCGTGCATGACATCGCAGAGGTAGTGCAGGAACGTTTGAAGGACGAAAAGATCGACTCGCTGCTCGCTGAGATGGAAATTCCTCTTGCCGGGCTTTTGGCGCGCATGGAGTACGCAGGTATTGCGACCGATCGCGCCGGATTGCAAGGCCTGTCCGAGGAGTTCGGTGCCACCATGCGGGCGGCGGAGGACGCGGCCCATGACATCGTTGGCCGCACCTTCAATCTGGGATCCCCCAAGCAGTTGCAGGAAGTCTTGTTTGTCGATCGTGGGTTGCCGAAGACGAAGAAGATCAAAACGGGCTACACCACGGACGCCGAGGCGCTGCAGAACCTGTTCGCCACGACCGAGGACCCTGTCCTCGAGCAGTTGTTGGCGTGGCGGGATGTGTCGAAGTTGCGCCAGACCGTGGAGGGGTTGCTTCCGTTGGTCGACGATGGGGGACGAATCCACACCACGTTCCGGCAGACGGCCACGGCCACCGGTCGACTCTCATCGTCCGACCCCAATCTTCAGAACATCCCTATCCGCACCGAAGCCGGACGCAGAATCCGCGGTTGCTTCATCGTGGGAGAGGAGTTCGAGTCACTGATGACGGCGGACTACAGCCAGATCGAGATGCGCATCATGGCGGACGCGTCGGGAGATGAGGGGCTGATCGAGGCGTTCATGGACGGCGAAGACCTCCACAATTCCGTCGCGGCCCGAGTGTTCGGGGTTGATGAATCCGATGTCGATCCTGAGATGCGGCGACGCATCAAGGCGATGAGTTACGGCCTGGCATACGGACTGTCCGCATTCGGGCTTGCGCAGCAACTGCGGATATCGCCGAACGAGGCGCAGGACCTGATGGACGAATACTTCACTCGATTTGGTGGTGTGCGCGACTACCTCGCTGGGGTCGTGGCCGAGGCTCGACAACGCGGCTATACCGAGACGATGTTCGGGCGCAGGCGGTACTTGCCGGATCTGAATCATGACAATCGTCAACGTCGAGAGATGGCGGAGCGAATGGCGTTGAATGCCCCCATTCAGGGGACCGCCGCGGACATCGTCAAGGTGGCGATGCTGAACGTCGATCGGGCCTTAACCGAGCGCAGCTTCGGCTCCCGCATGTTGCTGCAGGTGCACGACGAGCTGGTCCTCGAGGTGGCGCCGGGCGAAGCGCAGGAGGTCGAGGATCTCGTCCGCTCGCAGATGGGCGCCGCCGCTTCGTTGGAGGTGCCGCTGGATGTATCGGTGGGTCAGGGACTGAACTGGCAGGCCGCCGGCCACTAACGCCCCACCAGGGGCCGTCTTCTGGGCTCGACTTCTGGGTCCAACGCCGCGCGATTGGTGGATTTCTCCCGCTGCGGGGGCTGTCGAGCACCCCCGATGCCCCTGCCGTAGCCTTGGGGGGCCCAGCGACCGCTGGATTTCATCGATGTAATGGATTTCCCCCTCTATGACTGCTCCTACAACCTCCACGTCCACGCCTACTCAAGTTGCCGTGAACGACATCGGCTCCGCCGACGATTTTCTGGCCGCAATCGACGCGACCATCAAGTACTTCAATGACGGTGACATCGTCGAAGGCACCATCGTTAAGGTCGATCGAGACGAAGTACTTCTCGATATCGGCTACAAGACCGAGGGTGTGATCCCCTCCCGCGAACTTTCCATCAAGCACGACGTCGACCCGAACGAGGTCGTCGGAGTCGGAGACTCGGTTGAGGCCCTCGTCCTGCAGAAGGAGGACAAGGAAGGCCGTCTGATCCTGTCGAAGAAGAGGGCGCAGTACGAGCGCGCCTGGGGCACGATCGAGAAGGTCAAGGAAGAAGACGGCATGGTCGAAGGCCAGGTCATCGAGGTGGTCAAGGGTGGACTGATCCTGGACATCGGGCTACGCGGGTTTCTGCCGGCGTCCCTGGTTGAGATGCGCCGAGTCAGGGATCTGCAGCCCTACGTCGGCAAGACCCTGGAAGCAAAGATCATCGAGCTGGATAAGAACCGCAATAACGTGGTGCTGTCCCGTCGAGCCTGGCTTGAGCAGACGCAGTCGGAGGTTCGCCAGACGTTCCTGACGCAACTGCAAAAGGGACAGATTCGGTCCGGTGTGGTCTCGAGCATCGTGAACTTTGGAGCCTTCGTCGACCTCGGCGGTGTCGATGGTCTGGTCCATGTCTCCGAGTTGTCCTGGAAGCACATCGATCATCCGTCCGAGGTGGTTGAGGTCGGCACCGAGGTGACCGTCGAGGTCCTTGACGTCGACATGGATCGTGAGCGGGTCTCGCTGTCGCTCAAGGCGACCCAAGAGGACCCGTGGCAGCACTTCGCGCGGACCCATCAACTGAACCAGGTGGTGCCCGGCAAGGTGACGAAGCTGGTTCCCTTCGGCGCGTTTGTTCGCGTGGATGAAGGAATCGAGGGCCTGGTGCACATTTCCGAGCTCGCCGAGCGGCACATCGAACTGCCCGAGCAAATCGTTCAGGTAGGCGATGAGCTCTTTGTCAAGGTCATCGATATCGACCTCGAGCGTCGACGGATTTCGCTGTCTCTCAAGCAGGCGAACGATTCGGCAGACACCCAGGCCTCGGAAGAGTTCGACCCATATTTGTACGGCATGGCTCCGGCGTTCGACGAGGCCGGCAAGTACATCGGGCCCGATGGCTTCGATCCGGAGACCGGTGAATGGAAGTCCGGCTTCGAGGAGCAACGTGCCGCCTGGGAGCAGGAGTACGCCGACGCCCACGCACGGTGGGAAGCGCATCGCAAGCAGATGAGCGAGGCCCAGGAGGCTGATCAAGCTGCCGCGGTGGAGAGTGGTGAAGCGACGTCATACTCATCCGAGGGTGAGGACACGGACGGCTCGCTTGCGTCCGACGAGGCTCTGCAGGCCCTGCGCGACAAGCTCACGAACGACTAGCGAGAAACCGCCCAGGTGCGTGTCGGTCTCACCGGGGGAATCGGCTCCGGCAAGTCCACGGTGGTCGACATGCTCGCCATCATGGGCGCAGCGGTCGTCGACGCAGATGAGATTGCTCGCCGCGTGGTCGCACCGGGTTCCTCCGTGCTCGGGCGCTTAGCGGAGAAGTTCGGATCGGACATCCTGCTCGAGGACGGGTCGTTGGATAGGGCGCTGCTTGCTGAGCGTGCGTTCGCCGACGAGCGTGGAACTCGACGCTTGAACGAGATCACGCACCCGGCCATTCGTGAGCAGGCAGAGCGAGATATCTCACGCGCGGAGAAAACTTCCGAGATCGTCGTGTATGAAATGCCGCTGCTGGTGGAGAGTGGTCAGGTGTCTCTCGTGGATGTTGTCGTCGTGGTGGACGTCCCCGAGTCGGTGCAGATCGACAGAGCCGTGCAGCGAGGTATGGACGAGGCGGATGTGCGCCAGCGAATGTTGCGCCAAGCGTCTCGAGAACAGCGTCTCGAGGCTGCGGATGCTGTGATCGACAACAGTGGCTCCTATGACGCATCGCGCGCACAGGTAGACGCGTTGTGGGCAGAGTGGATCCGGCGGCCCGTATGACACGGCCCGTGACGGATCTGCAGCGCACGGTCGCGCCGTTCGAGGTTGTCTCGGACTACGTGCCCGCGGGGGACCAGCCGCAGGCCATCGAGGAGATCGCCCGCCGCATCGAGGGTGGTGACGCTGACGTCGTGCTCCTGGGTGCCACCGGAACAGGTAAGTCGGCCACCACGGCATGGCTTGTGGAGCGACTGCAACGACCGACGTTGGTCATGGCACCGAACAAGACGTTGGCCGCGCAGTTGGCGACGGAGTTCCGAGAACTTTTGCCCCACAACGCTGTTGAGTATTTCGTCTCGTACTACGACTACTACCAACCCGAGGCTTATGTGCCGCAGACCGATACCTACATCGAAAAGGACTCCTCGATTAATGAGGAGGTAGAGCGGTTGCGCCATTCAGCGACCAACTCATTGTTGACGCGCAGGGATGTGTTGGTGGTCGCGTCGGTGTCGGCGATCTACGGATTGGGGACTCCGCAGGAGTACGTCGATCGGATGGTGCGGCTGCGCGTAGGTGACGAGCGTGAGCGAGATGCTCTGCTGCGAATGCTGGTCGACATCCAATACACCCGAAATGACATTGCCTTCGAACGTGGAACCTTTCGTGTTCGTGGCGACACTGTCGAGGTCTTTCCGATGTATGAAGAACATCCCGTTCGTATCGAGATGTTTGGAGATGACATCGAGCGACTGATGACGCTGCATCCGGTGACGGGAGAAATCCTGACCGAAGATCAGGAGATGTACATCTTCCCGGCGAGCCACTACGTGGCGGGACCAGAACGCATGGAGCGCGCCATCGGCGACATCGAGGCGGAGTTGCAGACCCGACTCGCGGAGTTGGAGGCCCAGGGCAAGCAACTCGAGGCTCAGCGGCTACGAATGAGAACCAGCTATGACGTCGAGATGATGCGACAGGTGGGCACCTGCTCTGGCATCGAGAACTATTCGCGCCACATCGACGGTCGGCCGCCCGGCTCGGCGCCGCACTGCTTGCTCGACTATTTCCCTGAGGACTTTCTGCTGGTGATCGACGAGTCCCACGTCACGGTGCCGCAGATCGGTGCCATGTACGAAGGGGACACGTCGCGAAAACGAACGCTCGTTGAGCACGGTTTCCGCCTTCCCTCGGCGCTGGACAACCGGCCTTTGACATGGGCGGAATTCGTCGAACGCATTAATCAAACGATTTATCTCTCGGCAACCCCGGGTTCGTACGAGTTGGGCCGCGTCGAGGGAGATGTCGTCGAGCAGGTGATTCGACCAACAGGATTGGTGGATCCCGAGATCGTGGTCAAGCCGACCGAGGGTCAGATCGACGACTTGATGCACGAGGTGCGCGTGCGAGCGGAGCGCAGTGAGCGTGCCTTGGTGACGACGCTGACGAAGCGCATGGCGGAAGACCTGACGGATTACCTGGGAGAGCACGGCATCCGGGTGCAGTATTTGCATTCAGAGGTCGACACTTTGCGACGAGTCGAACTCCTTCGTGAGCTGCGTGCCGGTGTCTTCGATGTGCTTGTTGGCATCAACTTGCTTCGTGAGGGCCTGGACCTGCCAGAGGTGTCCCTGGTGGCGATCTTGGACGCGGACAAGGAAGGTTTCCTGAGGTCGGAAACGTCGCTGATTCAAACCATCGGCCGCGCTGCTCGCAACGTGTCCGGTGAGGTGCACATGTATGCAGATGCGGTCACTCCATCAATGCGGCAGGCGATCGACGAGACCAACCGTCGTCGAGCCAAGCAAATCGCGTACAACACCGAGCACGGAATCGACCCACAGCCCCTTCGAAAGCGGATCGCCGACATCACGGACCTCCTCGTTCGGGAGGAGGCCGACACCGAGGCGTTGATCGGTAGCCCATCGGGGCAGACTCCGCTGCCGGCCCGTCGCAGCGCATCTATGGCGGAAAGCGAGTTGGTCTCACTCGTTGAGCAACTCACCACCCAGATGCATCAAGCCGCGGCAGACTTGCAATTCGAACTAGCTGCGCGGCTGCGGGACGAAGTTTCTGATCTGAAGACAGAACTGCGCGGGATGCGGGAAGCGACGGGTTAGGCTCGCGCCAGCCAGTCCCGCCCTCGCACGAAAGAAGAATCTCGAACATGGACACGTCGCTGCTTGTGTGGGCCATCACGATCGGTGCCATCGTGCTGCTGATCTTGGTGGACTTCTTCACGGTGACCCGGAAGCCGCATGAAGTGATGTTCCGTGAGGGCATGCTGTGGAGCATCTTCTACATCGCGGTGGCGATCATCTTCGGTGTGATTGTGTGGAATTGGGCTGGGGCGGACTACGGGACTCAATACTTCACCGCTTACTTGGTCGAAAAGTCTCTCAGTGTGGACAACCTGTTCGTCTTCATCATCATCCTCACCCAGTTCCGGACGCCAGCAAACTTGCATCAGCGTGTGCTTCTCGTGGGAGTTGTCCTCGCACTCGTGATGCGTGCCATCTTTATTGCCATAGGCGCGACGGCGATCTCCTTGTTCGCGTTCACCTTCGTGCTGTTCGGCGCGTTGCTGTTGTGGACCGGGATTCAGCTGATGCGTCACCGCAACGAGGACCCGGACCCGATGGACAACATCATCATCCGCAACGTTCGCAAGCGGTATCGGTTTGCCGACGAGTACGACGGCACCAAACTTTTCACGGTCATCGATGGCGTCAAGGTCGCCACTCCGTTGTTGCTCGTCATGATCGCGATCGGCGGCACGGACCTTCTTTTCGCACTCGACTCGATTCCGGCGACCTTTGGTGTGACCCAGGAGCCGTATCTGGTCTTCGCGGCCAACGCGTTCGCCCTGCTCGGTCTTCGGGCCTTGTACTTTGTCCTGAAGGGCTTGCTCGACAAACTTGTTTACCTGTCGACCGGCCTAGCGGTCATCTTGATGTTCATCGGCGTGAAGCTCGTCCTGACTTACTTCCACGAAGTTTTTCCGGACACGGTGCCCAAGATCGAGACGACGTGGTCATTGGCTTTCATCGGGGTGGTTCTCGTGGTCGTGACGATCGCGTCGTGGATCAAGACGCGTCGGGATCCGGATGCGATTGCCCATGCGGGTCGCCTGACGGCTTCTCCGGAGGAGAAGGCGGGTGAGCAGGCCTAGCGGAACTCGCAGGGGGAGTGGCGTCCGTCCCGGACGGCCGCGTTGAGCCGGTGATGCCCGCATCGAGCAGGGCTTGCCGCAACGCTGCAATGTCGGTGCGGAGTGCCTCGAGATCCTCTTTGACCTCCGTCTGTCCCTCCTGCGCCCGTCCGCTGATTCGGGTGACCACCGCCGAGGCGACCGATGCACCCACCAGGCCAAGAAGCGAGATGCCCACGACCATGAGCCCGACGGCGACTATGCGCCCGTTCGTGGTGACCGGCACGTAATCGCCGTAGCCGACGGTGGCCATAGTGACCAGTGACCACCACACCGCATCGCCGAAGGATTCGATATCCGCGCCCTTAGCCCCGCGCTCTGCGTTCAGCACAGCGAGGGAGCTGAGATACGTCAGGAACGCCACCGCGAAGACCACGGCCGTCGCGGTCCGACCGAAGCGCAACCGGCTGCCCCGGCTGATGAGCCACTGACCGGCGGTGAGCACGCGCAGGACGCGCAGCACTCGGAAGGCAGGAACCGCGACCGCAATGACATCGAGCGGATGGTGAACCAGGTACGCGATGTGCTTGGGCGCCAGGACGGTGCGAAGGGTGAGATCGGCAATGAAGACAACCCAGATGACGTTCATCGCGGTGTCGAGTCGATCTAGCCCCTGAGAGGTGAGGCGTTCGTCGAGAACATAAAACGAGTACAAGACGAGATAGCCAACGGCCAAGAGCACCATGGCGAGGGCGGTGCGGCGCTCGTACGCGTCCAGTCGCCCTTGAGCTCGAACTTGTCGAGGGTTGTCTGGATCTGGCTTGTTGTCGGTGATGTGCGCCCAGACCCGATCCATGCGGGAGGCATCCAACGCTGCAGGAGTTGAGGCTGCTGCTGATTCTTGGGGTTGCGCTGATGCCACCAGGGCAGCCTACGAGGTGGGACATCGTGAAGTGTTGGGCAATATTCAGGGATCCAGATGCGCAAAGACCACAGGGCGGGACGTCTGTTGCCCTATGCTCACGTTAGATGAGGGAGGAGTTCGCAATGTCCGAAGATGAACAAGCAGCAGCTACTACCCCGCAGTCGCCTCCGCCGGTACCGGTGCCACCAAAACCCACGGTGGACCAGAACGGAAACCCGATCAGTCCACGATCACGTCTAGCGTGTGCCCTACTTGCCTGGATTGTGGGTATTTTTGGTGTGCACCGCTTCTACGTTGGGAAAGTTGGCACCGGCATCGCGATGATCTTCACCTTGGGTGGTCTTGGCATCTGGGTACTTGTGGATTTGATCATGATTTTGGTGGGCTCATTCAAGGACAAAGAGGGGCGTCTCGTTCTCAACTGGCAATAGGAAGACGGTAATCGTTCGCCACACAGGGTCGAGCAGTTTCCGGCAGCGCACTCTCGATCACCAGCCGCGTTCCCGCCATTCATCCAAGGAGGGCCGCTCGCGGCCCAGCGTCGTGTCGTCACCATGGCCGGGGTAGATCCAGGTGTCGTCGTCGTAGCGGTCAAAGATCTTCTCGGCCACTCCGCGGTACAAGGTGTCGAAATCTTCCGGCGACCACGTGCGACCCACGCCACCCGGGAATAGGCAGTCACCGGTAAACAGGTGTGAGTGCCCGCTGGGGTCATCGAAGGTGATGACCAGCGATCCGGGGGTGTGGCCGACCAGGTGGATCACTCCCATGGTGACGTCACCTACGGTGATGGAGTCTTCGTCGTGCAGTCGATGTGTGGTGGGAACATCGATCGCGTCTGCGTCCGCATCGTGGGCGTAGGTCGGCGCTTCCGTAGCGCGTACAACGTCGTCCAGTGCGCCCCAGTGGTCGTGGTGGCGATGCGTCGTCACGATGCCGGTGAGGTTTTTTCCGCCCACGAGGGTGAGGATCCGCTCCGGTTCGGCTGCGGCGTCAATCATGAGTTCCGCGCCCGTAGCGGTGCAGCGCAGCAGATAGACGTTGTTGTCCATGGGGCCAACCGCAAGTTTGCGGATGACCACCGTCGGCAGTTCGCGGATGAGTGCGGGACCGCCTACGCTTGCGTGACCGGAGTACACGTTCGGCACCCTAGCGGCAGATGCCAGCAAAAATGGTGCCGAGAAAGGGGCCTTGGTGGTTGGCGAGAGCCTCGTTGTCCGCGGTGCCCGGGAGCACAACCTCAAGGACGTATCGCTTGACCTTCCTCGCGATGCACTGATCGTCTTCACAGGGCTGTCGGGATCTGGCAAGTCCTCGTTGGCCTTCGACACCATTTTTGCTGAAGGGCAGCGTCGTTACGTGGAGAGCCTGTCGGCGTACGCGCGTCAGTTTCTCGGACAGATGGACAAGCCAGATGTCGATTTCATTGAAGGGCTTTCACCGGCGGTTTCGATCGATCAGAAGTCAACATCTCGCAATCCGCGCTCGACGGTGGGGACCATCACGGAGGTTTACGATTACCTGCGCCTGCTCTATGCCCGGATAGGAAAACCGCACTGCCCGGAGTGCGGGGATCCCATCAGCCGGCAGACCCCGCAACAGATCGTCGACCAGGTGCTCGACTTGGCAGCAAAGACCCGATTCCAGGTGCTGGCGCCCCTCGTGCGTGACCGCAAGGGTGAATACGTCGAGCTCTTTCAGCAGTTGCAAACACAGGGCTACTCCCGGGCTCGCGTCGACGGCGTCGTCTATGGGCTGGACGAAGTCCCCAAGCTCAAGAAGCAAGAGCGGCACACCGTCGAAGTCGTTGTGGATCGACTGACCGTCAACAAAGAATCACGACGCCGACTCACGGACAGCGTGGAGACGGCCCTCGGTCTCGGCCACGGGTACGTGGTTTTGGACTTCGTCGATCGCAAGGAAAGTGATCCCGACAGAGAGCGGATCTACTCCGAGCATCTGGCCTGCCCGAGGGACGGACTGTCGTTCGAAGAACTCGAACCACGCTCCTTTTCGTTCAATTCTCCTTTCGGAGCATGCCCCGAATGCTCCGGTTTGGGAACGACACGCGAGGTGGATATCGAACTGGTTGTCCCGGACGTGGATCGCTCCCTGAGTGAGGGAGCAATTGCGCCGTGGTCCCGTGGCACAGTCTCGGGATACTTCTCGCGGCTGCTCGAGGCCATCGCCGATGAAATCGGTGTTGATGTCGAAACCCCGTGGAAGAAGATTCCGGCGCGGTCGAAGAAGGTGATCCTTGAAGGCTACGCCGAGCCCATTCATGTGCAGTACCGCAATCGCTATGGGCGGCGCCGTTCGTACTACACCGAGTACGAGGGAGTTGTTCCGTATGTGAAGCGCCGTCACGCGGAGGCAGAAACCGATGCGTCAAGGGAACGCTTCGAGGGTTACATGCGGGAAGTCCCCTGCAGCGCCTGTTCGGGGAGTCGGCTCAAGCCCCTCACGCTCGCGGTCACGATAGAGGGTAAGTCGATCGCCGACATCGCCTCGCTTCCGATCGGGGAGGCCGCCGACGTCTTGAGCAGCCTTGCCCTCAGCGAGAGAGAAAGCGTGATCGCGTCACGCGTGTTGAAGGAGGTCAACGAGCGCCTGCAATTCCTCGTGGACGTCGGTCTGCATTACCTGTCCATGGATCGTGCTGCCGGCACCCTGGCCGGCGGTGAGGCGCAGCGGATCCGCTTGGCCACCCAGATCGGATCAGGCCTCGTGGGTGTTTTGTACGTCCTCGATGAGCCGAGCATCGGACTCCACCAGCGTGACAATCACCGCCTGATTGAAACCCTGGTGCGCCTCAGGGATCTGGGGAACACGCTGATCGTGGTTGAGCACGATGAGGACACGATCCGCACCGCCGACTGGGTCGTCGACATCGGACCCGGTGCCGGAGAGCACGGTGGGCAGATCGTCGTCAGCGGAAGCGTGCCCGAGCTGCTCGCGAATTCGGAATCCATCACCGGTCAGTACCTGTCGGGAAGCCGAGGTATCGATGTTCCGGCCGTGCGGCGTCCTCAGGAGCGTGGATGGATCACCATCAAGGGAGCGCGTGAACATAATCTGCAGAATGTCTCGGCGCGTTTTCCGTTGGGGAACTTCGTCTGCGTGACCGGGGTGAGCGGGTCAGGCAAGTCGACCTTGGTGAACGACATCCTGTTCAACGTCCTGGCGCGCGATTTGAACGGCGCCCGGCTCGTGCCAGGAAAGCACAAGAGCATCTCTGGTACCGATCAGATCGACAAAGTTGTGCACGTCGACCAAAGTCCCATCGGGCGTACGCCACGGAGCAATCCGGCGACATATACGGGTGTCTTTGATCACATTCGCAAGCTTTTTGCCGCGACTGCGGAAGCCAAGGTGCGGGGGTATCAGCCGGGTCGATTCTCCTTCAACGTGAAAGGCGGACGATGCGAAGCGTGCAGCGGCGACGGCACGATACGGATCGAAATGAACTTCCTTCCGGACGTCTACGTTCCCTGCGAGGTCTGTCACGGTGATCGGTACAACCGCGAGACCTTGGAAGTTCATTACAAGGGTAAGACCATCGCGGAGGTGCTCGATCTTCCGATAGAAGACGCCCTGTCCTTCTTCGAGGCGGTGCCGGCGATCGCACGGCACCTGTCGACATTGGTCGATGTGGGGCTCGGATACGTGCGAATGGGACAGTCGGCGCCGACGTTGTCCGGGGGAGAGGCGCAGCGCGTGAAGCTCGCCAGCGAACTGCAAAAGCGCTCCACGGGCCGCACCGTGTACGTACTCGATGAACCCACCACCGGTCTGCACTTCGAAGACATTCGCAAACTCCTCGGTGTCCTTCAATCCCTGGTTGATAAGGGCAACACAGTTATCGTCATCGAGCACAACCTGGACGTCATCAAGTCCGCCGACTGGATCGTGGATCTCGGGCCGGAGGGGGGATCCGGAGGAGGAACGGTCGTTGCGGAAGGAACGCCGGAATCGGTAGCGGCCGCGGACGCGAGCCATACCGGACGTTTTCTTCACCCCCTGCTGTGAACGCGCCTTCGGCGAAACAGTCACGTACCATGACGCCATGGCACCTGCTCTTGGACGACGAGACGTTATTGCCGGCGGCGGCTTGATAGCCGTCGGTGGCATCCTGGTGGCCTGCGGCGGCGGTGAGAGCGCGTCCGAGGACACGGCCGCTACCGCTGAGCCTGCACCATCCCCATCACAGACCGCAGACTCGTCGACGCCTGAATCTGACCCCAGCACGGCCGAGGAAACAGACGTCGAGGACGCCGAAGGCGCCGAGGAGGCCGCTTCGCAGGAGGCGGTCGATGGACTCGCATCCGTGGACGAGATTCCCGTCGAGGGTGGAGTGGTGATTTCCGATCCGCCCGTCGTGCTGGTGCAGCCGACGTCCGGCGACGTCAAAGGGTTCAGTGCGGTATGCCCGCACCAGGGGTGCTTGGTGTCGTCAGTGGAGTCCAACGAGATCGTGTGTCCCTGTCACGGATCGCTGTTCTCCGCCACGGACGGCAGCGTGATCGCGGGACCGGCAGCCGAGGGTCTACCGGCGGTTCCCGTGGAGGTGCAGGGAAACTCGGTCGTCCTCGCCTGAGGCAGCGACGATGGCCGATCCCAGCGAATACCGGCCGGCCGCTGGATCCATTCCGCAAGCGCCGGGCGTCTACCGGTTCCGGGACGCCCACGGACGTGTTGTGTATGTGGGCAAGGCACGGTCGCTGCGCTCCCGACTTAATTCATACTTCGCTGACTTCACGGCACTTCATCCGCGGACGCAATCGATGCTGACGGCGGCCGACAGTGTGGATTGGGTAGTCGTCGCGAACGAAGTCGAAGCTCTTGCCCTGGAGTTCACGTGGATCAAGGAGTACGACCCACGTTTCAACGTCAAGTACCGGGACGACAAGTCCTATCCGTACCTTGCTCTGACTATCTCCGAAACATTTCCACGCGCTGCGGTGGTCCGCGAGCCTCGACGAAAGGGGACCCGATACTTCGGTCCCTACGCCCATGCATGGGCCATTCGAGAGACCCTCGACGAGTTGACGAAAGTGTTCGGAGTGCGAACGTGTCGAGATGGCGTCTTCAAGCGGGCCGCGCAGTTGGGGCGGCCATGCCTGCTTGGCTATATCGATAAGTGCTCCGCGCCATGCGTGGGTCGCATCGATGAAGAGCAGTATCGGCAACGCGTGGACGACATGAGTCGCTTCCTCGGTGGGCAAACAGACGCGTTCATCAAGGACATGCGTACGGCGATGGAGGAGGCGTCCACGCGCCAGGACTACGAGGAGGCGGGTCGATGGCGGGATCGGATGGGCGCCCTGACCCGGGCGATGGAGCGCAATGCCGTCGTCCTCGGTGATAGCACCGATGCCGACGTGGTTGGCCTCCATGACGACCCCCTGGAGGTGGGTGTCCAGGTCTTCCACGTCCGCGCGGGCCGACTGATCGGTGAACGAAGTTTTATCGTCGAGAAGGCAGAAGACCTCTCCGTCGGTGGCTACGGGGAACGCGTTCTGCAGCGCTTGTATGCAGCACGTGAAGGTGTGGAGATCGATAGCGCGGTGCCACCGAGAGAGATCCTCGTGTCGCATGCCCCCGCGGACATTGACGCGCTCGCGCAATGGCTGAGCTCACGCCGAGGATCCACGGTAGAGATCAGGGTGCCCCAACGTGGGGACAAGCGTGCCTTGATGGAAACGGCAACGACCAATGCGGCCGAGGCCTTGATGCGACACCGAATGCGACGCTCGAACGATTTGTCATCACGGAGCGAGGCGATTGCGGAACTGCAGATGTATCTGGATCTCGCCGAAGCACCGTTGCGCATCGAATGTATCGATGTGTCGACGCTGCAAGGAACGGACACGGTCGCATCACTCGTTGTGTTCGAAGACGGTCTTCCGCGCAAGCGCGACTACCGAACCTTCATTATTCGGACCGAGGGCGCAGACGATCTTGCATCGGTACGCGAAGTGGTGGAACGGCGCTTCGCGCGGGTCAAACAAGCAGAGTCGGAGGCCGACGATGCTGCGGTTCTGCAGGGCGAAGGCGAGGCCGGGCGTGAGAAGGGCGGCCCGCAGTCCTTTGCGTATCCGCCGGGGCTGCTCGTCATTGACGGCGGCGCACCACAGGTCGCTGCTGCCCAGCAGGCCTTGACGGAGACCGGTGTTGGCGATATCCCCGTTGTTGGGTTGGCCAAGAGGCTCGAAGAGGTGTGGACGCCAGATTCTGCGGATCCCGTCATCCTCCCTCGGACCAGCGAAGCGCTGTATCTCCTGCAACGGATTCGGGACGAGGCGCACCGAACGGCGATTGCTCTGCACCGGAAGCGCCGGACGGCTCGGCAGCGGCGCAGCGCACTCGATGACATTCCCGGTCTCGGACCCAAGAAGGCGGCGGCCCTGCTCGCCTATTTCGGATCCGTTCGCTCGATCCGTGCGGCCTCCACCGACGAACTTCAGAAGGTTCCTGGAATTGGCCCAACGGTCGCCACCACCGTGCACGAGGCGCTAGCGTCGTCGTCATGACGAGGTCACGATGACGACGGAGGCTTTCGACGTTCTTCTCGTGACGGGTATGTCCGGGGCGGGTCGATCGACCGCTGCTCGCGCTCTCGAGGACGCCGGATGGTTCGTCATCGACAACATTCCACCCATGTTGATCGGAGCGGCTATCGACGTCGCCGTGGAGAACCCGGACGTTCATCGGGTCGCCGTGGTCGTGGATGCCCGAGGGGGATCCTTCTTCCCGCAGTTGACGGAGGCGATGGCCAACCTTCGTCGCGACGGAGTCGACCTTCAGGTCCTCTTCCTCGAGGCCTCCGAGGAATCCCTCGTCCGACGATTCGAATCATCGCGTAGGCCGCACCCGCTGCAGGAGGGAAACCGCATCCTCGACGGTCTGAGGCGGGAGAGGCTCGTGCTCGGTGATCTTCGGTCGACCGCTGATCTCGTGATCGACACGACGCAGTTGAACGTGCATGAACTGCGGCGAGCCATCGATGCCGCCTTCGCTGAGCCCGACGAGCGTCTGCGAGTCACGATCATGTCCTTCGGCTTCAAGCACGGCATACCGGTGGATGCTGACATGGTTGCCGATGCCCGTTTCCTGCCGAATCCGTTCTGGGATGAGTCGTTGCGGGACCTGACAGGCCGTGACGCCGCAGTGGCTGATGTGGTTCTCGCCGGAGACGGGGCAGATGCATTTCTGGAACATCTGGCTGCGCTCGTTCGAACCACGAGAGACGGCTACTTGCGTGAGGGCAAGCGATTCGTGACCGTCGCCGTGGGGTGCACGGGCGGCAAGCATCGCAGCGTGGCGCTTGCCGAATCCCTATCCGCCATGTTGGAGTCACCGCACGCCGTCGTCGGGGTCGAGCACCGAGATCTCGGCAAGGAGTAGGGCATGGGTGAGGCGAACACCACCCACTCTGGCCAGCCGTTGGTTGCGGCCCTTGGTGGGGGACACGGATTAGCTGTGAGTCTGCGGGCGCTCCATCGGTTGACCCATCGCGTGACGGCAATTGTGGGAGTCGCCGACGACGGAGGATCGAGTGGCCGGTTGCGACAAGAGCGGGGGATTTTGCCCCCCGGAGACCTCCGGATGGCGCTCGCCGCCTTGTGTGACGCCGATGCCCAGACACGGCCCTGGGTGGATGTCTTGCAATTTCGATTCTCCGACGGCGGCGAGCTATCCGGGCATGCTCTCGGAAACCTGCTGCTGTCCGCGGTGTGGGAGAAGACCTCTGATCCGGTGGCGGGACTGGATGAATTGGTCGGCCTGCTGGGTTGTAGCGGTCGAGTCCTGCCGTGTTGCGTCGATCCCTTGGAGATTGCCGCGTCCATTCGAGGTCACGACGGGCAGCATCCCGAGGAGGTCAGCGACGTGCGGGGGCAAGTCGAGGTTGCGACAACTCGGGGGCGGGTGCTGCAGGTGCGGGTGGAACCGCCGGAGGCCAAGGCGTGCCCGCAGGCGGTCGCGGCAATTGATGCGGCGGAAGTCATCACGGTGGGGCCGGGCTCGTGGTTCACCTCCGTGATGCCACACCTGGTCGTGCCAGAGATTGCTGACGCCGTCGCCGACTCGTCGGCCACTCGGGTGCTCGTGTTGAACCTTGTGGAGGAAGAGGGAGAGACCGGAGGATTCACTCCCGCAGAGCACGTGGAGGCGCTCAAGCGTCATGTTCCGCAGGTGGCCTTCGATCACGTGATCGCCGATTCGACTCATATTCGTGGGGGCGCCGGCAGGGACGACGTAGTCTCCGCCTGTGCCTCGTGGGGGAGTGAGGTCACCTTCGCCGATGTCTCGGCAACGGGAGATCGGCACGACCCGGGGAAGTTGGCACGTGTTTTCGATACGGTTCTGGTCCGATGACGGGAGGAAGCGCGACGATGGCAATGACAGCGGCGGTCAAGGATGAACTCAGCCGCGTCGAAGTGACGAAGACGTGCTGCCGTAAAGCAGAAGTGTCGTCGCTGCTGCGCTTCGGGGGTGCCCTGCACATCGTTAATGGTGCGATCGTCGTCGAAGTCGAGCTGGATGCCGGCGCAACGGCTCGTCGCCTCCGCAAGGACATCTTCGACATCTACGGTCACGGCAGCGAAGTGTCCATGGTTCAGGCCAGCGGCATCCGCAAGGGAACCCGATATGTGGTCCGGGTATCGCAGGGCGGCGAGGCGCTGGCGAAGCAGACCGGGATCGTGGATGGCAGTGGGCGTCCGGTACGCGGTCTGCCACCGGCCATCGTCGCCGGTGGGCTCTGCGACTGCGAAGCAGCCTGGCGGGGCGCCTTTCTCGCGCATGGCTCCCTCACCGAACCGGGCAGGTCGAGCTCACTGGAAGTCACCGCGCCCGGCCCCGAAGCGGCCCTCGCGCTGGTGGGCTCGGCTCGACGACTCGGGATCGGTGCGAAGTCCCGTGAGGTCCGCGGCGTTGACCGAGTGGTGATCCGCGACGGTGACGCCATCGGGGCTCTGCTGACCCGGATGGGTGCCCACGATTCAGTGCTTGCGTGGGAGGAACGCCGGATGCGGCGGGAGGTGCGCGCAACGGCCAATCGACTGGCCAATTTCGACGACGCCAACCTGCGGCGCTCGGCTCGAGCAGCGGTCGCGGCGAGCGCTCGTGTGGGCCGGGCGTTGGAAATCCTGGGTGATGACGTGCCCGATCACCTGGTCGTGGCGGGTCGTCTGCGGATGGACAACCAGCAAGCCAGCCTCGAGGAACTCGGAGCTCTCGCGGACCCGCCGATGACCAAAGACGCCATCGCGGGACGAATCCGTCGGCTGCTGGCCCTGGCGGACAAGCGCGCCGCCGAGTTGGGAATCCCCGATACCGAAGTCGCGCTGGCCGACGCCGATCTCGCGGACGACTAGGCCACGGAGAGGTTCGGATCCCACGTCGACCCCCGTGGTGCCGGCGTCACATAAACGTAACCTGCGTCACTAAGATGTAAGCGTTATCTCGCCCAAGGACGCGTCGAGAGAGGGCCGATGGCGGACATCGGATCTTGTGGCGCTGACCAGCCGGCATGACCATCACGGCAATTCGAGGAGACTGTGTGACCATCAAGGTCGGTATCAATGGATTCGGTCGAATAGGCCGCAACTTCTTCCGCGCTCTGCTCAGCAGCGGTGCGGACGTCGAGATTGTGGGCATCAACGACCTCACGGACACCACCACGCTTGCACATCTACTGAAATACGACTCGGTCCTCGGCAGGATCGATGTACCGGTGGAAGCAGCAGAGAACGCCATCGTGGTGGACGGCACGTCAATCCCTGTCTTCGCTGAGCGGGATCCGGCAAATCTGCCCTGGGCATCGGTCGGTGCCAGTGTTGTAGTTGAGTCCACAGGAATTTTCACGTCGGCCGATGACGCGCGCAAGCACGTCGACGCGGGAGCGTCGAAAGTAATCATCTCCGCTCCCGCCAAGGGTGAGGACATCACGATCGTCATGGGGGTCAACGACGGGGACTACAACCCGGCCACGGATGTGATCATTTCGAACGCGTCCTGCACCACCAACTGTCTGGCACCGATGGCGAAAGCCATTGATGATGCATTCGGCATCGAGCGTGGCCTCATGACGACTATTCACGCGTACACCAACGACCAGCGAATCCTGGACTTCCCGCACACTGATCTGCGTCGAGCTCGGGCTGCCGCGATCAACATGATCCCCACCAGCACCGGAGCCGCGAAGGCGATCGCCCTCGTTCTTCCGCATTTGAAGGGCAAGCTTGATGGGTATGCCATGCGCGTTCCGGTTCCCACGGGGTCGGCCACCGACTTGACCGTCGAACTGAAGACAGCAGCATCCAAAGAGGAGATCAATGCCGTCGTCAAGCAAGCAGCTGATGGTCCGATGAAGGGAATCCTTCAATACACGGAGGATCCGATTGTGTCGACGGACATCGTGACCGACCCGGCATCGTGCATCTTCGACTCCGGGATGACGAACGCCAACGGCAACATGGCCAAGGTGCTCGGCTGGTACGACAACGAGTGGGGCTACAGCAATCGCCTGGTCGATCTCGTCGGGTTGGTCGGCGCCACACCGTGAGCATGCCGAGCCTGGATGATCTCCAGGTCGCCGGCCATGTCGTCATCGTTCGGGTGGACTTCAACGTCCCCCTGGCCGATAACGGCGCTGGCGGTCGGGTCATTACCGACACAGGTCGCATCCATGCGGCCCTGCCTACCATCGAGTACCTGCGCGAACACCGAGCACGCATCCTTCTGCTTGCCCACCTCGGGCGACCCAAAGGTGTCGTCACGCCGGAGGCGGGTCTGAAGCCGGTAGCGCAGGAACTGTCTCGCCTGTTGTCTATCGACGTCCCCCTGGCGGCCGATCTGACTCAGGCGCGAGACGAACTCAACCGAGCATCGGACGGTGACGTGATCGTCTTGGAGAACATCCGATTCGATGCTCGTGAAACGAGTAAAGACCCAGCCGAGCGAGCCGCGCTCGCCCGCGAGTTGGCCGACCTCGGGGACTTCTTCGTCTCAGATGGTTTCGGCGTCGTACACCGAGAGCAAGCATCGGTGACCGAGCTGGCGGCGCTCCTGCCGCACGCGGCTGGTCGGCTGGTGGAGCGCGAGTCGGCAGTCTTCTCGCAGTTGCTGGGACAAGCCCAGCGGCCATACGTGGTCATCCTTGGCGGGTCCAAGGTGAGCGACAAACTCGGAGTCATCGGCAATCTGATTCCCCACGTCGATCGACTCCTGATCGGCGGCGGAATGGCTTTCACGTTCTTGGCGGCCCAAGGGTTCTCGGTGGGAGATTCTCTTCTGGAAGCCGACCAAAGAGCGACGGTCGAGGCGTACTTAGAACAGGCCAATCGGCGTGGTGTCGACGTGGTTCTTCCCGTCGATGTCGTTGTCGCCGACCGTTTCGCTGCCGATGCGAACGTCAAGGTGGTGGCAGCGGACGAGATCCCTGATGGCTGGATGGGCGTGGATATCGGCCCGAAAACCGCGGGGGAGTTTGCTCGGTACGTCGCCGACGCGGGCACGATCGTGTGGAACGGGCCGATGGGTGTGTTCGAGATGGAGCCGTTCGCGGCCGGGACAAGAGCAGTGGCGGAAGCAATGGCCCAGGCGTCGGGGATGACGGTTGTCGGCGGCGGTGACTCTGCAGCCGCAATTCGGATCCTGGGGGTAGACGAGAAGCGGTTCGATCACATCAGCACCGGTGGGGGAGCGAGTTTGGAGTTCCTCGAAGGCAAAGAGTTGCCCGGGCTGGCGGTCCTGACGGCCGCGAACACAGACATGGATGACGAGAGGGAGAACTCATGACCGAGCGCAAGCCCTTGATGGCTGGCAACTGGAAGATGAACATCAACCACTTCGAGGCAATCGCCCTCGTGCAAAAGCTCGCCTTCGGGTTGAACGAGAAGGATCTTGAGGCTGTTGAAGTCGCGGTGCTGCCACCGTTTACCGATATTCGAAGCGTGCAGACGCTTATCGAGGGCGATCACTACGACATCGCCTACGGCGCTCAGGATTTGTCTGTTCATGAATCCGGCGCTTACACCGGTGAGGTCTCGGGCGCGATGTTGGCAAAACTGGGATGTACGTTCGTTGTCGTCGGGCATAGCGAGCGTCGCGAGCATCACAGCGAGGATGACGGGCTCGTCAACGCGAAGGCAAAGACGGCACAGGCGCATGACCTCATTCCGATCGTGTGTGTCGGTGAAGGCCTGCCGGTCCGTCAGTCGGGTGAACATGTCGACTTTGTGTTGAACCAGGTTCGGGGGTCGCTCGATGGCCTGAGCGCCGAACAGGTCGGAGGGCTTGTCATCGCGTACGAGCCGGTCTGGGCGATCGGCACCGGCGAGGTTGCGACCGGCGACGATGCCCAGGAGGTGTGCGGGGCGATCCGGCTGGATATCGAGCAGCGCCTGGGTGCCTCGTGTGCGCAGTCGGTGCGGATTTTGTACGGCGGCTCGGTCAAGGCGGCCAACGTCGCGGGAATCATGAGCCAGCCGGACGTCGATGGCTGCCTGGTGGGGGGAGCGAGCCTGGACGCGGACGAATTCATCGGCATAGCCCGGTACCGGCTACACCCCGAGATGTTGACCTAAACCCCGGAGGTATCGTTCACCCCGATGATCACCGTTCTCACCATCGTTCTTGCAGTGCTCCTGGCAATCACCAGTTCTCTGCTCGTCGTCCTGATCTTGCTGCACCGTGGCAAGGGTGGGGGACTGTCCGACCTCTTTGGCGGTGGAGTGACCTCGTCGATCGGCGGCTCGTCGGTGGCGGAGAAGAATCTCGACCGGCTCACGGTGGGCATCGGGCTCGTGTGGGCCGCGAGCATCGTGGCCGTTGGCTTGATCATCAGCACCTAGTTCGTCGAAGCAATCAGACGCCATGTTTTTCAATGGCGTCGTACACCAGGAGGAAATTCATGGCCGGAGGCAGTGCGATCCGAGGCAGCCGAGTCGGCGCAGGTCCGATGGGCGAAGCCGAACGTGGAGAAGCGGCCCCGCGAATTTATGTCTCCTTCTGGTGTGCCAACGAGCACGAATCCCGTCCAAGTTTCGCCACCGATGCCGAAATCCCCGAGGAATGGGACTGCGCTCGCTGTGGTCTACCCGCAGGAACGGATAAGGAGAACCCTCCGGCGCCACCCAAGATCGAGCCGTACAAGACGCATTTGGCCTACGTCAAGGAGCGTCGATCGGATAAGGATGGTGCGGCGATCCTGCAAGAGGCGCTGGATCGTCTTCACGGAAAGTAGACGACTGGTCTGCCTCTGCTGGTCCTTTACACCTTCAGCGCGCGCTCGACCGTTGTGCGTAGCGATTCCCACGACGAAACGAAGGCAGCCTCCCCGGCGGCCTCGAGATCTGCACAAATCTCCTGGAAGTCGATTCCTGCCTCGGCAAGGCCGTCCAGAACTGATTGGGCGGCTTCATGTCGACCGGTAACTGTGTCGCCGGCGAACCGACCTTCAGACACCACCGCCTCGAGTGTCGACTCAGGAACAGTATTGACGCATCCGGGCGCGGCGAGTTCCACCACGTATCGAGCTGAGTCGTAGTCGGGGTTCTTGACGCCGGTACTAGCCCACAGCGGGCGTTGCGGGCGGGCGCCCGCGGCCGCGAGTCGACGCCAGTCATCCGAGGCGGTGTGAATTTCGTAGGCGTGCCACGCGAGGTGGGCGTTGGCGATAGCGGCGCGGCCACGAAGGGGCTCGGCGACGGGTGAGGAACTCTTCTCAAGCCGAGCATCCACGGCGGTGTCGACGCGGCTGACGAAAAACGATGCGACCGACTCAATGCCGGACACGTTCACGCCAGCGTCGTGCGCGCGGGCTATCCCGGCGGTGTGCGCGGCCATCACCTCGCGGTATCGATCGATCGAAAAAATAAGGGTGACGTTTACGCTGATGCCTGCGGCGAGGGTGCTTGTGATGGCGGGCAGTCCGGCAGTGGTGGCCGGAATCTTGATCATGGCGTTGGGGCGATCAACCAGGGTCCAGAGCTCACGGGCCTGCTCGATAGTCGCGTCGGTGTTGTGCGCCAGTCGTGGATCGACTTCGATGGAGACCCGTCCGTCGAGACCACCGGTACTGGTGTAAACGGGGGCAAGGATGTCGCACGCGGCGCGGACATCGTCGGTCGTGAGTGTGCGGATCGCCGTGTCCACATCGACGCCCGATGCTCGAAGCTCGTGCACCTGCGCGGCGTAGTCGTCGCTGCCGCCGGCTATCGCTTTCTCGAAAATTGTCGGATTGGTGGTGACACCAGATATTGCTCGCTCCTGCACCAGGCGTTGCAGGTCGCCGTCCAAACGGGCGCGACTGAGGTCGTCCAACCACAGGCTGACCCCCGCCGCTGTGAGCTCCGTGAGCACCGATGGGGTCATGAGCTGTGCGCAGCCACGACGCGTCGAGTCGCGTCGGCAACGGCGTCCGCGGTCACACCGAATTCGGAGAACAATCGAGATGCGTCACCACTGGCACCGAAATGATCCAAGCCGACGATGGCGCCGTTGTCTCCGACATATCGATGCCAGCCGATGGTCGATCCCGCCTCGACGGCGACTCGGGCATGAACATCGGGGCGAATGACCTGGTCCCGGTAGGACTGGTCTTGCGCGTCGAACCACTCCAGGCACGGCAAGCTCGCCACGTTCACCTCGATGCCCTCACCGGCGAGTATCTCGGCCGCCTGAAGGGCAAGGTGCACCTCGGATCCGGTCGCCATGATCGTGGCGCGGGCTTCGGGGGCCTGTCGAACGAGGTATCCACCGGCGTGCACGCCATCAAGGACCGATGTTGGATCGAGGTCGAGTACAGGTAGGCCCTGCCTGCTCAGGACGATTCCGATCGGTTCCCGGCGGCGGAGGATGGCGAGCCAGGCGGCGGACGTCTCCCGTGCGTCCGCAGGACGACACACGGCAAACCCGGGGATGGCGCGAAGGGCCCACAGGTGCTCGATCGGTTGGTGCGTCGGCCCATCCTCACCCAGACCGATGGAATCGTGCGTCCATACGAAGGTGCTCGGTGTCTGCATCAACGCGGCAAGTCGCACAGCGCCACGCATGTAGTCGCTGAATACCAGGAACGTCCCGCAGAAGGGCCGCGTGAGGCCATCCAACGCTATTCCGTTGACGATGGCTCCCATGGCGTGCTCGCGAATACCGAAGTGGATAACCCGACCGAACGGTGACGATGTTGCAGTTTCCTCCGGCAGAAAACTCTTGGCGCCCGCAATGGATGTGTTGTTCGACTCGGCCAGATCCGCCGAGCCTCCCCACAGTTCGGGGAGAACGGCCGCCAGCGCACTGATGGTGTCTCCAGATGCCTTTCTGGTGGCGATAGCAGCGCCGGACTGGAAGGAGGGCAGGGCGGCTTCCACGCCGTCGGGCAAGCCGTGGGCAGTGAGGCGGTCGAGCAGTGTGGCTTCTTTGGGGTGCGAGGCTCGCCACGCATCAATGGCCATCGCCCATGTTGCTCGATGCGCGGCCCCGCGCGTTGCTCGATCGGAACGAATTCGCTCGAGGAGAGACTCCTCGAACGCGAAATCCTGACCGGGGTCCAGACCCAGTTCGCTCTTCGTCGCGGCCACTTCATCGTCGCCGAGGGCGGACCCGTGCGACTTAGACGTGCCTCGAGCGTGCGGAGCAGGCCACGCGATGGTGGTGCGCACGCGAACAAAACTCGGAGCGGTGGTGCAGGTTGCCGATGCTCGAAGCGCAGCATCGACGGCAGCGATGTCCACGTCACCACTGTCCAGCATGTCGACTTCGTGAACATCCCAGCCGAAGGACCGGTACCGGGCGACAACGTCCTCGTCGAACGCGAGAGCCGTGTCGCCCTCGATGGAGATTCGGTTGTCGTCCCACAGGACGCAGAGGTTTGCTAACTGCTGCCGCCCGGCTAACGAACTCGCTTCCGCGGAGATGCCTTCTTCCAGGTCGCCATCGGAGGCAATCACCCAGACCCGGTAGTCGAAGGGACTGTCGGGGGAGTCCGGGTCGAAAAGACCCCGCTCGAAGCGGGCGGCCATGGCCATTCCGACGGCAGTAGCAACACCCTGGCCCAGCGGCCCGGTCGTTGTTTCGACGCCGGGGGTGTGTCCGAACTCCGGGTGCCCGGGGGTCAGCGATCCAAAGCGCCGGAAAGAGCGCAGATCGTCCATGTCCACGCCGATCCCTGAGAGGAAGAGTTGGCTGTAAAGCGTCAAACTCGAGTGCCCGGCGCTCAGGACGAATCGATCGCGCGCCGGCCAGGAGGGATCGGATGGGTCATGTCGGACGTAGTCTCGGTACAGCAGATAGGCGATCGGCGCCAGCGACATCGCTGTTCCGGGGTGGCCGTTGCCGACAGACTGCACGGCGTCCATCGCCAGGGCGCGCAGGTAGGTAACGGCTTGGCGGTCGTCGGAATCCCAGGCCAGCGGGGTCGATTGTTCGGAGGACAGCGCGCTCGAGGTCATGACATAACCCTAGGGGAGGGCTAGGGCAGTCGATGGCTTGTACGCTGTCACTACTCGGGAGTAAGACGGTGATCAAATAGCGCGCGACGCGGTCGAGGCGCATAAAGTCACGAGCAACAAGAGCAGCATTCACTGGAGCACGACACTTCAGACGGGAGCCGTGCATGGCCACCACGATCGCCGGTCGCCGCGGCATCGGTGAGACAGTGCGTGCGCACGTTGCTCTCACGAAACCCCGCATCATCGAACTTCTCCTCGTCACGGCCGTCCCAACAATGTTTCTTGCCGCTGAGGGCCTTCCCACCGTCCAGGCAACCATCGCGGTATTGGTCGGCGGGGCTCTGGCCGCCGGCGCCGCGAATACCTTCAACAGCGTCTACGACCGAGACATCGACGCAGTCATGCACCGCACCACCAGCCGTCCGGCAGCCACGGGCCAAGTCTCTGTCCGAGCGGGCTTCATACAGGGATTGATTCTGTCGGCGCTGAGCGTCACAGTGCTGACGGTCTTGGCCAATGCTTTGTCCGGACTCCTCGCGCTGTTGGCGATCGTCGGCTATGCCGTCGGCTACACCATGATCCTGAAGCGTCGAACGGACCAGAACATCGTGTGGGGTGGTGCCGCTGGCTGCATGCCGGTGTTGATTGCCTGGAGTGCGATTACCGGATCCCTCACGTGGACTCCGGTCGTGCTGTTCGCGGTGATCTTCTTCTGGACCCCACCGCACTACTGGCCGTTGGCGATCAAGTATCGGCAGGACTACCAAGCGGCCGGTATCCCCATGCTGCCCGCCGTGCGCGGGCCGCTCAGTGTCGCCCGACATATCGTCGCCTACACCTGGCTCATGGTCGTGGCGACGTTGGCCTTGATCGTTGTCGCACCGATGGGGTGGATCTACTCGATCGGCGCTGTTGTGCTCGGGGTGGCGTTTGCCGTCCAGGCGTACCGGCTGTGGGCGGGCATTCGATCCGATCGCCGGGATCCGAACCTGGCCGACGACGATTACTCACAGGCGAGCCTGAAGCGCGCCATGCAGTTGTTCCACGGTTCGATTTCCTATCTGGCCGTGATCTTCTTGCTGGTTGGGCTGGACCCCTTCGTCGTGTAGGTAAGGCTTCTTAGCGAGTTCGCCTAATCAGATGGTCGATGGTCACGGCTGACGAGAACATCGTCTGGGGCATCGGTACTACCGCGAGTCCGCAGCGTTGGCGGAAGAAACCAGACCGCCATCCACACGGCAATGGCGCCGAGAACATGAATAGTGACCAGTAGTTCGGGAAGACCCGTGAAGTACTGCGTGTACCCGATGACGCCCTGGACCAGGGCAATACCGAGAACAAGCCAGGTGCGCCGGATGAGTGCGGACGACGCACGGCTGACCGAAGCGGCCACGAGAAGGCCGACGGCCAGACCTAGGAAGAGAAAGACGCTGTCGGCGTGCAGCCAGGCGACGGTGCGTGGATCGAAGAAGAACCGCGCCTCGACGTCCGCGTCACCGGAATGGGGTCCACTGCCCGTGGTGACGACCCCGAGAAAAACAACAACGGCGGTCGCCGCCACCAAGCCCCAGGTGAGCAGTCGGACGGCCGAATGGACGGTGCGCACCACGGGTGTGTCGCCATTCTCGCCCGACCGCACCACGAGCAGGACGCATAGTGCAACGAGAGCCATCGAGACCAGGAAGTGCGCGGCGACCGTTGCGGGGTTCAAACCCGTAAGAACGGTGATTCCCCCGAGTACCGCCTGCACGACGGTGCCGGCGAGGGGAACGCAAGCCAAGACGGTGAGAGTGGTGCGTTGTTCCAGACCGTTGGTGCGCCGGCGATGTCGGTCGACCAGCGCCGCGACGATCGCCGCTATGGCGGCTGCCGCCAGGACGAAGGTCAAGAGACGGTTGCCGAACTCCACGTACTTGTGCCAGGACTCGGCCTGTCGATTTGTGGGGACGTAGGAACCGTCGACGCACTCGGGCCACGTTGGGCATCCCAGGCCACTACCGGTGATGCGGACGATGGCACCGGTGAGGATGATGCCGGATTGCGCCACGAGGTTGGCGATGTAAATCCCTCGGACCCAGCGCGGCGACTTACCCGCGTGACGAGGGCGCCCCCCATCGGCCGGCCCCGGCTCCTGAGCCGGGTTGGGCGAGGGGTCCAACGTGGTGGTCACCCTGGGAGCGTAATCAGGACTGGGGAGGGGCACGACTCGGCGGATCGCTGGACACGACCCCGATGTTGCGGTCCGAGGGAATTACGACACAATACTGTTGTGAAATTCCCGACCGAGGCCGCGGAGCGTGTCGCTCGAATCCTGGCCGAGAACGGCCCGAGCACAGCCTCGGCTCTCGCCGATGAGTTGGGAACGTCGACAACAGCGGTCCGTCGACCCTTGGCGGCTCTCCACGAGGCGGGCCTGGTCGAGGCATCGGAAAGAGCCCCGTACGGCCCCGGTCCGGGACCGCGACGGGGACGCCCAAGTCGGGTCTTCTCCCTCTCGGGTGCCGGTCGGGCTGCCTGCGAACAAGCGTACGACGCCCTGGCATTGGAGGCGCTGCGGTTTCTGGCTGAGCGGGACGGCCGAGCCGCGGTAGCGGAGTTCGCGGCGGATCGTGCGGACCGCCTCTTCGCCGGAGTGGGATCGTCCACGACAGCCGTCGCCACGGTTCACGAGGTCGCCGAACGGCTGACCGAGCAGGGCTTCGCGGCGTCCGTCGAACCGCTGGCTCGAGACGGAGCGCAGTTATGCCAGCACCATTGTCCCGTGGTGGATGCGGCGGGAGAGTTCTCTGAGCTCTGCGATGCCGAGACACACGCTCTTGGGCTCCTGCTAGGTCGTCACGTCACGCGTTTGGCAACCCTCGCGCAAGGGGACGGGGTCTGTACGACCCTTATCCCGGCACAGACCACGGAATCGCAGCACGCGACCTCACACGGCGACGACGAGACCCGAAGTTCGCACATCGACACACCAACAGTTACACCAGCCGAGCACCATTACAGGGAAAGGGTGGCGCCATGAGCACCACGGCCGACGAGCAAGCGGCAACGATCGCCGAACTCAGCACTTACGAGTACGGCTGGAGGGACACCGATTCCGCCGGCCAGAGCGCGCGACGCGGCCTTAATGAGGACGTGGTGCGAGACATATCGGCGAAGAAGGGCGAGCCGGAATGGATGTTGGACCTGCGCTTGAAGGGGCTGCGTCTATTCGACAAGAAGCCGATGCCGGCGTGGGGATCCGATCTCACGGGGATCGACTTCGACAACATCAAGTACTTCGTCCGCTCGACAGAGAAGCAAGCCACCAGCTGGGAAGAGCTTCCCGAGGACATCAAGAACACCTATGACAAGCTCGGCATTCCCGAAGCTGAAAAGCAGCGGCTGGTCGCCGGTGTCGCCGCGCAGTACGAGTCGGAGGTCGTCTATCACAAGATTCGCGAAGATCTCGAGGAGCAGGGAGTTGTCTTCCTGGACACCGATACCGGTCTGCGCGAATACGAGGATGTGTACCGCGAGTACTTCGGGTCGGTCATTCCGGTGGGTGACAACAAGTTCGCGGCTCTCAATACGGCCGTCTGGTCAGGCGGGTCGTTCATCTACGTTCCCAAGGGTGTGCACGTGGAAATACCCTTGCAGGCTTACTTCCGCATCAACACTGAGAATATGGGCCAGTTCGAGCGCACGCTGATCATCGTGGATGAGGACGCCTACGTGCACTATGTCGAAGGGTGCACCGCCCCCATCTACTCATCCGATTCCTTGCATTCCGCAGTGGTGGAAATCGTTGTGAAGAAGGGTGCGCGCTGCCGCTACACCACCATCCAAAACTGGTCGACCAACGTGTACAACCTCGTCACGAAGCGCGCGATCGCCCACGAGGGCGCCACCATGGAATGGGTCGACGGCAACCTCGGGTCGAAGGTCACCATGAAATATCCAGCCGTGTGGATGACGGGTCCGCACGCGAGGGGTGAAACTTTGTCGATCGCTTTCGCGGGGGAGAAGCAGCATCAGGACGCCGGAGCCAAGATGGTCCATGCGGCGCCGCACACGTCGTCGTCGATCATCTCGAAGTCGGTGGCACGTGGGGGTGGCCGCACCTCGTACCGCGGCCTGGTCCAGGTGCACGAAGGCGCACACCACTCCAAGAGCACGGTGAAGTGCGACGCGCTGCTCGTGGACGACATCTCCCGGTCGGACACCTATCCGTACGTCGATGTGCGTGAAGACGACGTCGCGATGGGGCACGAAGCCACCGTGTCAAAGGTCAGCGAAGATCAACTCTTTTATCTGATGTCGCGGGGTCTCGACGAGGACGAGGCTATGGCGATGATCGTTCGAGGCTTTGTGGAGCCCATTGCCCGTGAGCTGCCCATGGAGTACGCACTCGAGCTGAACCGACTCATCGAATTGCAGATGGAAGGGGCTGTCGGTTGAGCGCTGTTGAGGCACCCCCGTCAGACCTCGCGCCCCGCGTACTGTCGAACGATCCCGGTGATCACGGGACGCCACACGGGCGCGAGGAGGAGTGGCGATTCACACCGGTCGCAAAACTCGGTGACTTTTTCGTCGCCGGGCAACGCGGGTCGGTGACGGCCAGCGAATCTGAATTCGTCACGATGACTCCCGCGGAAACGGAGTCCTCGACGGTCGAGAAGGCGGCCCACTGGGTGGCGTCGGATCTACCGTCGGCGCTCGCGCGCACGAACGCCACCTCGGTCGTGTCGGTGGCGATTCCCGCGGAGCGGGAACTCGACGACATCGTTGTGGTGGATCTGGCCGGGAGCGAAGGGTTGAACTACGGACGGATCGAAATCTCCGCCGGAGCCTTCTCCAAAGCCACGGTCGTATTGAGGCTTGACATGACCGCCGACATGAGTGGCATTGTGGTCACCGACGTTGCAGACCAAGCCGATTTGACCGTGCTGGCCCTCTATGACGGACCTCGGACCAGCCGCCATATGTGGCAATGGGCAACGACGGTAGGGCGGGACGCGTCCTTCCTCGGGCTGGCGATCGCGCTCGGTGGTGCGATCATCCGACTTCAGCAAAACGTTCGCTACGCCGGCCCCGGTGGCTCAGCAGAACTGCTCGGGGCATTCCTCGCGTCGGATGAGCAATTTCAGGAGTTTCGTATCTTCGTTGACCATGATCAGCCCCACTGTGTCAGCAACGTCGTCTTCAAGGGCGCGCTGTCGGGCGCGCAGGCCCACACGGTGTGGATCGGCGACGTTCTCGTTCGGCGAGAGGCGGTAGGGATTGAGACATACGAACTCAACCGGAATCTTCTTCTCAATGACGGTCCGCGAGCCGACTCGGTGCCGAACCTGGAGTTGGAAACAGGAGACGTTGTCAGCGCTGGACATGCGAGCGCCACGGGGCGGTTCGATGACGAGCAGTTGTTCTACCTACAGTCGCGGGGCATCACCGAGGAGTTGGCTCGACAATTGGTGGTCCGGGGCTTCTTCGTAGAAGTTCTCGACAAGGTCACCGATGCCGATCTGCGTCGCGACGTCATCCGGAGAATCGAAGAGCGCATCGGGATGGATGCGATCGAGCAACAGTTGGCGGAAGTGGACGCATGAGTACGAACAACATGGTGGACGTTGCCCGAGCGGGAGACCTCGCCCCGGACAGCGCGTTGAAGATCGAGCTAGAGGGCCAAGACATCGCCCTGGTCCGGTGTGACGAAGGAGTCTTCGCTATTGGCAATCGCTGCTCGCACGCGGATGTCGACCTCTCCGAGGGTGAAGTCGAAGGGTGCGCTCTCGAGTGTTGGTTGCACGGATCGCAATTCGATCTTCGGACCGGTGAGCCACTGTCCTTGCCGGCCCTGGAACCGGTGCCCACCTACCGCGTGGACATCGTTGGTGACGGCGACGATGCGCGCGTACTGATCGATCCAACCCCCCAACTACCTAGTTCGAGCGACTAGCGAGATACGAGACCTAAGGACAAAACATGAGCACACTTCAGATCACCGACCTGCACGCAAGCGTCGTCACGGATGCGGGAGAGACCCCCATCCTCAGGGGGGTCGACTTGACCGTGGAGTCCGGTCGCACCCAAGCGGTGATGGGCCCGAACGGTTCGGGAAAGTCGACGCTGGCGTACGTCATCGCCGGACACCCGAAGTACACCGTGACGCAAGGATCCATCACCCTCGATGGTGAGGATGTTCTGGACATGAGTGTCGACGAGCGGGCGCGTGCCGGTCTGTTTCTAGCCATGCAATACCCCGTCGAGGTGCCTGGAGTATCGGTATCCAACTTCCTGCGGACGTCGGCCACGTCCATCCGAGGCGAGGCGCCGAAGCTTCGCACCTGGATTGGCGAAGTGAAGGAAGCAATGGCTGGCTTGCAGATGGATGGGGCCTTCGCTGAGCGCAACGTCAACGAGGGTTTCTCGGGCGGCGAGAAGAAGCGGCACGAGATCTTGCAGATGTCGCTACTCAAGCCAAAAATTGCGATCCTTGACGAAACTGACTCCGGCCTCGACGTCGATGCGCTTCGTGTCGTGTCCGAGGGTGTCAACCGGTTCCAAGAGGACTCTGGCGCGGGTGTTCTGCTGATTACCCACTACACCCGGATTCTTCGTTACATCACCCCCGACGTGGTGAACGTGTTCGCCGGCGGTCGGATCGTGGAAACGGGTGGCCCCGAACTTGCCGAGGTTCTCGAGGCCGACGGTTACGAACGTTTTGCGGATCTGACGAAGGCCTGATGATGTCAACCGTGCTGGACGTATCCCGGCTCCGCAAGGACTTTCCTATCCTGGAAAGAACTGTGCGTGGGGATCGACCTTTGGTCTATCTCGATAGCGCCGCGACCAGCCAGAAGCCCTCTGCCGTCCTTGATGCTGAGCGGGCCTACTACGAGACGTCCAACGCGGCGGTTCACCGGGGCGCTCACCAACTGGCAGAAGAAGCTACAGATGCGTACGAAAGCGCCCGGGCAGCCATCGCGGGCTTTGTCGGTGCGCGCGCGGAGGACATCGTCTTCACCAAGAACGCGACGGAGAGCCTCAATCTTGCCGCGTACGCCTTCAGTAACGCCACAGCCGAAGCCGCACAAGGAGGGGTAGTCGATCCCCGTTTAGTGTTAACGCCGGAGAGCTCGGTGGTGGTGACTGAGATGGAGCACCACGCAAATCTCATTCCATGGCAGGAGCTGTGCGCCAAGACAGGGGCGCAACTGCGTTGGATCGGCCTCACCGAGGACGGTCGCTTAGACACGGACCAGATGTCCGTCATCGACGAGACGACGGCGGTCGTCTCGATCGTGCACCAATCGAACATCCTGGGAACGATCAATCCCGTCCGTTCGATTATGGACCGGGCGCGTGACGTGGGAGCCCTTGGTGTCGTCGACGCTTGTCAGTCCATTCCCCACATGCGCGTGAACGTGGACGACCTGGGTGCCGATTTGGTGACCTGGAGTGGCCACAAGATGCTGGGGCCCACCGGAATCGGGTTGCTGTGGGGGCGTAGCGAGGTTCTGAACAGCCTTCCTCCGTTTCTCACGGGGGGATCGATGATCGAATCCGTGACCATGGAGGGCAGCACCTTCGCCCCACCTCCGCAGCGATTCGAGGCGGGTGTGCCCATGGTCGCTCAGGCGGTGGGCTTGGAGGCTGCCGTGCGGTACCTCGACAGCGTGGGCATCGAGTCGATCGAACAACACGAGCACGACCTGACGGCGTACGCATTGGCGACGTTGTCTCAAATGCCGGGTGTGCGGATCATTGGGCCGGAATCGACGGTGGATCGTGGAAGCGCCATCTCGTTCGTCGTCGACGGGCTGCACCCGCACGATGTCGGCCAGGTGTTGGACGACCGGGGTGTGGCGGTGCGGGTGGGCCACCACTGCGCGTGGCCGACGTGTCGGCGTTACCAGGTTCCCGCGACGACTCGACTGTCCACGTACCTGTACAACGACACCGATGACATCGATGCGGCGGCAGCCGGCATTCGCGCGGCCCAGGAATTTTTTGGAGTGGCATGAGCGACAACGTCGAAGCCTTGTATCAAGACATCATCCTCGACCACTACAAGCATCCGCGTGGGGTGGGCTTGCTTGACAACGCGGCGGGGGAGAGTTTCCAGGTCAACCCGACTTGTGGTGATGAAGTCACCGTAGGGGTTCGCCTAGACGACGCCGATCACTTGCACGTTGGATATGAAGGTCAGGGTTGCTCCATCTCGCAGGCGAGCGCGAGCGTGATGACCGAGCTGCTCGAGGACGCGACACTGGATCGAGTGGCGGACGCGGAGCGCGCCTTTCATGAGTTGATGCACTCCAAAGGTGCGGGAGAGCCGAACGAGGACGCGCTTGGAGATGGCATCGCATTCGCGGGTGTCTCGAAATACCCAGCGAGGATAAAATGTGCCCTCCTACCGTGGGTCGCGCTACAGGATGCGCGCCTCAAGGCTGGAATCGAGATAGACCAGTCAACGACGCCGGACGCCTGATCGAAGGAGCATGATGGACGCGATGGTTGCGCAAGAAGATGATGTCTTCGAGGCGATGAAGGACGTTGTGGATCCTGAATTGGGCATCAATGTCGTTGATCTCGGGCTGGTCTACGGGGTCAGTGTTGAAGAAGGGAATATCGCCACCATCGATATGACCCTGACATCGGCGGCCTGCCCATTGACGGACGTCATCGAGGACCAGACGAGGGCGGCCCTGCTGGAAGTCGTCGACGACTTTCGGATCAATTGGGTATGGATGCCTCCGTGGGGCCCGGACAAGATCACCGATGACGGCCGGGAAATGCTGAGGAGTCTCGGTTTCAACGTGTAAATCGCCGCGAGCGGCTATCACACCGTGATCGCGGCCTCCGATATCGAATTGCGGGCTGGCCCGGAACTTCTTCTCACGGTTGATCAGTTACGTGTGGCGCCCGGGGATCGCATCGGCCTGGTCGGGCGAAACGGTGCCGGCAAGACAACCCTCATGAAAGCGTTGTCGGGTGAACGCGCACCGACGTCAGGCGACGTTCGAGCTTCCGGAACAGTGGGCTACTTGCCGCAGGATCCCCGGGCGGCCAATACGGACGAATTGGCACGTGATCGGATCCTGGATGCCCGTGGCTTGACCGACATTGCCGCCCGTCTTCGCCAAGTGACCGAGGCGATGGTGGACGTGCCCGAAGGAACAGACGCCTGGGACAAGGCGGCGAGGCGATACGAACGCGCCGAAGCGGAGTTTTTGGCACTCGGTGGATACGCCGCCGAATCGGAAGCCGCAACGATCGCTGCATCCGTCGGCCTTCCCTCTCGCATTTTGGAAGCGACCCTCGGAACCCTGTCCGGTGGCCAACGTCGACGTGTGGAGTTGGCACGGATTCTGTTCAGTGGTGCAGATGTCCTCTTGCTGGATGAGCCCACCAACCATCTCGACGCGGACTCGATTCGTTGGCTGCGTGAATTCCTGCGGTCCTATGCGGGCGGATTCATCGTGATTAGCCATGACGCGGAATTGCTGGCGGACACCGTCAACAAGATTTGGCACCTCGACGCACAGCGTCAGGAAATCGACCAATACGCGATGGGGTGGGCCAAGTACCTCGAGGCACGAGAGGTCGACGAGCGGCGGCGGCGGCGCGAACGGAGAAATGCCGAGCAGCAGGCAGCGGCTTTACGCGATCAAGCCGAGCGCATGCGAGCCAAGGCAACCAAGGCGCGCGCAGCCCAGAGCATGTTCCGACGTGCCGAGAAACTCCTGGCGGAGACCGAAGGGGACCGCCGAGGCGACCGAGTGGCATCGCTGCGTTTCCCCGACCCGGCGCCGTGCGGGAAGGTCCCCCTGGCCGGGCAGGGTCTCTCACGCTCCTACGGAAGCCTCGAGGTCTTCACTGATGTTGATCTGGCTATCGACAAGGGCTCACGGGTCATGATTTTGGGTCTCAATGGTGCGGGCAAGACGACCTTGCTTCGGATCCTCGCGGGGGTGGATGCACCGGACACCGGGTCGGTGGACACCGGCCACGGGGCTGTGATCGGTTACTACGCCCAGGAGCACGAAACGCTAGACCCCACGGCCACGGTGGAGCAGACACTGGCCCACGCAGCACCCGAACTCGATGATTCTCGTCGCCGGACGATCCTCGGATCCTTTCTGTTCTCCGGCGAGAGTGTCCGCAAACCAACCGGCGTTTTGTCCGGTGGTGAGAAAACACGGTTGTCTCTCGCCTGCTTGGTGGTGTCGGGCGCCAACGTGCTGCTGCTGGACGAGCCGACGAATAACCTGGACCCCGCATCACGGTCCGAGGTGCTGCACGCGATACGCCAGTACGGGGGAGCGGTTGTCCTGGTCAGTCACGATCCGGGCGCCGTGGAGGCACTCGAACCGGAGCGAGTGGTCTTGTTGCCGGACGGTGACGAAGACTTGTGGAGTGAGGATTACATCGATTTGGTCGAATTGGCCTGAAGGAGGTTCCCATGGACGCACCCGCCGAACAGTCCTCGGACATCGTCGTCACCGTTGAGGGTGATTGCGCGACCGTCAGCCTCGCTCGTCCCCACGTGCGCAACGCACAGACCCCCGAGATGTGGAATCAACTCGCTGAGATTGGGCGATCGATGCCCGATGACGTCCGGTTTGTCGTTCTCCGTGGGGAAGGCGAGGACTTCTCCGCGGGCCTGGATCGCCAGGCACTCGCGGGACCCATGATCGACCAGCTCCGAGACAACCCGCACCCGTTCATCGCGGGCGCGCAGGCGGGGTTCGCCGTGTGGAGCAACATGCGGCAGACGGTCATTGCCCAGGTTCAGGGCAATGCGATCGGTGCCGGATTTCAGTTGGCGCTGGCCAGCGACGTGATCATCGCTGCGTCCAATGCTCGTTTCGCCATGCGAGAGACCTCGCTTGGTTTAGTTCCCGATCTCGGCGGCACCGGAGCGCTCGTCGACGCGATCGGGTACCGACGAACCTTTGCCTTATGCGCCACCGGTGACTTCCTCAGCGCTGACCAGGCCCATCGATGGGGAGTGGTGCACCAGGTCGCCGACGACGCATCCGCTGCGGTGACGGCACTCCTTGACCAGTTGCGAGGTGTGGATGCCGGCGCGCTGGGAGACCTCAAAGCGCTCTTGCGGACTGTCGCCCGTGATCAACAGTCATGGGATGCCGAGCGCGATGTGCAACTGCGTCGCCTGGCCGCGCTGTTCGGTTCGGCGCCGACATGAGCATGAGTACGGTCTGGCAGACATATCAGTCGATGACACGGGATCGATCGGTCGCCGGAGAGAGAGTGTCGAGGGGAACGGTCCGACGCATCCTGGGCTATGCGCGTCCGTATCGGGTGATCATTGCCATCTTTCTCGGCACGTTGGTTGTCACATCGCTGCTCAGCGTGGCACAACCCCTGCTCTTCAAGAGAATCGTCGATGACGGCATTAGCGTCGGGAACGCCTCGCTGGTGACCTGGACGGCGCTCGCTATCGCCGGGCTCGCTATTGCGGACGCGGCCTTTGGCATCGTCAGTCGTTGGTATTCGGCACGCATCGGAGAGGGATTGATTTTCGATCTCCGTACCCAGGTGTATGACCATGTTCAGCATCAGTCGATCGCGTTCTTCACCCGGGCGCAGACGGGTGCGTTGATCTCGCGACTGAACAGCGACGTGATTGGCGCGCAACAGGCGTTCACGTCGACGCTGGGTGGAGTGCTCGGAAACTTGATTTCCGTCAGCGTTGTTCTGGTCGCGATGTTCGCTCTGTCCTGGCAGATCACCCTGGCATCGCTGATCCTCGTCCCGCTGTTCTTGCTCCCGGCTCGATACATGGGCAGACGTCTTCAAGCCTTAACGCGAGAGCAAATGGGCCTCAACGCGGAAATGAGCTCGCAGATGACCGAGCGCTTCAACGTCTCGGGGGCCCTGCTCGTCAAGCTGTTTGGTCGGCCGGAGGATGAGGCGTCACTGTTTGCCGGTCGGGCACGCCGCGTTCGGGATATCGGAATCCGCATCGCCATGGCGAACCGGTGGTTTTTCACCGCGCTGACGCTGGTCGCAGCACTCGCCACCGCTGTCACCTACGGTCTCGGCGGTAATTTGGTTATCGATGGCGCAATTACCCTGGGCACCTTGCTCGCCCTTGTGGCCCTTCTCGCTCAGCTGTATGGACCTCTCACCGCTTTGAGCAATGTTCGAGTGGACGTCATGACGGCGCTGGTGTCCTTCGAGCGGGTGTTTGAGGTTCTCGATCTGGATCCGCTGGTGCAAGAGCCGGCTGAGCCTCGTGCCTTGCCGTCCGGGGCACTCGATGTCGAGTTCGAATCGGTGAGCTTCACATACCCGACCGCCGCGGAAGTGTCTCTCGCCTCGCTGGAATCGGTGGCACGGGAGGAATCCGTGGACGCCAGCGTGCCGGTTTTACGCGATGTCTCTTTCACCGTGCCGGCGGGGTCGTTGACGGCCCTGGTGGGCCCCTCCGGCGCCGGAAAAAGCACCATCACAGCGTTGGTAACCCGCCTGTACGACCCAAACGACGGAGTGGTGCGCCTCGGCGGTGTCGACGTACGGGAAATCTCTCGCACCGACATGCGGTCGGCGATTGGGGTTGTGAGCCAGGATGCCCACCTGTTTCACGACACCATCGGCGCCAATTTGCGTTTCGCACAACCAGAAGCGACGACAGATGACGTGATGCAGGCGTGCGAAGACGCTCAGATCATCAATTTGATCGAGGCGCTGCCAGACGGACTCGATACCGTCGTGGGCGATAGGGGGTACCGATTATCCGGTGGCGAGAAGCAACGTTTAGCGCTCGCTCGCCTCTTCCTCAAGGCTCCTCGTGTGGTCGTTCTGGACGAGGCCACCGCTCACCTCGACAGCGAGAGCGAACGGCTGGTGCAGCACGCATTGGATTCGGCACTGGAGGGACGAACGAGCCTCGTCATTGCTCACCGGCTGTCGACCATCAGACGGGCGGACCAAATTTTGGTCGTCGACGACGGGCACATCATTCAGCGAGGCACGCACAGCGAGCTGCTCGCAACGGGCGGCATCTACGAAACGCTCTACCGCACGCAGTTCAGCGATGCCTAGTCGAGCTCTTTGGACTCGCGTCGCAGGAAGTAGAACCAACCTCCGATGGCCACAGCGGCGAAGAGCAGCCATTGCACCGCGTAGGAGACGTTTTGCAGCTCATCGGGCCGAGTGATCGGCACGATGGTGACGGAGTCTTCGGGCGCCGAATTCAGGGCCTGCACGTACCACTCAGCGCCGCCTTGCATGGGAAGCTGCGCCGTTTGGACTTCGGTGACCTGATCATCGGGAAGGCCGCCGCGGTCGGTGAGTTCTTCTCCACGGGCTAGTGGACGCACGAGACCATCGATGGTGATTTGACCCGAAGGTGTCAAAACATCCGGAGAGGTGTCGGTGCGCGGACCCGCAGGCACCCACCCGCGCAGCACCCAAATGTCACCGGATTCCGTTTGCAGCAGTTGCAGCACCCAGTACCCATTGCGGCCCTCCAACGGGCGTTGACGAACAAAGCGCAAGGAGTCGACTGCGTATTCGCCGGTGAGAGTGACCGCGGTGAATTCCGGCAGTGTTTCGTCGGCCCTCGGAACCACAGGAGTCTGCTCGGCCAGCGTCTGTGCCTGCTGTGCCACCCGCTTTTCTTCGGCTCGCTGCCACTGCCAACGACTCAGAAATCCGAAGCCAATGATGGCAACGAGAACAACGACGGTGAAGCCCTGCCAGCGGCGGGTGCGGAGGGCGGCGAGCATTACTCCACTCTAGAAGTGTGCGGCGACGCCGTGGGATCGTGGAAGCCGGTCGGGGGGTCATCCTGAGCGGCGAAGCCGTCCTCGGTGTCGTCGTCGGGAACGATCACCACGCCCTCGAGAGCTGCCCCGGACGCAGGGAGGGCGGCAACCGGCTGGGGGCGGACGTCGGTGGGCGCCTTGCCCTTGCGCGAACCGCCGCTGTTCGCGATCACAACAGCTAGGTAGGGGAGCACGACGGCGCCGGCGATCAGCACCCATCGAGGCCAGCCGGGAATGAAAATGGCACCGATCACACAGACGGTGCGTATTGCCATAGAGATGAGGTACTTGCGTGTCCTGCCCGCCTGTTCGCTGCTCAGCGAGTGCTGGGCGGTTGTGATGCTGTGGGTGGGATCGGACACCCCAATAAGGTAAACCCGAATGTGGTGACCCGCCCGTTGAGGTGAGCGGGTTCGCAAGTGAGGAGCGAGCTATGTCAGATCGTGTCTACGGAATGAGCGAAGTGGTGGGGACGTCCGCGGACTCCATCGAAACTGCGATCGGCAATGCTGTGCGGCGGGCTGGATCCGAGCATCGCCATGTTGACTGGTTCGAAGTGCAACAGGTACGCGGATACGTCCGAAACAACGACGTCGATCACTTCCAGGTGACAGTTAAAGTCGGTTACCGTCTGGAAGATGCCTGACCAGCCCCGCTCCGAAGTCTCATCATCGGAGCAGAGATCCTTCGACCGCTTGGTCAATTTCACGGATGCCGTGGTGGCGATCGGCATCACGTTGCAATTGCTCCCGATTATCGGCGTCGCTGGGCCGGCGCCTGGGGAATCAGTATGGGATGTGGTGACTGCCAACCGCGGGCAGCTCTTTGCATTCGTCCTGTCGTTCGTGGTCGTCATCTTCATGTGGGCTGCCCACAATCGTGTGTTCAACACCATGCGGTGCTACGACGGAACGATCTTCCGGCTCAACGTCGCCTGGTTGCTGCTGATTGTTTTCCTGCCGTGGCCGACGGCCATGTACGGAGAGGCAGCGAACAATGCTGTTGCCGGACGCGGGGGCCTGGGCCTGTTGTACTGGTGGACCTTAGCCGCGATCAGCGGGTTAGGAGTCTGGATGGCGACTCATGCGAGCAGACATGTCGATTTGCTGGCAGTTGATGAACGTGACCGCACGGACGACCGCGGTACGCGAGGCCTGGTGCGCGGCTACGTCCTCTTCGCTTCATTCGTCATTGTTGGCCTGGTCAGCATCTTCCAGCCGTCGTGGGCACCGCTTGTGTTTCTCGGTGCCTTTCCTGCGGTAGCAGTCGCCAATCGGATGGTTTCGCGACACAACGACAAACACATCGTCACCACACAGGAGGCCGGCAGGTGAGCTCGGGTGTAACCGTCGTCACGGGTGGTAATCGAGGAATTGGTGCCGCTATCACCCGCCGATTGGTTGATGCTGGGCATCAAGTTGTGGTGGCAAGTCGCTCCGGCACCGGGCCGAACGATTGTGCGGTGACCGGCACCGTGTCTATGGATGTCTCGAGCGCTGGGTCGATTCACGACGGGCTAGCGGACATCGAGGACGCCTACGGGCCAATCGGTGCGCTCGTGGCGAATGCTGGCATCACCAAGGACAACTTGCTCTTGCGCATGAGCGATGAAGAAATCGACACCGTCGTGCAAACCAACCTCGCTGGCTCCATCCGGCTATGTCGAGGCGTTGCTCGGGGAATGATCCGGGCGAAGACAGGACGAATCGTGCTGATCTCGTCCGTCGTCGGTTTGCTCGGCAGTGCTGGGCAGGTGAACTATGCGGCGTCCAAGGCAGGCCTGGTGGGAGTGGCGCGTTCATTAGCCCGAGAACTGGGCTCGAGAGGCATCACGGTTAATGTTGTCGCACCCGGATTTGTCGAAACGGACATGACAGCAGAACTCGATGACGGCCGACGGGATCAGATCCTCGGTGCCATTCCGCTCGGACGGTACGCTTCCGCGGACGAAGTAGCCGCCCTCGTGGAGTTCCTCGTCGGTCCAGAAGCCGGATACATCACTGGGTCGGTGATTCCGGTCGATGGCGGTCTCGGTATGGGCCATTAGGAGGCGGCAATGGGGTTGCTGACGGGAAAGACGGTGGTCGTCACCGGCGTTCTGACTGATCAGTCGATCGCCTTCCACATCGCGCGGCTCGCTCAGGAAGAGGGCGCGGACGTCATTCTGACGAGTTTCGGTCGGACGATGTCGTTGACAAGGCGGTCTGCAACGCGACTACCTATCGAGCCGCCCATCGTTGAGTTGGATGTGACCAACGATGACGATCTCGCGCAGTTCGCAGACCGGCTGGGGGAGCACTGCGAGACGGTGGACGGCCTCGTGCATTCGATCGGTTTCGCACCAGAGTCCGCGTTGGGGGGAAACTTTCTTCATACGTCGTGGTCGGACGTGGCTACCGCCCTGCAGGTGAGTGCGTACTCCCTGGCGTCTTTGACCATGGCAGCCAAGCCACGCATGACGTCGGGTGCGAGCGTGGTAGGACTCGATTTCGACGCCTCGGTCGCGTGGCCTACCTACGACTGGATGGGGGTCGCTAAGGCTGCGCTGGAGTCCACCGCTCGGTATCTCGCCCGCGATCTGGGACCGGAGGGTATTCGCGTGAATCTCGTTGCCGCTGGTCCGATTCGCACCATGGCGGCGAAGAGCATTCCCGGCTTCGACGAGTTCGAGAAGGTATGGCAGGAGCGTGCACCGTTGGGGTGGGACCTCGCCGACCCGGCTCCGGCGGCGCGTGCCTGCGTGGCGTTGTTGTCACCGTGGTTTTCGGCGACGACCGGAGAGATCGTGCACGTCGATGGAGGAGTGCACTCGCAAGGGGCCTAAAGCCGAGGCCGCATGCCTGAGGGGGCGATTACGCGTGCGAATTGCCCGAGGGAGTCGCGTCTGGTGCCGTGATTCCGTCGAGGGAGTCGGCGCGTTCGATCTCATCGCGCGTGATCCCCATGAGGAACAACACAGAGTCCAAATACGGAGCAGTCACCGACGTATCGGCGACCGCTCGCGCGGCTGGCTTGGCGTTGAAAGCGATACCCAAACCTGCTGCCTCCAGCATGTCGACGTCATTCGCGCCGTCACCGATGGCGATGGTTCGATGCCGCGGAATACCGAAGCGCACCGCAAGTTCCTCCAATACCTTGCGTTTGCCTGGTCGGTCGACGATGTCTCCGACCACCCGCCCCGTGAGGTAGCCACCTTCCACTTCCAACGTGTTGGCGCGAATCTCCACAACACCGAGCTCGTTGGCCAGTGGTGAAATGACCTGGCCGAACCCTCCGGAGACAAAGGCGATCCGATACCCGAGACGATTCAAGGTTCGACAAAAGGTCCGCGCTCCCGGTGTCAGGCGGATCTGCTGTCTGACCGTGTCGAGAACCGATTCCGGCAAGGCTTCGAGAAGTGCCACGCGCTGGTGGAGCGACTCGGTGAAGTCGATCTCGCCCGCCATCGCCTGGGCGGTGACGCTTGCCACCTCGTCGTGTCGGCCAGATTGCGCCGCGAGGAGGTCGATGACTTCGTCTTGAATGACCGTCGAGTCCACGTCGAGGACGACCAGATATTGGCCCCGGGTGTGCAGGTGGCGTTCCTGGACCGCAACATCCACGGACAGGCTGGACGCCAGTTCGGCAAGTGGACGGCGAATGAAATCGGGTTCGGCTCCACGTCCCTCGAAGGCAACTGCGGTCACGGGATACTTGGCAATGCGTCGAATACGGTCGATGTTGCCCCCGTTGTCCGCGATAACGTCCGTGATCTTCGCGATCGCTTCGGGCGCTAACCGAGCAGACATCACCGTGACCTGGAAATGAGGAACGCCGAGATTGCGGGTCGAAGTGCCTGCTCTTTCCTCCATCGAGATCGTGCAGTCCATCGATGAGCGTTGAGCCATCTCCTCGATCGCTGGTCGCAGGCGCTCCAGCTCAGCCAAGGCACCATCAAACGATGCCGCGATCGTCAATCGGTCTCGCATCACGATCTGGTCGACATCCGTAACCGCAACAGCCTGCGCACTACATGCAGTGAACAGGTCTCGGGTGATACCGGGACGATCGCGCCCACTGAGAGTGACGAGCATCGTCGCGTGATTGTCGTCATGAGTAGTCATCGGAACCCAACGGTACCGAGGGCACGCGGTGTGGTGTGTGAACGACGTCGGGACACGACGTACGAGCACGACCACCAGACACGACCTAGGGTGTTCGTGTGCAGGTGATCGCTATGTCTAATGTCGGGGTTCGGCGTGGCGAATCCTGGCTCCTCAAGGACGTGAATTGGGTCGTTGACGAGGCGGACCGCTGGGTTGTCGTGGGCCCGAACGGTGCAGGCAAGACAACGGCCCTCACGATCGCCGCGACTCGGATGTTTCCGACGACGGGCGATGTATCGATACTCGGCGAGCGCCTCGGACGGGTGGACATCACCGATCTACGGCCGAGGGTCGGTTTCGCCAGCAGTTCTCTGCTCCGTGACATACCGATGCATGAAACGGCTGCCGATGTCGTCCTGACGTCTGCCTATGGGGTGACCGGACGGTGGCGAGAGGCCTATGAAGCCGAAGATGGAGAACGTGCCCATCGCCTGCTCGAGGAGTGGGGTGCGGCGTCATACGCTGCGCGGCCCTTTGCGTCGCTGTCGGAAGGAGAACGCAAGCGGGTACTCATCGCGCGCGCGTTGATGAGCGACCCGGAACTGCTGCTACTCGATGAGCCTGGGGCGGGCCTCGACCTGGCCGGACGTGAGGAATTGGTGAGCATGTTGGCTGATTTCGCCCGGCGGCCGCAGTCACCAAGTCTGGTGTTAGTTACCCATCACCTGGAGGAGATTCCGCCGGGAATCACGCATGCACTCTTGTTGGGGCAGGGACAGCTGATCGCGTCCGGGCCGCTGGAGGTGACTCTTACGAATGATCTGGTCAGTCGCACCTTCGGGATGAGCTTCGACGTGCGGCGGATCGGTGAGCGTTGGAGTGCGGTGATGAGGCAGTCATGACGGTCGACACCGGAACTACCCGTTGGCTATTCGCCGATCAGCTGGGACCGCACTTCGATGATGGTGGTCCACTGCTGCTGATCGAAGCTCGTTCGGTGTTCGAGCGCCGGACCTACCACCGGCAAAAGGCCCACTTGATACTCAGCGCCCTGCACCATCGTGCAGCGAACGATCCTGAGCGGGTCACGCTGATTCGATCCCAGACCTACGCCGAGGGCGTTGCGACGTATCGGGATTCGAGTCACCGTGATCTCGACGCCATCGCCGCAACATCCCGTCCGGCGCGGCGACTGGTCGAAAGACTCGGCCTGTCCACGATCCACCCGGAACGTGGATGGTTCACGTCACCCGGAGAGTTTCAGGCCTGGGTGACCGGTCGCGGGGACAAGCGATTGTTGATGGAGGACTGGTACCGGGGGGTTCGATCCCGACACGACGTCCTCATGGCCGACGGTAAGCCGGAGGGTGGAAAGTGGAATTTCGACCACGACAACCGGCTCCCTCCGCCCAAGGGGGAAACCCACCTGCCAGTCCCAACGCCCTGGCAGCCGGTGGAAGACGACATTGACGCACAGGTACGACAGCAACTCGATGAGTGGGAAGCCCAGGGCATTCGCTTCCTCGGCCATGACGGTCCGCGACGCTTCGCCGTCACCAGAAGCGAAGCCGAAGCCGCGCTAGATGATTTCCTCGACAACCGACTCTCCCTTTTCGGTCCCTACGAAGACGCCGTCCTGTGGCGGGATCCCTTCATGGCGCACTCGCTCCTATCCGTGCCGTTGAACCTCGGGCTGCTCCATCCGGCCGAGGTAGTGGCTCAGGCAGAAGAACGATGGCGGGCGGACCAGGCGACCCTGGCCAGTGTCGAGGGACTTATCCGTCAGATCATCGGATGGCGGGAATATGTCTGGCACCTGTATTGGCATCTCGGGGAGTCCTACGAACTCCGTAATGAGCTCGACAGCACTGTTGAGCCACCGACCTGGTTTCTTGAGGCATCGGTGGAAGAAGTGGATGCTGCGTGCTTGCGGCACTCGCTTGGGTACGTACGGGATCTGGGCTACTCCCACCACATCGTTCGCTTGATGGTGCTGAGCAACTGGGCTCTCCAGCGCGGATACTCGCCGCAGGTGATGAACGACTGGTTTCGCCGCGCCTTTGTCGACGGATACCCGTGGGTGATGACGGCCAATGTCATCGGCATGGGTTTGTATGCCGACGGAGGCGAGATGGCGACCAAGCCTTATGTGTCCGGTGGGGCGTATCTGAAGCGGATGACGGACTTCTGTGGTGACTGTGTGTACGACCCGAAGCTTCGGGTGGGGGAGAAGGCATGCCCGTTCACGGCCGGCTACTGGGCGTTCTTAGATGGCAAGCGCGACTTGTTGGAAGGAAATCACCGGCTGGCCACCGCGTTTCGAACGCTCGACAAGCTTGCCGATCGCGCTGCACTGGTGGAGCAGGAACGTCGGCGCGGACACTCAGCTCCGTGATGGATACCTGGACAGCTGTTCTTGTCTTGGTTGCGGCCGGTGGAATCGCCGGTGCCATCAACGGCGTGGTGGGCTCGGGAACGCTCATCACTTTCAGCACGTTGTTGGCGGTGGGCGTTCCACCGGTCGCGGCGAATGGAACAAACACCACGGGTCTGTTTCCCGGAAGTTTCGCCTCGGCCTACGCGTATCGGCGCGAGCTGCGCGATCGGCTGAGGGCTCTTCGATTTCCCATCATCGCCACCACGATCGGAGCCGCAATCGGTGCGCTGTTGGTGGTGGTAATGCCTGAGGAAGTCTTTGCCTTGGTCGTTCCATGGTTGATCGCTACCGCCACGGTGATGGTTGCTGTGCAACCCCTGCGCGCACGGCTCCAGGCCCGCCGGCGAGCGGCATCTGAATCGGCGCGAGTAACACAGCCGCGGCGGCTGTGGCCATGGACGGGAGCGGTGGGGGTGTACGGCGGATACTTCGGCGCTGCCCAGGGAATCGTGCTGATGGCGATTCTCACGTGGATCTATGACGCCCGCGTGCAGTACAGCAACGCGGCAAAGAACCTTCTGGCGTCTGTCGCGAATGTGGTGGCAGCGGTGGTGTTCGCGTTCTCCGGTTATGTGGTGTGGCCTGCGGCCCTTGTACTCATGGTCAGTTCCACCGCCGGCGGATACCTCGGCGGACGCTGGGCGAGGCGCATGCCGGAGGTGGTCCTTCGTGGGATGGTTGTGGCCGTGGGGATCGTGGCGACCACTGTTCTCGTGATTCGATAGCCGAATCGATCCGGCGATGCGGTGGCTGCGACACAGTGGATCGCAGTCAGGGAGGCTCGATGGCGACAGCCGATAGTGGGCACTCTCCTGAGATCCCCGATGACGACGATGCGCCGACGTCAGACGAGCCGTGGAATGTCTGGACCGTGCCCAATCTCGTCAGCCTTCTCCGGTTGTGCGGTATCCCGCTGTTCTTGTGGTTAGTTCTGGTGGAAGAGGCTGACCTTGCCGCGTTCGTCGTGCTCGTATTCGCGGGCGCGTCGGACTGGGTGGACGGATACCTAGCTCGACGATTGGACCAGCGCAGTCGGCTTGGCGTGTTGTTGGACCCGGCCGTGGACCGGCTCTACATTCTCGCGACGCTAGTGGGGTTGGCGCTGCGCGACGTCATCGGATGGTGGCTCGTGGCGATTCTGGTGTCTCGCGATGTTTTCTTGCTCGTGCTGCTGCCACTGTTGCGAGGTTCGGGCCGAATTGCGTTGCCGGTCACCTACGTGGGCAAGACCGCAACGTTCGCCTTGTTCTGGGGTTTCCCCGTGCTACTCCTTGGCTCCCTACCCGGCGCGTGGGGTGCCACCTTGTCGGTTATCGGGTGGGCCTTCGCCCTGTGGGGCACGTTTCTGTATTGGTGGGCGGGAGTCCGCTATGCCCGCGAAATCATCGCCAGCGGCCGCGCTCGGTAGGCTCGTACAGTCGGCGAGAGTGACCGCCATGCGGTCGATTTTGATGGGAGAGGGCCCGATGATTCCTGAAGACGCGCAGTACACCGAGGAGCACGAATGGGTCCGTGCAGGGGAGGGCAGCATCGTGACGGTGGGCATCACCCATTACGCCCAGGAGGCTCTCGGAGACATCGTGTTTGTCTCCCTGCCGCGCGTGGGCGACGCTGTCGAGGCGGGTCAATCTTGCGGTGAGGTGGAGTCGACCAAGAGCGTCAGCGAGCTCTACGCCCCGATGACCGGTGAGGTGGTGCAGGTAAATGCGGGGGTCGACGACGTCCCCGAGACCATCAACTCCGACCCCTATGGGGAAGGCTGGCTGTTTCGGATCGACTGCGGTGACGAGGCGGAGCGAAACAGGCAGCTCGAAGGCCTCATGTCGGCGCGTGAGTACGAGGGTTTGACCGGCGGGGCCTAGGCTAGACGCCGCAGGGGAGTCCATGTCGGCCGCGAAGGGAGCCACGATGAACTGTCGTTCGTGCGGCAAGCCCGTGGATGCGGAGGACCGTTTCTGCGCAGCGTGCGGAAACCCAGTCGACACCCACGGCGATGGCGATGTGGACGCCACGGGAGCCATTTCGGCTATCTCCGGACAGGCGGGCCCAGCCACCGGCACCGGACCCGCGGCGGCCCTGGGTACCGGCATTCATCGAGAGCTACCGTCAGGATCAGCGCTATTGATCGTGCACCGAGGCCCATCCGAGGGCAGTGAATTTCTCCTGCCCGCCGACGCGGACATCGTTGGCGTGGGGCGTTCTCCGGAGTCGGAAGTTTTCTTGGACGACGTGACCGTCAGCCGCCGCCATGCCGAGTTTCGACGCGGGTCCGAGGGGTGGAGTGTTCGCGACGTGGGCAGCCTCAACGGTACGTACGTCAACAGGGTGCGGGTCGACGATCAGAGTCTCAAAGGTGGAGACGAAGTGCAGATCGGGAAGTTTCGTTTCGTCTTCTTGGTAGGCGTAGAGCCCGGAACATGAGTGCGTCCGAGGCGGCCGAGTCGTCCAACAAGAGCACGCTGAGCATTGGCGAGGTCCACAGTCTGCTCAAGCGTGACTTTCCGGATGTCACCATCAGCAAGATTCGATTTCTGGAAACCGAAGGCCTTGTCATCCCTGCGCGAACCGCGAGCGGCTATCGACGCTTCACCGACGATGACGTGCGTCGCTTACGAGACGTTCTCACTCTGCAGCGCGATCAGTATCTTCCGCTGAAGGTCATCCGCGAGCAGCTGGATCACAGCGCGGAGAGCACGGTGATCGCCGGTAGCGGAATGCGACCGGAGGACTTTCGACCCGGGGCGGGGCGGTTACGCCTGACGCGCGCTGAGTTGGCCGAGATGACGCAGCTCGATGAGTCCTATGTGGCCGAACTCGAGGAGCTTGGCTTGGTGTGGGTGAGCCCGGCGGGTCACTACGACGAGGACGCCGCGACTATCTGTCAGCTTGCAGCCCGCTTGGCGGGATTCGGTTTCGAGGGCAGGCACATGCGCAGTTTTCGTGTGGTCGCGGATCGAGAGTCTGGGCTTATTGAGCAGATGGCGACACCCTTCGGCCGCACCACGGGCCGAGAGGGCGATTCGAAGGTTCGATCCCAGGAAGCGATCCGAGAGATTGCTGCCCTGTTCGTGCAGTTGCACGCGTCGCTGCTGCGTGCCGAACTCACCCGAGCGGGCAAAGCGTAAGACTGACCCCGGCACCGGGCTGGTGGCCCTGGTGGCCCGCGGCCCCGCGCGCCTGCACCGGGGTCGTCAGGACGCGCATGGACGATGGACCTCACCCATTTCACTGTGAGCGTGACCGTGCGCGTATCGCCTTTGGTGGAGCGCGGTTACGCTGGAAGCATGATCGGTCTCGAGGTGGTCGGCGTCCGGATGGAGATGCCGTCGAACACCCCCATCGTCCTTCTTCGTGAGACCGACGGCGAGCGATACCTGCCCATTTGGGTTGGTGCCGTGGAAGCCACGGCGATTGCGTATGCCCAACAGGGGGTCGTGCCTCCGCGCCCCTTGACGCACGACCTCATGCTCGATCTGCTGGAAGCTGTGGATGCCCCTTTGCAGGAGGTGCGCATTACCGATCTCAGCGATGGTGTCTTTTACTCCATCATCGTGTTCGCGTCCGGGCTCGAGGTGTCAGCCCGACCCTCGGATGCGATTGCCCTGGCTCTGCGCGCCGACGTCCCCATCGTGGGAGCGGAGGAAGTAGTGCAGGAGGCGGGTATCGAGATTCCCGATGAGGAGGAACCGGTGGAAGAGGACCAAGTGGAGCAGTTCCGGGCCTTCCTCGATGAGGTGTCGCCGGAGGATTTCGGAGCACCCGGCCCATCCTGAGCCTTCAGTTCACCTTGAGACTTACGTCGACAGTGTCGGGGCGTGTCGCATTGTTCGGCTGATCGAGTCTCCCTACATTCTGAGCCATTGCTTCCCCTAATACACCGATTCGCGTCTGCGCTATCGGGCCCGCAGTAGGGTGAAGCAGAGCGAGGAGGACGACGTGACCGGTAGGCAGATGCCCGCGGAGACAGCGGACAGTGCTTCACACCAGGGGGCTCTGTTCGACGACGCGCAATTGCGACCCTTACCGGCAGACGCCGGTTACCGGGGCCCCGTGGCGTGTGCGGCGGCCGGTATTACCTATCGACAGTTGGACTACTGGGCGCGTACGGGCTTGGTGGCCCCAACGGTCAGGGGAGCGGCAGGTTCCGGCACCCAGCGCTTGTACAGCTTCCGCGACATCTTGATCCTTCGCATCGTGAAGCGACTTATCGATACGGGTGTCTCCTTGCAAAACATTCGAGGCGCAGTAGACCATCTCGCTGCGCGGCAAGGGGAGGACCTTGCGCGTATCACCTTGATGAGCGACGGCGCGAGCATTTATGAGTGCCGCAGTGCCGATGAAGTGGTCGATCTCGTCCGCGGAGGCCAGGGCGTGTTCGGAATCGCCGTGGGCAGCGTGTGGCGGGAGGTGGAGGGAACCCTGGCGACCCTCCCGGCCGAAGACCCCGACGGGCAGGACATTGCCCCGGGCGGTGTGACCGACGAATTGGCGCAACGCCGCGCCCAACGGGCCGCCGGCTGAGTTTTCGTCGGCTATGCTGGCGTAGCCGATAACCCCGTGCGGGAGAGAGTCGCTGCACCGCCAGTGCAGAGGCCGCCGAAGGAGCAAGCGCCCCGTCAAACTCTCAGGCACAGGTACCGCATGGGTAGGCGCCTCTGGAAAAGGGATGCGTCCCTACCGACGGTGCAAGCCGCATTCGGGTGCGGTGAAGCTCTCAGGTCACGCTCTGCGTGGTCAACAGAGGGGGAGCAGTAGCAATGCTGTTCGCCCTCGACCTTGGAGAGTTTCATGGATTTCGGAGCCCGCCACATAGGACCGGATCACGCTGACCGCTTGGTCATGCTGAGATCGCTCGGATATTCCGACCTGGAGACGTTCGTTAAGGCCGTTGTACCGGCCGGGATCGCAGACACCGGAGCCATGGGGGTGCCCGCGGCCGTCGGCGAGAGCCAGGCCTTGGCCGAACTGCACTCCCGTATGGCGGCCATGGAACTTCCCACGTCGATGATCGGCCTGGGCTACCACGGCACGGTGATCCCCGAAGCGATCAAGCGTGGAATCCTTCTGAACCCCGGTTGGTACACCGCCTACACGCCGTATCAGCCGGAGATCTCGCAGGGCCGACTGGAAGCTCTGTTGAACTTCCAAACCCTGGTGGAGGACCTCACCGGTTTGGCAGTGGCGGGGGCGTCGCTGCTGGATGAGGCGACCGCGGTAGCCGAAGCGGTGGCGATCGCTGTGAAGCATGGGCCCCGGGGCGTCCAACGCGTTGCCATCGATGAGGGACTACATCCGCAGGTGCGGGCCGTCGTTGAGACGCGGGCAGAACCGGTGGGTATCGAGATTGTCGAGTTCGATCCCGCGCAAGGTCTGGTCGAGGGCGAACTGTCGGGCGTCGTGCTGGCGTATCCGACCTCCGCCGGGCAGATCGTCGACCCGCGCGCGGTGCTGTCGGAGGCGAAGGATCGGGGAGCACTCGTGGTGATGGATGCGGATCCACTGGCCCTGACGCTGCTGCGCTCACCCGGGGCGCTCGGTGCAGACATTGCTGTCGGATCAATGCAGCGATATGGCGTCCCGATGGCCTTCGGTGGCCCACACGCCGGCTACATCGCGGTGCGATCGGGCCTGGAGCGTTCACTGCCGGGCCGATTGGTGGGGGTCAGCGTGGACGCGGACGGCCGGCCGGCGTATCGCTTGGCCTTGCAAACGCGCGAACAGCACATCCGCCGGGAGAAGGCGACCAGCAACATTTGCACAGCGCAGGTCCTGCTTGCGGTGCTTGCCAGCATGTATGCGGTGTACCACGGGCCCGAGGGGCTGCGGGATATCGCTCGGCGCGTGAAGCACCTGGCCGAAAGGTTCCGCTGCGGGGCTCTGGACGGCGGCCTGTCTCCGCAGGAAGGCCTGATCTTCGACACAGTGGCGCTGAACGTACCTGGCGCCGCACAGAAGTTCGCCGACACGGCGGGCACTGCTGGAATCAACGTACGGGTGGTCGATGCAGACACCGTCAGCGTCACCGTGGATGAAACAACAACAGAAGACCAGGCCCACGCACTCGCCGAGGCGTGGGGGTTCGAGCTGGTCGATGTTGCGGACACCGAGCGCCTGGGCGAACTGACCCGCGAGGACGAACTGCTCCCGTACCCGGTCTTCCACCGGTATCGCTCGGAGACATCGCTCATGCGCTACATGCGCTCACTGGCCGACAAGGATCTTGCGCTGGACCGGACGATGATCCCGTTGGGCTCGTGCACGATGAAGCTCAATGCCGCAGCGGAGATGGCGCCGATCACCTGGCCAGAATTCGCGAACGCTCATCCGTTCGCACCGGCCGAGCAGGTCCAGCCGTATGTGGAGATGATCACTGAGTTGGAAGCATGGCTCGCTGGAATCACGGGATACGACGAAGTCTCCGTTCAGCCGAACGCTGGATCTCAAGGCGAGTTCGCGGGCCTGATGGCCATTCGGGCGTATCACCGCGCCAACGGTGACCCTCAGCGCACCGTGTGCTTGATTCCCAGCAGCGCGCATGGCACCAACGCAGCCAGCGCTGTCATGGCGGGTATGCAGGTCGTCGTCGTTGCGTGCGATGAGTCCGGTGACGTCGACCTGGCGGACCTCGAGTCAAAGATCACCGAGCATCGGGAGAATCTGGCCGCGCTGATGATCACGTATCCCTCCACCCACGGCGTCTTCGAAGAAGCGGTGGGGGAGATCTGCGCGCGAGTTCATGAGGCCGGCGGCCAGGTGTATGTCGACGGTGCCAACCTGAACGCGTTGGTGGGTTTGGCGAAACCGGGTGCCTTCGGTGCGGATGTTTCGCACCTCAACCTGCACAAGACGTTCGCCATTCCGCATGGCGGTGGGGGCCCTGGAGTAGGGCCTATCGGGGTGCGAGCGCACCTCGCACCATTCCTTCCCAGCCATCCTCTGCGACCGGACGCAGGTCCGGCTGGTCGGGGATATCCGGACGGGGGAATGGGGCCGGTCAGTGGTGCTCCGTGGGGGAGCGCCGGCATTCTTCCGATCCCGTGGATGTACATCCGCATGATGGGCGAGGAGGGACTGCGCGAGGCCACCAGTGTGGCAATCCTGTCGGCCAACTACATCGCTCATCGTCTCGGAGAGCACTACCCAATCTTGTATACGGCAGCGAATGGCACTGTCGCTCACGAGTGCATTGTGGATATTCGACCGGTGACCGCGGAGAGTGGCATCAGCGTGGACGACATCGCGAAGCGCTTGATGGACTACGGCTTCCACGCTCCCACCATGTCCTTCCCGGTGGCGGGCACCCTGATGATTGAGCCGACGGAAAGTGAGAACGTTGAGGAGATCGACCGGTTCTGTGACGCGATGATCGCCATTAAGGGTGAGATCGATGCGGTTCGGACAGGGGAGTGGCCGGCAGATGACAATCCCTTGGTCCATGCTCCGCACACGGCCGATTGCCTGATTGGCGAATGGCAGCACGCGTACCCGGCTCGGATGGCAGCGTTTCCTGTCAGCGGCATGGAAGCCGGCAAATACTGGCCGCCCGTGCGACGCATCGACGGTGCGTACGGTGATCGCAATCTCGTCTGTTCATGTCCTCGCCCGGAAGAACTAGTCACATCCTGAATCTGGTCGACATAGCCGAAGAACTATGCACTCATCTGCGCCGAAGGTGCGTGGGCCAATGACCTCGAACCCGAGGTGTTGATAGAACGAGATAGCGCCTTCGTTCTCCGCGAGCGGATCGATGAGAATCGTATGGGCGCTGTGCACGTGAAAACACAGGTCAATGGCGTGCAACATCATCACGGTGCCGTACCCCTTACGCAGTTGCGCGGCATCGGCAATCCAGATGTCAATCGCATAGGTGCCGGGGGAGACCTCACCCCAATATCCAGACGGATCTGCGGCCGCGTCGAGAACAACGACCACACCCATCGGCGACGAGGTTGCGCTCAGGTCGCTGATCCACACTTCTTGCCAGGACGCCTCAACTTCGCGCGGCCAGTCCCACGGCTGGTCAGTTCCGAGATTCGGCAGAACGTGCGGAGCCTTCGACATCACGTCGAGCAGTTCGACGTCATCCCTCGAGGCACGTCGAAACGTCAGCTCCTTCACGAACGAAACCTTTCACGACACTCTTGGGCGATCTCGCACCAACGCCCTCTGGGTGGCTGTTGCGGACACGAGGGCGAAGCGACTCATAGGGGAGCCCACCTAGACGTCATCATGCTCAACCCGCTGCCTGGTCCCATGCACAACGGAAATAGACCGACATAATGTGCATTATCGGGGTACTACATGGGGAAAGCCGTCCCGGCGGCACAGGATTCCCCTGAACCCACGATGTTCAACTACGGCTCTGACCGGGCGGCGTTCCACACGTGGTGTGAGGGGCGCAGGGTTCTAGGCTGTGCGCTGTGTCCAAAGTCCTCGCGCAACTTCCGGTGGGTCAACGGGTAGGAATTGCGTTCTCCGGTGGCCTCGATACGTCGGTCGCGGTGGCATGGATGAGGGAAAAGGGAGCCGTCCCGTTCACCTACACGGCCGACATTGGCCAGTACGACGAGCCGGACATTGCCTCGGTGCCGAGTCGAGCCGGCCAATACGGCGCGGAGGCAGCACGCCTTGTCGACTGCACAGCACCGCTTGTGGAAGAGGGCTTGGCAGCCATCGCCTGTGGGGCCTTTCACATCCGCTCCGGAGGCAGGCAGTACTTCAACACGACACCGCTAGGCCGTGCCGTGACCGGCACCATGCTGGTGCGGGCGATGGCCGACGACGATGTCTCCATCTGGGGCGACGGGTCCACCTACAAGGGCAACGACATCGAGCGCTTCTACCGCTATGGCCTGATGGCCAATCCCGCGCTGCGGATTTACAAGCCTTGGCTGGACGAGACCTTCGTGCAGGAACTTGGAGGCCGCGCCGAAATGAGCTCGTGGCTGTCTGCGCGAGACCTGCCGTATCGGGACTCTGCCGAAAAGGCCTACTCGACCGACGCGAATATTTGGGGCGCTACGCACGAGGCCAAGACACTCGAGCATCTCGACGTGTCCTTGGAAACGGTCGAACCGATCATGGGTGTGCGTTTCTGGGATCCATCGGTCACTATCGACGCCGAGGACGTGTCGGTGACCTTCGAGCAGGGTCGACCTGTCGCGATCGGGGATCGCACGTTCGACTCCCCCGTCGACCTTGTGCGAGAGGCAAACGCGATCGGTGGCCGGCATGGACTCGGCATGGCGGATCAGATCGAAAATCGAATTATCGAAGCCAAGAGTCGTGGGATTTACGAAGCGCCAGGAATGGCTCTGCTGTTTATCGCGTACGAAAGATTGGTGAGCGCGATTCACAACGAGGACACCATCGCGAACTACCACCTCGAGGGTCGTCGACTCGGACGGCTGCTATATGAGGGGCGCTGGCTGGATCCGCAGGCGCTGATGTTGCGCGAGTCGCTGCAGAAGTGGGTGGCGAGTGCTATCACCGGCACCGTGACGCTGCGACTGCGCCGCGGTGACGACTACACCATCATCGACACCAGCGGACCCATGTTCAGCTACCACCCGGATCGTTTGAGTATGGAGCGCACCGAGGAAGCGGCTTTTGGGCCGGACGACCGGATCGGCCAGCTGACCATGCGCAATCTCGATATCTCCGATTCGCGGGCCAAGTTGGAAATGTATGCCGGTAGTGGAACCCTTCGCCAGGCGCACATTCAATTGATGGGTGACATCACCCCCGGTTTCGCGGGGCGAATTGCTGACCGCGAATCCACGGCTGAAGACGTTGCCACCGAACGCGAACGGGACGAAGCCATTGACCGTGCGGCCTTCGATGCCGGCGCCGATTGATCGGTGCATGAAATACTGCAGTCATGACCACCTCTCCCCCGGAGCCGAATGGCGATGAGTTCCCCGATGTGCCCGACTTCATTGATGAGCACGAGTTTTTGACGGCGGCCCCTAAGGAGGGCACGGCAGATGAGCGGGCGGCTCAGGCGGCTCGAATCGCGCAGGGCAACGACAAGCTGCGCCAAGCAGGCGAAATCTCTGACGGTTCCGGCAAGCCCGCGTACCGCCGCTCGGGAAAGGTCGTTCCGTGGATCGGGATCGGCACCGCGATCGCCGTCCTGGTTGTTGTAGTCGTATTACTCGCGCGGTAAATCACCGCTCATTGCGCTATCCGCTGCGTCACACCGCCCAGCGCGAGGCCTCGCGAAGGATCGGTGGCGCGTAGCTGACGCGCTCACGTAACGAGTGTGCCGGCTAGGCCGACCGAGGAAGTTCTTCCTCTTCGCGCGACGCCCGCAGTAGCGCCAAACGCTCCTCGAGCAGCTCTTCAAGGTCCGCCCGGGTACGTCGTTCCATCAACATGTCCCAGTGCGTCCGGGCCGGCTTCACCTGTTTGGGCGGCTCCGGAGCAATCTCGTCGGCGATCGCTGTCGCCCCACACCTGCAAGTCCATTCGCGCTGGATCTCGTCCGCATCCACGAAATAGGGCACGTTCGACACGTGACCCTCGGGGCAGACATAACGCACGACTCTGCGCTCTGCTCGTTGCACGTGATCGTCTCGCTCGAGGCTCAGAGTCCCCAGCCGCGTCCCCTTCATCGACGTCTCGCCCATAGCTACCTCCCCAAGTCTTTCCCCACGCCCGTGTGGTGGGTTGTCATTTGGACGCTCGAAACCGCCGGAGGGTTCCCGCACTTGCGTGCCAGAAATCCGCAGGGAGGCAGGGGCAGGACGCCCTGACCTCCCACCACGGGGAGTCAACCGCCCCGAAAAGCCCCTGAAACGCACCCAGACGGGTTCTATTCCCCCATGGTCGTGGGTGGCTGAGGATCGTCCTTGGGACTGTTGCGGCCTTCTGAGCTGTCCGGAAGGCGAGGAATATCGGGAAAGTCGGAAAAGTTGGAATCTTCGACCGTCACCACTGTGCCCTGAACCACGGTGCCTGAGGACGGGAAACCGGGCATTCGGTCCACCCACGCAAAGGAGTCGAAACCCCGGGTCATTCTGCGCGTCGCCCACCGACGGATGGACGGCACAAGCAGCACCAGGCCGACAAGATCCGATCCGTAGCCCGGCACCAGGAGGCACAGCCCCGCCAAGAAAAGCCCCGCACCAGAACCCACCCGCTCCAACGCACGCTCAGGATCTGACTCTTGCAACACAACTCGGGCGCCCGCACTCGCGTTGCGCATCACCGCAATGCCGATGGGAATACTCAGAAGGATCCCCATGAGAGCCCACCCCCAGCCGATGATGGTCGCGATTAACCACAGGAGCAGAAATTCCCCCAGCGGGTAACCGAAAACGATCAGGCGAGTTCTGAAACGCATGACAACTACGACCCGTCTCCACCGCGCAGCCGTCGGCGAACGCTGGTGACCCGGGACTGCACTCCCCATTCGGTAACCCGCCACAAGGCTTCCACAACAATGGCTCTACTCATCTTGCTGGTCCCGGCGGCACGCTCCACGAACGTGATGGGAACCTCTTTCACGATGAAGCCACGTTGCACCGCTCGCCACGCAAGGTCCACTTGGAAGCAGTAACCCTGAGACGCGACACTCGCCAGATCGATGCCCCGAAGTGTGTGCGCGCGGAAGGCCCGGTAACCGCCCGTCGCATCGTGCAAAGGAATGCCCAGCATCACTCGGGCGTAAGTGTTGCCGCCCTTGGACAGGACCTCCCGGCCCTTCGACCAATTCTGCGTTCCACCACCGGCTATCCACCGCGAGCCCAACACGAGGTCGGCGTCCACCAACGCGTCAAGAAGGCGGTGCAGCTGCTCGGGTTGGTGAGACCCATCGGCATCCATTTCGACGAGAACCTCGAATTCGCGCTCGAGTCCCCAGGTGAACCCGGCGATGTATGCCGCTCCGAGACCAGCTTTGGCCGTTCGATGCATGACGTGAATGTGATCATCCGCGGCCGCCAGCGAGTCAGCGATCGCTCCCGTCCCGTCGGGCGAATTATCGTCGGCGATCAGGATGTGTGCGAAGGGGACGCTCGCTCGAATACGTGCCGTGATCTGCGGTAAGGACTCTCGTTCGTTGTACGTCGGGACGATGACGAGAACGCGCCCGAGATCATCCGATGTGTCGGAGGATTCGGGCACTCCCCCAGCGTAACGCCTCCACCGGACACACAGACATCACCAGAACGCGCTAGGAACCGACGGAACTGCGTTCCAACGCGGTACGGCGTCGACGCACATAGACACCGAGGCCCACGCCGATGAGAAGTGCGGCACCGGCAGCAATTTCCGGCACGACACCGAGCATGGACGCGGGAGTCCGACTGGTACTCAGCGGCACTTCGGACACCAGGTATCCGGTCTGACCTTCGCCAAGTTGCCGTTGCACCGTCCCATCGGGTGCGATGAATCCGCTAATGCCGGTGGTGGAGGCGACGACTACGGCTCTTCCTGTATTGAGTGCCCTGAGCCTCTCGATATCCCATTGCTGGACTGGCTGTCCGGTGCCCTGATAGGTGGCGTTGTTGGTTTGCACGGTGATCACTTCTGCGCCCCCGGCGATCACCGAGGTGAAGACGTCGTCGTAAGCGACCTCGAAGCAGATTGCGTCGCCCACCACCACTCCCCCGATAGTCAACACTCCCGGCTCGGTGCCTCGCACAAAGTCCCGCGGCACACGGTCAAAGCGTCCTATGAAGGGCGTCAGCTGGTCGCGGAACGGGAGAAACTCCCCGAAGGGCACGGGGTGCATCTTGACGTAGCGTTCGCCGGGTCCGGATACGGGATCCCACACGATTCCGGCATTCTCGACTTTGGTCGGATCCTCGGTGGAAAGCACCGCACCCACAAGCACCGGTGCGCCAATCGCCTGAACTGCGTCGTCAATCAGCGCTGCGGCCGATGGATCGCGAAACGGATCAATATCGGAGCCATTCTCTGGCCAAACAACGAAATCCGGTTGCGGCTCGGTGCCAGCATCGACGGCAGCCGCGAGTCTCAGCGTTTGATCTACATGGTTGAGCAGGACTACTCGATCTTCCGACATGGCGTCCATGCCCGTTCCGGGGGTTCCCCCCTGCACCACGGCCACCGTCGCTGTGGACCCTTCTCCGCCCACAGTCAAAGGGCGCGGGATCACGATGATCGCGATGATGACGACCGCCGAGAGCAGCGCAACGGGGAGAACGCGGCGACGTCGGATCCCCTCGACGGTGAGTACCGCGAGTGCCACGATCAGAAAGGTCACGCCTGCCATTCCCGCAATCCCGGTGAGCGCACCCACCGGCGAGTTGCCTTGCGAGAAGGCAATCTCTCCCCACGGAAAACCACCCAGAGGAACTCGGCCGCGCAGCGCTTCCATGACGACCCACGCCGACGGGATCCACAGCACCGAACCGCGTAGCCGACTCAGCGGCGCCACCAGCGCCCCAAGAGCGGCGTTCCACAAGGCGCAGTAGGCGGCGAGCAAGATCCACGCGTCGATGCCGATGACCGTCATCCACGCCAGCAGGACAAAAAAGAAGGTGAGACCGTAGACGAAACCCGTCAGCGCACCGCGTCTGATTCGTGCTCGCCATTGCACTGCGAGTACACCCAGGACGCCCACAAAGGCCAGCGGCCACCAGCCGATGGGAGCGAACGCAACAGCGGTGACGACGCCGGAGACCGCAGCGATCGCAACAGCGGCGACAACTCCGAGTCGCGTGCGGGAATCTGGATCAACCATGGGATGCCTGAACGAAGTCGTGACCGTAGACCACCCGACCGTCAACCCAGGTGGCCAGGCACTGGGGTAGATCGCCTGTCAGAACGGGGAGTCCGGGTGTTCCCGAACGGGGATCGGTCGACCAATCCGCAACCCTGCTATCTGGAACGTGCACGTCGCGTTCGTCGACACGCCATGCGGCCAGGTGGGCGGGTGCTCCCGCGGAAATAACTCCCGCCTGGGAGTCGCCTACGGCACGCCATCCCCCTCTGGTTGCCGCCGCGAACGCGGCACGTGCCGTGATGCGCTCGTCCGGCGTCGTGTGGCGTGTTGCTGCACGCACGATGGACCATGGATCGATGGGCGTCACCGGACTGTCGGAGTTCAGGGCGAGGTGCCCACCAGCTCCGAGGATCGTTGCGAAGCGATTCATCGAACCGGCCCGCTCGTCGCCTAAGCGCGAGGCGTACATGCCATCGGGCACACCCCACAACTCATCGAACATCGGTTGCATGCTTACACAGGCTCCCAGGTCGATCACCGTGGCGATGTCAGCATCGGACAACATCTCAGCATGCTCGAGCCGGTGTCGACACGCCCGCAGCTTCTGTTCGCCGACAATGCTGCCAGCTCGACGAAAGCCAGCAGCCACGGCTGCGCAGGCTGCGTCACCAATGACGTGGAAGCCGGCTTGGATCCCGGCCCGGGTTGACTCCACCAGGTGGCCGGTGATGTCGTCCTCCGACAGGTACAGAACACCGCGCGTGTCAGCCGCATCGCAGTACGGCTCATGTAATGCCGCCGTATGTGAGCCGAGCGAACCATCGACAAACAGATCTCCGCCGACGCCACGGGCACCGAGCTCTCGGGCCAGCTCGATCCCGCCCTCGGCTGCGAGTTGGCCCCAGTAACCCGTCACCTTGGGCCCGACGTTGTCGGCCGCTACCTCGAGCAAGGTCCGTAGATCCTCCGCTCCCCCAATCGTCGGCCCACCCATCTCGTGCACAGCCACGACGCCCTTCGATGCTGCCAAGGACAGTGTCGCCAGTTGTGCGTCTCGACGGTCCTGCGCCGATATCTGTTCGAAGGCGTACTCGCGAATGAGGTGGTGCGCCCGCTGCGCGACGGCACCGTGTGAAGAAAAGCCCTCGACGCGGTCGATGTCAGGGCATCGATCGACGAGCGATGTGGATACCAGTGCCGAGTGGACATCGATCCGAGACAGGTAGACGTGCTGGCCCTGGGCCGCCACATCAATCTCGTCACGGCGAGGCAGACTCGGGTCTGCCCACATCGTTTCGTCCCAGCCGTGCCCATAGATGAGCCCCGACGCTCTGTCGCTCGCATGTGCGGTGATGGCATCGAGGACGTCCTGGGCATGACGGGCATCAGATAGGTCGAGTCCCACCAGCCGCAGACCAGAGCTGGTCGCATGAATGTGCGAATCGACGAAACCTGGAGCAAGAAAGGCACCCTGGAGATCCACCACCTGATCAGCGAGATCTGTGTGAACGCGGGCCCCCGCTTCGTCACCCACCCAGGTGATCACTCCATCGTCGATCATCACGGCGGACGCGAACGGGTCTGAAGACGAGTAGACCTCAGCGTTCACCAGCAGTGTGCGGCTGGAAGAACTCACGCAGGAATCCGCATCAAATCGCGACTCAGGGTGTTCAGATTGCGTGCCCCCTCCTCGGTGCACACCACAATGTCCTCGATCCGAGCGCCGTAGCGTCCCGGGACGTAGAAGCCCGGTTCGATGCTGAACGCCATGCCCGGCTGAAGAACGTCGGTATTGCCTTGGACCAAGTACGGCTCTTCGTGACTCTCCAGCCCGATCCCATGCCCGATTCGGTGAATGAAGTATTCGTCAAGAGGTCGCCCGTCCAGGTGATGGTCGTGCATCAGGGCGCGCGCGTGAGCGTCGACGGATTCGCACGTCCGCTCGTCACTGACAAACGCCACGGACGATTGCTGTGCGTTGAGCAGCACCTCGAATGCCGCGCTGTATTCGGCGGCGGGCTCACCCACAACGTAGGTGCGCGTGCAGTCACTGCGGTAGCCGCTCGGCATTGTTCCGCCGATGTCAATCACGATCGGATCGCCGATGCTGATGACGCGCTCGGAAACTGAGTGATGCGGGTTGGCGCCATTGGGGCCACTGGCCACGATGACGAAATCCACTCCTGTGTGCCCGGCATCGATAATTGCGGCACCGATGTGGTGAGCGACCTCGCTTTCGGTGATGCCGGATCGGACAATCGTCGGCACGAGGCGGTGCACGGATTCAATGGCCGCAGCCGCTTCCTGCAACAGTTCGATCTCCCGTGCTGTCTTCTTCTGGCGCAAATCGTTGAGGATCGATCCCGCAAGCACCTGGGGCCGCTCGTGCAGCACCTGCCGGAGTCGCAAGACTCGCTGTGCCCACATGTGATCGTCCACGGCGATGGCTCCGGAAACGTCGTCGCTTACCAGGTCAGCGAGGATCAGGAATGGATCCTCGGTCTCGGACCACGTGATGACCTCTCCGCCGTTGCGAGCAAAGGTCGATTCGCGGGCTTCACCGGCTTCCAGAGCCGGTGCTATCAACGCGGGTGAGCCGGTGTGTGGAATAACCAGTGCCGTGAGGCGTTCGAGAGGCTTGGCGTCGTACCCGGCGATGTATTGGAGATCCGCTCCGGGTGTGATGACCATGGCCGCCACGTCGTCGTCATGCATGGCCTGGTGCAGGCGGGTCAGAAGCTCTAGTTCCACGGGTTAACCGTAAAGCGTGCCAGACTTCCTGCGTGCCCACCTCGAATGTGGACGTCATGATCCTCGACACAGCGTCGTTGTACTACCGATCTTTCTATGCCCTGCCCACCTCCATGACCGCACCCGATGGGCACCCGCATAACGCAATCCGTGGCGTGCTGCAGACCATCGAGCGTCTGCGAGACATGTACAACCCACGAACACTCCTGTGTGCGTGGGATACCGATTGGCGCCCGAAATGGCGGGTGGATCTCATCCCGAGCTACAAGACCCACCGCGTGGAACAAGAGTCCGCCACGGGGGACGAAGAGGCCGAGCCTGATGAACTCGGCCCGCAGATCGGTGCGATCCGCGACATCCTGGAGGCGTGGGGCGTACCCGTGGTGGGCGTCCGCGAATTCGAAGCAGATGACGTCGCCGGAACCCTCGCTCAAGCAGCAAGCCAGGCAGGCCGCTCCACGGTTGTTGTCACCGGTGATCGTGACTTCGTACAACTGGTCACGGGAACGGTCGGTGTTCTCATGACCGTGAAGGGCGGAATGGATGCATGGCCGCTGCTGGATGCCGACGGCGTTGTCGAGCGTTTCGATGTGTCCCCGCCGCAGTACCTCGACGTCGCAATCTTGCGAGGTGATCCATCCGATGGGCTTCCCGGTGTGCCGGGAATTGGGGAGAAGACCGCGGTCGCACTGATCAGGACCTTCGGCTCGCTCAACAGGGTTCGCCAGGCGAGCGCATCAGGACCCGTCGAGAAACCACTTACTCCGCGACTCGCACGACTTGTTGTGGACAACGCGGAATACCTCGACGCCGCCGAACGCGTCGCGGCCATACGGCGTGACGTACCCATCCCCCGCCTTAACGACGTCATCATGCAACCCATCCCTGCCTCAGCGAGCCACCCGCAGAAGTGGGACAACCTGCTTGCCGAATGGGGAGTTGAGCGCTTCGCTCAGGGTGCGGTTGGCTGAAAGGAGACGACCCCTCGATCCAGAGCATCGACTGCCTCGCGGGCAGCCACCGTCACCTGTGGATCAGCCGCAGCCTGGGAAATCTGTTCCAAAACATCGATGACCTGACGGGTCCAACGGACGAAGTCCCCAGCGCTGACGTCATTGCTCGTCAGCACCGTCAGCAGACTCGCACCACGTGCCCAGCGATACATGGCCCAGACCAGACCCGCGTCGGGTTCAGGTTGAGGGTTGAGGCGGTGGGCCCGCTCGATATCGCTGAGGCGCGCCCAAATGCGGTGCACCCCCGCCAGGGCTGCTTCCACCGCTCCACCGGGCACCGCGGGGCCCACCTCCCCTTCCGAACGCCGCGACTCGTAGACGATCGCCGCCACCACCGACGCAAGTTCGTGAGGCGCCAAACCGCTCCACACGCCGGCACGAAGGCATTCGGCAATGAGCAAGTCGGATTCCGAATACAACACGCCCAGCATGCGCCCCTGGTCGGTGACGCGCAGACTGTTTGCCGTTCCCGCGAGGTATCCAAGTTCCGTCAGGGTCTCGCACACCCGGTCGAACTGACGAGCGATGCTATGCGTTCGGGCGGCAATGCGTCGATCCAATTCCCCTATCTGTCGCTCTGCACGGAAATAGCGCTCCGCCCAACGGGCATGGGCTTCGCGTTCTTCACAGCCGTGACAGGGATGAGCCCGCAACCGCGATCGCATGTCTGAGATTTCGTCGCCGGACTCAGCGACGGACCCTTGCGTCGCGCGTGATCTCCCGCCCGCTTCATTCCCCGCCGATTCCGCTACCGCGACAGCCCGCTGAGCCAAGTCGCGCTTCATGCCGGAGTCCTTCGCAGAGAAGTGACGGGGAATCTTGACTCGCCCCACAACATCTAAAGAACCCGGCACCTCCACGGTGGAAATGCGTCGGATCTGCCGCTCGGCGGTCAAGACCTGCGGCCGAGGATCCGCGGGTCGATCAGCTGCGCTGAGAACAACTGCGGGCCCGGCACGCTTACCGCGCGGAATCCGAATGACATCACCGGGCCGCAATGCCATCAAAGAATTCTCGGCATTCGTCTTGCGAGCCACCTGGGCTCGACGTCCGGCGGTCTTCTCGGCCTGAGAAAGATCCTCGCGGATCCGGGCGTATTCGGAGAAATCCCCGAGGTGGCATGACATCGCTGTCCGGTAGCCATCTTGAGCCTCTCGCAAACGCTTGGCCTCAGCGCTGAGGCCCACGACGGATTGATCTGCTTGAAATTGCGCAAAACTTGTTTCCAGCACATCGCGCGCGCGTTGGCGCCCCATGGTGCCCACGAGATTTACGGCCATGTTGTACGACGCGCGAAATGACGATTTCAGCGGATACGTTCGAGTGGACGCCAGTCCGGCGAGGACCTCCGGATCGAGATCGTCGGACCATAGGACGACCGCGTGGCCCTCGACGTCGATGCCACGGCGTCCGGCCCTCCCGGTGAGTTGGGTGTACTCCCCCGCACTCAAATCTGCATGCGCTTCGCCGTTCCACTTCACCAGTCGCTCCAACACCACGCTCTTGGCCGGCATGTTGATGCCCAGAGCCAGAGTTTCGGTTGCGAAGACAACCTTGATCAGCCCCTGCTGGAAAAGGTCCTCGACGACTTCCTTGAATGCCGGAAGCATGCCGGCATGGTGGGCCGCGATTCCTCTCTCAAGGGCATCTGCCCAATCGACGTAGTCGAGTGCCGCGAGATCGTCGTCCGAGATACCCATTGTTCGCTCGGCGATGGTCGATCGGATGCGTTGTCGCTCCTCGGAGGTCGTGAGGCGAATAGCTGAGCGCAGACACTGCTGCACCGCGTCGTCACATCCGGCCCGACTGAACAAGAAGTAGATGCACGGCAGGAGGCCATCACTGCCGAGCTTCTCCACGACATCACTGCGCCAGGGCGTGAGCCTTGTCCTCCGATGACGCTGATGCCGACTTCGCGAGGCTCGTCGTGAACCACCGGGGCGGGCCCTTCCTGATCGGACTCCGCGCTCTAGGGCGATGAGTTCAGGGTTAACGTGATGCCCATCCGAAAACAGGTCGTACAGGTGATGTCCCGCCATCACGTGCTGCCACAAGGGAACAGGTCGGTGTTCTTCCACGATGACTTCGGTGTCCCCCCGCACGGCAGACAACCACGCACCAAATTCCTCAGCGTTCGACACCGTCGCGCTCAACGCGGCGACGATCACCTCCGACGGCAGATGGATGATGATTTCTTCCCACACTGCCCCACGGAATCGGTCCGCCAAATAGTGAACCTCGTCCATCACGACGTGGCTCAAGTTGTCCAAGGTGGTGGAACCTGCGTACAGCATGTTGCGAAGAACTTCCGTGGTCATCACGACCACGGGAGCCTCGCCGTTTATAGAGGTGTCACCGGTCAAGAGGCCGATGGTGTCGCGTCCGTAACGCTCCACCAACTCCGCGTACTTCTGATTCGACAAAGCCTTAATGGGTGTCGTGTAAAAGCACTTGGTGCCCGACTGCACAGCACAGTGGATGGCAAACTCCCCGACAACAGTTTTGCCGGATCCCGTCGGTGCGGCGATCAGTACGCCGCGGCCGGCTTCGAGAGCGCGGCACCCGGTCAACTGGAATTCATCAAGTGCGAACTCGTATAGCCGGGCAAACTGCTCGGTCTGTGGTGCCGATGAGCGTTGCCGAGACGCTGCATAGCGATCGGCGGGCGAAGCACCAGACACAGCTGCCACCTTAGGCGTGGTGGGCGTCCAGCACCTCCAGGGCGCGGTGACGAACCGCAACGGTGGCTGGTAACGGCCCGATCCGTTCGCCATCGGCGTAGACAATCGAGTCCGGAGCGTCGATCCGGAGTTGTCGAGCCGTCCAGGCCGTGACGGACGGGTGCTCGATATGGCGTCCGGAATACACACGCGGTAGAACCGAGACGAAGGTTCGCTTCGGCGCATTCGTCACCAATGTCACGTCCAGGACGCCGTCGGCCATATCAGCACCGGGACACACCAACATGCCGGATCCATAGGCCGGTCCATTACCGATGGCCAGCACCATGCCCGCCATACTGCGATCTTCGCCATCGCTGTCGATGGAGTACCAGCGGGGGCGCACCGTCGGCAATTCGCGGGCGACGCCCAGCAAGTACCGGGCTTTGCCCACTCGTGCCGGCATGGCATTAGCCCGTTCGTTGACGTCCGAGTCAAAGCCGCACGACAGGACGCCAAGAAAGTACTGGGGCTCAGCGTCCCCACAGTCAACCGAACCCACATCGATGGAGCGAAAGCGCTGATCTGTGACGGCATCGATGAAACTGTCGATGGATGGCGCGGGGGCCTCGGAGTGCACCGGTGGTTCATCGCCGGTCGTGGTGATGGTGGCGGCGGTGGTGGGCTCGGTGGGCGTGCTGTTCTTGGTCAAGCGCAGACCGCGATCGATGTCATTACCGGTACCCACTGGCCAGATGGCGATGCGAGGAGAGGCCGCGTCGGCTCGCATCACCCCTTGCAAGCAGTCGTGCACGGTCCCATCACCGCCACAGGCGACCACTAGTCCGCGTGGGGCGGTCTCCATGGCAGTGCGCACAGTGTCCTCTCGATTCGCGGCGACGTGCACATGCACGGACATTCCTGCGTCGGCGCACGCTCGGGCAAGAGTGCTGGCGTGGTCAACTGCACTGCCCCCACCTGCAGTGGGGTTCACGACGATTTTGATCACGAGTTCTCATCGATTGGTGAGGCTTGATCGTCATCCCATTCGCGATAGTCCGGCTCACCGAGGCCTCGGCGGGCTCGACGCCGATCGTTGAGAAGAGCAATTCCTACGGCGATGACAACCAACATGAGAATCGGTCCGGCCAGGAGAACCAGGTTGATGGGATCACCGGTCGGCGTGGCGATCGCCGCGAAGATGAACACCACGAAAATGATCCACCGCCACCAAGACATCAGACGCTTGCCGGTCAAGATTCCCGCGAAATTCAAGGTGACGATGAACAGCGGTGTCAGGAAGCCGACTCCAAAAACGATCACCGTCCGGATAAAGAACCGGAGATACCGGTCCACCGAGACGATGTTTTCCACGTTTTCCGGTGTGAACCCCAACAGAATCTCGAGGCCAAAGGGCAGCACGAAATAGGCCAAAGCAGTGCCGGCGAGGAACAACGGAAAGGCAACCGCAACGAATGCGATCCCCCACCGCTTCTCATGTTTGTGCAGCCCGGGGGTCACGAATCGCCACAGCTGATACAGCCACACGGGCGAGGCCAGAACTATTCCCGCAATTGCCGCCACCTGGAGTTGCAGGATGAAGGGGTCGGTAACCCCGGTGAGGGCAAGGGTGACGTCGCGACCCTCATTCTGGGCCTGCTCTACTGCACCCTCAAAGGGCTGGCTCAGAAGTTCGAAAATTGTCGGGTACGCGATCCAACCAACCACCATGCCGACAACAACGGCGATCCCCGACTTGACGAGGCGTGAACGCAACTCACGCAGATGTTCGGTAAGCGGCATCGCCGCCTGTTGTTCGTTCCCCTGCTCCTGAACTGCCACAGGGGCGCTTAGCCGTTGTTGGTTTCCGTGGAACGCTCACCAGAATCGTGTTCGACGGGACCAGAGTTTGCAGGGGGCGCATCGCGCGGGGGTGATTCGATCGCACTCGGAGGCGCAGGCGCCTGGGCGGTAGACCCAGCAGCGGCATCTGCTGCGGTCTCGCCGTCCTCTTCCCCGTCAACAAGTCCCTTGGTCTCCGCCTTGAATATGCGAAGGGACCGCCCCAGGCCACGCGCGGCGTCGGGAAGGCGCTTGGCTCCGAAAAGCAAGAGAACCAGGGCGACGATGATGAGCAGTTCTTGCCATCGCAAGTTGGGCATGGTCCAGGCTCCTTCGGTTACGCACAGGTGGAACCGTGCACCCCCATGCTAGCCGGATTGCTGCCGGGATACGGCAGCCTGGCGAACCAGGCCCCGTACCTCCTCAGGCTCGACAACCGAAACCGCGCCCCCGTGTCCCATCACCCACCGCACGAGCCAATCCACCGAGGCAAAGCGAATTTCCGCATACACGCCATCCTCGGAGCCATCACCCGCAGGTTCGGCAGACGCGTCCGGAACCTGCACCACGGGTTCAGAGTCCACAATCCACAGCGCTTCGGGGGCAATGTGAAGCAGCGCGGCGCTCATGTTGTCGGGGTCACGTCGCAGTGCCGGTGGGCCTTCACCTGTCGGGGTGCTCGGCGGCGGATGGTCGGGTGCTGGCTCGACGCTCACGATCCGATCCGTCCGGAAGGTTCTGACGTCGTCCGCGCGAAAACACCATGCATGGACGTACACAAATCCATCCACGGAGAAGCTTGTGCGCGGTTGAATGCGACGTCGCTCGATGAGGTCTGCTTGACCAGATGCGTACTCCATTTCCACAACGCTCCCGCCGGCTATTGCATCCTCCAAAGTCGCCATGACAGCCGACTGATCGGGAATGGTGATGTCGAGGGTGAGCGACGGTTCGGCGAGAGCTTCCAACTTCACCATCGCCGACAGGATGGACTCTTGGGGCTGGGCACCGGGGAGGTTGCTGAGGACCCTCAGGCCAAGGTGCAGGGCCGCGACCTCCTCGCCTGTCAGGCGAAGGGGCTTCTCCAGCGTTATCGCATCGACGACATGGATGCAGTCGTCGTCCCAGAACTGTATATCGACGAGTTGGTCCGGTCCATATCCTGGAATCCCGCACACGATTAACTGCCAGAGATCTTTGGAGAGCTGTTCGTTTGAGATCTGAAAATGAGCAGCAGCCTCGGTGATGGTGATCCCATCGTGCGCGCGCAGCCACGGCACAAGGGCCAAAAGCCTGGACAATCGCTCGGACGCAGTTTCGCTCATGAGTGATCGGCTGCCAGTTGTTGAAGACCCTGGTGGAAGGCAGAGACCACGTGCTCGGGATAGACCGGATACACCTCCGGTCCCGCCCGCCACAGCAACGCGAGTGCCCGGCGGGGTGAATCGTGGATAGTGAACACCGAGGCTTGACGTGAACCGTCTGCTTCACTGCCAGTGCGCGATGGCCGACACGTTGGGTGACGACGCAACTCCGCCCCTTGATGTTCCGGCAGGACGAAGCCGATCTCGACGTCCTCCTCGGACTCCTCCGAGGTCGCCGTGGGGGCAGCAGGTCGCTCCGTCGTACTGGATTCGGCCGTGAGGTTGACCGAGCCCTCGATACGTGACACACGGAAAGTGCGTGCGCTCGTGCGTTCGTGATCCCACCCGGTGAGGTACCAACGGCCGTCCTCGGCGTGTAACGACCACGGATCGACACGTCTGGTCGATTCGTCGGCGCCCGGCTTTCGGTAGGAGAAGCGCACGACCTTGCGATCCCGCACGGCACGCATCAGGGGCAACAGCGCCGCGTCGCTGGCACTCACATGGGCGAAGGTCGGTATCGCTTTGGCATCCGGCGCGAGGGACGGGATCGTCCCCGTTGATTCGAGTTTTCGCACAGCCGTGGTCGCGGTTGCGCTCAAGATTGCGTCGTCCCACACCAGCGCCGCTAGATTCAAAGCCATCAGCTCGTCCGCGTCGAAAGTGACATCCCGGTGCACATACTCGGACGTATTGATCAGATACCCCAAGACTTCACCGTGAGCATCGGTGACCGTCTCGATGGGTATGCCCATGGACCGCAGTTCATCTTTGTCACGCTCGAACATGCGCTCAAAGGCAGTAGTCGTCGCCGCTGGGTCGTAGCCCGCCACGCTGGATTGCACCACCTGGCGTGACACCGGCGTATGAGCAGCCAGAAGAGCGATGACCAGATTGAGGAGACGCTCCGTACGCGTCACCTGTGAACTAGCGGACATCCAAAAGATCGATCACGAAAACCAGTGTGGCGCCGGACAGTCGGTGTCCCGCTCCAGCGGGCCCGTAGGCGAGCTCCGGCGGGATGATCAATTGACGACGTCCACCGACCTTCATGCCGGGGATTCCCTCTTGCCATCCCGCGATGAGCCCCGACAGCGGAAAGACGATGGACTCTCCTCGATCCCAGGATGCATCGAATTGCTCACCCGTGCTGAAGTCGACGCCCACATAGTGCACCTCGACTGTGTCGGAGGCAGCCGCCTCCGCACCGGTACCTTCGACGATGTCTTCCATCACAAGTTCATTCGGCGGTGGCCCGTCGATGAAATCAATCTCTGGCTTTTCGCTCACGTGGTCTCCTCTACGAAGGGTCGTGTGGTTGGTTATCCGGCACCTACACCCAGCAACTCGACGACGAACAGCAGTGTCTCCCCCGGTTCGATTCCCGGGGGAGGCGAATCTCCGTACGCCAGATCGCTGGGAATGAGCAACACGCGCCGCTCACCGACTTGCATACCGGGTATTCCGTCCACCCACCCCTGAATCAACTGCCCCTGCGACAGTGGAAAGGTGGCCGGTGTTCCGCGCGCCCAGGACGCATCAAACAAGGCGCCGGTCGATAGTCCAACGCCGCAATATTCCACAGTGATCAGGTCGTCGAGTGCAGCCACATCACCCGAGCCACCTCGCAACTCGGCTGTTATCAGTTCACCCACGGGTGCGGCGCCCTCCGCCACGTACACCACGGGTACGTCGTCATCTTGAACCGAGACGTCGGATGTGATCGAAGCTCCTGATGGCGAGTCTGCCGAGACCGGCTCACCCGGACTGCCGCAATCGGTCACCAAATACGTCTGGGTAGAGGCCGCAGGTGTGGCGGCGGGGGTATCGGAAGACCCCGATGAGCATGCGGATGTCGCGACAATGACCACGATGGCGGCGCCAAGAAGAACCTTCACCACTGCAGGTTACGCCACTTTCCCCTACATGCTCGCCAGCAGGCGCTCGACCCGCTCATCCACATTCGCGAACGGGTCCTTGCACAAAACTGTCCGCTGTGCCTGATCATTTAATTTCAGGTGCACCCAATCAACCGTGAAGTCCCGGCGACGTTCTTGGGCGCGTTTGACGAAGTCTCCCCGCAACTTGGCTCGTGTCGTTTGCGGCGGTACCTCTTTTGCCTCGAAAACCTCGGCATCGTTGGTGATGCGGGCTGCGAGGCCCTTTCGCTCTAAGAGATAGAACAGTCCTCGCTGGCGACTGATGTCGTGATACGCGAGATCGAGCTGGGCAATCCGGACGTCATCGAGGGCGAGATCATGCTTTTTCATGTAGCGCTCGAGCAGTCGCTGTTTGATCACCCAGTCGATTTCGGTCTCCACACCACTGAAGTCCTGCGCCTCGACGGCCTTCAAAGCGCGCTCCCACAGATCCATCACCCGATCGATCATGGGGTCAGCTCTCAAGTCCCGGCGATCAACGTATTGCGCCACCTTCTCGAAGTACTCCGCCTGCATCTGCAAGGCCGTGACCTCGCGGCCGTTGTTCAGGGTGACGGTGCGGGTACCCGTTGTGTCGTGGCTGATTTCGCGGATGGCCCGAATCGGGTTCTCGAACGACAAATCCCTCATCACGGCGCCAGACTCGAGCATGCGCAGCACGAGGTCGGCAGTCCCGACCTTCAACATCGCCGTGGTCTCGCTCATATTGCTATCGCCGACGATGACGTGAAGCCGTCGATACAGGTCGGCATCGGCGTGCGGCTCGTCGCGGGTATTGATGATGGGTCGTGACCGCGTCGTCGCGCTGGATACTCCCTCCCAGATGTGATCGGCACGCTGACTCACGCAGTAGCGCGCCCCGCGTGGAGTGCTGAGGACTTTTCCGGCTCCCGTGACGATCTGGCGCGAAATGAGGAACGGGATGAATCCTTCGGCGAGAGCAAGAAAATCGGTGGACCGGTCGACGAGAAAGTTTTCGTGGCAACCGTAGGAATTGCCCGCGGAGTCGGTGTTGTTCTTGAAGAGATAGATGTCGCCAGCGATGCCCTCCTCTCGGAGTCGCTGCTCGGCATCCACACATAGCCCTTCCAGGATCCGCTCCCCCGCACGATCGTGGGTGATCAACTGCTGCACGCTGTCGCATTCAGCGGTCGCATACTCAGGGTGGCTGCCCACATCGAGGTACAGCCGGGACCCGTTGCGCAGGAAGACATTGCTGCTTCTGCCCCAGGCAACAACGCGTCGAAACAGATAGCGCGCTACTTCATCGGGACTGAGCCTGCGCTGTCCCCGGAACGTGCAGGTGACGCCGTACTCGGTTTCGATTCCGAAGATGCGGCGATCCATGACTCCACTGTAGGAGTTTCAGGCTCGCTACGCAGGGGCTTGCGGGCCCTGCAGCAGGTCCGCCAGAGAATCGCCTTCCAACCGGTGGAAAAGGCGCCTGGGTCGAGTTCTGTCCAAGACGGCCACCTCGAGGTCATCCGGGCTTAGCGTCCGGCGTTCGTCCGTTCCGTGTTGGCCAAGCGCATTCACCGCCTGACGCAGGGACGTCTCGAGGTCCTGATTCGGCTGCCACGCGGCAGACATCGCACCCTCAATCGCCTCCGCTGAGCCGCCCATGGCGACGAATCCCCGTTCGTCTGCCACCGAACCGTCGAAGGTCAAGCGGTACATCTGGTCTGCAGACTCATCTGCACCCACCTCCGCAACCACGATTTCAACTTCATACGGCTTAGCGGTTTCGGTGAAGATGGAACCGAGTGTTTGCGCATACGCGTTCGCCAGCGAACGCCCCGTCACATCACTGCGGTCATACGAGTACCCCCGTAGATCAGCCAGACGAATACCCGCAACCCTCAGGTTCTCGAACTCGTTGTACTTTCCGACGGCGGCGAAACCGATGCGATCGTAGATCTCACTGATCTTATGCAAAGCCTTGGAAGGATTCTCTGCGACAAAGATGACGCCCTGGGCGCATTGCACAACGACAACGCTTCGTCCCCGGGCGATCCCTTTTCGCGCGAAGTCCGCCTTGTCTTTCATGATCTGCTCTGGTGACACGTAGAACGGAACACTCATGAGGCACCCCCTGTCACGCTCGCCTGGGGTCCGTCAGGCCGACCCATTCGCGCCGCCATCATCTGCTCCACTTCGTGAGCGAGGCGATCCTCGCGGATGGTTTCTACTCCGGACGCAGTCACAACGGAGACCATCGGGAAGATGCGTCGGGCGAGATCAGGCCCACTGGTCGCACTGTCGTCGTCTGCGGCGTCATACAACGCTTCCAGCGCCACTCGAACCGCAGCATCGGCATCGGCGTCCGGACGGAACAACTTCTTCAACGAGCCGCGAGCGAAGGTGGATCCCGAACCGACGGCGTGAAAGTCATGCTCCTCATACCGCCCACCCGTCACGTCGTACGAGAAGATTCGGCCGCGGTCCTCTGCCAGGTCGAAGCCCGCAAACAGCGGCACTACTGCCAGGCCCTGCATGGCCATCCCCAGATTCGCCCGGAGCAGCGAGGACAGGCGGTTGGCCTTGCCTTCGAGCGACAGGGGGGTGCCCTCGATTTTTTCGTAGTGCTCGAGTTCCACCTGGAACAGGTGCACGAGTTCGACGGCAAGGCCGGCGGTGCCAGCAATGCCCACAACAGAAAATGCATCGGTTTCGAAGACCTTTTGCACATCTCGCTGAGCGATGATGTTGCCCATCGTTGCGCGGCGATCACCGGCCATGACGACCCCGGAAGCACAGACGAGGGTGACGATCGTCGTCCCATGGGGTGCCTCGAGGTTGGCGGATCCGCTCGACGCGGCGCTGCCTGTAGATCGGCTGACCCCGGACTCGTTACCCGAGGCGTTCAGGAACTCCGTGAAGGACGAGGTTCCCACCAGGCCGAACGCAGACGGAAAGTCGTGGCTCACTGCCCGCCCTTTTGCACGAAGGACTTCACGAAGTCCTCGGCATTGGACTCCAGCACACCGTCGATCTCGTCGAGAATGGCATCGACATCGCTGTCGAGGGCGCTGTCGGCCTCTTTGGCGGCTGGTGCCGCGGATTCCTCTTCATGGTGATCGCGGCGATTCGCTCTGCGGTGTTCGACGTTCTCTTGTCCGGCCATGCGACAAGGTTACCCGCCTAGTCGTCCGTTAGCGCGTCGATCAACGAGGCAGCGTCAGGACTGGCATCCAGAATGTGCGAGACGTGTCCGTGCGTGCCACGCGTGGGTTCCAAAGTAGGCACGCGCAGGAGAGATTCTCGCTGCGGAATGTCGAACACCACCGAGTCCCAGGAGGCAGCGGCAATGGATTCGGGATAGCGCCGCACACACTCGCCGCGAAAGTATGCGCGGGTGTCATGAGGCGGTTTCTGGCGTGCCCGATCGATCTCCTCGTCATCGAACATCCGCACCAGCCGGCCTCGTTGCTCTAATCGAGCCGCAAGGCCCTTGTCATTCCTGATGTCCGCGTATTGCAGATCGACAAGATGCAGACGAGGGTCGTCCCAGGTAAGTCCATCACGCCGGACATACCCCTCGAGCAGGCTCAACTTCGCCACCCAGTCGATCGTGCTGGCAACACTCATTCGATCGTTCTGCAGCCGGTCCAGGTGGTCGCCCCACAGCGTCAAGACTTCCTTGGTCTGTTCGTCAAAATCCGCATCGCTGCGTGATTGGCAGTAGTTCCACGCGTGTTCGAGGAACGCACGCTGCATATCGATGGCTGTCCACTGGCGTCCCCGTGACATATCGATGACGTGCGTCAGCGTGGTGTCGTGAGACACCTGGTGCATCTCCCGCACTGGATCCACCGGCATGGCATCGAAGGTGTCCAGGTAGCCGTCTTCGATCATGGCGAGAACAATCGCCGTGGTTCCCATCTTGAGAAACGTCGCCGTGTCACTCATGTTGGCGTCCCCGACAATCACGTGCAGTCGTCGATACTTCTCTGGATCGGCATGCGGCTCGTCCCGCGTGTTGATGATCGGTCGTTTGAGTGTGGTCTCGAGCCCAACTTCCACTTCGAAGAAGTCGGCCCGCTGGCTCAATTGAAAGGCGCTCGTTTGGCCCTCTTGACCGATCCCCAGTCGCCCGGCGCCGGTGAAGACCTGCCGCGAAATGAAAAAGGGCGTCAAATGGCGGACGACATCGGCAAACGGGGTGGTCCGGCGCATCAGGTAGTTCTCGTGACAGCCGTAGGACGCGCCCTTGTTGTCCGTGTTGTTCTTGTACAGCAAGATCCGCTCGCCACCCGGCGCAGCAGCCGCAGCATCGGCGGCCGCATTCATGACATTCACACCGGCCCGGTCCCACAACACGGCGTCGCGGGGGTTCGTCACCTCGGGCGTTGAGTACTCAGGGTGAGCATGATCCACGTAGAGCCGAGCTCCGTTCGGCAGAATCACATTGGCGAGGCCAAGATCCTCGTCGGTCAATTGGGAGGCATCTGCCTCACTGCGCGACATGTCGAAGCCGCGGGCGTCTCGTAAGGGCGACTCCTCGTCGTAATCCCATCGAGCTTTCGACGTCGTGCCGTGCGAGATCAGGTATGCATATGCATTGACTATCTGTGACGAGGTGACCATCGCGTTCAGCATCGGCTGGCCGGGAACGCTGATTCCGTACTCGGTTTCCAAGCCCATGATCCGATGGACGCTCACAGGTGAACCTCCGGATGCTTCCTCGCCACTGCGTGTCGCGCGCGGTTACAGGTACTGGCCGGTGTTGGCGACGTTATCGATAGAACGTCCCGGACTGCCGCCCTGCTTACCTTGGATCAAGGTGCGGATGAAGACGATGCGTTCGCCCTTCTTCCCGGAGATGCGCGCCCAGTCGTCCGGGTTGGTTGTGTTGGGTAGGTCCTCATTCTCGCGGAATTCGTCCACGCAGGCATCGAGAAGATGCTGGACGCGAATGCCCTTCTCGCCGGTATCCAGGAATTCCTTGATGGCCGACTTCTTGGCACGCGCCACGATGTTCTCGAGCATCGCCCCAGAGTTGAAGTCCTTGAAGTACAAGACCTCCTTGTCACCACCTTCGTAGGTGACCTCGAGGAATCGATTCTCGTCTGACTCCGCATACATTCGCTCAATCGCTCGGTCAATCATCGATGAGCAGGCAAGGTCGGAATCCCCCGAATGCTCCGCGATGTCGTCGGCGTGGATCGGCAGCCCCGGCACCAAGTACTTACTCAAGATTTCCCGGGCCGCCTCGGCATCCGGACGCTCGATCTTAATTTTCACGTCCAAACGACCTGGGCGCAGAATCGCCGGATCGATCATGTCTTCACGGTTCGACGCCCCGATGACGATGACGTTCTCCAAGCTCTCGACGCCATCAATCTCACTGAGCAGCTGCGGCACGATGGTGTTCTCTACGTCGCTGCTCACGCCGCTCCCCCGCGTTCGGAACAACGAATCCATTTCGTCAAAGAAGACGATGACGGGCATACCTTCGGACGCCTTCTCGCGTGCCCGCTGGAAGACGAGACGGATGTGGCGCTCCGTTTCGCCAACGTACTTGTTCAGAAGTTCCGGCCCTTTGATGTTCAGGAAGAAACTCTTCGCTTCTCTGACCCCGGTCTTTTCAGCAACCTTCTTAGCTAAGGAGTTGGCCACCGCCTTGGCGATGAGAGTTTTGCCGCATCCAGGCGGGCCGTAGAGCAAGATTCCTTTCGGGGCCCTGAGCTCATGCTCTTTGAAGAGTTCGGCGTGCACGTAGGGCAGTTCCACCGCGTCTCGGATCGATTCGATTTGGCTGAACAACCCACCGATCTGCTCATATCCGATGTCCGGAACCTCTTCGAGGACTAGTTCCTCGACCTCGGCGCGGGGCACCTGCTCAATCACGTAGCCGCTGCGGACGTCACACAACAACGCGTCCCCTGCGCGGAGTCGGACTCCGGCAATCGACCGCGCGAGACGAACGACCCTCTCTTCATCAGCGTTCGCCACCACGACGCACCGGTCATCGCCGAGCATCTCCTTGAACGTGACGATCTCACCGACGACCTCGTAGTCGCGCTTGCCGACGACGTTCATCGATTCGTTGAGCACGACCTCTTGGCCTGCGACTAACCCATCAACCCCCACGCCAGGGCTGACAGCGACCCGCATCTTGCGTCCCGAGGCCATGATGTCCACTGATCCGTCCTCGTGCGCTTCCACGAAGGTCGCGTAGCCGCTCGGGGGTTCGCCCAGTCTGTCGACTTCGGCCTTGAGCGCCACGATCTGCTCGCGGGCCTCCCGGAGCGTTGTAACGAGGCGCTGGTTGTGATCCTTTTGGGCAGTGAGTTCGCCCCGAACCTCACCCAGGGTTGTCTCGATGGCGAGCAAACGACTCTCAGGGCTGGGCTCGGTCATCGAATCCTCCATCTGTCGCATCCCCGGGGGGCTGGCTGCTGACCCTAACCCGATTCGCCCTCTTCTACCTGATCTGCGCCTGGACCCTGATAATCCTCCCCGTAGGCCCCGGGGGCCGGGCGACGACGACGCGGAGGCGACTGCTGCCCGCGCGCCATATGCCGCGCGGCCACCAAGAACCCGGTATGTCCCGACATTCGATGATCTGGCCGCACCGCGAGCCCGTCGAGGTGCCACGTGCGAACGATGCTCTCCTCGGCTCGCGGCTCGGTCCAGCGACGAGACAAGCGCATCGATTCGACCAAGCGTGACAGCTGTGTTGTCGTGGCGACGTAACTGACCAGGGAACCTCCGGCTCGCAGCACTCGATCGGCGACATCGAGGCAATCCCACGGGGCGAGCATGTCCAAAATGAGGGTGTCCTGACTGCCGGTCGGGATGTCACTCTCTGTCGCATCGACGAGGTCCATTTCGTTCACCGTCCACGATCGTGGAGTCCCGCCGAACCATCGCGAAACGTTCTCGCGTGCAACCTCCGCAAAGTCCGAACGCCGCTCCACGCTCGTCACCGTGCCGGTGGGCCCGGCCGCCTTAAGTAGGTAACAGGTCAAGGCACCCGAACCAACCCCGGCTTCGAGTACTCGTGATCCGGACCCCACATCGCCGAGCGCCACGATCCGGGCAGCATCTTTCGGATAGATGACCGCCGCTTGACGCGGCATCCCCAGCACATAGTCGTCGAGTTGAGGGCGCTGCACGAGGTAATCGATACCCCGCGTGGAGGTAGTCATGGAGCCCTCGTCCATCCCGATCAGGGAATCGTGCGGGATTTGCCCACGGTGCGTGTGCAGGATGGCACCCGGCACCGTCGTGATGGTGACCTTGACTCCGCGGGTGTCCGTGAGTTGCACCAATTCTCCCGGACCGATCGGACCGCGCGCCCGCGTCGCAACATCCACCGGATCGCGCGGAGCGGGTGGGTGAGGGGGTCGTTTGCGCGGCACGTGAGGACAGTAGCGACCGCGCACGGTCCGCGTGTCTGACGCCGGATCCCGCGTACCGGATCCCGCGCGCGACATCGCAGACTGCGGACGTCGGCACAGACCCCGGGTGGACCGTACAGTTGCCAGCGTGTTCCCTCCGTCGTTATCGCCGTCGCGGGCGAACGACTTCATGACCTGTCCGCTTCTGTACCGCCTTCGTGTCATCGACAAACTCCCAGAGCGACCCTCGGCCGCCGCGTTGCGGGGAACCCTGGTGCACTCAGTTTTGGAGGAGTTGTTCAATGCGCCGGCGGCGCGGAGAACAGCGGACACAGCCACGACCCTGATTTCCGAGCATTGGGATCGCATGCGTGTCGAAGCACCCGAGGACGCGGAGATCCTCGCCGAAGGAATCAACCTCGAGGAAACCACCGACATTGCGGACGCGGTCATCGCTCCTATTCGACCGTTGTTGGAGGCGTACTTCACTCTCGAAGATCCACGTCGAGTAGAGCCCCACGCGCGCGAGATGGGCGTCTCTACGGAACTGCCCTCGGGGCTGTCGTTGCGTGGATTCATCGACCGGGTCGACATATCTCCCACCGGCCTTGTCCGCCTCGTGGACTACAAAACAGGTCGCAGCCCCGGGGCAGGATTTGAGGCGAAAGCGTTGTTCCAGATGCGTTTTTACGCTCTGCTGTGGTGGCGGACCGCAGATCAGATCCCGGCACGCCTCGAGTTGTTGTATTTCGGTGACGGACAAAGGATCAGCTACGAGCCCACCGAAGACGAGTTGCGCGCAACAGAACGAAAGATCATGGCTCTGAGTGACGCCATCGCTCGCGCCGCCATGCACGGTTTCACCGCTACCCCATCGGCGTTGTGCAGCTGGTGTTCGTTCCAGGACGCCTGCCCAGAGTTCGGCGGACACACACCCCCGATGCCGGCGTTACCTGAGTGACGCCCACGCTGCGCGAATGACGCCCCGTAGCGCCCTGAAGCCTCACGCGTCAAGGCGCAGGTGACGTCGGGCGTCCCGCCACAAATCTTGAGGCTGCCGGTTCTCCAAGCTCTCCACGATCAAGACTCTCGAGCCGTCGATGCGCACACCTTGGGGTACCGCGACCACCACACATCCTGCGGCGAGGGCCGACTGCACGCCGGTCGGTGAATCTTCGACCGCCAGGCAGTCGCGTGTCGCCACACCGATCGCACCCGCTGCGGTCTCGTAGGGCTCGGCATGCGGTTTACCGGCGGTGACGGCGTCCCCCGTCACCACGACGTCGAAAGGCTCGGTACCGATGTCGACGCGCATCCGCTCGAGAGAGGCATTGACCAGACTCCGCCAGGCAGCCGTCACCAGTCCGGTAGGAATCGCTGCACTCCGGCACGCTCGTAGGAAGTCCACTGCTCCGGGTTGCCATCGCGGGCGCTGCGAGCGGATCCTGGTCTCCACGGCCACAAGCAGCTGTTGTCCGATCTCCTCGGGCCGTGCCTGTGGGCCGATGCGCTCGGCCATGTAGCCCGAGACGCGTTCAAGCGGCCCCCCAAGGCAGTGGGTGTGATCCGGTGTGTTCCAGGAGCTCCCCCACGAGGACATGACCTCGACTTGCGCCTCCCACCAGACTGGTTCGCTATCGACCAACGTCCCGTCGAGATCCACCAAGACCCCGGCCGGTGCGTGTGAGCGATCCGTCATGAGGGCGAAGCATAGAAGCCATCATCTTCCGGCGGTGTTCGTGGCGATAGCGTTCGCACGGTGCGAGTGTCCCTGTCCGACGGCGCCGAAGCCGCCTTCACGGACCATGACAATGGCGAGACTTCCGGCCTGCCGCTTGTGCTGTTGCACGGCTTGACCCAGCAACAGCACTACTGGGGTCCCGTCCTCGCCCGACTGGCAGGAAGGCGAGTCATCACCGTTGATCAGCGCGGCCACGGTGAGGCGTCCGGATCACAGGTCACGCCACAATCCGACTTCAGCATTCCCCGTCTCGCTCGAGACGTGATCGAGATTCTCGACCAGGCCGGCGTGCCGGAAGCGGTCGTGGTGGGACATTCCTGGGGAGCGTCGGTTGCCCTGCACACGGCATCGTCGTTTCCCGATCGTGCGCGAGCGGCCGTGCTTATCGATGGCGGCATCTTCGGGCCTCGCCATCTTGTGACCTCGGACAGGTCTGCTGAGGAGGTGCGCGAAGCACTTCGTCCACCCGCTCTGGGAATCGCTGAGACCGCTTTGTGGCAGGTCATCGAATCAGGCGATCTCGCCGAGTACTGGAGTGACGACATCCAACGGGCTTTGGCTCCGACGTTCCGGGTCGACGAGGATGGGCGTGCATTCACGCGTCTGGGGATGGACCGACACATGGCCGTCCTCGATGGCCTCTTCGCCTACGACCCGCGTCCCGATATCGCGGCGACGACCCGACCCACGTGGGTTGTCGTCTGTGAACCAGGAGTCCTGGACCCCTCCACGGCTCCGGCACCGACGGAACTCGCCGATTCCACGAGTCAATCAGGATCCGCACGTTCAAACGATCCCGCCGAATCTCTCGCCCAGGCCTGGATAGCGGCACGTCGCTCGGCGATCGATGGACTCGGATCGCACTTTTATCGTCAACGTTGGAGTGGAGCCCACCACGACGTTCCCTTGCAATGGCCGGCGCTGGTGGCGGGTCTAGTGGAGACTGTGCTCGAACATCCAGATGCTGGCGGGGAGGGAAAATGATCGAGTTTGACGGGATACCCACCCTGAGCGACCCCGTCATGATCGCCGCCTTCGAAGGATGGAACGACGCTGGAGAATCGGCCAGCGCCACCATCACCCACCTACGCGAGGTGTGGGGTGCGGAATTGATCACCGAGTTCGACTCCGAGGACTACTACGACTATCAAGTCAATCGTCCAGACATCAGCCTTGATTCCGCGGGCGTTCGCCAACTTGAGTGGCCCGCCACGCGCATCTACTTGGCTCGTGTGCCTTTGTTTCCGCGTGATGTGGTGCTGATCCAGGGCATCGAGCCAAATATGCGCTGGCAGCAATTCACTCGGGAGATTCTCGGTCTGGCGGCGGAATTGGACATCTCCATGGTCGTCACCCTCGGCGCACTCTTGTCGGACAGCCCGCACACGCGACCTGTTCCCGTTACGGGATCGACATCGGACCCCACCTTGATGGAAACGTACGCGCTCGACGCAAGCAACTACGAAGGGCCCACGGGCATCGTGGGAGTGCTGCACGAAGCGTGTCAGCGGTTTGAGGTGCCTTCGATTTCGCTGTGGGCGGCCGTGCCGCATTACGTCGGTCAGCCACCCTGCCCTAAGGCAACGCTGGCCCTCGTGCGCAAGATCGAGGACGTGCTGGACATCCCGGTTCCCCTCGGGGACTTGGTGGAGGAGGCGAGGGCCTGGGAAGTCGGTGTCGACGAACTCGCCGAGGACGATGAGGAGGTCGCCGATTATGTCCGGCAGTTGGAGCAGGCTCGCGACACGACCGAACTCCCCGAAGCCAGTGGAGAGGCGATAGCGCGGGAATTCGAGCGGTATCTCAAACGGCGTAACGTCGACTGACGTCCGCGCATGGCCAGTTGCTCGCGTGGGGTTCTAGGACCGAGGTTGGTCCCGACGTTCCAGGAGGGCGGCCAGGGATGCTCGGGTAGCCGGGTCGAGTTCCGGATCGTCCACCTGCCGCTGGTGAATGTCGTCCACGATTCCGCTGGCGACCTTCTTGCCTAGCTCGACGCCCCACTGGTCGAAGGGATTTATCTGCCATACAGCGGCCTGCACGAAAACGCTGTGCTCGTAGGCGGCCAGCAACGCTCCGAGCGAAAAGGGAGTGAGTTGATCCATCATGATCACGCTGACCGGCCTGTTTCCCGGCATCACCTTGTGAGGCGCGAGAGCCTCGCTGACACCTGCTGCGGCCACTTCTTCACGTGTCAGGCCCACGGACAAGACAGAGGCCTGGGCCAGCGCGTGCGCGACGAGGACGTCGTGTTGGTCGTCGATCTGGCCACCGGACTTCTTATCCGAAGACGTCGGTCGGGCCGCAAGGATGATGTCGCTGCAGACGTCATCAGTCCCCTGGTGCAGCAACTGGAAGAACGAATGCTGCCCATTCGTGCCTGGTTCGCCCCAGTAGATGGCGCCGGTGTCATAGGTGACCGGTGATCCATCACTTCGGACCGATTTGCCATTGCTCTCCATGGTCAGCTGCTGCAGATACGCCGGCAGTCGAGCGAGATCACGGCTATAGGGCAGTACCGCGGACGTCGACATCTGAAGAAAGTTCCGGTTCCACACGGCGCACAGCCCCATCAGCACCGGGGCGTTGTCCGCGAGGGCTGTGTCGCGGAAGTGAATATCCATCGCTCGAGCACCGTCGAGCAGCTCTCGAAAACGCAGCGGGCCTATCGAGAGCATGGTGGACAGGCCGACCGCGGACGTCAGCGAGTAGCGACCGCCCACCCAATCCCAAAAACCGAAGACGTTCTGTCGTTCGATCCCGAAGTCGTCAGCGAGCTGCTCGGCGGTGCTGACCGCGGCGAAATGCGCACCGACTGCGCTGCCGCCCAGGTGATCAACAATCCAGGTTCGCGCGTACTGGGCGTTGATCATCGTCTCGGCAGTAGTGAATGTCTTGGACGCGATGATGAAGAGAGTCTTCTCGGGCGTCACGTGACTGAGCACATCGATGATGTCTGCGGGATCGACATTGGAGACGAAATGACAGGTGATGTTCGGGTCGCGGTAGGCGCGCAACGCCTGATACGCCATCGCTGGACCGAGGTCCGAGCCCCCGATGCCGATATTGACAACGTCGGTGATGCGCTCCCCGGTGGCGCCCCGGTGAGCACCCGATCGCACCCGATCGGCGAACTCCTCCATGCGTCCCACGACGTTCTCTACGCCATCGGACACGTCCTCGCCGTCAACGGTGAACGAATCACCCTGCCGGCCCCGCAGAGCCACATGTAGCGCAGCCCTGCCTTCGGTGCTGTTCACCCTGGTACCCGCGAACATCGCATCGATTGCTTGCCGGACACTGGTCTGCTCAGCCAGGTCGATCAACGATTCGAGCACATGAGCATCAAGTCGTTGTCGACTGAAGTCAAAGAACAGTCCGGCTGCGTTGATTCTCAGAAATTCCCGGTCACTTTGAAGCAGTGACCGAATGGACTCGGCACGCATTCGATGCGACTCGTGACGTAGCGTCGACCATGCCGGGCACGCTGTTGGATCGATCGCTACCCGTTCAGCCATGTCGCTCTCCCCTGCACCCTCTGTGCATCATCACGTCAGCCGAATGCCCAGAAGAGTGTCCACCAACGTGGCCATCTCGCCGGGGCTCGCGGGGTCCTGCCCGCCCCGAGTGAGGGCGGTGTGAACCCACGAATCGACCGCATCCAGTGCAGACGGCGTGCGCAGATCATCCGCGAGAACCTCCCGCACTCGATCGATCAGCGGATCAACGGGCGGGCCGTACGGCAGTTGACTCGCTGCTGTCCAGCGCTGAAGCCGCTCACCTGCCCCTTCGAGTCCGTGCGGCGTCCAGACCCAATCTGTTCGATAGTGATGGGCGAGCAGCGCTAGCCGTATCGCCATCGGGTCAGTTCCCTCCCGGACCAACTGCGAGACGAAGACCAAATTGCCTCGGGACTTGCTCATTTTGTGCCCCTGCCACGCGACTATCCCGGAGTGCACGTAATGCCGCGCAAACGGCCATTCGCCGGTCAATCGATGCACCTCGGATGCACCCATTTCGTGGTGGGGAAATGCAAGATCTGAGCCCCCGCCCTGGATATCGATGGTCGGACCGAGGTAGTCAAGGGCGATCGCGGCGCATTCAATGTGCCACCCGGGTCGGCCGTGTCCCAGGGGCGTATCCCAGGCCGGTTCTTCGGGACGTGCGTTCTGCCACACGAGGCAATCCAGAGGATGTTCCTTGCCTTCCCGCTCCGGATCTCCCCCGCGTTCGGCGAAGACGGCCACCATGTCGTCTTCGTCCAATCCCGCGATGGATCCGAAGCGTTCGTCGTTCCTCACCCGGAAGTAAAGATCGTCGTCGACGGCGTAGACGTCCCCGGACTCCTGCAATTGCATCACTTTGCGAGCGACGGATGGGATCGACTCCACAGCGCCGATGTAGTGATCGGGTGGCAATACGTTGAGACCGGCCATGTCGTCACGAAACAGCGCTGTCTCACGGTCGGCGATCTCTCTCCAGTTCTCACCGGTGGCCACGGCCCTCTCGAGCAAGGGGTCATCGATGTCGGTGACGTTCTGGACGTAGCGCACCTGATGCCCTGCGTCTCGCCAGACCCGATTGATCATGTCGAAAGCAACATAGGTATTCGCATGCCCGATATGTGTTGCGTCATACGGGGTAATCCCGCACACGTACATCGTCGCGTGTGGCGCGGGCGCGGTCGGACGAACGACACCGGTCGATGTATCGAAAAGGGCGAGTGGCTTTCCCTTTCCGCGCAGAGCGCGCGGCATAGGTGCCGACCATGACTCCACGTAGGAAGCCTACTCAGGCATGCCCAACGCAGCGGTGCGCGCTCAGAAGACCGGCCAGGGAATGGCGGGCCACTCCTCGTGGGGAAACGGGTAGCGCCCCGAGTCAACCAAGGCCCGTACGCGAGCCGTCAATGCAACCAACTCCTCGGCGCTCACGAATGCGGCCAGTTCGGCAACAGACGTCCCACTCTTCGTGCCTCGGTCATCGTCTTCCAGGCTTGTCAAGAGTTGCTGCAACCGATTCACGTCCTGAGCATTGATCGATTCTCCGGCCCAACCCCACAGAACGGTTCGCAGTTTCGGTTCACTCGCCATGGTCACACCATGGTCGATGGCCCATACCCGTCCGCTGTCGTCCGTGATGACGTGCCCACCTTTGCGGTCCCCGTTGTTGATGACAGCGTCGAGCAGGGCCATATGTTGCAGTCGCTGGTCATCCGCATGCACCAGGGCGACCGGGCGACCGGATGCATCCTCGGCGCTGAGAACCTGGTGCCAATCCGGCGGGACGTCATCCGCCGACACGACATCAACGAGCCTGTGCGCGGGGTCCTCGGTGACCCACAGCTGGCACATTCCTGGACCCGCTGGTCCATCGTCTCGCCAGATGGTCGGTGGAATCAGATCGAACCCCAGCATTCGGTCGACGAGATATGCAGCGACCTCTCTGCCACTCAGGGTCCCGTCGGGAAAGTCCCACAGCGGACGTTCTCCCTGTTGCGGCTTGTACACACACTTCAGTGATCCGCCGAGAGTGCATCTCCACGTGGCGTTGCTGGCACTGACGAGTTGCCCGTCAACCTCAAGGTCATCGTGTGCAAGACGCTCACAAATATCGCGTACCCAGATGTCGTCAGAATTCTGGCCGGGAATGCCGGTGTTCACGATCGCCGTTTGTATCCGTTGGCTCGTGGACACATGTGTCCCTGCGGATCGAGCGGCTGCTGACAAAAAGGGCACGCCGGACGACCACTGGACACAATCACGCGGGTCCGCTCGGCGAACGCCCGCGCATACGGCGCCGACATCCACACGCGAACAGTGTCGGGGCCCTCGGAGTCATCATCGGCCAACTCCGGTGGCTCGAAGCCTTCGACGTCGGAGACGGCATGCGCTTCAATGATGACCAGGTTGTTCGCCTCGTCCCACCCCAGGGCCATCGCACCAACACGAAACTCCTCTTCGAGTGGGAGATCCAACGGCGCGTTGTCGGACAGCTCCACCGGGGCCTTCTCAGGAACAACGTCTTCGGGCGCGCGTGAACCTCTGACCTCATCCAGGAGTTGATCTATCCGGTCGGACAGCGCATCCGCCTGCTGCTTCTCGAAGGCCACCGAAACGATCTCGTCCCCGGATTTCGCCTGCAGGTAGAAGGTCCGCTCGCCCGGCATTCCCACCGTGCCGACCACGAACCGCTCGGGCAGCCGGAACTCCCATATGCGCCTAGCCACGGCCAGCTCCCCCACCGACCGGCGCGTCGGTCGAGACGTCTGCGCTTGTGCTCGCCAGGAACCCAACATCGGATCCTGTGTCATTGATCCGCACAACGAACGGGCGCACCTTGGTGTAGCGCACGATCGACACCGAACACGGATCGACGCTTAACCGCTGGAAGGCATCGAGGTGCATACCGAGTGCGTCGGCGAGTACTGCCTTTATCACGTCACCGTGGCTGACGACCGCCAGGACGTCGGCGTCACGTGACTGTTGCGTCCAGTCCCGGATTGCAGACACCGCGCGCATGCTCATCGCCATGAGGGATTCCCCGTCGGGAAAGGTGACAGCGCTCGGGTGACTTTGCACCTGCTTCCACAGCGGCTTCTTGGCCAACGTTGCAAGCGACTGTCCGGTCCACGTTCCGTAGTCACACTCAATGAACCGCTCGTCAACGACCACGTCGCTGGCAGTTTGTTCTTGCTGCGCGTTGATGTATTCAGCCGTTTCGCGGGTGCGCTCGAGGGGGGACGTCACAATCGTGGCGAAAGGCACCGTGGATAGCCGAGTGGCCAGGGTTGTCGCCTGCTCCTGGCCGACCTTGTCCAAGGTGACACCCGGGCTCCTGCCGGCGAGGATGCCTCGCTCGTTGGCTGAGGTTCGACCATGGCGAACAAGAAGAATGGTGGGCACCACGTCAGCCTATGAGGCATTCATTCCTTCGGCACGCACACGTCCGCTGGCCGATGGGGCACCTACAGCGCGCTGATTGTTCCCGTCGCCAGCAGGACCAGCAAAACGCTTCCCAACACGACCCGGTAGATCACGAAGGGAAGAAAGGAGCGAGTGGAGACCCAGCGAATCAGCCACGCGATGACGAGATAGCCGATGAACAGAGCGATGATGGTGGCGAGGATGGTCTGGCCCCATTGCACGTTGTCATCCGAACCGATCTTCGTCGCCTCGTACAGGCCAGAAGCGAGGACCGCGGGAATAGCCAGTAGAAACGCATAGCGCGTGGCGGCAGACCGTGAATACCCCATGGCCAGGCCGACCGAGATCGTGGCACCCGAGCGTGACACCCCCGGGATCAATGCCAACGCTTGGCCAAACCCGAACAGCAATCCATCCTTGGCGTTAAGAGCCTCGAGTGCCTTGGTCTTGGAGCCCCAACGGTCGACGAGACCAAGAACAACGCCGAATCCGATCAGGACCGTTGCGACGAGCCACAGGTTGCGGGCGGCCGTCTCGATCCAGGGGGCAAAGGTGAATCCGAGGATTGCTATGGGCAGCGTGCCGATGATCACGTACCAGCCCATCCGTGCGTCGATACTGCCCCGCACCTCGGGCCGACGAAGGCTGACGAACCATGTCGACAGGATGCGCGCTAAGTCCCGGCGGAAATAGATCAACACTGCGATTTCGGTGCCGATTTGGGTAACAGCGGTGAAAGCAGCTCCGGGATCACCCCAGCCGAAAAGCCGGGAGACGATCAGGACGTGAGCGGAGCTCGATATCGGCAGGAACTCTGTGAGCCCCTGAACAACCCCCAGGATGACCGCTTCGAGCCACCCGATGGGTTCGTCCATCAATCAGCCAGTCCCGACGCTTCCAGAACTTGCGACATCATCCGCAGCGTGCCCACGCGCTCGTCGATGGTTCCCGCGAAGGAACTAATGCTGAGAGTCGTGACACCCGCCTCGGCGTATGCGTGGAGTCGTTCACCGATTCGTTCTGGCGGCCCCAACAGTGACGTCTTGTCCAAGAATTCGAACGGCACCGCCGCGGCAGCCCCCGCGTAGTCCTTGTTCATGTATTTGTCCTGGACGTCGATTGCCGCTTGTTCGTATCCCATGCGACTCATGAGCTGGTTGTAGAAGTTCTTGTCTCGCGAACCCATACCCCCGACATACAACGCCGCGTAGGGGCGCACCAACTCTGCGCACGCCTCGACGTCTTTTCCTGGAACGACGGGCACGGTGGGAACAACATCGAACCCCTCCATCGTCTTGTCGACTTTCGCTCGACCAGCGACGATCGGCTCCATCAGCCCGGCCGCGTCCTCGGGACTGAAGAAGATGGCGAGCCACCCGTCGGCGATTTCGCCACACAGCTCGAGATTCTTCGGCCCGATGGCCGCCAGGTAGATCGGCAACGAATCCCGAACGGGGTGAACGGTCAGCGTGAGCGACTTCCCGGGACCATCGGGCAACGGCAGCTGCCAGAACTCTCCGTCGTAGGACACTCGCTCACGACGAAGGGCCATGCGCACAATGTCGACGTACTCCCGTGTCCGCGCGAGAGGCTTATCGAACCGCACTCCGTGCCAACCCTCGGATACCTGCGGCCCGGACACTCCCAGGCCGAGACGGAAACGCCCCCCGGACAGCGTGTCCAAGGTGGCCGCGGTCATCGCGCAGTTGGCCGGTGTTCGACCGGGAATCTGAAATATTGCCGATCCGACGTCAATCGTCGTCGTTTGTGCGGCGATCCAACTCAGCACGGTGGCGGCATCGGAGCCGTAAGCCTCGGCTGCCCAGGCCACCGCGTAGCCCAGACGGTCCGCTTCGCGAGCCACTTCGAGATTGTCGGCATCGTTACCGGCGCCCCAGTAACCCAGGTTCACTCCCAATTTCATAACGCCACCCTAGGGCCAAAGCCGCGTTCACGGCCCGTTGACCAATAGCGTGCGGTTATGCAGCAACGACCGCTCGGAAAATCCGGGCTCTGGGTGGGACGCATTGGCCTCGGCACCATGACCTGGGGACGCCAAACCGATGAGTACGAGGCGCGCGATCAGTTGGCTGCGTTCTTGGATGTTGGCGGCACATTGATCGACACCGCCGACAGTTACGCCAAGGGCGTCAGCGAGGAAATGCTCGGCATGCTCATCCAGGAATTCGATTGCCGCGCCGACATCGTGCTTGCCACCAAGGCAGTGCAACGTCCCGACACCGAGCGTCGGCTCGATGCGAGCAGAGGCCACCTCGTGAGCGCCCTGGACGCGTCGTTGAAGCGTTTGGACGTCGACCACGTGGATCTATGGCAGCTACATCGATGGGACTCCTGGACACCGATCGAAGAGACGCTGTCCGCCGTCGACCACGCACTGCGGTCAGGGAAAGCCCGCTACGTCGGAATCTCCAACTACAGCGGGTGGCAAACAGCCCGCGCCTGCACGCTGCAGGAAACACGCGGCGTCGCCCCATTCGTCACGACTCAGATGGAGTACTCCTTGCTCGAGCGGGGAATCGAGCGAGAGATCGTCCCCGCTGCCCCGTCGCTGGGAATCGGCATTTTGCCGTGGTCTCCCCTTGGCCGAGGGGTTTTGACAGGCAAGTACCGGCACTCCATCCCTATTGATTCTCGCGGCGGGAATCCGGACACCAGTGGGTTCGTCAACGCCTACAACAATGAACGCTCTCATCGCATCGTGGACGCGGTGTGTACCGCCGCCGAGGGCCTTGATGCGACACCGGGTGAGGTTGCCCTCGCGTGGCTGCGCGATCGTCCCGGCGTCGTCGCCCCCATCGTCGGTGCTCGCACTACGCAACAGTTGATCTCCGCTCTCGCCAGTGAAGAACTCGACTTGCCGAGCGAGATTGTCACCGCCCTCGATGACATTTCCGAGCCTGATGCGGGATATCCCGAAAGTGGATGGGCGCAACGCCGGTAGGCGTGCGGTTCTCGGCGTAGGCTCGCAGAGTGTCGCAGCGCCACAGCACCTGGGAATTCCGCGAGGTAAGCGTCTCGCGCGATACCCCACGCGAGGAGGCCCGGCAGATTCTCACCTCCACAGCCGAAACCGGCCGATGGGAGCTCGACCGGACGCGCATTTTCCGTGATGGCAGACGTCACTATCGTCTCCGCCGGCGGATCTACCGTGTAATGCGTACCGCATAGCGAGAGTTAGCAGGCCATCAAGAATCTGTGCAGCGTGCGCACACCGAACGTAAGACCATCGATCGGCACTCGCTCGTCGACGCCGTGAAATAACCGCCAATAGTCGAGGTTCTCGGGCATTCGTAACGGAGAGAAGCCGTAACAGGCAAGGCCGAGGCTGGACAGAGCCTTCGCATCGGTCCCACCGCTGATCATGTACGGAACGGCGCGGGCAGCGGGATCTTCGTGACGCAGAACGCTGGCCATCAGCTCGAAGGTCGTCGTTTCGAAAGATGTCTCCACTGCGACATCGTCATTGAGTGTCTCGATCTCGATGTGCTCGCCCACCAGTGACCGGATGGTCTCGTCGAACTCAGCTTCGTATCCCGGTAAGAATCGCCCGTCGACGTGTGCCTCCGCCTCGGTCGGAATGACATTGACTTTGTAACCCGCTTCCAACATCGAGGGATTCGCCGTGTTTTGCAAGGTCGCGCCCACCAGCATGCCGAGCGTTCCGAGCTTGGACAGTATCGCCTCCGTGTCATCCTCACGGAGTTCTAGCCCGTAGGCCTGGGAAAGATCCGCAAGGAAGCGTTCCACGGTCTTCGTTCGACGAATGGGCCATCGATGACGTCCGATGCGCACCACAGCGTCCGCCAACTCGGTCACTGCATTGTCCGTATGGATCATCGAGCCGTGTCCGGCGCGCATGGATGCCCGGAGCCGCAACCACCTAATGCCCTTCTCCGCTGTCTGTATCGGGTAGAGCCGAAGATCGTCCGAGATGGATAACGAGAAGCCACCGACCTCGCCGATGGCCTCGGAGGCGCCGGCAAAAAGATCGGGTCGATTGTCGACGAACCAACGAGACCCATGCACCATGCCGGCTTCCTCATCGGGGAAGAACACCACAATGACGTCACGTCGGGGTCGCTCTCCGGTTCGACCCCAGTGGCGCACGACAGCCGTGATCATTGCGTCCATGTTCTTCATGTCCACGGCGCCTCGGCCCCAGATGAAACCGTCGTCGACTTCTGCCGCGAATGGCGGATGGGTCCAATCACTCGCCACAGCTGGCACAACATCTAGGTGCCCGTGCACCACCACCGCTGGTGCACTCGGATCCGTCCCGGGTATTCGTAAGGCGACACCCCGGCGTCGATCGTTGCTCGTGACGATGACCTCGGGATCCCACCCGGTTTCGCGAAGCCGCTCTGCGCAGTACTCCGCGGCGTCTGCCTCGCCCACTGTCCGGGGGTCTGGACCCCAATTGCTCGTATCAATACGAATCAGATCACGGGTAATGGCAACCGCATCGCCTTCCATTTCGGATGAAAAGGACTCGCCTGGTGCCGTGGACACGCTTCCATCCTGCCGCGTCGGCGGTCGTGGGCGCAGGGATATGCTGTGCCCCGCTTGATTCCCGCGTCCGGGTGGCGGAATTGGCAGACGCGCTAGCTTGAGGTGCTAGTGCCCTTTACGGGGCATGGGGGTTCAAGTCCCCCCTCGGACACAGCAGTGGGGCCTGGGGCCAATCCCCAGGCCCCGATCTCTCCACCCACGGTTGCGCCACGAGGCTCACGCATGGTGACGTCAAGCGACGAGATGGTGGCGTCTAGCGAATAGCCGGTGCGGGAACCCGGCCGATCACGGCGAGTTGCCCTCCCTCATTGCGCACCACGATTCCCTCACCCGATGTCGGTGCGATGCCCGTCAAGTCCACAATGTTCGCCTGGTGGCTCGAGACCACGATAACTCCCGAGCGGTTCGATTGACGGGCAATCGTTTTCAACGCGAAGGACTCCCGGCGTTGGGCCACTGCAGACGGCGCAGTGAAGGTTGACCCAAACCGCATCATGGTGCGAACGGGACCAACGTTCATCAACTCGGCGGTTTCGCGTGACCGACACCACGGGCTACTGAGTACCCGACGGACGTTGACCTTGTTCTGACGAAGTGCGGCTCCCATGGCACGAGCTTGGCGGCGTCCCGCATCGGACAAATTTCGTTGAGTGGAGCAGTCCTTTACATCAAAATCTGACGGATCTCCCCCTCCCGGAGCCAGGGCGTGGCGATACAAGATCACCATTCCCGCGCCTTCCCGGAGGTCTTCCCACACGCGATCGCTTGCCGTGGCTGGTGCAGCGGAAATACAGATGGCCTGAACCGCCACGAGCAAGGCGATCAGCCCTGACACACCACGGACTTTCGACGGGTGCACCTGGCGTGCGCCTCGAAGCAACATGTCCAATGCCTAACACCCGTGGAGATGAACCGCCATCAGCACACCCGTCTCTTACGCTCGGAGAGTGCGAACACGCCTAGCGCCAACGCCCAGCGGTTTCGTTCATGAAGGAAACCTCGTCAATTTTTTGGTCATTTCGCACGTGGCACAGACCTGCGACGCCGCTGTCGCCTTGAGGTTCGACGACATCGACCGCCTGCGTGTTCGGGGCGAGTACATCGACGACATCTTTCGGGTCTTGACGTGGCTGGAAATTCCGTGGACCGACGGACCGCGATCCACCGCCGACATGGCGCAGTGGACCCAGGACCAACGCCTCGACCGGTATCAATGGGCACGACAGGAGTTATGGGTGACAGGTCTGGCGTACCACTGCACGTGCTCGCGAACGCAGTGGAACGCCTTCACGGGGGACTCGTGTCCGCAGCAATGCCGTCAGGGCGATCACCCCTTCCAGGTAGGCCGCACCGCAACTCGACTCCATCTCGACGGAATTCCCGATCCCGTCATTTGGCGCCGCGACGATCTCCCCGCCTACCACCTGACGTCCATTGTGGATGATTGCGACGGCCGCATAGACCTTGTGGTGCGCGGAGAAGATCTCGCTTCCTCCACTGACATTCAACGCCGTATGTCGCGCCTCTTACCCGGCAACACGTTCCACCAGGCGCACGTGTTGCATCATCCACTCGTCACCAGCGAGGGACGGAAACTATCTAAGAGTGCAGGCGCGCAGGCGTCACCGTTGGCGCTGTCGGACGAGCTCCGTGCGACAGTATCGAACGTAGCCGCTACGTACTCGGCGTCCGCCCAGGCTCATCTGCTTCGAAGTCGCGAATGTTGAAGTACCAGACGTAGTAGCCCGCGAGGACGGGTCCGCCCACCACCAACAGGTAGGGAACCACGCCCCCTAGGCCTCTGCCTATGTAGTCGAATGCCTGCCAGACGAGTGCACCCGCAACAAGGATGAAGATGACGCTGAGGAACAGGCTTTGAGGGCGCCGCGCGCTCCACGGGCGCGATGACATCTGGGCTTCTTGGTCAGGATCCACGACAGGACTATGGCACTTGCCGACGGCCAATGGCAGGAAAATGCATGGGAAACCTGCGCGCTTGCCGGATTGGCTGCTCAGCAGCGAACGGTCTCCTGCTCATCGGCCATGTGGTTGGCTACCGCCATGACGAACGTGACAGAGGATCTCGACACCATTCTCATCGATCGCGATGCGCAAAATTCCTCCGTGGCCATCATCACCCTCCATCGACCCGATCGCCTCAATGCGTTGACCCCGGAGATGGGCCCGCTCTACGCGGCAACGCTGCAAGAGCTCGACGCGGACCCGTCAGTGCGGGCCATCGTCATCACGGGAGCTGGCCGCGGATTCTGCTCAGGGGCCGACCTCAGTTCTCTCGCCGGCAGCACCGACGATCTCCTTAGCTACGTACGGGGCCAGACAGTCCAGACGCTCCCCCTCGTGGCGCTCACGCTCGCGACACCTGTGGCCACTGCCATCAACGGACCGTGTGCCGGGATCGGCTTTGTGCTGGCCATGAGCGCGGATGCTCGCTTCGTTGCATCGGATGCCACCCTGAGCACGACGTTTGCGCGTCTGGGACTCGTCGCCGAATACGGCATCGCATGGCTCCTCCCGCGGCTGGTCGGCCTGCCGGTCGCCACCGATCTTCTGCTGTCGGGGCGGACGGTCACCGGCGAGGAAGCCGCTCGCCTCGGACTAGCGACCAGCGCTGATGATGCTGTTGCCTCGGCCCTGACCTGGGCTCGCGAGATCGCCACCAATAGTTCCCCGCGGTCCACCGCGATGATGAAGCGGCAGTTGCTCGAGGCTGACGGCCTCACACTCACCGACACAGTCGCGAAGGCTCTGGACGCGATGGCGGAAGCCTTCACCTGGCCGGACCTGGCGGAGGCTCTCGCGGCTCGCGCCGACAAGCGCGCTCCACAGTTTCCCGATCCACCCGGACGCGACTAAGGCAACTGTCCGGAATAGGCGAGGGCCATCCGAATCAGCCGGCCTTGGCCGCCACTCATCTCCTGCTGAAAGGCGGGGCTAGTGGCCTCCTGGGGAGTCACCCAAACCAAGTCGAGAGCGTCTTGACTGGGGGCGCAGTCGCCGTCGATCGGAACAACATATGCCAAGGACACGGCGTGCTGGCGCGGGTCATGAAAACCCGTCACGGTCTCGTCGGGGAAGTACTCGACGATGGTGAACGGCTGAGGAGAAGTGGGCACCTCGGGTAGGGCCATAGGTCCAAGGTCTTTTTCCAAGTGCCTCAGGAGGGCGTCCCGCACCCGCTCCCCGTACAGGACGCGACCGGACACCACCGCGCGACTTATCGAGCCGTCGGGTAACCCACGCAACAGCAAACCGACCGTGGTGACCTGCCCCCGCTCGTCCGTGCGTACGGGAACAGCATCGACGTAGACCATCGGAACCCGTTCTCGGGCCGACTCCAGATCCGATTCCGATAGCCAGGCCGCGCGAGTATCCAGCATGTCGCTCATGTCTATCCCTCCACCAGCAATTCGGCCGCGCGGGTGCCATGCTGAGACGCGTGATCGCGCGTGGTTCGACTCTGGACGGGACCGTACCGGAGTCGGCGCCGACCTTCGCTCAACGTGTCGGCGGGCGTTGGGTCATCTCGTGGCAGGCCTACACGCTCGGGGCAACAGTCAACACCGTGCTCCTCGGTCTCACAGGTGGTTCTGTTGGCGCCGAATCGGTGTCACTGAGCGACTTCCCGCGGTGGTGTGCGCTTGGAGCACTCACATCAGCGGTGGTGGGTGTCTACGCGTTCGCCGCAAACGCGACGGTTTTTCGCCGCAAACGCCAAACCCCCGCGGCCCTGCCGGTCAGCGTCACCTTCCACGCCAGTGTGGGCTTGGTGTTCGCGGCGGTCGTTGTCGGCTTCGCGGAAGATTTCGACCTTCAGGCCCCCTCCCCTGCCTGGACCTTCCTGCTGGCGACGTCGGGCATCGCTTTGTGGTGGGGCCTGACCATGGCATCCCTATTCGAAGGACGTGAACGGTTCCGGCAGCGTCGTCAAGCGCTCCTCGAGCGTGCCGTGGAAGAGGAGTTTGCCGGCATCATTGCAGCCGACGCGTCCACGGAATTCGAAGAGCGCGTCCGCGCAGAGGTGACGGCAGTGCTCGGCGATACGCACGAAGAATTGATGAAGCAACTTCCTCCTTCTGAAGAGGACGAAGCACCCAACGCGACACCCGACAGCGCGCCCGAGAGCGCCTCCGACAACCATGCGTCTCCGAAGTCCTGGGGTTCGGTCGCCGACTCTCTTCGTGAGACAGCGCGTGAATCCGTACGTCCGCTCAGCCATCGACTGTGGGTGTCGACGGAAGCTGAGTACCCGGCCCCACGCGTCTTCGATGTTCTCGCGCGAACCGTGCGCCAACCCCGGCCCGCTCCACTCGCGTCGTGCTTCATCGTGCTGGTTGGGTATCTGCGAGCATCGCTCGAGGCGTCCGGACCGCTCCTCGGTGTGGTCGCCGCGGCCCTGCTCGCATCGAGCGTCGCTCTTGTCCTCTACACGATCCGGTGGGTACCCGAAGCGGCTGCCACAGCGACATTTTGGTTCGTGTTCGCGGTCTGCGAGGGCATCGGCCTCGCGTTCTTGTCGGCGCTGCCGCCTGAGGTCGGGAGTGCGGAGGCGGGCGGATCTCTACTCGCGATGGGTCTCTCCGTTCTCGCGCCCACCGCCGTGGCCAGCTTGAAGGCCACCCGACGGGAATCGTTGCGCGCTCTCGAGGAGTCGTCGCACACCAACCTGGCGCAGCGGCTCGCCCGGGAGCGATCGTTGGCCGTTTTTGCTCGGGCGAACGCCGAGCATCTGCACGGCACTGTGCAAACGACGCTGAACGCCTGTGCCGCGGCTATCGACCAAGCGGCCGCGTCCGGCAATGCAGCGGATTTCGCGCTCGCGGTCGAACGCGCGATCTCCATTCTGAACACTGACGCGTACCACAATGCGGCCGAAAACGCGCCATCCACTGCCGGCGAAGATCTGACCACAGCGCTTCAGCATGTTCGCGACCAATGGTTTGGTCTCGTGGAGATTTCTGTCACCGTGACGCAGACTTCGGGTGACCCACCCGACACACAGGCCGCATCACGTGTCCGACGGATCGTGGAGGAATGTGTCGCCAATGCGGTTCGACACGGCGGTGCGGGTCACATCGACATTGCGGTGGAGGTCTCCGAGAAACACCTCAGCCTGGTCGTGATCGACGATGGGCAGGGAATCCCGCCGACTACCTCCCCCGTCGAGGGACTCGGGACGCACCTGATGCGCGCTCACGCATCTGGCGGTTTCTCCCGAGAGTCCTCGTCATCGGGAGGCTGCATCGTTCACGCTCGCGTCCTACTGATGTGAGCCTCGCGGCCCTCGCTTCGAGGCGAAGCTGCCCCCTGCAGCGCCGCAGATCGACCAATTGTGGGGTGCTAGCCCCCCAAAATGGAGGGCGTGACCACTCGTTGGTGCACACAGTGATCAAAATAGGCACCGAGCGAGCGTGAGGAGAGCAGCCCATGTCGGCAATCGTGGTGGACGATGACGATTTCACTCGAGTGTTGCTCACCCGGACACTGGAGTCCGCGGGGCATACGTCAGTAGTCGCGGCGGCTGATGCAGCGAGCGGGATGCGCCTCGCCGACACACATCGACCCGACCTCGCCATCCTCGATCTCGACCTTGGGCCGGGCCCGAACGGCATCGATTTGGCCCATGGATTGCGACGCCTGAATCCCACGATCGCCATCATCATCCTGTCCAGTTACCAAGATCCTCGACTCGTGGGCTCCACCAGGCCCATGCCCCTGGGCGCCATCTATGTCTCCAAACGATCGGTTGCCGATGCGCATGTTCTTGAGCAGGCGGTCGGGGAGGTATTGGCTTCGCCTCTCGCCGAACGTGCGGCACCCGCTCCGGCTGCGCCTGGTTCGCGGAAGTTAAGCGACAACCAGGTGGAGATCATGCGACTGGTTGCCGAGGGATACTCCAACGCGGAGATTGCCCGGCGCCGCTCACTGACCGAGCCTGCCGTGGCCAAGGCCGTCGCGCGCCTTGTCAAGCAGCTAGGCCTGGAAGCCGGCGCGCACGACAACGTGCGTGTTCTCATCACCCAGGCGTATTACGAGCTCATCGGATCGTCTCGAGTGCGCAGGGACTGATGTCCACTACCGCGACCCAACAACACGACCTCACCCTGCGTGAACGCATCGGTGGGCGTTGGGCGATCTCGTGGCAGGCAACCGTGTCCGGCACGGGATTGGTCATCGTGCTTGCCACGATCACCGGCGGAGGTCTGGGCGTCAGCGCGCCGGACATCTCGACGGTGCCCATCTGGTTCTTCGCCGCGTGGGCAGGTGGAGCTGCGGTTGTTGCTTACATCGCGTTGGGCAACGTCACCATTTTTCGCAATCGCCGTCGCTCCCCCTTGCCAGTGTGGGTCGTGGTTGCCTTCCACGCAGGCATCGGAGCTGTCTTCGCTGTTGTGTTCCTGCTCACCGTCCGTGCACTCGGACTCCAGTGGACTGAGCCGCCGCTGCAAACGATCATCGGCTTTGCCCTCGCCGGTCTTTGGTATTGCATGTCTGTTGCCCTTGTTCTTGACGCACGGGACCGTTACCTCACCGAACGCGAACAACTGATCCAAGAAGCCGTGTCGCTGGAGGTGGCGGACGTTCACCAATCCGCGGTCGTGACGCGGCTCAGAGAATGGGGCGCGGCATCGGGAAGCGATATCTCGACGTTGCAAGCAGCAGCAACCAGCGACGAGACGGTGCTCCCCCTTGACTCTTGGTGGGGAGCGTCGACCTCGGTGCGCCAGGGTACGGATCGAACGCTGGAAGGCTCCTTTCGAGAAGCCATCGAGCAACACTTTCCACGACCCTCTACCTCGGACGTGATTGCAGACGTGTGGAAAATCGGCATGTTGTCGTTCTGGGGCACCGGCTCTGTTGTTGCCATCGCGTACTACCGAGCGATTCTCGGTGGCCTGGGGATTCTGGCCGGGATGGCGGTCGTTATCGGTTTGGCGTCTGCCACGGGTGCCGCGGTCTGGGCCATCAACCGATTCACCTCCACCGGTCCAGTGCGTCTGCTACTGGGAATCGCGGTTACTGCCGTCACGGGTGGTGCCACTGTTGCCTTCTTCGCACCCGCGATGGGCGCCGCAGGTATCGGCAGCATCGTCGTTGCCGTATTGCTCGGCTCGACCATCTTCGTTCTTCTTCCCGCCAGTGCTCGGACGCTGCGTTATACGTGGAGAAGCACCAATGCCCGACTTAACGACATCATCGCGCGCAAAATGCACTCCCAGGTCGACAACGCACAAACGCTCGCCAGCGCAGCCAACACCATCCAATTTTCCGCACAACTGCAACCAGCGGTCGTGGCGTGTGCGGCGGGACTATCGCAGGCGGCCCGGGCAGACGGCTCTGCTCGTTTGACTTCTGCTTTGCAGTGGAGCGCGGCCGTCTTGGAGGATTTCGAAGATCCCGGTCGCGGCGCAAACTTGGCCAGCGAACTGAGCTCCACCGTCGCTCCGTGGCTCGGCTTGGTCTCTATCTCGCTGGATGTCTCCCCGGCAGCTGGGCGCTTTAGCTCCCCGGTAAGCACAACCGGTGGGATCTTGCTGCAAGAAGGGCTTGCGTTCGCGTGCGGTCAAGCCGCCGCTGCTCACGTCACAGTCGCTGTACACGACAACGACGGGCGTATTGAATTCCACATTCACCACGACGGTCACGCCCTTCGTGAACAGGACCTACCGCCTGACGCGCGATGGCGATCTGCGAATGACGGACTCGACCTCGTGACGACCTTGACGTATTGATCCTGTCCTCGTGGGAGAATGGAGCATGAATTCGTCCACGCCTGCCCACGATGGAGGCCGTCGTCCGGATGGCTCCGAGTACCCCGTGACCAAAAATGACACTGAATGGCGAGACCTTCTCGGCGCTCAGGCTTACCAGGTACTGCGCGAGGCGGGAACCGAGCCGCCCTTCATTGGCGAATACACCGACACCACTCGGCCTGGAACCTACCGATGTCGTGCCTGCAGCGCGGAGTTGTTCCGCTCCACGACGAAGTTTGATTCGCACTGCGGATGGCCCAGCTTCTACGCGCCGCAAGACTCCGACGCAGTCGTCTTGCTGCAGGACACATCCCTAGGACAGGTCCGCACCGAAGTGCGCTGTGCTTCCTGTGGTGGACACCTCGGCCATGTCTTCGAAGGTGAGGGGTACCCGACGCCTACCGATCTGCGCTACTGCATCAACTCAATCTGTCTCGAACTCGACGACGATCCCGTCGATTAGACAGGCCAGAACCAAAGCCACCCGCCAGGGACTCAGCACCCGGTCGGCGTGCCCACCCGCCAGCGACGTCTCTTCGCCGTAGCCTGAACGAGTGCACAGCGTTCCCCACCCCCACGAGGCGTTCGAGGCCCGCGTGCGACCCCTGCTTGATGTGCCCATCCGCCCGGAGTTCGCGATCGAGCAGGCCCCGTCGCCCCAACGGCTGGCACCGCAGGCTTTCACCCTCACCGCCGATGCAGTGACGGACGGCTCACCGGCGACCGTCGGAACCCATGTGGAATCCGCGTCGGGTCGATTCGTCGTCCTGCACGACCCCGACGGCGTGGATGAATGGGAAGGCAACGACCGCATCGTCATCTTCGCTCGCTGCGATGTCGAGCCAGAACTGCTGGCTGATCCGCTGATCCACGAGGTGGCGTGGAGTTGGGTGACCGAGGCCCTCGACAACCACCAGGTCGCCCAAGTGGGCGGGACGGTCACCGTATCGTCGGGAACCTCGTTCGGGAGCATGGCCGAGCGGCCGGGTGACGGGCTGGTCGAGATTCGGGCTTCGTGGACACCGCTTGAGGACGACCTCACCGTTGATCTGTCCTTGTGGATCGAGATTCTGGCTACCCTTGCCGGCCTCCCTCCTGTTCCGGCGGGTGTCGCCACCGTGGGTGGGCGTCGGGCCACCCACACGTGACGGCCACCAAGGACGGGTCCGCGGGAGACTCGAATCACATTGAGGACTCCGAAACCATCGAGGAATCTTCCCCGCTGGAGCCCTTAGCTCTGCGAGACGGCCTACCGCCGGTCATCGACACCCCCGATGCTCTGCAGGCCTACGCCCGTGCCATCGAGCAGGGATCGGGACCCGTCGCGCTCGATGCCGAGCGAGCGTCGGGATATCGCTACTCCATGCGGGCTTATCTGATCCAAGTGCGGCGGGTGGGCGCCGGCACCGCCCTCATCGATCCGATTGCGGTGCCGGACCAAACCCCCCTGAACGACGCGATCGGCGAATCCGAGTGGATTCTGCACGCCGCGACCCAGGACCTGCCGTGTCTGGAGGAAGTCGGCCTTCGTCCTCACGCGCTGTTCGACACCGAAGTTGCCGGACGAATTCTGGGGCGTGAACGCGTCAGTCTCGCGGCCTTGGTAGCCGGCGAGCTCGGCTATGAGCTGGAGAAGGGCCACGGGGCCACGGACTGGTCGAAGCGACCGCTGAGTACGGGACAACTCACGTACGCCGCACTCGACGTCGAGGTGCTCGTCGAATTACGCGATGCCCTGCACGCCGAACTTCTCGCTGCCGATCGATGGGACATCGCCGCCCAGGAGTTTGAACACCTTCGAGGCTTTCAGCCCAAAGACAGGGGACCCGAACCGTGGCGTCGCCTCTCGGGCATGCACAAGTTGCGATCCCCTCGACAGTGGGCGTTGGCGCGCGGTCTGTGGCAGGAGCGAGACACCATCGCCCAGCACACCGACACCGCACCCGGGCGACTCATCCCGGATTCGGCGATCGTGGCAGCCGTGCTCGCCGACCCTGCGGATGCGCCCAGGTTGTTGACCACCAAGGGGTTCCACGGCCGCGCTGCCCGGAGATATCGGGATCGATGGTGGGCGGCGCTAGAGAAGGCTCGCTCCCTGCCCGAGGATCAGTGGCCGTCACGTCCCGCGCGCAGTGACGGTCCACCGCCGGCACGTTCGTGGTCGGACAAGGACCCGGCGGCAGCCGAGCGCCTCGCCGCCGCTCGAGAGTGGCTGGACCACCTGGTCGAATCCTGGGGCGTGGCACCGGAGATCCTTCTCACTCCGGACCTGTTGCGTCGGTTGTGTTGGGATCCCCCCGCCCCGGTGACCGAGGACAGCATCCGCGCCTACCTCGCCGCTGGCGAGGCACGAGAGTGGCAAATCGATCTCTGCACACCGGGCCTGGTGAAAGCTCTCACGGGGGTAGAAACTTAAGTTACTAGCGAGTAACATATGGCTCTCACGCCGCCGTCAAGGAGCCATTCATGAGCAGCCTTCAGCCTGTCGTTTTCGTCGATGGGGCACGTACGCCCTTCGCCCGCGCCGGAAGCCTCTACGCCCACACCCGGGCCGATGACCTCATGGTCAAGGTCATCCGCGAGTTGATGCGCAGGAATCCCTCACTGCCCCCCGAGCGCATCGACGACATCGCGGTCGCGGCCGCCACCCAAACGGGCGACCAAGGAATGAACATCGGACGATCCGTGGCCTTGCTGTCCGGTCTCCCGAGCACGGTCCCCGGCTACTCCATCGACCGCTGGTGCGCCGGAGCAATGACAGCGGTGACCACGCTGTCGGCGTCGATCATGGCGGGTGCCTACGACGTGGCGATCGCGGGAGGTGTCGAACACATGACGCATCACCCGATGGGCGAAGGAATCGATCCGAACCCCCGCTACCTGGCCGAGAAACTGGTCGACCCGGAAGCGTTGCTCATGGGCAAGACCGCCGAGAACCTCCACGACCGATTTCCGCACCTGACCAAGGAGCGTGCGGACGCCTACGCAGTGGCCAGCCAGGAGAAGACAGCCAAGGCCTACGCCAACGGCCTGCTGCAACCCGACCTCGTCCCCGTCGCCACACGTGACGCCGAGAACGGTTGGGGGTACGTCACGGCTGATGAAGGTCCGCGCCCGGGCACCTCCATGGAAGGCCTCGCCGGATTGAAGACTCCGTTCCGTCCGCACGGACGGGTCACCGCCGGCAACGCATCGGCGCTGACCGACGGCGCCACCGGTGCCGTCCTCGCATCCGAAGAGGTGGCCCGCGAACTCGGGTTGACCGCAAAGATGCGCATGGTCGGGTTCGCTTTCGCGGGTGTCGAGCCCGAAGTGATGGGTGTCGGACCCGTACCAAGCACCGAGAAGGCCTTGCAACGAGCCGGCATGACTATCGCCGACATTGATCTGTTCGAAATCAACGAAGCATTCGCCGTGCAAGTCCTCGCATTCCTTGATCACTTCGAGATCGCCGACGATGATCCGCGGGTCAACCCCATGGGTGGTGCCATCGCGGTGGGTCACCCCCTCGCATCCAGCGGTATCCGATTGATGACAAATCTCGCTCGCGACTTTGAAGCCAACCCCGATGCTCGATACGGCATCACCACGATGTGTATTGGCCTCGGTATGGGCGGCACTGTGATCTGGGAGCGGGTCGAGGAGGACGCCAAGTGAGTGACGTGGCATTCCCCGACGAGGTCGTGACCGAAGCCAATCTCCGGCTTGTCGACATCCCCAGCGGCACCTTTGGCCTCATCTCCCTGGACAACGGTCGAGACCACACGCGCCCGTCGACGTTCGGTCCGCAGGGTCTGCGGTCACTGCAGGCCGCCATTGACGAGGCAGCAGCAACGCCCGGCATCGTCGGTATCGGCGTCACGGGAAAACCCTTCATCTTCGCGGTGGGTGCTGATCTGTCCGCCATCGGAGTCGTCGCCGACTCCAGCATCATCGAAGAGTTCGCCAAGCTCGGTCACGACGTCTTCCGTCGACTCGGCGAGCTATCCGTTCCCACGTTCGCATTCGTCAATGGCGCCGCCATGGGCGGTGGACTCGAACTGGCCCTGCACTGCAACTACCGCACCCTCGATGCCAGTGCGGCCGGACTCTCCCTGCCGGAGGTCTTTCTCGGACTGGTGCCCGGGTGGGGCGGGGCGTGGCTGCTGCCGCACCTCATCGGGCCCCAGCGGGCATTGGACGTGATCATCAACAACTCGATGAATCAGAACAAGCAACTGCGGCCGGCACAGGCCGCCGAACTTGGTGTCGTCGATGTGGTCTTCGAGCCCGCCGACTTCCTGGAGCAGTCGCTCGCGTGGGCCGATGACGTCATCTCCGGTAGGACACGCATTGACCGGCCTGCTGCGGACACCGAGTCGTGGGATCAGGTCGTCGCGGGCTACCGGGCGGGTGTCGACGCACGCATCCACGGGGCAACCCCAGCTCCGTACCGTGCCCTGGATCTTGTGGAAGCTGCCAAGACCGCCAACCGAGACGATGCTTTCGCTGCAGAAGACACCGCTCTGACTGATTTGGTCATGGGCGATGACTTGCGGGCTTCTCTATATTCGTTCGACTTGGTGCAACGACGAGCCAAGAAACCGGTCGGTGTTCCCGACAAGGAACTAGCTCGACCCGTAACCAAGGTCGGCATCGTGGGCGCTGGCTTGATGGCGAGCCAGTTGGCCATGCTCTTCGCTCGACGTTTGCAGGTCCCGGTGGTGATGACCGATCTCGATCAGGAGCGGGTCGACGCCGGTGTCGGTCGCGTGCATGCAGATATCGATGCACTCGCAGCCAAGGGACGCGTCTCGGCCGACAAGGCGAGTCGGCTCAAGGGCTTGGTCTCCGGCAGCACCGATGTCGCTGCGTTCGCCGGTGCCGAATTCATTCTGGAAGCCGTTTTCGAAGACCTGTCCGTGAAAAAGGAGGTGTTCGCTGCGATCGAGGACATCGTCTCTGAGACCTGCATCCTGGCAACCAATACATCCTCGCTGTCGGTGACCGCCATGGCCTCGGATCTGCGGCACCCCGAGCGCGTCGTTGGTTTTCACTTCTTCAACCCTGTCGCCGTCATGCCCCTGCTCGAGATTGCGCGAGCAGAGAAGACAGATGACGCATCCGTGGCGACCGCCTTCGCCGTGGGCAAGGAATTGAAAAAGTCCTGCGTGCTGGTGGCCGACGCCCCTGCCTTCGTGGTCAATCGACTGTTGATCCGCTACCTCAGCGAAATCACCCGGGCTGTCGACGAAGGTTCCGAATTCGAGGTGGCCGACCGGGCGATGAATCCCCTAGGACTACCGATGTCCCCCTTCTCCCTCCTACAACTAGTAGGGATGGGCGTGGCTGCACACACGTCGGCATCGATGCATGAGGCCTTCCCCGACCGCTACTACCTCTCCCCCAATCTGCAACGCATGCTGGATGAAGGTCTGAATGCGATCTGGGTGTGGAACGACGACGGAACAGCCACGCTCGACCCGCGCGTGGCTGAGGTCTATCAGCGTGGTGACACCGTGCTCGACGAGGACCAGATCCGCGCCCGCGCTCTCGACGCGCTGGCAGATGAGGCTCGTCGGATGCTGGATGAAGGAGTCGTGGCCGAGGCCCAAGACATCGACCTGTGCATGATTCTGGGCGCCGGTTGGCCCTTCTGGCTGGGTGGATTGACCCCGTTGCTGGACCGGACGGGAACCTCGGAGCGCGTTACGGGCCAGCGGTTCTTGGCACCGGGCGTTGCGTCTCTTCTAACGTAGGCGCACCAGACGGCTCCGCCGCCACCCATTCGACGATGTCTCGAGAAATTTGCTGACTCGTCAGCCCAATGTGCTCGAGAATCTGCTGCCGTTTGCCGTGTGGCAGGAAGGTTCGAGGAATTCCAAAGAGACGGGTCGGGGCCACCACGTGGGCATCCTGCATCGCCTGAGAGATTCCCGCACCGATACCGCCCACCCGAACACCGTCCTCGATGACTACCACACGTCGACCCTGGCGGCTCATCTCAACGAGTTCCGGGGAGATCGGTAAAGCCCACCGTGGGTCGACGACACGGGTCGTGATCCCCTGGTCTCGCAGTCGCGCCGCCACGTCGAGCGAAACGGTGCAGAAACTGCCGATGGCCACGATAAACACGTCCACATCGCCTTGATCGTCCTCAAAGAGGACGTCAACCCCTCCCTGTGCGCGCACCGACGGGATGTCCGGACCGAGGGCACCTTTCGGAAATCGCACCACCGATGGTGCGTCGGCGATAGCGACGGACTCCCGCAACGCACGGCGCAGAGTCGACTCGTCTCGGGGAGCCGCCAGGTGCAAACCGGGAACGACGCCCAGCATCGCCATATCCCACATTCCGTTATGGCTCGGTCCGTCGTCGCCGGTGACACCGGCACGATCCAACACGAACGTCACGCCCGCGTTGTGCAACGCGCAATCCATCAGGACCTGATCGAAGGCGCGATTGAGGAATGTGGCATACACCGCCACCACGGGGTGCAATCCACCGAAGGCCAGGCCGGCGGCACTCGTAGCCGCATGCTGCTCGGCGATCCCGACGTCATAGGTCCGATCCGGGTAGCTCGCTGCGAATCGCTCCAGGCCGGTGGGCCCAAGCATCGCTGCGGTGATCGCAACAACGTCGTTCTCGTCCCGTCCGATCTGGAGCATCTCGTCAGCGAAGATTGATGTCCACGTCGGCCCGGATTGCGTCAGGGGCTGGCCGGTGTCCGGATCGATAACGCCGACGCCGTGAAAACGATCCGCTTCGTCGTTTTCGGCCGGGGCGTAGCCACGCCCCTTGGTGGTGATCGCATGGACGATCACCGGCTGCTGGAAATCGCGTGCTCGCCCCAGAGCGAATTCGAGTTCCTGCTCGTTGTGGCCGTCGACGGGGCCGATGTACTTCAGTCCGAGATCCTCGAAGAGCCCCTGCGGCGCCACCACATCCTTGACGCCCTTCTTCACTCCGTGCAAAGCGTCATAGAGCGGACGACCCACGAAGGGAGTGCGTTGAAGGAACCCCTTCCCCCATGTCATGAACCGTTCGTAGTTGCGCGTGGTGCGCAGTGTCGCGAGATGGTGTGCGAGTCCGCCGATCGTCGGCGAATACGACCGCTCGTTGTCGTTCACCACAATCACCACCGGGCGCTTGGACGCAGCGATGTTGTTGAGCGCTTCCCACGCCATCCCCCCGGTGAGGGCACCGTCACCGATGACGGCGACCACGTGCCGGGAGCCGAGTAACCCTCGGCGCTCCCACGCCTTGGCCAAGCCGTCGGCGTAGGAGATCGCGGTGGACGCATGGGAGTTCTCCACGATGTCGTGAGCGCTTTCCTCCCGGGAGGGATATCCCGACAGGCCGCCTCCGCGCCGCAGGGAGTCAAAGTCGGGGCCACGTCCGGTGAGGATCTTGTGCACGTACGCCTGGTGTCCGGTGTCCCAAATGATGGCATCGTCGGGTGAATAGAAGACCCGATGCAGAGCGATTGACAGCTCCACGACACCGAGATTCGGGCCAAGGTGCCCACCGGTAGCGGCAACCTTCTCCACCAGGAATGACCGAATCTCCTCCGCCAGCTGCGGTACCTCAGACGGCGGAAGCGCCCGCACATCATGGGGGCTTCGGATCCGCTCGAGGAGTCGGTAGGTGTGGTTCATCGCCCCGGCAGTCTAGGCCCGAAGCCGTGCGACGGCAGCATCACAGCCTCCCCGGTGCGCCCCACGACCGGCGGCGAATGTGCTCAAAGACAAGCCTGCAGACCGATCCGCGGGCGCTACAGCAGCGACCGCAGTACGAACGGCAGAATCCCGCCGTGCCGGTAGTAATCCGCCTCACCCGGAGTGTCGATACGCACGGTGGCGGAGAATTCCACGATCCGACCCGACGGTGACACGGCTTCTACCGGCACCGTGCTCGGCACTGGACCGCCGTTCATCTCGTCGATCATCGAAATGCTGATCGACTCGTCACCTTCGAGACCCAGTGAGGCAGCACTTGCACCCTCGGGAAACTGCAATGGCAGAACACCCATTCCGATCAAATTCGACCGGTGGATCCGCTCATAGGACTCGGCTATAACCGCCTTGACCCCGAGCAACGCCGTGCCCTTCGCAGCCCAGTCCCGACTGGAACCAGATCCGTACTCCTTACCCGCCACGATGACCAGCGGAATATTCCGCTCGGCGTAGGACGTTGCCGCGTCGAATATCGGGACCACCACGTCGTCACCCTGCGTGAAGTCGACGGTGAAGCCACCCTCGACTCCGTCGAGCATCAAATTCTTCAAGCGAATGTTCGCGAACGTGCCGCGAATCATGACTTCGTGGTTGCCTCGCCGCGAACCGTAGGAGTTGAAGTTCGCGCGTTCGACGCCGTGCTCACTGAGGTACTTGCCTGCCGGGCTGTCGGCCTTGATCGCGCCGGCCGGTGAAATGTGGTCCGTGGTGACCGAGTCGCCCAACAATGCCAAGACGCGAGCGCCCGAGATGTTTGCGACCGGCTGCGGGTCACGCTGCAGATCGTCGAAGTAGGGAGCCTTGCGGACGTAGGTGCTCGCACTGTCCCAGGCAAAGACGTCCCCTTCGGGTGTGGTGAGGCTCTTCCAACGGTCGTCTCCCTCGAAAACATCCCGATATCTGCTGGTGAACATCTCTGAGTCAATGGATGCGTCAATGGTCGCCTGAACCACATCCGCACTCGGCCAGATATCTGCTAGATAGACAGGAGTTCCATCCTCTGACGTCCCCAGTGGCTCTCGTGTGATGTCGATATCCATCGACCCCGCGATCGCGTAGGCGACCACCAGCGGAGGGGATGCGAGGTAGTTCATCTTGACGTCGGGGTTGATACGTCCTTCGAAATTTCGATTTCCACTCAAGACCGACGTGACCGCCAGATCGGCTTCGTTGACGGCGGCGCTTACCTCCGGAATCAATGGCCCGGAGTTTCCGATGCACGTCGTGCATCCGTAACCCACGATGTCGAAACCGAGCTTTTCCAAGTACGGCAGCAGGCCTGACTTCTCGTAGTAGTCCGTCACGACTTTCGATCCCGGAGCCAAGGTGGTCTTAACCCACGGCTTCCTTGTTAGTCCACGCTCGACCGCATTCTTGGCCAGCAGTCCAGCTCCGATCATGACCGAGGGATTCGACGTATTCGTGCACGAGGTGATCGCCGCAATGGTCACGGCCCCGTGGCCGATCTCCACGTGCTCGCCAGCGATCTCCACATTCGCCCGTGCGTCGGGGGCATCGGTGTAGTCGACTAGGGCGCGGGTGAAGTCCTGGCGAGCCTGAGACAACAGCACCCTGTCTTGAGGCCGGCGCGGTCCAGCCAGCGATGGCTCGATGGTGCCGAGGTCCAATTCCAGATACTCCGAATAGATCGGCTCGGCGCTTGGATCGAGCCACAGACCTTGTTCGCGGGCGTACGTCTCTACCAAAGCGATCTGATCCTCATCGCGTCCTGTGAGTCGTAGATAGTCCAAGGTGGCGTCGTCGATGGGGAATACGGCGATCGTGCTGCCGTATTCAGGACTCATGTTGCCGATGGTCGCTCGATTGGCGAGCGGCACGGACGACACACCTTCGCCGTAGAACTCAACGAACTTGCCCACCACACCGTGCTGCCGCAGCATGTCGGTAATCGTCAGGACCAGATCGGTGGCCGTCGCGGACGGCGGTAGTTCTCCGGTGAGTTTGAATCCCACCACCTTCGGGATGAGCATCGAGACCGGCTGACCGAGCATCGCCGCCTCCGCCTCGATACCGCCGACACCCCATCCCACAACTCCGAGACCGTTGACCATGGTGGTGTGGGAATCCGTACCCACAACGGTGTCCGGGTATGCCTGATCCCCACGCGCCATGATTACCCGCGCCAGTGCCTCGATGTTGACCTGGTGAACGATCCCCGTTCCTGGCGGAACGACTTTGAACTCCTCGAATGCTCCCTGTCCCCACCGCAGGAACTGGTAGCGCTCGCGGTTCCTCTCGTACTCCAATTCGACGTTGCGTGTTTCCGCATCGGGAAGTCCGAAAAAGTCCGCAATGACGGAGTGGTCGATCACGAGCTCCGCGGGAGCCAGCGGTTCGATCTTCGATGGGTCCCCGCCCAGATCCCTCACGGCTTCGCGCATTGTTGCGAGATCCACGACCACGGGTACGCCGGTGAAGTCCTGCATGACCACCCGTGCTGGGGTGAACTGGATCTCGGTGGACGGTTCTGCGTCCGGTTGCCACTGCCCGAGTGCAGCGATCGCCTCCGCCGTGACGTTGGCTCCATCCTCGGTTCTCAGAAGATTCTCCAACAGAACCTTGTGACTGAACGGCAGTCTGTCGGAGCCGGTCACCGCACCGATTCGGAAAATCTCGTACGTCCGCTCCCCACTGCTGGTCGAAACGGTCAGTGATCCGCGGGCCTGGAAACTATCGATGCTCGACACGCACGCCTCCTGCTGAGATATCTTGATATCAAGATATCTGATCGGGCAGGAAATGCGCTATCGACTCCAGGTGGTGAGTCTGCGGGAAGGCATCCCAGGCGCGTATTTCCGCCAATCGATAGCCCTGGCCAGCCAGAAGTTGGGTGTCTCGACCCAGGGCAACCGGATCACAGGCGACAACGACGATCCGTCCGGGTCGAATCGCACCCAGGGCCTCGATCACGGCCTTTCCGGCCCCGGTCCGAGGCGGGTCGAGAACCACTCCATCGGCACTCGCGCCCTCGTCGCGCGCCTTGCGGATCCACCGGCGAACGTCGTGCTGCTGCACTGCAACAACGTCGCGTCCATAAGCGGTCTCCAGCACCCGTCGAGCCTCATCTGCCGCGATGGGTGAGCTCTCGACAGCTACCACGTGTCCGGACGGGCCAACACGGTCGGCCAGCGCCGCCGCAATGGGCCCCACCCCGGCGTAAAGGTCCCACCATCGCTCACCCGATTCCGGGGCTCCCCAGGCAAGAACGGTGTCGATAATGCGGCCGATCAGTTCGGGGTGCACCTGCCAGAAACCGTCGATGGGAGTGTGGAACTCCAGAAGGTTCTCACCGACGGGCAGTCGATGACGCATCGACGGTTGAACGTCTCCGGGACCTTCATCAGACTGGAACATCACCCGCGATCCGACACTGTCGCGCGCCATGAAGAGATCGCCGAGCGCGCGAATATCGGCTGCGCGTTCACGCGCCTGGGCGTGCCCCGTTGCGTCCGCGATCACACACGATGAGGCATCCACCACATCGTCGCTTCGATACGCCCGCAACGCGGGAACGCCATGCACTTCCCCGTGGACATCCACCGTTGTCGTGCGGTAGCGCATCCTGGTTCGCCATCCGGTCGTCATACCGAGATCGATGATGCCCTCGCGAGTCAACTCTTCCACCGCGGCCGGAGGCAATCCGCCGTGCCGCTCCAGGGCTTCTCGCAATACCTGCAACTTGAGTTCCCGCTGCACATCACTAGTGGCGTGCAGGAAGTCGCAGCCACCGCAACCTCCGGGGCCGAACGCCGGACACGGTGGCCGAATCCGCCCGGGGTGCGCCTCGTGTACGTCGATGACCTCCGCACGGGCGTAGGAACGAGCGGTCTGCGTGATGCGCACCGTCACGTCTTCTCCCGGCAAGGCATGCCGGACGAAGACCACGAGGTTTCCATCGCGAGCTACACAGTGCCCACCGTGGGCGACGTTGCCGATGGTTACTCGCACCAGGTCACCGGGTTGATACGCCGCTTGCCTCACCTGTCCCCCACTCTCCGCAGCGTCGTCGTCGGCCTTGCCAGCGTGATCGTTTGCGGGGTCGGGCACAACGGCAGCATAGATTTCCTCGCGTGTAGCGTTCGACCGTGCACATCGTGATCCTCGGCTGCGGCCGGGTCGGTTCACTCCTTGCCGGTGAACTCGACAGCCAAGGCCACTCGGTGGCCGTGGTCGATCAAGACGCCAAAGCCTTCCGCAAGCTGGGATCTGACTTTGGCGGGATCACCGTCAAGGGGGTCGGTTTCGACCGGCAGACTCTGGAGAATGCGGGGATCACGCGGGCTCATGCCTTTGCTGCGGTGAGTAGTGGCGACAACAGCAACATCTTGGCGGCGCGCGTAGCACGGGAGACGTACGGCGTCGAACATGTGGTCGCCCGGATTTACGACCCCCGCCGCGCCGAGGTGTATCAGCGCTTGGGAATTCCCACCGTGGCGACCGTCGCCTGGACGAGCACGCAGATCATGCGGGCGCTTTTGCCGATGGGCGCCCAAACCGAATTCGTCGACGCGACCAGTTCGTTGTGTCTTGCCGAAGTGCATATCGGTGAGCCCTGGCTTGGAAGGAAGGCCAGCGAACTCGCTGATGCGACCGCCGGCCGAGTGGCGTTCCTGACCCGCTACGGACAGGCACTCCTGCCCGATGAGCGGACGGTCATTCAAGAGGGTGACCTCGTGCATCTGCTGTTCGACCCCGACCGACGTGATGATGTCGAGCGTATCTGCGAGAAGGGGCGGTGATCTGACATGCGCGTAGCCATCGCCGGTGCAGGAAAAGTCGGTCGCGCCATTGCACGTGAATTGGTCGGTAACGGCCACGAGGTACTGCTGATCGACAAGGACGCGGAGTTGGCTCGACCCGGGGTTGTCGACGGTGCAGGGAGCCTCCTCGCGGACGCCTGTGAGGTCTCCGCGCTCGACGAAGCGCGGCTCGCGGAATGCCAAGTGGTGGTCGCAGCCACGGGAGACGACAAGGTCAATCTTGTGGTCTCCCTTCTGGCCAAGACAGAATTCGGCGTCCCGCGTGTGGTCGCCCGCGTCAATCACCCCAAGAACGAGTGGATGTTCGACGAGTCGTGGGGGGTGGATGTCGCTGTTTCGACGCCCCGGATGCTTTCAGCACTGGTCGAAGAAGCGGTCTCGGTCGGCGACCTCGTCCGTCTCTTCACGTTCCGCCAGGGAGCTGCCGAGTTGGTCGAGATGACATTGCCATCAACCTCCCCCGTTGTCGGACACAGCACCTCGTCCATTGATTGGCCGCAGGACACCGTCCCGGTCGCCGTTGTGCGGGGTACTCACGTCAAAACACCTGACGCGTCGCTGGTCTTGGAGGCCGGTGACGAGCTGTTGTTCGTTGCCGCACCGGAGCGTGAGGCGGAGCTCCAAGCCCTCCTCGGGCACTAGCGCACGCTGGGGCCGCGCTGCTTACTGGTCGGAAGCAGACTCGTTGCGCTCGCGACGCTCCCGGTACACCGGCGCGAGAACGCGGTAGGTCACGTAGGCCGCACCCAAGAACAGCGGCCACCCCATGACTATTCGAGCAATCCCGAGGACTTCGACGGCCGCGGCCAAGTACAACGGAACCTGAACGATGAGACGTCCGAAGAAGACACCCACCCACACCCATGAAGCGGCGGCATACGTGCGCACCAATTGCTTGTCGGAGCGCCAACTCGTTCCGTCACCGGTGAGGTAGCCCATCGCCACGCCCAGCAGCGGCCACCCGACCAGGATGCTCACAATGAAGGCACTGCCGTACACGACGTTCGTGATCAACCCGGGGAGGAAGAAGTTCTCCGCCTGACCCGTCCAGGCCGAGAAGCCAGCCGCGACGGCGAGTCCAAGAAATCCGGTCAGCACCTGTTGCAAGCGTTGGCGCCTGATGAGCCGGTAGGCAGCAAGAACCGACCCGGTGACGACTGCTGCGATCAGCGCCGGAGCCAAATCCCGCCCGGCGACGATGTACACGGTGATGAACACCACGGTGGGCAGGCCGCTGTCCACCATTCCTCGCCAACCACCGATCGCCCGCTCGAGAATGAGCCCCTCCGCGCGGAGCTCGTTGCCGGCTAACGCGTCTGGGGCACCGGCGGCCTCGGCCGACTCTTGGTCGGACAGGGCGTCACCAACTGAGGCGTCGTCGGGTGAGGCGTCGTGCGGCTCGTCGTCGGACGCCGCAGGGTTCTGTGACTGCATCAACTACTCAGTCCGGTAGCAGTTCGTATCGCGGGTTAAACACTGTTGGGTGCTCCGAGACACAGTTCAGTCGGCCGTGGATCACCATCCGCCGTCCCACGTGTATCCCAGGAATGCGGCGACGCCCCAGCCAGACGATAAAAATCCGGCCGGTGGTGTCGCTCAGTTCGACCTCCAAGGCGGGGTGCTCCTCACTGAGGTTTCCCACGGAGGTCACCGACCCCGCCATCGTGACTTCTTCACCGGGGACACACGATTCGATGTCCAATACTTGCTCGCCCGGGTGTCGCCGCAGATGGTCAGCCGCGGACTCCCGCAATAACCGTTCGTGGCTGGACTCCGTCAGTCGGCGCCAGGCACGCCCGACGAATCCCACCGCCTCTTCCTTGGACGACTCTGAAAACGTCGCGGCCTCCACGGCCGATGACTGCTGGGTGATGGAGTCCTTGGCCACTATCGCGTTTCCGTGCTCTCAGGACCGCGCTCCGGCAAAGTGATGGTGGTGCGCTCGGGCGTAGGGGCCTGCTCGGGGGCAGATCCAGTCTCGTCACGAGGAACACGCAGCGGCAACGCGTTCCCCATAGGCATCGCGTCGTTGCCCCGCACGACCACCATGCCCCTGATCGCCTTCTCCAAGGCCTCTGCGGCACCACTATCCCGGGACGCCTTGCCCAGAAACACGAACCGAAGGAACCACCGCGGGCCGTCCACCCCACAAAAGCGCGCGGGTTGAGCCTTGCCATCTTGACCGGTTACCTGCGCACGAAGTTCGACGCCGAACGATCCGTCGGCCTTTTCCACGAGCCCGCCGGACTTGTTGATCGACGACGCGATTTGACCCCGAATGTCGTTCCACATCCCCCCGCTGCGCGGCGCCGCATACGGTTGAACCTGCACCGCGGAGTCTTGCGTCACCAAACTAAATTGCGAGACGACTCCAGTGTTCGGATCGGCCTGAACCTGCAATTTCACCGTCGGATCGGCGGGATCGGTAGGAACCAACAGCGAACCGATGTCGATGCGCGGTTGCTGTGGGTAGGCCTCCGCTGAATCCCATGGGCCATCAGCTCGTGTGACGTCACTCGACGTTTCCTCACCCGCTGGATCAGTGTCTGGGACCGCACCGCTGTCGGAGTGGCTCATGCCGACGCCGTCGGTGCCGCCAGGATCGTCCGAGCCGCCTGTGCCGTCCGTGCCACTGATGCCATCCGTCCCGGCATTTGGCTCCTTCCGACGACTGAAGAGACCCACACCTTCTCCTTCTACACCGGCTGATTCCGCAGTATGAGACCCCACGCTACCGGCCGCTCGAGCCGAAGCCACCGTCACCACGGTGCGAACCCGGCAACTCGTCCACCTCATGCCATTCCACCTCGTGCACCCGCTGAACAATCAGTTGCGCAACCCGATCGCCCCGTTGTAACCGCACGTCAATCGTCGGATCGGTATTCACCCCGATGACACAAATCTCTCCGCGATACCCCGCGTCGATTGTTCCCGGAGAATTCACGAGGGTGAACCCATAACGAGACGCCAAACCGCTTCGAGGATGCACGAGACCAACGAAGCCCGGCGGCAGGGCGATGGCCACGCCGGTGGGAATCATCTGTCGCTCTCCGGGCGCCAAGTGGACATCGTGACGGGCGAAAAGATCCCAGCCTGCATCACCGGGGTTGCCGCGACGCGGAGGCGGAAGATCCGGATCCAGGCGCCGAACAAGAATCCGGGCCGTCATCCGTTCGCCCACGGCGGGAGCGAGCCGGAAGCCAACACGCTTGTCATGGCACGCGACTGTACTGCCCGTCCACCCAGGGGCTGGGAAGATGACGGCGTGAAGCAGACGTACCGAGAGCGCGTGGTCCCCGGCGTGTGGTGGATCGTTGTCGCATTCCTCATCGTTGGAATGGTGTCTGTCGCGTATGGAGCGGCGCTCGGCACCGGTGTCGGCCTCGTTGTTCTTGCCGTCGGTGCGGGAATCGTCTTCGTAGGAACGCGAGCTGCGACCGACACGATCGTCATCGACGATGGTGAGTTGGGTGTCGGCCGTGCGCGTGTGCCCCTGCACGTCCTCGGCGCGGTCCGGGTTCTCACCAGTGATGATGTGGCTCGAGCCCGCCGCGGGTTCGACCCACACGTGACTGACACCGCATTCACGCGATTGCCACCATGGGGGCCATCGAACGCCGTCTGGGTCGAGGTGGTCGATAATTCCGACCCTCACAGCGGCTGGCTCGTCGCGAGTCGTCACGCCGACGACTTCGGTAGGGAGCTCACCGAAGCAATCGCCGCCCGTCACGGACGAACCGGTGAGTGACACTCCACTCGCACCCTGCCACCACGATCGGTGCACAGGTTCGTGGCTTCGCCACGGGAAAGGTGACCCAACGTCCCGAGATGCAGCACCATGCGCCACAGTTGGGTCATGAGCGCTTCTTCTACGCACGACAGCATCGCGAGCGGTTCCGGCGCCGCTGACCCCACTGCCCTGGATGCCCTGGATGCCCTGGATGCATCGGAGTCGACGGATTCAGCACAGGCATCCGCCAAAACACCAATGGCCAGTCTTATCGCTCCGATTGTTGCCCTGGGCGCAACGTATGTGGCACGCAAGACTCTGGCGTCGGCTTACCGTGCAGCGACAGGTGCCGCTCCCCCGTCCAACACGGACCGGACAGTTCCCCTGGGTCGCGTCCTGGCGTGGGCGGCGATCGGTAGTGCTACCGCCGCCGTTATCGAGGTCGTCGCTTTCCGTTCGATGGCTCGCTTCTTCGGCGAGTGATCGACGCAGCGATCAAGCGCAGTCCTTGCAGATAGGTCCACTCTTGCCCTCGTGATCGAGTTGGCTGCGGTGGTGCACCAGAAAGCACGACATGCAGGTGAACTCGTCCGACTTCTTCGGCACCACGGTCACAGTGAGGTTCTCGCTAGAGAGATCCGCCCCCGGAAGCTCGAGGTTTTCGGCGAGCTCAGCCTCATCGACATCCACGGCTGAGGCAGTCTTCTCCGCGCGCCGCGCCTTGAGCTCCTCAAGGCTGTCTTCGGCGAGTTCCTCGTCTGTCTTGCGAGGAGCGTCGTAGTCGGTGGCCATAGCCGGATGTCCTCCTGTTGGCGTTCTAGGGCGCAGATTGTGCCCTATCGCCCGCCCGTTCACCCGTTGACCCCCGGGCATGTCGCGTGGGTTCGCTCACAGCGTGACAATGGAGCCATGGCCCTTTACGCGCTCGGGGACAAAACTCCCGATATTGACCCTACGGCTTTCGTCCACCCGGACGCCGTCATCATCGGCGATGTCCGCGTGGGACCCGAGTCCTCGGTATGGCCGACTGCCGTTCTGCGCGGTGATCACGGCTCCATCGTCGTCGGATCTCAGACGTCGATTCAGGACGGCACGATCGTGCACTGCACCGACAAGCAGGACACGATCATCGGAGACCGCTGCGTGGTCGGGCACAACGCTCACCTGGAGGGATGCCGCGTCGAGGACGACTCGCTCATCGGATCCGGATCCGTCCTACTCCACCGAGTGCGGGTCGGCCCCCAAGCGCTCGTGGGGGCCGGCGCCGTTGTCTCCCCGGGCACGGTGGTGCCACCCCGCGCCCGCGCCCTCGGCGTTCCGGCTCGCATCACCGAGGATGTTGTGGATGCCGGTGAATTCGCCGCCAACGTTGACGTGTACTGCCACAACGCGCGCTGGTACGCCTCGGATATGCGGCGCCTTGACTGATGAAGCCCTGAGCGAACCGGATTATTCAGGCATCACGCTTGTTGATACCCAACCCGGCACTGCATTCATCAATCGCGCCTTGGAAGGCTGCCGCGATTCCCGGCACCGCGACAAGGAATGATCCTGGATCGTCCTTTGGGCCAAACGCGCCAATCTCTGCCCCCGCCTCGCGCGCGATGAGCAAGCCGGCCGCGACGTCCCACACATTCAGGTGCGCCTCGTAATACGCATCGGTTTGTCCGCTGGCGAGCCACGTGAAGTCGACCACCGCACATCCCGTTCGGCGGATGTCCCGCACCCGAGAGATGAGCCGTTGCACGATCAACGCCTGTTCTGCACGAATGTCAGGTTCATAGCAAAAGCCGGTCGCCACCATGGTCAGGCTTAGTGAGTCGCAGGCGCGGACGTGCAGCCGTTCACACACATCACCGACAACCCGCCAGGCACCGCCTCCTCGCATACCGATGAAGCCTTCGCCTGTCTCGGGAGTGACGATCACGCCGACAACCGTGGCACCGATGTCCTGATCCTCGGCCGCAACAGAGACACCCCACAAAGGAATCCGGTAGAGGTAGTTCACCGTTCCGTCGAGAGGATCAACAATCCAGCGGATTCCCGTTTCCGACGTTCGGTCGCTTCCCTCCTCGCCCATCAACCCGTCACCAGGACGCTCGCCCAGGAGGCGCTCGAACAAAAGGTGCTCGGCGGCCTTGTCCATTGACGTGACGACGTCCGTGGGTGTCGACTTGGACTCCACCGACAAATCATCAGGACGCTCGGTGAGCAGGAATCGACCCGCTTCCGATGCCGCTCGCCACGCCAGATCCGCCAACGGGTGCAACGCGAGCACCTCTTCGAGCGTGCGTGCCGGTGCATCGCTGGACGTCCCCATTGGTGCCCCTTTCGGAGATCGCAGAACTCCGTCGACTTCGAGACCGCACGTTAGTCTGCGCCACCATGACCAGTGACAGCGCGCATGGCTTTCGTCATGCACTCCGGCAACCGGGAGCCGTCACCTTCACCAGCGCCGGGCTCCTCGCCCGCCTACCGGTCGCGATGATTGCCCTGGCCACGGTCCTGCTGGTCAGCAACGTTTCGGGTTCGTACGGATACGCGGGCCTGCTGAGTGCTTTGTTCGCGGTCACCGCAGCTTTGGTAAGCATCGTCACCAGTCGATGGGCGGACTCCGTCGGACAGACAATCGTCCTGCGAGTACTTGGAGTACTGCACAGCGGCCTGATCGTTGCCTTCACCGCATCGATCGTCGTGGAAGCGCCCGTTGTATTGCAGATCGTCCTCGTGATCGCGGCAGGGGCAACCTCGCCCGCCATTGGTTCCTACGTGCGCGCGCGCTGGGCTGGGCTACCGGGTGAGCCATCGATCGCACGAGCCGGCTTCGCGTGGGAGAGCATCCTCGATGAAGTCATTTTTACGATCGGACCGCTCCTCACCACGTACGTTGCTTTCACCTACGGCCTGGCCACCCCTCTGTGGATTGCAGCCGGATGCGTCGCAGCGGGGTCCCTCTGGCTATCGACTGCGCGCCGGACAACCCCTCCCGTTGTGTCATCGCACACGGGTTCGCGCTCCCTCACTCGAGTTCTCCGCTCCCCCGGTCTTCGACCCGTTGTCCTATCCGGCCTCGGCCTCGGAGTTCTCTTCGGCTCACTGGACGTCGGGGTCGTTGCCTTCACCGCTGAGCAGGGCAGCGGCGAATTCGCGGGGATCGCGCTCGCGTGTTTCGCTGCTGCATCAATGGTCGGCGGAATTCTTTATGGCATCCGCCAATGGCCGGGATCGGTCCTTATGCACGCCCAAATTGCCGCCGCCGCAACGGCTGGGGTCATGCTGTTCGTGCCACTTGTCCCCGACAACACCACCCTCGCCATCGCTTCCGCGGCCGCCGGCTTCTGCATAGCCCCCACGTTGATTGGCCTGTTCACCCTTACCCGGGGCTTGGTGCCGGCCCGCAATGTGACCGAGGGCCTCACCTGGACAAACTCCGGACTCGCCACCGGCTTTGCCCTCGGATCAGCCGTCGCGGGCATCCTGGTCGACGCCTACGGACCGCGCTTCGGCCTGGGAACCGGGTTGGTCGGTGCCCTGTGTGCTGCGGCCGCCGTTCTTGTCAGGGCGGCCACCATCGGTCGAAATGTCGATCTGCTGCCGCAGACACCACCGCAAAGCCCACCGGCACCGGCATGGAACGACGACCCCGTCCCGGGGCCACATCCAGACGCCTAGGCACGAATTCCCCCGGCTACCTACCCGACCCAGCGGCACGCGGTAAGTTTCTGCCGTTGCGTATCGGGAGGTCACTCTGCAACCGTTGAGCCCGCGAGAGATTCAGGCACGCGTTCGCGCAGGCGCGTCGCCGGAAGTCGTCGCGTCGGAAACCGGTTGGCCGCTAGACAGGGTCACCCGCTACGCAGAGCCGCCCCTGGGTGAGCGTGCCTATATGGCCGAGCAGGCCCGCAACGTCGAGATTTCCCGGTCTCGAGGCGGATCGACTCTGCATCAATCCGTATGCACACGCCTGTCGGTAGATCCTGAAGGGGCGGACGTCACCTGGGATTCCTACCGCGCCGACGACGGCCGTTGGGTCGTCACGGCCTACCACGCACATCAAGGCGTGGGCACGTGGTACTTCGAGGCCGTTGGTCGAACCGTGCACCCCGCAGACGCATCCGCCCGCGCGTTGATGGGTGGTGGGCCCACCGAGGTAGCGGACGACGCACCACCACCACCGGCGCCGGAGCCGGTCGCCACACCGACTCCTCCGGCGGACGCCAACGAGCAGTCCGACACCACGACTGACGATGAGCCCCAGCAAGCGCCACGACCACGCCTGGTGTCCATTACGTCTGACCCGACCTCAGATCCCACCCCGGAGCCGACCTCCGATGAGATGTCCGCAGGTGAGGAGGTGTCGGACACTGCGACACCAGCGACGGCACAGGACACCCTGATTCCCGAAGACGCCGGGGCACCCAAGCGGGCCAAGCGCACGAAGAGCAAGCGAGGACGGGCGAGCGTTCCGAGTTGGGACGAGATCCTGTTCGGCGCAACGAAAGACAGCGAGTAGCGCTTAGCGGTCCCTCGGTCACTCCTCAAACGGGAGCGGCTGTCGCGAGATGTGTTCTACTCCAGCCTTCCGAGCGGTCAACTCGGCGCGGTAGTGGCGTCTGCAGAGAACCTCGTAGGCGATGGTGCCGGGTTCGCCATTGGCGGAGGACACATCGCCCACGAGCACCTGATCACCCTCGGTGGTCATCTCTCCATCGAGAGTTCGTGCGTTATGGATGGCGCGTGTTCCGCACCAGCACAGCGCCTCCACCTGCAGCACCTGCATCCGGTCGGCGAGCTCAACGAGGCGTTGCGATCCTGGAAAGAGCCGCGTCCGAAAGTCCGTGAGGATTCCGAAGGCATAGACATCGACAGCCAACTCATCGACCAGGCGTGCTAACTGCTCGACTTGCGCCTGGGTGTAGAACTGAGCCTCATCGCATATGAGGTAATCAATGCGCATACCCGTACTCAACTCATCGACGACGAACCGCCGGAAATCAAAGTCGTCTCCTACTTCGATGGCGGGTACGGCGAGCCCCAACCTGCTCGACAACATCGACTCACCCGCGCGATCCAGTCGCGTGAAGACGATGCCGGCCCGCCCTCGGGAGCCGTGGTTGTGATCGGTTTGCAGGGCCAGGGTGCTCTTGCCGCAATCCATCGTTCCGGCGTAGAACACGAGCTCAGCCACGGGTCGAATGCTGCCACAGCGTCGGCGAGCGGCTAACCCAGGATCAGGGCGGGTATGCGCCGCTCCGCATCGGTCAGGCCACCGTGTTGGCCCACCAGTGATGACAGGAGCGGATCGAAGGACCTGCTCGCCACGATGACCCCCGGCGATGGCAGCACGACAAGGTCACCAATCCGGTCGGCCATGTCAGGGTGAACGTCGCCGAATAGCCCCTCACCCACTGCTTCGTGGCGAGTGAGGACGCGAGCGCGTTCACCCAGCACGGTTGCCCAGCGATTCGCGACGTCGTCTATCTGTGAGGTGTAGAGGAAGCGAGCACGAGGCTCACCGGCTACGGCATCCACGTCCATCATCAATCGATGGTCATCTTCCATCCACAGCCGTTCGACGACGGTCTGCATTCCATGATCGGCGGTCACGATGAGCCGCCCATTGCTCGGTAGGGCCGAACGTAATGCGTCGATCAGCTCGTCTACGTCGGACGCTGCGGCTCGCCATTCATCGCTATCCACGCCGTACTCGTGCCCGGCCCGATCCAAGTCCGGCCAATACACATAGATCAGTTGGCGCCCCTGCCCGGCGCTTGAAATGGCTTCCGCTCGCTGATGGATGTTCTCAGCATCGAAGTAGTCGGCTCCGCGAAATGCAGCTCTGGTCAGCCCTGAATGCGCGTACGCCGACGGGCCGACGCTCAGGCAATCGACCCCCGATCGGTTGGCTTGCTCAAAAACCGTTGCCTCCGGCTGAACCGCGTGCGGTGATGGACTGCTGCCCCAGCGCAAGGGGGTGAGTACCTCGTGAGTGTCCGGGAGCAGGAAGGTCGCACCGAGCATCCCGTGGCGTCCGGGGTGCAAGCCCGTCCCCAAGGTGACCAAACCCGTCGCTGTCGTCGAGGGGAACGGCGCTTCCACCCATCCGCCCCCAGCGTGGAGCAGGGAAGGGAAGATCTCACGATGATCCTCGATGGCCGTGGCCCCGAGGCCATCGACGAGGCACACCACCGCGCAGTCTGTTTCTCCCACACCGAGAGCGTCATGACAGTCCGGCACACCCACAGCAGCGGCAGCCGAGGTCATCACATCACCGAGTCCCACTCCGGGGAGAATTGTCACGACGAGGGTCGAGTCGCAGTCGCCTCCGAGAGCGCGCCGGCGAAACTGAGAACCTGGGCCACCACGTCCGCTCCGTCCGCAGCCTCAGAGACACGCACAGCGAGATCATCGTTGCTTGAGGTTCCCGTGAACCCGTGATCTGCCTCGCACGAGGGGTCCTGACAGCCGGCGGGTTCGAGATCGATCCGACTGACCGCGCCCCATCCGATGGTGAGTACGACTTCCGCCGTTGGCCCTCCGGGTCGGTGATCAGCTGGATTCGACACGACACGCGTCACCACGACGGAATCCACCCGCTCCAACCGCACCGCTTCGGTTGACGCTGTCGCGTAGTGCAGTTCTGCATCCTCGCCCGAGTGTTCGTCGACGTGACACACGATCAATCGGTTTGCGGTCAGGACCAGCACGGTCACATGCCGCCGCAACTCATCACGATCAAAGGTCGCCTCGTGGTGAACGACATAACTGATGACTTCCTCGCTGCCGAGCGCGGTGTCGAGGGCCTCCCCCACGATCTCCGGGTAGTAGCCACTTCGCTGAATATCGGCGCGCAGCGCCACGCCCGGGCCCGACTGACTCATAGACCCATGCTGCCAGATACGAGTAGTGTCCTGGCGTGCTGTCTGACTCCTCTCCCATTCACCTTCATCCGAGCGTCGAGGAAGCCATTCGAGGCGAGTCTCCCGTCGTCGCATTGGAATCCACCATCATTAGCCATGGATTGCCGCGGCCGGAGAACATTCGTGTGGCCCGAGAAATCGAGACCATCGTCGCCGCCAACGGCGCAACACCGGCCACGATCGCCATTCTCGACGGCGAAATCTACGTGGGACTGACGAACGACCAACTCGAATCCATCGCAAACCGTGACGACGTCGTCAAAGCCAGCGTGCGAGATCTGCCCGTTGTCCTCGCACGCTCAGGAACCGCCACAACAACGGTCGCCGCAACCAGCATCATCGCGCAACGCGTCGGCATCGAAGTGTTCGCGACCGGAGGTCTGGGCGGTGTCCACCGTCAGGCTCGAGAGACCTGGGATGAATCCGCTGACCTCACCACGCTCGGGAACACGCCCATCACGATCGTGTGTTCGGGTGTCAAATCGATCTTGGACGTCGGCGCCACCCTCGAACGACTCGAGACGCTCAACATCTGCCTGGTCGGGTACCGCACGGAGCGCTTCCCCGGTTTCTATCTCGCGGACTCCGGACACCCGATGGGCTGGCAGGTGGTCGAACCGAGCGAAATCGCCGACATCATGGCTGCACGTCAACGCTTGGATCTCAACTCAGCCCTCATCGTCGCCAATCCCATCAGTCCAGAGCACGAGCTTGACCCCGACCTGCACGATGCGACGTTGAACGAAGGGCTGCGCCTGGCGAGCGAGCAGCACATCACCGGGAAAGACGTCACACCTTTCTTGCTCGATCATTTCCATCGTGCGACCCACGGCGCCAGCTTGGAGGCCAACGCTGCGCTCATCATCGCCAATGCCGGGCTTGCCGCTCGTATCGCCTGTGCTCGGGCATTGGGCTGACGCACAGCAGATTGGGAAGAGGCACCTCGTGGTCGACACAGTTTTTGTCGTTATCGGGGACGTCATGGTCGACGACATTGCACCCCTGGAGACACCGCTCGTCCTCGATCACGACAACCCCGTCCACTTCCATCGGATTTTCGGCGGCCAAGGGGCGAACACGTCCGCCTGGCTCGCAACCCAGACCCGTGGCTCCGGCCACGGCGCTGTGCACCTCATCGGCGCGGTGGGCGCTGACAGTGAGGCCGCGTGGGTCACGGAGCAACTTGTTGCCCGCGACATCACCCCCCGGGTGCAGACGACCGACGATCCCACCGGACGGTGCGTCATCGTCGTGGCGCCCGACGGCGGGCGCACCATGTATCCGGATGCGGGCGCCAACGCATCCATGGCTCTCGACCACGTCCGTGAACAGTTCCAACACGTTCTCGCAACGATGCCTCCCCCGGCACGCTGTCACGTGCACGTGTCCGGCTACTTTCTCGCGCGACTCCCCGATGTGGCCAAAACGTTCCTGCACGACCTCCCCGACGACGTCACTGTCAGTATCGATGCTTCCGCTCTGGTCCTCGACGCTCAGCAACGACTCGACCTCCTTCAGGTCGCGGCCTCCTGCCACGTCTTTGTGGCCAACCGGGTCGAGTTGACCACCGTGGTGAACACCCGCGGCGCACATCCTGTGACCGAGGGCCAGGGGAGCAACGTTCCTGCAAGCGTCGAGGGCCGCCTCGAGGAATCTGTGGACGCGATGATCAGCCAGATGGGCTTCGACGGCGTGCTGGTTGTCAAAGACGGATCGAATGGCGCTCATGCTGTCCACCGTGGGGCCTGGCTTCACGTACCCGCGCGCGACGTCGTGGCAGTGGACACCACCGGGGCTGGCGATGCCTTTACCGCTGGCTTTCTCGCGGAATGGACCTCCTCACCAGCTCCGGTCGCGTCCCGCATGACCGATGAAGCCCTCATCGCGGCCCTCGAGGCCGGCACGGACCTCGCGGCGCAGGCCGTCACCCGGACCGGCGGCAACCCGGGCTAGTGAACAACAGACACAACTGGGTATCGCCCGGGCGCCTGACGCCGCGACACGCCAGACCAGCACACACGCGGCGGGCGTCATTGCTGACCGAACCAGGCACGCTCCGGTAGACAAGGACCCATCAACCATCACCCGGGCCACGGCGCGGGCACTCCACCACACGGGATGACGGAGAGGACGGTGCACGTCAGTGGCGGGTAAGCCGGCACGCAAGACCACTCGACGACGTTCTGCTCAGTCCACGACCGCCGGTGGCCGGATTCTTGATACCGACGTCTCCGAGGAAATGAGCGCGTCCTTCCTGGAGTACGCATATTCGGTCATCTACTCCCGAGCCCTACCGGACGCTCGCGACGGCCTCAAACCCGTGCAGCGTCGCATTCTTTTCCAGATGGCCCAAATGGGCTTGCGCCCCGACCGGGGACACGTGAAGAGCGCCCGAGTGGTCGGAGAGGTCATGGGCCGCCTTCACCCGCACGGTGATTCGGCTATCTACGACGCGATAGTCCGGCTCGCCCAACCCTTCACCTTGCGTCTGCCCCTGGTCGACGGACACGGCAATTTCGGTTCTCCCGATGATGGACCGGCCGCCATGCGTTACACCGAGGCACGTTTGGCCGAACCGGCTCTGGAATTGACCGCCGGACTCGACGAGGACGTTGTTGATTTTGCTCCGAACTACGACGGGCGAGAGCGCGAACCCATCGTCTTGCCCGCTGCTTTTCCAAACTTGCTCGTCAACGGTGCCAGCGGTATCGCCGTCGGCATGGCTACCAATCTTGTTCCGCACAACCTCGGCGAGGTCATTGCCGCGGCACGACACCTACTGGAGAACCCGGCTGCGGACGTCCATGAACTGATGGCTTTCGTTCCCGGCCCCGACTACCCCGGGGGCGGCGAGATCATCGGACTCGACGGTGTTCGCGACGCGTACACCACTGGCCGTGGATCGTTCCGTCTGCGGGCAACCACGACCGTCGAGAACGTCACGCCGCGCCGCCGCGGAATCGTCGTGACATCCCTTCCCGCAGGGGTTGGACCGGAACGGGTCATCGAGCGCATCAAGGATCTCGTGCAGTCCAAGAAGTTGACCGGCATATCCGACGTCGTCGACCTGACAGACGGAGAATCAGGGCTTCGACTGATCATCGAGCTCAAGAGCGGAATTGCTCCCGAACCGATGCTGGAGCAGCTCTTTCGGATGACTCCCCTTGAAGACAGCATCACGATCAACGCGGTCGCTCTCGTCGATGGTCAACCGCAAACCCTGGGACTGAGGGACATGCTGGAGCAGTTCGTCACCCATCGATGCGAGGTCGTTCGCCGTCGCAGTGAATTCCGTCGGCAAAAGGCCGTTGACAGATTGCACTTGGTGGACGGTCTGCTCGTGGCCATCGTCGACATCGACGAAGTCATCGAACTGATTCGCGCCAGCGACAATGCCGCGGAGGCGAAGGATCGCCTCATGACGGTCTTCGATCTCACCGAGGTGCAAGCCACCTACATCTTGGACATGCCCCTGCGACGCCTGACGAAGTTCAGTCGGATCGAACTCGAGGCGGAAGCAGACGAACTACGCTCATCAATCGACGATCTGCACGCCATCGTGACGGACGACGACCGGTTGCGCGATGTTGTCTCCACGGAGTTGGCTGAGGTGAACGCCGCCCTGGCGACCCCGCGACGCACCCAGTTGCGCGAAGGGGCGGCAGCGAGCGTCACCAAAGCGGCCAAATCCCCCACCGCCTCGCAGAGCAGTGAGGCAACTCTTGAGGTCAAGGACGAACCGTGCATCGTTTTGCTTTCGAGCGCTGGATTGATCGCCCGCACCTCAGCGGTCACACCCGCAGCGGCATCAGATGACAGCCGATCTATTCACGACGTGATCACGTCCACATCTCCGGCCACCACGCGAGGCGCCGTCGGTGCACTGACCACCACCGGACGGGTGGTTTCCCTCGACGTCGTCGACCTACCCTCAATTCCCCCCGTTGCACACATCCCGTCTCTCGCCGCCGGTGCACCCCTAGGTGCCTTCGTTGATCTCGAGCCTCACGAGCGTGTCGTAGGCCTTGCTCCGGTGGACGGCACCGCGACAGTGGCGCTCGGTACCCGGGGCGGCGTTGTCAAGCGCGTGACCGTGCCCGCACCGTCGGCGCGTACGCGGTCGGCATCGATCATTGCCTTGGATGATGGCGATCTGGTGGTGGGAGCCACCTTCACCCCCGAGGCGATGGCCGAGAACGCTCGCCTGGCATTCGTGACATCAGAGGGCAACGTGCTGACCTTTCCTGCAGCCTCGGTCCGAGTACAAGGTGCCGGCGCCTCCGGGATGGCGGGCATCTCGATGCCGAGCGATGCACGAGCCGTCTTCTTCGGCGCCGTTGCTGGCGCCAGTAACGGCGGAAACCAGGCCATGGTGGGGACGCTGGCGGGGTCGTCGAGCGCACTGCCGGGGACCGAACTCGGGTCCGTCAAGATCAGCCCCTTGTCGGTTTTTCCCGATAAGGGTCGAGCAACGAAGGGGGTGCGCTGTCACAAACTTCGGGCGAGTGAGGACGAGATCGCCCTCGCGTGGGTGGGGCCCGGCCCTGTTCGAGGGGCCACCGCGGCGGGAAAGCCCGTGACGCTGCCCGCACCCACCGACAAGCGAGACGCCACCGGTACTGCCCCGAGCGCCCCTGTCGCTGCGTTTGGCGGGACCATCGGTTCATGACCTCCACCGACGCACCGTGCTCTCAGCGCTCTGTTGACATCCACGAGCCCCTCGCCGGATCGGCTCCATCGGCAACAGCGTGGATCGTCGTGGAACATCCCGGTCCGTGGGGTCGGGACGCACTCGAGGACTCGGGGCTCAACAGTGATTGCGTCGAGCACCTGCGCACAGCTCTCGACACGCATGGAGTGCGCACCATCCTGGCTCGGCCCAGCGGCGCGCGACGCGCTGGCGCTCGTGACGAACCGAGCACAACCGACAATGCCGACGTTCCCTCACCGCTGCGCCACGTGTGGGTGGCGGCCTGCGGCCCCTCGGGAGGCATCGGCCGGCACGGCCAGATGTCGGACGTGTCCGAGCTGCTGCAGTGGGATCTCGAAGCCCTTGGTCAGGGCGTCCTACCGGACTTCGGCCTGCCGATGGAAGAAGCCTGGGAGTTCGTCTGTACACATGGCAAGCGGGACGTGTGTTGCGCGACGTCGGGCCGTGGGTACGCCCTCGCCAGGCAAGCGGCTGCCCCCGATGCTCACGTGTGGGAATGCAGCCACTTGGGAGGACATCGGTTCGCCCCGACATGTCTGTTTCTCCCCTCCGGGCGGCTCTACGGTCGTCTCGACGCTGCCGAGTTCTCCCCAGCCGGTAGCGAACCGTCCGCAGACTTTCTGCGGGGCGCCAGCTACCTGAGCCCCGCTGCCCAAGCCGCCGACCAAGCGGTGCGCTCGACCCTCGCGATGCCTGCCAGTGCGTCTACGCACCTGACAGAGTCGAACGGCCTGAACAACGACCTCAACGATGGCCTGAAGGACGCCTCCACAACCGTGACCGTGCGAACACCGGAGCAGGGGACTTGGCGTGTGACGTGTACGGCCAACACGATCGAAGCGCCCGCCTCCTGCGGTGCCCCGCCCACCATGCGCACCGTGTGGCAGGCTGAGATTGCCGGTGCCCCCTCCGAAACGCACCCTGACACCCCTTAGGCGGACCTGTGGCTGTTGAGTCGAACGTGACCGAACTTCACACACTTCCTGATGTCACCCTCCCGAATCTCGACGGCGAACCCACGTCGGTCAGATCGCTCGCTCAGGGCCGGCCGTGCGTTGTCGTCTTCGCGTGCAACCACTGCCCGTACGTCCAATCGGTGGAAACTGAATTGGGAGCAATCGCCGATGCCCATCCCGACGTCGCCTGGGTAGCCATTAGCAGCAACGACGTCGAAACGCATCCCGATGATGACGTTCCTGGACTGCGCGATCAGGCAACGCGAGCGGGGTGGCATTTCGATTACCTTGTGGATACCAGCCAGGATGTGGCGCGCACCTTCGGCGCTGTCTGCACTCCGGATTTTTTTGTTTTCGATGCCGCGGGGAATCTCACCTACCGGGGTGCCATGGATGACGCGCGCCCAAGGCAACCACAACCGGTGGATGGTGCTCACCTACTGTCGGCCGTCGAGGCGGCACGCTCGGGTCAGACGTACACCGGTGGCAAGCCGTCGATGGGCTGCGGCATCAAGTGGCGTGAGCAGTAGCGGAGATCGCGAGCAATTCCGCGGTAGAGGAGACAGTCTCCCGGGGCCGGCCCTGTGCGGCGCCATGCTCCTTTTCCTTCGCATCGATAGCCCGCCACCCCGCAACATCCACCGGCACAATGCCTCGATCGGCAAGTGAACCGACCACAGCCGATCCGTCCGCGGGCGTGAGCAGCCCCGCCTCACGATCTGCCAGCACCGACGCGACGGTTCCCACCGCGCACTTCTTGTTGGTACCGATGATCCCGGTCGGTCCCCGCTTGATCCACCCCGCGACGTACACACCGGTAAGGGCCGTGTCCCCGTCTAGCACTCGGCCGTCGACGTTGGGAATCACATTGTTGCCTGAGTCGAAGGGGACATCGGGCATCGGTTCACCGCGGTAGCCCACACTCCGGACCACCAGATCAACGTCCAGATCTTCGAACTCGCCGGTTCCTTCTAACCGCCCTTCAGAGGTCAGGCGTGTCCGCTCCAGCTTCAGTCGTTCGACACAGTCACTTCCATCGATACCAACCGGACGGGAGAAGAAACGCATGTCGATGGAACGCTCGGCATCCTGTCGGGCCGGCCGCTCAATCCACTCCCGCAGCACCCCCACATTTCGCGAGGCAACCTTGTTGTCTGCCAGCTGTCCTTCGCTCCACTCATCGAGATCGAGATCAGCCCCTCGAACCTCCACGGATGCCTCGGCCAGCTCACCAAGTTCTTTCAGCTCCTTGGTCGTGAAAGACGCCTGGACCGGACCACGCCGCCCCACCAGAACGACTCGTCGAATCGGCGCATCGCGGAGGGTGTCCAGGACGTGCCGTGGCATATCGGTCTGCGCAAGCTCATCTTCGGACTTACTCAACACCCGCACGACATCCACGGCGACGTTGCCGACACCGATGACGGCAACGGATGACACCTTGGGCAACTGGGCATCGAAGTCGGGGCCCGAATAGTCGGGGTAGCCCGTATACCAGGCAACGAAATCGGTCGCCGCGACGCTTCCGGCGAGGTCTTCGCCTTCGATCCCCAGACGCCGATCCGAGGATGCACCGTAGGTCAGAATCACCGCCTCGTAGCCAGACCTCAATTCCTCGATCGAGATGTCGCGACCGACCTCGACATTCCCGAAGAAGCGAATCCCGGGCTTGTCCCAGACCTGATCGAGCGTGTCGCGCACCGACCGGATGCTGACGTGGTCCGGGGCTACGCCGTAACGGACCAGCCCGAAGGGCACAGGCAACTTGTCGAAGACGTCAACCTCGAGACCCTGCTGCAGCAGGGCGTCTGCCGCATACATCCCGGAGGGACCTGACCCCACGACGGCGATTTTTGACGTCACGCATCTACCGTAGTCAACGTTCCCTCGTGTACGTCGTAGATCGCTCCCGCCACGACCACCTCTTCCGGCAAGAACGGGAATGTTCTGATCCGCGTGACATCTGACATCAGCGCTAGGCGTTGATCCGACACCGTGCGGATCTCGAGTGAACGGGAATCGATCCCCGAGGCGTCGAATATCGCTTCGTGTACGGCGGCTTCGTCTCCACTGGCCATCCGGCAATCCGTGTGCGGCATCACGAGAATTCGATTCACGCCCAGAAGGCTGGTCGCAAGGACAAGCGCCCGAAGCACGTCCACGGTGACGCGGGCACCCGGGTTTCGCAAAATCTTGGCATCCCCCACGCGCATTCCGACCACGGCCAGAGGGTCGATCCGTGCGTCCATACACGTGACGATGGCCAAACCCTTGGCTGCAGGCCCCGTTGCGTTCGGGGTGTCGAACGTAGACGCGAATGCGCGGTTCGCCTCGAGGACGTCCTGAAACTCAGCGCTGGGGAACGGTCGCTGCGTCGGGTCGAGCATGGACGCTTCCTCCTTTCACACGGGCCCGAGCGTGGGTCCGCATCAACTCGCGACATTCTGGCAGGGCATCACGTAATCCCGGTGAGAGGCTCAGGTATCGATTCGCGTTCGATCCAGTTCCCGCGCACCCGCGATGATGAAATCTTTGCGCGGTGCCACGTGCTCCCCCATCAACAGATCGAAGACCCCCGCCGATTCGGTCCCATCGCCCACCGTCATGCGCCGCAGCGTGCGCTTCGCTGGATCCATCGTGGTCTCGCGCAATTGACCGGCATCCATCTCACCAAGACCCTTATACCGCTGCACAGGCTCCTTCACGCGCTTGCCTTTGGATGTGGCCGTCTTGACGATGGATTGCATCTCCTTGTCGGAGTACGAATACACCACCTCGCTTCCCTTCCCACCTTTTCCGAGGATTTCGATCCTGTGGAGCGGTGGTACGGCCGCGAAAACCCTTCCGTCCTCGAGAAGGCCCGGCAGGTATCGATGGATGAGCGTGAGCAGCAGGCACCGAATGTGTGCTCCATCGACGTCGGCATCCGACATCAAGATGATCTTGTCGTAGCGGACGCTGCCGAGGTCGAAGCTTCGACCCGATCCGCCACCGATCACTTGAATAATGGCCGCGCATTCAGCGTTCTTCAACATATCCGCAAGCGAAGCCTTCTGAACATTCAAGATCTTGCCTCGAATGGGCAACAGGGCCTGAAAGTCTGCATCTCGAGCACTTTTCGCCGTGCCTAGTGCGCTATCGCCCTCGACGATGAAGAGCTCGGTCCCGTCAGCCTCGCTGCGTCGGCAATCGACGAGCTTGGCCGGCAAGGTGGAGGTTTCCAGTGCCGATTTACGACGCTGAGTGTCCCGATGTGCGCGCGCGGCAACTCGGGTCCGCATGGCTGCAGCAACCTTGTCGAGCACCGCACGCGCGGCAGCCTTCTCACCCCGGGGGGGCTTGGTGAACCACTGCCCCAACTCTTTGGTGACCACGTTGCCGACGATCCTGCTCACCGCGGGCGTCCCGAGAACCTCTTTCGTCTGACCCTCGAATTGCGGCTCAGCAAGCCGGACGGTGACAACGGCTGTCAGTCCTTCGATGACGTCGTCCTTAGTAACTGAGGCTTCTGAAGACTTGAGAATGCGGGCCTTCTTCAACTGATCGTTCACGACCTTGACAAGCGCTCGTTCAAAACCGGCGACGTGCGTGCCTCCCTGAGAGGTAGCGATCACATTGACGAAACTCCTGGTGGTGGCGTCGTATCCCTCATCCCACTGCAGGGCAATGTCCACGCCTAGTTCTCGTTCGACATCCCGGGACGTCATGTGACCTTTGCCATCGAGAACGGGCACCGTCTCGTGGAAGTTCCCACTGCCCCGCAATCGAATCACCGAGCACACCCTCGCTCCCTCCGCGAGGTACTCGACGTATTCGGTTATGCCGCCCTTGTGCACCAGGGTCTCTTCCCAGATATCGCTTTCGTCCCGTTCGTCGCGCAGCGTGATCGACAGTCCAGGAACCAGGAAACTGCTTTGCACCGCCCGCTCTCTGAGTGTGACCCTGTCGTAGTCGGCATCCTTGGTGAACACTTGCGGATCGGCCCACCACCGCACCCGAGTGCCTGTTCTCGTCCGCGGTGCCTTGCCCACCACGTTCAGACCCTTGGCTCGTTGGAACTCCGCGTCCGGCCCGGTGCCCTCGAACACTCCCGGCACACCACGACGAAAGGACATTCCATGGGTCTTTCCTGACCGGTCCACCTCCACGTCCAGTCGGGAACTTAAGGCGTTCACTACCGAAGCACCCACACCGTGCAAGCCGCCGGACGCCGTATACGACCCGCCACCAAATTTGCCTCCGGCGTGCAATTTGGTCAACACGAGCTCCACACCGGACAACTTGGTCTTTGGCTCCTTATCGACCGGGATACCTCGTCCGTTGTCACTGACAAGGACCGACCCGCCGGCCTCCAAGACCACCTCAATCTTGCTGCAATGCCCCGCCAGCGCCTCGTCCACGGAGTTGTCGAAAATCTCCCACAAGCAGTGCATCAGCCCGCGGCCATCGTTGCTTCCGATATACATGCCGGGCCGCTTGCGCACCGCATCGAGGCCCTCAAGAACCGCCAGATCCCGGGCCGAGTAGGCCCCGGTGGTCTTCTTCGCCGCCATTTCGTGAACGCTATCGCCACTAAGCGGCACTTACGCGGATCGGCTCGCTGCCGGTCACCCCCTATTCAGCTGCACGCACGGGGTGGTCGCCAGCCACGCCGACCCGTTTCGCCACCGGCGAATTCAGTGTTTAGAACAGGGCGAAATCGGGAATACCGTGCAAGACTGAGAATCACCAGGTGACATCCCGCAGGTGCACCGCGATCAGGAGGTCTGATGACTACAACGCTCACAGCCCCAACACTCAGCGCGGCTGACCGCTGCGATCGATGTGGTGCTCAAGCGTACGTACGCGTCTTACTTCCTGGCGGAGCCGACCTGCAGTTCTGCGGTCACCATTGGAGTCGACACGAAGAGGCCCTGCGACCCAAGGCCGAGGACATCATCGACGAGACACACCGGCTTGACGCGGGTGTGCCGGCGGATGGAACCGACGCACCGCAGGACTGAATCACGGGACACCCCGAGGTACTAGTCGAGGTAGTCGCGGAGCACCTGTGAACGTGATGGGTGGCGAAGTTTCGACATCGTCTTCGATTCGATCTGCCGAATCCGCTCCCGAGTGACCCCGTAGACCTTGCCGATCTCGTCTAAGGTCTTTGGCTGCCCATCCGTAAGCCCGAAACGCATCCGGACCACGCCAGCTTCCCGATCGGAAAGTGTCTCGAGAACCGATTCGAGTTGCTCCTGCAGCAACGTGAATGAGACAGCGTCACTCGGGACGATGGCCTCCGAGTCCTCAATCAGGTCTCCGAACTCGCTGTCTCCCTCTTCTCCGAGCGGGGTGTGCAGCGAAATCGGTTCGCGTCCATACTTCTGCACCTCGACGACCTTCTCCGGGGTCATATCGAGTTCTCTGGCTAACTCCTCCGGCGTGGGCTCGCGACCGAGGTCCTGCAACATTTGCCGCTGAACCCGCGCCAACTTGTTGATGACCTCCACCATGTGAACGGGGATTCGGATAGTCCGTGCCTGATCGGCCATGGCACGGGTGATTGCTTGGCGGATCCACCACGTCGCGTAGGTGGAAAACTTGTACCCCTTCGTGTAGTCGAACTTCTCCACCGCCCGGATCAGGCCGAGGTTGCCCTCCTGGATGAGATCCAAGAACAGCATGCCGCGACCGGTGTAGCGCTTCGCGAGTGACACCACGAGGCGAAGGTTCGCTTCTAGTAGATGGTTCTTGGCTCGGCGACCATCGGTGGCGATCCACTCCAGATCGAGCCGCGTTTTCTTATCGATCTTCTTCGTCTCGGCGAGCATCTCCTCCGCGAACAGCCCAGCTTCGATGCGCTTGGCAAGTTCCACCTCTTGCTCGGCGTTCAGCAGGGCGACCTTGCCGATCTGCTTCAGGTAGTCCTTCACCGGATCGGCCGTTGCACCGGCAACGGTCACCGTCTGGACAGGCTCGTCGGTGTCATCCACGTCCGAGAGCACAAACTCCGCACCCTCGGGATTCTCCGAACTCTCGTCCTTGCTCTCCTCGGACTTCACTTGGGCGAGGTCCACCTCAAGATCGGCCTCAAGTTCGGCTTCCAGCGTCGCAGCCTTCTTCAGATCCGGTTCCTCACCTGACTCGACCTCAACAACCTCTCCATCCAGCTCCACCACCTGGACGGTTTGCTCCTCACCCGAGCCCTTCTTCGCGGCGGTCTTCTTGACCGGCGCCTTCTTCGCGGGCGCCTTCTTGACGGGCGCCTTCTTCGCGGCGCTCTTCTTGGCCGGAGCCTTCTTGGCGGCGGTCTTCTTCGCGGGCGCCTTCTTGGCCGGAGCCTTCTTCGCCTTGGTTGCGGTTGTTGCCATTGTGAGTGGGCGCACCTTTCCTTGGGGCATGATTGAGAGCCACGACAAGAGCCCGAGTCAAGCCGTGTCCGGCTCGTCGGGCGTAGCCGAAGTCTGCCATGCCTGACCCGCTAGTGCATGAGGACCCCCACCGCGGACCCCACGTCCACCTCCCAGGCGTGCTCTTGGCGCACCGGATCCTGCACGTCGAAAGGCCCGAGACCATCGACCCAGTAACGGCCGCGCCATGCTGACTGCACTCGTACAAGGTGCCGTCCGACATCGGTGAACGCCTGCCGAATTCCCCTATCGGGATACACCCCTCCAGGGAAGCCGACGGTGTGGACCCACTCCCTCGTCGCTGTGGGCGTACTCACGCCCGCTCGAGCCCTCTGCTCAAAGGCCCAGGACCACGTCGCGCTCGCCTCGGCGAGGACCGAATGACCGACCACCGTGGAGGACCATCCGAGCCGAGCGGATGACTGGCCCGATCGACAGTGCAGGTCGATGCCCACGACTGCACCCCGCGCCGGCAAGCATGCCGGGGACAGCGGGGGCACCTTCTCCACGATGTCGCCTCGGATGCGAGTGCTCATGTCCGCGACCGACGTCACCTCCCCGTCGTGGGGACAGAACAAGCCCACCGGCTCGAAATCTGCACCGGGGCGAGCAAGCCAGGCTCGACCTATCTCCCGCCCCTGGGGGCAGCCCAAAACACTGCCTCGGCATCCAGCGTCGCTGTGCTCGTCCTCTCGCAGACACGGGGCGGTGACCTTCCATCGGCATCCGTGACACCAGGCTGCCTGCTGCCGACGAGCCACAGACACCGTCGACGGTAGGAACACCGCCCCAGATCCGACGAAACGATCAGCCTCGTCGTCCCCGACGATGTCGACGCCACCCACCTCTACCGCCCGGGCAGCTAGCGACCCCTCAGAGACGCTCAAACCGACACCGAGGCCCAGACCGAGACCGATGGCCGTGCAGACGCCAGCCCCCACACTGGCGCCTCTCATCAGGACGCCTCGAAGGGCTCGGTGTGGCACCTCTCGACAGTATGTCCATGGCGGTTACGCGGGATACCCGTCGCAACACGCCTGTGGATGAGTGCGTCCGCTCAGGGACCAGGGTTTCCGCGCTGACCAGAGGTTGCGCGCTCGATCGCATGGTGAATGAACGCCCCCACCTGCTCGTCCTCCACGAGAAACCCATCATGGCCGTAGGGGGATCGAAGGACGTGAAGTTCATCCGCACCGGGGGTGAGTTCTACCAATTCCGATTGCAACCGCAGTGGGAACAGTCGGTCACTGTCGATTCCCACCACCGTGAGTGGTGCGTGAATGGTCGACAGGGCGCTCGCAACTCCCCCTCGGCCTCGACCGACATCGAACAGACTCATCGCCTCGGTCAGCGCAACATAGGTGTTTGCGTCGAAACGTCGGGTGAGTTTATCCGCGTGATGATCAAGGTAGGACTCGACGGCGAACCGGCCCCGTGAGCGCGACCCGTCGGCGCCATAGGGATCTTCGCCTTGCTGCGGGCTGCGCCCGAAGCGCAGATCAAGCTCGGTCTCGCTGCGGTACGTCAAATGCGCAATGCGCCGCGCCACGCCCATGCCACGGTGCGGGCCGGCACCGGCCGGTGCGTCGTAGTAGTCACCGTTGTTGAATGCGGGATCGGCTCGGATGGCTTCGATCTGTGCTGCGTGTGTGCCGATCTGGTCCGCGGTCACCGCGGCCGTGGAGCCGAGCACCAAGCCGCCTCGCACGCGTTCCGGGTACCGCACGAGCCACTCGAGAACGCGCATGCCGCCCAGCGACGGACCCAACATCAGCAGCCACTGATCAATCCCTAGGTGGTCAGCGAGCGCACGCTCGACGTCCACCATGTCGGCCACCGTGACGGTGGGAAAGCGGCTCCCCCACGGGCGGCCGTCGGGGGCAATACTCGACGGACCCGTGGTGCCTTGGCATCCCCCGAGAACGTTTGCGCACACCACGAACCAGCGATTCGTATCAATGGGCATACCTGGACCGACCAGTCCCGACCACCATCCAGCCGTCCGGTGGCCAGGTCCCGCCGGGCCGGTGACGTGAGAGTCACCGGTCAGGGCATGGCAGATGTAGATCGCATTGTGACCGTCCGGCGCCAGAGCTCCCCACGTCTCATACGCCACTGTGACGTTCGGCAGTACGACCGTGGACTCGGTGGTGAACTCGCCGATCGTCAGGAACTTGCGATCACCAGGGTCGTCCCCCTCCCGCCAGGCTGCGCTCGCGGGAGGGGGGCCCTGGTAGTTGATCGAATCTGCCGGTACAGACAAGGTCAGGCCTGCTTGGCCGATCGGAAGCCGGCGTCGAGATCCGCCAGGATGTCGTCGAGTGCTTCCAATCCGACGGCCAGGCGAACCAGACCCGGCGTCACGCCCGCGGCCAATTGCTGCTCGGGCGTCAACTGGGAATGCGTTGTCGAGGCAGGGTGAATGACCAGCGACCGAACATCACCGATGTTCGCCACATGGCTGTGCAACTCAAGTCCCTCGACGAACTTCTGGCCCGCCTCGAGTCCACCGGCGATTTCGAAGCTCAATACGCCTCCCGTTCCACTGGGTGCGTACTTCTTACCGAGGTCGTGCCAGGGGCTTGACTCCAGGCCCGCATAGTTGACCGAGAGAACCTCGTCTCGATCCTCGAGCCACTTCGCCACACTCAACGCACTGTCGCTGTGGCGCTGCAGGCGCAGATTCAATGTTTCCAGCCCTTGGGAGATCAAGAACGCGTTGAACGGTGCTGCGGCCGCGCCGAGATCACGTAGAAGCTGCACTCTCGTCTTCATGATGAACGAGACATTGACCCCGAACAGACCATCGGGCCCGAGGTCACGCGCATACACGAGCCCGTTGTAGGAATCGTCGGGAGTGTTGAATCCTGGGAATCGGCTGGGATCTTTGCTGTAGTCGAAACTGCCACCATCGACGATGGCTCCGGCGACTGCCGTGCCATGTCCGCCGATGTACTTCGTCGCGCTGTGGACAACGATGTCCGCTCCCCATTCCAGCGGGCGGATCAAGTACGGAGAGGCAACGGTGTTGTCGACAATCAAGGGCACGCCGGCTTCGTGGGCAACTCCCGCGATTCCTTCGATGTCGAGGATCTCGCTCAGCGGATTGGCGATGGACTCCCCAAAGAAGGCCTTGGTGTTCGGTCGCACGGCCGCGCGCCACGAATCGAGATTGTTCGCATCGTCCACGAACGAGACCTCGATTCCGAATTTCGGCAAGGTCTGTTGGAACAGATTAAACGTCCCGCCATACAGGCTGGGGCTGGCGACAATGTGCGATCCCACCTCGGCGATATTCATGATCGCGAGGAACTCTGCCGACTGGCCGCTGGCAACGAGGAGGCCACCGACGCCACCTTCCAAGGCAGCGATGCGGTCTTCGACAACCGCTTGCGTCGGGTTCATGATTCGGGTGTAGATGTTGCCCAACTCCTTCAGCGCGAAGAGGTTGGCTGCGTGCGTCGTGTCGTTGAACGTGTACGACGTCGTTTGATAGATGGGCAGCGCGCGCGCGTTGGTAGCTCCGTCGGGCGCTTGCCCCGCGTGGATCTGCTTGGTTTCGAAGGACCAGCCCTCGCTCATGTGATTCTCCTTGAGTTTCGTTGGTGATGCGTTTCGTGTATATGTGGTCGTGCTTGTCGTGCGGTTATCGATGAGCCCGTTTTCGCCCGAGCCGAACAAGGAGTCGGCGGGCACTCCGGACGCCGATCGAAGGTTGCTGGTGGCGCGCACCGTAGGTGGCACGACGCCTGGTCACTCGATGGGACAGGTACAGCGCATGTCAGACCTCGCATTCATCCGGGGCCTTGCCCTGCGCAAGACCGCACTTGCCCGTAAAGGGCCAGGTCCCCACCGGAGCACCCCACCGCGGTTGGAGGGTTGCCGTCCAGCTAGCCGGGGCTTAACGCTGGATCTCTTGACCTATCTCCGACTATAGCGGCTAGGGCGAACCTCGTCCACGTGGCACTCACCGCTGTTGAGCGTTTCTTCGGGCATCTCACGAAGCAGCGACTCGAGTTCGCTGGGCGGCACACCATGACGGGCGATTCCGGCGATCAACGTCCCCATGTAGTTGTCAGGATCTTCGATCAAGCAACGGTCGATGGCGGCATTGGCGCGGACTCCATCGCCGCACAGCCACGCGACTACGCCGGTCGCGGCGGCGATGGTGGCAGCTCGACCCGGTGGTGTTTGAGCGAGCGCATCAACCAAGCAACCGAGCAGCGCACGTCTGTCGTTCATGGTCATTCGCGCCGCACTCCATAGAACGGCATCGCGGGCAGCCACGGAACGCACACTGTCCCGAAGGACATCGGCGGACACCCGTGGGGGCGAACACATCAACGCGGCCATCAAATCGTCCAGTGGGATTCGATGCCGCGAGTGATCATCGGTGTCGACCTCGCCATCACGTCGCTGATACGACAGCTCCTCGGCCACGGCCTGCCTCGTCCGCGCCGGCCGGGGCGCGTGTGGAGCGGTCAAGTACGCGGCTGCCTGTTGCCGCTCCTTGGTGCCGATCCACCGCCAGGACGCGCCGTGATCATGATCCGGAGTGCACTCACGGATTCGGGCGCCACGCATATGCAGATGGACGCGCACGGGCACCGGGCAGTTCTCAGCAACACCCCGCACAAGTCCGTCGGGGAGGTCCGGTTCTCGGGCCACGTAAACGACGATGACCTCGTCCACATCCAGCGCCCACACCGGGGCGAACAGAGCGCGCACATAATCCGTGAACCGCACGCCGGACGCCGCCGGATCGTCGTCGGGCGTATCCGCTCGTTGGGTCACCACCAGCTGACGACGTTTGAGCCACAGACAGACGATCGATTGCTCCGGATGGAAGCCGAGTAGATGGGGAAGCGCAGCCCCAATCTGGGCGGCCGTTGTCAGCGTGAAATCACTGCGATCAGGCAATGGATAAGGCGTGGGCGACGTCGACATACCCAAAGCCTGAACCGGCACGACACGATTGCAGACTCCGTTACGGCAACGGTGGCAACGAAGCTCCCGCCTTGTGGACAGTTCGGTAGATGGGGTCCTTAGCCACCAACCCGGCTCCCGAGCTGACGCCTCTGATCCGTCGGGTCACCCAGGGTCCTGCGTGCGCGACGAACCACGCTGCATCAGAGCCACGGCGCCGACTCCATCCCGGACGCGGTGGATCGGACACCGGTGACCGCCAGGCATCACCCCCCAGGCCCAGAGCGTCCATCACTGCCTCCGCCGTCAATCGATGTCCCATCGTTGACAGGTGGAGCCGATCAGCGGACCACAGTCGGGTGTCGTCGTAGAGAGCGATCCCCCAGAAGTCGACCACGGTGCATCCATAGGCAGAGGCAATATCCAGCGTCGCCGTTCGGTAGCCACGCATTCGGTCCGCTACTCGGCGCAGGGCCTTACTCCTCCTCGACGGATCTCCGTAGGCGAACAACAGCACGTGCGATCCACCCGTGGTGAGTTCCCGCACGCTGTTTTCGAGGTCGGTGCACAGCGCGTCGAGGCTGAAACTACTCCGCAGTGCGTCATTGACCCCCGCACCCACCGACACGAGGTCAGGCTTCAGGGCTCGGGCGTGGGGCACCTGCTCGTCCATGATCTGCCGCATAAGCCGACCCCGAATAGCTAGGTTGGCGTACGAGAGTTCTTCGATGTCTTGTCGGGTGACGAGCAATTGGGCCACGCGGTCCGCCCACCCGCGATGCCGACCATCGCCGCGGATTTCGTCGTTCAATCCCTCGGTGAAAGAATCACCCACTGCGACGAAACGCATGAAGGGTGGTCGATCCGCGATCACACCGACATCATCGCCCACGTCCGCATGTGTCAGCAATCAAAGATGAACACCGGGCCAAGATTGTCCGGCGGCAACACCGTGCACCGGAATCTGACGTGCACCGGAATGTGAAGGACCTGGCCGCCGAAGGCTTCCCCTCCCGCGACGACCAGGTCGAATAGAACACTAGTGCGTGCCATCGCCACCGTCAGCACCGACACTCCGGTTGGCAATCGCCCGGCCTGCGCGTCGATACCACGTGATCAGAGCGATGAGGCCTACGACAAGTTGCGGAACGTACGAGGTTGCTCGCCAAACCAGGTCCGCCGCGGTTGCCGCACCCTTGTCGGTACCCGAACTCACCAAAAGCTGAATCATCAAGGCGTCCATCGTTCCCAGTCCGCCAGGTGTGATGGGGACCATCAGCATGATTTGGCTGACCGCGAAGGCCCCGAAGGCGGCAATCGGATTCGTGCCCGGCTGATCCCAGCCTTCGACTCCGCGTAGTGCCGCGAAAAGGATCAGGAATTGACTGCTGGTGATTCCGAGTTGGACGAGCGTGAGCCACAACCATCGCCTTCTCAGCAGGTCGTACATTTCCCGACGGAACTTCATGATCGGGGCGGCGATGTCCAGATCCTTGAGGCGTCGGATTCGCCGAGCAAGCGGCCTGACAGCGGTGTTCCCCCAGGCTCCCAGGCGCTCGGCAAGGGCCTGGGAGCGCATGATGGACACGAACACCGCAATGACGAGGATCAGTATCCCCAGGCCAACGGGGCCCATCCAGGCGACCCCGTCGGCTGCTCCCACGATCGTTAAGGCCAGAACGCCGAGAATGGGGAATCCGAGGCTGGCGAAGGTGCTCCAGAGGCTCACGGCGGTAATGGCCGCCGTGGCCGATGTAGCCGGGATTTTGTAGCTCGCGAGCATGCCGAACTGCACGGCCAATCCGACCGCTCCGCCGGCGGGCACGCCATTACTGATGGTGAAGCTGGCCTGCTTCACCTGCTGGGATTGCCAATACCGCAAGCGAGGTTCGGCAGCCATGAAGATCAAGCCGTACATCGCCAAGTACACGACGACGGTGACAGCAATGATCACCACGGCGATCCATGACATCGACTGAAGTGCTTCGACGGCGTCGCTATAACTGCCGATCTGCGGAATGACCTGCCAAAAGATCAGAACGATGACGCCTAAGCCGAGGGCTCCAAGTGCGATGGACTTGCGGGGGTCCAACCTTGCCTGTGGCATCTCGGGCGGCTGCGAGTCGCCCCCGCGGTCCGCCGCGGAGTCATCGACATCGTCCCGCATACCTCGAGCCTGCCATACCCCCACCCCCCGGATCTTGAGCACGAGTCATTGGGCATGATGAAGGTATGCGCCTTGACCACCTGTCCTACGCGTGCACCACGAGCGAAATCGCAGACGTTGTTCAGCGCATCGGGTCAGACCTGGGAGGAACGTTCATCGATGGCGGCCGCCACCCTTCATTCGGCACTCGGAACTTCATTCTCCCGCTGGCCGGCGGCTGCTACGTCGAGGTCGTCAGTGCGCTTGACCACCCCGCAGCTCTGAAGGCTCCCTTCGGTCAAGCCGTTCATCGTCGAGCCGAGCATGGCGGCGGATGGCTCAGCTGGGTTCTCGCCGTCGATGACATCGGCCCGGTCGAGCAACGCTTCGGACGGGAGGCAGCGCCGGGGAAACGTATCCGTCCCGACGGCGTCGAATTATGTTGGCAGCAAATCGGCATCCTGAACACCCTGGACCGGCCGGAAGTTCCCTTCTTCGTGCACTGGGATTGCCCCGACACCGAGCACCCGAGCGCGACCGGTCGAACAGGAACGTCCATCGCCGTCGACACGATTGAGTTATCCGGGGACCAAACATCGGTTGTCGAAGTGGTCGGATCCGACGTCGGGCTCGACGACACCAAAGTGGCCTGGGTCGACGACGACGAGCCGGGGGTATCCGCTGTCGTTTTTCGGACTCCTAACGGGCCTGTCAGGATCGACTAGGTCCGTTCGGTTCGCACCTGCGGGCCCCACACCGATCGCTTGATCTGCCCCCACTCCCCGACTACGGGAGTCGGGACTGCTCCCGCCACAGGTCGATCCCACCTTCGACAGCCACTTCGTCGATAGCCGCAATCTCACTATCGCTGAACGCCAGATTGTCCACAGCTCCGACGGTCTCGCGGAGTTGGTCGGCCGAACTCGCACCCACCAGGGTCGTCGTGACCCGCGCATCGCGCAACGTCCACGCCACGGCCATCTGGGCCAGGCTTTGGCCCCTCTCGCGCGCTATGTGCGCCAGGGCGCGAAGGCGTTCTGCGTTCTCGGCGCTAAGAAAAGCCGGGTCCAGTGACTTGCCTTCTGTCGCTCGGGAGCCTTCGGGGATTCCGTCGACGTAGCGATCGGTCAACATTCCTTGAGCGAGTGGGCTGAACGTGATGGATCCAGCCCCCACCGTTGTCAGGGCGTCCAGCAGACCGTCGTCTTCGATCCATCGATTCAACAGCGAGTAGGACGGCTGGTGAATGAGCAGCGGAACGCCGAGGTCGGCCAGAATCTCCGCCGCTCGAAGGGTGCGTGCGGGCCCATACGAGGAGATTCCGACGTACAGCGCCTTACCCTGGGCAACGGCCGTCGCCAGGGCGCCCATCGATTCTTCGAGGGGCGTATTCGGGTCGGGTCGGTGGTGGTAGAAGATGTCGACATACTCCAGACCAAGCCGCTCGAGGCTTTGGTCCAGGCTGGCCAGCATGTACTTGCGAGACCCGAGATCCCCGTAGGGCCCTGGCCACATATCCCACCCGGCCTTGGATGAGATGACCAGTTCGTCTCGATACCGGGCAAAATCTTCGCGCAAGATACGTCCGGCGTTGATTTCAGCCGACCCGAATGGTGGACCGTAATTGTTCGCGAGATCAAAGTGGGTGATTCCCAAATCGAACGCCGTATGCATGATCTCTCGCTGCGTGGCCAGAGGTTTGTCGTCGCCGAAGTTATGCCAAAACCCCAAGCTGATCAGCGGTAGATCAAGCCCACTGCGACCGCATCTGCGATAGGGCATCCGACCGTCGTACCGATCGGGATCGGGCAAGTAGTGTGGGGCGATATCCATGACTGAATTGTGGCAGTTATCGGCGAGAGTGGAGCGCACGTGTCGAATATTCCGCACGTAACAATGAATGACGATCGATCGATCCCCCAGATCGGTCTGGGTGTGTGGCAGGTGCCCGACGATGTGGCAACCGAGGCATGTCTGACAGCCTTCGAGGCCGGTTATCGGCACATCGACACAGCCGCGCTCTACGGGAACGAAGAGGGCGTGGGCCGGGCCATCAGAGCATCCGGGCTATCCCGAGACGAGCTTTTCATCACGACCAAAGTGTGGAATACCGACCATGGGCGTGCCCGCACGACAGACGCGATGCAGGCCTCCCTCGACAGGTTGGGCCTGGACTACGTCGACCTCTATCTCATTCACTGGCCCACGCCCGACAGAGGTCTGTACGTCGAAACGTGGGAAACGGTTCTGGAACTCAAGGAGCAGGGCAAGACGCTCTCCGCCGGTGTTTCCAACTTCCACCCGACCCACCTGCGCACCATCATCGATGCGACGGGCGTAACTCCCACTATCAACCAGGTGGAGCTCCATCCATGGCTGCCCCAGCGAGAGGTACGGGCGGCCGATGACGAGCACGCAGTGGTCACGGAGGCCTGGTCACCGCTCGCTTCAGGGGGCCTCATCGACAACGCCGTCCTGGCCGACATCGGCAGCAAGCACGGAAAGAGCGCCGCTCAGGTCATGATCCGCTGGCACCTGCAGATCGGGAATGTCGTTCTGCCGAAGTCGGTCACGGCCGAGCGGATCGTCAGCAACATCGACGTGTTCCATTTCGAGCTCGACGCCGATGACCTCATCGCTATCGAAGGCCTCGAGGACCCGTCACGTCGCACGGGTCCGAACCCGGATGTCTTCAACGAGGCCTAGTCACCGGCTCCGACGGATCGGGACGGGTCACCGGTGCCGCTGGCGCGACATCACGCGGTGCGTGCGTCCAAGTTCTCCTGAGGCAGCATGTCTCCCGCGGCTTCGCAGCTTCGTTCGATGCGTGACGCAGACCTCTCGATTCGTCGCATTTGCTTCTTCTTGATGCCATCGGTGCCTTCGTCGGCCTCGACGCGACTGAGATTCTTCTGGATGCGGTTGGCATTGACCAGCACGCGTTCGGGCAGATCGCCGGAGATGTACGCCTCTTCCGCGTCCGTCACGAGCGTGTCGGTCAGTCCCTTCAACTCCGCGAGCATCTCTTTCTTCGCCTTCTTTTTCGCGTCCGGCTTGGAATTGATCTCGCTTAACTTGAGGTCAAGGGTGAAGTAGCTCGTACACGCGGGGATGACCTCGATGGCCTCGTCGATTTCCACGTCCAGGGCGTCCGAGGGTGCCTCGCTGGGGGTCACGTCCTCCGCCGCTGGCTCCTCATCGCCTCCCCCGCAGGCCGCCAGGCTGAACGCTAGGACGCAACTCGCTGCGACCGCCATCAACTTCCGCGTTCCTCGCATATCGACCCTCCGTCGCACCCTTGGGGACTTCGTCACGAAAGCGTAACGCGATGAGCACGATCGCGCCGCGTTTTTGCCACCCTGGCGCGCCGGGAATCGGAGAGAACACACAAGACGCGTGCCGGGCCCCAGGACGCCAATACGGCGCCGAATCTGTGCTCGACGCCGCATTGGGTGTGGTCGTATCAACTACAGCCGGATGTGCTCCCGCAGCCTTCGCAGACGTAGCAGCTGCCTGCCGGGCGCATCTTGATGCCACAGGTCATGCACAAGGGAGCATCGGACGCGGTTCCGGTGATCTCTTCGAGCAGTTCGGCGCTCGAGTGGGCGCTACTGGCGGCAGGCATATCCCCCGCCGGGGCTGACTGCTCATCGACCGCGAGGTCGACTGCCGGGGCAGCCTCGACCTGCGGCGTCTCGTACTGCTGGGTGACGGTCGCCGCGCGCTCATCAGCCGTGAAGATCCCGAGCGCCTCACGCTTGTCCAACGGCAGGTGATCCAACGCCAAACGACGGAAGATGTAGTCCATGATCGATTGGCTCATCCTGATGTCTGGATCGTCGGTCATGCCCGCCGGCTCGAAACGCATGTTGACGAACTTGGACACGAAGGCTTCCAACGGCACGCCGTACTGCAGTGCGATCGAAATAGCGATGGAGAAGGCATCCATCACGCCCGCGAGCGTCGAACCCTGCTTGCCGAGCTTGAGGAAAACCTCGCCCAGCTCTCCATCCTCATAACTCCCCGCCGTGAGGTAGCCCTCGGCACCTGCCACCGAGAAGCTGGTGGTTCGACTCGGCCGTGACTTAGGCAAACGACGTCGAATCGGCTGACCGATTCCCTCGATAGCCGCTTCCACCTGGGCGTCGACCTTCGTGGCCTTTGCATCGGACAGCGGCTGGCCGACCTTGCAGTTGTCGCGATAGATCGCGAGTGCCTTGAGGCCCTGCTTCCAACCCTCGTAGTAGATCTCCTCCACCTCTTCGACGGTCGCAGTCTCCGGCATGTTCACCGTCTTGGAGATAGCACCGGAAATAAACGACTGGACCGCAGCCATCATCCGAACGTGACCCATCGGGGAGATAGACCGGGCTCCCATAGCGGTGTCGAAGATGGCGTAGTGCTCGGTCTTGAGCCCAGGCGCGTCTACAACGTGACCGTTCTCCGAGATGTATTCGACGATGGCTTCGATCGTCTCTTCGGTGTAGCCCAGCTTGCGCAGTGCGCGCGGGATCGTCTGGTTGACGATCTGCATGGAGCCACCACCCACGAGTTTCTTGAACTTCACCAGTGAGAAGTCCGGCTCGATTCCCGTGGTGTCGCAGTCCATCATGAACCCGATGGTGCCGGTGGGAGCGAGGACGGAGGCCTGCGCGTTTCGCCACCCGTTCTTCTCACCCGTGGTGAGGCATTCCTCCCACGTCTTCACCGCGAGCTTGAGAACGTCGCCGTCCAAGCTCGACACGCTCCGAACATCGTCATTGGCTGATGCGTGCTTGCGCATGACGCGCTTGTGGGCGTCGATGTTCCGCGCGTAGCCGTCGTAGGGGCCAACGACCCCGGCGAGCTCCGCGCTGCGCTTGTACGCGGTCCCGGTCATCAGCGATGTGATGGCAGCAGCGAAGGAGCGTCCAGCGTCGGAGTCGTACGGAAGACCAGTCGCCATGAGCAGCGCACCGAGATTCGCGTACCCGATGCCGAGTTGGCGGTACCGGCGAGTGGTGTCGCCGATGGCCAGCGTCGGGAAGTCAGCGAAGGAGATCGAGATGTCCATCGCGGTGATGACGAACTCCACACTTTTGGCGAACCTCTCCGCATCGAACGTGTCGTCTTCCTTCAGGAAGGTCATCAAGTTCAAGCTCGCCAGGTTGCACGAGGAGTTGTCCAGGCTCATGTATTCCGAGCAGGGGTTGGACGCGTTAATCCGCCCTGTTTCCGGGTTGGTGTGCCAATCGTTGATGGTGTCGTCGTACTGAATTCCCGGATCCGCGCATGCCCAAGCGGCCTCCGCCATGGTCCGGAAGAGCCCCTTGGCGCTCACCGTCTCGACAACGTCGCCGTCGGTACGCGCCCGCAGCCCGAAGTCCTCGTCTGCCTCCAGTGCCCGCATGAACTCATCGGAAACTCGCACCGAGTTGTTGGCGTTCTGGTACTGGACCGACGTGATGTCCTGGCCACCGAGATCCATGTCGTATCCCGCATCGCGCAGAACACGGATCTTGTCCTCTTCTCGGACCTTGGTCTCGATGAACTCCTCAATGTCGGGGTGATCGACATCGAGCACCACCATCTTTGCAGCCCGACGAGTAGCACCACCAGACTTGATCGTGCCCGCGGAGGCATCTGCCCCACGCATGAACGACACGGGCCCGGACGCCGTACCACCAGAGGAACGCAGGAGCTCCTTGCTCGAGCGAATGCGGGACAGGTTCAGCCCGGCTCCGGAGCCGCCCTTGAAGATGAAGCCCTCTTCTTTGTACCAATTCAAAATGGAGTCCATCGTGTCGTCGACACTGAGGATGAAGCAGGCGCTCACCTGCTGCGGAGCGGTGGTACCGACGTTGAACCACACCGGTGAGTTGAAACTGAAGACCTGGTGCAACAGCATGTAGGTCAACTCGTGCTCGAAAATCTCCGCGTCCTCGTCCGAACGAAAGTAGCCGTTGTCCCGTCCGGCTTTGGTGTAGGTCAAAACGACGCGATCAATCAACTGCTTGAGGCTCCACTCCCGAGATTCGGTGCCCACTGCCCCGCGGAAGTACTTCGTCGTGACGATCGTCGACGCGTTCACACTCCAGAAATCGGGGAACTCAACACCCTGCTGCTCGAACACCACCTCCCCGGTCTTCCAGTTGTTCTGCACCACGTCACGGCGCTCCCAGGTGACGTCGTCGTAGGGATGCTGTCCCGCCGTGGTGTAGAGCCGCTCCATCGTCAGGCCGGGGCCTTGGAGAGTGTTGTGCACGAACGGTGCGGGTGTGCTGATTGTTTGGGACATTGGTGGTGCCTTTCTTGCTTGAGTGGAACGGACGGTTCTTTCTGGTTCTAAGTCGGGGAAGAGTCTCGTGCGGGTGTGACATCGGCGTGCTCGCGGCGAGGCGGCTCATGAGCCGTTGGCTCCCCTTCTGCACGAAGCAGCGTGATCTCTGCTTCGAAGTCTTCTAGCGAATCAAAGCTGCGGTAGACCGACGCGAATCGCAGGTAGGCGATCTCGTCGAGTGCGCGGAGCGGGCCAAGAATGGCCAGCCCCACTTCTTCGGCTGGGATTTCTGCATTACCGGTGGCGCGAAGCGCGTCCCCCACTTGCTGGGCCAGGATCGCGATGTGGTCGTCTTCGACCGGTCGCCCCTGACACGCCTTGCGTACTCCCGCCACGACTTTTGCGCGGGAGAAAGGCTCGCTGGCACCCGACCGCTTCACCACGTTCAACTGAGCAGTTTCCGACGTCGTGAAACGCCGGCCGCAACTCAGGCATTCCCGGCGACGCCGGATGGCGCTGCCTTCCTCCGATGTGCGCGAGTCGACGACCCGTGAGTCTTCCTCACGGCAAAAAGGACACCTCATGTGTTCCTCCCGTCACTCTCGTCACATCTGTATCGCCATTACTGTCGTCTGTGGGGATTTGTGGGGAAATCCTGTGGACGAACTGTGTAGTAGTACCACAACCTGTGGACGAATCACACGCGTGTGACTACTACATCTAGGGGTCAGACTGTAGGGCTAGCGGACGCCGGGCGCAAGCGTCCTCGGGAATTTGGCCTACTTGGGCGTGTTGCTCGGCTCAGCCGGCGATTCGGGAGACTTCGTCAGCGACCCGCGATGCCCAGTTCTTCGTTCCTCGCGTCGTGTAGTGCAAGGCGTCAGCGAAGGGGACCTTGCGGTCTCTTGCCCAGGCGCCCCAGCGAATGTGATGCAGATTGTTCCTGTCCGCCGCAAGCTGCTTGACCTGCCGGTTGAACCACCGCTCCTTTTCTCGCGTGAACCGATCACCACCGCTGGCGTAGGTATCCACCCACATCACCGTGCGCTTGGGGCCGAGCACCCGCATGAGTTCCTTCATTCGAGATGCGGTTGTTCCTCGGTCAATCCACCGCATGTCATTGGTTCCGATGGCGACCACCACTGTCGCCGGCAGCTGATCGAGTTCCTTCGCACGCTTGGCTTGCGCGATCGCCCAGTCCAGCCGCTTCCCGCCGAAGCACCGCACCGTGGGGGTCCATCCGTCCTCGCGTAGCGCGCGCGTTAACGGCTTTCGTCCATTGCGTGTCAACGAGTCACCGATCACCAGCACCCGGCGCCCTTGGCCCGGTCCGGGGGTCGTATTGAGCGAGGCCGGCCACCTCGGACCACTGCACGCCCGGGCATCTCCCCCGGTGGACCATTGCGGGTCCTTGCGCGGACCCGGTTCATCCGCAGCCGCCGGACTCCATTGCTGGCCGGTGAGACAAACGACGAGAGCGGTGATGAGAACCGCTAGGCGACGAGGCACCTGCTCAGTATCACCCGAGCACGGGGACGACGATGGACTGGCCCGGCACCACGGGTGTTGTGCCGAGGTCGTTCATTTGGCGAATCTGCCGGACGACTCCCCGCGGGTCGCTGCCAGGGGCCACCTCGCGGGCTATCCCCCACAGCGTTTCACCCGCCTGGACCACCACGACCTGCGGCACCGGCGAGTTCGACGCCTCGGAATCTGATCCCGAAGCGCCGGCCACCTGGCCGGCCCCGATGACAATCGCACCCAGGGCCGCAACGGACGCGGAGAAGGCGACCAACCGGCCACGCCTCGTCAGCCGCAATCCGGGATCGCTCCTGCCTACTCGATTCCTGCCATCACGTGCCCGAGTGCCACGGGGGGAAGTCCGCGTATCCATCGATATGCCTTTCCTAGAGCCAAATCCTTATTCGAACGCCTGTACGATCGAACACATGTTCGTTTTCTACCATGATCGGCCCGACACACCCTGCATTTATCGAACAGGTGTTTGATTTCGTGTCGCGCCTGCCGTAGTTTTCGAACACACGTGCAGGATGGCGTGGGGGTCTGACACCCACGCCTCGGCTAGCCCAGGAGGGCCCATGGCATCGACGGTCAGCGAACTTCCCGACGGCGAGCCTGACGATTCAGGCCTCACACCCCGGCAGCAGGCCATCTTGCGGGTCATCGAGGAGACCATGGCGGACCGGGGCTACCCTCCGAGCGTCCGCGAAATTGGGCACGGTGTCGGCCTGACGTCCCCGAGTTCGGTGGCCCACCAACTCAAGACGCTCGAAGAACTGGGGTACCTGCGTCGCGACCCCCACCGGCCTCGGGCACTCGTCGTGGCACGTCCATCAGGCGCACCCGCCAGCACATCGGATGCAGACATCACGCACGTCGAGTCGCAGGCGTCCAGCAACGCCGTTTCGGTGCCCCTGGTCGGTCGAATCGCCGCAGGCGGACCCATCCTCGCCGAGCAGCACACCGAAGACGTCATGCCTTTGCCCCGGGATCTTGTCGGTGAGGGAGAGTTGTTCATGCTCACAGTGGTCGGCGACTCGATGGTCGACGCGGCCATTTGCGACGGCGACTTCGTTGTTGTTCGCAGCCAACCAACGTGTGACAACGGGGACATCGTCGCTGCGATGATCGACGGTGAAGCCACCGTCAAGACCTTTAAGCGGCGCGACGGTCACGTGTGGCTTATGCCGCACAACCCGGCATACGAACCGATCCTGGGAGATAGCGCCACCGTTCTCGGCAAGGTCGTCAGCGTCCTTCGACGGATCCGCTGAGGTTTCTTCCCGTCGCGAGACGCTGAGACTCACCCATCATCTCTGAGCCGGACCAAGGCCTCACGGACCACCGACCCGTCGGTGGTGAACCACAACGGTGGCAGAGACGCACGTAACGCTCCCCCGTATCCAGCTGACGCCATGCGCGAATCGAGAACCGCTACCACCCCTCGATCAGACTCTGAGCGAATGAGTCGACCCGCACCCTGAGCCAACAGCAAAGCCGCCCGGGTCAGCGCTACCTCGCGAAATCCGGAGCGTCCCTCCGCGTCAACGGCGGCTTGTCGCGCGCTCATCACCGGATCATCGGGCCGAGGAAACGGAATCCGGTCGATCGTCACCAGTACTAACGAGTTTCCCGGTACGTCGATGCCTTGCCACAGGGCGACCGTTCCCACCAGCACGCTTTGGGGCTCGCTCATGAAGCGTTGCACCACCGGCGCGACCGATTCCCCCCGGCGTTGGACCAGCAGGGTCCCGAGGTCACCGGAGTCCAGTCGCGAACCCAGCCGGACACGCAGGTAGTCCGCCGCCCGATCGACACCGTTCCAACTCGAGAACAGCGCCAAGGTCCGCCCGCCGGCAGCCTCGATGAGGTCCGCGAGTTCGTCGAGCGCCTCCATCGATGCACCCTCGCGATTGGGCGGCGGCACATGCCCCGCTACATACAAGATTCCCTGCTGCGCGTAATCGAATCCGGAACCGACATCGAGGCACGTCGTGTCCGGTGCAAGCCCAAGTACCGTCAGGGTTGGGGCGAATGAACCACCGGCTTTCAGGGTGGCACTCGTCAGGACCACCGGTTGCTCCGGATACAACGACTCGGCTAAAGCGTCTCCGACACTCAGCGGTGCGATGCGCAAAACCGGTCCGCGACCACTGTCCTGCGACCACCACACAACATCAGAATTCGCGAGCGCGATGAGTCGACCTGTCACGGCGAAAACATCCTCGGCACCGGCCCGAACTCGCTGGAGAGCGGCCGCATCGCTGCTGTCCTGGTTTGCTGTGGCCGACGTAGCGGTCCGATCGGCGGACAGGTCGGCGGACAGCGCCGACGCCAATGCCCGCGTGGAATCCCGAATCCGCGCAAGAGCCAAGGACAGGGCCGGCGTCCACGCGGTGATCCGGCCCGAGGTTGTCGCGTGCGCGTCCGCCTCCGCGAGCTCGTCGAGAGCGATCGCCACATCATCAACCGCGTCAGCCAGCGAGCCCTGATCGTCACTCACCCGAGCGGCTTCGCCGACCAATCGCTCGAGGGCGGCAACCGACAACTCGCCGGTGACGGCACTCGTGATCCGATCGACCAACTCGTGTGCCTCGTCGACAACGAGGGCCGATCGATCGGGCAACACCGGAACGCCTTCGATCGCGTCGATCGCGAGCAGCGCGTGATTGGTGACCACGATGTCTGCCTCCATCGCCCGAGCCCGAGCCTGGGCCGAGAAGCACTCGTCACCGAACGCGCACCGGCTCTCGCCCACGCACTCTGCCGATGACACCGACACGGCTCGCCACACTCGAGAGTCGATCTCGGCATCGAGGTCATCCCTGTCGCCGGTCGGGGTGTGTGCCGCCCACTCATGAACCATCGCCGCCTGCTCTTCCAGCGATCCCCGGGCCCGAGAGCCAATCTGCTCTTGCGAGATGAGCGACTCTTGACCGTCGGCTTCGCCTATTCGTTGCCGGCACAGATAGTTCTGACGCCCTTTCAACACCGCCCAGGAAACGTCCGCACCGGCCTCGGCCAGGCGGGGCAATTCCCGTTCGACCAGTTGGCGCTGCAGGGCCAGGGTCGCCGTCGCGATCACCACCGGACCCTTCTCGCGGGCCATTCGCGCCGCGGGCACGAGGTAGGCCAGGGATTTACCCGTGCCGGTGCCTGCCTGCACGACGATGTTGTCGCCGGTAGAAAAGGCCTCCATCACCGCCTCGGCCATCTCACGTTGACCGCTTCGAGACTGGCCACCCATCGACTCGACGATCGCCTCCAGGCTCGTCGACACCGAATCGCTCATCGCATGATCGGTCACGCTAGCCCGCGGCAACCGAATCGAGTTCGCGAGCAAGATCCTCGGCGACCCTGGCTTTCAGGTGGGAGCCGTGCTCTTCGTGATCGACCGAGACCACATCTCCTTCCCGGTACACCCGGGCTAACAGATCTCCGCGTTCGTACGGCACGACGACATCCACGTCCACCAGAGTGCGGGGCAGGTCTGCGTCGATCGCAGCAAGCAATTCGCCGATGCCCAGGCCGCTGCGCGCCGAAACGAGAACCGCATGCGGTTCGTGGCGCAATACCTCAGCGGTGACATTCTCGTCCGCGACGTCGGCCTTGTTGATCGCGATGATCTCCGGCACGTCTCGCGCATCGATCTCTGAGAGCACCTCCCGAACCGCAGCAATTTGCTCCCTCGGTACGTCGTCGGACCCATCAACGACGTGGACGATGACATCGGCGTCGCGAATCTCTTCGAGGGTCGACCGGAACGCCTCCACGAGTTCGTGCGGCAGGTGACGCACGAAACCGACGGTGTCGGACACCGTGATGTCACGACCCCCCGGCGTCCGGACTTTGCGAACCGTCGGATCGAGGGTGGCGAACAGTGAGTCGTCCACCAACACACCCGATCCCGTCAACCGGTTCAACAAGCTGGACTTTCCCGCGTTGGTGTAACCGGCCAGGGCAACCATCGGAACACCCGAACGGCGACGAGCGTGTCGTTGGGTCGCTCTGGTGCGATCCATAGTGCGCAATTGCGATCGGATCTTGGTCATTTGCGACCTGATCCGGCGACGATCCGTCTCTATCTTCGTCTCGCCTGGTCCGCGCGTTCCCACGCCACCGGTGGCTCCACCGGCGCGACCGCCCGCCTGCCGAGACAGCGACTCGCCCCATCCCCGTAGACGGGGCAGCAGGTACTGCATCTGCGCCAAACTGACCTGCGCCTTACCTTCTCGACTGCGCGCATGCTGAGCGAAGATGTCCAAGATGAGCCACGTCCGGTCGACAACTTTGACCTTGACGATGTCCTCGAGCGTCCGCAGTTGACCGGGGCTGAGTTCACCGTCACAGATGACCGTGTCCGCGCCGCTGCTGCGCACGAGATCGCGCAATTCATTGGCCTTTCCCGACCCTACGTACGTCGCCGGGTCCGGTGCATTTCGACGTTGCACCACTCCCCCGACCACGGCCGACCCCGCGGTCTCGGCGAGTTGTGCCAGTTCTCGCAGCGATCTCTCCGCTTGGCTCAACGTTCCCGAGGTCCACACACCGACTAACAGCACCCGCTCCAGTCGGACGCGGCGGTACTCGACCTCCGAAACATCCTCAAGTTCGGTGGATAAGCCCCCCACGCGCCGCAGAGCCTGACGATCGAGGAGTTCCCCTTCGCCAACTGTCGGTGCCGTCGGCTCCGTCGGCTCCGTCGGCTCCGTCACCTCCACCGCCCGCCTACACGCCGCGGGGCCACTGCACCGTGCCGCGAGCGACGAGTTCGGCCGGGCCGCGCAGTACCAGCGGGCCATCCGGCTCGATGTCTACCCATACGGTCCCCCCGGGCACATCCACCTGGAACGAACCTGTCTGGTCTCCCGCCTCCACCCAAGCAACGGCGCACGCACCCGTCCCGCAGGAGCGCGTCTCACCAACACCTCGCTCATGAACCCGCATGCGGACATGCCCGGGTGCCACGCGCTCGGCGAACTCGACGTTCACGCCTTCGGGGAAGGCTTCTGCCGGAGTCACCACCGGCGCCTGTGCGAGGGATTTGACATCGGCGTCCAGGGATTCCACGAAGACCACGGCGTGCGGATTGGGCACCGCTACCGGCACCGCATCCCATCGCATGTCACCGAGTGCCACCGACACTTCCGGTGCGCCGTCCGGCATCGTCGCAACACCCATGCTGATCGCGACCTCTTCGGCCTCGTGTCCGCGAACATGGGCCTCCACCAGGCCGCCACGAGTCGCCACAACGGTGGTTCGGCCGGTCAGGGAGCCTGTCGCGTGTAAATACCGGACAAATACCCGAGCCCCGTTGCCACACATTTCCGCGGTGGAACCATCCGCATTCCGATAGTCCATGAAAAACTCGGCGACGTCGGCGAAAGACGCGAACTCCGGATCGTTGGCGCAGCGAACAACCCGCAGTACTCCGTCAGCACCGATTCCGCGGCGCCGATCGCATATCCAGCGAACCCGCTCAGCCGACAGTTCCAACTTTCCTTCGAGGTCGGGAAGGACGACGAAATCGTTCTCCGTTGCGTGACCCTTGATGAACGGGATATCGGCGATGCGCGTCATTCGTTCACCCTAGTGCGCGGTGCGCCTGCGCTCGAACCTCGGAACACACGCGCGGCTCCCGTCGGCGACGGCCTCTACGGCTATTACGACCGGTACCACCGCGCAACGCATCCGGCGATCGCGTCTGCGAAGCCCGCCTCATCATGATTCCGCCACTCGATCCGCTCATCACGACGGAACCAGCGTTGCTGTCGCCGCGCGAACTTTCGCGTGTCGTCGATGGTGCGCTGCCGGGCCTGCTCTTCGCTGCACTCGCCCGCGAGGAAATCGAGCACCGGTCCGTATCCGAGAGCGGCAGCGGCTGTCGGGGCGTCACGAAATCCGGCCGCTTCGAGTCGACGCACTTCATCGACGAAGCCGTCGTCCCACATGGCATCGACTCGATCCTCGATACGACTATCGAGGCGTTCGCGATCGATGTGGATACCGAATCGGTGCACCGGATACACATCTTCCGGCGGTGGCAGGTGCGCGACGAACGGCTCTCCCGTCAATTCGATGACCTCAAGAGCCCGCACAATGCGCCGCCCGTTGTTTCTTTCGATGGCCTGGGCCGCATCGGGGTCCATCGCGTGAAGCTCGTCGTGAAGTGCAGGCGCGCCTACCTCACTCAATCGAGCCAGCCACCATGCTCGGACATCCGGATCGGTACCAGGAAAGTCAAGTTTCTCGAGCACGGCACGGACGTACAGTCCACTGCCTCCCACGACGAGGGCTGTCTTGCCTCGACCTCGGATATCGTCGACCGCCTGACGTGCCCTGTCACGGAACTCCACGACGCTCACCGCCTGGTCGACCCGCCAGACGTCGATCATGTGGTGGCGGACCCAACGTTGGTCTGCCTCGTTCGGTTTGGCGGTGCCTATATTCATGCCGCGGTATGCCTGCATGGAGTCGGTGCCAACGATCTCCGCGTCGACGGCCTGCGCCACATGCAACGCCAGGGCGCTCTTGCCGGAAGCAGTGGGCCCCACGATCGCGATAACGGGGGGCTGGGCTGCCTCGCTCATGTAGCGGGAGCGCCGATTCCGGGCATCCCCAGTGGCACACCCGGCCACGTTCCGGGCGACCCTTCGCGCCGATACACATCGATGACCTCATCGGCGACTAGGTGGTGCGGGGCCGCGTACGTCACCACCGCCGTCACCAGGTCCCCTTCGGCTATCGGGTCCAGGCCCTCCGTCGCGATGTGGACGAGCCGGTTATCCCGTGCCCGACCGCTGGCGCGCATGGTCCGCACGTCCTTGCGGCCCTCACCTCCCGCGATCAGAACCTCTACCGGCTCCCCCTCCAACGCCTGGTTCTCTTCCCAGGCGATCTCGTTGACTAGTTCCACCAGACGGGTGTAGCGCTCCTGCACCACATCGGGATCCACCTGCTGAGGCATCGAGGCTGCGGGGGTTCCGGGTCGCTGCGAGTACTGAAAGGTGAACGCACTGGCAAATCGCGCCTGTCGCACGACATCCATCGTCGCCAGAAAGTCCTCTTCGGTCTCACCGGGGAAGCCGACAATGATGTCCGTCGTGATAGCTGCATGGGGCAATCGGTCGCGAACTTTGTCGAGGATTCCTAGGTAGCGATCACTGCGATAGGACCGCCGCATGGACTGCAGGATTCGATCGGATCCAGACTGCAAAGGCATGTGCAGGGCGGGCATGACGTTGTGCGTGGTCGCCATCGCGTCGATGACGTCGTCGGTAAAGTCCCGCGGGTGCGGGCTTGTGAATCGCACGCGCTCGAGACCATTGATGTCTCCGCACGCTCGCAACAGGTCCGCAAAAGCGCCGCGGTCGTCGAACTCGACGCCGTAGGCGTTGACGTTTTGCCCCAGTAGCGTGATCTCGACCACCCCATCGGCCACGAGCGCTTCGATCTCCGCCAGGATCTCGCCCGGTCGCCGATCCTTCTCCTTGCCGCGCAGGGCCGGAACGATGCAAAAGGTGCACGTGTTGTTGCACCCCACGCTGATCGACACCCACGCCGCATGGGCGGACTGTCGCTTCGTCGGTAGATCGGACGGGAACACCTCGAGGGCCTCTTCGATTTCGATCTGGGCCATCTGCTGAACCCGCGCGCGCTCCAAAAGGATCGGCAGCGAGCCGATGTTGTGGGTCCCGAAGACAACATCGACCCAGGGCGACTTCTCCACGATGGCCCCACGATCCTTCTGCGCAAGACAGCCGCCCACAGCAATCTGCATATCCGGGTTCTGCCGCTTCAAAGGAGCCAGGTGGGACAGATTGCCGTAGAGCCGGTTGTCGGCGTTCTCTCGGACGGCACACGTGTTGAAGACGATGACGTCAGCGTTCTCGCCTTCGGAGACCGGCACCAACCCGGAATCCTCCAGAAGACCCGAGAGTCTTTCGGAGTCGTGAACATTCATCTGACAGCCGTAGGTCCGCACCTCGTAGGTGCGGGCGAGACCCGTGTCCGACAGCGCTCCCATGAGTGTGAGCCTAGAAGAGAGTCTTGCCGTCAGGTGAAGCCCCGCACCTCGATGGAGTCCGGTTCGCACCTACAAGCTGACGCAGACGAAATACCTCGACGTGGCCGCTACGGTGATGAGGACACGTACTCAACGCACTGCGGCGTCAGGAGGCCCCGACGGGCTCGGGTGACTCGTCTTCCTCGGCGACTTCCTCATCACCTGGCTCGATGGTGACCGTGGGGAGGATCCGCTCCAGCCAGCCGGGCAACCACCAGTTGGCCTTCCCGAACATCGTCATCAGGCTCGGTACGAGAACCAACCGCACAATGAACGCGTCGATCAAGACCGCCGAGGCGAGGGCAACACCGAACAACTTGATGATTCCGTCGGGCGACGGAACGAAGGCACCAAAGACGACCGCCATGATCAGCGCCGCAATGACAACCACCCTGCCGGAGTTGCGCAGGCCCGAGCGAATGCTTTCGGCGTTGTCCTTAGTTTTCGCCCATTCTTCTTGCATCCGCGACACCAGGAAGACCTGATAGTCCATGGACAGCCCGAACAAGATCGCGAACACCATGATGGGAATGAAGGGCAGGATCGGTCCCGTTCCAGGAACGCCGAGGATCGAGTTGAACCAGCCCCACTGGAAGACCGCAACTGAGATCCCCATGGCCGCCGCCAGAGAGAACATCGATGTGATCGCTCCGATGAACGGCACCAGCAAGGATCGGAACAGCACGACCAGCGCGAGGAATCCCAGGCCGACCACGACCATCAAGAAGATCGGCAATGCATCTGCCAGCACGGTCGTGAAGTCGGCGGTGATTGCCGCCGTTCCACCCACCAAGATGGTGGCACCGGTGGCCTGCTCCAGCGCGGGATTGACGTCCTCACGCAAGGTGGTGAGCAACTCACTGGTGGCGGCATCCTGTGGCGAGGTCGTCGCGTAGACCGCCATCACTTGGATCGGGTTCGCTGCTTCCTCCGGTGCCGCCTGGGCGATCTTGGCGATTACCGGCAGGGTTTCCGGACTCGGGTTCGTTCCCGCAACTCCGGGTGTCTCGTTAAGCGTTGTCACGATCTGCCCGTAGGCATTCGGATCGGTGGTCTCACTCAGATCGACCACCACAAGGTAGGGGCCGCTGGCTCCAGGACCGAAGCCTTCTGCGCGCAGGTCGTAGGCAATCCGGGCGGGCGAGCCTTCAGGGCGACCCGAATTATCGGTGAATCCTTGCCGCAGGCTGAACGCAGGTATCGCCAGCAAGACGATGAGACCCAGTGCCCCGATCGCGGGAAGTATCGGCCGCTTCTGCAGCCACCTGGCGTACGTCGACCATCCCTTCGAGGGCGCAGGACCGCTTCCGGGCTTGCGACCCCAGGGCAGTCGCCATCCCAGGGCTCGTGTGCCCAGCAGTCCGAGCAACGCAGGCAACATCCAGACGGCGGACAGCATGACGATGACCACGGTCATCGCCGCACCAATGGACAGGCCGACGAAGAAGTTGATCCCGATAAGCAGTAGTCCGAGCAGTCCGACGACAACGGCGAAAGCGGCGAAGACGACCGCTCGACCGGATGTTTTGACAGCCACCAGGGCTGCCTTTTGCTTGTCGTCGCCTTCCAACAGACCCTGTCGGTAACGGTTCAGGATGAACAGGGAGTAGTCGATGCCCACGGCCAAGCCGATCATCGCCGCGAGCGTGGGCGCGAAGGTCGCAACATCGAGGAAGTTCGCAACGAAGGTCACGAACAGTACGCCGGTTCCCACACCCACGATGGCCGTAAGGATCGGCAATCCTGCAGCAATGACCGAGCCGAACGCGATGAGCAAAATAACAAGGGCGAAGATGACGCCGATGATCTCGCTGCTCGGGGGTTCACCACCGGCAAAGTCGAGAACCTGACCTTCCGCGCCCACCGCTAAGGAATCTGAGTTGGTCTCTTCGATCAACTCGAGGATCGCGGCCGCTTCCTCCATCGGCAGACCCTCGGTGCCATCACCAACGAACGAAACCGAGGCGTAGGCAACGGTTCCATCGGGGCTCACTGGTGCGAAGGAACTGGAGAGGATGTCGATCTCTTCCGGCGTGAGCAGCTGGAAGAGGGCCGCGTTTTGGTCCCCACTCGGACAGTCCGACCCGAAACCGGTCGATGCGGGATCGAACGGATTGGTCACACACGTGATGGACTCGAACTCCGCCATCTCCTGCAGCATCGGAACAATCGTGGTGGCTGTTTCCTCGGACAGAGCAGGCCCCTCGGCCGGTTTCCACACAATCGTGGCGCCGCTCTCGAGCCCGGAGGTGTCGGTCCCGCTCTCGATCAGCAGGTCCGTTGCGGCCTTCGATTCGGTGTCCGGGAGATCGAAGCTGTCGTTGTAATTCCCTCCGAATCCGATGCCCAGCACTCCAATTGCCGCCACGGTGACAAACCAGGCGATCAGCGCGAGAACAGGTCGACGAACGGCCCAGGCGGACAATCCAGGCATGAGGCTCCTTTGCTAGGTACCTCCACGCTAGCAAGGAACAGTTTCGTTCACAAATCGAGACCTTAGGGAACCGATTCGTTCACAATGGCGTAACCTGTTGTTATGGCCCTCCCTGCCACCACTTCTTCCCGACGCACCGGCGACGAGCTCATTCAGGCCGTTCATGCCGCTGCCCTGGCGGAAATATCCGAGAACGGCCTCCGGGGAGCCTCGATGGACCGCATCGCCAAACGCGCCGGGACGGGCAAGGCGGCTCTTTACCGACGCTGGCCCAACGTGCGCGCGCTCGGTCTGGACGTATTCCTCGCCACGATCACTGAGTCGGTTCCCCAGGCTTTTCCTAACACGGGGTCCTTGCGCGAGGACCTGGTCGGCTCAATGAAATCCTTCACGTCTTCATTTCACGGGCCAATGGCTTTGGTTCTTCGCGAATTGATCAGCGAATCGGCACACGACCCGGAATTGATCGAAGAATTCAATCGGCGCCTCGGGGATCCCATGGAGGCCGAGCTCGTCAATGTCTTGCAACGGGCCATGGCCCGCGGTGAGATCCCCACGAAGACGATCGATCCCCTGATCTTCGAATTGCCCGATGCATTGATTTCACATCGACTCTTGATGCGCGGCGAGATCATCGACGACATCACTTGTGAACATCTCGTCGACAACGTCATCTTGCCGCTGCTCGAATTTCGTCGCTAAGACGTCACGGGCGACCGTGAAACACACGCTGGGTGAGTAACCCTTACGCGCAAGTTGCCTCGCAAGGCGATTTACCGCGGCCGGCAATTCCTCGCCTGGGCGCAGGCGTGCCTTGCCCTCGGCGAACGACATGGCGCGATGAAATTCTCCCTCGTCGTCGATGTCCTCTAGGGCCTGCTCGATGGTGTCTGTCTCGACACCGCGCTGCTGCAGTTCCCGACGAAGCATTGGGCGTGCGAGAGCCTTGCTGCGATGCCGGGATTCCACCCAAAGCCGCGTGAAGGCAACGTCATCGACAAGCCCGACTTCCTCGAAGCGGTCGAGTACGCGCTCGCTCGCATCAGGGTCTGCTCCGCGCCTTTGTAGGTCTTCACGCAATTCGTGGCGTGTGCGCGGAGCGCTGGATAGTCGACGCAGCAAGATCGCCCGCACTGCCGAGTCTGGGTCAGACGACTCCTCCAACGGGAGGCCGGAGGCAGGTTTACGCCGGCGGCGCGACATCCGTGAAGTCCTCGACAACCTCCGGGGCGTCAGTCGGATCGTCTGCGGGCATATCGACCTGTGCGCCGATGCCCATCGTTTCCTTGATGCGCTTTTCCAGCTCGTTCGCCAAGTCGGGGTTGTCCTTCAAGAACACACGCGCGTTCTCTTTACCCTGACCCAGCTGGTCCCCCTCGTAGGTGTACCAAGCACCAGACTTCTTCACCAAGCCGGCGTCGACCCCAAGATCGATCAGCGAGCCCTCACGAGAGATGCCCTCGCCGTAGAGAATGTCGAATTCCGCCAACTTGAACGGTGGCGCGACCTTGTTCTTTACGACCTTTACCCGGGTGCGGTTTCCCACGGCCTCGGTACCGCCCTTCAAGGTCTCGATGCGTCGCACATCGAGCCGAACCGATGAGTAGAACTTCAGGGCCTTCCCACCGGTCGTCGTTTCCGGAGAACCGAACATCACGCCGATCTTCTCTCGGAGTTGGTTGATGAAGATCGCGGACGTGTGCGTACTGCTGAGTGCACCGGCCATCTTGCGCAGTGCCTGGCTCATCAACCGAGCCTGCAACCCGACGTGGGAGTCGCCCATCTCGCCCTCGATTTCGGCACGAGGCACCAGTGCAGCGACCGAGTCGATGACGATTAGGTCGATGGCACCTGACCGGACCAGGGTGTCTGTGATTTCGAGTGCCTGCTCACCGGTGTCCGGCTGAGACACGTACAGGTTGTCGAGGTCCACACCCAGCGCTTGCGCGTAGTCCGGATCCAACGCGTGCTCGGCGTCGATGAAGGCCGCGAGCCCGCCCGAGGCTTGCACGCTGGCAATCGCGTGCAGGGCAACGGTGGTCTTTCCCGAAGACTCCGGGCCGTACACCTCGATGATCCGACCGCGTGGCAGACCGCCGATTCCCAAGGCGACGTCGAGGGCGATGGATCCGGTGGGGATCACCTCGATCGGAGCTCGGCCTTCGTCTCCGAGTCGCATGACCGAGCCCTTGCCGAACTGCCGTTCGATCTGTGACAGGGCGGTCTCGAGCGCGCGTTCGCGGTCATCGGACGCGCTGACGGACGTCAACGGTGTGCTGGTCTTCGCGCTGTTCTTCGCGGCCATCGGTTTCTCCTCGCGGTTGCTGGTCGTATCTGTCGTGCGCTGCGGACGCTAGGTCCACCCTGTGACAGTCACCCGGATCCATCCATTCCCCGCCTCGCCCTGGGGATCGGATGTCGCCTCGACCCCTGTGTGGGGAAGGTGGCCCGCGCAACTGCCGACGCCCCAGAAACTACATCGAACGGGTGTTCGAATGGCGCCGACACGCCGGAATACTGGCCCACACGGCCAGGGCCACCACCGGAATGGCGGCGACCGCCGTCAAGACCTGGTAACTCGCCAGCCACACCACCACCCCGGCGACCACACCTCCCAGGGCCCCCGCCACGTTCATCGTCAGGTCCGAAAGTCCCTGGACAGCGGGGCGCTCGGGTGGATCCACCTCATCGGTCACCAGCGTCGATCCGGCGATCAGGGTGCACGACCACCCCAGGCCGAGCAGGAACAACCCGATGCCAAGGGTCACCACGTCGTCGGCCGGGGCAAGCCCGCTCACCACGCACGCCGTCAGCAAGATCACCGCCCCTGCGCCGATTACCGTCAGCCGACCGAACCGGTCAACGGCCATCCCGACCAGCGGCGAGAGGGCGTACATACCCGCGACGTGCACGCTGATGACCAGGCCAATCAACTGCAGGCTCACGTCGACATGGGCCATGTGCACCGGCGTCATCACCATGACCATCACCATCGCGACGTGCCCGATGGCCACGGCGCCGATACCCAAAACCGCTCTCGGCCGGTTCTTCAGGTGCTCGATGCCGTCGCGGATGCGTGGGCGCGAAACGCCCGAGTCGACGTCTCCCCTGAGCCGTAACGACTCCCGAAAGGGATCGGGGCGCAAGAAGACCAGCAGCAAGCCCACGGTGACCGCGCACACGACCGCGGCGACGAGGTACGGGCCCGCCAGGGGCGGGAGGCCCAACGACTGCGCCCACCGCCCGCTGACGTCGAGCAGATTGGGGCCGGCAACCGCTCCGATGGTGGCGCCCCACACGACGATGGACAAACTGCGCGCCCGACGATTCGCCGATGCCAGGTCCGTCGCCGCGTACCGCGCTTGCAAACCAGCCGCCGAGGCAACACCCACGAGCAGGCACCCCGCATACACGATCGCGAGCGAGCGATACACCGCTCCGACGATGACGATGATTGATCCGAGGGAGCCGAGGAAGTACCCACCGGCAAGCGCAGCGCGGCGCCCGCGCGAGAGAGCCACGCGCGCCAGCGGGAGCGCCAGTAGCGCCGCACCCACGACTCCGAACGTTTGGGCGAGCCCGGCAGCGGCTTCGCTTCCGCTGATCGATTCGGCGATAAGGGCACCCGCCGGCAGCGAACCCGCGACGGCTACTCCCCCGAGTATCTGACTGCCGCCAAGCACCCCGACGCTCTTGCGCTGGAGGGTGCGAACATCGGCGGCGTCGAACGGATCGCCCGCGTCGAGCTGGTTCTCAGGCTCGGCGGCCGCCGTTACCGCGTCCGCGTCACCGGAACGGCTCACGGATGCTCGCTGTTCTGGCCGTGAGCCAAATGTGTGGACAAGGATTCGCGAATCAGAGCCTCCTGCACAGGGAATCCGATGCTCGTAAGCGCCGACACGAGGACGGACGGATCGGCCGACCACTGCTCGTACTCGGTGAGGGCAACTCGGCCCTGGCCGAGAACATCCGTAAGCGTGCCAGCCGCGGCGCCAAGATGCTCGACCGTGCGCTCCAATGCGCTCACCGCATCGGGGTGTTCGCGCCACCACCCGCTGCGGGCGGCCGCCTGCGGATCGCGGACATTGATCACATACCGCACCCCGGGAAGCAGTGCGTTGAGGAACAGCAGGTAGTCGGTCAGGCCATCGGCGTCGTCAAAGTGGCCGATCTCGTATCGAACCTCTTTGAAACCTGACCAGCGCGTGTCGGCCTTGGGTCGCAGCAGGTGGGAGATGACGTGGCGTCGCTGATCGGCAAGCACGGCGGGAGCATCGAGTCGAGCGGTGCCGAACCAGGGGTGGTGCGGTTTGCCGGAGTTGTGGCGGTCGGCAGCGGCCGCGACGGCGTCAACATACGCGTGCAACCCACGCAACGCGTTGTAGTTCTCTCCCCGAATGATCGTGTGCGGGTGAGCGTTGAGCGCCGCCTGCAGTGCCGTTGATCCGGAGCGACCGAACGTCACGATCGTCAAGAATTCACGATCTGCTTCGCCAATCGACACACCCGAACTCTAGGGCTCTCTATCGATCATGAACCCGACCTCTGGACACCCGGTGACGAACTGTTGGCAGAACCGCTATCGCAGCATGGACGGGACGTCGACCACCTCGCACACAGCCCGCCACACCACGACGGTGTCCTCGCCCCTATCGAAGCAACCTTCAACCGTGTCACCGAGGGAGGGAAGCACCACGTCTCGGGACCAACTCGCGGCGTACTCCGCGCCGAGGACGGCGTTCAATCGCTCCCAGAAGTCACTTCGACGCATGCGGGATATCCTCCGAGGCGGCGGAGGAGTGCGCCGCACCGCCCCGCAGGAAGCAAGTCAGCCAAGGAGCGTGCGCCGTGCCACCAGCCCAAGAAACAGTGGGCGCATCGGCGGCGTCCACGCAATCGGGGGGCCACGTCGAGGCCTCGGACTCCGGGCTCAGCGCCTGGGCCACGACCTGGGTTCAGCAGGCCCTCGGTGAACCCACCGCGATCCAGCGCGAGGCCTGGCCGGTCCTCGCCACCGGTCAGGACGCTGTCCTGATCGCCCCTACCGGCTCGGGTAAGACCCTTGCGGCTTTCCTTGCCGCCTTGGACTCACTGGCACACACCCCACCGGCGGACCGCAAGCGAGTGCTGTACATCTCCCCACTGAAAGCCCTCGCCTCGGACATAGAGCGCAATCTGCGCAGCCCCCTGATTGGCCTTGAGCAGATTGCCGCTCGCTCGGGCGTGACGATTCCCCCCATTTCCGTTGGAATCAGAACCGGTGACACGCCTCAATCCGAACGAACCCGGCAGGCGAAGAATCCCCCCGACGTGTGGATCACGACACCTGAGTCGTTGTTTCTGCTGCTGACATCGAGGGCTCGCGACGCACTCCGTGACATCGACACCGTGATCATCGACGAAGTCCATGCCCTTGCGGACACCAAGCGCGGCGCCCATCTCGCCGTATCCCTCGAACGGCTCGACGCGCTACTACCGCAGCCCGCGCAACGCATCGCTCTGTCCGCCACGGTGACACCGGTGTCCGAGGTTGCTCGCTATGTGCGCGCCACAGATCCCGCCGGTGTTGCCGTCATCTCACCCGCCATTGACAAGAAGATCGAGCTCGCGGTGGAGTCCCCCGTGCTCGATTTCCGCGACATCGGACATGCGCAAACCGATGATGCCGGTGTTGAGATCGTCACCGGGAGCGCAGCCGGTGACGCGGATCGGTCATCGGTGTGGCCGGCGGTTGCCGACCGTGTCCTCGACATCATCACAAAACATCGATCCACCATCGTGTTCGTCAATTCACGACGGCTCGCCGAACGTCTCACCGCACGGCTCAACGACGCTGCAGCGCAGCGCGCGGAGGAGCCTGACCAGTCGGCGGACTTGGGCGAGGCGACTGTGATTGCACGGGCTCATCACGGATCCGTCTCGAAAGATCTGCGTCGGTCCATCGAAGAGGACCTGAAGGCTGGTCGATTACCGGCCGTTGTTGCGACGAGTTCCATGGAACTTGGCATCGACATGGGCGCGGTCGATGTCGTGGTCCAAATTCAATCACCCACGTCTGTGGCAAGCGGATTGCAGCGGGTGGGACGTGCGGGACACGGCGTCGGTGAAGTCAGCCGTGGACACGTGATCAGCACGCACGCACACGACCTGTTGTTATCCATCAGCCTCGCCGATCGCATGTCCGAGCGCCGTATTGAACCAATGCGACTTCCCAGCCTGCCCCTGGATGTCCTGAGTCAGCAGATAGTTGCCATGTGCGCCATGGACGACTGGACGTTCGATGACCTCGCTCAACTCGTCCGTAAAGCAGCATCGTTCACACACCTCAGCGATGCCCTCTTGACCGGCGTGGTCAACATGCTCGCAGGAACGTACCCGTCAGAACGATTCGCCGAATTGCGCCCCCGCCTGGTGTGGGATCGCACCTCGCAGGTGCTGACCGGACGACCGGGAGCCGGCCGGCTCGCGGTCACGAACGCCGGAACGATTCCCGATCGAGGATTGTTCGGCGTTCACGTAGCAACCGAGGGATTCCCTCGCGTCGGGGAACTTGATGAAGAAATGGTCTATGAGACGCGCGTCGGGGAAGTCATCACCCTGGGCGCAAGCACCTGGCAAGTGCAAGAGATCACCCACGACCGCGTGTTGGTTACTCCAACACCCGGCGCCATCGGGCGAATGCCCTTCTGGCACGGGGACTCGGCGGGTCGTCCCGCACAGTTGGCGGAAGCGATTGGTCACACGATTCGCTCCACCGAGCCCAAGACAGCAGCCCTCCAGGTCTACCTCGATGAACAAAAGCAGGCCACCGAGGTTGTTCCCGACGACCGCAACCTGTTGATTGAGGCCTTCCGCGACGACATCGGTGACTGGCGTGTCGTCCTCCACAGCCCCTACGGTGCCAAGGTCCATGCACCTCTGGCCTTGGTGTTGGCCCGGAACTTGCGTGATCGATTGGGCATTGATCCCCAGGTGATGCACGCGGATGACGGAATCGTGATCCGCCTTCCCGATTACGTTTACGCTCTCGAGCCGGCCGGCGATCCTGCTGGCGACCGCAGCTCGTCGGGCAGTGGATTCGGTGGCCCTCTTGGCGGCACCGCTGAGGGTGAGCATGTGCTTGCGCAGGTTGTCGACTCACTCGACATCGATACCGTCGGCCTTGAGCAGATGGTGCAGGACGAAGTGTCTGGGTCTGCTCTCTTCGCGGCGCGTTTCCGCGAGTGTGCCGGACGGTCACTTCTGTTACCGCGCCGGCGCCCCGACCGGAGGAGCCCGCTATGGCAGCAACGCCAGCGAGCAAACGCGCTCTTACAAGTGGCCGCTGATTACCCCGACTTCCCGATCGTGCTGGAGACCATGCGCGAGTGTCTCCACGACGTCTACGACCTCCCCGGGTTGACCTCTTTGCTGGAACGCATTGACTCCGGCGACGTCACCGTGACCACCGTGACCACCGACCACCCCAGTCCGTTCGCGCGTTCTTTGCTGTTCGGCTACGTCGCCACCTTCATGTATGAAGGCGATGCCCCACTCGCGGAGCGTCGCGCTCAAGCCCTCTCGATCGACACCGAGCTGCTCGCAGACCTCCTCGGTACCTCGGAGCTTCGTAGCCTTCTCGACGCCGACGCCATCGCCGAGGTGGAGGACGAGGTGTCCTTTCAGGCTCCGCACACCCGAGCCCGTTCCCTGGAGGATGCCGCTGATCTTCTGAGGCTCCTCGGCCCGCTCGACATGGATACCGCGCAGCGATGCGGTGTTGAATCTGTGTGGCTCGACGAACTGGTTGCGGCTCGACGGGTAATCCCGGTGACCGTTGGGGGTCGTCGGTGTTGGGCAGCCATCGAAGATGCCGGGCGTCTGCGTGACGCTCTCGGAGTTGTACTGCCACCGGGAATCCCCGACGCCCACCTGGTCGCTGGAGACGGACCACTCGAGGGAATGGTGCATCGTTTTGCTCGAACGCATGGACCCTTTCGCCTACCCGACGTCGTCGAGCATTTCGGCCTCCCCGTGGCAGTCGTGGAATCGGCTCTCAACGACCTGCTGGCGCAGCGCAACCTTCTCGCCGGCGAGTTCCGTCCGGGGGGACATGGACGCGAGTTCTGCGATCCGGAAGTGCTGCGTCGAATCCGACGACGGTCGGTGGCTCGACTCCGTGAAGAGATCGAGCCCGTTGGTCTCGCGCAGTACGCGGCCTTCCTCCCCCGATGGCACGGTGTTCTCGAATCAGGGATCCACGAGTCAAGCTCTGGCGAGCCGGTTACCCGCGACGTGACCGCACTCCAGGAAGACACCGCTTCGAATGGCGCACCCGAGGTGAGCATCGTCGATGCCGTCGATCGCCTCAGCGGACTCGTACTCCCCGCCTCGTCGACCCTGGGGATCATCCGGTCGCGCGTCCCGAAGGCGACGCTGACCGATCTCGATGGCTTGTTGACAACCGGAGACCTGACCCTCTGGTCGATGGGTGAGATGGGTAGCCGAGATGCTCGCATCGCGTGGGCACCGGCACCGATTGCCGCCGGTATTCGTTCGATGCTCCGCGGATCGCACCCGACCCTGGACGATGCCGACTATCACGCACTCGAGGACATCGATCGTTCCGTCCTCGACGTTCTTGCGGGCGGGGGTGCCTTTCTGCGCGACTCCGTACATGCCTCGCTCGTCTCTGCGGGGACCGTCGTGTCGATGGACACCGTCGAGGCGACCCTGTGGCAACTGTTTCGAAGAGGATGGATCTCCTGCGATTCCTGGTCGTTCGTTCACGCACGGGTTCATGGCCGCAGGTCACCGCGCCCACGTCCACGCACAGCCAGGGGTGGGTCCACCCGGCGTCGAGGCGCACCTCTCCCGCGACGCACCCGCCTGGCGACCACCTCCGGGGCCACATCCGCCGACCCACGCTGGTTCCTTGCGCCCGGCGTATCCGCAACCGAGGTCACGGACACCGGTTCTCACGAGCGAATCGCGGCCGAATACGCGGGCCTGCTCCTCGAACGATGGGCGGTGGTCACACGTCCAGCGATCGCCAGTGAAGAGCCGGTGGGTGGATTCGCCGGTCAGTACCCCATCTTGTCGACGCTCGCGGATGCGGGGATCTGTCAGCGCATCTACGCGATCGAAGGTGCCGGCGGCGCACAATTCGCCCTTGCAAACACCGTCGATGCCATTCGCGACGCTTCGTCCTCGTTGACCGACACCTCACTGGTGACCATGCTCTCCGTTGACCCGGCGAACCCGTGTGGCTCGCTGGTGCCGTGGCCGGAGGGATCGCGTCGCGCCTCTCGACGGGCCGGGTCCATCGTCGCCCGCTGCGGCACCGAGACACGGGCATGGCTTGACCCCAACGGGTCTCATCTCGAGACGTGGGGGATCGACACGGTCGAACATGCCGCCGCCGTTCTGGCAGCGCTATCTCGGGCGCGTGCGGTGCTTACCGAGAAGCCCCGTGCCACCCTCACGACCGTCAACGCCCAGTCACTGATCGACGCTCCGACCCATGACATGTGGAATCAGGCCGCACGAACCGCCGGGCTCTCCCCCGTTCCGCGTGGCTGGCGCTGGGAGAGTCATGCCGGAAGGTGACACCGTCTACTTGGCTGCCAAGCGTCTCGACGCACTCCTGGCTGGCCGACGTATCGACCGCAGCGACGTTCGCCTGCCGTCGCTGGCAACCGTCGACTTCGCGGGTATCAACTGTCTCGGCGTACGCCCGGTAGGTAAGCATCTTCTGTTTCGCTTCTCCAACGAAACGTCGTTACATACGCACTTTCGAATGGATGGCTCGTGGCACATCTACCGCACCGGACAGCGCTGGCAGGGCGGACCGATGCATGCGGTCCGCTTGGTCTTGTACTCCGGTGATGCAGTAGCCGTGGGGTATCGGTTGCACGATGTTCTCGTTCTGCCCACACAGCGAGAAGCAGACGTCATTGGGCACCTGGGTCCGGACCTACTCGATGACTCGTGGGACGCTGACCGTGCAGCCACCAACGTTCGTGCCTGCGCGGGACGATCGATTGGTGACGTGCTCGTTGATCAGCGGGTGGTCGCCGGCATCGGCAACATCTATCGCTGCGAAACGCTGTTTCTCGCGGGCATCACCCCTTTCACCCCTGTGGAAGACATATCCGACGACGAGGTGGCCTCCACCTTGGGGATTGCTCGCACCTTGATGATGCGCAACCGGGACCGATCGTCGCAAGCGACAACCGGAGACGAGCGAGATGCGCATTTCGTCTATGGAAAACGCAGGAGCACATGCCGTCGCTGCGGAACGCCCATTCGCTCTCAGCACGGTGTGGGACAGCAGCGCCCTAACGAGCAGCCGATCTTTTGGTGTCCACGTTGTCAGAGGGGAACTCAAGCCCCATCGGGCCGGTGATCGATAACCGATGTACGACGGAACTAGGACAGGCGCCGCTGCGCGACCGCACCATCGGGCAGGACCATCTGCGGAAGCCGCGTGGTGGGGGCTGTGTGTTGCAGTTCGGCTTGCGCGACGTGCGTACTGACCGACGCCAACAAGTCCGACAACGAAACCTCAAGCGCATCGCAGATGGCCGCGAGCAATTCGGAGGAAGCCTCCTTGTGGCCCCGCTCCACCTCTGACAAGTACCCCAGAGATACGGCGGCGGCTCCGGACACTTCACGCAGCGTGCGGCCTTGATCTTGCCGCCGACGACGCAGTTCCTCGCCGATAACTTCGCGCATCACAATCACGGTGCCACCTCCTTACTCTCGTACTCCCCCACCATAACCGCACCCTGCGGTTTCCCGCTCGCGCAGGCCTGCCTTCAGGCGAACCTGCGGCCAGTTGTGCAGGGGATTGCTTGGTTCTTCATCGAGGACAACACCGATGGGGCTTGATCTATTCCCTGGCGTCGAGAATTTCTAGCACCGCCTCCACAGCGGCCTGGGTGACCGCGTGTCGAACCTGGGATCGATCCCCGGTGATGTGCACGGTTCGAACCCGCTCCCCCGAGGGGCTGCATACCGCAATGCAGGCGGTTCCCGCCGGCATCCCGTCGTGGTCATCCGGCCCAGCGGCCCCCGTCGTCCCGATCCCCACGGTGGCCCCCAATCGTGAGCGCGCTCCCTGGGCGAGGGCCAGCGCGACCTCCTCGGTCACGATTCCCTTCCTCAACAGTTCGACGGGCACATTCAGAACTTCGGTCTTGATCTCCGGCGCGTAAGCAACGACGGCCCCTCGGAAGACGGCCGAGCAGCCCGGTACCGAAGCGATCGTCGAGGACACTAGGCCAGCCGTCAGGGACTCTCCGGTGGCGATGGACCATGACCGTTCTCGCAGACGCTGAACGAGGCGCTCTGCGAGCTGATCGAGCAGCGCCTGCTCCGGCGATGGGGTGTCAGGACCCACGGGATGCCGATCGGGAGATGGCGTAGGCCCGTCTCAGGTAGTCGATTCCGGTGATGACGGTCATCACGACGGCAGTGATCATCACCACCGCTGCGATAGCGGACCAGGCATCCGCAACAACTGCCGGTGGGATGGCGAGGTACAGGAAGATCGCCACGATCTGGAGCACCGTTTTGACTTTGCCACCGCGACTGGCCGGAATCACCGCGTGGCGCACAACGGCAAACCGCACCACGGTCACCCCGATCTCTCGACCCAGGATCACCACGGTTATCCACCAGGGCAGTTCCCCCAGGATCGACAGTCCGAGCAGTGCGACCGCGATCAGGGCCTTATCGGCTATCGGGTCGGCCAGCGCACCAAAACGTGACGTGATGCCGCGGCGACGAGCGATGGCTCCGTCGAAGAAGTCGGTCACCGCGGCAGCAACAAAAACGATCGCGGCGGTATCTCGAGCCCACGACTCCTCGAGTGCCAGTAGCCAGGCCAGAATCGGCACGCACACCAAGCGCGCCACCGTCAGCGCATTGGGCAGGTTCCACGTCACGGCCGTACCCACAAGTCAACGCCCTCGTTCTCCACGACCTGACCGTCGACCCACTCGCCCACTGCGGCGTCGCTATTGACAAGGAAGCACGCGCCATCGTCTGGCCCCTGGTGCGCCGCCCGACCACACGGCACTCCGTCGTCAACCGACTCCACGAGCACGCGCACCGATTCGCCGATGCGCTCCGCGGCCCTTTGCTCCATCAATTCGTCCACCAGGTCCACGAGTCGCGATCGACGGGCCTCAATGACGTCCTCCGGCACCTTGGCGTCCAGGCCCGCGGCTTCCGTTTCGTCTTCATCGGAGTAGGCGAACACACCCACCGCATCCAAGCGCGCGGCTTCCAAGAAGATCGCCAACTCGTCGACGTCCTCGTCGGTTTCACCGGGGAACCCGACGATGACGTTGCTGCGGATCCCCGCGGTGGGTGAAAGCGTCCGGATGGCCTCGATCAACTCGAGGAAATCCTTCGTGCCTCCGAAGCGGCGCATGGCCCGCAACACCCGCGGGCTCGCGTGCTGGAAGCTCAGGTCGAAGTAGTCCGCCACCGCCGCGCTGCCCGCGATGGCGGCCACCAGGCCTGGGCGCATCTCGGCCGGCTGCAAATAGGACAAGCGAATACGGTCGACACCGGTGCCGGCCGCCAAGTCCGGGAGCAACGACTCCAGCAGTCGCATATCCCCCAAGTCTTTTCCATACGACGTGGTGTTTTCGGAGACCAGAATCACTTCGCGAACTCCGGCGGCAACCATCTCTCCCATTTCGGAGACGATCTCTGATGGCGTGCGAGACACGAAGGATCCGCGAAAGCGCGGGATCGCGCAAAAGGCGCACCTCCGGTCACAGCCGGTTGCCAGTTTGACCGAGGCCACCGGTCCCGTGCCCAAACGAATGCGGGGTACCGGAGGGCTGTAACCGTGCAGCTCGCCTGTTGATCCGTCCGCTGCCGCGGCCGTACTCGCATCCGGCGCGACTTCTGACCTGGCATCCGGTCTCGCAACCGGACTCAGCGGCAACAAGGTCCGGCGATCAGTGGGAACCGGTGCGGGAACGTCCTCTCCTCGCATCACCGCATCCAGTCGCGCCGCGATCTCGGGATAGTCGTCGAAGCCGAGAACGGCACGTGCCTCGGGCAGGCTGGCCGCGAGTTCGGTGCCGTACCGCTCGGCAAGGCAACCTGTCGCGATCACCGCAGGCGCGTCATCACCGGCCAAGGACAGGACTGTGTCGATGGATTCCCGTTTGGCAGCCTCGATGAACCCACAGGTGTTGACCAGCACCGCGTCTGCCGATTCGGCATTCTCGACCAGATCCCAGCCACCAACCGACAGTCGCCCCGCCAACTCCTCGGAGTCCACTTCGTTTCGCGCGCAGCCCAGCGTGACGATCGCAACCTTCTTGGCGGGGGGCATCCCTACAGCCTACGGTCGGCCCGGGGAAGCCCCGTGACGGTCGGCCCTACGGGACGCTGGTACTTAATGACAACGTGACGCAATAACCAGCGACGACGTAACCGGCTGCCGACAGACCGCGCTTACTGGCGACGGTATTCCGCAACGAGGTCGTCGCTGTCGAGGCCAACCGCGTCAGCGATCATCCGGAGATGGCCGATGGCGTAGCTGTCGCCCCCACACAGCGAAAAATCGTCGTCTTCGATCGCTTCGATGGTCAGCGGCCGCAGCCGCGTCGTGGCCGCCACGTCGTCGATGCTCAGGCCACGGGAACGGCGGGCACCGGTGATGCGCTCCCCCACCATGGGACCTCCACCCGCTCGATATCGGCGTGAGCTTCGACGTGGGTATCGATGTTCCTCGTCTGCCAAGGGTGGCAGCACGAGCGACAACAGGCAAGAGGTGGAGCGAACTCCGGCTGATCAATCTCCGCCTGATCGATCTCCGGCTGAGCGAACTTCAACTGGTCGAACCCCGGCTGCGCGTCGTTGCGGACTATCCGCGCAGAGAGGCAAGAACGGCGTCGAGATCCTCGGCCTTGACCAGAACTTCGCGCGCCTTGGATCCCTCGCTCGGCCCCACGACTCCTCGAGACTCCATCAGGTCCATCAGCCGTCCGGCCTTGGCGAATCCCACGCGCAGCTTGCGCTGCAACATTGATGTGGAGCCGAATTGGGTACTCACGACCAGTTCGACGGCCTGCAAGAGAACATCGAGGTCGTCGCCGATGTCCTCGTCGATCTCCTTCTTCGCTGCGGCAGGAGAAGTGACTTCCGAGAGGTAGTGGGCCTCGGTTTGGTCCCTGCAGTGTTGAACGATGCCGCGAATCTCCTTCTCGGCGATGAACGCTCCTTGGATCCGCACCGCCTTATTCGCTCCCATAGGCAAGAAGAGCCCGTCGCCTTGACCCACCAATTTCTCGGCGCCCGGCTGGTCCAAGATGACTCGTGAGTCAGCGAGGCTGGAGGTGGCGAACGCGAGCCGCGACGGAACGTTGGCCTTGATAAGCCCGGTGACAACGTCGACGCTGGGGCGCTGGGTGGCCAAAACGAGATGAATACCAGCGGCCCGGGCGAGTTGAGTGATGCGAACGATGGCATCTTCAACGTCGCGCGGGGCGACCATCATCAAGTCCGCCAGCTCGTCCACGATCACGAGGAGGTAGGGGTAGGGCCGCAGGACGCGTTGACTTCCGGCGGGTGCTGTCACCTTCCCCGCTCGGACCGCGGCATTGAAATCATCCACGTGCCGGAATCCGAAGTGCGCAAGGTCGTCGTAACGCTTGTCCATCTCGGCAACAACCCACTGCAAGGCATCCGCGGCCTTCTTCGGGTGGGTGATGATCGGGGTGATCAGGTGCGGAACACCTTCGTAAACGCTCAACTCCACTCTTTTGGGATCCACGAGGACCATCCGCACTTCGTCCGGGGTTGCCCGCATGAGAATTGATGTGATCAATGCATTGATGCAGCTCGACTTGCCCGCACCCGTGGCTCCCGCAACGAGAATGTGCGGCATCTTGGCGAGGTTCGCAACAACGAACTCCCCTTCGACGTCCTTGCCCAGCGCAACGACCATCGGGTGTTGATCGGCGGCCGCAGATGAACTGCGCAGCACATCTCCAACCGCCACGAGCTCGCGGTCGGTATTGGGGATTTCGATACCGATGGCCTTCTTCCCCGGGATCGGGCTGAGGATCCGCACGTCTGCGCTCGCCACCGCGTAAGCGATGTTCTTGCTCAGAGCGGTCACCCGCTCGACTTTGACGCTCGGCCCAAGCTCGATCTCGTAGCGCGTCACCGTGGGACCCCGCAGGAAGCCGGAGACTTCAGCGTCGATCCCGAACTGATCGAGAACTTCGCGCAGCGCTTTGACCACCTGGTCGTTTGCCGGCGTGGACTTCTTGTGCCCCGCACCGGTTTTGAGTAACTCCGCCTTGGGCAGTCGATACCGGCCCGAGGTCATCACCGGCACCTGCGTAGGCGACCCCTCCGGGGTGGGATCGATCACCGGCTCGGGCGCCACGGCTGCCGCTGCTGCGGCTGCGACTGCGACCGAGGCCGCGACAGGAGCAGCGGCACCGGTGTCCGCACCTACCGGTGTCAATGTCACGGTGTTGTCGCTAGCTGCGGAGCCGTCACCACCAAGCACGGGCGCGAGGGCTTGGGTGTCATCATCCGGCCCGCTGCTGTGTCCCACCACCGGGATGACGTCGGTGTCCTGATCGGCGCCGTGCGGATCGGAATTCGCGTCCAGTGCCAACCCGGTTCCCGCCTGGACGAACAGTCCGGCGGCGGGACGATCGTCCGAGGCTGTGTCGGAGGGCAGTGGTGTGGCGAAGGGCTCATCCCCGGCCAGCGGCGTATCGCGGAGAACGTCGGCGTCCCGAAGGTCGCGAGCCGCCGGGGCGTCCATGAGTTCTTGTCCGTGGCCGGGAAGAACGAGCTCATCGCCATCGTCTTCGGGGTCGTTCTCGCCCGAGGATTCGTTCGTCGCGCCGTCGTTGGTCGGGTCATCGTTGGTTAGGTCACCGTTGGTCGGATCCGGCGGCACCAGAAGTGAGGCTGCTCCCCGCATCGACCGCCACCAAGCAGCCACGTAGCCCCGAAGAGCCTGAACGGACGTGCCGGTGACCACCAAAAGGCCGAATGCGAGCACGATCGCAAGAACGACCCCGGTGACGATCGGCCCGACGGCGGCAACCACGGGAGCCGTCGCGATCCATCCCACGACGCCGCCGGCGGAGTTCATCGCCGCTGCACCATCGGACGGTGTGGGAGAGGTGCGCGTGAGGTGCCAGATGCCGACGACGCCGATGATGACGGCGGAACTTCCGATCACGAGGCGCCCGGTGGTGGCGTTTTGATCCGGATGGCGAAGGAATCGCCAGGCCAGCGCGAGAAGACAGAGCGGTGCGATCCACGCCACGGCACCGAAGATCGCCGTCGCGATAGTTCCCGACCATGCGATGAACCAGCCCTCTACCCGAAACCAGGTAGCGGCGGCAATGATGACCGCCCCGGCGATGAGTCCGAGGCCGAGTCCATCGCGGCGGTGCTCGGGGTCGAGGTCTCGTGCCCCACGTCCGATTCCTCGGGCGATCGAGCCCACCAGGTGCGCGAGCCCGATCCACACGGCCCGGACACCGCGACCGATCCCCATGACCGCCCGGGTGAAGAGCCCGGGCGAGGACGACCGGGCTGAACGCTTCTGCGGCTTACTGCGCGCGGGGGCTCGCTTCGAGGAGGTGCCCGATGCGCGAGACCTGCTCGAGGTTTTTCGGGGAGCCCGGCGAGGAGAACGGGACGTAGAACGGGAACGGGAAGAGCCGCTTGCCGAACGCGCACGGGACCTACGTGGGGAAGCGGACGTACGAGACGCCATGCAGGGAGGCTAGCGCCGGAAAGCACACAATCCCGGTAGTCACACGCGTAACACGCGCACCAGGAAAAAGGGATATTTCACCCCCGCCCTACCGGCGGTCAGCGGCTGCGGACATCACATTCGATCAACGGCCACGACAACCGGCGCCGATAACCGGCGCTGATTCACGCCTCGACAACCACCGGGACGATCATCGGCCGGCGGCGATGAGTCGCATTGACCCAGCGACCCACCACGCGCCGCATTCGTTGCTGAAGGTCGTGCGGGTCGTCGATGCCGTCGGCAAGGGCCTGCTCGAGCGCTTCGCGCACCTTCCCGGTGACGTCGTCGACCCCGTCGGAGAGGACTTCCTCGCCAAATCCGCGCTCGTGGATTTCCGGACCGGCGACCACGGTGCCGGCCACGATGTCCACGACCGCGATGATGGAGATGAACCCCTCCTCACCGAGTACCCGCCGGTCTTTCAGGGAGGCTTCGGTGAGGTCGCCGATGCTCGAGCCGTCGACGTAGACGAAACCGACGGGCGTGTATCCACTGATCACCGCTCGCTGCTCGTCGAGATCGACCGAGACGCCGTCATCCACCACAAGGATGCGGCGCGGATCGATGCCTACGCTCTGCGCCACCGCAGCATTCGCCACCAGGTGTCGCCACTCTCCATGGACGGGCATGACGAAGCGAGGTTTCACCAGGTTGTACACGAAGCGCAACTCCCCAGCGGACGCGTGCCCGGAAACGTGCACCAGAGCATTTCCCTTATGCACCACCGACGCGCCGAGTTTGCTGAGGCCATTGATCACTCGATTGACCGCGTTTTCGTTTCCGGGGATCAGGGACGATGCCAGCACCACGGTGTCCGAAGGCCCGACGGAAATCGCATGATCACGATTGGCGATACGCGACAAAACAGCCATCGGCTCCCCTTGCGAACCCGTGCAGATCAGTACCGCTTTGTCGTCGGGTAGATCGGCGAGATCATCGGCCGACACCAACGTCGCTTCGGGAATGGACAGGAAACCGAGGTCACGGGCGATGTGCATATTGCGCACCATGGACCGACCGACGAAGGCGATCTTCCGTCTGTGCGCGACGGCCATGTCGATGATCTGCTGGATGCGGTGCACGTGTGAGGCGAAGGACGCAACGATGACGCGACCTCGTGCCTTGGCGAAGACGGAGTCCAGGACCGGCATGATGTCCCGCTCGCTGGGAATGAACCCCGGAACCTCGGCATTCGTGGAGTCGATCATCAACAGATCCACTCCCTCATCACCCAAACGAGCGAAGCTGTTGAGGTCGGTGACCCGACCGTCCAACGGCAACTGGTCGACCTTGAAGTCCCCGGTGTGCAGGACCCGGCCAGCATCGGTGGTGATTGCCACGGCCATGGCATCGGGAATTGAATGATTGACGGCGAGGAATTCGACGCCGAACGGGCCCACCTGCACCTGCTCGCCATCGCTGACTTCGTGCAAGTCCGGCGACAGCCGGTGCTCGGTCGTCTTCGCCTTCAGGAACGCCAGTGTCAGACGGCTTCCGTAGATCGGAATATCAGGACGCATCCGCAGGAGGTAGGGAACCGCTCCGATGTGGTCCTCGTGTCCGTGCGTGAGGACGATTGCCTCGACATCGGACAAGCGCTCCGCGATGGGAGAGAAGTCCGGCAGGATCAAATCGACGCCCGGTTGTGACTCTTCAGGAAAGAGCACCCCGCAATCGACGATGAGCAGCGAGCCGTTGAAGTCGAAAACGGCCATGTTGCGGCCGATCTCTCCCAAGCCGCCGATCGGCAGAACCCGCAGCGCCCCCTTCTTCAGCGGCGCGGGCGAGGGAATCTCGTCGTGCTGCACGGTCAGGCGCCGATGCCGCGAACCCCGGCGAGGTCGATACGCAACTGCTCCTCCTGGGCCGGGGTCGCGTCGACGAGCGGCAATCGCAAGCCGCCCGCCGGTAGGCCCTGCATGCGCAAGGCTGCCTTGGTCAAGATGACACCTTGGGTTCGGAACAGACCCGTATAGACGGGCAGCAGTTCGGCGTTGATGGCGCGGGCCCGGGAAACGTCGCCAGCCGCGAGCGCCTGTGCCATCTCCTTGAGACGGTCCCCCACGACGTGACCCACCACCGACACCATCCCCGACGCCCCGAGCATGAGCATCGGCAAGTTCAAGATGTCATCACCGCAGTACCACGCCAGGTCCGTGCGAGCCATCGCCCACTGCGTGGCATCGAGATCACCCTTCGCGTCCTTGTTTGCCACCACACTCGGGTGCTCGGCAATACGCACGAGGGTTTCCGTCTCGATGGCGACACCGGTTCGCTTGGGGATGTCGTACGTCAAAAGCGGCAGGTCTGTGGCATCAGCGATCGCATGGAAGTGGGTGATCAAGCCTTCCTGCGGGGGTCGGTTGTAGTAGGGGGCGACAGCCATGACGCCGTGCGCGCCGGCTGCGGCCGCAGCTTTGGCGCTCGCGATGGAATGCGAGGTGTCGTTCGTGCCGACACCGGCCACCACCCACGCGCGATCGCCGACGGCCTCGACGACTGCGGCAACCAGGTCGCGATCCTCTTGGTCGGTCTTGGTGGCGGACTCACCCGTCGTCCCGTTGATCACGAGTCCGTCGTGCCCCAGCTGATCGACCAGGTGCGCAGCAAGCACCTGCGCGCCATCGAGATCTTGGCTGCCATCGGGCGCGAAAGGCGTGACCATCGCGGTGAGCATCACTCCGAAGGGAGTTCCGCGGGGCGAGGCGTGTTCCGACATGACCGTCAGGCTATCGGCTGGCCAGCATCACGGGGCCACTCGCCCGGAAGCCACGAAAGCCTCGTGGGTGATCGGCATCAGTCGAGCAAAATGCTCCTCGTACGCCTCCGCGACCATTTCGATTTCCCGCTGGGGATAACTCGGATACGTCGCATCATCACTCTTCTTGCGCAACGACAGGAAGTTCATCAACGCACGGGCATTCATCGTCACGTAGGCGGACGAATAGATGGTGACCGGCAACACCATGCGCGCCACTTCCCGGGCGATACCTGCATCCAGCATGCGCTGATAGGAGTCGTAGGCCACCACGCAGGATTCCCGGGTTGCCGAGTCGATCACGGCGTACTGCTCTGGCGTGCCGGGATGGAACTCATAGGCCCCGGGCTTTCCGTCCTGGACCACCGACCGCGTCTGGTCCGGAACGTAGAAGATCGGACGCAGTTCTCGATATCGACCGGATTCCTCGTTGTAACTGGCAATCCGATGCCGCATGTGCTCACGCCATACGAAGATGGGCGCCTGGACGAAGAACGTCATGGAGTTGTGCTCGAACGGACTTCCATGACGCTCGCGCATCAGATACCGGATCAGCCCCGCTGAACGCTGCGCATCAGAATCGACATCCTCGACACTGGACTCACCGACAGTCGAGACGCGGGCGGCAAATACGACGTCGGCATCCCGAGCGCTCGCCCGGACGAGTTCCACGGTGACATCGCTGCGAAACGTGATGTCGCCGCTGGCATCACTGGCGGCGGAGGCATCGGAAGCGGTGCTATCACTGCTGTCAGGGAGGCTGGGCACCCTCGCAACACTACCCGCGAGAGACTATTCAGATGGGTGATCCACCAGGCTCCGGCGAGCCAGGTTTCGTGCGACAGGCAACAGCCGCCGACGCCACCGCCATCGCGACGATGCAAGAGACCTGCTGGCGTCACGACTATTCGTGGCCCGAATCCATCTTCGACGCCGTGACCGCGAATGACGCCGAGCTCGCCTGGGCTCGGGCAGTGATCGCTCCGCCCGGGCCCGCGCACCGTGTCGTGGTCGCTACCCGTGGCGGAGAACCGGTGGGATTCGCGGGCATCGCACCGTGTTTGGACACCGATGCCGAACCCGACACCGTGGAGATCGTGGCCTGGGAGGTGTTGCCCGCTGAGCGCGGTGCAGGCCACGGTTCGCGGCTGCTGGCAGCGCTCGCTGATTCGGCAACGAGTGTCGGCGCCCGCGCGCTGTCGGTATGGATCGCCGCCGCGGACGATCATCGACTGCACATCTTGCGCTCCGCCGGGTTCGACTCCGATGGAGCCCACCGCGAGATCGCTTACGACGAACCAGCCATTGATGAACCGGCCGGAGCCTCACCGGTGACCCTGCGGCAAATACGCCTGCGCGCCTATCTGTGACCCGCGCACTCGGGTAAAAAAATCCGGCGACTCCCCCGCTGTCGCCGGACACCACACAATGGCGTGTCGACGCCCGCGGGCGCTACCGCTTCGTGTCCCCAATTGGGGGGACACGACCGACGAACCAGAACTTTTTCCTGAAGACTTCAGGATTGCCCGGGTTCCTCCAACAGCCCGTCTGACTGTGCCGCCGCGTACAGCTCGGTGCGGGTGCGGGCCTCGCGTCCCACCGCTGCGTACTTCGCCCGGACCCGGTCGAGGTACTCCTTGGCCGTGTGCGGGGAGATGTCCAACCGGCGAGCGACCGCGGTCATCGACAAGCCCGACGCGTACAGCCGCAGCGCCTCGGACTCGCGAGGACTCAGGTCCGGTGTTTCGACAGCGGCCGCCAGGATCGACGCGAGATCGACCGACAAATAAAGCTCATCGGTGTAGACGGTGCACAGCGCCTCCACCAACACCTCGAGGGACACACGCTTGGGCACGAAACCAAGCGCCCCCGCCTCGAGTCCGGCCTTGATACTGCGGGCGTCGTCGTACGCACTAATCATCAGGACCCGACTCCCGGCTTCGAGGAGCTCACCGACGGCTTCGTCCACCGGCGCCGACCCTGGGCCGAGATCGACATCTAGCAAGCCAATGTCCGGCCGCGCGTCGATTCCGGCGTGGACACTGCCTCCCGCGTACACGACCTCAACCTGGCGGCCAGCGACCACCGCGCCTGCGAGGAGTGACGCCAGACCCTGACGCACAAGTTCATGGTCATCGATGACCGCGACCGACACTGCTGCGTGCTGCTCCTCCACCGGACTAAACCCCCGATCCTTGCGCTGAGAATTGCTCGTCGACGGACAACGCACTGCGTTGCGCTGGCCCACGGGCGGGCTCGTGCCAGCGCTCTTCGATCGCCACCAGCCCCTGCTCTTCGTCCATGACCTCGCAGTGATCACACACCCGTGCAGCCGTCGTCGGGTCGACGTGACCCACGAATCGGAAGACGAATCCCTCGGCGTCGTCAGAGATCGTTGCCCGCGCCGACGATCCCTGCACGGCGACATCGAGAAGTCGCCGCACATCATCAAACGTATCCAGGCCGTCACGACCAGACACGTTGTCCGCGACCACCACGTCCAAGTCGATATCCCGATCGTGAGCCGCCACAACCAACCGCAATAGGTCGCGCTCGACCATCGAGGATTCGGGTCGAAGGCGCATCACCGATCTCAGCATCCCCTCATAACGTGCACACGTCCGTCGCACATCATCGTCTTCTGGGTCGATGTCTCCTCGCGCGATACCGCGAAGCATTTCGCTCAACGCATCGCTGTCGATATCGGCGTATCGCTGTTGCGCGTTCGCCACCTTGCCTCGGCTCACCGCCAAGGCCGTGCGCTCTATCCCCGCCTCCTGACGGTCCGCCTTCGTCTGCCGGTACGTCCGACGAAGACCCCACCCCATCACCATGGCGATAACGATGACGAAGGTTCCCGGCTTGGCGAGTTCCACCAGCTGCCCTTCCTGACCGATGAGCCACGCGATGATCGCCAGCGGCCCTGTCCATCGAGGACCCGTCGCCACAACAACAAAGAGAAACACCGCGCTGACTTCGGACGTCCAATCCCCCACCGGGTTGCGTACGGCCTGGGCCTGAACCTCCACCAGCATCATGGCGGGCACCAAGACGAGCGCGGTGACGCACGCCCACGCTGGCATCCATGCATACCGCCGATCCCGTGAGGCGAGAAACAAGACGGTGGCCGTGGACAGGAACAGGGCGAGAGCCAGGAGATTGACGTCGGGCCGCTGCGCAAAGTTCCACGTCACCAGGGCGGAATACGCGGTGAAAAGGGTAAACGCGGACACCATCGGCACACCCACCGCCCGCAGGGGCGACATCGAGTTGACCGATCGTTCAGAAACGAACGCCGTGATCGGCACCTCCAGCGTCACGCGCGTTCCACCTCGAGGATCATCCCCCACCGTCGATCGACCCCCAACGCTCTCCATGCCCTCGCCGATGATGCTGTTCACCCCAAAGCCCACGGGGGATCCCCCGAGGCCACAGCCGTCGTCGTCAACGCGAACGCTCCACCAGTCCCCTTGCGACTCGTGGACTACTCGCCCCTTCACCGTCACCGTGGTGGCGCGCGCATGCCGATGCGCGTTGATCAGCGACTCTCGAACAGCGCTCGCAAGAGCACCGTACGTGGCGTCATCGACTTCTCCCCCGGCCACGTCTCGACTCAAGTCACCGACAAGGTGCACCTGCACGTCCGTGGCTTCCAGGTCGACGATGGCACCGGCAAGGTCAACACGCAGGTCCCCGGTCCATGACGGGCCCGCCATCGACCCTTCGGACAACAACGTCAGTACCTCGGCTGACTCCTCGGCGCGCTCGCGCACGCGATCCTGGGTGTCGGCATCACTGCCGAAGCCGCCCCGGTCGATAGCCGTCAAGGTATTGAGAACCGTTTCGTGAAGCCGGGTTTCCGCAGAGGTAATCGATGCGTCCGCGAACTCGCTCGTTGCCCGTGCGCGGTGTTGATTGCGAAGCTCGGCTGCTGAGTCGTCTCTGTCCATCGCTGATCGCAACAAGCCGTTGCGAGCCGCAGCACACGCGAGGCCCAGGGTGAGCGCGTACAGCGGGTACACCATCGCCAGCGACCATGCCTGCCCCGCCTGACCCGCAACCACCACAACCGACACGAGCACCGCGTCGACGGTGACCATGGTGGCAATGACGATGACGGCCACCCGGCGGGCGAGAATCAGTCCGGCCAGACCGGACGCGAGGTTGACGATTGATGCACCGACGAGCCAACCGTCCGCCCCGGTGACCGAATTCGCCGTCAAGATCAACCCGGAGACAGCCAGAGCGGCCATGGCCGATATTTGTAGTCGCTGAGCAACAACCAGGCTTCGACGTGGGCCAAACAGCGCCACCCATGTTGCCAACCAGGAAATGATCGACGCGGCGATGAGAAGCGATGCAAGATCGCGAACCCCTGCGGTCACCGTCCCGCGCAGCGCCGGGTCTCCGGCGAACCACAATGCTTGCCAGACGCCACCGAAGACGACGAGGCCACGGACGGTTGCCGTCATGTGCTCTCTCATCGCTGTCCATCTGAACGGGTCACCAATGCGCCGGGGTTCATGATCCACACGGGGTCGAGGGTTGTTTTCACCGCTCGAAGGACGTCTTCGCCAACAGGGCCGATGGCTGCAGGCAGAAAGTCGCGGTGGTCGCGCCCCACTCCATGGTGGTGACTGACGGCGGCACCGCACTCGGCCAGCGCGTCCATGATGGCGGCTTTCGCGGACCGCCATCGATCCATCGATGCCCGTGGGTCGCTGCGCGCACCGGCCAGGACCGTGAAATACAGCGAGGCTCCGACCTCGTAACTGTGCGAAATGTGTGCCATGACGTAACTGTCGTCGCCGAGCTCCGCGCGAACAACCTCCGCAAGCGTGTGGTGGGTGTCGTCAATCGCGGACCACACCACGACGGTCTCGAAGGTCTCTACCAGGTATCCCGCATCCATCATCGCGTCGCGCTGGTAGGGACCGAGGAACCGGGACGCGACCCACGAACGACCGGGGCGCCCACCGATGGACACCGCACCTGCGTCGGCGAGGGTCTCGCGGGCAAAGGCGCGCATGGCTGCCAGCGTGGTGGCCGACTCGGACTCCCAGCCGACAATGATCAACGAACCCGGAAGGGCTCGACGCATGCGCACGTACATCGAGAAGGCCCCACCCAGCACACCGCCGGGTCCCGACATCGTCAGCAACGCCCTCGTTTCGGCTTGATCCGATGCCCGCACGATCGTGGGTCGCAACGGTGAACGTGTCAAGGCCCGAACAACACTGGCGGCCGCAGAGAAGTCCCCGGGCACGATCGCCGCGGAGTACTCGCGAAACGTGGGGAACGCTCGCACGCGCAGGTCGGCGGAGGTGACGATTCCCAGCGCACCCTCACTTCCCAACACGACGTGGCGCAGATCGGGCCCGGTCGCGGACGCGGGATAACCACCCACCGACAGCGTCCCAACCGGCGTGGCCACCTCGGCACCCACGAGAAGGTCTTCGATCCGTCCGTACCCACTCGAGGATTGGCCCGATGAACGGGTCGCGATGTACCCACCGATGGTTGCCCGCTCGAACGATTGCGGAAAGTGGCCCAGGGTCCAGCCGCGCTCATTCAGGTAGGACTCGAGTTGCGGGCCCGTCGCACCGGCCTGGACGGTGACGATCCCGGACTCGGTGTCTAGGTTCTGCACGTCTGACATGCGATCCAGCGAGCACACCACCACCGTGTCGAGGTCGGGAGTGTCCACGCCCCCGGTGACCGATGTTCCGCCACCCACGGGCACCACGGCGATCCCCTGCGCCGAACACGCCGCAAGCACCTCGAGAACGTGGTCGTGACTCGTCGGGAAGACCACAGCGTCGGGAAGCCGAGCCGCCTCTCCCGCCCGCCAACTCATCAAGTTCAGGTAGGACATGCCACGCGAGAACCGCGCCCGCAGGGACGCCTCGAGACTCCACTCCACGCCTGGGAAGAGCGCGCGCATCCGCTCGGGCGTCAGCGCAGAGTCCTCTGCAGCGCTTCTCTCAGTGACCCCGCCGGCGGTCTCGCCCGGGCCGGGAGCACCGAGCGGCTCGCCTAGGCGTGCACGCGCGAACGCTTCGGTTCTCGGGTCGAGAACGCGTCCCGACGGCGCCTCGCCCCACGCCCCCAGCGGCGCCCCGTGATCCACAGCCCGAAGCCTGCCATGCAGGCACCGATCACCGGGGGTACCGTCGGAAATAATGAAAACGTTTACTTCCGGAGGTGACGTGGAGACGACGTACGTGCCGATCGGTGATCCGTCCACGGATCTCTCGTGGCAGCGCCGTCAACGAGAGTGGAGCGCGCTACTCGACGAGCACACACGCGACCACGCAGGCGGCCACGAAGACGACCACACAGGCGGCCCGACGGTGGACGTCGTGGTCATCGGCGGTGGCATCACCGGCACCGGGATCGCGCTCGACGCTGCGAGCCGTGGGCTTCGAACAGTCCTCGTCGAACGCGAGGACCTCGCCTTCGGCACCTCTCGCTGGTCGAGCAAGCTCGTGCACGGAGGGCTGCGGTACCTGGCCACCGGTCATGCGGACGTGGCATGGGAAAGCGCTGTCGAACGCGGCCACTTAATGACGACCATCGCCCCCCACCTCATTCGGGCACTGCCGCAGATCGTTCCGGTGATGACCGACACGTCGATGCTCTCGGCGGCGGTGACCAGGGCCGGATTCCTCGCCGGCGATCTTTTGCGCGCTGGCGCGCGAACCCCGGCCCACGTCCTGCCCCCCGCGCACTGGATCTCTCGGAACAAGGTGCGCTCGCTCGCACCATGCATCGATGCTCAGTCTCTGCGCGGCGGCGTGATGGCCTGGGATGGTCAATTGAACGATGACGCGCGCTTGGTGGTTGCCGTGGCGCGCACCGCCGCCTCCTTCGGTGCATCGATCCTGACCAAGGTGGAGGCAACGGACATTCACTCCCACGGCGTTCGACTACACGACCGCGTGTCCGGCACCAGCGTCGACGTGTCCGCCAGTCACGTCATCACCGCCACCGGCGTCTGGGCCGAGGAACTCGACCCACGCGTCCACGTGCGCCCCTCGCGCGGAACACACGTCGTGCTCGACGCCCGTCGACTCGGCTCACCGCGGGCAGCCCTGACCATTCCCGTTCCCGGCATGGACGCCCGCTACTGCTTCCTGCTGCCGCGACCCGACGGCACGGTTCTCGCCGGCATCACCGATATCGGTGTGGATCACATCGATGCCGTCCCACAGGCGCCCGAGGAAGAGGTCACCTGGATCCTGCGTCAGGTAAGTCGAGTCTTGGCAACCGAACTCACCGCGGCCGATGTGCTCGGCACATTCGCCGGGCTCCGACCACTTGTCTCCATGGTGGATCCTGACGATCTCACCGACGGCGCAACATCGGATGTCTCGCGCAAGCACTTGGTGTCTCGATCGAGCACCGGATCGATCACGGTGACCGGCGGCAAACTCACCACGTACCGGCGAATGGCTGAAGATGCGGTCGACATGATCACCGACCGACCCTGCCGGACGCGCTCGATCGCCCTGGTCGGCGCACAACCCGGTACCCCTGCTCGCTCCCCTGGGTTCTTCGACGCCGATCCCTTCACGATGCGCTACGGGGCAGAGGCAACGCGCGTTCGAGAACTCGCAACCCTGTTCACGGATCCACAGGCGGCGCTCGCGCCCATCGCCTCGCACACGAGTGCCTCCCGCGTCGATGTCGCCCACGCGATTTTGCACGAGGGAGCCCTGGATACCGATGACGTTCTTTCTCGGCGGCTGCGGTTGGATTCGGTCGATGCCGACATACCCGCCGCCCGCTCTGCGGTCGAGGAAGTATTCGCGATCCTCACACGCGAAGGGCTTACGCCAGCAGGTGTGTTCTGACCGCTGACGATTCCCTGCGCCCGATCACCGTCAACGCTGTGGGCATCGGAGTCGCCACCGGGGCTTACGGTCTGTCGTTCGGCGCGATCTCCGTCGCCAGCGGTCTGGACGTGTGGCAGACGCAGTTTCTGAGTCTGGCAATGTTCACCGGGGCTTCGCAGTTCGCCCTGGTCGGGATTCTCGGTACGGGCGGTGGCGCCCTTGTCGCCGTCGTGACTGCCCTGTTGTTGGGCGCGCGCAACTCTTTGTATGCGCTCAGTCTCCGCTCGTTCGTGACCACACCCCGCCGACCCTCGATCGTGCGCACCATGGGCCAAGCCCAGCTCACCATCGACGAATCGACCGCGATGGCTATCCGCTATCCGGAAGGTTCGCCGCAGGCCCGGCATGCTTTCTGGGCCACCGGCATCGCCATCTACGTGCTGTGGAATCTGGGCACGCTCATCGGTGCCCTTGGGGCGGCAGCGCTCGATGACCCGCGCACCCTGGGCTTGGACGCGGCGGTGCCGGCCGGATTCATTGCGCTGCTGTGGCCCCGACTTCGCGACCGGAGCACGATCGCCCTGGCCTTGGTGAGCGCAGCGGTCGCGATTGCGCTTGTTCCTGTGCTGCGTCCGGGGCTTCCCGTCCTGTCCGCGGTGCTGGTCGCACTCGTCGCCGAGCGGTTCATGGCCCGGAGGCGCGCATGATCTGGCCCGCCGTGATCGTCGGCTCCCTCGGGGCCTACCTACTGAAACTCTCCGGGTACGTCATCCCGGAGCGAGTGCTGGACAACCCACGGTTGCAGCGGCTGACGACGATACTGCCGATCGCCTTGCTAGCGGCGCTGGTCGGTGTGCAGACGTTTTCTACTGGCGACGCCGTGCAGGTCGATGCCCGTGTCGCCGGACTGGCAGCCGCCATCGTTGCGCTGGCTCTGCGAGCCCCCTTCTTGGTCGTGATCCTCGTCGCCGCGGCGACGGCCGCCGTCCTGCGCGGTGCCGGCCTAGCTCCGTAGCGAGCGGACATACAGGTTCGATGCTTGGCGCATTGCCGCGCGGGCGCGCTTGCGATCCCGTGCATCGTCGTAGGCCACCGCCAAACGAAACCACGCGCGCCAGTCCTCACTGGTTTCCTCAGCTTCCTGGGCGTACCGCTCGAAGTTGCGGTCGGCGTCGGCCTTGGTGGGTCGTCCGGACGGCGTGAGGTCGCCGTCGTAAGTGGGAAGGGCATTCTCAGCGGCCAGCGTCTGGCCCATCTGGCGCGTGCGCCAGCCGAACCAGAGTTCACGAACGATGAGGGCTAGTCCAATCACCGGAATGACAATGATCGCCACGGCAAGAACAATCTGCAACGGATCTGTCGATACCAACAGAATCCACGCTCGACTCGCGGCAATCACGGCGTAGGCGACGCTGGCAATCACCATCGCGGCCGTGATGAGCAATACCCACACCTTGGTCATCAGCGGTTACGCCTACAGATCGAGGTAGTCAGCG
>WLWG01000013.1_pt1 | contig 206549 bp, 256 predicted proteins | sample 6712871 | NCBI WGS metagenome assembly WLWG01 (sample SAMN12718693, study PRJNA515312) | sponge metagenome | isolation source: marine sponge | host: Mycale hentscheli | place: New Zealand: South Island, Marlborough, Capsize Point | collected 2003-05-01 | reverse complement strand
TTGTGTGCAGAATCTTGCCGGGGAATTCCTGTTTAAGCTGCGTTATAACATTAGGGTCGTCCGCACAAACAAAGAAGTTATGCTTTGGATTAGAAGCCAGCTTTGTACGCATCATCTCGCGCATTCTAATCGCTGCATTCCAAGGACCAACCGCAGGGTGAATCGTAGCACTACGGATGTAAACACCAATCGTATGCTTATTGAAAGAACGAAGCATTCCTTTCACAACCTTCGAAACCTCTGGCTTTAACGAGAAATGCCGCTCATACGTATGTTTGAACTTAGGCAGGACTCTGTGGTGCAATCCGTCTATATTCATCCACTGATGCCCCTCTATCACAAAATCTTCGTCTTGAGGCTGAGTATTGAAATGGACTTGTCCGCGAAACAACGGGTTGCGACTGGGAGCCTGCGTGTAGTTAAGGTCGTAGAACAAATGTTTAGATGCTGCCTCGTTAAACTCCTGAGGAGATATGTACTCGATAGGAACATCTATGTCATACAAGTCATGCAAAAAAGCACCAAACAATCGTTCCCGGTTCTTAGTGTGACCTCCCGCTATATCCCTGTCAGTCCAATACCTAGCGCCTTTTGCTTGCAAAGCGTCTTCGGTAGACATAGGCCAGCTCAACTTAATTTTGTGTGGAAGCTGGTTCGCATCCAAGCCAAACAAAGAGCTAAGTACTACATTGACACGAGCGCCTAATCCGCCCCAGGCACGAAGATAAAGATAAGCCATTTACAACTCCATGAAAAAAGGAGCCCAGGAAGATCAACCCTGGGCTCCTACTATGATAATGCTCTTTGCTTGCACCGTAGAGCTTGGTAGACGGCTTTGTATGTGAAAACGGCGCAAAACATTGCTACCGGTTAATCTTAGTTTAGCAATAGTACAAAGCACAGCAAACACTATTAAGGCATCGCTGTGTCCATGTCTTCAGTATACGGAACCATACGAACTGCCTCTCCATGACAATTTCTTAAAACGCCAAACCACAATCCAGGTACCTGGCTGTCGTGTCCAGCATTCTTCCAATTAACGTTTATCTTCTCTAACAAATGGTTTGTCAAGGAAAAGCCCGCATAAGAAATGCACCAAGTAAAGGACACTTCGCCTAATATCTCTATCTCTTTGTTGCCACAGCCAAGCCCAGTGCCCTCCGACGGGAAATAACAGGGCAGGTGTGGTCTGCCTAGGTAATCAAACGGAGAGGTAGCTTTAGGAAAGTCGTGCGCCCTACCGTGCCGGTGAAACCACGAAATAGAAGCATGTTGTTCTTTTTTGAACGACACATTTTGCGCTTCCTTAAGTACCTCGTCTAACACGCCCCGAGTAGTAATCCCACAACCGCCGTGAGCATGAGGCTTCGGCGTAGAGGCCAAGCCCACGGTAGCAACAAACCCACAGGGCTCGGCTAAGTTGCGTAAAGCAGGGAGAGCCGCCGATATGACATTATCTGCAACAATGACTTGATCGTCTTCGCAGAAGAACCAAACGTCATAAAGATCTCTGAACTCGTGAAACGCGTGGTCGTACGAAGCAAAAGATACTCCTTTGTTCTCTCGCTCAACAACTTTTATTACACCGCGCTTTGTATTTGTACCGTCTAGTCCCTTAACCAACTCGTAGCATTTGCTTGCCCAATCTTTTTCTGTAACTGTATCTGTGTCAGATCTGCAGTTAATCACAAAGACCGTGTCGCAATCAATGCCCGGATCTATTTCCTTTTCTTTAGCTATCACATACTCCAAAAGACCGTGCACGTGATGGCTATCGCTCTGGTACTTGGGCCAACTCCGCCTATCGCCGAAATAAACAGGAATAACCTTGACCGCCTTTAACTTAGGCAACTCCAAGGTCATCGCGATACTAACGTCACCGTTATGAGGCGTAGAACCAGTCTCCACAAAACCCAGCTTCCTGTAGATATGCAACGCACGTTCATTACTTTGCAGTACTTCAAGGTTCACGCGGGTAAACAGCCTAGAACGTAGAAAGTCAAACAGCTCCTCATAAACTTTGAATGCAAGACCGGAGCCGCGAAACTTAGGGTCTATGTCCAGGCCTACGGTGATCGAGCCGTCCTCGTAATTCACATTGCTCGTACGGATGTAACCTATCGGCTTGCGTGTGTACTCTACCCACCAGTACAGAGGCTTTTCCCTTTCAAACCAGTCTTTGGTCTCCTCTAATGAATACACCCGACTATCGTGAAGGTAGCCTGCCGTGTCCGGGTGGTTACGCACCTCGTTAAACCAGGGAAGGTCTTTAGGCTCGAAAGGATGAAGCGCCACAACTCCCCGGGAACTCCAGTGGTTGTATCTATTTTCTAAAGTCACAGATCTAAAAGCTCCGTAGGGCTAAATAACACAGGACCTTCTGCCGCTCCAAACGTCATTTTTTGAGAATTTTTAGTCTCAATAAAAGGCACCGAATAGTACTGGCCGAGGTTAAATGCACGGTATTTACCAGACGGATGCTGCGTGTAACTATTGAGATAAGTTCTTTGAAGGTGCACAAATTTTTTACGTCGGGTTTCTCTCGACCTACGATGAATCTTGTTAGAGAAACCACAAACAGTATCGTGCATGAAAAACCCCTCAGGCACTTCTCGGTAGACTCGCATGTTAACTACACCGTTGGATACCGCTGCGTGAGGAAAGCCTTCTCGAACGTCACGACTGCCCTGACTCCTGTCGTGTTTCGACAAAGTGTCGTCTACGTAAAGAGAGCACGCCTTAACTATTGTTTCTCTTGCCTCGGGGCTGGAAAATACACGGTCTATAACTTCTGCGTCGTAACCTTTAAAAGCAGGCGAGTAGTCATCCTCCAAAAGATACACATAGTCAATGTCAGAACAAACGCCCTCGAGATACCATTTCCACGCGCCATACGAGATATTTAAGTTAGGACGAGGCAAAACCTCCCAAACACGCTTCGGGTCTGACTCATTTTTAGCTTCGACTATCCTGCAGAACTCCTCATATGTAGCCTTCTGCTTGCGGCGATTATCCGCCTCCGCAGGACTACCGCCGAGGTCCCTGTTAACTACAAAAGAAATACGGTGCGCCTTAGTCGTGTACTCATCTAAGTACTTCAGCTGACGAAGAACATGACTCAAAGCAGGGTTGGGTGCGGATTTATCCTCCCAATGACGATGTCGCCTACCAAAAAAGCACGCTACACAAACAGCAATACTAGGCTCGGGGCCCAGCATAGTTTTTTCTGAGTACATCTACCAACCACCTTTTATTGCCTCGGCGATGCGCTCTCTGGCTTCCTCGGTCACCCACCAACCACAAGGGATACTAATGATTTCTGACATAATCTCATCAGTACCAGGCAACTGACTTTTGTAAGCCCGTAACGCAGTATGCTTGTCATTTCGATCATGGACTTGGCTTACGGAAATATCGTGAGACGCCATCATCTTGATAAAACCTTCTTTGTCCTCTACACGCATGCTGTATATCCAATAGGACGAATTCGCCTTATCAGGCTGGGTTAGCAAGCGGACACCGGGAACGTCTTTTAAGTTTTCGTTATACCAACATCCGTTAGCGCGATGCTTAGCAACCGTGTCCTCAACCAGCGTAAAATTGTCCAAGCCTATCTGTGCGCTAATGTCATTGAGGTGGAACTTATAGCCCCAGGCACGAACGTCCTGCTCACAACGCATCGAAGGACTCTTTTCCCTGTCTAAGCCAAACCAACGCAGCAGCTTGGCTCTTTTATGCTCGGCGTAGGTAGGGGAAATAAGAACCCCACCGTCTCCGGTAGTGAAATGCTTAATAGCCTGGAAGCTGTGCATGACGTAATTGCCATGATTACCAAGCTTCTTGCCATCCCACTCAGCACCAAACGCGTGTGCCGCGTCCTCGATTAAAGGAGGTCGATAGCCGTATTCTTTCTCCGCAGCATCCTGGATAGCTGCAATCCGGTCTAGGTCGCAAGGAGTACCCGCCCAATGTACGACCATAATGGCGGCTACATCGGGAGACATCTTACGTGCCAAGTCATCTAAATCTACGTTGGCAGTATTAGGATCAGTATCTACCCATTTGATGTCCAAGCCATTTGCCAAAATAGGGAAGTTAGTAGCCGTACAGGTAAGAGGAATACTCAATACCGTTTTGCGCTCTATGGAATCCCAAGGCTTCAGGACCGACAACTCATCAGACGCGTCCTTGACCATACGAAGTGCCAAGTGAAGAGCCGAAGTGCCAGAGTTCACCGTAGCGCAAAAAGGGCTACCAGTGTATTGCTGAAGCTTTTGCTCAAGTAATTCAACTTTCGGGCCTTGAGCGATATAACCAGATTGCAGTACTTCGTCTATTGATCCTCTTTTATACGCCATGCGTACCTTAAACATCGGGATCGTCATTAACCTGTCATCCTTTCATAATAACTCCCAATCTTAAACGTCATGCCAAACGAGGCAGACTGGGAATCGGTGGCGCGGTAAGCTTCGTAGGGCATCACCCTAAAGTCCATGCTTACACGACTAACGCCAGTTTCATTTACTTTGTTGCCGTGGTGGAGAACTCCGCCCGGAAATAACAAAACTTCCCCGACAGAAAGATTATAAGGTTTATAATCTCCCTTGTCCTCTTCACTCTCTATCCAAATAGTATTAGTGTCAAAGGCAGGGGTAAAAGGCATCCACCAGTTCTGCTCTTCGCGCTGGTGATTGTATTGACTGTCCTTGTGCCATTCTCCTACAGCAAGATTACCCGGGTAATGGATACGGAATGTAGGTTTGGCCTGGTAAACAACGTCGCCACCGTGCAAAGGAAGAACTACTTTGCGTATGAACGACCGATAAGTCTCCAGGAAACGACTATCCTCCTCAAAGATACTGTAGAAATGCTTATGAACAGGACTACTCTGGTCAAGCTTTTGACCGTGTAAAAGAGGAAACTCCTCGTCCGACCACAAATGTAAGTCAGACAAAGGAGCTTTCCAGAAGTAATGATCTTTGATTATGGAATCAAAATTATACTCGGCGACAGGATATTGCAATTTATAGATCACTAACCACTCCTTGCCTTAAATACCACTATTTAGACTTACTAAGGCTTTCTGTTACGAATTTGTTTAAATCAAATTTAGGCGCTTGCTTAGCACCACCTACTGCATGTCTAAGAAGTGGAGCCGCACCTAAACCAGTCAAAGCGCCGCCAACAAGCAACCCAGGAACCGAGCTGCGGAAAGCACCGCCACGCATGCTATGTTTAAGCTTTTCCATGCCCTTTGCAACCGACCGCTCACCCGTTCTTGCTTTTAAATAGTCTGCAGGCATGTAATCTTTAGCTGCCTGAAAGCTTTTGTCGTACCTCAAATCCGAAGGCAAAGAAGTCCTTCCCTTTCCAGTTGCCACGTAACAGCTACCGCCAGCACAAGTAGGCGCTTGTTTACTTTGGCGCGGGTTTAAATAGCGCTGAACGTTATCCAGGCCTGCAGTAAGCCAAGCAGGCATAAGCCTTCTTTTAGCTGAAGCAAGCACCATGTCGCCCTCGGAAATAGTATCTTTAGCTATGTTACGAAGGCGTCGGCTGCTTTTTGCCAAGTCCTTTTCTGTTGGACGCAACACGCTAAACGGAACCGCCTCGTCTCCAACAGGATAAAAATAGTCAGAGACGGTGGAAGCAAGCTCTGGGTGGCGTAAAATACGCTGCTGCTCTCTCTTGCTAATCTGGCCTGTGCGGAAATTAGGCTTTTGCTTTTGAAGCTTTTTATGTTGCTTTACATAGCTGGAAGGTAAACTACTAATCGCATCAACATATTTACCGGCCTGAGCTTTTAACAAAGATCGCTTAATTGCGGACTCTAGAGCTTTTACCCGAGGACTGTACGTTTTAGGTCGGTAATTAGGATCGTCAAATATCTCTCGCAACGCCTTCATCCCGCCTATGTCTGTCTGCTCCGTAGGCGTAATAGCACGGAGACCTCTTGCACCGCCTTTTCCATACCGGTCATCTAGTTGCTGCAAATAAACAGCATGCTCATCAATACCTCCCATGCCACCACTCCCAGCGTAGTAACCGGGAAGTTTGTTGATAAGAGAGGGACCCCCACTCATAGGGTCTCCGTAAACAACTACGTCACCAGCCCGCATCTGCCTAACAGCATTTGACAAGCTTTGACCCTTCTTCAAACCAAGAATCTCGGGGTTATATTGCTCAATAAACTTGAGCTGCTTAACAAGGTGACTCAAAGAAGCACTGGTAGATAGACCACCAAGACCTAGCGCACCTACTGCTCCCGTATCTAAAACTCCGTCGGAAACTGTGTAAGCTTTTTTTACTCGACCGGAAATGCTTTTTAGATATTCTTGACTAATCATAACTATCTATCATTAAAAAACGAGCTAGGTAATCGCACCAGGACCGACACAAGCAAGCAGGCTTCTCGCCTAGACATCAACTTACTCCTGCCCTCCTACAACTCTTGCCCTACCCGGCAGCGGAGTTTGGTTCTGCGTGTAGTCGTCAAACAAGGCGAAGGAGCCAGGGGGACTTAAAACCTCTATTCCTACCGCTTCGTCTACCCGAAGCTTTGTTAGCGAGGATTTCCCCCAGCAAAGCTTACAGGCAACCCGAAAGTCACCTGTGAACAGTTGCTCTCGTGGTCAGACTCCCGAATAGTCCACCTCGCTCAAGCAACCCACTTACTCGTTAGGTAGTTTCTAATGATTACCTCCATTAACCTTGCTGTGCTTTTTGGTACTCAGACAATGCGTCCTCATTAGACAAGGCGGCTTGTTGTCCCTGTTGCTGTGCCTGAAGCTGCGCTGCCTGGGCTGCTGCAGGGCTCATCGCTCCGCCACCGCCTCGGCCTTGCATGGAAGCTAGAATCATAGGAAGAGCGATACCTGTAAGACCGCCTAAGCCTGCGCCTCCAGCAGCATTACCCTGGCTACCGCCAGCCAACCCGCCAAGAGCCATGCCGCCACCAGCCATCAAGGCAATCTTAGCTAGAGGGCTCATCTGACTTGGATCCATCCCCATCATTTCAAACAAAGGATCAGCAACCGCGCCAACGCGGTCCAGGGTGCCAAACATCTTTTGGCCTCGCTGCCCAGCCTGCAAAGCTTCCTGTACCTGAGGGATGCTGAAGACATCTCGAAGCGCCTGCTCGCGCTGGCGGTTGCCCTCAGCAGTAATCCTGTCGTTAACCATACCGATACCAGCACCAGCCAAGGAAGGAGCTGCTTGAGCACCCAGTAGTCCAAGGCCTAACTTACTTTTAAGGGGAGCCGCGTCGGCGAAGTCAACCTTGCGTATAGTGTTGCCTAGGCCAGAAAGAACGTCGCTTTTAGCACCCAACCGGCTTCCTGTTGCGGCAAGGTTAGGTAACTGAAAACCACCTTCACTTAGCCCCTTACCTACAGTCTGTCCGCGAACAAGCGGAGAAAGGAAACCACCAACGGTACCCATTTGACGAAGGTTACCTCCAGTGTCATAACCAGCAAGTCCTGCTGCGGTGTCACCTGCGAAACCTAGACCACCACCAATCATAGAACGCAGCCCAGCAGCTTGGGCGTTCACACCCATACGAGGCATGGCCCTACCAAACGCAGCCCCACCAAGACCCGCTAACGCTTTGGTGCTCCAGTGAGAATCATCGTCTACGGCACCCATACCTGTCATGCCACCCATGCCCATGCGAGCGGTCTGGGCCAATCCGCCACCCATTTCTGGGTTAAGAAATGCCTTTCGAGCACCTGTTGACAAGTTTCCGCTGGCTCGAGAGTCAAACAACCGGTTGGCAAAACCAGCCACGCCACCCTTACCGGATGCACCACCGGCGTTACCAGCAGCGTTAGCAACAGGTTTCATGGCCCTGGCGGCGTCGTCCCCAAACCCGAAAAGGTACTTGCCGCCCTGGTACATCTTTTTGCCCAAATCTACATAGTTTACCGCCTGCTTCTCTAGAACTTCAGCCATCTTATCCAGGCCGTCACGTAGCTCTTCGGCGTAGTCCTCGCCCATGTACTCGGCTACCTTTTCTACGCCATCAGACAGTTGAGAAGCAGATATGCCTGCGTTGACAGCTTGAGCAACAAAACCCGCTTGGTAAGGAGTTAGACCCAAATCCTCGCCTTCTTTAGACCAGAAAGCATCTATAAAAGGACCTTTAGACTGGGTAACAGGCTTGGTCTGTGCCGAGGGTTGGGGAGGCCCTACATTCGGCAATTCTCGTCCGTAACGAAATGTAGGCTGAGGTGCGGGCTGAGACTTAGCGACAGGCTTAGGAGCAGCTTTAGTTTTCTTAGCCGATTGCAATTGATTAACGTAGGCTAGACGTCTGCGTTGAGCAGCCTCGCGTTGTGCAGCCATCGGTGGCATTTTTGTCCTCAGTGTGCCTATCTCCTCAAGAGACATGCCCGGTTTCTTCACAGGAGCAGGCGGCTTCGCTACAGGCTGGGCTGGCCTGTTCATCGGCAGCCTTCGGAAATAGTTGCCGTGAGTGCCTTGGGCTTTTTGAATGGCGTAAGAAGTTTTAAGTAGAGGCTCTACGTTTGCATTGTGAACCATAGGGGGAGCGACACCGGATGCGCCGCCAGTCCCAAACTGACTACCATAACCGCCATAGCCACCCTGACCACCAGCCCCACCACCGAACATAGAGTTCATGGCGTTGTAGCCTTTGTTTGCAAGGTAGCCGCCGCCAGCCAGTGTAGCTCCTCCCGCTAATGTCGCGCGGACAGGCATCTTCTTGGCTACGCTGCTTACTGCGCCCGTGGCGGACTGTAGCGCAGGTTTGCCGTAGTGCCGGGCAGCGCGGTACTTGCTTGCCGCCGAGGTAAACGGCTTTGCCAAGTACCTACCTGTAGCCAGTGCACCCTGACCTAAAGCCTTCCACCAGTTAGCTTCTTTATCGAGACCAAGAGCAGCAAACGCGTTCTTAACAGCTTCTGGGTTACCAAGCTCAGCTGTCTTCATGTATTTGCTCACGCTATCCCAGGCTTCAGAGCCAGTGGCGTGCGCTTTGTCGTCCATCTTGTAAGTCAACGCACTTTCGCCTACAGCAGAACGGGAATCAGTAGAGTTGTCCTGGGCAGCTGACTTCTTCTTCTTTTTACGAGCAAACTCTTCACGCTCTTCGTCGGTAATCTTCTCAAAACTAAAGCCAGGCTTCTTCGACATCTCACGTGCTTTCATCAACATAAAATCCCGGTCCTCTTCGCCCAGCTTAGTAGCGCCGCCCTGGAACTTCTGAAGTGCTTGTTGAATACCGTTGTTATCCGCCAATGAAAAATTAGGAGAGGCACCTTGGGAATATCTGTTAGGCATTGCAGCTCCAATGTTCAAGTGAGGCATGGCTTGATAGCCCGTGTAACTCGGGGCGTAATTGCCAAAGTTAGGAAAACCACCAGGCTTCCCACTAATAGCTGAAGAACCCATGGCTCGTTTTTCGTAATTATCGCTCATCTTGGTCTTTCTCCGTTTTAGTGCCTGCCTCTTTATCCCCGTATGGACAATTCTTACAACCGTTGTGGCAGCAAGACCCTCGTGATAACAGGTACTCTCTACTTAGTGGCTTCATGCCAGTTTGCACTTTATTTATGGTAACAACTAAGGATAACTCACGTACATACAAAAACAGTTAGGTCATTAGTTCTTGGCCATACACATCTCGACCAAAGCCCCAGCCTAAAGGGTTTTCACGCCCATCACCCATTCTTACAAGTCCAAATAGTTTTCCTAGCCAGCTTCCCCACGTAGGGTAATATACGTCTACGAGACGCATCAAAGCTATATCTGTAGTAATACTCAGCATCTCCGCAGGATGATTGACAACGCCAGGTTTGGGAGTTGTTATGATCCTGCTACCAAAGCAATTCACCAGCTTTCTCATTATCTCGCGGTCGTCACACACGACAAAAAACTGAGAATTATCCTGATCTACATGCTTCTGCATCTTCGGAATCAGCAGTGATTGTGCGTCCCAGGCCAATACTTGGTGGTTTGCACCCCTGCTTTGGCGAATATACACGCCTACCGTATGTCTTTCTTGTAACTTAGGCGCAATCGAATTGTAGATGTTCCGCTGAGGTTCCTTGAGCTTAAACGTACGGTGATACAGGTCCCGGAGAGGGGCTACATCCAAGTTCGTACGACCAAGTGAATCAGGATTCAGCAGGTAGACACCATGAGCGCTGATGCACAAATCAGACGACGCGTGATCCGAAAGGTAGACCGGGCTTTTACCCGAACCATCTAAATTCTGCGTGTGCTTCAAAGGATAGTGAGGGTGAATCTCAGCCTTGGCAAAGAAATTAGACTCAGACGTGTAAGTCAGGTCGTAGTTGAAGTCATATAGATCTAGCAGGTGAGCCTCGAAAGATTGCTCACGCTTGCGACCCTGGGACTCACCAAAACCTCCAGTAGATTGAGGCCAGCAAATAACAGGCTGATGCCCGGACTCTTCCGTCGCAGCGAGGGTCTGCAACAAAGGAAGAAGCCGGGCACCAAAGCCACCAACCAACCTAAGAAACAATTTAGGCATCAGTTTTTCCTAAATAGTACTATTTAGGCATTTTTAAGATTCAAATAAGTCGATGTCAGAATCTTAACCTTCTCTGTGCCAGTAAAAGAAGTGTTTGCGGCTACCTTTTCAAGAATCAACTGAGCAGCTACAGCTTTCTTGGTCTTACCACGACCACGGAGCTTCTTGAGGTCAGAACCCTCAATCTTCCCGTCCTTGTCTACGTCCAGCTTGTGCTGGTCACCTTTCAAAGATGCCTGCTTACTAGCCATGGCCTGCTCTACCAACTCTTTAATACTCAGGTCGTTTAGAGACTCTTGACCAGCGCCAAAACCTTGGTAGTTCCCAAGTCCGTACCCGACAGCGCCCGCACCTGCTGCAGGGAGAGCCGTTTTTTTGCCGAAACTCTTAATACTATCAAGCAGCGCCAACAGTTTTGTGTTGACGGTTGCCTGCTTAAGGGCAGACTCTTTATTCAAAGCATTAGCACCCATATTGCCAAGCATACCCCCGCCGACCGTTCCGCCAAGACCACCAAGAGCCATTGCTGGGCCGCCCATGATACCGCCAAGCTGCTTCTCCAGGGTCTCCTTCATCTTCGGGTTGTTCCGCATATTAACTTTAATCGGCGCACGTTTACCAAACTTACGTACAAGCGCTCCTGCACCTCTCCCGCCCGCGCCACCGCCAAGAATGCCTCCGCCTAGAATTAGACCCAGGCGAGCCAAGATTGAACCTACGCCCTCGCCTTCTTCCTCCGCTTGTTTGATTACGTTAGAAGCTAACTTCAAGCGAAGCTCATCAAGAGCAACCTTTTCGTTCTTGGCGTCGCACTTCGAGCAACCCTTTTTGTCGCAGTGACAGTGAGCTGCGACTTTGTAAGCCGTCTTCTTTTTCTTCTTTTTCGGTGCCGGGTGAGAACCACAACTCGCTGCAAGTTTCTCCTTCAACACGGTAAGTAATTGATCTTCCATAATCATGTCATCCTTTAAGTCAGGTTGGTTGTCAGAACCACACTTCCACTTGCGCAAAGACAAAGCTTTACGTGTAGGCTCTCCGTTAGGTTTTTTCATAGGGCCTTTGTTGCCCTTCATCCGGGCACAAAAGCTTTTGCGTCGTTTAGCAGCCTTACCACCTGGCTTTACTTTGCCAGTGACAGGTGCTTTTAAGTCAGAGCCAGGATTCTCTCGCTCGTAGCTCTTACGGCCTTTTTCGTTCAGGCCGCCCTTTGAGTTCTTACCTGCTTTGCGTTGCCAGGCAGCAGAAGCAGCAGCTTTAGCTAATTCCTGAATATCGCTGCCTCTCTTCTTCATAATATTGTTGAGGTATTGCTGCAAAGCTTTAGGGTCATCATACGACTGCTCGACTACGCCTGTTTGCTTATTAACCATACGCCCACTATTAGCATACTCAGACGGTATAAATTTATACTTCGCTGGGTTTTGGTATTGCTTCTTTACCCAGCTAGGTAATTGACCGCCTGCCGGGGCTGGACTTTTAGCTGGCGGGGCTGGACTTTTAGCTGGCGGCTTCGTGTTATAGGCCATCCTGCCCATGGATAAGTTACCGCCGCGAGGAGGTGTAGGCTTATATCCCGGAGACATCTTAGGTGCTGGAGTTGCAGAGGGCGTTGTAAAAGCTTTTTTAGTAGCTTTACCGCAATGATCGCAGTCAGGGTCTTTGCAACCCTTCTTGTCAGGATCGGCAGGACCTCCAGGATAACAATGACAGTCGTCGGCTTTCTTTTCTGACTTCTTCTTACTGCCCATTAACGCAGCTAAAAGAACAGCTAGCCCTGCTCCTGCAATTCCTGCTCGAGGAATTCTTTTTCCCATCGCCTTCCGAAACCCGCCCCTTCGCAGCAGGTTTCGTTCTGCGTGAGGCTCATTCTTTAGCCACTGCTGCATTCCCATTTGGCCTACCATATCGCTGTCGGGCCTGGCCTTGACCCATTTATCAAAGCGAGCATCATCTACAGCGAGCGATTTTTTATTTTTTGATAACTGCTCTAAGAAACCCGTAGCACCGCCTACACCTGCACCAGCAGCACCGCCAATAGCGGCGTCATGCCCAGAATCAGCCTTCTTCTCGCTACCCTTCTTCTTTTTCTTACTGCCAATCTTACGGCAGCTATCGTCAGAGTAAGCGTCCTTACCAGGTACAGGCTCGTAGCCATCCCAGCAACGGCCCGCAGCGGCTTTTGCTAAATCACTAATAGTTGACATCTTGTCTTCCTGTTACTTAGAGGCTTCAGTTGTTTTCTTCCAGGACTTTTCATCTGGATAATCTTTGTCACCCTTTTCTGCGGGCTCCTCACCACGCTCACGCTTGGCATGTACGTTATCCCAAAGGCCACGCTTGCCAGCTTCTTTTGCCAGCTCTTGAATAGTACTAGCTTCTTTCTTAGTAGCAACAGGTTTTACTTCAGGGGGCTTAGCGTAACTAGCTGGGCCCATAAGTTTCTGTGCCCCTTTAGATCCCAGGTAGCCTCCGCCAAGAAGACCAGCGAGAACCGCCGGTAGTGCCCCAGTAGCAGCACCAAGAGCACCGCCTGCCACAGCACCCAAGTCAGTCCCTAAACCTGTCCCGAAACCTCGACCAAACCCTTCCGCTTTATCGCCTTTCTGCTGGCGAAGAGCATTAATTAAAGCAAACGTTACAGCCAGGCTGGCTTCTTTCTCGTTTTCTTCTTCTTTACTTCTTTTCTTCTCAAGTCGGCTCTCACCGCCTAGTGCCTTGGAAGCCCCATAGCCGACAACGCCGCCACCAGCTGCACCAAGTAAAGGAAGTAAAGCTTGTAGGATTTTGTTACTATTACTAGTACTCGCAGGACCTCCCATGTTAGTAGGGAGCACTGAAGGCCTACTCATCTTATAAGCAGCAAGCAGACCAGCGAGGCCTCCTATGCCAGCTCCGGCACCAGCACCAGCACCACGCAGAGCACCGTGACCAAAACTGTCAGCCCGGTAACCTGGCTCAGACATCAAAGCACCACCGGCTCCACCAAGAATGCCACCGCCGAGTGTGCCTAGATATGCCTCTTTTTCCAAAACAGCCGCATAAGCTAACTTTTCAATGTCACTAGCTTCTTTACTAGAAAACATATCCTTAACTTTTTGCACTAGAGTTCTATTACCTTCTTCGTCGTATCCAGGTAACTGCGTCATCATCTCTTGAGGTCCCATCGCTTTGCGAGCAAGGCTCTGCCCACCAAACAGACCGCCGATACCTCCTGTCACACCACCACCAAATTGTCCTAAATCTCCCCCCATATTTCGTGACGCTGATCTTGAGCCGATGATCTCTGGATCAAGTTTTGAACCGATACCTAAGAGTCCGTCTTTAATTTTGTCTTGAAGAGTAAGGTCTCGGTTAGCGACAGAACCACCTCGAGATAAGATATCATCCACCTGGTCAACAGCAGCTCTCCTAAGTGGATTCATTTTGCTGTAACGCTCAAAACCTTTAATAGCACCCTTTGGGTTAACTTTCATAGCAAACTTACCGCCAACGAGACGGCCTAGCCCTTTGCCGAACTTACCGCCAAGGATTGCACCCAGGATGCCAAGGGCTCCCGTACCGGCAATCTGTCCCCCTGCTGCCATAGCTGTTGTACCGGGATTTGACTTGAAACGACCAGGCGTAACAGACTTATCTCCAAATACGTATTGTGACCCGGCATTAGCTTTAGAGAAACGGTCGATCTGGTTCTGGTCCAGACTAAAGGTGTTGTCAGCGAACTGACGCAAACCTGGTTGGAAAAACTTTGCAAGGCCCGACGTGACATCTTTATCAGTATCAGCTACGGCTTGTTTGGCTAGAGTCTTAACGTCCATGAAATTCCTCTTAAATCCGGATTTTAGTTCCGCGTTTTTGTTAGTTTGTTTATTTACCTTCTCAGGTAACTTCTTATCTTTTGGCGTATGCTCTTCCCAACGCTCAGCCATGGCTTTGTCGTTGGCATACATCCACCGCCTCTGGGCTTCTGATTTAAACGGCACACTACACCTCGTGTATAGAAAGCTGTGAATTTATTTTAGCACATCAGCTTCTGGTGCCATACCAAACCTTTGCCGCTGCTAAGCCTATAAGTTTCGTAAACCCTGGCCTAAAAATCAATACTTTATGGAGATTCAGGGTACGGCAAGCAGTGCAGGCAAATAGAGTTGTTAAAAAAGCTGGTAAGTACAGGCCGATAGAGCAGTACATTTAAGCCATGGCCTTTTACTAATACATCATGTTCATGACCGATACAGCCAATAACATCACGCCATTTCTCTATTGTGGCATCTCGCACACGAGGGCTAAGCTCAAAGGTGTAGAAATCAAATGCTTCATCTTTTTTTAGAACCCACCCCTGGCATTTTAATCTCCGCAAACGGCTAGATAACGGTTGCTGGTTTTGTAATACAAGCTCTATATCTGTTACGCGTCTACTTTGCAGTCGATTTTCAGGCCACGATACCCTAACATTGGAACTACGCGTTGAGGATTTCATCTAACTGACCCTCACCGCTGTTATTTTTCCTGTCAAAGACAAGGAGGTCACGACTATGGGAAAACTTACGGGTTCCATGCTCTTTATGGAATTTGCTGCCTTTGCAATCATGCTAGGCACAGCTATCGACATTTTCTGGAGTGTGGGGCTGGCTGAGTCACTCTTCAGTAATGAATTAAATCCGGTAGCGAAGAAGTTGATTGGCTGGGGGGATGAAGTATTTAACCAGGGCAGAACAAACTCTGATGGCTTCCATTTTGGGGTCGCTACTTTGTGCTTCGTAAAAGTCATGACTACTTGCTTTACTTTACGTATTTGCCGGTTTATTGCTGGCAGAAACCTAAAGTGGGGATTAGCGGTGTATGGAGGCACTGCTTTCTTCCAAATAGGTTTAATTTTATTCCTATTTTTTGGTCACCTAATTACAGGCTGATGATCAAAGAATTCGTCCAACGCGTTTAGCCGATCATTTGCGTCCACAAGCATGTTTAATGCTTCGTCTAGGTTCTTATGGAAATCCTCAGTTGAGTGATCCCCAATACCTACCGCATTGTCTAATAATAATGAGAAACTGACCTGAGCTTTACTTAAGTCTGCTTCAGCCTTATTTCTTAAGTAATCCAGGGCTAACTTTCTGTGTTTATTACGTCGGCTTTCGTCGTTGCTCATTAATTTTCCTTTGGTGCTTTAAAGCCTCCGCCATTCTGCAAGATAACCAAATCTTCGGCTGGCGGGGGTTTTATTTCTGGATCTAACTTAAATCTATGCTCTAAACGCTTAACTACATCAGAATACGGTCCACGCTCAGAATTGTCCATTTTACTAATATATTCGTGTAAAACACCTAGTAGTTCCTTAAATTTATCCTGGCTAAATGGCCTAGCTGATTGATCATGGAACACATCCATGCCAGGGTGCAACATAGATTCTAGGAACTGACCCGTAAACAAATTAGTTAGGCGATTTAATAAATCCAGATTTAAAGCTCTGGGTGTACCAAAGGGACGACAAACGTAATCCACCGTAGTACCGTCAGCCCACTCAATTGTGTAAGTACACATGAACTTACTAACATCTAATTTAAATGGCGGGGCTGCCTCAATCATCAGGTCATGACGTATCTCATTAGCGTCATACAGAAGATCTTGGATGTCATGCTTTTCGAGGTTCTCGTAGAAGTCCTCAAACATCTCAGAAATTAGCGGAGCGTCCGCAGATATGGTATCCAGAAACTCGTCATACCAAGACAACTCAGCCCACTCCATGCCCGCCTCTCGGACTTCCTCGAAAAGCTCTAAGAAACGCTCCTCAAAACTAGCCTGATCTGTAGATCTGGCTGTCTTTAGAGCAAAGGCTACAAGGGCAACATAAATCAGATTGTTCACTTAATTCACCTTAATTAAAAACCCTAGAAGCCCCTCATCCTTGAAGAGTTTCTAGGGAACCACAAGGTCAATTAAGACAACCGGGTAACCGGAATAGATGTGTCCGGGTTAGCCATGTCACCAGTAGTGACAGGAGCGGTATCAGGACACAACTTAACCCGCTGCCCATCTGTTAGTAACACCCCATAATTGTTGTCCACAGCAAAGACTTCGCTAGGACGAACCTTACTTAAGTGCTGCTTTGCCCATTTAATAAAAGAGTCGCCTTCAATGCTAATTGCATCAGGTTTGACAAGCTTTTTGCGATATTCGGCTTCTAAGTAGCTCAAAAGATCTACTAATTCACCACTTTGACCGTCAGTATTGGTTGAAAACACCCTGTTTACTCCTTCCGCTGTTGTTAAATTACAAAGGTAGCTATAGCAGAATTTTAGTCATTTACGCCTAAAAACTGTGCCATGCCACCACTTAAATGAGCCTTCGTCATGTTTGCTTCTTTTGCTAATCGGGCTAGCGTAGAAACAGGTGGCTGCAAGTCACTAATCATGGCGTAGGCTTGCAAACCAGGAGAAGCTCCCAGGTAAACACCACGATGGACAACACTAGTGCCGCCCTTGAGTGTACGGTTCATCTGAGTAAACCCAGCATCGAAGTAATCAAGGCTGAGATTATCCAAATGGTTCTGGTCGCCTACAAACAAGCAGGCTCCCTTTGTACCTTTCTTAAGGTCAACTTCGGCCAGAACGTTATTAGTAAGCTGATCTCGAATAGCCTCTGAAATGTCAGCAGGAGACGAAATGTTCTGCAAACTAGCAGCACCCATTACACAAATACCGTGGTCGAGAAGCTGAGCAAGCTCGCTACGGTCAAAGGTGGTAATAGGACTGTGAACCGCTGCAAGCTGATTAAACAGGTGCAGCAATTGGCTCACAGTGCTATTAGCTACGTTGTAAAGCTGGGTTATTCCTGGCTTGTAGAGCTGATGAATACGAGCATTGTCAATTAGGATCATAGGACTTGCCTTTAGCTCCATCAGCTTCTGGAAAGCTGTGACAGCGTTACGGCAGACCTGCTGGCCCTCGGTGTGACTAGGAATGGAAACAATAGCACCTACACGAGGAGGCTTACCTTTACTCTCCATGTATTGTCGAGCGATCTCTACAATCTTGCCGCTTGTACCTGAACCGGTACCGCCACCAAGACCTACACAAACAAGGCCATAGTCCATGTCGTTGCCCCAGGAACGCTGAAGCAAGTCCCAAACCTCTTCTTCTCGCCCTGTAAGAGCTTGCTCGGCAAAGCGAGCGTCTTTGGCTGCACCGCCAAGATCAAGGGTGTGACGCTCAATGGCATCAGGTAATCCTTGGAAATCACTTTCAGCTGTATTGAAAAGACCTACACGGCGATAGCCGAGGTCATAGAAACTCGAGGCTAAGCGAGCACCGCCCTGCCCAGAGCCAACAAAAGCTAAGTTAAACGCTGTCTCATAATCAAAGGCATCATTTACTACTACTTGCTGAGCTGCCCGAGCATGAGCTGTAGGGTCCAGATTGGCAGCAACGTTACCAACGTTCACCGCACCTACAGGCGGAGTGGGAGCAGAAACAGGCGTTTGAGCCGCTGCGGGTGGAGTAGGTGGTGTTGGTGCTGCGGCCACAGGTGGCGTTGGCGTAGGTGTGGGTGCTGGAGGTGTAGGCGTAGGGCCTGGCACAATAGCATCTTGGGATTTAGCTGCTTCCAAAGAGCTTTCCATCTTGCTCTCTATCGACTTTTTTGGATCACTCATGGTTTTTCCTTTATCTTGGGACCGGAACAGTTTCGGGCCGTATTCTCCTTTTAACCGAATGCGGTCCATTATACATCCTAAAATCTAGAATTTAAGAAGGTAGTAAGTTTATCAAACTTTTTAACCTTCACATCGTCATTACTTAGGTGACAAACGTGCTTAAATTGCTTTAGCCCGTCGCGATACCTTTTTAGGTGAAATTCACGAATGGCACTTAATTCATCTACGCTGTGTTCGCCTGCCGTTAACAAATCTAACATTTGTAGGTCCTCTGCCTCCGTAGCTTCTATAGCGATGACGTCAGATACATAGGGCGACCAAACCTGTAAAAATGCCCAATTACCTACGCCTCCAATAGTTACAGGAGACCCTTCAAACTTACCTAAAAAAGCTAGAACTTCTTTTTTAGCGTCATAATGATTTTCGGGTATATCGCTAGAGAATAGCTCAAAGTTATCTTTTTTACAAATTGCTTCAAGCACTTGCTGACATTCAATGTTTTGCGAGTTGCGTTGTAAGTACAAACTAGTGTCTGGGTCTTGCTCCTGGTCCGGATAAAGAATTTGCCAACTGTTTCTGTACATTTCCTGAGCTACTAGGTTTAACCAAGCACCGGGAGTTCCCGTAATAACCACAGGCAATGCCTCATCATAAGATTTTTCTACAGACATAAGTTTACCGTAGTCCTCATTGGGCATTGCCTCTACGTCTAAAAACTCTGCTAGTCTTTTAAAGTTATCCTGGTAGTCAGCATAATCAATAAGAATAAACCTATCTTTACGGTCTTTAAAGTAATCTAAGACATCGCATACGTGCCTTCGATACTCCTCTAGTAGCGTGCTGTAGGGAGGGTCCTTTAATTTCTTTCCGCTATTAAATCTATCAAAAATTGCTCTGTCCGGGTCTTTATGGTACAGCACAAACTTAACGTCCGGATAATCTTCAGCAATTTCTCTCCAGTAGTCACAAGCAGGATAACCACTAAGGCAATCTGCACTTACTAAGCCTTGAAGTACCGGCAAATTATTTTCAAGGTTAGAGGCTATAAGATCTATCAAAGGAGTAATGTAAACGCCAACACAATTGTCATCGCACGTTTTAATCTCAAATTGTATTTTTTTGAGATACCATGCAACCATGTTGTTGGCTTCAGCGTCTTTTGATAAAAGCACAACTTTAGGAGGAGTTCCGTCATCTAAGCGATCAGAGAACATTTCTTTAAAAGCAGCAGCACTTTCTTCGTCATCCCAAACAAGTATTCCATCTGCTCGACGCTTTAAGTTGTACTCGTAGTTATCAATTCTAGGCATGCAGAGATCTCTGCGTTTATAACGTCGATTGCGTATAGTTCCGTGCCACTTATGCTGCACTACGCACTTTGGAACTGTGCCAACTTTTAAACCTAAACTAGATACGTGTTTGCGGTAACGTTGATAGGACGGTGTTAATACCACTCGATCCTGTTGAGTAAAATGCTGCATTATTAATTCATATTGGTTCTGAGACGCTAATGAAAAAACAAAACATACGTCCCCTGAGCCATTGGCGGCTATATCATACCAACCGCCTATCTTGTTGAATGCTTCTTTAGTTATTGCCCAGCCGAACCCTGGATGGCCCGTGCTTAAGTTAATGTTCTCACCGCTAACTAGGTGGTCAGCACAAGGAATTCTGTCTCTCTCTAAACGACCAAACTCATCTAGCCATACAGCTTTAGTAAACGGTTGTAAAACATCACAAGTTTTAAGGGCTTCCTCTACGTTTTCTACCCAAGCAGGGTTTTGGTAGATAACATCAGCATCAATAAAGATTAGAGAATCCCCAGAAGCTTTTTCAGCTCCTAGATTCCATAAGTTTTCTTTGTAAAAGAAATAACTGGGAACTTCATAAACTAAAGATATGACACCGTCAGGGTGCGGAAGCGGATCTTGGCCGGTAAGCACAGCCTGGGTAAAAATAACCTCACGGCCAGTACTTAAAGCGTGCTTTAGTGTCTCTTGTAAATACCGTTTAGGTAGCTCGTAATCGTTAGCGTTAAAGAACGAAACAATTATGGAAGCGGCCATCAATTAACTCCAGGAGTTGTGTAATCTACAAACTCTCTATAAATAAATTTTTCAAATGTATTTTGCCTATGAGACAGTAATTCAAAGCCAGTGCGTTGAATTCCTTGAATATACATTTTCGTGTCGTACAGGAATTGGATAAGGTGTGTTGCTACCTGGTCTAAGTCTACATCAGCTATAGGGTAAGGGCTTTCTAATAAGTTACAAGGTATGAGCCGTGAATTAATCTTGTCATTAAGCTGGCAGCCTACAGGAGGTACGTCGTGTGCAATGATAGGCACGGTAGACTCTAAAAGCTGTGAAACCAACGTACCAAATATGTGGCGAGTGTTAGCTACATACACCCAATCATGCTTTCGTACTTCGTGCAGATAAGAAGAATAAGGGAGGCTAGGGCGATACTCAACGCGACCTAAATGTATCTTTTTCATTCTGTTTATTTTTGTTCTGTAGCCCGCAGGCAAAGAACGCTCAGATAAAATTTTAAGCTTTAGATCCGGTAGAGCTAACAAAGAATCTTCCAACACATCCACAAAGCCATCATCTATATCCATAGGCGTGTCTTTAGGGATCAACACTAAAAGCTTTAATTCATCTGGCCTAGAAACCCCTTTTTTAGGTATCAGAATACTAGCAGGTGGCGGCATATTTGCATAAGTTCGTGTGACAATCTGTAAGTCGTCTACAGGCCTATGCTTGTTTAACCAAAGAGCCATATCTCTATTTAACGAAATGACTCTGTCTGCCTGCATTAAAAAATGGTCGTCGTTCTTGTTCCATTTTTTCCAATTAGGCAAAAACAACATTTTAGTGCGAGCACGAGGCTCATCATTTGTTACAAGCCTAGATGCTTTTAGAGCTGGAATGTCTGAATCAAACCAACACAAGTGCGTCGATCCGTAAGCCCATTTGTATACCGCGTGTTTTCTCGCCCGTCTTACTCGACTATCCCAGTAATTGTGTATTCCCGACTCAATTCGTTTATTTGAAATTAGAGATACATTTATACCGCACCTAACTAACCAGTCTGCCAGCTGCGTAGCTGCCAGGGTTATTTCATTCTTAACATACGGTACTAAGATTCCGACTTTTAACATTAACGCCTTTGATGCATTACGAAATTAAAAAATGGCGATTTGGCTCTGTGACCAGGAATATGTCCATAAGGCATTTTACAGAGCCACGAAACATAATTAAAACTTAATTGGTCTCGGTAGCTATTAGATTCAAGCTCTTCCCACCACTTTTTATTGAAGTTTGCAACTTCTTCTGTATTTCTTCTAATTACGCAAGAAGTTTCAACCATGCCGTTATTTGGCTTGTAGCCTATCTTTTTATAGAAAGCTATTTGCTTATCCATAACCGCAGGGTCGTCTTTTCTCAACTGCTTACAAGCTTCAATTTCCTGGTAAACGCAATTTCTAATTGGATGCTTAAACGTCGCAATATCAACGGTTTTAGTATGCGGTTCTACTAATTCTGAAAATATGCTTATAGGCTTTATGATCTGCGAGCCATCTATCCAAACAGTAAACTTAGCTTCCGGAAATAAAATATGTGGGTTTAGCTTATGCCAACGAGAAGACCGTCTTTTTGAAGAAGCGTGCGACCAGGCAAGAGGCCGCAATTCCCATATACCTCTTTTAGTTACAACATTAACGTCATCTACAAACAATACATATTTAACACCAGCCTCAGCTTTAGGCTGAGACTTAAACAACGTATAAAGTGGATTGTCGTACTGCCCTGAAACGCAGCTATACACAACAGTAGATACCATTATTTTATCCTAAAAGCATCGCCTTTTTTATACTTATCTCCGCGAGATACTGCTCGATAATGGAAAACATAACTGCTGCAAACTACCGCAGACTTCATATTCAGTTTACGCCACCGAGCTTGAAGCTCGTCCTCATTTAAAGTCATTAAAGGCGTTCTATTCACTTTACCTTTACTAGTAAACTTATTTAGAGGGCGGTAAAAGTCTTCCGCACTGTACTTACCTTTAACCCAACTAATAACCTTAGCCATTTGAAAAAACCCATTGATAGGTGATTCTACAACCTTACCTAAATGTTTATCATACAAATCTTTGGCAACTGCATTTAAATGCTCGTCTCGGTCAGACAAAATATACTTATTAGTATAGTGTCTTATTTCTTGTAAGCCTTTAGCGGTAACTCCAGGTGCGTTAGATAAAGGACCAACTAAGTCATATCCATTATTTAAAGCATGGAGCAGGCCTGAGTGCCATTGGGGGGTGAAGATTACGTCATTGTTACCTGCAATGGCGTAATCTAATTTTAAGTAGGTTGCCAGTCTGAGCCCCGCATTCCAGCTGCGAGTAAGTTTGCCTTCTTTGTCAAACCGTACGATGTGGAACCTGTCTTTAGATATATTTAGACTAGAGCGAAGCTCTTCTAACTTAAGCTTATAGCTCTCCCAGTCTGGAGAAGCGTCATCGGTAAGAATAACAACACCGTTCGGTGTTGTCTTAAAGAAAGAGGATATTGCCCTCTCAGTGTAGGCGTGCAGTTCATGAGCCTGATAAATCGGGCATACAAATCCGATAGTGAGCATTTTGAGGTTCTGTCATTTAAGCTGGCGGGCCGCCACCTTGAAGCAGCATAGCCCCGCCCTGCATACGGGCTTGCGACCGTATGTCATCCATGCTCTGCCTAGTTAAAGCATGAAGTGTAGGGTTAAATTGCTTAAGTTTCCTAAGCTCAGAGTCTTTCTGACCTTCTGGTATTCCTAACAACTGCTGAGCAAGCTGGCTTGCAGCTGCTTGTAAGTCATTAGGCGTAACAGGCACATCTGGCCCCATCGTCTGTATGTACTCTTGCACTGGGCTTCCACCAGCACCCATGGCAGATTGAGCGTCTGGGCCCATGGGATTGCCACCAGCCGCAGCAGGGTCCATAGGAGCACCGCCACCCTGCTGTTGTTGCATAGCTGGGTTCATTCCCTTAGCTATTTCAGCAGCAAAGCCAGCTTGCTCCATTTCTTCCTGCATACGAGCTTGGGTTTCTTGTTGCTTCCTTGCTTCGTCTGCAATACGTTTCTGCTCTGTTTCCCAATCGTATCCGATAGCCGCAAGACCAGAAGTACCAGACAATTGCTGACCCATCATCAACTGCAACGCAGACATTTGCTTCTGCATATCGTCTGCAATAGTTACACGCTTCAAGCTAGCGTCAACAAGCTCCCAAGACATGATGCGGCTGATTGAGTCTGTGAGCCATTGTAGGAAGTTATTTGCATCCGAAACTAGTTGCCTGTGGGTGCTCTCAAACAAACGTAAAGCAATCGGGGCAGCTTGGACAGACAGGTTACCTTGATAGAACTCAACAGGTGTACCTGTCTCATTCAGTAAGGTTTCAAAGCCTTGTGTTATTAACTCGGTGGGAGCTAACTGCTTAGCGTCACCTCCAAGCATCTGGTAATTAACAGGGAAAGGCAATGTCTGCCAAGAAGCAGGGTCACGCCTACGCTTGTTAATCATATTTTTAACTTGCGACCGGAAATCGCCTGCGTTGTACACAGACATAGGGTCTTGTGTCATAACACCGCCAACGCTGCTGCCGCTACCACCCGCAGGCGTAATCAAGCGAAACGGGATAACGTAATCTAAAGCAATTGCTTCGTTGTAACGTCGCAGAACCTGTACGTACCACAACTGACGATAGTTGATAAGAGTACGAGGAAGACCCCAGCCCATATTCCGGATACCCGCAAGAGTAGGTTCCTTCATGTGGAAGATGCTATTTTTGTTAAACTTAAATAGCAGGTCGTCTTTAATAGCAGCAAGTACTTGTTGGCTAGCTCGCTCCAAGTGATATAGGTTGCCCTTCTTAATCATACGTTTGTAGTATTCGGGGATTCTCCACAAATAAGCTACTTCGTCGGTGTAAGGGTCGTGCAGGAGCTCCATCTCGTGAGGGCTCCATCGCTTTAAGATAAGGTGCTCTGCCTCTTCTCTAGGCTTATCTACAATCTTCCAAGCACCTCTCCACCCTGTTTTAGGGCAGGTAGCAACAAACTCAAACTTGTCGTTAAATTCAAACTTAAAGTTGTTGTATACGACCTTTAAGGGATAGAGGTCGCCTGTCTTAGGGCAGCGTAAGAAACGCCGGAAAGGGACAACAACGCTAGCAAAGGCATTACCGTAGCAAAGCCTGTCACGCATCATCAAACTTATAAAAGGTAAAGCATTTACTTGCTTACTAAGAAAGTCCTTGTACTTTACTTTTTCTTCGTCACTAGCCTCGCCGCCAAGCTCAATATCTGTAATGAAGTAACTGACAATGCGTTCCATTGCCATGCGGTAAGTACCCATGACAGTCCAGATATACTCTGACCACCACAAGGCCGACTTCATTGTCGTGGGCATCTGGGTGGTAGCTATATCATTCCACGGATCTGCAAAACCCTGGTCACCATTAGCTGCTCCACCTCCAGTCTTCAGGTAAGGACTGTTAGACGACATGATAGACATTTTCCACTGCTCCTTGTTACACAGGTATTGCCTGTTGGTCGTCTAGCCTTCTGATTTCTTCTTAACAGCATCAATAGCTGCTTTAGTTAGGTCTTGCTCAAGACCATCTGCTTCCTTGTCATCAGAAGGAAAAAGCATTTTCTGACCCTGTGCGTCTGATGCCATTTTTTTACGAGCTTCCGCATCTGGGTGGGTATTGCAGCTACTTTTGCCTCCGCAACAACCGCCTGATGGTGTTTGATTACTGATAGCTCCGTTCTTTTCCATGCTCATGATTCGTTAGCTCCGTGCTTTATTAAAATAACGACGTCCAAACACCCTAGGGACCAATGTAAACCCAGAGAAGAGCAAACAAACTTTGCGTTGTCTAGCCTAGGCACAGACACCGTAATTTGCTCTTCGCCTAGGTTAGGGGGTAAGTACTGAAAACCGTCTTCAAACCTAGTGTCGTAGACTAAAGCTAGACAGTCTTGGCCTGCAACTACAGCATGATACCTTGCGGCCATTGTACCCATTTTAGACATTTCAAAATAGGTTTCATATTGAGGCCGCTGAGGTTTGGTCGTCAAAAAAGAAATATTCGTGTCTACGAGGCTTTCCTGTACAGGCTCTTCCACGGCTTCTTCCTCCACTTCGGGTTCCGTTTTTTGGTTATGTATTGTGTTACCTAAATCATTAACTGTACCGACTAACGCGTTAAGGGCAGCACCTTGTTTAGTTAAATACCCCAAAAGCTCGTTAAAATCAGGGCCTTTTTCTTGGTAACCCTGTGTGTCTGCATAAGTAGATCTAACCTCTTCCAACTCTGCCATCTGAGCTTGAGCTACTTCCTTTTTTTCTTCAAGTTTGCCTTTTACTTCTTTTTCAGTGCTGTTCAGTAAAGGCTTTATCGGAGCTAACTCTTGGAAATCGTCGATATCTGACACCGGAGCACTCTCCACTGCTTTTTTAGGCTTTTCGGATTTCAGGGTAGACGCAAAGGTTTTTAAAAATTTAGACGGGTCTTCTCCAGCGTCTCGCTGTCCCGCTGCATTATTAAATTTGCCCTTTACTTTGGATAGTTGTGAAAAATCTACTTGGAACCCACCGCCTTCTTCATAAGGGTCAACAATAACCGCTTGCGGCTTATTAGGATCAAACGCAATAGGATTACCGTCTTTATCTGATCTAGGCAGCATAGTGCCTGGAATGTCAGGAGAATCGTCGTGGTACTTAGTCGGGTCCGGTGAATTATGCTTTACTTTTGGTTTGGACATTTTTACCTTCCTGCCAATAGCTAAAAAAAAGGTTTAATTTAATTCAGGGTCTTCATCGTCTTCTTCGTCCTCCAGCATATCAGGATCTGCTGAGAACTCTTCGTCGTCTACCATGCCTTCAATGTAATAAGACTGTTCTTTTAGGTATTCGGGATCACCTAACCAGCCTTCTTCCTGAACCTCAATGTTATCAGGTAATAAACTTTGATCTATAAGGTGGCAATCGTTATCGCCAGATATGGCGACTGCAAGCTGGTTAGGAAGCAGCAAATACCTCATCTTAGTATTACTACCCTTGGTAAAGCTCGCCTGGGTTATGCGTAAAGGGATTCCATACATCGCCCAAATGGCTGTTTCCTGACCGTCCCGCTTAGAGATAGCTTCTACTAATCTAGGTAAAGAAGGAAAAGCATAAACACGCGGGAAATCTCCTTCCGGCATGTCACACAAACACCAATGGTGCTGAACGTTACCTAAGTCTAGATCACATGCTTCTTGTTGCTCTTCTGGAAATTTATCTGACACGTCGCCAGGTAAGCCGTCTACAAACTTACGGTAATCTGACGCGTCATCATCATCTACAGGTTGCGGCTCCGAAACAAGTCGGTCTAATCCGGGTATTGTTGTCTTATACTTTTCCCATTGATCTTTTATTTTTGCCATTATTCTTTCGCCGGTAGATAAGTAATAGACAATACAAAATACTTGTTCCCTGCTTCTTCTACTTCAGAAATTTGCGAAGGGATGCAAATTATACTAGAAGTATCAGCTGTCCAACTGTTTATATTAGTTTCTAACTCTCCTAAAGAAAGAGCTTTAAAAGTCTTTAGTTTGAGTATTGTGTTAGGCATTAAAAACTCTTGCAAAGAGTTCAGTGGAAATGCACTATTTTCTACAGTAGAAGTTTCAGTCATTTTTTAACTCCCTTATTCCACTCTTTTTCTTGTTCGTCGTATCGGTTAGTGTCTTGTTGATCGTTAAGGATCGTTTTGTACGCGTCGAAAGCTTTATCTGTATTTAGATTAGGAATAGAGAATAACCTGGAAGCAGCAGATACGTGCAAATTGTCTGGTTTAAACTTAGACATTCCAGGAAGTCCTGGTTTTGAGCTGCGTAAGTTAAAAGCGTACTGGCCTTGGTTGCTCAACACAGCAAAAGCCATTATTTCGACTTTCTTAGTGTTTGGGCCCACAAATTTTTCTTTATCTACAGTAAGCGGGTCGGCAATATTAAAACTCTGCATAGCGTATTGGTAAATCAGTTTATTGGGTATGTCGAATTGCACTGATTCTAATATCCCGTCAACTAATGCAGACTTCTCTGAATCCTTAACTGCCCACAAAGTATGATTCCAGGACTTGTCAGACCCGGACTGGAAATACTGAAATATAGGTTGCTCAAACTGGTACCAAAAAATACTAAGATTTTTCTTACTAACAATGTCAGACAAAGTTGTTTCAGAAAACCGGCCCCATAAATACAAAGCGGCAGGCGTATACCAGGAGTAACCGGGCACGTCAGATATGCCGTTCGCCTTACTAAACTCTATTTTGAACTTCGGCACCCTGAATGGTTTAAAAGTATAAACATCATCAGAATGCTGTTTTGGGGCTTCCATACTATAAAGTACCGATTTCTTGAAGTCCTAATTTAATTCCAGCAGCTACAGCAACAGCGTTATCTCGCTCAGCACTAGCACCCACACCCATCCAGCCTAATATTAGATTCTTATACAACTGAGCTTGTTCTGTAGAATCTGAGTTATAGGCTAACGCGTCAATTAGGTCTCTAATAAAGTTGTCGGCGGGTAACTCTACAATTCTGTCTGTTGCCCATAGGTCATAAGGTAGCGGTTCTCCTAGGGCAGCACAGGCAGCCCCGAAGTGCTGAAAGAATTCTTTTACACCTTCTAAGCCTACGAAAGTAATTCGCCTGTGAGCCTCATAACCCGGCTCACCCATCCACTCGCTTTTGAAGTTGTTAAGTAGGAACGCACGGGACGCAAGAGAAACCGGCAACTTACCCGATCCTGGCATTCGTTTTGTTTGCTGATAGGTGGCTATCTTTTCTAAGTTTGGAACAAAGAATCTAACGCCAAGTAAGTTTTTGTTTAATGAATCGTAACCTTGACTTGCTTCGTCCCCAGCCTCTGCAAGTGCTTGCAAATACCCATGATACTCGGGCAAACAATTTTCCTGGGTAATTGCCTTAGAAAGTTCAACGTCTTCTTTTTTCTTACTTAAACCTTTTTCCCACTCAGCCCGTCGAGCTTCGGCAGCCTCAGCAGCGTTGAGATAAGCCCAACTTACAAAAATGTACATAATCGCTCCTAATTGACGATAATCTTACTTTCCTTGTAAGTTTCAAGCTCATCAGCAGATACACGGCCAACCTCATGCTGGCCTACAAAAATCTTTACGTATTCTACACCATCTTCAGTGGTATTTTCAGAGGCAACGCCTTTAAGAATATTGTGCATTCTCAGTGTTTCATACTCAGGCGTATTTAGCTCTTTGTCTCTCAGCTTGCGGTCTAAAGGAACGCAACCAATCAACAAACAACCGGCTTTCTCAGTCCACCGTTTAAATCGCTTCTGTGCTTCGTTAACTCCAGAAGTAATAGACATCTGTACTGAAGCAATAAGCATTTGCTCTACGCACCTGAAAAGGTCGTCTACGATTAAAAGGTCTGCCGGGTTAGTCAGGTTTGAGCCTATAATCTGCTCATATACTCTTTGAAAAGACTCGTTTGATGCGGCACATTTGTCCCAAGCAGTAGCAGGCAGCTCAAACACGCCAGGCTTAGTGGACACAGCTTTGTCCGAGGCATTTAGCCTAATAATCTGATGCACGTTACTGCCTTCCTGCATAGCTGATTCAGATAAATGACCACAGAGCCAATTTAAAAGGTGCCGCTCACCTATTAGCATTACAGGCTTCTTTCGACTAAGTGCTTCGTCGGCATCCTGCAAAAGCGGTACACGTAACACAAGGTCTTTCTCAATGCGTTCTTTCTCCGCCTCTTCAAACTTTTCTTTTTGCAGTTTGTTTTGCAAATCGTTGTGCTTAGTAACAACATCCCGCATCCAAGGGAAAACAGTGTTCAGCATACCAGTAAAAAGATGTTGCTCTTCAAAAGGCTGCTGAGCCTGGACTGCTGCGGAGTTAATAAGTACCTCTTTCAGCATAAGCATTTGAGACTCTGTAAGCTTTGCACCTACATCAAGGTTATCTTTGTCCTTAACCTTTGTTGCTTTCTTGAAGTTAGTTTCCTCACACAGACGCTCTAGTTCGTAAAGGCACATAGCGTATAGCTGCCTAGAAGCCAGCATACTTGCGACAAGCCTACCGTATTCCTGGTTATCAGAAACAAGTCGGTTAGCCATCTCGGCTACGAGGTCCATGTCTTCAGGAATCTTAGACTCTTCCGGTAACTCAAGTTTTGGGCTGGTCGATTCTTCAACGGGTTTTTCGGGTTCTGTCATTTTCTTTCCTTACGAAATAAGTAGCTTCCTATAAAGCTTAGTCCTGTCCTTCGAGTTTTTACAAGCATCAACTTCGTCTTTGTCGGCTTGTAATTCTAGCAACATTTTAACTTGATCTGCTTTACTTGCTCTTCCAAATCTTTTAGTGACTTGGCGAACACCTACAGGATGGTAAGGCCCTTGAGGATCTTCTAGGTAGTTTGCCATATTTCTAAGCACAGTAGGCAGTAAATCTACAGAATTAGCACACCGGCTTTTATAAAAATTTTCAATTTTACCTAGTAGAGCATTTCCCTCTAGAGACACCACTCCTCGAATCTTACCCGACTTGTGGTCATGATCTACTACAGGTGCAAACTCTACATTACCTAATAGCGGACAAGAGATAGGTACGTTTGCTTCACGGTATTCAGCTAGCTCCGCTTGCTTAATATATTTCTTTGTCATTCAAATTAACCTTTGTTTTCGTCTCCGTTTAAATCCGGATTTTGTGGCTTTTCCAGAGCCGTCCTCCGGGGTTTTGCAGGTATCACTTTTTGCCGGTTTTTCTTTTTTAGTTTTTGCTTTGGCTGGTCTGGTAACTTCTCTAACGGGATTTGGGGGTGTGATTTCCTGCGTGACATTATTACGAGTAATCCTGCTTCTGTATTCTTCCATGATCCAGTGCAAACACATAGCATCAAAACCGGCATTATGGAACTGATCTTCAGCTACTGCGTGTTTTTCAATTAAACCAAAGTTATCCATAATTTTAGATAGTGACCATTTAACCCCCGCAACTCTTGTGTAAATAATTCTACTAAAATAAGTTTTTAACGTTTCTGTCTGATGAGGAAGCATAGCTACCTTGAAGTTTGTCGCATCTCCGGATTCGGCATTCCATATTTCCGAAGCTTTGAATATAGCCCCTGTGTCAAAATAGCTGTTATCAGGCAAACTAAAAGGCTTATTTAAAAATCTATGAAAGTTACCTCTTAACATCCTCTCATCGGCAGCCTGCCCGTTCTGAGCTACAAAAGGCAAATCTCGATTCTTCCAGGTTTTAAACAATTTGGCATAAAACCTAAGTCCTTTTATCGGGTCGATTCCTGTCTTCAGCTTTTCCGGCGTAAGGGTCCAGCCCGTGCCAACAATATTACGCATATTGTTAAGCTTGTAGTCTAGCCAATCCGCACGTACATCAGGGTGAGCGTACCAGTTTAAAATAACATTTAAGCTATCAACTACTTTTCCTTCTTCTACGAGGGCATGACCTATTTCAAGCACCAAGTCGTTATGCTCGCTGCCTCCAGTGAACTCTGTATCAAACGTCATATAGCTTGATGGAAATTCGTGGCCGTATTTTTGAGTAAATACAGAGTTCCATTCGTTAATAATCATCCTAAACTCACGTCCTTGTGATGTAGATTTTATTTGTTGCCTTTAAAGGCTTTTAAAGCGTTTTTGATTCTTTGTTTAAATCTGTACCAACGTCGTGCTAGTCGAGAACTTCCCGTGTAGCTTAAAACGCTTTCCGCAGATTTCAGTAAGTCCGAAACTGACGCCATAGGTCCAGCACCATCTAAAGTGGCATCTCTAATGCCTGCATGCTGTATTCCGGCGTAACACGTACCTAGCATAGCTAAAACGGCTACTTGTGCCGCAGGCTTACATCGAAAGAATCCGGCATCCTCTAGACTCACAGGCATAGGACGAGTTGGGTGCTCTATAGCTGAAGCTACGTACTGACAATACGCAGCACAAGCTTCCCCTAAGTCGTCCATAGTCACATCTTCACGTTTTAGCACTGCTACCAGCTCCGGCCATGCCTGGTCCTCCAGCCTGGCAGCCACTAACTCTAAGACTTCCTTAAAGTTATGGGCTACATCTCTACTCGGGTTGTAGAGCCTAGCATCGTTTTGACTCATACGAGCTTGTAAAACCATTAGTTTCCTTTCTTATTTAAAGCGTTCTGCGTTAGCACAAGTAATGCACATGTCAGGATATTCTAGATCTGAATTATCTACAAACCCTCGTTGAGTACACCTGTCGCACAACTGTATTTGATAAGACGTCTTGTGTGTAGCATAACCGCATTTGTCTTTCCCATAGGGACAATTAAAACATTCTGGATCACCCCTAAGACCTTTTACGCAAGGCGTTTGAAGCCTATCTCGCTGCTTTAAAAGTCCTTTGTTATATGCCGTTGTGGCACTAGAATGTCCAACTTCTAAAGCTATAGGGGTGTCCTTTGATTCCTTTGGGTCTATTAACAACAAACAACGAAGGCCAAAAAACTGCTGAATATCCATAAACAGCAATCTTCCCTTTTCCTCGCCTCTTTTGTTTATCCTGCGTTTGCCGAATCCAAATCCATTTTCTTTCTCGTCTCTATACTTAGCTAAGTAATGAGTTTTCTTTGAAGACCACGTTTGCATAATAATCTCAGACGTCGGGGTACCTGAGAGAATCTTAAAAGACACTTCGTGGTGAAACTTTCCTAGTTTCTTAATTACCCTGGTATCTATAATCTCCGCAGCAACCCATTCTTGAGAAGTCTGCATACGCCAAGGACCTACTGTAACTTGATGCTGCAATAGGTCTATATTTGCGGCTAGACGCCAACAAACAGTTATTAAGTCTTCTGGCCTTAATTCTTTCTTAAGTAAATCCCTAACACTTTCTAGTACAGTATTTCTTAATATACCGTCTGGTAATTGTTGGTGCAGGCTGTCTACGAAAGATTGAAACTTTTCTGCGATTAACTTGTGTCCTAAGTATTGAGTTAATCCTTTTACTATGTTGTCTCTTCTTTTGATAATCATTTTTACAGATATTGACGGCTTATCAGGCGTCAAATCTGTTGAGTTCTGCGGTAAGGTAGTCATCGTCTTCCACCATCTCATCCTCATGTAAACCGTATTCTACATATTCATTTTCAACCCAGCGTACAAACTGAAGGGGCTCTAAAATTTCCTCTTCCATGTTAGTTTCTATGAACTCATGTACGCGGTTGCCTTGTGTGTTTATGCCGGTGTCGTAGTAAACGTACTTCTTCTTGTTTTCATAGTCTGTGTAATCTAAAGACCAATCTCCAAGTTTTTGGATTTGGTTTATGATTCCAGCACCTTCTTGCACAGAACCTCCGGCATTTAGATATTCTGCAAAAGCGTTAGTAAGTATGTACATCTGCTTAAGTCTTCCTACCTGGTCATAGGTAGGCCTTAAAACTTTAGCTATAAGTTTTGTGTGAAGAACCTCTTCTTCACCAGTTCCTCGTGAACCGTGCCGCCTAAAGCCAAAGTTGACGTAGGCTGTTAATTCATTGATTACTAGGTCAGAAAAGAAACCTGTGTCAGGTTTCCACTGAGCCCAGAACTTGCTTGTGGCTTGACCTCTCATTTAAATCCCTCTACTTCAAAAACTAACCCATAATATGCCCTGTACTGTTTTTCAGACATTGCGTGGCAATTAGTGGCTAAGGTAATTATTGTTTTACTTACGTCAGGCCCTCTGCGTATTTTAAGTAACTCAGAAAAATGGATTAACGCATGCTCCATTCCCATTAAGAAAAGGCTGCTACCGTGTGAAGGCTTGTTTGGGTTATCTTCATTGTTCATTGCAGTAGTTACAGCAAAAACCGGAACAATAACACTATCGCTCGGAGCCTTGGTTAAGCTGAAATCAGAAGTAGCCGGGTCTTTTAACACGTAGTACTCGTGTTGTGGTTTTATAGCTTTAAAAGCAAAGCTAGGTTGCTGTTTTCTTTCGAGATACGATTCCACAGGAAACGTAAAATATTCAAATTCCATAACTAGTCACTTTCATTTCAAAATCTTGATGGGATAAATCGGGATTAGGGTTACCGTCATTCCAGACGTATTTTTCGTTGGCTACACCGATACCACGTCTACCTTGGCGACCACCTACATTAATATGAACTACAGGCACGCCTGTCTTTATGCCCCTACGCATACAAGACTCACAGTGACACTGCATTCCGTTTTTGAAGTCTTTTAACCTCAAACCTTGTTGGCGAATTACTTCGCCTAGTATGGAGTCACCGCCGTTGTGGTACAGAGCTTTAAAAGGATAGTCGTATTTCAAAAGAAACTTCGAGTCTGCAACCCACCAACCGCCTGTAGCAAATCTATACTTGGTTCTGTGGTTTAAGGGTTTTTTGCCATACCAAGGTTGTTTTGCTATGACCTCAAACTGCTTGTTTCTTTGCATTATCTGGTGTATCGCTCCTATCTGCTCAGCTGTTTTAGATAGGTCTCGTATAGAATCCCACCACTTGTGTGTAATTGTTTCATCTAAGTAACTGTCGTCGTCAAACCACATTACTTTCTTATCTAGCGTAGTGTGTCGGAACATCTGACGCATCAAAGGATATTTTCCTACATTCTTATTGTCTTTTTCCTGGAACACATAAGCAGGGATTTGTGCTGAGGTGTTTGCAGCCCACTGCATAACGTAAGAACGAACTTGGTCAGATACTTCATTTAAGCCAATTCGAAAATCTGACACGTGTACTGGATATTTAAGCGACTCTAAAAGCTTTTTAGCTAATAAAGGGTAATCGCCATAAATCATGGTGCAAACAGAAAACATATTTATCTCCATAGCTAAAAAAAGAGGGCGACCGTCATAGTCGCCCCCTCTTAGCTTTAATAAACAACTACTGTGACGAGCGTCGTGGTCGGCCTCTTCGGCGTTTAATACCACTTTCACTCATAATAACAGAAGCTGCATCACTTGCGTTTCCAGCACTTTCAGATTTACGAGGACGACCTTTCTTCTTAGTTGCAGTCGTATCTTCGTCAGAAATAGCCGCTTTGGCCGCTATGGCTAAAGTTGGCGAGTCATCTTGAGAAAGCTCATTGATAACCTTAAGGCTACGCTTTTGAACTTTACTTAAATGCTTTTTCGTATCCTTAATCCTTTCTGCGAGAGCATCTAACTTAGTCTGCGTGTCTTCTAAGCTACCTACGAAAACCTCATCTACGGCATCCGGAGGAATCTCCATAAATGTAGTAGTAAGTGGCTCAGTGACAGCGTCAATGAAGTTGTCCGCTTGCTGTACAGTGGTGTATAGCTTCTGCAACATGCCTGTCGCTGTCTTAGGCAACGTAGGCTTGCGACCGCCTGAACGCTTTACCTGGCTCTGCTTTTTACCTTGCAGCTCAAAAGCCAGCTCATTAGAGCTCCAAGACTGTTGCCTAACTTTGTTAAGAATGGTTAACTGCTTAGTCTCGTTACCAATCTTTTGCAACTCTTTGAAATGACTCCAGGTAATGTAATTACCATTTACCATAGGCTCTTGAACCTGTGCATTGATAAAGTCGCGGTCAAAGGAGATCGCCACATTACGCAGGTCGTACAGAGTGGTTAGCGTCATGTTTGGCTGGTTCCAGTAAACAGCCAGCTTACGAAGCTCATCTTTCTTTTGGCTATCGTTAAGGTGCTCTGCTTCTAAAACCGTGTTAATGATAGTGCCTAAGTCGTAGGGGATTAAGACACTAACCTGAACTCCAGCTTTTAACTTCTTCATGCCTTCGGTGGCAGCTTGCTGAGTGACTTCACTCATCTCTTCAAAAACCAGTTCACGTTCCTGGACAGTAAGATCTGTTTTTACAGCCATTACTTTTCCCTTCTTAAATCTAGATTTAAATTGAGTTCTTAATTTGGTCCACAAATGCTTGGTACGGTTGTACCACTAAATGTAAACCATCGTCTAACTTGTAAAGATGGCAGCTACCTTGCGGAGGAACAAAGTCCTCGTAGCTGCCGTTATGTAAAAGCAGCCCTTGGGCAAATCCCTTCCTAGGGAATACCATGCCCAAAGGCTTATTCGGGTCCGTCCGAGTACTGCTTAGCTTGTTGAGGTAACCCTCTACAAACGGTAACTTCTTAAAAGACTTGAACCACTGAGGGTGTGTAGCCTTTTGATCCCTATGAATAGGTATGCAACCTTTACGTGGGTCACAAAATAGCTCCATAGGAAAGTCTGAAACTACCTGACCAAACTCAGAAAACGTGTACTCCCCTGGCGTACCCTGGGAATACAGCTGTTTACGAGCTTGGTCGTAGTTCAATCGTTTCAAGGTCCACTCAACTCGCGTAGACTCATATTGAAGTGCAGCCTTATTTGACTGCTCAAACTTCTCAATTTTGCCTAACAGCGGGTTAAGGGGGTTCACTCGAGGATTGCCCATGCTAACCCCCTAGCCACGATATAACCGTGGATACGTTTTGCTCCATGTGATTCCAGTACCCTTGCTCAAACTGCCAAAAAAACAATTCAACTGGGTCTTGGTCTTGAAAAATATCCATATTAACCCTCCATGTGCTCATTAACGATATCGTCATACGGTCGATCCAGTTGATGACGCCGTTGAATTTGCAACGATTCTCTAATAAGGTTGCTTACTTCTACGTTGTCCTGGATAAGCCCTCCGACTTCTTGCCAAGGCAAGTACTCGTCTTTGCCCATTCCAAGTGCTGGTAAATTTGCCATGCACTCTACATCTGCGGCAGGAGACTTGACTTTGATGCCACAACCACGCTCTTTAAGCATTTCTTTTTGCTGGCCTTTCACTTCGTTTAGCAAGTGACAGATAGCCCAGTTCCAATCCCAAACAGCTACGCGGTCTACTTCCCCGGTCTCTTCATTAGTCTCGTACCAATGAAGACGACGAGTCCGTATCCTACGCCCTGTAACGCCATAAGAGTTCTTGGCGTTTTTAAGCGTAACACCAACGCCCTCAAAGGAAGCTGTCTTAATCGACCGCTTCCAGTTGTCCACACGAATTTCCATAGACTCATGGAAAGTGTAAGCCTGACCGCCTAACGTGTACTCTTGCTTAAAACCCATGTCATCTGTTTTCTCTTTCAGATGATTTACTACTAACAAACTAAAAGGCCAACCACTCAACTGCTTTTTAATAGATTGCAGGTAGTGGGTGTTCTTTAGAGCGTTAACAGGGTGAGCTCGGTTAGCATGACCTTCCTTAATGATCTTCTCTTGCAGTTCTTCAGAAGCAGCAGCCGCGAGGCTATCTACAGCAAAGCAACAAGGGATAATCTTACCAGGGCCAGGTGCTTCCTTTGTACCTATAAGGTTCTTCTGAGCATCCCTAAAGTAATGAGAAAGCATATCCTGGTATTTCTCTAAAGACTCCGCACGGTTAGCAATTAGAGGCGTGTAATCACTATCACGTATGTCTTTAGGAACAGCCATGATGTCATAGCACCAGTTGTAGTCAACTTTTAGCTCGGTATCTACATGGAATACCATGCCAGCAAGTTCGTAGAACCAGCGGAAGATTTCATAAGAAAGCGTAGATTTACCTTTGCCAGGAGGCCCGGCAATCATAACAAGACTGCTTAAAGGAAATACATCGTTATCTAGTAAGTACTCCATAGCTAACGAAGGCATTGGAATACCAATAACTAACTTTTTCATGTCCTCTTGGGTACCGAATACTTTATCTACGCCAAACTTCTCTCTAGCAGCACTAAGCATATTTGCCATCATGCTGTGTCGGGAAGAACTACTGTTAGCGGTGCTCCATTTCTTGCGTAAAGATTCTTTTCCTTTCTTAGTTAAATTACGACTGTCGTGAAGAGTACCAACTCTTTTTACCAGAACCTTATCAGTCACTTCCGGCGTTTCTTCGCTAGGGCTAGCTGCAACGCTTTTCGAAACTCGTCCTTTCCGCTTGGTTGGTTTTGATACTTCTGAACCGCTGTCGGATTCTTTATTGGTCGTGACTTTTTTTGGCCTTCCCCTTTTTTTTGCAGGGGCTTTTTCTTTTTCTTGGTCATCACTCATATTCTCTACTTCCGAGAGGTATTCATTTAGTTCATCCACATTAAAAGTCTCCATATAAAAGAAACCAGGGAGACAAACACCTGTGGCCGTTGGTGCTTGCTCCCTAGTTTCGAGTTAACTACTACGAAGAACGTTTAGATCGACGTTTTGTGCTTCGAGCTACAGCACTAGCTTTAGACATGCTTTCATTTAATTGGTCTTCGATTTCAGAGTTGTCCTCTTCGTCGTCAAACGAATCAAAGTCATCGCTTTCTGTCTCGTCGTCGTCTTCATCGTATTCGTCATCATCATCTTCATCCCAATCCTCGTCTGCTTCTATCTCTTTAGACTCAGCTTCAAAAGGGACGTCATCTTCCTCTTCGCCCTCCTCGTCACCGTCATCGTCCCAGTCTTCGTCCTCGAGTTCTGCGGCTAGCTCAGCAGCTTTCTTCGGGGCAGTTGCCTTGGATCGACGAGGTTTAGGCTTTGCAGCTGGTGCTTCTTCTTCCTCGTAATCCTCCTCCTCAACTTCTGCTGTAGGAGCAGCGACACTAACAGTGCGATTGTTAAGGATTGCGGCAACAGAGTCAAAGTTGAGATACTCTGGATTGCTCATCCAGCAGAACTCAAGCAACTCAGGCACAGGAGAGAAAGCACGAGCAAGTAGCTCACATCGCTCTTCGATGCTTGGTTCGTGAAGCAGGAAAGAATCTTTCGGATCGTCTTCCTGGTCTCTCCACAAGAACACGTGCTTGTTAAACACGTTATCTACTTGCTCTGCACTGAAACTTGCTGAGATTTTACCGTTCGGGCCCATCATGCCTTTGGCTACGGCACACTCGTAAGAAGTGATTTGTGCGTTTCCGCCTCCACCACCCCAACTCGTATCCTTAGTAATCTCAATTACATCTGGGTTGTAAATAGTAAACAGCAATCCGCCTTTTACTACACCCTTAGATTTAATGAACTTACCGCAAGGATCGCCATACACGAAAGGGCCAGCAGGATCAGCTTGCTCGTCGCCTGACCACTCAGGGTCTTCGATGTTGCACATAGTCATCATGGACTTACCAGCAGAAATTGGAAGCTCTAACACTACCAACGGGTCATCTGCTTTTTCGCCAAGAGGAATACCGTCTCGAGGATAGTCTTCACTAACGCCTTGACCATTAGCCTTAGTGTAGCTTACATGCTCACGCGTTAAATCTAGATTTGCACCGTTCTCATACAACGAGGCAACAACGAAGTAACGCTGCTTGAACGGGCCAAGCGGTGGCATTTTGCCATTTACAAGAGAGTTCCACTCAGGCTTCCAAGCACGACCACTAGAGAACTTGCCGTTTTCAAAGGCCTTATGTGCAGTCATTCTGAGCTTTACGTAAGGCAAATCCCAGAAACCTACACCCTCATACTTGTGGTCCTTATGTCGAGTGATGATATAAGAACATTGAAAGCCTTCTGAGCCATTAGCAAGCTGGTGATCGTTTCGGATACCGGCATATTGCACAGTAACAGCAGGTTCGGAGATTGACATCCCATTCAAACCTGCACGATCAACAGCCGACAAGCGACCGTTAAGTAAAGCTTCACCTGGTGCTTCCGGGTCGAGCATATTCCATACACGGAATACGGTTTTACCTTCGCTGTAGCAACGCGGCTTTTCGTGCCTAACGTTTTCCAGATCTGGGTTAACCATGAAGTCGCCACGTGCTCTGTAGTTGCGACTGTTGCTGTCTTGGTCTACGTCAAGAGTACGATTAACAATCGCGTCACGTGACCGAGCTTTTAGAGATCTTTTTTTTCTAGCCATTTTTATCAGCCTCATTCATTTGAGTTAACATTGAAAATGCCATTTCCTCAATCTCTTCGATTGGGAGCAGGCTACCATTTCGCTCACATTCAATCGTCCTAAAATGAGTTGCTGGATGCTCTCGCTCCAGGTCATTCTCATAGAAAGACTTCACTTCTTTCAGATACTTTTCATCCGCTTCAAATAGGTCTGCGGACTGGTCAGTATACACTCTTTTTTCCTTCTTGGCAATATTCTCGATTGCGAGCTTTACCGGAATATTTAAGAACAAAATTACGTCGGGTTTAGGTAACTTGAACACCTCATATTCGAGTTCTACAAAGTGCCGGACTACGTCATTTCTTTCCTCCTTTTTAGCTTTCATAGCTGAATAGCATAAATTTGACGGGACGTATCTGTCACAAAACACAAAGTCGTTTTCATGCAATAGTCTCTCTAATTCTGGCTTGGATTCAATACGGTCCAAAGCAAAAAGAGTCCCATGCATTAAAGGGTGCTCTGCGGTACTGCCAAAATCTCCATTTAGGTAACGGCCTACGACCTTACCGTAAAGAGTGTCGGAATACCTGGGAAAGCTAAGTAGCTCTACTTTGTATTCCTGTTTAAGCCTAGCAGTTAATCTTTTTGTCAGCGTGCCTTTGCCGCTGCCGTCAATTCCTTCAATTACCACAAACATCAATCAATCCTAAAATAAAGTTAGTTACTTTCTCCTTTTTGCTGCAACTACCTCAGTAACCTTCGGGGGTTTGCTGTAGTTAACAATACAACCTGTTGCACCACCTACGCCAGTAGGCAACTTAAGGTTAGAAGCTTCTTCGTAAGTTAGGGCTTCGCCCCAGTGATGCATAACATCTGCCTCAATGCCCAAAGTATATGGTCCGTCATTTGTAGGCATGCCGCCTAAGTTTGTCGGATAGATAGGCACAGAGTCCCGCATGTATTTAGGTAATACCTTCGTACACACATGCTTTACATACTTATAAGGAACCTCGAACAGGATTGCGTCATGGATTTGCAGCACGATCTTAAACATGTCATGACCTTTTGCCAACTGTCGTTGTTTGTAGTCATACAAGTAAGCAATAGCTCTACTCATCGCAGATGCAATCATACTTTGAATTGGGAAGTTCATAGCCTGCCGCTCAAACTCAGCCGCTAGACTATTGTCATTCCCTGCATCGGGAAACCTTCTAAACCTACCATAGCAGTTGCAAATAACATTATTTGTTACCTGCTGTTTCGTTTCAGGGTCCATGTAAATACCGGTAGCCCGTTCTTTACACTCCTGGAAAAAAGGTTTGAGCATAGGGTACATTGCAAAAATAGTGTCGATTACCTGTTGGGCTTCTTGCACTGTAATGTCAATACCTTGTTCCTTTGCTGCGGTAGCAATAGCTCTAGCACCACGACCATAAGCAATTCCAAATACAACAGACTTAGCTACGATTCGAATATGCTTTTTGCCAATAGACTCTAACCCAGACTTAGTGGGAGGACAATCAAGCCGGAACGCAAGTTTAGCTACGTTAGAGTGAATGTCGTAAAAGTTTGGGTCATCTTCAGCAAGCTGGTTACGTTTCGCATGATCAATCATAGATTTATCTGTAGACATCACTGCCATACCAAATAGCTCAGCACCCACGTAATCGGCTTCAAGCAGCACATGCCCAGGAGAAGCCTTCAATACGCTTCTGAGGCTGTATTTATAGCTATCCTCTAATAATCGCTTGTAATCTGGGTCTCGTTGCTTACTTATGTTTTGCAAGTTAGGTCGAGCACTAGCCCACCTACCAGTTTCTTTAGTCTGGTATATGTGAGTGCGTACTTTACCGTCTTCGCAACACATAGACGCTAACCCGTCAGCATACTGCATGTTACCATCATCGTCGCGTAAAGCTTCTTCAGTATCGTCGTCTGTCATTGGCGGACGAAGCACAGTTTTGAGTACTTGGTCCAGGAAACGGTAATCTCTTACCATGTCCACGTATTTAGACTTGTAAGCTTCAGAGGAATCTGCCGCAGCTTGACTAAGTAGCGACAAAACCTGCTTATTAGTCGAAGGTGAAGCTTCGTGAGTTTTGCCTGATTTGATAATTTCAATCCACTGTTTAGGCGGTTTGCTCGTATCACAGATAGGCATAAGGTTTAGACTTATTGCCCCCTCTGGCCTTAACTTAACAGGCTTACCTGTATCTTTGTCTAACTTCCCGTTCAGCTTGTGCCCGTAAAGAAATTCTTTAACGTGCTGAGTAGAACGGATGTTAAACTCCGGCCACGATATTTTCTCCCTTAGCCTTTGCTCTAGCCCATTACGAGCGTCACAAAAAGCATTAGTCAAAATATCTATCCTATCTTTATCTACGGTTATTCCCGTCCTATGAATTTCCAAGACAGCAGGAGTAGCAATCTGTGATTCCCAAAAAGCCTCCCTACAACAATTGCCCTCGTAGTCTTCGTCTATCAAGACATCAAACTTGTAGAACAAACGTAGAGTTACATCTGCGTCATACATACCATAAGGCAGTAGGACGTCATCTGGGCATTCACCGTAACCTCCAAGGTCCGAAGACTGGATACCCAGAGACTTACAATAATCAACCTTCCACTGGTCTAACGCAGAGTCATAGCGAGGTGCTGCCGTATAACGCATTGCTAGGGTTTCCAGCTTATAGCTAGCTGTCTCTTCCGCTGCATGACACATTAAACCAGTATCAGCACCGCCTTCAAACTTAGTGCGGTACCAGGCCGGAACATAATCCCCAACCTTAAAGCCTTCAGAAAGATAAAGCTTTGTTAGCTTTTTATTCTTAGCTTTATCTAACGGTTTAACTTCAAAGTCGTACAGCCTGCAAGCAAAGGATTTACGGATATCCATATTCAAGCCATCAACAAGCCACTCTAAGTCAGCGTTGAAGAAGTGCCCAACTACCCGCTTCCTGCGGAACCTGTGACCTCCAAACTCACCTCCATTAAAGAAAGCAGTTAGAAGGTCAATTACGTCTTCCCTGTCTTCGCCTACTAAGTTCTCTTCACCGCCTTGCTTATTAAATACGATCCCAAGAGCATGTTTAGGCTTCCAAGATAATTGAACAGTGCGAAGATAACTCCCAGAGTTTTCTGGGTGCTCTCCGTGCCATTCAGCATCTACCGCAATAACATCGTCTTCTTTATCTGGATCGACTTCAATTTCGCAAAGGGTGTCAAAAAGAGTGTCGTAGTCATAGATTGCCTTATGATCGACAACTTCACTATCACCGATCTCTACGCCGCCGACAAGCGAACAGAACCTACCTAAGCCGCGTTCTAGCTGCCGTAAAGCAGATTGGTCACGTATTACCTGTTTTGGGTGGACTATCGTCATAACCTTAGCGGTCTTCCAGTACTCCTCAGAGTCCTGGTTCGGGAACCAGCCAATGTTATAACGGTAATCTTCTACGCGACCTTCCATTGCGGTTACGCTTGCTTTGGAACCTAACAAGCCTTTAGACACGTCACTGCCGACACAAAGGATAAACTTTGGTTGGACTATCTTTAACTCTTGATGTAAGAGTGGAAAACAATCCTTAGTCCAAGACGCACGTAAATTAGTCTTCCAATTCGGAGGCATAAATTTAACCAAGTGCGTGATGTAATACTTACCGCAGTTTTTAGCTTTGAGTCTAGCCAGAGCATCTAAAAGAATTTGCCCGTCGTCTCCAGAGAAACCACGCTGAACGCCAAGCTCAAACTTCCAAGGCATCTTATTGATTATCATGACATCAGCGGGCCTAGGGCCAGACACTTCCGCGTTCAAATCCCAAAGATGACCCGGAAGAAAACTAGCAGCTTTCTCCCTATGTGGACCTATTTCTACATCTAATGAGAAACCAGGCTCACGTAAAGCTCTTTGAACTAACTCGTAGAGTTCCGGAGAAGGTACAGTTTTTCTAACCTTCTGCTTAACGCCTGGCTCTACTTCTTCAATCTCTTCTACTACCTTTGCTTCAGTGTGACCCAAAGCATGAAGGTAGCTCATGAAAGCAGAGTTAGGCGGAAAAGAAGGCAGACCTGGAGCGTCCAAAGGAAATATGGCATCCCCGGTCTGGCAGTTTTTCAACAATTTTTGATAAGCCCCTTCAGCATGAAGCGACACTTTTTGTGTGGCCCCAGCTTTGGGGTTTATGTTTGATATATGTCTTCTAACCATTTACGGGTTCCTTTTTCCTCTTACGCCACGAGAATTTCACACCAGCTTTCTTAGCCTCCTCTTTGACATAAGCTCTTACATCAGTACGAAGCATGTCTCCTGGGTCTTTACCGTCAGGTAAATTGACCCAGCAAAATCCGGATTTTAAGTCTGTGGCTAATTCTTCAATTACGGGTTTTACCTTAGCTGCTAATTTCTCCTTTACGTCTGGGTCAAATAATAAAACGCCAGAGTAATCCTTAAACTCTGACCTGATCAACTGTGTCTGAGCAGCAGACATAGATGCACCTAACGTACACACTGCTTGTGGTCCTATTCTCCACACGTCTGTGACACCTTCGGTCACTACAATAGATTTGTAGTTTTTAGCATTACCGAAGTTGTACAGTATGTTTTTACGTGGAGTACCTGGGGCAGTGTAATACTTCGGGTACTTTGCGGTTTTCCAGTCACAGTCAAATGCTGCCCTGGCCTGCCAACCAACCATCTTCCTATTATGATAAATAGGTATGATTAGCCGATTAACACATATCCTGCGTTTTGACTCAGTACACCAATGCACGTTGTAAAACTTGCCGATGACAGCTGGGTCAAAATCTCTATCTAGCAGATACCTAACAGCCTCGTGGTCGCTGGGCAGTTTATCTATGCGGATAACCTTACCAGGCCAGTTAGCTCGAATAGCATCTACGTCTACAACCTTGCCTTCTTTCACCTCTGCCTTTTTAAACTCATGCAGCTTTTGCCCTAAGACATATTCTGCAAGTTGTCCGTAAGCAGCTTGCACGCCCATGTTCAAGTCACAACCAGCATTAAAACAATGTGCTAGATGTTTCTGTGTTCTGCCAAACTCATCATCTGTACCATAACGGTGATTGATGTATAGCCGAAAACGGGTGTCGTTACAAAGCGGGCAGCACACAGCATAGTACTCACCAGAGTTAGTGATCTTTGCTTTAGGTTTGCCCGATACAAGGTCGGTGGTGAGAGTCCTTTGCTGCTTCTCTCCTGCGTTCTTTACTCTTAAATGACCAAAAGTGGCTTCGAGTCTACGATACAGCGTTCTGTTAAGAGCTTTTTGTTTTTCATTACTCATCATCTCCCTCGTTATTCAGTAAAAGATCTTGAGCAGTTGTAGTGTTATCATATAAGTCACCGTAATCAGCCAAGCCTTCGGAAGCTAAACCAACGGTGGATGCAGTTTCTTTATCTACAATCTGCCCTTTGTTATCTACATGGTAATTATCAGGTGAATACACATTGTTAAATTCGCCTTCAACTTTGATGATTGAAGGTGGTTGTGGTTTTGCCCTACGTCGCTTTGTACAGTGAATTTGACCTAACTGGTCTAAGTTCAAGTTACCGACAACAAAAGCAAAATTCAAACTTTCACCAAAACTCTTAGACCCCTTAGCATCAGTGTGATGCATTGGCTTTGTAGGGTTAAGAATTGCATTTGCTGCACCGCTAAGCTGGTGGAGCACCCAGGTATGGCAATCAAAGTCAACGCTAACAAACCTGACTATATCGCCCACCTGCTTCTGGTAAAGCTTGTGGTCTTCTTCTCTACGGTCACCTAGTGTGTCGTCACGATCTACTAGTAAACCAAAGTAATCAATAATTACATTCTTTACGTAGTAGTTCTCTCCGCGATTCCTAAGCTCTAAAGCAATACGGCTAGCAATCTCTTTAACTCCGCGTGTGCCTGCATAAGGCCACTTAGGGTCTGAACCTGTAAAATCCAAACACACCGTGTGATTGTTCAGGTAAGGGATAACTTGCTCTACACGCTTTCGCTCCGGCATAAAAACACCGTCGCTAATTTCACGTGAAAATTTCTTTTTCTCGTAGGGAAGTGGGGCTTCAGGGTCATCACTCAAAGCATCTAGGCCGTCATAACCCATACGCTCTAAGCTTTCTCTATGCACGCCAGAAGCATACATAAGGGCCCTATGCCTAATCTCGTTAGATAAGGGTGCCTCGTAAGTCACTAAGAACGATAACCCTATCTTGTCTGTTTCAGAGTCAAACTCTTCCCTGAGTGTTTCCGCATAAGCTTGCTCCGCAGCTAAGCACCAAAGCATAACTGCTAGGGTAGTCTTACAAGTACCGTAAGGTGCCATAAGACCATAAGCTTCTTTAGCCTTCGCTCCCCCAGACATGTACTTATCAAAGAACTCTAGCCCCGTAGTATGTATGAACTCAGGATCTTTCTTATCCCACTCTGGGTCAAAAGTTAATTGTGGGCCTTTACTGTACTCTGACTTAGCTAGTATCTCAGCTTGCTCTGCTGAGTTCTGGAAGAAGGAAGACAAGTTTTCTATTGATGGGATGTTATCTAATTCAAAAGATACATCTTCTCTAAGCTTCTCAAGGAGAACACGCTTCCCAGCTTTAAATGCAAACTCCTCCATCTCTTTTGAGGAAGGAGGAGCTTCGCCGTAGTAATCGGGGTCGTATGCTTGGTTTAAGAAGTCTTCTAATTCTGCCTGAGCAGGATCAGATATTATCTCATTGTCTTCTTCGTAATACGTCTCTATTGCCGCATAGACTTCTGCTTCTGTAGGCAGCCTGTTGTTTTTAACTCGATGATCTAGAACAACGCGGTAGAGAAGTTGAAAGTGTTCCGCACTAAAATGCGGTACTGTCAAATTACCTTCAAAGTTTTCAAAAACTGTTTCATTTTGAATTAACACGGCCATGAATAGCCGCAGGTGAGGCATTGACAGCTTTTTGAACTGCCGAGTTTCCATCGTATGAAATCCTTTGCAAAATTACGTCTCTATCGCTCCATCGCTGAATCGAGCAATCTGCACGCCGCTACACGAAAATTACTTGGAATAACGCTTCCCCAGACTTCGTCATATTTGTCTGGGTACAGCATGTAATCCATTGCCGCCAATAACTCGTACTCCTTCGCCAGGTTTAAAAGTTTCTTTGAGTGCTTATCGCCTTCGCACTTTTTTGCCGTCTCTTTCGCCAAACAGTACTTGTACAGAGGAGACAAGCCAGTTTTTGAGTCGAGTATGGCGTAGTATACCGACAAACTGACAGGGTATCCAGCCCCCTTGTTGTAAGTTCTGATAGAAGCTTCAGCTCTTTGACTCTCTGCTACGAATTGTTGTCGCAATTCAAGCATGCAGTCTTGGATAAAGCTTGCAACAAGCTCACGCATGTTAGAACTAGCAAGCTGCCCGACAGTCGGTATAGCTATTGAACTGCCGCGTAACACTTTAAAAAGCATACGGACATAAGCAGAAGGCTCTAGACTAATCTTACCTTCTAGTTTCTTAAACTCTTTTATCCAAGCGTTCTCTTTTTGTTTTTCCTCTGGCGTATCCCATTTAGATATACCGTCGAGTGAGGGAGATGGATTGTATTCAGCTTCCTTACCGGACCTGAACTTTTCTAACATCCTTCTTTCAAAAACATAAGTTGATTTAAACTTAGAGACGTTACTTGGCATACCAGGCGAAGAATAAAAACCTGCCGCAACAGGCTTTGCAGTAGCCTTCGGGGCTGGTTGTTTACTAAATCGTCTTACCATTTATTCGTACCCTAGCTTTTTCTTAAGCGGTGAAGTATCGGGAAAATCTTGATCCCACCTCATTTGCTTATAGTTAGTTGCTCGCTTGCTCGCTCTCCTAGCTAACCTAGCGTCAAACTGATCTAAGTAATCATGTACCACGCCGTATTCTTTGCCGTCATGAATACGACTAACACGTCCTGGTATCTGTACGTCATTAATTGAACTGCTACTGCCTTCAGCACGCATAAGTACTTGTAACTTATTAAAAGAAACACCTACGTTCCAAATACTAGTAACAATAGCTTTTTTAAGTTTCCCAGACTCAAAGTCTTTAGTTCTTTTTTGTCTAAGGTCCATATCTACGATAGGTTCGCTCGGTTTTATACAGCCCTGCTTAACAAACTTTTGTTTGTCGCGTTCAAGTATGCCGTTTTCACGGTACACCAAAGTAAACTCAGGTAAGTGCTTTTTCAGGTTCATAGCATGCTCAATTGTCTCTACGACAATAAGCACTTGAGTATCTTTGTCATAAGACCTGGCATCTTCCGCAATAATTGCATTCCTGTAATCATTACGCCAAATCCCATGCCGCTTTAAGCCAACACTATCTCCGGAGTCTACCCTACTAGCAGGATTAACATCTAGGTTTACAGAAGACCATTTACAACGAATAGGTACAACTAAATTAGCTGCTTCAGCCTCAGAATAGCTGACTTTGTAAATGATTGGGCCAAACACACCATGCATCCTATGGTCCTTGCCGTCGTAACGCATGTTGTGAGAAGCAGATAATCCAAAGTTCCTAGATTTTTGCCAACGAACTAATTGAGCAGCAGCACTATCCGCAGCGAGCTCGTGACACTCGTCTCCAAAAACAATGTCAGCGTCGGCTTCTGCCTTGTGCAAAGAACGAGCAGACCAACACATAACCCGCTTGTTTCGTATGTTCTTGCCTGTGCAGACAATACCTACGTCACCTACCATGTGCTGCAACTCAGGATAAATCCTTTCGCGTAACACAGAAAGCTTTGTAGTGATTACATCAATGCGTGCTTTAGGCAGTAAAGCTGCAATAATGCCAATCATAAATGATTTACCAAACCCAGTAGGGCAATCAATACGACCGCAGCGGTTGGTCAAAACCTTTTTAACAAACTCTGGTTGACCTTCTCGTAAGTCGTATTGAGAAATATTCTTCCAATGCGGCTTAAAGGTCTCACCAGGATCTGGGCTAAAATCCTTAAACTTGACTTCATAGCCTGAGCGTTTAAGAGTGTCACGAATAAGTTTCCAAAATCCAAACATCGTGGCAATACGTTCTTTATAGTCAATTTCTAATAACGTGTGCTCTACTTGCTCAAATTGGCCCAACCCTTGCATCTTTCTTTCTCGTAATGCTTCTGCCCGGTGTGTCACTTTTTCAGTAAAAGACAAAACAGGTTTAAGCAAATTAAAAATTTCATCGTTGGTCGGATTGACCACCATCATATTTCCATGTTTTTGCAGTACAACAGTTTTCTTTTTTTGCATGGTTGCCTCATTGCTTTCAGTTGTTTTCATCGCTATAATCTGCGTGTGAATGCAAATTACGCCGCATTCCGCTACACCCAAACACCATCTAAGTTCGCCACTTAGATGGTGTTTTCTTTATCCGCATCAATATGCGGAGGAAGGATGACTCGACGAGGTCGAATGCTTACGACTTCATACTGCCCGTAAGTTCCTGGCTGCCAAGGCGACAAACCTTTGTACTTACCCGCAATCTGAAGCAAAGTCCAGAAATCTTCGTCGTCTATATCGTGCGGAACTACACAATTAATACTTATAGATTGACCCCTAGTTAGAGACTCGTGGGTAGACCAACGATCTCTTCCTTTCGGTGTCTTTTTGTAATAGCAACGAGCCAAGCACTTCTCTTTAAGCTCGCCATCAATTTCAATGTCCCAGAAAATCTTTTTAACTGTCTCGTAGTGTCTTCCCATCATTTCTGCGGCTAACTTCATATTAGCCTGATGCCACGTAGCTAAGAAAAGAATCTTTCCAGAAGGCCCTGGGCTTCTTTGAAACTTAAACCTACCTGTCTTAGGATCTTTTTCGTTACCTAAGCTGGCATTAGTAAAACGAATACGTACAGATAACTCTCTCATCTCGGACTACCAAATTTATTTTTGTAATCTTGTATTTGTTTGGGATTGTTAAAAAACTTATGCGGGTCAAAGTAACCTGGCATTCCAAGTTCAACTAACCAATTTCTTACTATGAATTGCAAAGCTTTTTTACACATAAACAAAAGTTTAGCGTCTTCGTTGCCAATGTCTTTTGCCTCATCCTTTAAAAAACTACTGTCAGCTAGACTGTTAACAAAGTTTAGCAAAACTAAAGGCCTTTTAATTCTATCTGGGTTTTTAGGAAATAGTTTATCATCTTTTAAAGCTTTAAGCAGTCGATTTGATTTTAAACCAAAATAAGACTCAATTTTAGAAAGCTTAAACGGCTTTTCTAGGTTTATAAACCAACGAGGATCTACGATTTCACTGATAACCTCAACAGCGGTCAAGCTAGAATCAGCATCCATGAATTCAAAATACTTACGTAAACAATGTTGATTAAAAATCAAACTAACTACGTCACTAAAATGCTCTTCCTTAAAAAACCGAAGCAGCAAGTAAGTGTTAAAAACTTTACCAGATACACCATGCCAACGATGAACTAAATTGTCATGAACGTTTAAAGACGTCATGCATATTAAAACATCCTCGGTCGATAAATCCTGATAGTGCTTACAAATAGCAGGAGAACCAACTAATAAAGTACCTTCAGCGTCTGTTTGCTGCAAACAAGGGAATACGCTAGTAATTAAATCGTAGTTGTCCGGAACACCCAAAACACGATAATTCGCAGCAAGGAGTTTAGCAGGGAGAACTTCACCTAAAAAAGTAGGCGGTTCTCCCTGCTGTACAGTCCATATTCCTTTGTTACTGTCTGCGTGCAAACACACAGTAGGGTACGTAGGTTGCTTTCTATGCTTCACTATTAACCTTTGTTAATCTCTATTAGCTGGTCAAACACACCTCCAAGTTCTTGAACGTGCGTAATAACAACTAACTGCCTCTCTCCGTGGACTTTCGTAGCAAGTTGCTGCAAGGCGTTGTGTAGATATTCTACGTTATCTGCGTCCAAACCACTACTAGGTTCGTCTAAGAACATCATACCTACATCTCTACCAAACACGCGGTCAAGTGCAGCTCTAAAAGCGATAGCTAGAACTACTTTTTGACCGCCGCTTAATTGGCTTGCCTTAACAGGCGGCTTACCAGGAAAGAAAACCTTAAAGGTTAAATCGTCATCAGCCTGAACATAAAACGGGTTGTTAAACAGCTCTAAATTCTCATTGATGTCGTGAACTAAAAGTTCTAGATTTGCTTGAGAAACAGACTTTGGAAGACTATTCCAGTGAAACACGTCCGCAGTTGTCTTTACCACTTCAGTTAAATTCTGGATTTTAGACTCCTTGTCTATCCGCTCACGCAAAGACTCCAAGACTTTTTTTGCACGTTTCCAGCTCTTCTTTGCTTCTTTCCAAGAACCTAGGCATTTGTGGTACTCGGTTAAGTTAGCTTCTTCCGCATCTAACGCATCTTGAGCTTCTTTTAGCTCTGCGTCGCTAGGAATGCTAATTTCAGCTCCGCTGTGGCTTTCTAGCTTAGCTTTAAGAATTTCGTCTTCCCTCAAATCACTATCCATTTGAGTTTGAAGCACTGAAATGTCACCATCTACGCCATCCAGCTCAGAAACTAGGCGGTCGTACTCAAGCAAGAAACTGTGAAGAGTATCTTGATCAATAGACTGCCAACCCTCAGACCAATCCTCGTTCCTATGGTTAATAGTTACTTCGGTGCGGTCAGCAATTCGTGAGGCGGCGTTCCTCTCCTCAGCAATGGTAGCAACTCGACGAGCTAAAGCCTCACCGTTATCAATGTCCAGCTGCATCAGCTGTAAACCTTCTTCAGCAGATTCCTTTTTTACCTCAATAGAATCAAAGTAAGTCTCTGAAACTGGTTGGTTGCACGTAGGGCAAGTAGTAGAACTTCCTGGTCTACCCATATCCAGTATTGCTGAGTAGTTTTCTATTTCAGAAATAAAGCTAGCTTTAACCGCTTTAGGGTGAGACAAGTCAGGAACAGATATAGCTTTAATAGCCTGGTTACACTCTTCTACTTTTTGCTTAGCTTCTTCAAACTCTTTAGCCATATCCTGGCAAGAAACGAAATAAGGAAAAAGAGTGCCTAAACTGCTTTCATTTACTATCTCAAGATAAACTGAAAAGTCTTCTCGCGTAGCAATGTGGTTATCAATTTGACCTTCTATTTCTTTTTTATGTTTCTTCAGCGTAGCTAACTCTTTACGAGTGGCCCGAATAGTCGAAGCTAAAGCTTTCCTTTGCGTGTTAGTTGCTTCAACAAAGGCTTCTGAATGTCGGCCCAGAGCCCAGTCCTTCAAAACGCGTTGAAAACGTTTCTTTTCGTCAGAACCTAACAAATTCTTTTGGTAACCCTGACCTAAGCTTTTGTACTCATCCATACTAGCTCTAAAGTCTTTAACCTGATCTTCCAGCTCCAAGCTGTTGTCAATAACTTGAGTTTTGCTGGTGTTTGCTACGAACGTGTTGCAAGCTTTCTGTATCTCTGTGGCTATCTCTGTGCCACACAAATACTGGAAAGTCTTTGCCCTTTCGCTAGCAGTCTGCGACAAGAATTGAAACATCTCCCACTGAGCTACAAAAACATATTTATCAATAACAAGCTTTGAAATGCCTAGCTCTGATTCGATTGCTAGATTAACGTCGCTTGCTTTTGTAAACGTTTTTGCTCCACTTTCTAGCCAGTCACCGTTTTCTTTGTGTTTGCGGTAAATAAGCTTGTTAGTGTTGGGGCGTAAAGAACGAGTAAGTTCAAACTGCTGATTGCGGTGTTCGCCTACCAGCTTGATATAGCTTTTCTCTTTTTCTCCTATGGTGTTAGAAATGATGTCTGCTTTTGCAGCACCAAAACGAGAAAAGTCGTTAGTAAGTGCTGCATAAATAGAATTAACAAGTGTAGATTTACCAGCTCCATTGGCTCCAAGGATACCAATAAGACCGGATTTAAAATCTACGGTCAGATCCCTATGGGGACCAATGTTTTTAAGTATTACTTTATCAATCTTCATTTATTTGTTCCTTTACCCATGAAGCTAAAACTTCTTCTGGCTCACCTGTGCCTAATAACTTCACAGCAAGCTTGTATGCGTCGGGCGTAGAATTGGCGTTTAAGTATTCGTCTAAACAATTAACCATGCTTACACGGTCAGACGCTTCCGTGTGGTTCCTAAGTTTAAACTCATCCGTCTCTTCTTTGTCTTCAGAAACTACCTTGTAGAACAAGTGGCAGTCTGTTCCAAACAAGTGTGCAACATCCGCAGCTACTTCGGGTTTTGCTTTATCGTAAGTCAACCTAAATATGGGTTTTCTAATGTCTAAAGGCAAATCGTTTTCGACTGCGTATTCGTCGCAAATGCACAAGTGGCCTTCAATCATCGGCGTAACTTGGTGTATGTCCTTTTTAGTTGCGTCTACTTCAAACAACCTACGAGTTTTTAAAGGAACTGCTTGAGCCTGGAATTCAAAATCATCTCCATCTAAAAACAACTCGAGTAAGTAAAACGACTTATCTACAGGCTCAGCAATAGATCGTAAGTGAGTACTGCCTGGGCTAATTACAGTTAAACCGGCATACTCTTGGCAAATAGCCTCGTGGTAATCGCCTGTTATTAAAATAGACGCTTGAGTTACGTCAGCAAACTTAGCTTGCGGCTTACACTCTACACCCATAAAGTCTTCCCAAACTTGATGACATACTAATATGTCCGCAGACCCAGCATTAGCTGCCTCTAAATTAGCTTGACAGTTTTCTTTGTCTTTAAAGTCAAAACCTTCTAAGAAAACACCAGGTAAAAATTCATCTTTAAAAGAAGGAGATTCTACCCACTGAACTAAAGGATTATGGTTAGCAAGACACCAAGGATTATCTTGCATCTCGTGCTGTCCTTGATTAAAGATTATAGGTATATTCTTAGCTGTAATGCGGCTAAGCCCTTGCAAAAGCCTGGTCACAGACTCAGAACTATTTTTACGTTTGTCAAGTAAGTCACCTGCTAAAATAACAGCATCAACTTTATGCTCAGAAGCCGCATCTTGAATTTGCATCCAGGAGTAAAAACTATCGCCTTCAATAGGTCTGTGTTTCCATATTCTTTCTGACAAGTGTAAATCACTAGTCACTAAAATTTTGTAAGTTTCCATTTCTTCTCCTAAAGGAACTGCTATGTCCCGTGTAAAAAACATTTCAATGCCTATTTGCGAACTGTGCGACCGGCTGACTATTGCCCAGCTTAAACTAGACAGACTACCAGACGATGAAATAGACAAAGTCGGATTACAAAAACAAATAGAGTATTACGAATCCGGCATTGATGAAAAAAATAAAGAGCTGCTTACCCAGTTATTGAAACTGCATAAGGTTAATGGCCTTATGTGGGATGCAGAATACGCAATACGAAAAGGATTAGACGCCGACCTAGGCCTAGAAGAAATAGGCCGACGTGCTATCCATATTCGAGATCTAAACAGAGACCGCGTAGCTATTAAAAATGAAATAACGGTCCTGGCAGATCAACCAGAGTTCCAAGACTGCAAAATGAACCATGCAAGCTCATGACAAGCATAGACCCAATCTTCACGGACGAAGAGTTAGATGCAGAAATAGCAGAACTCTGGCCTATTGAGTTTCTGTGCGTTGGCTTAAAAAACGTATTTAAACGTATCAAGGTCTTCTTCATAAAGCTTACTAACAACTAGTTTAGATTTAGCATTGAAGTAACTTTGATAAAGTTTACGTTTAGATTTTCTTTCGTGTGGCAAAACAATGTCACCTAAAGAAAGCTTGTCACAGACTATCTGGAAGTCGCTCTGTAGGCTTTCATACCGACCTATAAAGTCAATACGTACTTTGCCGTTAGCCTCGTAAATAAAATCAACTTGCGGGACGAGGTGGTTCCACCACTTGCCGTAACCGTTTGTCGATTCAACTACAGCTTGCACTTTATTTAAAAACTTAGGCATGCTTGAGTAATTCCGGTGATGGAATTCAGAAACAAGCCTATCCCAAGGATTACGAACAAAGGCAAACTTAAAGCAAGAATTAAACTGCTCAGGGGTAACTAATCCACGGCCTACTAATTGCGTAGGCGTTAAATGCTGATAGCATTCTTCGCCTGGCAAACTTCCGAACAAAACACGCTTAGCATAAGATTTGTCTAGAACTTTAGATCGGTTTAATCCAATAGCAGTTGATATGCTGCTGCCTGCTGTTTTAGGTATATGCACAAAAAGAAAAGATAAATCTAAGTTTATCACGCTTCTTCGCTGTCCTCCCAGTATTCTGGCTGCGTCCACTTAAACGGGTAACCGTGTCTAGCTACGTTTTGCTTCCGGGCTTCCTGCATCAAACTAAGCGTTTCCCAGCCTTCACGCATGAAGTAGTCATACTTAGTTTTATTGTTGACGTCTGTGGGATTTCGCATATCGGGATGCAAAGTAAACCACACCTCATACAAATGCCTAGCTAAAGCTAAGCGTTGCGGGTTCTTCTCAAGGCCCGCCAGGGTAATCGTCTGCTGCTCTAACATTTAATTCTCCAGTATCACGAGAGTGTCCATTTTTAATCATGTGTTCCTTAACAGATATGGGCTCAGCTGAGTCTGCCCAGTAAACAAAGGCTTCGCCCAGCACACGCCCATAACTGTCTCGGCTTCTTTCAGGTAACATTTTAATAGAAACTGAGCCAGAGTCTAGTAAGGCTTTAAGAGCTTCAGTAGCTTCTTTTCCTTTAATAACCTCTTCGTCAGTTACGTTTACGCTTCTTCTACGCTTGGAAGCTTCCCAGGCGTCATAACCAGCTAAGCGAATGCTTTGCTTCTGCACAACAATGTCTAACGGTAGTTGAATGTCAGCCTCTACCGTGTCTCCGTCAATGACTCTGATATTGCTAAGCACTAATTCTGGTGCAGTAACAAGTACAAACTCCTGACTTCCTACAGGTTCGTCATAGTCAGTATCTTTGATGAGTTGGACTGAGCTAAAAAAAGCTGTAACAACGCCAATAATGACAATCATCATCAGCCCCTTCTTTTTACCGTTAGTCATTGTCTTCCTCGCTTATAGGTTTTTCGTTTGTTAGAAACGGATTGTTATCTTTTTCTTGGCCGGAAAATATTTGGTTTTCAATTAAATAGCCAGCCACGTATTTTAAAACAACGAACAAAGCTATTACTAGAAGAGTAATGCCTGCGTTAACAATAAAAACTTTAGAAGTAGATAACGAACCCATGACTAATCCTTTTTGTTAATCTCAGCAATAAAAGCCGGATAACCTCTAAATGCGACATAAAGCAAAATTACTAAAGCTGCCTGCATTTTAAACTCCTTGTAGTTTATGTTGTTTTATTTTATCGAGTAACTCAGATTCAGTTGCGTAGAAACCGCCAGTCTTGATTGATATTTCAGCATCTTTAAACTCTGGCTTAGTGTCAAACAGCGTACCAAGAGTTTCAAGCAAAAGGGCTTCACAGTGGTCGCTGTGCAGGATAACCCCACAGCTGTCGAACTCTTCTTCCGTAGTCTCATACCAATTGACGTCAGGTGTGTGACACTTGTCACAACAACCTTCGACGTTTTCTTCGTATTCAAGCTCCACACGAAACCACCAACAGTCTCCCTGGCACCAAGCATTATAGTCATTAAGCATTAGACGCAAAAAGTCTGTAGGGTGCTTCTGATTTGTAATGTCTGTACCCTGGTAACTCTTAAGTGTCTCGCTGTCCATCGAGATAATGCCAGCCTTTTCAGTAGTGTCCCAGCGGCACTGATAGCCTTCGCCCATAAGAGACCAATGCTCTGAGCCGTGCTTGTAACAAGAAAGCCACCACCAAGATTCTCCATTTTGCTCGATGTCAAAAGTAGTCCACTCGTAGTTCTTGTTTTGCTGGTATTGAATATCGCCTTCATCAGTAACCATAACTTGCGAAGGGCGGTCAAAACGGTAAAAGTTAACACCGGAATCTTCGAAAGGGCTTTCTACTAGCTCGTCGTGATCTATTTTGATTTTAATTTTCGGGTTTTTCATAACTTAACACTCCACGGTTGCACCGTCGTTAGTAGATACAGTGATAGGAGAAACGGTTTCTATCCAGGCACGAGCACCACAACTTAGTGGGTTGTCGGGATAGATAAGTACAGATGGGCCATGAATCTCTACATGATGTCCGTAATGATTTTCAGTACCAACTTTGCAAGTAAAAATAGGCCTATCCTTTTCATCTTTCATGTTATCTCTGAGGTTATGTTGATTTACATGTATTCGCTTTACGCCTCTTTGTCCTTTAAAATTTTTCATGTTTAGTTCTCGTCATCTTCAGGTGGGTGAAATAAAGCATCAAAGTCAATGTCGATATCTTCTTCATCGTCTTCAACCTTTTTAGTGTCTTCTAGCATGCGTTTAAGTGCTTTCTTAGCTTTCTTACGAACGCTTTGCATAAACTCCTGCTCACGTGCTTCTCGCTTCTCTCGATCTAAAAAAGCGATAGACAACAAAACAGCAGCCATCTTTACAATGTTAATACGACTAAAAATAGCAGCGTCAGATTGCCAGAGATCCTTAGTCTCGTAGTTACGCACAATCTCGTCGTACTTTTCTCGTATTGTTCTAAGTGCTTGCCAGGACATATACATGTCAGGCACAGCTAGGTTTAAAAACCTTTCTGGGTTTTCTTCTGGGTAAGGTCCTAGTGTTCCGTTACCAATAAATTCGTCTTCTGCGTAGCCAAGCCTAGAGGCTTCCATGTTAGCCCACTCGAGGTGAGTTAACGTCCAGTCGTATAGTTCAGTCAAGTCGTAATAAACTTGTGTTGGACTTGCGGAAACTCTAGGAAACGGCGGCGAGTAAATGTTGATTTCTTCGCTCATATATGTCTCCTTAAAAAGGGCGTTCAGTTACAGCTTGCTTATAAGCAGCTTTAAACGTTTTGTTAAACTTAGTCTCAGCAGCTTCCATTTTTTGCTGTGCAACTAAATCGTCGTTAGAAATAATCTCCATGCGACTAACAATGCGTTGTGCTACTTTTTGAAGGTCAGCCATCTGCATAAAATAAGTTTTTTCCTCACCGTAGCTGCAATGCTCGTGAGCGTGTTCGACTAAAACTTTATAACTCATGTTGCAAAAGTACTCTGCTGCTTGAGCTAAAGTCCTAAGTTCGTTCTTCTTTGCCATTTGTTGCTTCTTCAGGGTTAGGGGTAACTCTTCCAGACACACGAATAAGGTTTCTATGCTTAAAGCCCGTACGGAGCTGCATAAACTCTGGAAGACAAGTTTCTTCTAATAACTGAGACCAAGGTACTTTGAAATAAGTACCTAGGGTTTTCATTAGCAAGTCTCTGTCTTTCGCGTCGATAGATTCGACAGCAAGACCTGCTTTTGCATATCTGACTGCAATAGATTCAGCCATTTCTTTATCCATCTGAACTAACTGAAAACCAATGTGCCGTACTGTTAAATTAATATCATAAGCAGGCACAACGGTTTGAATGGTTAAACCAGCTTTTGCCCAATAATGCGGTCCTCGATCTCCTCGAAAGAACGGTAATGGGATCTGACCAGAGCTGCCTGGTATGTTTGCCGGAATAGGGACAGACTTAGCCCGCCAACAAAGAAGATGGTTTAAATTCTGGATTTTAGCCTGTTCTTTAATTTGCTTGTAAACGTCTACAGCTTTACGCACAAGACACCACGGACATCCCAAAGAGTTTCGGCAAAACAAAGTAAACGGTTTTGCTTCAAATCCTGTGGGGTAGCAGTTAGCAGCGTAAATCAGTTTTCTAGCGTTTTCGGGCTCTAGCCGAATCATTCGCAAGATTTGGCCGCGATACGCCCACTGAAAAGAACACATCTTAGCTAAAGGCGTGGAGGCCCAACCGTTGGGATTCCAATCTTTTAGCACCGCCTCCTCTGTAATTACCCGGTAAGGATGTTTTCTGGGTAAATAAGTAAAGGTGTGCTTAATAATGCTTGATTTTGACACACTTTGTTTCTCCTTTATGTATGAAGCATAGAAAGAAGTCTACCGCTGGTAAGTTCTTTCTATATTAATAAATTAATACCTATAGGGCGATTTAGAGCCCTGTATTTGGATGTTTTAAAGATATAGACGAGTACCAGTTAGTTTCTTCCGTTCTTGGTAATCTTCTTCTATACTACATACCAAAATTTTGTTTTAGAATCAAATAGAAAAGGAGCTGCTTTAAACTAGGTGAGGCGTTATGAGGCCTCTAGCTGTCCAAGGTCTTTCATCTTGGCAAGTTGGCAAGCTACGAGTTTAAAACGCACCCCTATTCTATTCGCGTGTAGTACATACATAGTATGTATAGAAAGTTCTTACCATTGGTACGAATCTTCTATACTAGTACGTTGCTACTTTTGATGCAGTTTATTAGGCAGTTTTAGGTCATCTAAAAGCCTTCTGCATTTTTTGATAGTGACTTCGCCTAGATTAGCGATAGCCTCTAGCCTGCTGACAGGCTGTATACACAGGTCTCCGACAGTCAGTATGCCGTTGTCCTCTAAAGTGTTTACAATCCGCACAGGGAGCCCTGTGTCCGCGAGAGACGCATCTAGCCATTGCTTTCTACGTTCTTCTTCTTTCTCTCCGTCAGACAGGAACATAAGCCATTCCGGGTCTTCCGGCTTTCTTCGTTTACGTTTCCCAGGGCCACCGTGAATCTCCATCCTGTTATTCTCCTCGGATCAGTTCATTTATTAAGCTTGAAGTTGTGTCCTCACTTTCGTTCACTTCTTCTCGCTCTACGTTTTCAGGCCCAAAAGTCTTTTTTGGTTGTTCGCCTGTACGTAACCTCTCGGCTAGTTTTTCGTTATTAACTTTGCGGTCTATGTTAGTGTGCCCGCAGCGTCTGCAAACTTCTATTTTGAAATAGTGTTTTGCTCGGCACCTTTGGCACACCCAACTATAAGCATACCAGTTTGGCATAGTTAATCCTTATCGGGCTCAAATATTCTTTTGCCCTGCTGAATTATTTTGGCATATTCCTTAACTCTTTCTGCTCTCCATGCTTTTATCTGCATGCGTTTCTTACGTTTTGACGTTTCCGACTCTACGTAAACACATTTAGAAGCTTTCATTATCATCGTCATCACGCTCGCTCTTCCTTGCACCTTCTAATGAAATAATGTGAGTAGGGTCTTCCTGGTTTATATCACCCCAGACAATTACCCTAAGCTCACCGTCCCATGCTTCAATCATTACTGGGGCAGTAATACCTGTTCCCAGTTTGCACTCGTCGTCGATGTTGCAATTATTATAGCCTTCAGCTTCTATGCTAATTGAACTGCCATCTATTACGGTTACTAGTTTCCGGGACGTTCCGTCATCTCCGGTAATCTTATGATGTAAAGCAAATAAGTTAGGCCTATCCATTAAAACCCTCCAAACACGTCTAGCATGTTTTCAACCATTTCAATGTCACTGTCTGACGCTTTAAAGAATTCTTTCAACGCTTCAGCAAACTGCTTAAATTCTTTAGTACGTGGCTTAATACCGCCATCAATAAGCTCTGAAGCTATTTCTGCAAGGTTACAGTTCCAGTTCCAGGCTTCGCACCTTTCTTCCCAATGCTCTTTAGAAGCAAATTCAAAGGGTGATTTATATTTGGGTTCGCTCATTTTGTTTCCTATTCGTAGTAAGTTACTGACTTTACAAGCCTTCGACATTCTGGCCTGCTGTCGGGTCTATCAAGTGTGAAGTTATGTTTAACGTCCTTACCGTCTAGCGAGTCTACTTTGTAAACTTTGTAGCTTTCGTGCATCCCGCTATGCTCCAAGAATTGCCACATAACTACGGGGCTGCCAAACGAAATAGTTAAAGAACACTTATCTTCGCTTATGTCTTTACCCGCCACAGAAAAAGAATCTTCTGATAGTAACTTACAGTTACTCATTAGTTCTTCTAGCATTTCTTTTTGATTTAGTGGATCGTCTCCGTCACTAATTCCCATTTGTTAGTTCCTTATGTTTGGATTTTTGAGGCCAAAATAATACTGGAATTACTTGTGGTCCGTGTATAGCAGCGAAGATACCTTCTGAACAAAAGCTAAAATCGCCATAATAAACGCCATCGTAATAAAACATATCGTCATGCATGAACTCATTAAGAAATTCCCAGTCTTCTTGACCTGTAAATTTAATTCTTAGGTTGCCGCCATAAGTGACGGTTACGCCTTCCACTAAAAGCACAGGTCCAATTGTACCCCAGTCATCCATGTCCTGATTCGGGTCTTTTCGACCATGGTAAAGCTCCATTAATATTGAGTTACTCATATTTGCATTTCCGGTTGGTGTAATACGTAATACCTTTCTGTGCCATGCATGCGTTTCCAATTGTTACGGTGTCCATAGATATGTTTAACCTGATCGTTTAGCCGGTTGTCCCATAAATCTAGAATTAAAGAGGTCATAATGAACTCTACGCCGTAAGCCCATGGATCTATGATGTACCGGTCTTGATACACTGCAAAGTCATGGCCGTCTGCAATACATTGCTTTTGAAATACGGTTCCTGGATTATCTTTAGCGTAGAAACCATATATTTTTATGTCTTTTGGGTACCTATTAAATAGCTCTAGTGCGTAGCCTGTACAGCAAACACCACTAAAGTTAGGTGGGGTTCTAAAGTAACTACAACCCTCTTTGTCGATGTCAATGTTCCAGAAGTTGTCCCAGTCTTCGGGGTCTAAAGGCCACGGGCCAACTAGCTGATCTATCTCAGCCAGGGCTTCCGGAAGTTTCGTACTCATGTGCTACCTCTCTTATTTTTTCTCTAGGCATGTCTTTCTTTGACCAGCAAAGTTGACAATGACTACAGGTGGTTTTTGTTATGCCATTTTCAGGTGGGCAAACTAATGCTCCGTTTACCCATTTTATTTGCGTCTTAGTCTTTTCCCTAAACACCAGGTCTACCCAGTATTTAGGTACGTCTTGGTCATTTACCATCAAGTAAGCTCTGCGTATGCCTTTGATACGTGGAGGTGCTCCTGTTTCTTTGTCGCAGCTCCACCACAAAGTAAAGTTAGGCATTCGGGATAGTTGAATTAGAGCGGGATAGATTTCTGGGTTACGCCAACTTCGTGTGTAAGCGTAAAACTCAATGCGACGATTGCGTTTTGCAATCTCTATCCATTTCTCTACATACTCCTTAGAGTAGAACTCTCCGCTTGCGTGAACTCTTACTACGCGAGCAAATAAAGAACGCAACCAGCCGCAAACTACACTTACAAAGTCTTTTCTCAAAGATTCCTGGTAGTTGCGGGCTAGTGCATCTTTTACAGTTTGCCTGTGATAGTGCTGCCGCATTGCGTAGCACAGCATTAGGCAAAGAGAAGAGGCTCCGACACAGATGTCTCGAAGCCCCGAAGGTATTGACCAGTGGTGAACTAAAACGCCTAGCTTTGTATTGCCAGGTCTAATTCCCATAGCTACTCCTTTCTTTAGTTACCGAGGTGGTAGCCTGTTGCCCACTTTTTCTCCTGTTTCTTTAAATTCTTCTTGAACTTAGGCCACGTCTTTTTAGCGTCCTCTTTCGCATGACTCAGCATGACATGTCTTAGGTAATCTTGCTTAGACAGTCCTACAAGCTGTGACGCTACAGTAATTAGTGCGTGCTCGTCTTCTGTGAAAATCACGGACGACGTTTTAAAACTTAACATTACTCTTCATCCTCCAGTTCTTCGTCGTCCATAGGGCCAAACATTTCTTTCCAGCACGTACCACACGTACCGGAGATCATTAACTCTACCGTTGCAGCGGGCAGCTCAGGAAAAGCGTCTTGAGCCAACATCTCTCTTTGCTGCCACGCTCTTAGGTTGTCTGAGCAAACTTCAAAGGTTTCAGTTTTGCTGCACATACGACAGCCGACTGTTATCTTTTCTTTAGTAGTTGTTGCTATCATGTGTGTACACTCCATCCTTCTACGGGTGTTAGGGTTACAGCGAACGTTGGACCACCAGCCGGGCCGTGATACAGCAGGCCACCGTTGTAGCTAGGCCTGTAATAAACTTTTGATTGCACAGAATTACAGTACCTATACTCAGTAAGTTCTTCCGAGTACTGGTAGTTTGGGTCTATTCGCTCTCGGATGCTGAGTCGTTTTACTACTTGGTCGTGGGCAGACCCCCAAATCTCTAACTTGTGTTTTTGGTTTAAAAGGTCTCTGCGTGTATCGAAATCTTGAGTGCTTTCTATTTTGGCCTCTAGATCTCCTACTTGTTTGCGGTTTTCGTAGAGCAACTCGACTTGCTCTGCGTGATGCTCTTCATAAACTTGTGGGTTTATGACTTGCATCCACAGCAAACTAAAGCCGTGCTTAGTTCCGTCGTCGTGCAGGATGCACTTACGGGCAGGCACGGAAATATTATCTCCGTTGACTTCGAACTCCATTTCTTCGCCGTGAGTTAGACGGTTTAAGTTTTGGTCCAGGTCTTCAGCCAACTTTTCGGCTTCTTCTATTTTGCCTGCGTCATGTAGGCCAGTAAGCCAACCTTCAATATGAGCTAAGCGAGCTAGCCCGGATTCTGTGAAGTACAGGTTTCCTTTTCTTACGTCTTTTAGCCGGGACATATACGACATAGTTCGGCGTAGCAATTTTTCTAAGGGACTTGTTTCAGTTGTTTGAGTCATTTTTTTCATCCGGTGTTAGTAGAAAGTTGTACAGGGGTATGTTGATAAAGCCGCTAGGACAAGTCCTACCAGCAGGTTCAATTATCTTTCTCTTGGTAAGCTCTTGTGTAAGCACCAGGAGATTGTCATTTGTTTTCATCCAGAATTGGTTTTCTTCGCACTCGCTTCCGGGGTTGTTGGCTACGTTGTATGAAATAGCAGTTTCTTCGTAGTCCCCGTCTTCATCGTGTCCGCTTAACACCAAGAAAAAACACCCTTGGCGGCTACTCCACAACTTAGTAAGTGTTGTGTAAGTGAGCTTCCAGGGTGCTTTTAAATCTTTTATTTTGTAGGTTTCAGAGGCGGGCACTTTATCCTGTGTAGGATTCGTGCTCATCGTATATCTCTCTTTCTTTGTTGTATTTTTCTTTTGCTTCTTCGACAAGCTCTAGCATGCTTTCGTTTACTTTTGTCCAATCCAATTCATACATAAGTATGTTTGAAATGCTTTCCCAAGCTTCTTCGGTAATGTCTTCTGTAAAAGCACCAAAGAAACCTTTAGGCCAAGCCTCAAAAACTATGTTTTCAGATCCGTCTCTTTTTAGTTCTTGTAGATAAGAGATTGCCTCTTCAATCTTCATTATTGCCTCCGTGTATTTGTGATTTGTATTTCCTATACTTTGTGTGTTGTACCATAAAAAAACCTGGGACAAGCCCAGGCTTTTTATTTAAGAGGAATTGAATTTACTTTGGAGGAGGGCCGTAAATCCCTATTTTACCTTTCGTAGGTAAACCAAAGCAGGTACACCAGTACATAACTCCACTGTTAGACTCCGCAACACCGCAACCTATAGAACCAAACTTTGTACTTAACATGTTTGCTCTATGCCCTGGCGAATTAAGCCAGGTTCTCATTACTGAGTCTACGTCTTTTTGACCCCAAGCAATATTCTCACCAGCGAGTTTAAAGCCAAGCGTCATAATGTCTCGCATGCTTGAATGGTGCATGCGTCCAGTTTCTGCCATGTACTCTGCCCAATCTTGAGCATAAGCCATTAATTTTTCATCTTGAACTAGTGGCATTATCTCCCAAAGCCAGCTAGCGTCGTCGCGAGCATCATTATGAGCTACGACTAAATTAGCTGCGTCGATGCTACCTTCCATGGCGGCACCTCCTAATGTTTAAAGTAAGTTGCCCAGACTACGTTATTAAAGCTCCTTTGTGCAAGTTGTTCTCAGCAGGAGGGGGGATTTCTATAGTTTTGCTTTTTGGTTTAGCAGGTGTAGGTGTGCTTTGGCTCGGCGTACTGGGACTTATTTTTACGTCCTCAGAGTAGTCGTAATCCGCAGGCTTCCATCTAACCTTTGCTTGAAATACCGCAAGCACCTGTTTTCCATCTGGCAGGATGAACTGAAATAAAGCAGAGTAGCTTTCTTGGTTTGCTACTTCTTCTTTAATTATTTTCAAACGATCTGGCGAAGGATTACCTAGCTCAGCTATTAATTGTTTTCGCCCTAACGTCTTACAAAGCTCTTCTATTTGAGCGTCGTAATCAATAGAGAATAGTTTCTCTTTAACGAAGCGTTCAGTAGCCGTTGACTTCCAGCCAACAAATTCTGCATTGATTACAAAGCCTAATGTTAATGCAGAAGAGATAACTAACAAACGCCACACAACAGTGTGTAAGAATATCTTCATGTGTTCCTCCTTGAACTTAGAAGATTAGTTAGCATTTGTTATTTTCTCAGAGCATAACTAAGAAAGCAACACTAGTAAGTAACATAGTAATTTTTACTTATGCGTCTCCATGATCTAACACGTACCCACTTACCGTACTTATCTATTGCAACTGCGTCTCCGGTTAGTTGCATTTTATAACTTGGTTTGCATGTAGGTATATTAGGATGGCTTCCGCCATACCCTATGCCTTCAAAATCTCCAATGCACCTACCTACATGGCAGTACTTGTTGTACTTAACCATGTAGTCTGCTTCTGCTTGACATTTTTCTTGGTCTGTTTTTGCATTACCCCATACTGAGTCGTATGGTGTACCTGAGTACGAAACGACAGCGATTAACGCCAATAGAAATTTAGTCATAAGGTTCCTTTTAGTAGGTAAAAAAAATCCCTCGCCATCTAGCAACAGTCCGAGTTTCTGTCGATGACGAGGGCAATCAGCAGTGACAACTTTACTGCATCATGTGCGATTTTGAGCGGCTAGTTTATAGCAGGTCGTATCTTTCTTTAAAGTTTTTTACTTCTTTTTCAAGGTGGTTGGAATATAGGTCAACCTCCAAATCAAGCTCAATTCCCGCAGCTAGGTCTTGTACGATAACCTTCAAGTCAACAACAGCGTTGTGTAGCTCGCGTATATGTTTTCTTGGTTTTTCTTTACTGCAAACATCGGCAACTTGGGCTGATTTTATTTTTTTATGTACTCTTCTAATTACTTTTAATTGAGTGTTCAAAAACTGAGTAACGTTAAAGTCAAAATCTGTATCTTCCATTTCTTTGTTTTATTTTTGAGAAATTAATCGTCCATCATCCATTTACCTAATTTTTTAGTTTTACTTCCAAGTCCTTTACCTAGTCTGTAAGACGTAGACGACTTGTCAGGTTCTGCAAAAAATATTAAGTAAATAATATAGAAAGCAAATAAGGTTCCGAGTATTTCCATTAGTAAGCTCCTTCCTATTTCCACTCTTTAGCTTCTTCAAATATTCCGCTAGGTCGTGGTAAGCTTTGGTCGTTGTATTTGCCTGCGTAGCGACCTTCCCAGTCAACTTCACTAGATAGTTCTTCAAAGAATATCTGACAAATACGCATGTTTCTGTATATTCGCACAGGTTTAATTACAGATACCTCTAAAGTCCAGGTGCCGTTAAAACCTACATCACCGAAGCCCGCAGTAGCATGTATGCTAATTCCCAGTCGTGCGACTGATGAGCGACCTTCAATGCCTGGCACAAAGTTTGAAGTGTAGGTGTGCTCAGCTGTAGACATTAAGTACAGTTCACCTGGAGCTAATAACAGCCCTGCTTTTTCTGGAATCTCAAAACGCTCTAAACTATTTTCTTTAGCTGCGTCAAGTTCTGTTTCTCTGTAGACAGCTACGTGTTTGCTGAGTCTTAAATCGTAGCTGTTTGGATTTAATTGGTCTTTATTAAAAGGCTCTATAGATATGTTGCCTTTTATTATGTGCCTTTGAATGTCGTATCCGGTTAACATGATTTACCTTGAATAAAAACGGGACACGTCTTGTGTCCCTGTTTAAATTAGCAAATCTTTTGCTAACCTCTTCCACCCTCTACCACTTGGAGTTCTCAATAATGCAGGTCATAGTGTCTTCATCCTGTACAAGACCCCAACACTCTTTAACTGCTTCTTGCATAATCCGTTGAGCTGCTAAGACCTGGCGGTCTCTTGAGCTGCCTTTTGTAACTGTAGCTTTTGCAGACACAGCAACAGCAGGCGTTTTAGTGACAACCTTTTTTCGTTTACGGGTGCCAGTAGCAGTTCGGCCTTTCAGAACTTTAGCAGTTCCAGTAGTTGTTTTTACTGTCTTAACTGCTTTTGTTGTTCCGCCAGGCTTTTGCTTGTTACGGATTGTATAAAATTGAGCACCCGTCAGTGAAAGGCCTTTGGCCTTAAAGTAAGTTTCGGCTTCAGCAAACGTGGTACTTGGATTTTTCTCAAGCATTTCACGAATTGCTGCTGCTTTATTAACTTTCTTTGCTGCGGGTTTGTTTTTCGAACTAGTTGTCGAACTCATACTCTACCTTTCAAGGTCAAAATAGTTAGAAACTAACTCTACCAACTCGTTGTGATAAAGTAGTTTCACATTGTTAACGGCTTCAAGTAAATTTTGCATTGCTGAATGTAGCTGCTCCGCAGCATTTTCCGAGCCCTCCATAGAACAATACAACTGCCAACCACTGGCAGTGTTAGGTATAGCAGGAAGCCTACCTGCTATAATATCGCGTACGGTATCGGTTGCAACCCACCGGGGTTCTGTATCACCGCTACCAAGATCTCTCGTCTCTGAAATAGTTTTCTTCCAGTTCTCTAGAGCTTTTTGCACTGTTACAAGTGCTTCATGTGTTTGGGTAGTTTCCATCATACGTACCTTATTGTTAAGTGCAAGTAAAAAATAACTACGTCGCAGAAGTGTCTTTGGTTTCTAACGTAAGTTTCATTTCTGTAGCGTCTTGGTCCTGGCGTTCCATGAACCATTCTGAATGCTCTACCGTATCCTGAACTACGTTGTAGAAGTAATCATCGCCATAATCAGTACCGTCGCCTGCTCCGCTGTAGTGAAAAGTGTTCCAGGCCCACTCTTCTAGTTCAGCTTCTATCTTACCGACGTTTCTTTGCCACACTTTAACGGGATGACAATCGTCTAACTTATCGCGTTCGTCCCAGCCCATCTCCAGATACTTTTTCCAAGCGTCAGTTTTTTTGATTTCAGCTTGGTCGTTTGCTTGTGACGATATATGCACATTACCTTCATCGTTACCGCCTTGCCAATGAATGCCGACGATAGACAAACCTGCTTCTTTGATCTTGTCATACAAGTGCTTCGGAAGCGGTGGTGCTTGTTCGCTCATTTGTTGTTTCCTCTGTTATGTTTAGTTTTGTAACTGACAGCTTCTTTCCTACTCTCCGCATCCAAGGCTCTACAGTCATATTCTTGAGCCAGTCTGCTACGGTAGGTATGAACCCGCAGTCTTCTGTAACGTGTTGCTCTCCAATCAATCGGACAGGAACGACCCGCCCGGTGGAGATTGTGATAGTTGTTCCAAACTGCCGTTCAGCCATAAAAATACCCTCCGAGTGGTGTCGGAGGGCTCTATGGCGAAAGTCAGCAAAGTGAGCTTTGGTTTCATCAAACCAATCGTGAATTGCCTGGTAATCTTCAGGCTCTCCACCCCACTTCTTCACGCTACTAAGAGCGTGGTGGTACGGGTGACTCATCGTTTACCTCTCTTTGAGCAATAACCTCAATTCGCCTAATAGCTTCCCATAGGTCTTCTACGCTAGGTTCCCATTCGTCAGGCAAAGTTTCTAAGGCAGAAATAATTTTTAATATTTTATCCACGCTTTACTCCTTGCTGTCCATGACTTGATACTTGTGGCCGTTATCTAGCGTAAGAGTCCCTCCAAAGAACTCCCACGAAGGTTCTGTTTTCATAGCACTTTTGTGAGCTTCTTCTAAGGCAGGTCGATCTTCTTTCTGCTCTTCTTCTGTGCATTTAGTGCTAACTATCGTTACTGACATGTTTTCTCCTTTACCAGCCGTGTCCGATTTGCCACATACCGACTTCCTTCTGCTCACCGCCCTCTCCACTGACGTGAATAGGGACACCAGGTCCGTTACCTTCGTCGTCGCTTTGGACGAATATGGCAGACTTATCTTCCAGCATGATTACAGGCATGCTAGACGCTTCGTCGTAATAGACGTTAACAATCTTTTTACCGACTACGTCTTTCATAAATGCTTTAGGCAGTCGTGTTTTTGGGTCTTCAAGTTGATTAGCCATTTTCTTTCTCCATGTGTGAATTAATTCTGTTAACTACGATTTGACATAGTTCGCGTTCCATGTCGTCTTTCTCATCGTCGGTAAACGTAAACGGTATATTGCTTTCGTAACCGGCGAAGAACGTGGTAATGTCGTCCTGGATCAGCTCTCGTACGTCTGCTAGTCCCATAGTTTTTTACCTCCACTCGCTTCGTTGTCGTCATAGCCTGCGTGGTATTCCGCAATCTCAAGCGGAGTAAGGTCAATCACTCTTTGATTGTTGTATGAGCCGTCAGGGTACCAGTGAGGGTCTCTAGGACGAGAGTACCAGGAGTCGGCACTGCCTCTGTCGTAGAGGCCGCCGTGCCTTTTCCGGTCAAATTGGGGTTCTGTTGCTACCATCGGTTACTCCTTAGTTATGTAGATCTACGCCGATTAAGAATTGGTTTTCAGGGCATAGCTCAGCACGCTCAAGGGCCCACCTAGGATTAGCAGAGCATTCTTGCATGTCATAGAAATAAATCTCTGTACACAAAGAACCATTCAGAACATCCCCTAACTCTTTTAAGTACCACGCATTCATAGGGAAGTCACCGTCGTGAAGCATCAGATCAATTTTGTCCCAATCGGCTAAAGTGAAAGTGTCAAAATCATTTTCTTCATGTGGGGCAAACATCTCTAACAACGAAGGCATCTTTTCTAGGTAACCGTCTTTAGTAACAGACTTTAGGACTCTGTTTAATTTGGAATATCTCCAAGCTAGTTGTCTTTGAATTGTGCTTTTAAAGAGTTCAGTGTTGTCTTTGCAGCAAAGAATGTTTCCTTCAAGCTCACCAAAAACATCATTTTCCCAGCGGCCTCCGTCTATGGCGTACCAGTCGTAAAGCTGGTCTTGCTCAGACTCTAGAAAGCTTTCCGTGTAACTACGAACGCTGTCTACAATGCCTTTCTTTTGCTGCTTAAGCTCGACATCATCAAGCTCGACCGCGTAAACATGCAAATAATGCATCTTTAACCTCATTTCTTAAATCTAGATTTAAAATCTATTTTTGGTTAGATCTTTCTATAGTTAATACAATAAATTTTTTTGGCTAAATAGAATACGTATCCGTATTTACTTCTCTCCAACCGGTTTGCACATAGATATTGCCATCTCCCTGTTTATCGGAGTTGGTGCAAATAGCGATTAAGCCGGAAGAGCCGTCATTGATTTCAAAGCCAGGCGGTGTTAAGTAAATTCCGAACCACTCCACGAATTGTGCAATAGTCGGAATTGCCTCGGTATTCTCTGTGTGTTGAGAGCCGATGTAACGCCCAGAAAAGTTCATTAACTCCCAAACTTTAAACAGCTTAGAGTTAATGATTATGTTTTGACGGTGCGTATGGGGGTTAGGAAAATCCCAATAGTCTTCTGGGTCTACGTGGTTGTCTTGAGAGTACTTACTATCTTCAATGTTTCCACTATCTCCCGAACCCTCGAAAGAAAGTATGGCAGAACCAATGCCTACGCTACGTAGTAACTCTGGGAGTAACCTAGCGGTAAGGTTCTTACGTTTCTCTATAATTTCTTGCGAATTTAATTTGCGTTCTTTGTAAGGCAATTGAAGTACAGTATTAAACTGTATGCACTCTTCAACTATGCAGTCTAGTGTTTTATTGTTATTCATATTTTAATCCCAATTTGGTTTGTCTTCTTGTAAGTAAAGGCCGCCTCCGAACTCTACACCACTATCGAGCATGCGAGCTTCTGTCCTGGTTGCTGAAGAGCAACCGCCGAATGCCAACACGCACCCAAAAGCAAAAACAATTACACAAATCATGAAAGAACGTAGTTGTTTATGTGTTTCTAATTCCATTAGTCTTGTCTCCAGTTAGATTGTTTTAAGCCTTCGCATATAGCTTCAGCTGCTTCGTTAATATTTGGGTAATAAATAGGTACGTCGCCGGAACGAACTATAAAACCGTTCTGTACTTCCTGTAGCCTTACCTGCACATACCTATCGTTACGCTCTTCTCGGACATTAAACTTTGGTAGTTCTTTTGTCCCGTCTAGTTGTTCACTCATCGCTATCCTTATTTTCTTTAGGTATGCAGCGAGAGCACCACCAGTAGATCTCATGCCTGCTTTTCGGTTCTCCGATAGCTGGGCCAGAATCGTACCGCCAGTGCCATTCACCACCTTTTAATTTCTTCCTGCACGTACCACACTTTGGGTTACGCTTCCTTGCTGGGACTTTAGTCCACTTTGGATCTAAGTCCCACTCGTCGTCTATTTCATCTACCGGTGGCGACACTTCTTGCACAGAAGGTTTAGGTTCTGGCACAGAAAAAGCCTCAGCTTTTTTGGGCTGAGGCTTGTCGTCACTTTCAATGATGTTGTTAATTAAATCGTCTACATCCAATTCTTTCTCCTTATCTAAATGTTGGCCCTCGACACCAAGACACAAGTGAGTACCTAGTACCTTCTGTTACCGGAGTAACTCTGTGATAAACAAACGAAGGGAAAATTAGTAGCGAACCTTGGGGCTTAAATAGCTCTTGCGTTATTGGGGAATCGTGGTCTCTATCTACGGCGGGTGCTCCTAAACTGAACTCACCGCCTTCGTACTCTGACGGGTCAGACAGTTGAATAACCATACTTAGTTTACGGGTAGTTACATCAGTAGAGTTAACCAAGTCGCAATCGGTATGCCAGTCATAGTGCTGATTGTCTGTCGCGTGGTACTCTGTAAATTGCAACTCGTAAAAAGTAGTTACGTCGAATCCAAAAGCTCTGGCGTTTGCTTCTTCAAAACAATTCCTAATTAGAGAAACTAGCTCGCTAAGTTTAGAATCATTTTTAGGCAGCCAACGAACAGTGCTTCTACGTACTTCTTTTTTTACTTCAATGTTATCGGCTTTGTTTTCGCCTCCAACAACACCACTAACCGCATCATAATTTTTAGCTATATTAATTAATTTTGTGCAATCTTCTTTGCTTAAAATACTAGGCCAGCACTGCCAAAATTGATTCATTTTAAATTCTCCAACTCTTTTTTCTTAGCCACAACTTGTTTTGTTAATTCTGTAAGTTCTTGTGTTAAGTAAATGTGTTGTTGCATTTGTTCGTCAATCATGTGGAACAGGGCGGCAAGTGTAGCACCAATGCTACCGCTGATTGAGTCAGCAGGTTTGTCTTTGTTGCCACTTGTGTGTAACCACAAACCTTTGCTTATACCTTCTGCGTCATTTAAGTTTCTGAAATAATCAAAAACAACTATAACGCTTCTAAGTTCAGGAACCTTTAAAAAACTATCGAAGGAAGTTTCTCTAAACATTTGGTTTAGCTTCTCATCAAATTGCATTTTTTTCTGGGCTTCTGTTAATTCTTCTTTTTCATTCTTCGTCGGGTTCGTCGAAGTCATAGTCATCAAACCTCAATTTCGGTGTTCTATTAAATTTACTTGATAAATCGTTACCTAGGTTAGCTAGCCTTGCGACAGCAAATGCATAGATGATTAAGCTGCCGCAAGCACCAGCTAACCCGTACTCCTGTAACTCTAATATTGTTACACACAATAGACCTACCCAGGGAGATAGACAAAAAGGACAGCTCGCAAGCTCCCCGAATTTATTTGCCCAGGTATCCGTTATAGCACGCAAAGGTGCCATGAAAAGAGAGTGGTGCCAGATTTCAATAATCTGCCACGTTGCAAGAGCGGCAACGATAAGGTTCACAAAAAACCTCAGATATCAAAGAGTTTCATGTACAGTAAAAGCAAGCCAAAGGAACATACTGCTAGAAACAGTTTGCCCGTGAATAACATTATGCCCATGCTAGCCATTATACATAATCCTCCTAATGCGATATTAGGAGTTTCCAAAACTTAATCCTCCGAATTTGACGGAGGAGTCCAATCGTTTAAGATTGCTCTGTCTGGAGGTGGTGCCCCTTCGCCAGTTTTTAATTCATCTATGGATTTACCACTCGGAGGCTGGTATTGGTGAATTAACATTTCTCCCGTAGCAGTTCTAGGAGACGGCCATTGCAGCGGTCTTAGACTACACCTACGTTGGAAAGCGAACGGACTTCGAGACGGCATGATGGCCTCCTCCAGTTAAAAAATTAGATGTCTGATAAATTGTTTTCGGGCTGGCCTACAAGCAGTGTAACTAATTTATCCCCGGCACGCCATATTTGAAGCATGCATTGCCTCGTTAAGTATATTACAGGCACTAGGGTAATTAGAAAAAACAATTTAACGCACTTGGTTACTAAGTAGGCTAAACTCAGTAGAATGTATTCGAGTAAATCATTTGATTTAAACTCCTTTATGTAAAAAGTTGTCACGAGTATCTCCTTATGGTTAGTTACGATGAACTGAAAAAGGCTAGAAAAACCTCCGGTGAAATTCTAGCTGAGCAAAAAGCTCACAATCCTTATGGTGAAGAACTTTCTGATCTAATAGGTACTCCTTTACTTGAGGGTTATAAAACTAATCCTGATGACGACGAAGTCATTTCAAGATTAAAAATAGCAAGCCACGTTATGGCTAAAGGAGGTAACAGCACATTAAAGCCACTGTTACCTATGCTTCTGTCAATTCGAGGCAAGCCGTATCACTTGCACGATCACTTTGTTTTTTCTCCGTTCTTTAGAACGCGTATGCCTAGATCGACTCTCCTTAAAACAGGACGTCAGGTATCTAAGTCTACCTCGCTAGCGTCGCAAGGCGTATTATTTTCTAACTGTATTCCATATTTCTCGACGCTATACATAACACCTTTGTTTGAAATGATTCGTCGTTTCTCTCAGAACTATGTTGCTCCGTTTATTGAAACTAGCCCAGTAGGTAATTTATTTTCAGGGCAATCTACGGTAAACAATGTGCTCCAACGTTCATTCAAGAACAGGTCGCAGATGATCTTTTCTTTTGCTTACCTGGATGCGGAAAGAACTCGCGGTATCTCTGCTGATAAAAACGTTATTGATGAAGTCCAGGACATGGACATATCTTTCTTACCCATTATTCACGAGACAATTTCTGCTTCACGTGACTGGGGTTTAATTCAGTATGCCGGTACTCCAAAGACATTAGATAATACAATCGAACGTCTGTGGGCTGATACTTCGATGGCTGAGTGGACAATCAAATGCCCGCACGGTGGTTGTGGTCACTGGAACATACCTGCCCTAGAGTACGACTTACTGGAAATGATAGGCCCAGCCCATGATGACATTAGCGAGAAGTCTCCAGGCGTTGTCTGTGCGAAGTGCAAGAAACCTATCAACCCACGTCCTTACTACCAAGGAGGAACTGGGAGGTGGGTTCATAGAAATCCTGATTTACGCTGGTCTTTTGCAGGATACCACGTACCGCAGATCGTTATGCCTATGCATTATGCCGACCCGGAAAAGTGGCAGAAGTTAATTGATAAAATGCAGGGTAAAGGTAATACACCCATACATGTATTTTACAATGAGGTTTGTGGCGAGTCTTGGGACAGTGGGTCTAAGCTTGTCACCGTAACTGATCTTAAAAAAGCAGCTTGTTTACCTTGGCGTAGAGATTTAGCAGAAGCCAAACAAAACAAAGACGGTTATCTACACACGTTTTGCTCTGTGGACTGGGGCGGCGGCGGTGTAAATAAAGGCAAAAGCGATTTAGCTTTGCAGTCTTACACATCTATAGCTGTTTGCGGATTAACCGCAGACGGAAGAGTAGATGTAATATACGGGTTCCGAAGTATGAACCCACATGACCACGTAAGAGAAGCTAAAGTCATATTGGGGATTATGAATACATTTGGTTGTAGCCATTTAGTGCATGACTATACCGGAGCAGGCACGGTGCGAGAAACTATACTGCGTCAGGCAGGTTTGCCGTTAAATAACATACTTCCTGTTGCTTATACCGGACCTGCAAAAGGCGGGATAATTATTTACAAACCTGCTACAGACAACCACCCTAGATCGCATTACACAATGGACAGAAACAGGGCACTAAATTACTGCTGCCAGTTTATTAAATCTAACGTAATTAGATTCTTCCAGTACGACTACCGGGGCTCAGAAGACGTAGGTTTGCTTCATGACTTCCTTAATCTGATTGAAGATAAGACTGATTCCGGTTCAGGGCGAGGAAGTTACAAGATACTTAGAGATCCCGCAGGCCCTGATGACTTTGCTCAAGCAGTCACCATGGGAACTATGATGCTATTTCAGATGCAGGGACGTTGGCCGGACTTGTCTGCTTATGAAGACATAAGGGTACCGGATGAAGTATTAGCTACTACACGTGGACCGGACACCCTAGACTGGGACGGTTAAAAGAGGAAGCCACGAATTGCTGCGGCAATCAAACCTGCCAGGATAGCTCCTACTATAATCACTTGATTAAAGTATCTGCTAATAGGATCTTGTGTAGCCTGTACTATTTTTTTTGGCTGGCACGCTGGAGGAGCAGGAGGCGTAGTCCCCGAACCCTTCAACCGCTCCTCTCGCATGCGTGCCTTAAACCGTTCTCTTCTTTTTTGGTCGCTACCCATTATCCGTACGCCTTAGCTAAGGCCTCCATAGTCTCGTTGTCAATGTCTGCAAACTCTGCGGACTTCTGGAGCTGCGGGTGCTGTCCTGCCTCACCCAGTAAAGCTTCTAACAGCTCAGCGTCTGGTCGAGGAAGTGTGTGTGCAACTTCTGCAAGTTTTTCAGAATCAACTTCTAGGCCGACGCAAACTTCGTTAGCGAAATCAGTGCCAAACAGACCTTCTACGTCTTCTTTAGCCAGCTTAGAAAGCTGTGTTTTGTCGTAGATGCTGCCTGTCTGTAATGCACATAGCTTAGTGTGGTCTGAAGCGGCTTTTGTGTAAGTCACTTTAAAGATCACATCTTCTGGGCGAGGTAGCAGGTCAGTGTATTTACCTTTGAGGCCGATAGCGTGGTCTGCAATGTCCAAGGTAGTAGCCAGCTTAATTAACTCGTTAGGCTGCAAAGCTACACGAGGTGTGCCTTTTACTGCTGTAGCTAACTTCATCAAAGCATCACGGTGGTTTTGAGTTTTAGCTAATTTAGATCTTCGCTCGATCATTGTGTAAAGTTCTGGTGGGTCTGGGATACCATGACCAGCCTGCTTTTCCACGAAATCAGTTAACGATTCACCTAGGGCTGCACCGTAAGAAGCTGCCTTATCTAAGATTTTGTTAGCAATAACGTTGCGATCTCTAAAAGGAATAGCATCCTTTTCTTTAAACAACCATTCGGCAGCTACCTTGATGTTTGCGGTAGTGTCTAGCGGATAATACCGCTCTTTAGTGCCATCTTCAGAAGACCAAACATAAGCATAAGCACTGTCTGGCAGTGCATTACTTTCCTTAACCTCTTCTGATTTTTTGATAAGCTCTTTGTATTGTTTTTGTATTCCGAAATACTCTGCAAATTTTTCAAGTCTTTCGGCAATTTTTTGTCTATCTTTAATGTGGTATTCTGCGGCTTTGTCGTGGAAGTATGCAGCAGACAGCCAAGCAGCTGCCTTGCTGTGACAAGCAAACTTTTTACGAACAGGGTCAGCGTAAGCAGTAACCGCAATAGTGCCAGGATTCATCGTGGCGTCTAAGTCGGCCTGTTTTACAAAGTCAGGTAGATCATACTGCTGTGCAATCTTAACCAGTTCAGTTCGGTTTTTATCGTCAGCAGGATCAAGGGTTACGAAAGGTGAAGGCATAGTGAGTCTCCTAGAACTCCATTCTTGTATTCCGTATTTTTCTATAGCTCCGTTCATAGGTATGGAAGCTACTTCAAAATACTCTGTATCTATTGATTGTCCGTATTGTTCTGCACACTCTTTTGCTATCCACCAGGATAACAGGAACCTGGAAGAATGGTACTATTGCTACCAGTGTAAAGCGACAGGTAGCGTAATTGCAATGGCAGCCGAGCGTTTAGGGATGGAAGAAACCGAGGCTATCCGCTACTTAGCAGATCAACTAGAGCAGTCGATTTCCGACAAAGTTATCAGCTCTTATTATAAGTCATGTGATTTCAAGAACAAATATCTTAAATTTTGGGATTACGCTTCTAAGAGGACTGCAACGCCCAGCAACGCACAAAGGCATTACTTGGCTAAATTAGGGTGGCAGATCCGTTCACCCATGAGTACAGAGCGTTTAGCGACTGGGCCTGCAAAACTGTACGGATTAGCAGACCCAAAAGCAGCCCAAAAATACTTAGGTAAACGATTTTTAGCTAAAGAACCCTTGGTTATTGTGCCTTTCTATCGCACGCCTAGCGTTATTTCGGGGTTCAGCTGCCTGTCCCCGTCGCGAACAAGCAATACAAACCCACAGTCTAGCGGCCAAGGTGCTAATGCAATGGCAAAAGGCGAGCCAGGTTTTGCTGGATTGCAGTTCCTACCGGAGTTTCAATCAGAAATAGTTGTAGCCACATCCATGCTTCAAAACATGGTAAGACTGCAAATGCATCATTTCTCATCTAACATAACCCCTTTACCTTTGCTTAGTTGGCACCAGCAAGTCGTCCAGTCAGTCCAAAAACAATGGTCAGTCCTGTCCGACAGGCAATTAGTTATATGGGAGAACCAGCCAACTGCCGCCATCTTACATCAAGCTATGATGTGTGACGCACATATTGCTTTTGTTGGGCCGGGTCGGGGAAGTAAAAAGGTCTATCAGACAACAGGAGATCAGTGGCGTAAATGGGTACGACATGACCCAGCTATAGATACCTGGAGACGCGTGGTAAAAAACGCAAAGCCTTATGAACAAGCATTAAAAACTTGGGTAAGAAGTGCTAACGCACAGGAAAAAGTAAGGTTGCTACAAGATGCAGAACAATACGACGAACACACAGCTGAGTTAGTTAGGTCAGCAATTAGGCCGAAGTTAGCCAGCAAAATTGGAAAACGTATAAGGGTAGGTAATCATTCTAGAGGTTCGCACGCAGGGCAGTCACAGAGCTATGCTGTGATTATTGAGCGAGGCGATAAATGGTATGACCTTAATGGTAAAATAGTATTTCCAGGAACTGTGAGGGTCACTCACATAGTTGTTCGGCCAGGCGGCGAACAAGAATATGCAGGCTACCTTAAGGTAGGTGATAGTAAGTTTGATTTTCACGTACCAAAAAAGTCTGCTACTAATCGCTGGTTAAAAGATTTTGGTTTAAACAGCGGTGTACTCCTCCAGGAAGACTTCTACGTAAACACTTATAGGAACCGTAAAAGTAACAAGTTTAATTTCTTTGAAGCTGCAATACAGTTTCAAGAGCCTGAGATAGTTAATGGTTTATCTAAGGTTGGATGGGATGGTGCTGGATTTCAGTTTAAAAGTTCTAGACTAGTAAACGGAACGTTCATTCAAAATCCGGATTTTAAACTTCCGCTCGATGCCCCAGGACCAAAGCAAAATTTTTGTTTGTTAAACGAAAATGTCAAAACAGCATTGCAAAAAGACTGCAAGGAAATGGAGGTAGTCTGGGCATTAGCTACTGCGTTGTGTGCTCAAATAACCGCACCTGTGGTAGACATGCAGCCTTACGGAGTATGGATTAAACGTAAAAAACACGATCCTTTTATGCAAGCACTTTACTACAGGTTCGCAATATCCAAAGGAAGCTACGACGATTGGCCGCATCGGTGGCCGCGTAGGCTGGACAGTGTCATTGCAACTACAAAAAGAGATATGACAGGTTTCTTTGTAGTTAGGTATATGCAAAACCCTTCTAGCCAAATGCAAGACATAGTGACGGTAGATGCCGATGATGACGAACTACAGCCAAGGTTAGTCACGCACAGTGCAGACAAAATTCTCTTAAATTATTTAAGGGAGTTTTCAAAGCAAGAACCAGAACACCCGAATAGTTGGGAATCCTGGGTAGGTCAAACACATAACAAATTAAAAGAAGTTTTTAGCTTTGTAGACACAAGAGCTTTTGAAGAAGCCAAGAACAGGCTTAGTGTCAGTTAAAAAGCCCCCGCACCCGTTAGGATGCGAGGGCCCATCAGAGTTAGGTCGGACTAGGCTTGGCTTGTTGCGGCGAGCGTTATTTTGCTCTATGCACTACAGAGGCGTATGCATTCCATATATGTTTTCACTAACTCATTTGTTAAGTAAAATAGACAAGGGGAAGGGGCTTTAATCCTTCTTCACGCTATCGCCCAGTATTCAATGTGTATACCCACGAATACCTGCGTAACTCACGAGACGTGTCTTTTTAGTTGAGCATCACACTGCGTCACCGCAATGGTTGTCACCTTGTCTATAAGTATAGGTCCACTCAGAGCATGTTTTGCTCAAAGTTTTATTGATTATTTTCCCAATCTCTTTGGGCCTCATTCAAAGCCTTTGTGAATGCGTCTGCATCTTCACGGCTGGCACCTTGGCCTACCATGTGATCCACAACATCACCGCGTTGCCCTTCTGACATTACTTCAGAAGAGCGTGACGGGCTGGAATAACTTGAAGAGCCGGAATTGTTGCCACAACCAAGCAGCGAAACAATAAACCCACAAATCAAACAAAACAATAGAATCTTCATCTTTAATCCTTTTCTCTGGGCACTTCAAAGGTGCGAGTTTCTGGTATGCCAAATCCGTTTTTGGCGGTAACTTTTAAGATCACGTGACTTGATGTTACGTGAGTTTCGAGGTCGTGAAAATCAACAGTGTCTGGATAGCTTAACTGAGATATCACTTTTTCTTTTGCTTTGAGAATGTCGTTAATTTCTGTCTCGTTTGAGTTTCTAGTAATTACGCTGCTACAAGCAAACGAAATAAAGAAAACTATAATTACGAGCCAGACTACGCCATTGCCCTCGCTTTCAGGTTTATCTGTCATCGTTCTCCTAACTAACCCCAGGGGTCTAAATCTGGATTAGGGATTAGGTTGAAGCTCGCGGCTACATCACCACCACCCGCTAGGCGAATTGGCAGTTCTTCTTCGTCCACGATTACTTTAAGGTCTTTCAAAGCTTCGGCGTATTTACCGTCTTGCATTTGCTTTCCGATAATGTCAGCGTTGGCGTCGTCTAACTCTAATTCAAAATAAACCGCATGCCGCTGGCGATTCGTAGTAGCCCGAAGCTGCATAATACCTGCTTGGGTATTAGCTTCTTTGGGCATAAAAGACTCAATACCGTGGGCGTCGGCTATCCCGCAAAAAGTTCTGCTACAGGTTTGGTCTTTAAATTCATCGACTAACTTTGTCATAGTCTTCTCCTTATACGGACATTTCTGTCCACTCTGTTTTTGTACAGTGCCCAATTGCTTTACGCAACTGAGTACCCTGCGAAGTCATTTTTTCTTCGAAGCACTCACTGGCGTCAAAAATAAAGCAGACTTCACCTAGTGGTACGTCCCAGCCGTTTACACGTCCAGAATCAAATACCGTAATTTCTTTTAACTCAGGAAGCTCAGGGCGTGTCTGCTCTATAATCTCATTCCACAGAGCAGTAACCTCGTAGCTATCCTCAACATAACAATCGTCATTGCCGTACTTAGAAGGCTCACCGTGAACTCCTCCTAGCTCAGCTAAGGCAGAGATGACGTCATCAAAAGAAGTCTTGTGCTCAATAGGCTTCAAAACTTCTTTACCTTTTTTCCAATCTTTGTGGCTATCTAATGTGTTGTAGATAGCTTGCTTAACTCCTTTTAAGTCTTTCTTTCGGATCATCCCAATAACGTCACCTAGTGAGGCAATAACACCGCTATCGGCATAAATATCCATACCCATAATGCATCTTTCCTTTCTTAGAATGCTTAACGAATACTAACCATACCATTTTAATTACGCTTCTAAAGGAGTTTGTTGGTGTTCGTAGTTGTCAATGTAATCAGACCACCAACCACAGTCCCCAAAATTTAAACGCCAAATTGCGAGCTTCTCTACATTAATGACCTCTGGAAATTCCATGACGAGGTCGATGCGTCCGCCGCTTGTTTCAAAGGTTTGCCAATCTTCTGGCATTTCTTTGACGAGGTCTTCTTTGATAAGCACCTCGCTAATTCCATTGACCCAATCTTTAAGGTCACCCCCGCAACCGTAGAAAACTAAGCCTTCGTTTTTTGTTTCCTCAAAGTGATTTTTTAGTTCCCAGTAATTAGTTTGTTTTGGTTCTAAAGTTTTAGTTGTCATTTTGTTTTCCTTATAAAAAAAATAGCCCCTGCCGCCTCGGGAATGGAATGGAGTGGCGACAGGGGCATCATACGGCGGGCGTTATTCGCCGGATGTAATCAATTTTTCTAGTTCTTCTTCAGTAATTGCAGGCATCGTAGTGCCGCAACAATTCATCATCTCTTTTTCGTACGCAGCAGCAAGCCCGTCGATGTCACCTGCCCAGCCGTCACAATATGCATCCTCTTCGTCTGCATCGGACGACGGGCATTCTCCACCACAATAAGGGCAGTCTGTCATGCACGCCTCAAGAACGTCATCGAGGTTGGCTTTTAGATAAGACAAAGCAAGTTTCTTAATAAGTTTGTTACGTTTGCTTTTATCGTCTTCGTTATCTTCCGAACTAAACTTTTGCATCAGTTCCCAAAGGTCTGCGAAGCTAGTTAAGTCCCCGATGATATTAAATGCCTCAGTTGGAGAATCTCCCCAAGACATACCACCAGTGATGGTAGCCTCGAAGTCCATACCAGGCATCCGTAAGGTTGAAGTCTCTCGAGTTTCATACTCAGCCGCTTCTAATACCGCCTCGTAAATCCGGAACCTAATTTCGTTAGCGGTAGACTCGTCGTCTAAGCCTAGAATCCAGTAGTCTCCCACAAGTTCAAATAACTTGTCTTCCGAGTATTCACGTAGGAAAGTTTTAATTTCCCGGCACCGTTCAGGTGTAGGGTTAAACCTGGGAGTTGCTGCAAATAAAAAGTCTGCACCCATGTTAACCTCCGCAACTGTTGAAAGCGTAGTCGTACAAAGCACCGTTGTTCAGAGCTTCAATAATATGTGTATGCTCTTCTAATGCTTTGTCGTTGGTGTACTCTGCCCAGGTTCCGTCGATGTCGTGGTAAACATCCCAGTGAACCTTCACGCCTTCACGGCCTTCGCCCATCGGAATGTAATCGGTCTCGTTAAAAACGCTTGTCTCTTCCGGTTCCATTTCATCTTCCGGGTCATCGCTACCACCCCACAGCTCGTTTTCAGCTTCGTAAGCTTTGGGATAATACTTAATCGTCTTGCTTGTTTTCATTCCGCCATTTGGTCCAAGCGAAATAAAACACTCAACTCCTCCGTTTCCGGTTTCCTTGTCTACTGTGGCAAGTGCTTTTAGTTCTTCCAGTGATGTAATTCTTGGTGGATGTGTTCCTGTCATTGGTTTTCCTTAAAGTCTAAAATGTCTCTTAGTTTAGATAGGTCTTTGCTTTTTTTTACGTTGACTACCCATACCTCGTGCCAGCTAGGCCATATAGTAAATGGCTTATCTGCGTTTAGGCATTGCATGTCCGCGTCGTAAAGCAAGTATTCACTGTCTAGTCCCGTGCTTTCAGTAAAGACGTACAAATCCCTATCTGGCATGTGAAAGGTAGCAAGGGGTTTGTTCTCTTTAATCATTACTCGTCCTTGTAATATTCTTCAACGTTAATGAACTCAATTTCTACGCAGGTTGCCTCGCCGGTCTCTGATTCTTCTAGTACGTGGCAGCGATAGCCGCCATCACCAAACCCAGAGCTACTTACACAGCCGTAATCAGTCGTTCCTGCTGAGACTTCTGTATGTAGGGTTAGATGAGAAATGTTGTCGTACCAGGCATCTGAGCCTGAGTTGAAATGAGCTGGGTCAAACAAGCCTGCTTGTCCGCTGTCTACTCCAACTTCAAAATCACATTGCTTTGTAGGTTGAGTATCCATAGGTACGCTGCCGTGTACGGCTTTTAGCTTTAGAACACGGTCACCCCAATCATCTATAACACCCCTAAAAACCTTGGCATGCCATAAACCAGACTTAGCTTTTATTTCGCCAGCACACCAGGTGCCTCTAGCGTAGCAAGGGTCTGATACAACCATTAAGTCGTTTTTAATCATAAACGTGCCGATGTCATGCTCTGTTGTTTCTACTTCAGTCTTCATCTAAAAGTCCTTTCTCTTTTGCAATCCAGGTCGTGATAGTCATAGTGCCTTCATCGCCTTCAGCTAAACAGTCTGTTTCTTTAACCTGGCTTTTTGGCATCCATTCTTCTAACGGCTTACCGCCTTCCTGTGGTATCTCTACGAGGTAGGCCTTATCGGTCATCCGCACGATCTTAACTTCAATTTCCATGTTAGCTCCTTGTGTCTACTAATCTTTGTTTAGCCTTAGAACCTTCTCGTTGAACGTCAACTTTACGGCCTTCGTTAAACCCAATAGGGATTCTTACATCAGGGTCTTTAAAAACCCACAGGTGGTATTGGTTAGCCATATTTACCAACCTACTCTCAGCAGGATAAATCTCAATCGCTTCGTTTTCATTTCCGATGATTTCGTTTTTTATTCGCTGAAGATCCGACCAGTCATGAACTGGGGATTTATCTATAGATTTAATAGATAGGTGTATAACAGCAGGCCAGCTTGCGTCAGCCAAGTGGGCATTAGTTTCCGGGGGATACACCGCAACTTGGTATTTGTTGTTCTTGTAGTATTCGCAACAGATCATCTGGTCGATGGCGTGCTCAACTACTTCTTCGCTGTATTCCTGGTTAGGTGTTGAACAGATTTCTCTACGAACTATCTCTTCAGCCTCTTCCCTTGTGTAGGTATCGCACTTAACAAATGGAACCCACGGTTTATTTGCCTCTATTTTCTTACGCTTTTTACGCAAGTCGCGGAGACGTTTATCTCGCTTTTTGTTTGCCATTGTTTCTCCTAGCAAGAACACCAACCACCTACGACATACTTTTTGCCGTTGTTGACTGTTGTCTTTTTAATAATTTTGTTTGCGTACTTAGAATCTCTTCCTTTTACTGTTGCGTGTAGCTTGTCTACTTTTGGCTTTTGCTTCGCTAACAACGTACGAAGCCTACGAAGTTCTTTCCAATTTTCGGGACTGAAGGTTGCGTATTCTGGGTCATAGAACAACTCACATTCTCTGTGCAGTGTCCTGAAATCCCGCTTATTCTTTTCGTATCCTTCGTGAACTGCAACGTACTTATCCAGATCACGCTTAAGTAGATTTGTTTGCGTATCTGTGAGCTGGTCGGCAAAAACGAAAGGGAACGTTTGTTTTCCGTAATCTTTAGTAACGCACGCTAGATCGTGTGCTCTGCGGATTTGATTAGCAGGCTTCTCGTTAAAAGTAAGACTAACCTTTTCTTGTTCGACCCGGTCATCGTAAGAAACGCACTTTGCTTCTTCCCACTTATTGGTATTGTCAGACAACCAATCGTAGGCAAGATTGAAGTTAGAGAAGTGCCTGTCAATTACGAGCATGCCGGAACACTCTTTAAGCGTTCCTGAATACGAACCATGCCCAGACTCGTGAAGCAGGTCTGAAACAATGTTATTCCACTCTTTTGTTAAATCAAACCGGCTTGCGTGAGGCTGGTCGATTATGTGGTACTGAAATTCTGCACCCATTTTGTTTTCCTTATGCGTATTGTTTTTGGATTTCTTTAGACCATGCTGCTACTTTTTCATGGCTGCCGTGACACTGACTTGGTATCTCGTTACACATGAAAAGCATGATGTCCCGGAACGCAGCGAGCGAGTTTTCGTCGGCCCGTGCAATTGCCATCTTCAAGTCGTTAGATAAGAAAGCCATCAGGAAGTCTCCTACAGGCCGTTCTTTTTTGCCCCACCCTACTAGAGCGTCTAGTACAAGTGGCGGAATTTTGTCTTCGTAGTATGCAGTTTGAAACATTATTGGTCGTCCTTATGTATTGGTTCTGGCGGGTGTAAGCCTGCCTCACTAAAAAACTCGTAGCCAGAAGCAATTGCTTCGTCGCTGTCCCCGTGGAACACATCTACTACGAGGCCTTCATCTGTGAGGTAGGCACTGATAAGCATGTCGCCTTGGTTGTGCGGAAGAGAGTCCGGGTCTACGCCGACATGTACTTCTAGTCGCTCATTGCCTGACATACTCTGTAGCTGGTCTTCCATTTCTGACATGTATTCTTGGGTAGATTCATTGTTTTCCATCTTTTGGCTTCTCCGTCATTGAGGCCGCTATTGCTATCTCGTTCATCCCGATAAAGTCAGAAAGATTTAATTGATGGCCTTCGTTTGCTTTTTGTAACCACGCCTTGCTATGGTAGTAAGCAAATTTCTTAGCTTCCTCTACTTTGCCTTCTTCAATTAGTTCTTTAACCTTAGAAGACATTGGCATAACTTCTTCTATTGGTTCGTTGAAAGGTCCTTTGTACTCAGTCATGGTTGTCTCCCCATAAAAAGGGGCACTGGTGTGTGCCAGTGCCCCATATTGCGTTAGTTAATTATGCAGACGTGCGGCTAACATCTGTAGCAACTTCAAGCTCAGCCATTTCTGACGGCTTAACTACTTCGCCAATACCAGTACTAAGCTCACCGATAACGGTAGTATTACCAGCACGGTCTACTTTCTTAGCAACGGTCTGATACTTCGCTTTGCCTTCTGCGACGCAAAGGTCGTGAATTGCTACTAGCTCCGCATCTACGGTCTTAAGCACAGCGTCGGGGCCAAGGGTAATAACTGCACCAAGTGCTCCGTGAATATCCATAACGCTGTTAAGCCAGGCTTTAGGGTCATCCTGCATAGACGCATACTTTAAGATCAACGCCTTGTAATAACTGTCCATACGGAAAGCAGGAGTGACCTTTGTGGCGTCACCGCGAGACACGCTGCCGTCTACACGAATAGTTTCCGTTACCGTGTAACTTCCAGGCTTAAGGTGAGTGCCTTCTTTCTTAAACTTATCAATAGCTTTGCCGCTAAGTTTGTTTACCAAAGTCGCGGCTTCAAGAGTTAAGTTATCCATCTGTTCTTCTCTCCAAATTAGTTGTGATCCAAGCTATCTCAGCCATAAGGGCGGATTGCCTAGAAGCGAACGGACCCATAGTCGGGCCATTAAAAATACGGGCCTGCCACAAGCAAGGCCACTTACGCGTAAACTTTGCAGCCGTAGAGTCATCCGAAAAACGATTTCGGACAAAGTAAAAAAGCCAGCGTAACATCTTGTTAACTGGCTCAATGCGGCTGACTCTTCTCTTATCTCGTAAGCCTAGGGCTTGAGTTACAGGGCTGCTAATTCCTTTAACAGTTCCGTCGTTTTCGACAATCACAGTGTGCCTTGTCATTTGATACTCCTGTTGAAACTCGTACTCTTGATACCCTGGCAATTCTTCTACGTGAACCTGGGTATCAAATTTCACTCGTTACCTCCTATGTTGAAGTGTCGTCGATTGCGTCCTTGTCCCTGCACGAGGTCTAAACCTTTAGATTGGAACTGAGATGCCATGCGACTAATAGCATTACGATCATTAGAATTGTTCTTCAGATAACTAGCCTGTGCGTCAGGGTTACGACCAAACACAGAGATCTGTTCTTTAGCACTAGAGATCAATTCTTCGACGGTACCATCGTCCTGAAGAAATCCGCCGATTGCTTCAAAGCGTTTGCACATCTCGTCAAAGTCGCGGAACACACTAGCACTCAGCTTGGCGTATTCACCACTTTGTTGAGGATTGTGTGCCTCATACTTTTCAACAGTCCATAGCTCTCTAATTGGCTGACCGTCTCGGATCAACTGACCATCTCGCTTTTCGGATTTCTTCGACTTGCAATAAGTTACGAAGCATTTATCTTCTGGGATCTCAGCGTTATCAGAGCTGTACTCTACATCAACAATCTCAGCTTCAAGTAAACCTAGCTTAAAGGGGTCTTTGGCAAACCGTTTACGCTGACCGCAGCTACGTGCAATGCGTTTGCACAGCTCGTTGAACTGCTCAATAAACAAGTTCAAACCTTGCTGGCAGACTGTGTCAAACTGCTGAATAGAACGCTGCTTTAGTTGAATACGCACTTCTTTACTCATGCCAGTGTAGTCAAGACTACGACTAACAGGGGTAAGTGAGTAAACAGACTGAAGCATACGCTGCTGACAAGTCTTAGCGTTAGGATAACGTCGTTTAACATAATCCCACTGCTGTTCCTTGATTGACTGTGTACGATGGTAAGCTGTAATTTCAGCGTACACGTCTCGGTGTACGCCATCTACAGTCACACCAGAAAGAAACTTGTCGGCCCAGTTCTTTACTTTTAGAAACGCTTCATCCCAAGCTTCTTTAAACTCTTCAATTTTCTGGTCGCTGATAATGTACATCGAGTCCAGCCGTTGTGGTGTAATGATGTTACTCAGCTCAGACTTGAAGTGAGAAGAATACTGCGGCGTTGTGAACTTTGCCGCTATGCGAGCCAAAGCATCACGCAGACCGCGACCTTCCCTTAGAAACTTCTGGTGCGGGTTTTTAGTGTCAGTCCAGTCAAAGATACGGTAGGAGCCGACTTTGATGCAGGACTGATCTACTCCCATCTCTGAAGCAATCAACGCGGAGATGTCTTGCCCCATGCTAATAGTTTGAGGAAGCCAGCCACACTTAGTTACTAGAACAGAATGCGGAGGAATGCCTGCGAGCTTTTCATCTAATGCTTCTTCTAGGTTTTGGTTTTCTACCTGTGGTTGTTCAATCATTTCAATACTCATTTTTTTACCTTATAAATAAAAAGGGCCCCGCACCAACGGTACGAGGCCCATGAAAATTAAATGCTGCTAGATCTAGGATGCAGCTTTTTCCTTAAACTGACGCGTCATCTTCTTACTAGGCGTTTTAGCCTTCTGCTTGCGAGGGTGTTTAAACCTTTCGCCGGTTTCAGCACAAATGCAACCAGCACCTTCTGCCCAATCCATAAGATCATCCATTTGTTTTTGGTTTTTCTCATAAGAAGGGGTAATCCAACGAGAGGCGTGCTCCAAAGAACAATTCTGCATCTCTGCTAATCGACAACAAGACATGATGTCAGCAGGGGTCCAGTGATCGTCTTTAGGTAACTTACCCGCAGAGTCAACAAGATCGTGGCGTTTTTGGTACATTTGCCAAGCTGCATCCTTAGCCTCGCGGCCAGGGAAACCTACGAACACCAAAGCGTCAACACGGCCAGACCGAGTAATCTCGTCAGGTAAGTTACTGATATTGTTTGCAGCACTTAAGACTAGATTGCTTTGCTGGTTGTTGAGCCACGTTAGCAAAGTACCGAGCAATCGGTTTTCTACGCCGCCGCTTTCACCGCCAGATCCGCCTTGCGGCAAGAAACGTTGAAACTCGTCGATGGCAAGAATACCGCCAATGGTTTGTACCGTCTCTAGCATCTTAGCTAAAATCTTATCGGTATCACCAAGCCACTTCGAGTACAAGTTACTTGCTTGCATGCTGCTAAGAGGAGTGTTGAACTCGCCAGAACAGCACTGCATCATGAAACTTTTCCCAGTGCCTGGAACTCCTAGCATAAGCACATGCTTCATACGAGAACGGTCAGGTACGTCGCTTCTAAGGCCATTGGTCAAGAAGTCCTTCAAGCCTTGAAGTCCTACAACTGACTTGAGAGAAAAGAAGTCACGCTCTGGACGCCATTCAGAATTAAACTCTTCTGTAGGCATAGGATCGAGCCAGTGCTCTACCTTTTCACCAGCGTGCATGTAGCTAATCTTAGCTCGAGTTTCATTCTCACTCAGGTTCTTGTTATGTGCTTGTGTTTCTTCCTGCACAAGCATCACATCAGTAGCGTCTGCCATGACCTCTGATTTAGGCCATAAGCGAATCTTTTGTACAAACTCAGGGGACCAGACATCCAGCTTGCTGGCTCGACTTAAGTGATTAGCTTTCTTAAAGAAAAGCGATCCGGGGTTTAGGTACCCGTAATCTCCCATAGTCTCGGCAGCATACTGGGCAGTCTTAGCTCGACTAAGGCCCGCTGTAGCTCTACTTACAGGCTCTGAGATATCAGAGATGCCCATACTCTCTAGAATTCCTTTTCGTTCGTCTTCCATAGGCAAACCATGTTCGACGTATTCAAAGTGAACTTCCAGCTCAGGGGGTAAGTCCCAGTTAGGGGCGGCTTGCAATACGCAGATGATCTTAGAACCCTGACCAGCCCTAATGATCTTCTGTAAGTAAGTCAGGAGGGCAGGATCAACTTGCCCCTGGCTAGGCATCAAAAGCCTGTCAGCATTACGAATCACCAGGATACGGAAGTTGTCCTGATTAGGCGATGCATCGCCCGTGTCGTAAGAAAGCTGCCGCTGCCTTGCCATATTCAAGACAAACTCAAGCGTTTCAGTAATGCCGACCTTTTGTGGGCCTCCGCCTCCAAGCCCCAAAGCTGACATCTCATCAGAAGTTTCTTGTGCGTCTAGGCTAATCAAGTTGCCATACATATCTGTAAGGCCATCTGCATTGTCCCAGAAGCAAACATCCCACGCGTCGTCAGTTGACTGAGTCTCACGTGCATAGTGTGACAAATCCTCAAAGATTTCTTCAGGCTCGACCGATGTCATAACAATGCCAGCCTGGCCGCTACCCATAAGGTGCTGCAATTTTTTAATTACGTTCATTCTGTTTCCTTTACATTCTCAGCAATTTCGGGTTGGTAAAACTCTGGCTTCTTTTGACTGTTAGCTCGGTCACCAACTAAGTCTTTACGAAGGCCTGCTGTTGCTTTCAAGCAAGAGCCACCTTTGTAACCAGAGGCTTCAATAGTTATTTCTCCGTCGTTAGCCACGACAACTTTAATTTCTTTTCGCATCAGTCCCGTACCTCCACTTTAAATTCCACCCGGCCATCGGGCATTTGAACCTTTTTGTATCCAACAAAATTTGGATTATCTCTTACTTGTTGCTTCACCGACCTTTCAGTGGCAAGCACGCTGTAAGACTTTTTAAGTTCGTTACCCCAACTGTTGTCCTGGTGGTTGTACTGACCAACGCCCTTAGCTCTTAGAATTCCTTTGCCTTGTTGCCAGAAGTCAGTGAGCATGATGTACTCGCCTTTTTCTGTAGGGTGGGGCACAAGACCAATCTCGTAAGCTCCCTTATCAGTCTTGTGCCGAATGGTGTACTCAGCGTCTTGTCCGACATGATGAGAAACTACCTTGGTGTAGGCGTCCTTAAAATCCGGATTTTGAGTTAGAGCGTTTTGCTGTTCTAGAGTTAGCGGCGTTTGCTCTAAGGAAAGTAAATCCTGTGGCAGGTCAACGCCTTGTTCTTTAGCAATCGCACGCACTTTAGCAATGCCCAATTTCTTGGCGACTGCTGCAATCATCTTAAGTTGGTAAACCCATGGTAAAGCGTAGTCGCCTGCTAGAGTTCCATGTTCAGCTACCCATGTTTTAAATGTCTTCTGTTTTACAAGTTCAAGGTCGGGACACTGGGCTTTGACTACTGTAGCCAGTGCTTCTATGTCCTTAATGACCATACCTGAATCTACATGACTCATTAGATATCTCCACAAAAAAAGGGCCGGTGCGAAATTAATCACACCGGCCCCGGTTATTAGTTAGTAAGTACTAGCTTAGTTGCAACAACGACGTCGCCCGAACAGTACTCTTCCAGTTCCTCGCACAATCCTTGCACCTGCCTGCACTGTGCCGCAGACAACGTTCTTCGCAGCACAAGCAGTGTTACGCACAGCACACCGGCAGCGAGAAGCTACAGGCCTGCAAACAGATCGGCTTCGAACAATGTCGCCACATCCGTTTGTGACAGTTACAGTTCTTTGTCGAAAGATACCGCAACGTCCGTCATTACAATCCGAACTGCTAGCTGCCGCTGGTGTTGGCTCCTGTGCAGGTGCCTTAGCTTCTTGTCCTGCAAACGCAGGAACAGCAAAAGCAACAAAAGCGATAGCTAAAACAAAACGATACATACTACTCTCCTTAGAGGTTCTATAGACATAGAGCGACAGTCGCCCTACTTAGTTACAATCCTTTTAAGTTGTTCTACTACTTGTTCCGTGTTACCGGACTTTAAAGGTAGCAGTTCAACCTGACGTGTCAATGCGGTCATATTTTCATACAGCATAGCTTTTAATTCGTTTTGCTTGCTTTCTTGCATGTCATATATTGCCGCATACATTTCAGGATCATCGGCATAGTCAGCATCAATCTTAGACGCAACGTCGTCTTCAAATGCTAACTGCAACACATCAAACGGTTTGTATATTCCGTCGTTACGCATAACTTGGCGAATATACTCCCGTATCTCTGGCGAAAACTCAGTGTCTTCTAAGTCTTCGTCAGGAGGCCATAGTAGTAAAGCCTCAGTAATGCCTAACAATATCTCACCTGTGTCAGCAGGCTCAAACTCGTCAGGCTGGAAATCATCTCCTGCTAAGATGTTACAGATTTCCACAAACTTCGTAACATCCTTGTAGAAGTAATTTGTAGTCACGACAGATATTCCTGCCATGATTTTATCTAGAGTGTACTTAGGTAACTCCAGCTGAAAGTCTTCTCCAAGCTCTCGACGTATAGTTTCAGGAGCCCATGACAATGCTTCGGTTCCGTACAGGTCTACGTACATCAACATCAGCGGCGTAGCGTAAGTATCCTCAGACAATAGCATGGCTCGCATGATTGTCTTCGGGGCTACTTTGCTAAGTGTACTGCTGCTTTGCTTAGATAAGTGTTGGACTATCTTAGCTGACGTCGCTCTTGCTGGGTCCATTGAATAACTCCTGACGATATAGCATACGTCTACGTAAGGCTGCGATATCACACATAATGTGCGTTACAGCGAATTCGTGCAACTCCGGTACAAACTCCGAAGTTTCCGCGTCGAAGAATGTAGGTATCCCTGTAAGTGAAACCCACCGCGAATCACACACTGCGAGCGTAATAATATCCCGGTCAACGCCACTAGAAACTTCTGTTTCAAACCTTTCTATTTCCGGCTTGAAGAAGTTAAGTATAGCGTAAATCTGGGCGTCGGAGAACAGATTAAGGTGAGCAAGCCAATCAGCTACCCAGACTACTAACACGCAGTTAGAAGACACAGCTTTCTGTAGCCTTTTAACTGCGTGCTCGTCTAGAACTATGAGATCGCTCATAGTCTTGCTGTCACCTCAAACCGAGCTCTGTATGCCTTGGGCTGCATTAGAGCGTGTTGAGGCGGCAGCGGATTACCTTCTTCGTCTTTTAAATTTTCAATTGCCTCACCCTTGCTGTTGATAGGGTAAGCGGGATCTACGGTGCGGCTAATTCCAGGGTTACCTGTAATCCCTTCTTTTACTATAGCAAGCAAAACGGCTTCTCGTGTCTTTGCACTTTGAAGCTCTTCAATCTGTGCTGGGAACTTTTCTAGGTCACTTTCTACAGTTACATGACCACGAGAACCGTCACCTGTGATTGTGACGTCTATTACGTTTACGGGCATTTTTAAACCTTCCTAACTCGGTTGGGACTACTATCGTGAATACATCAATGATAGTGAAAATAATTAAAATTTCAATTAACTTATGCGTGTCAACGGGTAAACCTCCTATTAGCAATCAAAGAAAAACACTTGGAAAAGCCTAGCGTTCTCCGGGTTGTCTCCAAAATAACTCGTCGCACTGTGTATTTTTTTACCGCTCCAAAGAACTAGCCGGTTATAAACATTAGCAACTTGGTCAACTAACTCCCATTGGTCAGGATCTTTAAGATGTTCGTTTTTGCCGCCGAATGTTAAATTTCTGAGCTTACGATCTCTATCTCTGTATTCCATTAATCCAGAGTTTTTACTTTTCCAAAAAGAAGTTCCAGAAACTAAGGGAGCATCTGGCGTTAGGTAAATAACACCAGCATACGACTGAGCATCTGTATGGTAAACAATATGCTCTCCGCTTTTGCACCACTGGTAGCAGCCATTAATCGTATTATTCCAATGAATAATATTTCTTGAAAGTATGTTCTCAAAAATCTTTTTATACGCGTAATTATTATTTCGCAATGTACTGCGAACGCCAACGCTTTTCTTTTTTTCGTATTCTAACTCCAAGGCATGTTCTCTGTGTTCTCCTGGATTTTTAAGAAAGTTGTCTACGACCACGATACTAGGAAAATGGTTTGCGAAAGTTGGGTTAGGTCCCATTTATATTAACTCCTTATAGTTAACGCCAACTAGCTACATCCCTAGCATGCTCAAGAGCGTTAGGGTCTGAAACTAAGGAAACACGGCCTTGTATGTAAGAGCCGAATTCTCCATTGTTTTTATTGTGAAGCACAGCAACTGCTTTTAGCCCGTTAACAGTGCATTCTAATTCTTTTGTCTCGCCTACGGTTGTAGGTTTGAAAGCTTCATCAAGAGGAACATCTGCCACGCAAATGTCGGGAGCAGCTCCCTCGTTAGCAGCAAAAACGGGTAGGTTCATGTCCTCAGCCTCACCATGCAGGTACACAAAAGGCCAGCGGTGGTGAAGCTTTTCCATCTCATCTGAAGCGTAGTATAAATTAACCATAATTTTCTCCAATAGCTAAGAAAAAGCGTGAGAGGCTGAACCCTAACACGCAAAAAAAACCCAGATCACACGAGAAGTTGTTCGTAACGTATTGTTACTGGCAACCACGTCGTGTGATCTGGGTGTGCTCGTTAGGAGCTTATTCTGACAAAGCCTTAGCGTTTGCCAGGTCTTTATCTAGTACTTCAGTCCTCAGTATGTTTACTGAAGACGGTGCCTCAATGCCTACTCGAGCTTGGCTTTTTGAGGTGCTTATTACTTTAACAACAATATTACCGTCCGGGTGTTTTATGGTAATAGACTGTTGCGGTTTCCTACTCATTACTAACATCTGATGTCCTTCCAGACTTGGGGTTACATTTAGGGCACTTTGAGCATGCCGAGAAGTAGATATCGCATTTCAAGCAATAATCTTGCATTACGCTGCCTCGTCCTGATAGTCGTACATATCATACATTTCGGATACGTACCCTGGGGTACCTCCGCCGTTTTCCCAATCCACCAGCTGCGGTTCTCTGTCGTAACAGCTTAGCAGTTCGTCTGGAACTCGTTCAGTATCACCGAACATTTCTAGTTCCTCTTGGTCCAGCATTCTGTTTTCTTCTTGAATGCGATCAAGTTCTGCAATTCGTTTTCTGGCTTCTAAGTCCAGTTGAGCGAATCGCTCTGTTGCAGCCCAGCGGGCCCAGTCGTTAAGTTCTACAAAATCAATCGAGTTTACGTGTTGGCTAGCCATTTTAGTTTCCTTCTAAAATAAAAGTAAAGGTGATCGCACAGTGCGATTACCAAGTAACACTGTAAGAACCGTTGACTTCAGCGGTTCCTGGATTTTCTTCAAACTTCTCTACATCAATGCCTCTTAAGTAGACGTTGACGCTAATTTTCTGCTGACGTTTATTTGCTTTGTCAGTTACGCACCCGGCAAAGATAGCTGTCAGCAAACTAATAACAATCATTGTTTTTCTCATCTGCCCCTCCGTGAGAAGAACACTAGTATGTGATGTTAAAAGCCCATAGCATGCTCATAGTGAACATCACAAATAAGCCCCCCATCCACATCATAAAACAGGTGTTCTCTAGAATTTCTTTGTTACTCATAACACTACTCCAAAAATAAAGGGCCCCGCACTGAAACAATGCGAGGCCCTGGTTTACATAATCAAACAGTTAATTAAGCCGCTGTAGCCAACGCTGGCTCAGCTTGCTTAGTAGTCAAACTAGATACTTTGATAGCAATCCACTCTCCTGCGGCATAGCCAGTGAAGAATGCTAGTCCAAGTACATAGCTAACAGAAGCCACAAGGAACCCACAAACGCTAGCTGCAAGAGTATAGGTTTGGCGGATTGCCCAGAAGACACCTGTTACGAAAGCTGTAATTAATAAGCCGCAAGAAATGCACGCCAACGCGACAGTAGCAAACAATACTGCAAAGCAACTAAATACAAAATTTAGTGGAGCCATTAGTACGGTGCGAACGCCTACACGGACTTCGCCAGCTAACGTAATGCTTCTTTCTCTAATACCTTTGCAGTCGAAAAGCACTGTTTGAAACACTACTGTCCAGTGTTCTTTGATTGCCAGTGCGGTGTCCTTAGTGCAGGCCCACACATTGCTAGGAACTTCTAGAACGGCCTTAGCAGCAGAAGAAACTACTTCTGCGGTCTTGTTGTAACCAGCAACAAATTCGTTGCGGATAACACGACAAGCAGCACCAGTCTTACGAGCGGCGGTCTTGGTAGCGTTCTTGATAGTCTTGAAAATATTCATCTCAAATTTCCTTCGTCTTGAAAGTAGTGCTGAGAAAAAAACCCCGCAAAGTCGCACTAAACTTTGAAGGGTTGTGAAAGTACCACCGGCAGGGATCGAACCTGCACTTGAGCGATTTTAAGTCGCTTGCCTCTGCCAATTGGGCTACGGTGGTGTAACTACAGAAATTCCATCTGCATCCTATTTGGCCTCGGAGTAGGTTACTCCCACGTTCTGTCCTAGAACGTTGGTGAATCAGATTAGGACGTCACCGGTCCTGTCCTTACTTCGGAATCTACTTTCGCCAAAGGCCGTGAAAGCGGATCGGGGAAGGACACCCGGCGTGTTTAACGTCCCGCCGGACATAAGGAAAAGAGGAGGAGAGTACCGGCTACCGCAGAGTCACGATCTGACTTTGCCCTCACGGGGAGTCAGCGACCTCACCGGCACTTCTCCATGCTCCTCCTCCTTGTATTGGGGGTGGAGAGGGTTTACTTATTACCTCTAACTTTTGGGGCATGATACGTCATGTTTCCCTATTTGAACCACTATCTCAAAGTTGTATGGCACTTGCCCGTCCCCTTGAGCCTCATGTGCTGTTGTCGTCTCATGCTTGCTCCGACATTTTCAGCCACCACCCTATAACGCAGGAGCGACCTGCATTATGTTTTTGGTTTGTTTAGATCGACAATGTTGATAACGAGGTCTTCAGACTCTATTAACAACGCACCCCCGATCTCATGCAGATCCGCTTGAACTGCTTTTGAATTCCACTCTTCCTCGGGGAGAAGAAGTATTTCGTTGAGCCGTGTTGTTGCTTCTGGTTTAGTCACTGTGAAGTCCTTGTCTACGAGTAATAAAAAAGAAGCCTACCCATACAGACCGAGAGTTTATCTGTATGGAATAGGCTATTTCCCAGAGCAGGAATACATAAGGTTTCCCTGCACTTAATAATGACACGTTTTTGCCTAAAATTTAGGTGTTTTGAGGCCTGTGTTAACAGGCCCTAAACCTCTAACAAAAGAGAGTTAGGGCTAGCTATCACAGAGTTGGTTTTTTGGCACCAAACGTTACCTCTACCCCAGTCTTTTAAAGTAGTTCTAAAATGTTTCCTGCCAGTATTAACAAGAGTTTTTATGGCGTACTTTATGGTTTTTACACGGGGTAACAAGTCATTAGAACGAATACGCCACAGCTTTGTGCCGGTACTTAGAATGGCTTTATTGCGTGGCCTATCGTCCTTAAGAGCGTGGTACATGTAACTGTCGTACTCTATAGCGATGTTTTTATCTTTTAGAAAGATATCCACTGTGCGACCACCTACCTTAACATTTACAAACTTATCTAAACTCTTTCTAGGGTGAAAGAACCTAGCAAGCTCTATTTGCTTTGAGGAAGCTCTGCAACCGTTAACCATAAGTTTGCAAACAGGGCAAGCACTTACTCTACGCATACTTACCTGCCACAAAGTAGCCATAAACTTATGCCTACAGTCGCGGCATTGAAGCTTAGACTCTTTAACGGTACTTCCTGAGTAATGTAAAAGGTCGCAGCCTTTCTTATTTACACGCTCAGTAGCCTCTTTTAAATTTACGACAACCTTCGGATTGTAGTCCGCTTCACCCATTTTTTTAGAGTGGCAGTGGGAACAACCCGCAGACTCTGGATGACTTTGTCGGTTTTTGCGGCTACGCACTGAGGGAGCTGCATAATTAGGATCTAAGTAAGTCCTTAAGTTTCGGTAAGAAACCATGTGGACCTTACCGCAAGGTTTATGCAACCAAGCCGCTTTATCTACGACATTCATTGGCTGGCTACCCTCATCAAACTGCATTTCCCAGTAAGGAGTTAAAGCATTTAGCTCTAAATACTTAGACCAGGATGTTTTCCGGTACCCGGAAAACGGGCAACTACGACCACATGTTTTAGTTGCCCCGTTACGTAAAGTGCTTCCTCGCTTAACAACGGTGTTGCCGCAGTCGCATTTACAAGTCCAAAACCTTTCATGCATAGCGTTATTTTCTTTTGGAAAACTGTGGAATGCCGTCACTGTAAGATGACCGCATACCTTTCCAACCATATCTGTTGCACGCATATCTTAGTCCTTTATGAAAGTGCATAATAAAAAAAAGGCCGCACACCCGGTAAGATGTACGGCCTTAAAAAATAGTTAGTGTTAAAGACTACCACCGTTGTGACGGCCTTTCTCTTGACTCTACAATATCTTGAATTTTCTTAATCAAAATATCTGCGTAACCCTTTGAGCTATACTCCCTGTAATCCTTGATTAGCCTTAGTATTTGAGCACTAAGCCAATCAGTGTGCTTTCCACCCGTTAACTGCACTGTAAGCCGATACGGAGGGTTTTCAAGAAACTCTTTACCTAACTTACTAAGGGTGAAATACTCATAAACAACATCACCGTGAACACGTAAATCTGATAGATCAAGCTCTGGAAATGTTTCTTGAAAAGGTATTGCTTCTAAGAGTTCATAACCTAAATAGACGTCATTTACCCGGCTAACAGAATCTTTCCACAATTCCTCATAGGCAGCAGCCAGCACTAATACAGATTCACTAGCGGTTTCGCAATAGCTTGCTTTTTTCTCTGCGTTTTTCACTTTCATTAGAATCCGACGAACCCAATCGCTACCGCTGCTTTCCATAACTTGGAAAAAGAAGTTATTGTCCATAAGAAGTTCCATTACTTCATCCATGGTCATTTCAGTTTCAACATTATTAGTCATATCAATCTTTTGTGTGTGTGAGTTCTATAAACAAAAAAAAGCCCCGCACCTGTAACAGTGCGGGGCTCCTTAGTTAACTAACTAGCGGATTCCCACAACGGTATGTCCTTAGACTCCGTATAGCAGTGGGTTCCGATAAAGCTGCGTAACGCATCTGGCGACGAGTAGGGGTCGTCGTAGTCTTCACTTAGACGACGCCACCTGTCACCACAACACGAACAGTCTTGGCCGAATGCAATACCGTCAAAGTAAACACCATTGGCTTCTGCTATTTGATTAGCTTCTTCAATGCTGTCTGCTTTAATAATGGCGTGCTGCGGCATACCTCTAGTCCAAAATCCGTGGGAATTGTTTTGGCGTAAATGCCAATACTTCTCAGCCATCGTTGCTCCCCTCATCAATTGTTGAAGGTATGCAAGATCTCCGATTAACCACGGAAGCCCGAGGAGGCTGCTCGGCAGCCCAGGCTAAAACTTTGGTTACGTCTTCCGGCGACTGCCACCCAATAACCTGCTCAACCTCTGACCCACCAAAGTGAGTTAGGATGTTCTTGTCCGTAACTATGTCATAGACCAGAATCTCAGCGTTAGAGCTCGTGAGCTGACCTAGCTTTGGTTCATACAGAGGCACGCCATTTCTGTTTTGGCAGTAGTTCATTGCCCCGAAGCACACAGATACGCCGTATCCGTTTTCAAACTGGATTCGGAAACCTCGTGAATGTACTGTAAGACCAGGCATTCTCAGCTGATCGTCAAAACTGTGAGTATCATCGTTCATGATATTATGTCCTTCTAATTCATAGTTACTTCTGTGTACTCTAACGGGAACGCCCCGAAGACTTTTTCTTTACCGACGTATTTAGACTCAAGTCGGGCTGAGTTAACGGGTTCAATCGTGCCACCTAAAGTAATGTGGTACATGCCTCCCATTTGTTTGGGGTTTGCTGGGCTTTCAACAATGTAGCCAAACATGGCTGCAATCTCGTTGTCCCAGCGAATCTCTGTAGGGCTAAAGTAAAGTTGTTTGTCTTTAAAGATATCCCTTACAGCTTGTAGCTGTTGCTGTGTTGGCCTATACGCCAACGTTACGTGGTGCCCTTTTTGATCGGGCTCCAGGGTACATTCAAACTTCGTGCCTACTTCAGCTAGCATGGAACACAAGCGGCTGCACTGGTATGCACTTGTTATTTGTGCTTGCACCATTAAACGCAGTCTATTGACCATCGTTAAATCCTTGTAACAAAGGCTAATGAAAAAGCCCTATCAAACGTAATGTCTGATAGGGCTTGAGGTGTGGCGAGAGATAAGTTTCCCTCACTTAATAATGACACAAAATAGCCTAAAATTTAGCTATTTCGGATATTGCTTAAAACGTGTGTTCTCGGACCTTTCCGGCTTCTGCGTAGCGTACTCTTACTTGCTCTGTATTCAGAAGTTTTTTTAGCCTTTTTTTCTTTTCCGGTGTCAGCGTCGTAATTGCATGCTTAACGCCATTCATAGCTTGTACCTTTTTAGAGGCACTCTTATTGCAACGACCACAGCCGCCACGAGCTTTGTTAACCCTAGAAAGGTTCGATAAGAAAGGAAACTCTTTAACAAAATTAGGGTTCCCAGACATAGAGATTAAAACTGAATCGTCTAGGATTAATAACTTTTTAAGATCAGCCACGTTTAGCTCCCACTTTCTGAAGACTCTGAGCTAGTAGGTGTGGAAGGAATCCACGTATCTTCTACTGCCTGTAATGTTGCAAGTTTATCCATCGAAGACACTAAGGTCTTTATCTGCTCTTGTATTTCATCCCAAACTGAGTCTGCTTGAGCAATAGATTGGAAATCTAGCTCAACGTAGTTTAGACGATAAAAAGGCCATCCGATGTCAGGGTTAGCCTCTACGACAGGATATGTGGCTAGTTGACTAGGACCACATACTGCTTCAAACACATCACAGCTTAGTGTCGTGTACGGACTAGGTGCTACTTTACGGTAGATGAACAAGTATTTATCTAGATCAGAGCCTTCTACAGAAGTAACTTCGATCCGCATGCGGTAAGCACCGTAGTTGTTAAAACTCTGTACGGTAGGTGCGTACCTGGTTAGTCTGACTCGACGTGCCATTAGATACTCCAAATAGTTATATGTTTGTCTGCTGCGGTGCCAGCACCAGGTTTTGGACTTTCCCCGGTAGGACTAGTACGATTTCTTCTTGACGGTTGCTCCGCTTATGGCGGATGTAATCAGCTATCTCTTTTACCGCTTCTGGTTGGTTTATATGCCTATCTGCGATTTCGCTTCTCCAAGTATTATACAGAGAAGATACTTTTATACTTAGACTGTTTCCGTCCTTTAAGGCTTCTTCTACTAAGGGTTCCGTCATCTCACGGTACTTCTCCCAGTAAGGAGCATTCTCCCAAAAAAGCGGGTCACGCCATAAGTCAAAAGTTATTGTGTGGTCTACATATAAAGTATTCATTTTGTTGGGTCCCATGGGAACTTTTCAGAATAACCTCGGCGTCCACCTTGTTCCCTGGACGGGCAGGATATCAGGCTTTTGCCTCGATTCCACTGCCTAATACCAAAACCAGCTTGATGCATTTGTTCTCCAATAGTTATATCTCCACCGTTGTGCCCTAATCGCACATCTGGGATGTTGGCAGCCCGCATAGCTTCAGTAGCCATTGCCCAACACCACCCTACCGCGAAATCTATAACGCTGCCGTTAGGTGCTTCTGTTTGTTGTCCTTTGATTCTAAAGTCTTTGCCTTTGTACCAATCAGCGGCCTTAAACCATTCGCGGGCATCTCCGCCTTTCTTAAGATACCGGGACAAGTCGTGGTACATCAGGTTCCCAAACATACGGTCGTTGTAAGGGTGGAAATTAATAATGTTGTTGCATAGGTCATCTACCCACTGAGGTTTTACAGTCCATGTATCGTCATCAAACCAAACAAAATAGTTTGTTTCTATTGGACAATCAGCATCCCAGAACATTTCTCGCATAACTGGGTATTTAAAGTCATTTTCTTTATGTTCGTAAATCTTAGTGACCGGCAGAGTATGTAAATAATCTAAGGTTTCTTGCGGTGCTTGATTTGTTCCTACCCTTAAATCTAATTTAGAGTTAGGTAACGTAGCGAGTATGCTGTTAATACAGCGTTTAGCTATATTTGTGTGCGGCCCATAGCAAAGCACAAACACAGTAAGTTTGCCGCCGATGATGTCGTTATCCATAACCGCAAGTCTTCTGTCTATGCGGGTATTAGCCGGTGCCTGCAACTCTAAAGGATGTACCTTCATGTATGGAGGCTGCTTCCTATTTGCAGTGGACGGCTCTCTGACTAAAGAAGCGTTAGCTGCTTCTTCTGCCACAAACTTCTTACTCTTAACGTCACCTGCACTAATTTTTACAAGTTCTACTTGTGGTATCACAATATTATCAGGTTTTAAATCTGGATTTTGGGTAGTGTATTCTTTTTTGGGCGGTTGTATTGGTGGCAACATCCCAGATTCGTAATAACTCATAACAGCCTCAACTACATGATCTGATAGCAAAAGGTCTTGGCACTTTGCTACAGGGTGCGTAGCATCTGGCCTTACCGGTTGTTTGCATAGGGTGTGTGACTTAGCACTTAAGTCTATAGGATCTAAAGCAACTGTTCTTTTTTTCCAGCAACCTTGTTTGTCGCAACAGTCGAGAAGACCGATAGTGTGTAAATACTTATGAGGAACTTTTACCGCTTTGGCTTCTTTACCAAAAGCTTTAAAGTTATCCACGTAAGCTTCAAACCATGGTTCTTCTCGGCCACCCGCATAAACAACACAAGGCTTATCGTAGGCTGCGGCAATATGCATAGCAGCAGTCACGCCACATATAACGCCTTCAGAGTGAGCTATTAGATTCCAAAGATCTCTGGCATTCTCAGTTTTACCCACGAGGTTGTTTACATTAGTAAGCGGCGGGTGTATGTGGTTTTGATTTACAGCACCTACCTGTACACAGCGTATGCCTTGAGCATAAAGCTTATCTACAACCTCCTGAGCTCTGTGAGCATGCCAATGCTTTACAGTCACATCCAGCTTACCGCCAGACACTATTACCCAATACCTGCCCTGCACACGTCTTTTAAGTTCCTGTGCGTCTAAGTGTAAATCAGCTCTTGGGTCGGTAACCGGAACATGGATACCAGTCTTACGCTCAAAGTCGTAGTGATACCAAGCAAGGATATGCTTCATTTCGTGTTTACCGTTTACACGAGCATAAGCATTCCACTTAATAGCATCGCCCCAGCTAACTGTAATTTTCTGAGGGCGTGGGTGTCCTGATTCTTCAAACTTAGTGACGTACGGATTGTTCCACCAAACGTTTGAAAAATTAGTATCCACCATAATCTCGTACTTATCGGGGTACGCTAAGTGGATGTCCCGAACTAGGGCAGAGAGTAATACAGTATCCCCTAAAGCCCAGCGGTGCCTTATTATTAATCTTTCTTTTTTACTCACCGGACTCCATCTCCGCTGGACGAGCCTCCGCTAAGCTTTCTGCGTGATCTAAACAAAAGTCACGCAATATCGGTGCTAATGTTAGCTTGGCTCCGTCTAAGCCATTTTGCTCGAAGTAAGCGTTGCCTCCGTTCTCAGGAGTCATTTCTACTGTAATAGCATTGAAAGAACTTTTCTTTGCGTCGCAAGCTTCTTTACTTCTCCAGCATTCAAAAACCGCAGCTAATGTTCTAGTTTTAAAATTAGAATGTACTTCTGTAAGCACACAATAAGCATCGGCTACTACGCCAATGTTTTCCGGGTCTTCTACGTTAAGGTAAAAGGCCATAGATGGGGGGAACATAATCAACCTGTAACTGCGTCACCAATCCTTGACTTTGCAGTCCTAAAGTTCTTCTAGCATCAATGCGTAGATCTTTCCGTCACTGCCTTTGAAAACAAGGCGTTTGTAAGTAGTAGAATAGTATATCGTATTAGCTTCTGCTATCTCGTTAGGTAGATAATTAATTTGTATTCTTCCTGGAGATCCTGGCATACCTTGAGGCCCAGGTTTACCTTGTGGTCCAATAGAACCTTGAGGTAAATCTTTACTACCTAAACCTAACTTAAGCTTTAGCCTGTCAGGTGCTTCGCCAATGTACGGGCTGTAGTCGCCCAGTCGCATACCTTGCGGACCAGGACCACCGGGGCTTCCAGGAGGACCGGCAGGACCGGCAGGGCCAGGTGGGCCGGGGCTTCCAGGTGGACCAGTTGGTCCAGTAGCTCCAGTACCTCCAGTGCCTCCAGTGCCTCCAGTAGGTCCGGTTGGACCTTGTCCTCCAGCTGGTCCAGTAGGTCCCGTCGGGCCTGTAGCACCAGTCGGGCCATCGTCGCCCTGCGGGCCAGTAGGTCCCTTACCGCCAGGAGGTCCAGTTGGACCAGGAGAACCTGGGGATGTACCTTGTGGCCCAGGTCCGCCAGCAGGTCCTGGAGGTCCAGGCGGTCCAGGGGTTGTACCTTGCGGGCCAGGAGGTCCAGGCGGTCCAGGAGTTGTGCCTTGTGGTCCAGGTGGACCAGGATATCCATCTGGGCCTTGACCTCCTCGGCCACCTTGGGCTCCATCGTAACCATCTGGGCCCTGCCCTCCTCGGCCACCTTGAGCCCCGTCATATCCATCTGGGCCCTGCCCTCCTCGGCCACCTTGGGCTCCATCATAGCCATCAGGGCCTTGGCCTCCACGACCACCTTGAGCCCCATCATACCCATCTGGGCCTTGACCTCCTCGGCCACCTTGAGCCCCGTCATATCCGTCTGGCCCTTGGCCTCCACGACCACCTTGAGCCCCGTCATATCCATCTGGGCCCTGTCCTCCACGACCGCCTTGAGCCCCGTCATATCCATCTGGCCCTTGGCCTCCACGACCACCTTGAGCTCCATCGTATCCGTCTGGCCCTTGGCCTCCTCTACCGCCTTGGGCCCCATCATAGCCATCAGGGCCTTGGCCTCCTCTACCACCTTGGGCCCCATCATAGCCATCAGGGCCCTGTCCTCCACGCTCTCCTTGGGCCCCATCATAGCCATCAGGGCCTTGGTTTCCACGCTCTCCTTGGGCCCCATCATAGCCATCAGGGCCTTGGTTTCCACGCTCTCCTTGGGCCCCATCATAGCCATCTGGACCTTGGTAGCCCCTTTCCCCTTGGCCTCCATCGTAACCATCTGGACCCTGGTAGCCCCTTTCCCCTTGGGCTCCATCGTAGCCATCTGGACCTTGGTAACCACGCTCTCCTTGGCCTCCATCGTAGCCATCTGGACCTTGGTAACCACGCTCTCCTTGGCCTCCATCGTAACCATCTGGACCTTGGTAACCACGCTCTCCTTGGGCTCCATCGTAACCATCTGGGCCCTGTGTGCCACGCTCTCCGTATTTTCCGTCGTAACCATCAGGGCCTTGTACACCAGGTGCTCCTTGAGCCCCGTCATATCCATCTGGGCCTTGCGGTCCACGCGGGCCTTGTGGGCCCTGCGGTCCTGGCGGACCTTCGTACGGTGGACCCATTGGTCCGTCTGGGCCTTGCGGGCCAGGTGGGCCTTGTACACCGGGAATTTGTACGCCGGGAACTTGAACACCAGGTGGGCCGTCTGGGCCTTGTACACCAGGTGGGCCTTGTACTCCGGGAGTTCCAGGAATCTGAGTACCGGGAACCTGAACTCCGGGAACCTGAACTCCGGGAACTTGCGGTCCCGGTGGGCCTTGTATGCCAGGCGGGCCTTGTACACCAGGTGGGCCTTGTACTTGAGTACCAGGGATTTGCGGGCCAGGTGGGCCTTGCGGGCCAGGTGGGCCTTGTATTTGAGGTACCTGCACACAAGGGAAACCAATGTCGAGACCAATTACAAATTGACAGCCATCCTGACAACCTCTAGTTACACTTAGATTAGCATAAGGCTCATCTCCACAGGGCACTGTAGAGGAACTAGTGCTATCGGAACCGCCACTTACTGTCATCGTCGGACAGGGGAAATGTATATCTAGACCAAAGTCAAAAGAACAGCAGTCACCCCTGTTTACAGACAGTCCCGCAGAAGGTGGACCGCAACCATAACTAACACTAGCACCGCCATCTCCTTTGCTGGTATCAATACTTATGTCGGGACAAGGTATTTCCGGAGGAGGCAGAGCAGGAGGAAGTAACGGGCAGTCGTTAATATCTGCGGGCGGGTCTACAACGGTATCGTCGTCAATCCAAGGATCTCCCGTAATTGGGAAGATACAAGGAACGTTACACTTAATAGTGTCAAATACAGGGTCTTGTGAACCTTGCGGGCAGCCGGGATAAGATGGGAAAGACATATTATACCTCACACCGACTCAGATATAGAAACAGTACTGATTGACGAAACACACTGAGCCAAGTCTGATAAGTTGATATCTACTACTACCTTATTATTAGTAGAATCCGGCACAATAGATACACCGCTTCCCGCGTAGAACTCTAGATTCGGTCCTCCGATTCCATTAACTGTCCTAAAGATCTCGTTACAATAATAGTCTCCCGCTAACAAGTCATTTGTGCTGCCTGTTGGCGGAACTTCTCCTACAAATACTGGTAGCTCCGTGCAAGGCTCTCCTTTACCCGCTCCAACTAGCGGAAAGAACTGTAAGGTGTTAGTAGATACATCTTGAATTATGGCTATATTGTATCCTGGCTCGAACTTAATATCGCCCTGCAAGCACTCCTCTACAGGGTAAACTAAGCCTGTCGTAAAAGGCCAAACAAGGTCTGGGCAACCATCAGGCGTTTTTGCACGAGTTCTATCGCCGTTTGCTAAGTTGACGGACACAACCTGCGATTGATCTAAATTTTGAATAAGAGCTTTCTCTACTAAGCCATGGTCTCCTGTCCTTATAATGGCTTGTCCCTGTGGCAAGATGTCGGCAATATCTTGAAGTAAACCAGTTACTAGATAGCCAGACCAAAAAGGCTCGCCGCACTCTCCGCCTGGTGTGTAAGAGCCAGAGCTAGAGTCAGAGTCGCTGGCACTGCCCGGAGGTACATAGCTAGGAGCGTCGCTCTCTACAAAGCTCGTGGTGTAGTCCGCATCTCCTAATGTCCGGTAAAAGTCGATAGGCGAGTCTGCAAGAACAACCGTAGTTGCTTTAAATCTAAATTTAAAAACATCTGTAGCAGACCGCTCGATAGTCTCTAAGTAAATCGAATCAACAGATTCGTCAAACTCAGACTCAGGTCCCATTATAAAACCGCAATCAGCAATTGCGGCGTCAATAAGGTTTGCAATATTTTTAACCGTACCGGTACCACCTACGGTTCCTTCTTGAAAAGGAAACTCTCTATTTACGTTATCGTTAAAAAAGTCGGGTCTAGCCATTATTATGTCCTACTAACCTGTTGCGTTAGATGTTCCTTCAACTTGGAAAACAATGCCCTCAGTGGTGGTTCTTACCCGCAGGGCGGCATCCGCAGCTAATGAGTCATTCATTTGGATATTAAAGTTACCTATGTTGTCAGCGTCACAGATATAAAGAGTTTCTCCCGCACTATCGACTACTTTAATTTTCTTGATTGGTTGTACTGGTGAAAAGGCCTCATCTGGATTACACAGTCGCTGTAAAAACAAAGGATCTCCAACTGCGTTAATTTCTAATAAATCTACAGTTTCGCCTGCTTTGTTGGTCGTTGCTGTTTTCTGAAAAACTATTCCATCTTCGCCAACCATCCACACTTTGCCAGATAGAATTTCTCCAGAAGGTAAGCGAATAGCTGTAACGCCTGCGTCCGGCACTGGCATGCAACAAGTAACACAAAACTCAGCTTCTGCCTCACTAAAAGTGTGAGTCCCTACACCCCACGCAGCAATTAACCCCAAACGCACAGGCTCGGAAACCAGAACGCCCGCAGATCTACTATAAATATCAGTTAGCTTAACCGTGCCTGAAGTTATGGGTAAAGCAATTTCGCCGCTTAGCCTTATAGCCTCAACAGTGTCTCCTATATTAATCACGAGCTTAGAAGAAGAAACAACAATTGAAGTAATACGGTAGTTAGATGTACCTGTAACGGAATAGATATGGGCATCTAAAAAAGTACCCTCTAAGAAACTAACTTCTCCGTTAGATAAAGTAGACGTAGGAGTAAACGGGTACTTTGTACCTTCTAATTCTTTAATAAATTCTGGGTGTCTAATTTCAGCCATACTTTACTCTCCAAGATGTTGTTGTATTTTAAAGTATGAGAACAAGGACTTAGACCGGTTAGATCTAATTCCAGATATGCCTGAATCAAGGCCCCACGAAGACGAGTTAACTGAAGTAGAAATGGAAGCTGAAATTGTTGGGTCTGTTATACCGACAAGCTCTGCCTCTAAATCCACCTCGATCTGTTTTACAGTAGGTATGGCTGCAAATTTAATCCTGTACCACTCGTTAAGGTCTAGAGTCGGAATAACTACAGCTTGGATTGTGGTTGCGGAAGCACCGTTCCAATAGTAAATGCCAAAAGTTTTATTAGTTATATCTAACTCAACAAACCAATAAGTATTTAAACTACTGCTTGTCTGCTTATTAAGAAGAACAGATGCATTAGATCTAGCACCTAGCGTAGGTGTAAGCATTTTAACGTCTGACACAATCTCTCTAAACAGAGTTTGATCATCCGCAATAAAGAAAGCTTCGTTTATATTGGTCTCTGATAATGCGGTGTCAGTGCCGAACGATTGCGACGGAGAAACAGCCATGCTGTTTGAGCAGGAGTCGGTTGAATCGTTTGCGTCTTCGCAGCAATACTCTTCGCCTGGGCTGTCATCGGTAGTGTAACTCCAGGCGGCAGCAGGACCGGAACCGTTTAAAAAGTAAATGGGAAAAGAGCCGTAGATGTAATCAAAAGGCTCACAATACGGAAGATTCAGCACAGAACTGAAGCCTTCGCTAATACTGTTCGTAGGAGTTACAGGCGGCTCCGGAGGTATCACTGGAGGTATAAGCCTAGGTGCCGTCTCAGATGGCAGTTCTCCTGTCGTTAAGTTAGGCAGGGGCGGCGGAGAGCAAGAACCAGAAAGGCCTAAGTCGCAGTCTACGATAATACCGCAATCTGTTATGTTGCGGCCAATAAGCCCACAACCCTTAAACTGCAAAGTTATTATCCCATCGCAATCGGCACCGATTCCGTTAATTGTTTCAAGAGGGCTAGGAGACCCACAGTCTTTAGAGCCTACCCGCCTACCGCAATCGCCAGAAAAGGACTTAAATACTGATTCTGTTTCCAGGGTAAGCCCAGCATCTACTAAGTTAGTTTCAACCTCTGCATCTTCTACTAATTTAAATACAATGACGTTGTCGTACTCTACGCCTTCAATTGTTCTAGTTTCTTTGACAATAGAAAGCGGGCTTAAGGCTTCAAAGTTAACAACTCCTTTTAATCTGTTTTTAGCATTAAGCACGCTCATAGAAGACACAGGAGGTATGCGACTAGAACGAGCAGCCCTTGCAGTTAGCAATCCCTGGTTTGGAGTAGTAAAGTTACCTGAGTAAGCTTCAGAACTTCCAAGACCTACAGTAATGAACCCAGCAACACCTTCTTCAAACGTTTCCAGTACGTATGTTTTGTTAGGAACATATTCGGAATCTGGAATAGAAATGCCTGCTAGCAAAACTGCGTCGTTAGAGCTGTTGTCTAGAGTAGAGCAAGCAGAAAACATAACAGTAACGATATGCTCAGTTATCGTTAAGGCACTTAAAAACGCATACTTACCAAAAGTTACAGGCCACCTTAGCCTTAAATCCTCGATTACCGAATCAGGTAAAAGAATACCGGCATCAGAAATACCTGAAGCTGTAATGTCTAAAGGGTAAGCCCTTTGTGAGTTTAAGTCGTACCAGTGGTTATTGCGTATTGCCATGCTATTCGCTCTCAGATTCCCCACTACAATTGCAGTTACTACAGTAAGGATTAGCCGACGCTACATCCAATATCTGGCTTGAAAGCTTTTGTGTATAAGGTCCGTTAGACCCAGTAGAAGGCCATGACATGCCGATAGTGCTCAAGTAGCTTTCGATTAAGCAATCACTTATGCCTAGCTCTCTATCGAGCTTCCACTGAGCGATGTACTCGTCCGTAGAGTTTTGACACTCTAGCACCCCTTCCCAGCCAACAGTTGCGTAAGCTTGAACACTAACTCCGGTGCTTCCAATAGCGTCAGGAAAGCAAAGTCTGCCTGTGAGCGTAACCATATCGCCGGGATCGCAGTACTCCCAATTAACCCTATAGGCTAAATGATAAGTAGCATAATCTTTAGATTCTAACAGTATAGGTTCTGGACCTAGGCACTCTGCTGAAGTTTCCATTTCAGTAACGTTACAGTCATAAGGAGTAACTGTTGGTTGCTGTATAACGCCGTTTACTCGATAGATAAATACAATATACGTAAATCCTCGGTATAAGCAGCAGTCTAGCGGATTGCAAAAATTCACTCCAAAAGTAACTTTGCCTTCTCCGTCTGCTCGGCATTTAACAGCTAGATTTTCTTGCTCTCGGATAGCTTTTTGTTCTGTCCACCGATTTATGTTTGTGTGAAGTATGTTTCTAGTTGCCGTAGCTGAGCTCGCTACCTCTTTGTAAAGATTCCATTGCCTTTTTAATCCCTGGTAAGTTTGAGCAAAGTAAGTGCAGTCACAACAGTTACTGCAATCATTATGAACTTCTATAGCAGACTTAGCGTTTTCAGCACTTAAAGTGCTATGTGCGTAATCAAACGTTCTAGGAGTTTCTGAAACTAAGCCAATAGTGCGTTGACTTCGAATACATCCTTCAGTATCCCAAAAAAAGTTTTGGTGCTCGTTACTTTGTTGTCCGTTGATTATTTTGATGTCGCCGGATGCTGTACCACAAGGGTCTAATGCAGGAGCCCTGCCCGTACCTACGCCAGGCTCAGAACGAATAGATATTGCATTTGAAAGTCTTTCGCCTGTGATTAACCTGTTGGTTGTAATACCTATATTAAATTCAGGTATCTCTATGTCCGGTACTTCAAACTCTGCTCCGCGATTAATCTGTACGTTATTACCTTCTTGTAAAATAACAGGCTTAGCTGTGTAAGTGTTAACGCCTACAGTAATAGACTTCACGCGTTTAGGCAGCTTAAACCAAGTTTCTTGCTGTAGCTCGCCGTTTGTTGGTTCGATGTATTTATCGTAAGTAACGTCTAAGCCAGCATCTATATCTTCTTGCGTCCATTCCGTATGCGTAGTTACGCGTAAAATACGGCCATCGTTGTTTTGCCATTCAATAATCTTTAGGCGATTATCCCAAGTATCTGGGCCTTTCATGCTGGCAACAGTAGAGTCAAAAACAATGTTATCGTCGTTGTCAGTTATGATTATGTCGTATGCGTGAGTGGGCGAAGGGTAACCGGAAGGAGGCGATACGACATTAGTGCCAAACCCGTATAGCCATGAAACCTTTAGAGGAAAAGTTACAGCATCATCCATGTCATCAAACGAAAGAAACAAGTCACCTAGTAGGTACTTGATGTCGCTTGACGGGTTTTTAAATGGATAATTAGAGCCACCCCCTGGCGGTTGGTTTACGCCAATGGGTTGCCTTCCTCGGGTATTTGCCATGGCTTCTATTCACAGGTTAAACATTTACGGTCGCCCAGCCTGGAGCCAAGTACCGTAGAGTGGAATATAGTTGCAGTTGAAGCTATTTCGTTAATAAACAACTCAAGCTCACTTCTGTTTGCATTTAACCTTTCTAAATCTCGGGTTATGGATTCTAGTTCTTCGCAACCGCAGCACGGGGCACAGCATGCGTCTGTTACTCTCTGTCCATTATCAATGTCTGCAAATGTGAGGCAGTCATCACCGACAAAGAAAAACTTACCTTCAGACGTTGGACCTACCCCGTTAATAGTTTTAATACACGGTATCTCTGCGGCGTCTCCTTCGCAGACACACTCTTCAATAGTGCCCTCACCATTGATAGCGTTGATAATAACTTTAGTAGCTGTAGAAGTATTTACTGTTTGCAGCTGGATATTGTTGCCCGCAACAAGTTCTATATCTCCAAAAAGCCTTTCGCTTTCTGTGCCAAAACCATCTGCAACGCTGATACCGGTAATCCCGCGAATCATAGGCCTAACAGCTAATGGCGATATTCGCGTTTCGTCGATTGTGAATGTAAACAAACCTGTAGGTTGATCTTTAATAGTATCCAGACGACCTACAACTATTTTCCCCATCGTGTCATCAAACGGAGCAATGCCGCCTAAAGCAAAAACAGAATTCCTAGTTGCCTGCGGGTCAGGTATAAGGGCAGTTGCTACATCTACAGTAGTGCCCGCACCGTCGTCATAAGCGATGATTACCTGAATACCAGAAGCAAATAGACCTAGCTGCCTAATAAAAAATCTACCGCTTTGCATATCCATAGCGGTAGATACTGGGATATCTAGTCCAACAATAAAATCATCAGGTATTGTAAAAGTCCCGGTTGCATTAGACTTCGTTGCGTCATCCGTTAAAGGAAAACTACGCTGCGAATTATGGTTTAGGAACTCTAAGTTCCATTGCGACAGTGGCATAATGTACTCCTACTAGCTAACTGTAATTACGCCAATTTGTTGCATAACTCCAACTTCGCCCGCATAAGTATCTGCGGTAGCGTCAGGGTCTCGCTCTAGTTTGACGTAAATAATCTCGCCAGCAGATACGCTAATCGAGGAGCTACTTACCTCTACTGCCTGATTAGCGGATGCTAAAGTAGCCGCAGTAGGATCAAACGTAACAGCAGAATAAGACTGAGTTATGCTTACAGGGGTAAGTCCGCTAGCAGCCGCAGCTTTGTAATAAGTTGCTGTTAACGGAGGTAACGTACCTGATACTCGACCAAGCACTCTGGCCTTAAAGACAAAGTTGAGAGTGCCGGTTAAAGTAGACGGTACCTCAAACTTAACCACATAGTTTGATAATGAGTCATCAGGGAATCCTAGGTAAAGCACAGGATAATCTTGCTCCTGCACTCCATCTAAGCGTACAAGCTGACTAGACAGCTCTGTCTCGCCAGCTGAGTCTACAGATATACCGATTTTTCCGTGATATACTGTTTCGCCGCTAGGACCCGCCGCAGCAGTAGAATCATCACCAACTAGGTTAACATTCGCAGATGCGGAATACATTCCTTCAGCTACAGGACCTGAGCTAAACTCGCCGGTTGCCGTGTCTAAAGATTTAAACACGTTGTAACCGGCTACGTTTGTAGGGCCAATTAAAAAGCTAAGGTCTAAATCTATATCAAGGTGACCTGTGCTTGCTGGTGTATCCTTCCCAGCACAAGTAATTGTTAGCCGATTATCTAACGAGTTAAGGCTACTAACTGTACTGTTATCTGTAGCAAAGTTAACGCGAGTGTAGTACAGCTTCATGCTGTAGCTAGAACCTGCGGGGTCACAGTCACCATAGCTTTCACTTGCGGAGCTGCTAGAGTCGTAATCAGTAGGCCACGGTACTTCGTCGTAGCAATCAGACATCCACCAGATGCCGTTACGGTCAATAACAACTAAGTCCGCCATGAGCGTCTGACCGTACCACTTATGTTCGCCAGTAGCGTCATAAACGCTGGGTCGCTGCATTGTGATAGAAGCAGACTGCAAAGGTATTGGTGGGAATACGCCGTTTAAATCCGGATTTTGCGATAGGTTATATCCAAACTTAGCTCCTGTAGGTGCGTTACCATCAAAGATGGCGTCAGAAGCTGGAAGCCAACCTGGCTCGCTAGAATCTGCGGCTGTAATAGTATGCACAGCACCTACTGAAGGCGGTGTAACTGTACCAGCAGGAAGCATTTCCAAATCAAAAGCGTAGTGCCTATGATTTTCTAGGAAATCTGTGAACTGCGGATTCACGTAAACATTACCGTTTGCGTCGGTTTTGCAAACAGGCACAGAGACAGGCGGTACTTGCTTTGTCAGCTTACCTACGCTTTTACCAGATAGGTACCACAAGCCAGCAGGCACAGAACCGTCTGAGTTTAGCTCGGCAGTTGCAATCGCTTCCTTAATATCAATTGCAGCGTAGCCAAACAAAAGAATGTCTGCTGTGGTTGCGTGCAGCTTCTCAGCTACGATACCCCAGACCTGAGAGCTTTCTGAAGTTAGTAGGTAACCCGTAGCCGTATCAGTTTCAGAGGTGGCAAAAGCCGCCTCAAAAATCTGAGTAGACGAATTAAGGTAAACAGGCTGACCTACTTCAATCGTAGACTCAACTGTTTGCGACCTTGCATATACGGTAGACCCTAGTTCAGCTGCCTTAATAAGCTCCCACAGATAATGGATATTTTGATCCAGTTGCTGTAGCGGCCTATTTGGCGTACCAGGAGATACCGGCTCACCGTCTTTGATGAATTTTATAAAGTGTTCTAGGCTCATCCCTGAGCATCTCCTTTACTGTAGAGTCAACTCCCACTCTATGCCAACTTGGCTTGTCGCCAGCTTGTCTTGCTGGTCGGCAGTGTCGAAGTAAAAACTGCTAAAAATCAGATCTTGTGTAGCATCATTGTCATCTACGAAGGCAACAAGTGACGCACCAAAAACAACAGAGCCGGTAGAAAAAGATTTACCGTGAACGCCCGAGGTTCCGCTGCTACGAGCAAAGAACAGTATTTGATTGTTTGTTAAGCCTGTACCTTCTGACAGAATTTGACTAGCTGTAAGGGGCACTCTTAAGTAATCTCGGCTAGCACTACCAGAAAGATCATCGTAATACTGGACAGTGCGTGTCCGGTCAAACGAAGGTGCCGTAACACTTCCAGGTGTCGTGCCGTTCTCAAATTCTAGGTACATACCGCCAATCCGGTAATTAGAACTACCGGCGGTAAACAACTTTGAGGCTATCTCAGTCCACTGATAAAGAACCTCATTTGATTTAAAATCACCCCTAGGCAGCCACAGTTCATTGCTAAACTGCGAGCAGGGATCGTTTTGTGAGTCTTTAGCTAGGTCACTGAGCATTACACTCTGGGCAGCGTTAGCAGGAGCAACGTCACACTTCTTCTGTACGTTGTGTGCTCGAACGCGGCCTTTTACGTTACTGGTGTTTAAAAAATCCATTTGTTATTCCTCAGATGCAGCGGCCACCGATGGACTTGCATTTGACGTTTTCTGATAAAACCGAACTCAATGTACCTGGCTCTACAATTGCCATGGCAGGGTAGCTAGACAAATCCTCTTCATAACCAGGCTTTGTAGCTGTACCCGCAGACTCCATGATAACAGGCGAATCAGCGTACACCAATTCAACTATTAAAATCATTACAGAATGCGGTGGTTGTATTTTTTTAATCTGAGAAGCAGGTAAAAATGGTAATTTAGCATTACCGCCTCCTGCTTTTAATTTTACGATAAAAGCGTTATTCCGTAGAAAATTATCTACTAGGAATTGTAAAGGATTTATTGTCTCCGGTAGCGATGCGGCGGTAGGTTGGCCTACAGGGCTAGTACGCTCGTCTAACAGCATAGCAAGAGTTTTACCCTCTTCTATGCCTTTTTTGTGGACATCGTCCCAAAACTTAGACACATCTAACGAAAAGCCACCTAACTCCCAAGATAACTTGGTATAGCCATCAACATCTTCCGTGACCGTGATATTTACGTTTTCGTTGTTAAACGTTATGCCGGACATAAATCCCCAAGCTAATAGCCCTTCATCGACGGTTATAGCCGGAACCTGGCTTGCTGGGACTGTTTCGCCTCGGTTTAACTCAAAGAACTGTAGGGCGTCTGTTAAGGACTGCCCCGCTTTAACTACGTCCCCGACAGCTACAAGAGTGTTATTAGTTTTTGGAAACTGATAAACGTGAGAGTCGGTAATTACATTTAGGTACTTAGAGTCCTTTGTAATTACTTTGACTGTTTCTTCTGCCTCTTTAACTACAGGCACGCCAAATGAAACGGATAAAGCAGTCTGCTGAGATCTTAGACTAGTTCCTTCTACTAACGCGTCCATGACAGCATTTACAAAATCCTTGTAATTCTGACTAGACGGCATACTTAACCGGAGCACATAGCCAAACTGCTCATACACTAGTTGCCAATCCCACGATCCTCGATATACCCATACAGTGCATTCTTTATCTTTAATACTGCCGTCTGAGTCTAAGACATCTCTTTTAGCAATCAGAGGATTGTCAAAAGGATTTGACCTGAAAACTACATTGTCGTCTTCCAGCCAAAAGTCTATTCCGTCTGTTAGAGTAACAGCTGGGTTTACTATGCCGCTGTGGATTACAGAGGCGTCAACAAGGTCTGTAGGCTTTTTAACGTAGAAATATGGTTGATTTTCTTTATCGCCGTAAGCTGTGTTAGTAGAGGGCGAATATGTTAGGTTCTCTAAAAATAATCCTTGAGGTCCCATTCGTTCAAATAAAGCATTATCTCGAAGGTACTTCGCAGGTATTGCAGAATTTTCTTCTAACTCGGTTTCTGTAAAGGATAACGCATACCAGTTATCTTTATGGAATAACGGTATGTCGTGCCTAGATACACTCTGAACAAGCTCTAGGAATTGGAAATAGGTCTGCTGAGCTATTTGCCCAGCAGACCCTGTTAGATCCTGTAAGAGAGGATTTCCTTGATAGGTAGTAGCCCAGAAGCTACCTAATACGCTTATTAGCACATCAGGATCATCAAAATCATTTTGGGGGTAAGTGAACGTCGCCATAAGCTATTTGCTCCCCTTCGCCTTGAAACAGACGTCCTATCAAGTATTCAACTACCAACCTTAAAACTACCGATATAAGTAACGGCAGGATAAAGGACCAAATACCCGGAATTAAAAACTTATAAACTTTCCTGCGGAAAGCTCGCTTGTTGATCGAATCCGGATTATCTCTCTTAATTTCTTTAACAGCTTCAAATGCCCGCTCTACATCTTTTCTTGTTTTTTTAGAAGCAGCTGTAGGGCTACCTAACATGAGGTTGTCAGAGCACTTATTCAAACCCGTTACAAAATCAAATTCAGCATCCCAGTCTAAGTTATTCATTGGGACTAATCTCCACATCGACGGGCGAGTTATCAATATTAATAAGAATACCTCCCCGCTTTTTAATTTTAATCTCGGTAATCGTTGTCTTTATGTTAACTGGACCTGCGGTTGCCTCTAGCTTAGCCGGAGGATTAAGTTCCATAACACCACCAGACAAGCTTATATTTTGAACTGGCGAGAGATCCAAAGAAAACTTCTCGTGTTCAAACTTACCTGTGTTAAGTAGAGATTCTAAAATTTCATACTGTTCCTTTGAAATTTTAAATGGTATATCAAGCATCATGCTCTCCCAGAAAAGATTTTATGGGCAACCGCCAGGAGGACAGGTGCTACGGAAACCGCCAAATAATCTGCCGCCAAAAAGTCCCGTACTCCTCCGGACCTTCATCACTGCTTTAGATTCTTTAACTGGTTTTGCTTCGCTGCCGCCCATGGCGTCAAACCCGTTATGAATATTATCATGAATTATTTGTAGCTCTTCTCGGGTGTAGCCTTCTACGCTAATCCCATGCTCATCAGCTAAATGATCTGCTAAGAACTCTGTGGAATAGTCCCAACGCCCTTCTACAGACCAGCGACTATTGTGCCTACGAATGGGCACGCGACGGACTGCTACAGGAACGGCGACATCAGACTCAGACTCCTGCGGAGCCAGCTTGTCTGCTATCAAACTAAGCTTTTCAGTTATGTCGGCTAGAACATTATTTTGATCTGTAATAGCCTTCCTAGTTTTGTCGTGCTCATCCTCTAAGCTAGACTCAAACGCTTCTTGAAACTTGGACTCATAAAAAGAGCTAGAGTTAGTTCCGGCAATAGTTTGAGTAGCCTCTACAGCACCATTACTGCTTAGAAGTGTCATCGCTGAAATTACAATTAACGCAGTAATGCCACTACCGGCAGCAATTTTAGCTACGTTAGCTTTTGCTTCTTTTGTCATTTCCTACTCCTTATTTAAAGTAAGGTGAATTTTTGTACCAATCAACTGGCTCTGCATTTGGAGTGCCCATTACCCCGATAGCAGAAGTGTAGCGGTGTTTCATAATCTGATCCCACGCTTCTGGCAAAATAAGATATTCACCATCATTGTGTGAATTAACGGCACGTAACCAACCCTCTTTGTTATACCCTAAAAGAGCCATAGCATGACCGCCACGGCCCGGAGAGTACCTCCGCATAACCCGGTCTCGTGGAATGGTGCCGCTACCGTAAGCGATGCCGAAGTTCACACCGCCACCGCCACCTATAAAGTCTAGAAGAGCTTCGTGATCACGAGGCACTTTCCAAAGAGACTTAGCTTTATACGGCTCACCAGCATCGTAATTAGCTTCGCTAAGTATTCTGTTTCGTTCTGTTCTGCCGGGATACCCTCTAGGATATCCTGTTAGTTTCTCAGGAGGGCAGCCGTACTGAGTAGCAACCTTGCAGCCCCCAGAAATAGTTGACCCCCTGTCGCTGCCCAGCAAACCATCAAGCTTCTGGGTAGCTAAGTAAGCAAAGATTTCTGAAAGTTGAATTTTTTCTCCACGTACCATAGCTAAACGCTCTAGGCAGCTAGAGATAGAGTGACCCTGGCACGAACCCATAGGGCCTTGGCTCTCAGTCTTATGCCAGTCAACAAGAACTTCATCTGGTCGGCTAAAAGCTTCCCATTCAGAAGTTTTCATAGGAGCATTAGGCAGCGAGGAAAGGAACTCCTGGTCCTCACGCTCGTACTGATAGTCGAAAAAGATTTCTTGATCGCTCATTTTGCATAACTCCTAAGTAACTCTTCGTGCAACTCAGGCGTCCAACCACCTGCCCCTTCAAAATACTCCTGCTCTTTTTTAGCTATCTCGTCAAAAGCAACTCTACGAGCTGGCTCTTGTCCTGTAGCTATGTATTCCCAGACTTCTTTGTCTGTCGTTAGTTCACCTGACGCAATACGGTCAGCGGTGTTCTGTGCGTGTTTACGCCACAGATCTTCGTAGATATCAAAACTCTTGGCTACGATATCTACAGAAGGCTTAGGCGGAACCGGTTTAGGTTCCGATCCACCCTCCGGTAGAAAAAGCAATGCAATTGCGAGCAACCCGCAAATAGCACCTATAACTCTAGCTTTCATCTTGTGCCTCATTAGTATGGTTTTGTTTTCTTGCTAACTTAGCTTCGGCAATCGCTACTTCTGCTTCCGTCATTTCCTTCTTTGCATAATCCCACCACACCTCACAATTTGCGTTAGGAGCAGTGTCCTGAATTATTTGCAAATGTTCAGCAAACCCAGTAGGAGGTGGCGTATCGCTACTACGGTCAACGCCTTTACGTTTATGCGTAACTACATCCAACGAAGGTAGTTTAAAGTTCCTAAACAAACTTTTAAGGCTAGGCCAAATTAGGAAGTAAGCTGAGACAGCAAACAAACCCGCAATCAACCAGGACTTCAGTCCACCTAACATACTTAAATCAATCTCTAGCACAGAGAACGGCATAGCAAATCTCCTTATTCACAAGTTATTAGGAGGTCCTCTCCTGGTTTAATGATAATAGTACGAGTCGCGGAGTTCATCTGTAACCCCTCCCGATTCGGACCATACAACGCCTGAATCCGTTTAATGTCGTCTTCAGTTTTAGGCACACTTACAAAAGGGTTGTAGTAAGGAGCCATTAAAGCATCTTTAACCTTGGAATGGCTTAAACCCAAAATATGTCCTGCTTCATGTGTCGCTACTGGTAGCATCCACACTCCACGTGCAAACTGGTCTTTAACCCAAATCTCGGCTAAATCAAACCTCATTCTTAGCTGTTTATTGCCGTCTGGCAAGTAAGCCCAAGCAAGAGTGCCACCTTGGCCGTCAAAGCCATGATCTTTACCTCTTCCAACCCCAACAAGTATATCGGCATTCTTCTTATTGCGTGCTGTAAATCTTTTAACATGTATACCGCACACGTCAGACCAAGCTTTAAAAGATTCTGCAATACAAGCGTCTTGTACTTTTTTTGAAAGACCTGTGACATAGCCATCTACGAAATACGTTAATTCCGTTTTAAGCCACTTCTGTTGTTTCTCGTGGGCCATCTCCTGCATCTGCATGTATTGCCTATGGTCAGCCTGCTCCACATCCAGTACGTCAGGACAACCACACCTAGGATACGCCATAGCTTTTAATGTCATAGGCCCAGCTACGCCATCAGCCTTAATTCCAAAAAACTTTTGAAAGTTTTTAATAGACGCTTTGAGATCTTCTAAAGTTAGGTTATTTAGAAGGTATAGGCTTAGGTATCCAAAGAAAGACAAATAATCCACAGTAAACTTCATTTCCTGCGGAGAGTTACCAAACTCACCTTGGTCTTTCATTAAAAGCCGAACTGCTTCTTTTTTAGATTTATAAACTGTCGCCATGACATCTCCTTAACTCGGCGTTGGTATAGACGTCTTTACGTTTACAGCGATACTGCTAACTTCAGCAAAGAACTGAACCGTTTTCGACCCGACCATCTTATCAGGCTCTTCAGGCACAACCAAAGCATCTCCGCTACGTAAGTATTTTATAGAGCCGTCAGGTCGGCGTATCCTACCTAAGAAATCTAAGTCGGTTACGCTTATGTCGTCCTGAAGGAAAGCATTTATCTTTTCAATAAGTCGGGAGCCATCTAACCGCCCAATAAACCCAACACTGTTAACCTCTTCGACAATAGAAGATTTAATTCCATCGGTGTTAGGGTCACTGTCTCCCTGTGATTTATTCAGTGTGAGATTAATATCTACGAAGCAAGGAACAGGAGCTTTAATTAAAGCATCTGCTGCATAACTGCGGTAATCTCTGTTAGAAGCATCACTCTGTATCGCTTTGATGTGCGGTACTCCTGTAATTTCAAAAGCATAGTTTGCTTTATCTCCTGGAGTTAGGCCGCTAGTTGCTGTAACAGTGTCAGTAAACTCTATAGTAACCGTTTGAAAAGAAGAGTATGCCCCTTCTGCTACTGTTTTAATATCTGGCAAGAACCCAGAAGCAGTTAGATCATTACTACGAGTATCCGAGACAATTTCAAACCCAGTGTCTAAAGCTGAATCCACTTCTCGACGAACCTTCCGTATTTCGTAAAGTCCAGGAAATACGTCTTTATCTAATGAGAACCGCCAAAGGCTGGTTGATCCGCTAACAGACACAAGAGTAGCCTCAGCTACCTGCGAGGTTACCTGTAAAGCTGCTTGCCCTCTGATATACCAATCTACTCTGCCTCCATAGCTAATAGGAAAAATAGTATGCTGATCTCTCAGCATCTCCGCGTCGCCATAGCCGACAAGAGACTGATTAGTTACAGAAGAGTAGGCGGTGTTAGATTTAACCCACGCCTTCATGTTAGACCGGTTAGAAATAGTTTTAGCAGACATGCCTAACTGCAAGTCAGCTAGAAGCTCTGCATTTGTTTCAGTGCTTGTACCGTCAGTAAAAGTCGAAGTTGCAAAACTTGTGACGTAATTTGCCAAGGTACGATTAGGGACTATAAGGTCACCCGCATTTAACTTAGAGTCTGAACCTATTTCAGTAGCTTCTACTTCAATAGTAAACGCATAGTTTCCGTTACTTAATGCGGTAATTAACCTATCGCTGTCCGACGAGACCTGGCTTGCTGTTGTCCTAGCTATAAAAGTCTTAGTAGCTAAATACTGCTTACCTAGCCCTTCAAACACAGAATTAGCAGGCACTGTTACAGAAGCCGATTGACTAATTTCTACAGTTACCGTACCTGTAGCTTTAGTCCCTACGCGACGAGTAACGTTAAAGTTAGAGAGAACTTGGTCAACTACACCGGCATCCGCCAACGTAGGATCAGCTTGTATCTGCTGTAGACTACGAGCTGACTGGTAACGCTCTAAGTTTGTTCTAATCGCAGCTTCAAGTACTGCATGGTAATACGCAACCGTGTCTTTAAAAACACCGCGTTTTAAGTCTAGATTGGGATTAAGCTCTTGAAGCTGTGTAGATAACTGGTCTAGCAGTTGACTTACGTCAGCAGAGTTTAAGGAGCTTAAGTTCGATAGTTCGAAATCAGATTTTGTAAATGCCATCGTTAACCTCAAATTGCTGCAACACGTAAAGGATATATCACGACTCTTGAGTCTCCTGCTTGACTAGTCAAACGAATCGACAACGAGGCTTGGTCGCCTAGCAGTGAAGCACCTAGCAGTGAAGCATCAGAAAACCTTTCATCTAGAGGGTCTTGGTCGCTTTCTTCTTGGGAGAGCTGAATCTTCGCATCTGCCACTGCGGATGAAAAAGAAGAATACAGGTCCTGGGATGTTTGCATTAACCCCATGCGAAACTTTGTAATAAAGAAAGTTCCACGGTCAGGGTCATAAAGTAACGAACCCTTTTCAGTTAATAGTTCTAGCAAGAATCTCTGTGCTAGCTTTTGAATGCCTGTCGTTAGAGCTCCAGACTCTCCTGGAGCTACTAGCTCTTGAGTAAGCCGAACATCGCCTTGCTGCTTCATGCCGTCAAAAGCAAGCACGTCAGATGTTCTGCCTGCGTATTCAGATATGGTGCCGGAAAGTTTTGCCATTATGCACCTCGCTTAATAAGTAAGTTTATGTATTCAATTACCTGCCCTAAGAACGGCCCACTGTCCTGGCCGTGACCTTTTTCTCTTGTGGCTAGGTGAGCCAATGACCGGTGAAACGGCTGGTATACTCTTGCCCTGTAAGCCCGTTCCGCCTGCATCATATATTCAATCTGTAGGCTTAGAGCTATGCCGTCTGAAGACGTACCCGGCTCATCTGGATTACAAGCTTCAATTAACTTTTCTTCTGCTTTGTCCGTATTGAATGCTTTATGTAAGTCAATTAAACCTTGCTCTGTTTGCAAGTCCCCATCCCAGCCCGCGTCTTTAGGCGGTCTAACCCACTCAACCTGTTGATTGTTAGTACGTTTCTCGAAGCTGTTTTCCTTTAAGCTTGCAAAGTGATTTAAAACCTTACTCAGGTTTTCATCTAGCTCTGCTTTGCTTTGCGGTTCTGGGGATGTTTCAGCCATAGTTATTTACTTAACCTATAAACGGAGAAAAGTCGGACTCTTGATTAAGCAGATCCTGTATCCGCACTTTCCTTTGTGTAATTGCACCAGGACTTCTATTAAGTTTTTTAGCTATCTCTAAGTTAGATAATTTTTTCTGTCCGTGCATTCCCAGAGCCATCTCCATAATCTTTTGATCAACTGGCCCTAAGTCTTGGTAAACAATTTCTGTCCAATAATTTTCCATCTCTTGTTGGTTAGGCAACCTACTGGCAGGCATCCCAGACTCAGGGTTCTTACTAGATGCTTGTCCTGAGCTAATGCCGGGCTGAAAACGTCTTAGCTTTGTAAGTCGTTCCATAGAGATACCTAGCGAATCAGAAAGCTCAGAATCAGTAGGGTCTCTGCCTAGCTCGTCAGATAGTTCTTGAGTTTGTTGATTCAAACGGTAGTTTTCTAGAAGAACGCGTTCTGGTGCTCGAATTACCTCATGCTGTTTTCTTTGTGCTCGCCGTAAGCCCTGCATCTGTGTAAGCACATGAGACTGCAAACGCGACCTAGCAGGATCGTATTTTTTCATAGCCTCTAAAGCCATAAGTCTTCCCTGACTTGCGGCTAGTGGGCTGTCATTGCCGTACATCTTTACGCCTTTTTGCACGATGGGAGCTATCTCCTTTAAAAAGGCAGCATTGCCCTCGGGAGTCTGATCTCCTTGCCAGGTTTCATACGCTGGTTTGTACTGTTCTTCTAGATAATTATTCATAGCTTAAACTCCATCAAGACATTTTATCGGCTGCTAAGGTATGAACTAAAGGGGACTCTTCAAAATGCCCAGAAGTGAAGAACGGATGTGAAGCCATAGAGAATCTAGGCGACGCATTTTCTTCTTCTGTCCTTAAGTTACTTAAACGAAATACGGTATTAGCACTAGGTTTTTCTGCATTAATACTAACAGCAACGCTTGAAACCATACCTATAAGCGGGGTGGCTAACTCATCTACGCCATCAGATAACTGCCCCTTACTCTCTACTCTTATGTGTGTTCCAGGTGCGATATCAAACCTTAGCTTGCCTACTAAAGTCCCATCTCTATTTCGTAGTGAGTTTTGTGCGTAAATCATCTGAGCGTACTTCTCTAACGTAGGGTTCCACTCGTCAGCTAGGGCACTGCTATCTTCTGCTTGGAACGCATCTGTGTCTACGCCGGTAGCATCATGAGACGGTTTAGAAAGCATTGCCACTACAGACGGGTCACCGCCAGCCGCACCAATGTTTGAATCAAACTGGACCCAACCGTCCATCCAGCCTGGAGCATTTACAAACATCCACATGCCATCATTCTGCCCTTCAGTCGAATCGGCAATAAAGGACGCACCGACACACACTTTACCGTCGCCTTGTTTTTCGACCGTGGCAAAGTTGTAGGACGAAGAAACTCCTACACCATACAAAGGACGCTTTGATTGCATACTTAAGTTGAAGTCAACGTACTCTTCCGGTGTTATGGTCTTTTTATACTGCCGACTCATGGGTAGCCATGGAGCGAGGTAAGCTTTCGTAGATGTGGGAAATAGTGCCATTCCAAACGAAGGCAATAATGATCCTACCAGCATAGACCAAATGCTGTTACTACTTAGGTTACTTTGAACTACTCGACCTACCCACGAAGAAACGTGCTCTCGACCTGCCGAGTTAATGTCTAGTGGGTAAGCTTTACTGTATTGATCTGTACCTACTGACTCTGCGTTATGTATGCCTTCCCACAAGCCAGACGCATTTATTACATCTAAGGCCATTGAGTTGTCTCGTTTATCGCCTGCAACGCCCGGCGTACCGCCAGTACACCAAGCTTCGTGAATTTGTAGCTGGTTGTCTTTGCATAACGTCTCAATTACTTTTAGTATTCCCTTGCTAAAATCAACGGATTGGTCTGTCGTGAGCGAAGTCACAAACTTACCGCCCGCTGTTCCGTATATCTCTCCACCTGCGTTCTTTGCCAACATCGGCAGCATTAGGTCTTGTGGTGCCCCAGGAACAAGGTCAGTACTGCCCGCAGACGAAAACGTCAGATCTACCATCTTCTGCACCATGTTCAGTACAAGGCTGACAGTTCCAAGCGTTCTTCGGTATGTTATCCCTGACACGTAACCAATAAACAAAGTATGACTGCCTTGAGGCCACTGCTTGCCCTCGGTATCCCAATCTTTCATCGTCCCCGATAAGGTTACTGTTACAGGTGCCATTTGCTTCAAGGCAGATACTGCACTGTATACAGAAGATTTTTCTCCAGTACGTGCGTCTCTACCTAGTACGATTAAAGCTGTAGCGTTAGGTATAGCGTTAACGCCGTATTCCATCTGAAACTGAGACGCTATAAGTTCGGTACCGCCAACGTTTATGCTAATGTGCCCGCCGCCAGTAGGCTGGTCTGCGAGGTTAGTTAAAGCCCAGGGAGCATATTGATTAGGCATTTGTTAGCTCTCCCATTCTATAGGCCATAGCTAAAATAATGCCGCCGAGCCTGTAAGCTAAATCTGGATGGTTGTTCCAGCAATTCTTAAAAGTTAAATAAGGTTCAACATCTTTTACGCCAAAAATCTGTAATAGGTAGGGTTCGCCTATTTCACGCAAAGACTCTTCTATCGCGGATAGGTTAGTTGAGGGACGTATAAACCCTTTAACAATCCAGGCTGCCCCGTCTGTAGCTGCATTAACATAAACCTTGAAACCAGAACCCGTTAAAGCTATTTCTTGGCTTAGACCAGACGTAATAGTTAAATCAGAAGTTTCTGTGCTTGCAGGCCAACTTCGCCTAGTTACGGTCACGGTGTCTGTTGGACTTGTCTCAATAGCGATGTGGTACTCATAACCGGACCTGCCGGTTATATCAGGGCGAATAGGCGTATTCTTGAGCGTAAGAATATCTGTAGCGGAACCGCCTATTTTTACGACCTCGGGTTCAAATCCAGATTTTAAGCTTCTACCCGATTTTTCGTAAGTAATTCTAGGATCTGTAGCGGTAACATACTCTTGTAATTCAGTACAGCTAATCATTTCAAGCAACTGAGCCGCTCGGTAATTAAGCATTGCCCTGTCCGGCTTAGCTCCAAATACGCGAGAACGAGCTACCTGCAAAAAAGTAGGCAAGTTTTCAATCTCAAAGTATTCCGAAGGTATTAGTTCGTCGCCAGGTACGTTATCGTAATACGAGTCGTTACCTGTGAGGTTTACCAATAGATTTCTAATATGATTATACATAATAAGCCTTAAGCGATGCCGCCAAACGGGTTTCCGCCCGTAGTGTTCATTGCCAAGTTACCCTGCGGGCTTCCTTCTTTATCCGGCAACAATGCAATTGTAATCGTAAACTGAATGGTTCTTCTCAGCGTGTCTTGAACGTCTCCCGTAAGCGACGTAACAAAACCCCTAAAAGTGGTTCCAGTCCCAATAGTTACATCAATCGGGGTTTGCCTCGCTGCAATTCGATTAGCTTTGTACCAATCGTACAAGAATTCGAAACCGTGCTTACCTGTAGCAGGATTGCCTAAAGTCGGAGTAGGGGTTACGCCTGCAATTCCTCCGCCACCACCGCCCTGGCAATCTCCCTGGAAACTTATACCGTGCAAAGTAACTTCACCCATTCTGTCGCCAAAAACATAAATATAAACGTCATTCCCTATAGTGTGCAAAAACTGATAGTTACCTGCACAGGATATACCTACGCGGGTAATAATTGATTTTTGTCCAGAATAAGTAATATTAGGTTCTGCTTTAACTAGGGAAAAAGAGCCCTGAGCTACCTTGTCTGGCAGTGCCACAACTTTTCCAGTGTTTGATTGAAATACGACAGTCATGATTTACCTCACAGTAGCTCCAGTAACGTCATCGAACGTACCTTCACCTTGTACGACACCTGTAACGTTAACTGTACCGGTTATTTGAAGTTGTCTTTCTTCCTCTGCCGCGACCTCTTTTTCAATGTCGTGGCCCATTGATCGTTCTAGCCCTGCAAAGACAGCTTCCTGTTGCTCTTTGCCGCTAAAGCCTTCCATATCTATGTTATCTAAACCTAAGAAATCCGTACGACGCATCATGGATTCTAAATCTTTTAGGTCCATGCCGTGCTTCATAGCTAGCTCTTTTTTGCCTTTGCTGTCCGCACCGTGGAAGGCATCTGTCAACTTATCTAGCTTCATAATGCTGCTGTCGCCGTCGATATCTAAACCGCCTACAGCGGACAAAGCCTCAGATAGCATTTTCTGATTACGCTCGCTCTCTTGCCCGTCACCAGCCCTCTGGCTAAGCGAAGACTTAAACTCACGTAACTCATCTGTTACCTCAGAGGTGTCTATACCCATAGCACGAGCTAGTGAAGCATCTCCCTCGCTAATATCGGCTTTCTTAAAGGCTTCAAGCTTCTCCCTGGCTTCTTCGTCCCTGGCATGCATCATGCCAAGCTTTTCATCTATCTCTTCTGGAGTTAAGCCTTGCTCAACAAGTTCTGCCCGCTTTTCAGCTATGTCATCCCTACGTTGCTGTAATTGCTTAACAGCACCTTGATTTTGCATCAAGAAATCAAATCGCTTGACATCATCCTCATCTGTAGGGTCTAAGCCTGCCTGCTCCATCTGCTCGTTTCTAAACTCAACCATTTGGTTTTGTTCGTCAAGCAGTTCTTGTCGTTTATTCAATAAGCCTTGGCTAGGCGTACCGCCTGCTTCCTTAGCTCTGGTAATTTCAGCGTCTATGCTTTGTAGGCGGTTCCTATTTCGCTCAAGGTCTTTTTCATTTAACTGGGCTTCTCTAAGCCTTTCTGCTGAGTGCTCGCCTTTGAACAGAAGCATAGACTCGTCAAACTCTTCGCCGCCAAAAGCAATGTTTTCATACTCTTCTTGAGTCATCCCTAATCGCTCTGCGGCAGCCTCAGAATCCTGCTCTATTGTGCTTTCTAGAGAAACTAAACCTTCTATGCCTTTTAGTTGCTCTTCAGAAACACCGAGGTCAGCAGCTAGAAGCTTATCGGTAGCTCCACCAGACATTCCGGCATTAGCCAGGTCCATCATACCGAGGTTATCTCGCATCTGGACACGTAGGAATTCACGGTAGTCATCCACGCTCTCAATATCTTTACCAAGGACTTTTTCTGCGGAAGCTAGTTGCTCTGAAGATAAGTTATCAAACTCCTCTTCTATAAACTCCATACCTTCCGCGTCAGAAGCAACAAAATCACTAGCAATCATAGCGGCTACGTTGCCGTTAAATCCGTAGTTATTAGCCATAGTCTGTAAATTATCTTCTGCTAACTTACTAGCTTCTACAAACTTAAGGGCCCGTGCCCCTCCTAACCTGCCAATAGCATCTTCGTCCATTAACAACTTCTGGCGAAGGTCTGTCATAGTCTCTAAGTTTTGACGGGTTTCTCTGATTGACCGTTCACCTGCTGGCGTTTGCAAGTTCTGTAAAGCATCTACACGGCCTTCTTCTCCCCGCTGTATTTGTAAAGCAGACAATTCATCAACGTATCCACTAACCGCACCGGCACGGTCAGCAACGTCAACATTAGTGAGCCGGTCAGCAAGCTCACCATCCATCTGGCTAAACTCGTCACCTAATAGGCTTTCGTCATCTGCCAACAAACCTAGTGCTCTTAGTTGACCTTCTGCAATTAGCTGCTCTTCCGCCATGTCGGTCATTTGACCTTCGTCTGCGTCATCAAAATCGCCACCGGCTTTCAATGCTGCAATTCGATCATCTGTAGCCTCAGCGGTAGGAATAATTGATCTGTCTGCTCTACGGGCACGAATAATATCCTTTTGGCTTTCCAGGTCTCCTTCAAATGCCTGACCGATGGTTAGGCCTGAACCTAATAGCTTTGCTTCCTTAGTTGCATACTCTTCCTCACTGGCAATGTTTCTCTCTAGATCTTTTCGAATTACATTCCTAGCGTTTTCTTCGGATACACCTCTGTCTGTAAGCTTTAAGTACTTATCCCTAAGCTCTTTTGTCATGCCGATAGGAGCATCTTCGTCTTTAGGGTCGAAGTCCTCTATATCTTGCGAAGTTATATCAGCTACAGCATCTAAAGCTGCTCTCCGCTTAGCAGCCCCTATAGCCCTAAAGTCATCAGGAGTCATAGTCTCGTCAGCAATAGCTTCTAGCTCTTCCTCGCGAACAGTTGACTCATCAGAACGTGCCAGGTTACGCACCTGGTCAGTTCTAGTTAGGTGTTCAATGTTCCTAGCAGCTCCACGAGCTTCAGCAACGTCCTCTAGACCAAACCTTCCCTCTCCTGCGTCTATGCCCATAGACCTAGTAGTCTGAGCAAACTCAGCTGTTCTGGTATCTAGCAAGTCTGCTTTTCTATCTATCTCTTCTCTAAGCTCTTGTCGTCTTTCTGGCGTAGTGTCTTCAGAAGCTATCTCTCGCTCCAGGGCTTCTAGCTCATCTTTCTGCTTATTTATTTCTTGCAGCTCTGGGACTAGCTTTTCTTTAGCGTCTAAGTCTTCAACACCTAGCATGTCAAACATAAGTTTGTCTATGCCTGCTTCGTCAGGATCGTCACCTTGCTTCTGTACGGCATCAAAAAGCCTCTGTGTCATAGAACCCTTCGGTCCTAGATTACTCATAGCTTCGTTAGTTCTAGCACGAGCTCTAGCCTGGTCTGTGACTCTTCTTCTGTTCTCAACCGCTCGCGGGCTAAGCATTTGGTTAGCTTCTGTGGCACCGCCCTCAAAACCAAACTGAGTTGCGGTGTTTTCAATCTGACCAAACTGTTGCTCTGCCATAGCTTCAGCCTGGGCTTCGCTCATAGCTACGCCGCGATTTCCAGCTTCACGCATAATTGCTTCAGACATAACACGTCTACGTGTGTCGCTATCCTGCATATCCTGGGGGTCAGCAGAAAAGAAAGCATCTGTAGCTGCGGTAGACATTGCAGTTGCCGCTTCGTGCCGCTGCTCAGGAGCTAGTCCCCTGAGCACTTCCATGTTTTGAGTTCTATTAGTTGCGTTTCTAATTGCACGGTTTCGGAACTCTACTGCTTGTAGGTTAGTTGCAACCGTCTGATAACGCTCGTCGTCAGCCATCATACGAAGGTTAGTTGTGCGGTCACCCAGCATCATGTTGTAGTCATCAAGGCCAACACCTGTAGCACCGCCCTGAGCAATAAGCCTACGAACTTCACTTTCTCGCTGCGGTAGTGGTTTTTCTTGGTTGTCTACAGGATCAACATAAGTTTGCCTGCCGCTGAGTGCTGCGTCGTGAATTGCTTGCAGCCTTTTACCTGCGTCGGTGTTATCGTCGAAACCGCCAGCATCGTTAATACGTCCAAGCGTGGCATACATGTTCCCAGCTTCAGAAGCCATGCCTCTTGCAAATAAGCTTTGGGCACCTTGCTCAGCTTGTTCGCGGTTGATAGCTCCAAACCCTGTAACTCCGCCTTGCTGTGCAAATGCAGCACCCTGAGCAGCTCCTAACCTGGTACCAGTAGGTGCAAAGTGAGCTGAATGACGGCCCATGCCCATCTCTACAAGAGATGCATTAGATTGCTGCTGCATTGCAGCTAGCTGGTCAATACTTTTACCAGAAACTTGAGACATGGCCTGCATGTCTCTTACCATCTTATTAAGAGAAGCAGCATCAAACTTCTGCATCTGACCCTGGGTCAATGCTTCAAGAGACTGGATTAGTAGAGGAACAGGTGCATTAGGATTACCGTTCTCGCCAAAGACTTCACGCAAAGCAGAAATGGATTCACTGTAACCTCTTAGTCGGTCGCTAATACGTCCAGTATCTGCCTGAGTGAGTCCTTGCTGTACTGCTTCAGTACCTCTAATTTGCTCTAAGTCTTGGAAAGACAAGTCCTCAACGTTACCTATCTGCACCCCGGATTCTGCACCAATAGCGTCCAACCTTTGACGGCTTTGACCCCCAAGAAAGTCCATAGTCCTTTCTCTCAGTGAGCCTGGGGTACCTAACAAACCACGTGAGGCTAAGTTACTGTAAAGTTGCCCAGCTTCACCTGCCCTGATGCCGTTCATCTGGGCCATGTTGTCTCTAGAGTACAACTCGTCAAATACGTTACCAATCAGACGCTCGTTAGACTCCGCATCAAAACCCATAGCTCCAGAGGTAGGATCAATCTGGAACCTGTTAGCTTGCATCATCTGTGCGGCCATAGCCTGCACGCTACCAGTAGGGCCAGCCATAGCATCTAATAGCCCAGGGTTAACTGCTGCAATCGTAGGGCCAAACTGAGCTATAGTGTTAGCTATACGGCGACCAGCTTGCCGCTGCTCTCGGTTCATAGGCTGACCGGTAAGGGCAGCCACGCCTTCAAATGTACGGTAGAAACTGTCAGCATCTTGCGAGGCTAAACCGCCAGCCACCTGTTGCTGCATTTGCTGGAACTGATTTACACGGTTCGCCTGCATAAACGAACCAGCGTTACCCATAGGAATAACGCCCTGCTGCTGCATTTGATTTGTCAAAGCAGCGTTACCGGCGAGTCCCGCCATAGTCCCTAAGATGCCATAATTTTGCAGTCCAAACGGAGCTAATGGAGTGGTGTCCGGCATGCCAGGCGTAAGCGTCGGAGGTGCGTAACTTTGGGCAGTCTGCTGTAAAGCATTAACGCCAGATGAAATTACAGGCTGAAACATACCCGGAAATCCCATCTGGGAACCTAGTATGCCCATTTGCTGCATCATCTGAATTTGGGCTGGGTCCATCATGTCTTTAGCGTCCCTGCTGTTGTCTTAAACGTCTGTTTAAAATTTCCTGTTTTCGTCGGTTAAACGATTCTTTTAGATCGTGTTCCGCTTGTTGTTGTTCCTGTAGTTCTTTGGCCGAGTCGGATTGGTAATTCCTAATTTCATCTTCCCACTTAGCTTTAGCGTCTTCGTCATCCAAATCAAAGCCTGCGATCTCCTTCCATTGAGCTGCAAACTCATTTCGCATGTTCGTGTCGCGGTCTTCTTTAGTTGCTCCTGTCCATGGTTTAAGGTTGCCCTGAATGTCTGCATATAGATCCTTAGCTGACCTTTGCACTGAAGAAAAGTCAGAAGGTGACAGATTTGAGTTGGAGACCAAAGCAAGTTGAAATTGGAATGCAGTCTTAAGTAGTTCACCGTTATCTACTGCTGTCATGCCTTTCATTAAAAACCGCCATCGACGCCACCAGCTAGGGCTGTGAATATCTGCTTCAGAGTAATCTACGACTCCTCGTACAGCAGATTGGATCGTCAAGACAGCTGCTCGGTCTCCTTCCAAAAATCCTGGTTATCTACACAAGCCTCCAATTTAGCTACAAGTCGATTAAATTTATTACACTGATTAGTGACTACTCTTTGTAAGTGCTCAGATTTAAGCACCTCTAACACAACGTAATCGGCTATCTGATCTACTAACGGTTTGTCTTCTACGTATACGTCTTTATCTTTCAAGTAAGTATCCCAGTAAGACTTAGAACCTGGGTGAGTTTCTTCCGTAAACCCGTCAGGTAAGCGAATATGCAAAGCACCTACTTGCGACGATAAACTGGTTATTTGTAAATATAACCGCAAACGATTTAAATACTCATAGTAATCAGCAGTGGTAGCGATAACGCCCGCCTTCTGTGCTGCAAACGTACTCGCGTACAACGCATCAATTTCTTTTATGCTTAAGGTTCTAAAGCCTATCTTTAGTTGACCACCAAACAGTTTGTAATTTTTGCTAAATACTTTTTGACCTAACAAGCACTGTAGAAAAGCTAACTTCTCGTGTTTATCCGGGTCGCCAATAACAGGAGTGCTTTGATCCCAACCACACTGGATGCAAACGTTATTAATGGTTGCAAAGTCTTTTTCCATGCCGCTACTAGTTTCCCCTGCGACCTGCACTTCTTCTTCTTCTGCTGGTGGAGGTTCAAAAGCGGGTGGCTCTTCTACCTTTACCGTTAAGTCGTCGTCAGGCGGATCGACGGGGATAGGTACCGGCTCTTCTACAACAGCTTTAGGCTCTTCAATACTTACAGTTTCGTCTTCTTTCTGTACAGCATGACCTAGCTCCTCCAAGGCCTCATCTAAAGTTTGACCTTTAGCCTTAGCGACCTCTTCAAGGACCTTCTTTTCTTCGTCAGACATGCGGTTAAAATCCATATTTTAAACCTTAAATTCTGAGTTGCATGCAGCTTTCTGAAACGCCGAAAACTTCGGCTCTTCATAATCACTTTGATTGGCTTTACGGTCCTTCGCATAGCCTGCGGTGTCGTACAATAAAAACCCTCCTTGATTTTCATACTTTAAAAATGCTTCCCTATCTTCCCAGTTCTTACGTCCAGGCCAAGGGTGAAGCTGCTTGCCCTGGTATTCTACTGCTTTCTCTTGCCACGTTTGCTGGGAGCCTGTAGCTAAGCCTGTGCGTCTGAGCTGCTGCCAGCGTGTCTCTAAGAACCAGAAAGAGTCCTCACTGTAGCCGTAAACGGTATCTTCCTCATCTGAGTCGTCTCGGTAAGAGAATCCTATTTCGTCTGACACAAGCTTTGTATTTCCAGGTTGTTTGGGTTTCCAAATAAAATTAGGGAAGTAAGCGTTGAAATAAACCTTACCTATCTCTACGAGCTTAGGTTTTATTTCTTTAAGCGGCTCAAACCAAGCAACAAGTTCTGGAATTATTTTTTTAGTGTCCCCAATCTTAGGCCAAGCACCTAGACAAGCTAGGCGGTTACCGTAGATCCCATAACCTAAAGCTAGAATACTTTTTTGAACTCCAAGGTGACCCTCCAGAACGGCAACAGTCTTATCCATTAAAGTTGGGCCCTGGATAAAAGAAAAGCTTTTACTGAAGTAATGGGCCTCAGTGATAGTTCCTGCCTCGCCAGTAGGAGGGTGCCACATACCCACACCACTAGATTGAAAGAAAGTGTGTATTTGCCCGTAGGATATAACACCGCCCTGACCTTTAGCGGAATCCGTGATAATAGAACCACGGCCTTCTCCGCTTTTAGTTATACCTGACCGGGTGTAAACAGTGCTTGCTAAGGTAGCTACGACACCGCCCTTAGATAAAAGAACAATACCACTTGGCTGTACCTTTTCTCCTAACTTCTTAGCATAGTTTTGCTGAGTTCCCTGGCCCTTAGACTCGATCAAAACGCCACCAGAACCTGCATTACCACCCAGCATTTGCAGATTCTTCTCCGCCTTTATTCGAACATCCTTATCGCTAGACGAGATGTCTACGCTATCTTTTGTTCTGATTATCGCTTCTTTCGCTAACGTAACTACGCGGGAGCCAGAAGCAACTATCAAGTCACCACCAGCCTCTAGCCTAATTTGACCGCCGGTCATAGTTATTTGAGAGCCATAACCGTCAGCGATAACTACACCACCATCCTCTAGCAAAGAAAAATAAGATGCAGTGTTAAAATACTTAACGTCCTGATATCTGTCATCAATCTTAAGATTACGAGTTGTTGCTGTTTCGTTAACATAAGACTTAGAGAACTCGCCCGATAAGTATTGAACGTTGGCACCTAGCTCGCTCTCTTCAGGGTATGCGTAATCTTTTGTGTGGTAAAAGAAAGGGTGAGTAGACTTCCAGTTATAGTGATGAGATATTAAATCTAGTATTCCCGCAGTACGTAACAAAGCTGGCTGTTCTGTTTCTTCGCTGTCATCCCAATCTCGTACTATATGAGGATCGCCGCTGCCAAACTTACCACTAAACTTATACTCTCCGCCGTACTCTTTATCATCGCCTTTTCCGTCTTCGTTAGAGCGTCTGCGTCTAGGATTGGGAATAGCAGGGTATTTAGAGAATAATATTTGCTTAGCTGACCGGACGGAATAACTACCGTCTAAAGCAACTAGCTCCTGGAAAAGGCCGTCATCTTTATCGGCCTCGGCATCAGACATCTTACGAACGCCGCTGTCCTTAGCGGGCTTCATTAAGGTCCGATTAAAACCTTGTCCGATGTACCCTGTATAGTCTGTTAACCTAAACACAGGGGTTTGTGCGTAATCTTTAATATCTTCCAGACCAAACGGCTGTTCCTTATCCAATTGGATGTCTTCGCCATTTGTCTTGCTAAACTTTTCTCCGTCTTTGTACATTCCCGTAGTTTCCCACGGATATGTTGCATAACCTTTGAGAGAGAATAATTCACCCTCGTCGTAAGTCTGGATATTGCTCTCGCAATAAGACATTAGGTTTAGAGACAAAGCAGATAACTTTGCGTAGTTATCAAAGTAATTAAGCCATAAGCCGCAAGCTTCGTTTACTCGCAGGTAAGCCTGGAAAGAATCAATAAGTAGTCCAATGCCTGTCTCAGACATACGAACGTACTCTCCTGCTGTTCCATCCATAGGCCGTCCAGAAGACTGAGGCTTCCAACCCATAGCATCTGTGGGTGTTTTAACTACGTGCCTATACGCTTCGACTTTCTTAGGCCCAGAGTTACCACCTTGCTGTATGTGGTCTGACAGGTTCATTGCGTCGTCAGTGGTTGGCGACGGCACTACGCCCAGGATATAAGCAATAGAAGAGTCTTTAGGCTGCCAGACGATTACAGAAGATCCCGCAGGTATAACGTCTGACTCTTTTACGCCAATAGGTGTTAGAGAGCTACGAGTAAGGGCTGTAGCTATGCACATACCCTGACGACCGCTAAGTTGGACTTTGTAGCAGTGGACGTAAGGAAAAGCTAAGAGAACAGTACCTACACGCAAAGGTAAATCAGTCTGCGTTTGACTGTTGTGGGTAGCAGACGTGCCTTGCGTATCGCTGGCTTGCTGCCCAGAGTTTACCTGAGAAGTTACGGTTTTAGCTTCATCACTAGCCTGCAAGTCCGAAATAATCCCGCCGTCGCCTGGAGAGGTGCCGGAAGATTTTTCGTTATAAACCGCAGGCCTGCTTGCAGATTTACTGCCATAGTTTGCAGGCATATAAGTATCTCACCTTACGGTGCGTTTAGGAGCATAAAGCTCAATAAAAAGGGCTGACCTAGTTATACCAGGCCAGCCCCATAATTGAAATCCAGATGTGCTGGCTAGGTTATAAATTAACCGCCCTGGCACTCTAGGTTAGCAAACATAAGGGTGACATTCTCATTAACGATCATGTCCTGTGCCCCTACTTGAATTCCAACATTAGTCATGACACAACCTTGTAGGGTGTAGCTGACTTTGTTGTTTTCTGCGTTACCGACAGCTGCGGCAATAGCCACATCTTCAGTCTCGGTGACTCCAGCAATCGAACCAGTACGGTTTTTGCTTTCGCAACCACCCTGGAAACGGAAAGTGATGTCACTAGGTGAGCAAACGTTGCCCATAAGACGGTAAAAATCACAGAGGGCACCGGACTCTGGTCCAAGTACTCGTGCGATGGTTGCCTGACCTTGGGTACGTCCACCAACGTAGAAAACAGGAACTCCCTGACTCATGCCGCCATTAGAGACGTCATAAATCCGGTTAATACTCTGAGCAAACGATACGTTAGCGTTCTGTACGATACCCAATGGGGTGTTCGCATCTCCGCCAATCGTCAAAGCTGCTTGGTCGGAAGCGAAGCTTCCAGCGAACTTTGTTTGCTGCTTTTCATAAATAGCTGCCATAGTTTAAAAACTCCTAGTTTTTAAGTTAACGTGCCAACGTTAACGGTTAGTCAAAATTGAAAAGGCAGGCGGGGCATCGTGCCCCGCCCACCGGCTAAATTACACAACCAGGTGCAACTCGATGTTGTTCAATGCGTAAGGCACATTCAAGTTGATGAACGCAACATAGCGATCCTTGAACAATGCTGAAACAAAGAAACGATCAACCGTAGCGTCAATCAACTGACCGCCAAGGTTAGGAGTAACACGCTCAGTTTGCAGGACTCGTATGAGCTTGTTCATACCGCCAAGAATAACATCTTCCATTGCGGGAGTTACGTTAGTAACACCGATGAATGGTGCGAAGTAATCCTTGAACCTGTAACTGATACTATCGACGTTACGTACAACCATTTCCTCACGGTCATTGATGTTTTCGTAATCGCCAGTAGTAACTGCATGCCGTGAGTAAATCTCACCATCAAGAGCTTGAGCAACCAACCAAACGCCTTTAACAGCCATCTGATCAAGCTGACCTTTATTAAACTTGTCGTTCGTACGAGCAGCACTGGAGAAACCAGCAACTTCAACGTTCGTAAGACCTTGATGTGGCAGAACGCCAGAAGCCAAGCCAGCAAGAGCGGCACAAGCGTGGAAACCTTCTTGGATAGTTCCAGAAGATTCGATCTGGTCAGGCCATACAGCACGGACGCGACGATCATTCCAAGCCCCAGCAGCTTTACCTACCTCATCAGCTTCTTCCGAAGCTTTAAGGTTACGCCAGACTTCGATTTTAGCAGCGACAGAGATTGGGCCAGCAGGTCCAGTCTTTACGCGAACTTGGTTTTCTGACTGAACTTCTTCGATAACGTACTCACTGTAAGTGAAGTTACCAAATCCGTCGCCAGTGTATTGAGCTCTAACGATGTCGCCTATGCGTACTCCGTTAGCCTCAAACTTAGAGTTGTCAGCAGGAACACGAACAATCGTGTACTGCGTACCTGAAGTTTCTGGATCATCTTCAAACACAGCAAGAGCTGGATCTCCGTCAGACGTGGTTGCGGATGTGTGGTTAACAACCGTAGAACCAGCCGAAACAACTGGGATTTCAGGAACACCTGCAAGGTTAAACCAAGCAACTCTCCAAAGACCTTCAGTAGCGGACGAGTTAGCTCCAACGTGTGCCTGGTACAGCCCAAGAACAGTTGCGTTACGTGTCAACGGAACGAGATTGTATGCGTCATCCCGCGTAAGCAGGATTTCAAATACTTCGTCCCAGTTATCAGCACTGTCAGGACCGCAAACACCTGTGTAAAGAACAGGAGTTCCGTTGCTATTCTGAAGTGCCTTGTAAACGCCCCACTTAAGTGGGTTGTCAGGAGTAAGCTTACCGGAGATGTCATCAATGTTAGCAACATCAATAATAGAATTGATCTTGCTGCAAAGATCTGCCTGCCAAGCTCGGTACTCTACGTAGAGCTTACCGTACTCAAGTGCCGAAGCAGAAGCTACTTCAAGCGGCAGAGAAACACCGGCATCAGTCCAGGTCGAATCATAAGCAAGGATTCCACCCTTAACTTCGATTTCAGTTTCGGACTGTTCCCAGTTCGTGAGGGGAGCATAACCAGTACGGTTAGCAGAAACCTCAAGAAGGGCCTTACGGATATAAAGCTGGATACCAACTTCATCACCGTCTGCGTAAGTTTGATCCAGGTTGTTACCCAGTTCAATCGTACGAACAGCACCTTCACTTACGCCAGTAACTTCGACGTAGAACCGGTCACCTTTGTTAAGACCTTCTGTAGAAGCTCCAAACTGAATAGTGACGGCTTCGCTACCGATAGTAACGTCGCTTGCAAGAGCTGAAACAGCGTGAGGACCGCTCTGGTCAATTCCGTTAGTTGTGCTAACAGAAATCTCAGGGCTAGCAGAGAAAGCACCACCCTTAGTAACTTCAACGATGTAAGTCGTGTCGTTACCTGAAGAGTAGGTTCCGCCAGAAGTAGCAGTAGAAGCAGTAAAGTCCTGCTGAACTGCAACAGTCCACTCTTGACCAGCAACCAGGTCAATGTCGCTAATTCCAGCAGCGTCTGCTGAATCAGAGCAAGCCGAAGAAGCAGCGTCACTGAAAGTTACTGTCAGTCCGCGAGTACCGATAGTAGTAGGAGAAGCCAAAGCAGCTGGAGTAACTTCAGCTACGTCATCAGTCCCACTAGCAGATACAACACGAAGGCGTCCTGTAGTGTGGTCACCACCGACTGAACTGTCCAAAACAGTAACAGTGTAGGTTTCCGTAGGTTGACCATCGGCCAGCCCATCATAAGCACTACCGTCAGCAGCAGCTTGAACACAGTTCTCGTAAGCAGCACCGTGAACTTGCGTTACTGTTTCCGACTGAGTAGTCGTTCCAGCATTCGAGGAGTCTGCGGAAGCAGCTGCAATAACAGCAGCAACTTCGTTAGCTACGAGGTTTTTAACGTAAGTCCAAAGGGTAACAGCATCGCCAGTAGCGTCAGTTCCGGTAGGAACACCACGCACACGGATTACATCACCAACTGCAACATCCCTGTCATACAGGTTTGAGTTTCTAGCGAAACCGCCGTTGGTTTTGAAATTAACTGTATCAGATGCAATTCTGTTGTTAGAACCAGCAACCTTAGTAATAGTACTACCCGCACTAAGGTCATCATTGAAGTAGTTCAACAAAGCATTCTCAACGTAGAGCTTTGTGTAACTAGTATCAATCATGGCACCGGTTGGCTTGTTGGGCCATGCCGATGCGTTATCTGAGGTGTTATCGTAATAACCGAGAGCACCAAACTCACGCTCATCAGATTCGGATTCCCGAACCAGATATGCATGACCACCCGCGATATGTGCTGAGAGCGGGTTCGCAGCGACGGCGGGCTGGATGGTAAAGTCCTGGAAAACCAGAACTTGAGGAAGAACATAAGTAGCCATTTATTGGCCTCCATTGCCTAAATAAGCCTATGGTCCCTGGTAGTTGGAGCCTAATCCGACTTCATCACCAAAAAGACCTGTCAATGAAACACTTTGTAGGGGATGTGATACTTCTCGCAGTTCCCAGACGTGCTCGTAGCACCATCCAACTGTAATAGGTATTACATAATTTTCAGTTGATTCTTCAATCTCCTGAATAGCCCCGACTTCTGTCACTGAGAATTGTCTCAGTCCAAGTTCCTTGCGGATTGGGTTCAATGAAGCCACGATGTGACTTATCACTTCTGCCGCAAGTAACTCTGTTGAAGCACCCGTTCCATGGATGCAGAAAAGAGTGTGTGACCCTGCAAAGAGAGTCGTGTGGCGACTAATCGCACCCTTTTCGTTTTCGTAGGCCGCCGCTCCTCCTCCGAATATTCGCCCGCCGAAACCGGTTTGAATATTTCGGAAAGAATTTCTTTTAATCATAATAGCCGGTCGCTTACCTACTAAGTCGTCCCGGTATCTGTGTACGCTCTCAATTAATATACCTGATGTCTTGTCTGGCTTCCATAGATATTGCTGCATCTCCGGGTTTACAAGATTAGTCTTGCTAGACCATTGACGTATCAACAAATCCCTAAAAAACCCTGTAATTAGCAGGGGCTGCCAGCCATTAGCACAAAGGTAGCTTAGGTCGATTGTACTTTGTGTTCCGCAAGCATCTTTACTTGCAGGTGTATCAGGTGTTGGACACCATTCCGCTGAACTCATCGGCTGTGACCTCCTTACCTGTTAAATGACCTAAGACGCGGACAGGATCAACGTCCCAGTCACGCATACTTAGTTTTTGTACTAACTTAATACCGTTACCGCTAGGTCGGTTTGGCGACGCTACCGGTTTTGGCGATTTAAGCGGAACTGTTGCTTTCTTCGCTGTAGACTTAGGAGCACGGGGAATCGCACCAAAATCTACCTGGCCGCTAGGTGCCATAGAACGAGGAATATGAGGCATGCTTTCTCCTACGTGTGGCTGGTAACCCAGGCGTCTTGCTGTGGAATTTGAATGCTATAAATAACATCCGTAAAAGGTGCAGGACGCATTTCTACATTAGCGACAAGCGGAACTCCTCTAATTTCAGCAGCGTGCTGTATCGAGTGGATGTAATATCTCTCGTCAGTTTTACGAGAAACCCAAACATCATTCGACTCAATAAGCGGCAACATCAACATCCTACCGCTAACTACTACGTCAGAAACCGTGCCACGTGTAGCATTATTGTCTATGTGCGTTCGTTGTGTCTTCGGAGATAAGTCTGCCCAGATGCAGCCCATGGGGTAATAGTAACCACACTGCTTTCCGGTGCCCCAACATTGCGGGCAATACGGATCAGTGACTTCATCAGTCTGTAAATCTAAACACCTGGTACAGTTTTGACCGTTGGACCTGCGTTTCAAAATATAGCCGTCCTGTGAACTATACTTAAATCTTAAACGCTCTTTGCGGACTATCTCTTGAGCAATCCGCCAGTCCCTAGGCTGAAGTATTCCAGATTTTGCAGTGGGATCAGAATAGTAAGTACCTTTAGATGTAACCAATTTGATTCGATAATGAGTCGCTTGATTCTTACCATACTCCCTTTGCGTAGCGTCTACTGCATAACAAGTGTTCTCAACAGGTAAACCTACATCTTCCCAATCATCGGCAGCCTCTACTCCGGTTTCTCCGACTTGCAGTTGAAAGGACCAAGGCTGTGGATCTGTAAATGTAGGTAATAACTCCCACATAACACGCGTACCGCCTCGTATTAGATACGAAACGTGTACCATATCAAAAACATTTTCACAATCCGGGGGACAGTAGTTGCCTTCGCATGAAGGATCATAACTGCTACCAGTCATACGTCACCTCAATAAAAAAGGCCGGAGTAAGGAGAGCCAATAGAACCAGAGAATAAAGATATGTTTACTTCTATCTTCTTGGCTCGAGTCATATCTTGGAAACGCTGCATAAGCCTAGCAGAAGCTGCTGAGTAAGCTTGCTCTTTATTCTTGTCATCTACAGAGATACCGCCCGCACTGTAAGCAAGCTGGTTACGTCTGTAGTTATGTGCTGCTGTCTCTAGCAAATAAGCCTGAATACCTAAAAGCCAAATTTCCTTAAAAGGATATGTTTTTGTCGTTAGTAGAGGATTGATTGGCGGCGGTATTTCATTCCAAAACTGGATAGGCCTTAAAACAGCCTGTGCAATCTCAGAAGAGTCAAACTCCACATCGTCTAGTAGCGTGTTATCTGCATTAGAATTATCTCGAAGGGATAACCTAATATCTTGAACAGACGGAGGCCCCAGTGTCCTAGCATTCGCATTGTCTATGCCGAATAACCCTGGGCGAATAAACGTAATACATTGATTGCTGAAAAGCATACGCTTATCAGATGTCATTACAGCCCACTCTTCCAGGTACACTCCTGGGCTCCTAACTAAAGCGTCAGGTAACGCAGCTGCCCTTACTTTACCGGTACTAGCCTCTAAAACTTCAGCGTCTATTGAGAATATCTGGTCACTGGCGTTATAACCCGATAGCTCACGCATACGTAAAGCTATACCGCAGTCAGGGTCTCCAACATCATCGAAAGAAACGTCAGACGCATCTGATTCACTGCAAGAAGAACCGGTACATGTAGATAAGTCTACATAGCTGCCTGATTCGTTTTTAAAATTCCAAATTAAACGAGCATCCTGCCCCTGAGACACTTCATGGCACTGAAGTTTAGGTAAAACAGGGCAACCATCTACCGTAGTCTGGGCAGCTGATATCTGATTCTGATCATCACAAGAGTTAGGCATAGTAATTCCCTGCATCCAGCACTAATTGCTACTAAGTTCTAACCTAGTTATACGTAAATATTGATTCTAAGTTTGGCGAGCTTTGAAAGCTAGATCAACTAGATGTATTGCACAGAAGGCTGACGCTGTCCGTGCAAAGCACATAAAGTGAATTTTAAGAATTTCAAACCACGATCCCTGTGGTAATCAGACGGGTAAACTTCTGAAACATCTACCTCTTGGAAACGACAAGATATTTTACCATTAAACTTAGCTGAGCTCCTACGAATATAAGGCAGCATACTTTCTTTACTAAAATGTGTATTCCATTCTGGGTCCATATAACCTGCACCGGACAAAGCATCTGGAACTACTACCGTCAGGTATCCGCCAGGTAATAATGCGGTATAAGCCGCATGCATAAATTTTCGAACCTGCACGCCTGTCATTTTTTGCAACTCAGAGTCTGCAATAATATGACCGTATCGGCTACGACCAAAACCTTGCTCTAATGTTTCATTAAAATCTGAATCGCTGCCTAGGGAAGAAAAGTTAAACTCTTTATAGGTATTGTGCTTTAACCAAGCACTAATCAATTCTCCCAAATACTTCTCTTTAAGCTCAGCTGTACTTTTCTGGATAAGCTGATTACGCATCTGCACCGTGTTTGAATCAAACATACGGTACAGATAATGACAACCACCTGTGTGCATAAACTTAGAGCCAGATATGTAAGTCTTTATCATCAGCTCGTGATCATCACAAACAGACAATTGCGGGTTATGACCTCCTGCGTCGTAATAAGCCTGCCTTGTCCAGGCCCTAAGATGATCGGGGCAATAATATATCTGACATAAGGCTCTCGGTGATATTTCAAAACAACGACTAGCTAAGAGATGCCTACCAAAGACTTTTATCGGGTAAGCCTCCCACCCGTGCATAGGAGAGTAAGTAAACTCACTAAATTTACCACGCTCGCCTCGATTTAATTTTTTAGCTGAGGACTGCCTAAAAACTGCGTCGTCGGAGTAAATAAAACCAGCACCGTTTCTAGCACATTTAACTACGGATTCTAAAGAATCTCCAGGCATAAGCATGTCATCGTGGTCAAACTCTACGAACACATCGCCGTGTGCATTATCACAGGTAAACTTTTTTAACGCACCTATGTTATGTAGGTTTTCCCCGCCGGTAACAACACGAACACGAGTATCTTGTCGAATATCGCTAGGAATGTCTTCGGGCTTAACGTCCCCATTCGGAGCAATAACCCATTCCCAGTTAGCATTTTGTTGGTATTTAAGAGAAGTGTAAGCCTCGCCCAAGTACTTCGGGTTATGGGTAGGCGTAATTAAACTTAAAAGCATTTAAAACTTTCTATCAAGCAGTGGAGACAGCAGATGAAGGCGGACTATACTCGCCCTCCCCTACGCTGTTAACTGCTTTAACTTTTACCTTAAAAGTCTTACCACCAAAGCTACCAACAGCGTCTTCAGATATATCATAGTTTACAGTAGATATACCCGTAACTGTTGCAAAAATACTGTCATCCGCAGTGTCAATTACTTGTACTGTGTATGAAGTAATCGCGGCTCCTCCATTATCTGCGGGAGGAGTAATTTGAACTCTTAATAAATCTGCCATGTTACCACCTATAGACTAGGGTTGTACCCATCGGAATCCAGGGGCATTCGCATACTCTGCGGCCCATCCTCCACGTAGCTCACAGTAATGCCCTCTGGAGCATCTGGAACTTCTGGGTCATTTGTATTACGAACGTAAGGGGGATTCGCTTTTGAAGCGAAGTAGGGGCTGTATCCCGCCTTCATAGAGTACTCAGAAGGAGCGTCGTAAGGTTCTCTTTGTTGAGCGTCGAGATCTAACTGACGCGGCGGCTGTACGGTATTAGCGTCTTTAACATAAGCTTGACCTGCACCGCCGTCGGTAGGTGCCCTAAATACCTCAGCTGTGGACTCCTGCGAAAAGGGACCACTTTCTGTTTTGTCGGGGTCTGCGTACGGATCTAGTTTTGCCATTTTTTAATCCTTAAAAAAAGAAAGGCGGCCCCACTTATTATAAATGAGACCGCCTTCCTGACTACGCTATCTTCTAGTGTGAAAGGTAGCTAGCTACACCGCCACCGACTGCGTAAGGATCGTAAGCCACTTTGTCTGAATCTTCGCCTGGGAAAGGCTTAGGATCAGTCTGTTGACTTGCGTAATCCTGACCACGTACTTGAGAGCGACTTTTTGTGTAAGACCGGTCGTTGCCAAGATCGCGAACGTTCTTGACGTCTTCTGCTGTAGACGACTGGCTAAAAGGCCCTCGGGTAGTAACGCTGGTGTCGGTATAGGCTCCTGAAAATGCTGCGGCCATGTTAATCTCCTTTTAGTTAGCTGATACTATTGTGCCAGCAAGGATCAACGGTGCTAAGAGTTCCGCTGTCAAGCTTCAACATCTTAGGAATTTCAAGCGTAACATCTTCCAGGATTGGGCTAGGTGTGGAAATGATTTCCAGATCACCAGCTTCGACAGCAGCTTCAAAAGCAGCATTGTCGCGTCGGTGAACGCTTCTTTCAGATCCACGATTTCCACCTAAGTTCTGGCGAATGTCACCAAACACCGTAAACTCTTCGGCGGAAGCCAATTCACGACCGTGTGGAGGAAGAAAACCAAAGATTTTCGCTCCACCCGAGATATTCTTAACTGTTGAGTACAGGCACGAGGTATCCATCACGTGACCGTCACTATCAAAAGAGTGAGACATTTATCAAACCTCCTTATTCGTTGCCAGCTAAAATTGCAGCTTCAGCGGCTTTCAGCGACAACACAGAGTTATAAATGTCTGCATCTTGCATCAGCTCTTCTGCTGCTTGCTTAACCGCCTGCTCAGAGGCGGCAGCTTGTTGCTGACGACCGGCAGGAGTCTCTCCGATAATTGAGCCCAGTGCCGACGTAGCACCTTGAAATCGACTCTGTTCTGCTGCTTGCTTTTCAGAGCCCTCGACGTGCCTCAGTTGTCCTGCAAGTTGCAGCAAGTCTTGGGCTTCCTTTTCAGTCTCGGGTCGAATCCCGTAACTTGCAAGTTTGCCAAAAAACACCTGAGTATGCACGCCGTCGAACAAATGATTGTAAGCATCTGCCGGTTCTGGCAGTTTTTCATTCGACATTGCGTTATTCTCCAAAATCTAGATTTTAGACGGGATAGTTTATAGCCAGGTGTAGGCCCCACCAGTTTCCTGATGGGGCCACAACCAGCTAAACGATTAGGTGAAGTCTACTCGAGCCAAACCAGAGGTATGACCAAGAGTACCACCCAAAGATTCATAAGCGAAGAACTCGATGAAGTAAGCTTCACGACGAATGTACATCGTGGTGTCTTCCAACATGTAGCTCTTACCGATGAACTTAGGATCAGCAAAGTGATACATCGTGTTAGTTGGGACAAGTCCCTTCTTAATAGTGATGACCCACTTTACGCCCATTGCCTCACTCAACGTCCAACCATTTCGCATGATTTCTTCGCTGAGGTCACCACCCATCTCGTTGCGGCTAAATTTAGCTACTTCTTTGATGGTGATGTTGTTGAGGAGCACGCAGTGAACTTCAAGGTTCGAAGGCGTGTTAGGCATGATCTTCAATGAATCCCACAATGTATCACGGGTGATTCCACCAGCGATCTGTTGGTACTGAACAGTACCAGATGTAGGAACAGTAAGACCAGCCCCAACGAGGGCAGTGTTAACTGCACTAATGAACTTCCCATCTTCTTCTGCCAACATATCTTTGATGGCATTATCAGAGAGAACTTGACGAATATCCATGTACCAAGTTCGAAGCTCATCGACGTCCTTAGTAAACTTAGGAGTTACGATTCGGTCGAAATGAACTCGGTACCGGTCACCTTTAATGTAAAGGTTAGTAGGAAGCGTCGCGAAAGGAATCGAGACAGCAGCTGGGCTATCTGGTTCCTTGTCCACGATCTTCACAGGTTTATCGGTATCAACCTGCCGATCCAGATCATCATTGCTGATCGGAATTGGTGGCATAATACGGCGATAGAAACCATCTTCACGCATCTTCGTACGAGTAAAATCGTTGACAGCGTCAACGGCCTGCTTTTCCAAGCCAGGATCTCGTGACGAGAGCTTCTCAAAAATTGCTTGACTCAGAAGCTTGGATTCTTCTTGAGTCATCACTGTCGAATTAGACATTGAGGAAACCTCCTTGTATAGTTCCGTTCTGACTACTCAGATCGGATAAAGAACTGAGTAAACGGCTTAGGTGGGGAATACCGGATGCGGCCAGAATGCCAAAGCATTCTTTCCGTAACCGTTGTCCACAACGCCACGTGAAACAAAACCAACAATCATGTCGGTATACAATGTACCGCCCTTAAGCAGACCAGGATTTGATCCGCCACCAAGGTCAGAAGTTAATGGATCATTGATTGCGTAAGAAGCACTTACATAAGCTGTACTAACCAGCTCGTAAGCACCAACTGCAACCAAAGCCATGGCCTGACCGGTAGGTGAGATTGGTACAAAAACCCCAGCGTCGGTTGAAGCGTCTCCGCCATCATTTGCGACATCAGGATCATCTGAGTTACTGAATAAGAACATTGGCATAACTTTCGTAGTACCAACGCCCTGGATAAATTTACCCGAACTGTTCAGGGATACCACAGAACCAGCAAGAACAGTATCAGTGATACTGGAGTCAAGTTCAGCGTGGTAATCCACTGCATTCATCTGCGGCCAACCCTTCAACGCATTGAGGGTGTTGGCTGTCATCTGCCGTGGAGCGGCCATAGTTAGTCCTCCTTAGACCAAAAACAGGCACGAGGCCTTTTCTTTGTTAATATTAGGAACGCGGGGCGTCCAGAACTGCTAAAATCGCCAAGTCGGAAGCCTTCTTCTCAGAAGTGCGACGTCCAACATAAGGATCATTGAGACTATCCCGAACTTGGGGCTGAGCGTGAACGCCAGCTTCCTTCTCAGAAACAGCCTGCCCCAGGTCAGCCGCAGATTTTTCAGATGCTTGCTTGTAGGCTTGCATCTTATTAATTGCGTTGACAAGGAGATCCAGACTCTGACCATGATTGCCTAACATCTCAACAGCTGCCTGTTTTTGATGTCGGGCTACACAACCAGTTTCAACCATGAGGTCAAGAACCGACTCTTGCTTTGCAGCAGCAGACTTTTCTTGTTCACGGTATGAATTCAATTCGCCCTGAAGGCGGTCGGTAAGTGCTGACGAGGCAGCAACATACTCAACTGCTTGGGCTGCTAATTTTGTATCCATTACGGAAACCTCCGTGAGTTGTTGATAAAACGGTTATCGACGAGACCGCTCCAAGACTTCTTGGATGTAATCTTTCGTCGCTTGTTTGGCAGCACCTTTTTTAGCTACTGCTACTTTTTCTGAAGCTTCAACTTCCATGCCTGGGGCTTCATCAGCTGCTTCTTCGATAGGGGCTTCTTCACCCATACCGCCAGCTTCTTCTGCCATAGCAGCTTCCAATTCTTCTGGACTAATTCCAATAGATTCGAGAACTGCTGCAAGTTCTTCAACTTCAGATCCGCCTTCTCCACCAGCCATAGCATCAGCCATAGCAGCTTCGTCGGCTTCCATAGGTGCTTCCTCACCGCCCATCATTGCTGCGGGATCAATTCCAGCAGGCATCTCAGCGGCTTCCTTTTCTTCTGTTGCTTTCGAGTATGCTGTAACAAATTCAGCTACCTTTTCAGCATCCGAAGAAGCGGTGGAAATCATATCAACGAGCGAAGCGTGGACAAGACTGTTAGCGGCTTCTTTATCGAAGTCGCCAGAAAGAAGCCCAGCGAGTTCCCAGCCAGCTTGACCGGCTAAGTCTGTTGCTTCTTTTTCGTCATCGTCGTCATCGTCGTCGTTACGAAGTTCTGCAAGGTCGGAACCTTCAATTTTGCCGTCGCCGTCAGCATCAAGTTTGTCTTGATCACCTTTCAGCTCGGCCTCCTTTTCGTCAGAATCATCGTCATCGTCGTCACTGTCGCTGTCGCCATCATGGGCGGAACAACTAGCTGCCGATTTCGATAAACCTGCCAAAAGAACATTACCAAGGTCAGCAGCAACTTTAGATAGTTCCTCAGTATTCATTTCTGCATACTTAAGGCTATCAAGCTGCTCATTATCGGTACGAGCTGGGTGAGAAGACCCTGGGTCTTCCTTACCGCCCTTAGCCGATGATGTTTCAACTGCTGGCTCTTCACCAGTTGGCTCTTTCTTAGTGCCAATCTGGAGCTGGTCAGCTGAAGCAGTACCCGGTGGGTTTACAGAACCATCTTCTGATTTCCCGTCAACTGCTTTTTTAGCAGCAACGTTATCTTCAGTATTATCAACGGAAGGTGGACCCTGGTCGGCGGAAACATCAGCTTCGTTTTCAGCTGATCGTTCGCCTTCCTGGGCGTCTTCTGTCGAATCATCGACGTCCTTTACAGGATGCTGAGTCGGGCCACCGACACTACCTGGCTCGGTATGAGCTTCGGCAGCCTTCTTTTCGGTAGCCGCGACCTCCTGCAAAAACCGGTCGATGGATTGCATCGACTGAATCGCAGAGTTGGTCATTTACGTACTCCTTAGTTAATACGGAAAATCTCCGTCTAGTTTCAAGTGCTCTAAAGTACTTGATTTTGACGAAGGCTTGTCCTGACTGTCAATGGAAAGTTAACATCCGTAGCTGCAATTTTCCACAAAGAGGCAAGTTTATACATAGCGTAATCTTTTGCCAACTTCATAGCATCGTCATCTGCGGATGCTGACTTCTCAAACGAAACTAACTCAGGAGCACTATGCCCCCGAATACAACTTAGAAAACCTCGATCTTCTGCGGCGTGCTTATGCAAAGAATGCTCGGCATAAGTCGCAGCTGCAAGCATGCGAGAGTTCTCATTTGATGTTTTTTCTACAAATGAGCAACCGCCAGCTTCTACGCGAAGCGGCAAAGACTCATCTTCTGTCATTAGTGTATAGATTGATGGTAACAAATTAGAGGCTAATTTAACATGGCTCTCGTTATCTGCCAGCCGGGCATAGTCTCTTAAGTTAAGGATAATACCTCTTTCAGCCATAGCCGCAAGTTGAGTATCACACTCAGCCGACCTGAATGCGGCTAACTTCTCTACTGGGAACCTGGAAGTTACTGTTTGTCGGTAGATGTTCGTATCTCCCGCCGTTTTGATGTTTTCCTGCTCCAAAGAAGCTAAAGCATAGCCTAATTTGACCTGGGAAGCATACTTCTCAGACCAGAATCCATGATGTCCGGTTTGGTACAAAATCACATCTAGCGGGGCAGATGAATGATTTGCAGCCTTTACATAATCCTGAAGGTCGAACCAGGTAGAGTCAGAAGCTGACTTTGTTAGGTAATCGGCCTTAGCCCCATAAGCAATCCTGTCAGCAGGTCGAAATACTCTGCTAATGTCAAACCAGGTAGGGTTAGGATTATCTACGTGCAAGTGATGTAAGTCACCGCCAACCTTAACTAACCTAGTTAAGTTAGCCTGGCACCCGCCAGCAGCACATTTTTCGCTGGTGCAATACTCGCCTCTGTTCCTCGCAGCATGCTTGCAGAAAGAACAAACATCATTTGGGACTCGGCAAGCCATACTAACAGGTAAGTCTTCGCCCCGAGCGATCTTCTCTAGCTCGGTGTCTGCTACAAAACCACCATTACGGTCAGCTGCGGACTTTTCAGCATTTAGAGCACATAACAGCTCTACTCGTCGCATGTCTTCGTTATAGGCGGAAGCCTTCACTACGCCAAAGAATGGGTCGCCCCGCTCTGCTTTGTTTTTGTGATTACGGAAGAACTTAGCAAACTTAACAAATGTATCGTGATGTTGGCGACAGGTAGCTTCTTTAAAGCCGTCGCCGTTTCTGTTAGGTCCGTATGCTTCGCTAGAACCAAGTGCGATAAGATGCACTGGCACCTCATCCTTAGCAAACTTAATTCTGTCAAGCTGGTCAGCGAAAGAGTCGCTCGCAGACTTCATAAACTCTTGGCGATCAGCACCAATCAAGCCACGACTACTCCACTTAACAGGAGTAACAATTTGGCTATCAAAGTCCCAGCCGCTCGGAGATACAAATTTTACCATTCCCATGTAACTGTTACTCCGCTACCTGTTCTAGTCTGTTTTTAAGCTTGTTCCAAACTACTTCGTTTTTGATCTGTTCGCCTGCTCCGCCAAGAGCTCGGTACCCGCCATAACCCAGTAAAGCAGCAGGGAGAGCCAACTTACCTGCACTTGTAAGATTCTGGAGAAGGTTTTTCCTACCACCCCTTGCTACATTCTTCGCGACATCTCTAAACCCTAAAGGCTTAGTCGGAATAGCGTCAAACTCAGCCTTACTTAGGTTTAATTGGTTAAGTATATTTTTGATAGATTGCGGGTCCATGTCACCCGGATTAGAACCCATCAGGACATTAAAAGCTGATAAAACGGCAGATAAGTCACTTCTGTCTACCTTGCCGCTTGTAAGTAATTCTTTTAATAGTTTCGGGTCTCTTAACGCGTTAGCTGGAATCTTAGAACCGGTATCTTTCAAGACTTCTTGAGCTATAGGCATAAGATCAGGGTCGATAAAAGAAGATGTAAACTTACTAGCAAGCTGCCCCGCGTCATCAACCTGCGGTGCTAGTTTATTTTTAAGATAAGCTCCTAATCCCATAGCACCGCCGCCAGTAGCATAAGGCTCAATCTGAGATAAGTTGTTATCTAAAGGGTTTGCAAGGTTGGGAATCCTATTCGCTTCAATTTCGGACATACGTTCTGGCGTTATATCAATTCCAAACTCAGATAGCTCTCCTGGCTTAGCAGGCTCGGCAGGTCCTTTAGCACCGCCGCTAATCGCACTTGCAGCCCTGTCTTTAGCACTAGGAACAGCAGCATCAATAGCTTTATCAAGTACACCGCGATTAGTAGCTAAACCAACTCCCCCGCCAAGAGCACCACCAGCGATACCGCCCATAAGCATGTTTCTAAGGCGGTTCTTGTCGTCAGAAAGAGCACCGCCAATAGCACCAAGACCAGCACCTGTAGCACCTGACAACAACGTCCTCTTAACGCCAGGGTCCATGTTTTTAAAAGAGCTAGTAATGTTATCTAAGAACCCGCCCTCTGCTGCGACTTTCTCGCCAATGCCCTGAAGCATCTGAGACTTACGTAAAACATCCGAAGGAAGCCGTTTAGCTTCCCCGGAGTCTAGTGCTTGTTTTCGAAGGCTTAGAAGTTCTAGGCCTTGCTCATAACTAATATTAGCTAATGATACTGGCTTCATTTTTCATCAAGTCCGTTGGTGATCTCTTTTCGCCGGAGTCTTGTACCTGCTTAAGACCCTGCTCTAGCTTCAACTGCTCGCCAACTTCAAACGGCTCGGTGTTACCCATAAGTCGCTTGTTAAGTAACGGAGCAATTGCAGAAGGCTGGTCGGCCAAACGAGGAGACAACTGAATTAAATCGTTATAAGCAGTTAAGACTTCTTCAGGGTCATAACCACTTAACGGGTTATCAGGGTCACTTAAAAGTTGAGTGAGTACCGTCTGAGCTCGAATCTTACGCATCTCGTTGAGGTGCTCAGGGCTATCAAGCTCGTTAATCTGGTTTTCTAATTGCTTAGGAGCTTCGCCGCTAGCAGCGTCGCCTATTGACCTAGCCATACCTAAACCAGCACCGCCAGCAAGCCCGCCTAAGATGCTAGCCTCTTTTTGCCCCCCATCATCACTCAGCAATGAGGGAGTCAGGATAGACTGGCTCCCACTGTGGTTTGCGTGAGGGGCTTGTGTAAAAGGGGCTAAAGTTTCCTCCGCTTGCTTAGATTCAGCTTTTGCTGCGTCTAAATCTCCCACAGCCTTAAATAAGTCGTTAGCCTGCTTAATGCAGTCTGCAACTAGAGTGTAAGGCTCTTTCGTGCGGTCAACCTTCTTGCCAAAGCCTTCCCAAGTAGCCTGATGGTCTGATGCCCGCTTTTCGCTTGGAAAAGAACCTGCAACATGATCCATAAGGGCTTTACCGGCTTCTCCGTAGTAAACAGAGACTCCGTGGTCTACCTGAGCAAAAGGCAGGCGGTCGTAAGCAAACTTCTTAAAGTAGTTTTCAACCAGGTGAATCTTGAAGTTAAGTTTGTCTTCAGCAGCAGTTTTAACTCTGCGGCATTCCTCAAGCTTCCTCCTAGCGTACTCTGCTTGAGCATGCACTTTAGCCGACTTAATCGTGGCGTGCTCATCAGCAACTAGAGGATGTACTTCTTCTTGATTATCACTTGCTGCTTTTTCAAAACTCCCTAAATCTAGATTTAAAAGGTCTTGCTTATAAGCGGCGTCGTAAGTATTGAACTTAGGCGAGGTGTGACTCACAGAAGCAACTTTCTCTTGCTCGTTGCCCCAGAGTGAATCATGGATGGCGTCATAATTCGCTAAAGGAAAACTAGCTAACTTATCAAGGACGGAATCGTTAGCATCCCATTGAGCCAGTTGGCGTCCATTGTTGAACGCATTACAAGCAGATTTTAGGAAACCAGGGCTGTACTGATACTCTTCGGCTACCTTTTTCAAGGCATCGTTAGGTGACATACCCTCGTTATCCACAAGAGAAACTGCGGTTTTAACGCCATCGAGCAGTTTTTTCTCGTCAGAACTATTTAGACTTTGCATTAGTTTCCGGCTCCTTCCGGCTTGAAATTGATATACCGGTTATCCCCTTAATGGAGTCAGGCTCTTTGCCTGCTTCTATTAACATAGTTTCTTCAGGCTCAAGCTCAGCGGCGAGGTTATCAAGCTCACCTAACTTAGATCCTGCATAAAGTTTTGCCCCTTCGCGACCCACAGTCCATGGGAATTCAGAGAGCATAGCACTTAGATGTTTCTCAACCTCGGTATGGCGGCCTTCCGAGCTATCTACCGACCTCTGAATTTCAATAATTCGAGAGTGTGTGGCAAATAATTCCATAACGTTATATTTGTTTATTTCAAATTGGCCTGATGCCTGAGCACTACGCCTAGTTATCTGTGTCATAAACTGGTCATGGAAGTAATCGGGTAAGTCGTCATGACTTAAAACTTTTCTATCCCTACGGAAACCACTAATCATAACATCACAGGCTAGTGGGCCACCATAGTAAGAGAAAAACTTTAAGGTTAGGTCAAAGTGTGGTTTTACGATTTCCGTATTAGAGCGGGTTCTTAATTGCTCTTCATCATCATCCTCATCATCACCAATATAACGATCTGAGGCTGGAAGTAATACATGCTTTAGAATCCAGTCATGATGTGGCAAGAATTCCAGCACATTAAAGAATATTCGCTCATACCATTCAATGGTTTCTGGTATTGTTTTGCATTCGTTGGCTATTTCAGCGTAATGTATGCCCGCAAGTAGCCTAGCTTCAACCATTAGGCGAAGTTCTGGCTCTACATACATGCGATCAAACAGCAAGTAAGCGAAATACAAGCCTGGATTATCGTGCATTAAACGGTCGCGGTTGTCTTCGCTTTTATTCCATTGAAATAAGAACTTTTTGTAGCCTTGCACCCACTTATCATCATGCCTTTTGCATCTCTGTGGAGGCACACTAGCTAACATCTGTACGACACGCTCGTGTCGCCAGTTGGGCTTTAAAAAAGGGTCAGCTAATCTTACGTCCCTGTAGACCTTCAAAAGTCTCTCTCCTTAGAGCATCGCACTCGAGGCTTCGGTAGTGACTGCGACTTCAAACGTCCCTGTCTGGTCAGGCTCAAATTCCAACCAAAGAGCTTGGTATCTAGCTCGCATTGTTTCGCTTTGGTTATCTCGGTTTTCGTAACCTCGGTCTATGTTGTAATCTGCGAATGAGCCTGAAGCGACTGTCCCATTAAATACAACGTGAGAAGCGGGGTTACGAGTTTCCAAGTACGGTGAAGTCTGCCAAAGACCTCCAGTACCGCCAGACGTATAAGCAATATCGGTATCTACTTCAGTTGCACTAACTACAACTGTAACAGTATGAGTTACATTGTAAGCACTGACTGTATTGCCTTTAACTTCAATCGTGTCGCCTACCTTTAGCCCGTGGTCAGCATCAGTAGTAATCTGAGCTTGACCAGAACTGTCTGCAACAGAAGTAACGCCACCAGACAAAGATACGTTTAAGTCATTAGCGTTAGCACAAGCACCTTTGCGGTCGTAGACTTTGAAGTCACCGCCAGCAGAAGTGCCGGTTAGCTGAGTAATAACTAAACGCTCCAGCATACCTCGCGGACAAGCAGGCAACTCTACACAAGTCTTTGTGGGCGTTGTGGCACTAAATTCAACAATTCTTGAGTATCCTACGGCCATGGTTTAATTCCTTGCACTTTCGTCTAGAGAAACATCACCTTCATCGAATGGGGACTCAATCGTTTTCTCTTTCAAGAACAACGTAATGTCACCGAGACTCTCGAAGGCGTTTCGGATGCTATCTTCAAGTTCAGGAAGATCGCTCTTACCGTAACGGTCTTCAAACTCTTCCTGATGCCAATAAAAATTCATTAACAAACGTCCTAAAGAATCTAAGGCTTCTACCAAAGAACCTAGATAACGCTCGATAATTGAGTCCTGCCTAACTGACTTAAGCATGCCAGCTACCATTGTAGTGTCAAATACTTCTTTTTGACCTTCTTGCCCGGCTCTTTGAGCGACTTGCAGACTAGTTTGCAAATCCTCTGCCTGGTAATTTTGGAAGTTGTCATAAACAGCAGGATCAGTATTGTCCGCTGACATATCATCAATGCGGATAGACTGCTCACCGCCCATTTGAGTAGATACAGACGTATTTGGTCCGTAGTTCTCAACGGTACGCTCATCACCGAAATCTTCCGGCAGTGGTACAGATGGGCCATTTGCCAGCATACTGATATTAGGTGCAGCAGCTTTTTCTAAGCTGTAACCTGGAGCAAAGCTAATGCGGTAACGAACCTGAGTCTTTTGCTGTGAGTGATCTAAAATATCTCTAGCAACTTTCTCTGTAAGTCCAAAACCGCCAATAAGGTGAAGGAATGCAGACTTCTGTGAAAGCCTATTTGTACCTTCACCTGTAGTCATGTAAACGTCTGTGCCGTTGTTGTAAACCTTTAACGCTGACGTTTTTTCATGGAACAGAAGCTGAATGTCATCAATCTTGCCTAAATTGATTGGCGGCATGTCACTACGACTACCATAACTTGAACAAGGCATGATTTCACCAGGTTCAGGCTTTTGCGGGCTACTAAGCTTAACAAACTTAAAATCGCCGGGGACCCGAAGCTCACCAGCGATAGCTTTTATCTTAGTTCCTTTTTTGCCTTCTTTGTCTACGTAAAGCATAGCTCCGTAAGTAGAAGGTTCATCGCCTGTAGATGAATAAGCATTGTCTAACCTGGGCATTGTTGCAGGTCGTGTTTCATTCCAGTCGATATGACAGCGGAAATCTACGCGGTAGCGTCCTTCGCCGTAATCCGACTGAATGTGGAAAGGAGCACTAGCAGAACCAGTTTCAGAAATTGCAAGGTACTCGCCACCTTCTTTTAGGTCGCCAGCTTCGCAACAATCACTGCCGTTAAACCACTCCTTCCACTCTTCTCTTTCAGATACCTGATCTGCAAAGACGTTTGTAGGATGTGTGTTCAACCATGCCTTATCTTCCCCGCCACCATTGTCTTCTAACCGAACAACAGTAGCCATAGGCTCACGGCCTCTGTTGGTAGCACCGTGCATGGCGATAAGCATTTTCTTGAATTCGCCTGGCTTAACTAACACGCGGTAAAGGGCTGTTTCAGAGGGGTTTGTGAGCTGTGCTTCGACTTGTTCGTTGTACGCTCGACTAACTTCTTCACCCTTACGATGATCTTTGATTAGAACTGTGTCTTCTAAAAGCTTTTCTCTGTCATCCTCAGTAAGCTCAGGTGCGGCAGAGACGGTTACATGCTCATAAACATACATTCTAAGCTTGCCAGATTTCTCGTGGTCAACTGGACCAGCAGGCTTATCTGTAGGAACTAACAGGCTACCTGGCATGTAAGGACTTTCCTTAACAGAAGCCTGCTTCTCTGTAATGTTAGAAGCACTTTTTTCTGCCTGGTCTTTGTACTGACTAGCCCAACGGCTAAAGCAGTCTACGCCATAAAACTTCTGCATAGATTGTTTAATCGTAGGGTAGTTCTCAGAAATACTGTGAGCTACCTTCATCAAAGCAAGGCTCGTAGGCATTACTTTGTTTAAATCCAGATTTTGAGCTTCCTTAGCCAACGCAGCAGCCGAAGGCTCGGCAACAACAGCAGCTTGTGAAATATCTTTGTCTTTTACACCCCGGAAGAGAGAACTGGCTTTTTTAGTCTTAAACGCAGCAAGCATGGGCAACACTTCTTTTACCCACTCCTCATCCGCAGCCCGCTTACCACCACCTACTGACGGTGGAATAGATAATGATCGGATGTCTGGGTGAACGCCGCCTAAGTCAGAAAGACTGCGAGCATCGCCTTCTCCTAAAACATGAGGCTTACGACTCATGATGTAATTAACCCAGTTCTCTTTCATAGGAACAAACGAGTCATTACTTTTTACATATAGTAACTCGTGGCCTTTAAGGTCACCGTTTAAGAAAAAGACAGGAGCGTAAAGCCATTGCTTGTCTATGTTGAAGCCAAACACACCCATAGCCTTGGTGTTATCTTCATTACGCTCAACAAGCTGAAAACCTACCATGAAGTCAAGAAGGCGTGGTGCCTTATCTCGTAGGTAAGCATACGCAAGACTAGAGAAAGCCTGTTCGAACTCGGTTTCTCCGCCTGATCCGCCTAGATTGGCACTTTTTGAAATTGTGTTTTTGTACATAGTTCCTTCCACTGGCAACGCTCTTGGTTTACGGAACGTGGGAAAGTAGGCTGCAAGATTAAAAATATAACCGATACTTAGTTTATCCGCATATACATTAACTTAGCAATACTTTCACACTACTGACCTACTCTTTGATTTTGTGCATTTTCAGCAAACGACCTGTAATCTGCTAATCGCTGCTGGTGGTGAACTACGTCACCTGCGAGTTGATTCATTAATTGAGGGTTATTTTGAACACCAGGCTCTCGCATTCTAGCCTGAATATCAATAATGCTTTCTTGGGCTTTTTGCACGTTAACTCTGATTTTTTGCTGGTAGTCCTCTTTACTAAAGTCTCCAAACATGCCGACTCTATCATACATATCAACGTTGTGTTTGTACTCGTTAGCCCGTGCCTGCATGTTTTCCAAGTCTAACTGCGTCATGCCTTGAGGCAGGTTTGACATCTGCTGCATTTCATGGACTTGATTATTTAACGCGTCGCGTCTAGCTGCGGCGTTATCCCTAAAGTAGTCACCGCCGCCCATAACGTAGTGCTGGTCAAACAAATCCCAATCAGCTGTCTCGTCTTCGTAAGTTTGATTTATTAAATTGTTATCTGAGATCTGGTTTGCTATGTCTTGCTGCTGCCGCTCTAACACAGCACGCTCTTCAGGCATTATGTTACTGCTCAAAGAGTTATCTATTTTAGACTGCTGCTCTTGTAACTGCTGATTACGCTGATTAGTCTGAGCGGCCATCTCAGTTTTCTGGTGCTCAGTGTTACGTGACATTGGCGTACCTGGAGTCAAAGCTTCAGAGAGACCACTATCATTAATCAAAAGACCCCCGGTGTCTTTAATTAGTTGAGTTCCAGATTGAACTGTCTGCACTGGACTGAGGACGTGCATCCCAGTGTCAAATACTTTTTTACCTGCGGCATAGGTATGACCGCCAATTCCGCCGTCACCGCTGTCCCAGGTAGTAAATAAGTCTCTAGTCCGTTGGGCACCTTCATTAGCTTGATCTTCCCAGGCCCTTTCAAACGACTTACCTTCGTTCATCTTTTGGTTAATGTCGTAACCAATAAGCCCGCCCTCGATTGCAAATGATAGCGGGCCAAGCAATTTACTACCAGCAGCAACGGGACCTTTACTCAACGCGGTAACCGCTTTAGTAGAATTAACTACTTTATTAGCGGTGTTAACACCACGTATCGTATTGACTGCGTTCGTAGCCCCTTGGACTACCGGTTTAACTACCTTACTAGCGGCGTTAGTTACCGGTTTAACTACCTTACTAGCGGTGTTTTTAACTGTGTTACCTACGTTATTAATTGTTTGGCCCGCAGCCTGGATAGGTTTTGTTTTTGAGGCAATACTCTGCCCTATACGGCTATTCCCTATAGCCTTATCAATATTGGTTATCCCTGTAGAGGGCCGTGACAGCAAGTTTGTCGCGTAGCTAAATTGCGGCAAACCTCTACTAAAATCTGCGGCAGTGTCTATTGCCCCGCCTTCACCTACTCCACGAGTTAGGTAATCTCCAAACTGGCTCATATAGCCTGGTGATTCTCCGCCTGGGTTGGTGTTATACATACCTCCGCCAGGCATGATGTTAGAGTCCAGGTTAGAAAATATTTTCTTGTTACCTGCTAGACTCCTGTTACCGCCAGCATTGTTTCCACCAAATAACTTACCGGCTGCCTGCGGGTCTGCTTGCATAGCCAAGGAAGACATTTGAAACATAGCAGAATCTGCATCACCGGCCTGGTAAGCTAAAGGATTATTACTGGTATTTCCAAGAAAGTTAGGGTTCTTGTTATAGTCCAAGCCAGTAGCTTGATCTATTGCTACCTTGAACTTACCTCCAAAGAAAGATGAACCAGAATCTTCTGCAAGCTTAGGTAAAGCATAACTAGGTTCTGGCTGGATAACCTTACGGTCGTCTTTGTCTTCACCGAAGTCAGTACCGGCAGCCAAACTAGGAACAAAGCTAGAACCACGCTCTTCGCTTTTGCCGCCCCTAGCTACCGAATTAAGTAAGCTTTTCTTTAATCCTGAGCCGTACATCTGAGTCATCCAGTCAGGATCATGCTGTAGCTGGTACATACCACGAACCATGTGCGGCTGGAACGGAGGAGGGTTCTTATGTACGGATAACTCTTTTACACCAAACTCTTCTAAGTCTTTAAGCATAGAAGGTCGTACTTTTGTGCCGATAGTGTAATGAAGCACAGGTTTTTCTAGATACTGACCTACTGCCTTCTTTGGTCCCAGCAAATTAGAATCAGAGCGAGGCTTATAAGTATGCTCGAGCGTAGAATAAGGCACGACATCGTCAGGGGCGTGATCATCTGTCTCATCCGTCATCTTCACATGGTTAATCAAGCCACGGGCAAGTAATTCAATGTTACGCCTGTGACCTCGCATTCCGCTGCTAGCCATAGCTTTACGGAACTCATTTACAAAGTAACGGCGACCTTCTCCAACACCCTTATGCTGCACGATTAAAGCAGGATTAGGTATTCCGCTGCTAATTAAGTCACCAGCCTCCACATCCTGACCAGGCTTTACAGCTAAATCAAAGCCAGACCCTACAAAATGCTGTTTATCGTTAATTGTGACGTACTTACCGCCAGCAGGTGCGTCCTCAATACGCTGAACCCTGCCATCCAGTTCCGCATGGGCAGCACCGCCCTGCATCTTCTTAGGAACCTGGATTAGCTGGTTTATGTACTGGAAACCGCCTACAGCCTTTTCCTGCCCTGCAACACCGCCAGAGTGTTTAGCAGATAGCTGTCCCTGACTAATAGGCTCACTTAATGCCTGTGCGGCCTGTAAACCGACCTGCTCCCCACGGCCAGGTAATTTACCGGTTTCCCGTATACCTACGTCTCGAGCATAAATACCGCCAGATGGAGAACCGCCAACAAGAGGAGACCTGACTAAAATCCGGTTTTTACCAAGTCTCTTAAGATGTTTCAAAATTTTTGGGGTGAGCGGAGTATTTCTTTTATATGGCCCCGCGTCGCGAGCTAAAAGTGAGCCTTCATTGTCTTCATCATCTGTATCTACAATCATGCCTCTGTTGGCGAAATTTTTTTTATCGTCATCATCAACAACAACTAATCTGTGACCTGCCTGGTTAAGCTGCTTAGATAAGAAACCAGCTTCCTGCGTCGCAAATTTTGTCGCGATGATTCCACGCCTAGCTCCGTAAGTACCTGCCCAGTACTCTTCAGGGCTCATTCCCTCGCTGTAGCTGCGAAGAACGGGAATAGGGATAACTTCGTCGCGATGGTCGCTATAGAGCAAATCTGAGCCTAATAGGCTGGTAAGGTTCATGGGCTTCCCGCGAGTCCCGGAGAGAACCTGGAGAGCCAATGGGTTTTTGTCCTTATCAGCTTGAGCCAAGATATCTTTGATCTGCGGTCCCATCTCTTTCCCAACCACGCGGACAATACGCTGTTGTCTTTGTTCGTCAGTAAGGGTGTCGTCGTCTAGGATCTTCTTTAAGCTGACCTGGAGTCTGGCTCTGATCTTATTAGCTACAGGAGAACGACGTAAATGGCGGGAACCAAAACTAAACCCGCCCTGGTCCTGAGCAGATCGTTGACCAATCTGGTTTAGCTTAAACGAAATATCCCTATAACGCTCTGGATGCTCGCGGGCAACTTGCTGCAATACCGCCTTAAGCTCCTTACCTGTAAGCACGCGATTATAGTCACGCATCTCAGGCGGGAGGGCTTCGTTAACTAGAAGTTGTCCTACAGTTGTATTAAGCATCCGTGCTTACCTATTAATCGTCACTGTCGTCATCAATACCAAACATTGAAGCAATATCTTTTTCATCTACCGGAGCAGGTGCAATTGGTTCTTCAATACCAGGCTCGCCAACCTCTCCAGGTTCACCGACTTCACCGACAACACCTTCCTCTTCTTTGACTTCTGCTTTCTTAACCTTCTTAGGCTTGGCAGCTTCAACAGAAAAAGAAACACTGTCTGCTTGAGCACGTGTGATGTCTCCCCGACCTACAGCAAGATCAACAGCAGTTCTGACCTTATCAATCATGTTCTGCTTACCTGCAACAATTACGTCAGTAGCGTCGTCAGCAAATGCATCAATTACCTTCGAAGCAGCACGAGTAGACGCTCGTAGCTCTACAACCTTCTTTGGCTTTGCTTTTACAGCTTCGACTTCTACAGGAGCTTCAACCGCTACAGGCTTAGCAGACTGATAGTATTTGTTGCTAGAAGCAGTAGAGTCATTCATACGTTGCTTGTACGAAGGGTTAGGAGCAGCGTTTTTGCGTCCTTCCCTCAGCTTATTTAAGTTCAAAGGTTGCTTCGACCGGTAATAAGCTTTATCTGCCGACCTAATAGGGGAATCTGCCATCTCTTACACCTTCATCTTTTCTACGACAACCGTTCCTTCAATACCTATCTTCTGTAAGTTTGCATTGAAGTTTGGATCATCTACGTTAGAAACTAAAACACTTTCGTTTGAGCCGAATAAGGCCGCTATGCTAATAGGCTCACCGCTTGGGAGCCTAATTACTACCTGCGAAGCATCTACTTGCAGCACAGGCTTACCGATAGCTTCCATTATTTCAACTTTAAACATATTAATTACTTCGCGTGTTTCATTGTTAGCATAGCTGCGGCCATGTTAGAAATACTCTTGAAGTCACTTTCAACTTGATCGTTAATGTAATCAGGAGGAGCAATAGCCTCTCCCTGTTCCCATTCAGCAGCTTTCATTGGTGCAATTGGATTAATTGCTCCGAAAGCTCCACCTGCGGCTTCTGGGGCTGGTGCGGCCATGGGATCTTGAGGAGGAGCGTCTTCCTCTGCGTCTCCGTAAACCTCTGAAGGAGTCATAGTAAGGCCTAAAGCATCCATAATCTTAGCCTGCTGCTGCTTAAGGTCTTTAAGCTCACTACCAATATCAATCTTAGGTGCTTTAGCACCACCACCGCCACCGCCACCGGAACCGCCGCCTTGTGCTGCTACAGCAGTTTGTACCGCCTGGTCGATCATAGGCTGTAAAGCAGCTAGAGGGTCTCCGCCCATTGCACCGCCAGCCATTGAAGGGTCAGGCATTCCGCCTGCCATAGCTGGGTCCATTGGAGGAGCACCACCGGCCATAGCTGGGTCCATACCCGCCATAGCTGGGTCCATACCCGCCATAGCTGGGTCCATCGGCGGAGCACCAGCAGCAGCAGCAGGGTCAGCACCCATTGCAGGATCACCTGCGGCAACAAAAGCTTGCTTTATATTCTGACGAGCCATTTTGAGTAGCTCTGGATTTACAGGCATCGTTATCTCCTTGTCTGCCTTAGCAGTTTAAGATTCTAAAATTTGGACGTTGTCAGCTAACGAGATATCTCCACGCTCGTAAGCCTTCTTAGCGTCTTGTACGGTTTTAAATATTCTTTTTGGTTTCTTGCTTCTATTTTTAGTAGCAAGATATAACCCACCAACGTATTCGTTAGCAGGAGCATGCATCACAGACTTAAAGTCTGACAGACTAAACAAGTTTCTGCTAGGCAAAAGCCTCTCAATAGCTTCTTTGCGTGACTTTTCAGTAGTAGGCACATGATAATTCATGGCATCACCATCGAAGTCGGCTCCAAAGCCCTTAACAATCAAAGGACTAACCTGTAGCGTTTCACCTTTAGTAAGACGAGGACGCATAGCCATAATACCAAATTTGTGCAGAACTGGAGCACGGCTAATATAAACAGGCCTTTTATCCATCTCCTCTACCAATGTTTTTCTAGCTAAGTCTGTCTTATTCGTAACTTGCTCTCTAGCTGCACGAATTGACATGCCCTGCCGCACAAGACGACGAGTAATAAACTTGTCGTAAACCTTAAACGCCTTACTTTCCGGCAAACCTACCGAATCCATGTCTAAATCCGGATTTGGAGTGATTACAGCACGTCCTACATTATCCACCGTTGTGGATATAAGCTTACGCTGCAAAGTACCAAACTTAGGGCTACTACCAAAAACACCTTTAAGAATGCCTTTAACATTCTTGTCTTTAGTCTTTTGGCTAATAGGATCGCCAAGACCTGTTACAGCCTTGAATGCACGGTAAGTAGCTAAACGCTCTGGTCCCGAGTTATCTGAACCTAAAGCATCTTGTATTGATTTTAAGTTTTTGTTGGCTTCAAACAACTCTTTGTAGAGATAGTTAGCATCATTCACTAAAGGCATGTCATTGCTCATTAGGCTGACAGGCCTAAACATAGGAGGCAAAACTGGGACTTTCGTCAGCATGTAATCCTTTAGGTCAATCTTCATCTTCTTAGCAGATTTAAGATAACCTAATTTTTTTACAGCATTATCCCTGTCCGTTTTGCGTCCAGCTTGAATAATGTTACGTGTTTTTCTTAGCTCAGAATCAATGTTCATACTAGCTAAGTTTTTATAGATAGCGTTAGGGCCAGTTCCATAGTTATCTAAAGGTTCTTCGCCAGACAAGATACTGTCAAACTTCTTCTGTGTTAGACCTAATATCTTCCTGATTGGTTCTTCCATCACAGGATTAGGCATAGGTTCTGTAAGTTTGATATAAGACCACTTGTTACCACCGTGGCCTCCAGTAGCCGCCTTATCAAACAAACCACCAGGTATCTCCTTTAAGTCATTGCCCCAATCAACACCTACTGAAGACTTAAGCTCCCTGGAACCCGCTAACTCAGAAACATCTTTGTCCGTTAAGGCCATGATATTTGTCTGAGTACCCTGCTTAACCACATTAACTCCAGCCGCCTTGAGCTGGTTGACGAACTTCCGGTAGACGAACGGTACCTTCGGAGCCTGCGGATTATAGCCCGACATAAATTGCATCCAATACTCATCGTTCTTCTGCCCTCGCACCGTACCAATATCTTGTAAAGTAGCTGTAGCACCGTGAGACAACAAAGCATTTGTATCTAACATGCCGATACGCTTTGAGCCTTCGGACCCGCCCTTAGCAGGCGAATCGTCCATGGTGTAAGCTCCGCCACCTCTACCTTGGCCTTTACCCTCAGCCGTATGGTGAAGTTTCATAAAGAAACGACTACCAGTAGCTATATCTTTAATCTTGTTATCCTTTGACGGATCAACAATGTCATCTAAGTCGGATAAACCTTCTTTTGCGAGCTCATTAAGAACCCACTCAGCCATATCTTTCTTAGTATCAAAATCTTCTACCTTAATTGGCTTACCACGTTTAGCTGCAATCTTACCTAACAACAATTCCGACATCTGTGCCGGGTTAGTTCTAGTAATTACACCGAGTGGATTGAGTAAGACTTCGAAGGGCTGACCATTACCATCATGCGGCATTTCTCCGTCTGAGATGACGTCTGCAATAACGCCCTTGTCTCCGTAACGGCCTGATAGTTTGTCTCCGATTTGCATTGGAGAGGACGCTTTAACAACGACAGTCGGCCCTTTTTTGCCCATAACCACATCGGTAATGGTGCCACTGTCGTGATGATCCCAAATGACTGTCGCATCGCTGTACCCCGCTTGCCCTTTTTTGTGGACTTTATTGTATGACGACTCTTTTTGACTTAAACCCAGGATCAAAGGATCTCCGTAGTTTACGGTGGTACCAGGTTTAACAATTCCATTATCGTCTAACTTCGACAAAATTGCTTTATCAAATTTGCCGGGAAAAACCGATACGTAGTTTTTCTTACCAATTTTAGTTTTGTCGTCTACTTCTAAATCGTTCTGATACATGTGCTCAGACGACATCTTCCTAGCATAACTTTCTGATACGACAATTGCATCCTCAAAGTTCTTACCTTGCCAAGCTATGTAAGCTGTTCGTGCATTAGTTCCTAATGCTGTCGTACCGTTCTTATCAGTAAAGTTAGAGTAAGCTAACAACTGATCCGGCTTAACAACATCACCAGGCTGAACGTTAGCTGTCTGGTGCATAAACGTCTTACGATTAAACGGGAAGTTTTGGTAAAGCTCATGCTTTTTCTTAGTGCCGTCTTCGTACTGAACGACAATCTCTTTATCGTTTACAGCCTTAACAACACCTTGCTGCATCGCACGCAGCGATCCCATTCTATTTGCATATACCTCTTCAAAACTTTGGTTGCCGTCAGTGCCAGGCACAGCAGACTGAACTAAAGGAGCTTCCGCGTCTAATATCGGCAAGGCTTGCGTCGTCATGCGAGAAGCCATGACTAGCCGTTGGCCCTTAACCTGGTTCTTCATTGGAATGATGTTTGAAAGAGGATTAAAGGCATCCTCCATCGACGGCAGAGTAAGGTCTATTTCTTTTTTAGGTACATAGACCATCTTGCCGCCACGCATAGCTGCAACACGCTTACTATTGCTTTCCAAGCTGTTAGGAAAGCCAATAGTCATGTCGGCAACGTCTATAGGTGTTTTGTAGGTTAATTCACCCGTCCTAGCATCCCTAAACTGAGAATAGATCTTGCCATCACGGCCTTTTCTAGCACCACGAGCCATATAGGTATCTACACCTACTTTGCCAGACTCAGGCGTTCGCACAGGGTCAACATACCCGAGCATACTAGGCTGTACGCTACGTGCCTCTTTAGGAATAGCGTCGGTGGAAGGAATACCGCCCTCACCTAAACGGCTAACCGCAGTTGTTTTGTCGTAGAGTTCTGCTGGGTTAATTTCTTCAATAGCTTGCCCAAGTCCTGAAGTCATTAGGGCAGCCATAAGCTGTTTGTTTAACGCAGAAGAAGGCAAACCTTTTAAGTTCCCTTTGCGAGATAGTTTCCAAAGTAGTTGCCTACGCAAACCACCTTTGTCGCGACTAATTCTTTCTGCAAATAAGTCTTCTGGACCTACAAACTGCTGGTAGGTTAATGAATCCCGGTCATCCGGATCTGCCTCTTGCTTAGATACAGCAACTAACTTCTTAGTAATATCTAAGACCGCTTCTGGCGTAAGGCTTTTGTGTGGTACGCCTAAAGTCCTTGCAGTAACTTGAGGATTAAGTTCCATCTTAGCGAACTTGTTAACTAAAGCTTGCCTTTGTTCGTCACCAGAAAGTTCAAGCTCTTTCTTGTTTAAAAACTTAGACTTTAGCTTAGTGTATTCGGCGGCATCGTCCGCATTGTAGTTAGAAGCAAATAACTCCTTACCCCAAGCTTTCTTAATGTCTTCGGCAGGAATGCCCATAGCTTTCATTAAAGGCATTAGACCTACGGTACCCTGACCTAACTTTATTTTAAACACGCCTTTTTCAGGGTCTAAATAATACCGATGTGATACGCCTTTGCCTGGCATTATGTTGGCATGTGATTCAATCTCGCCGTTGTCTCGGACACGAGTGTAAACACCAGGTAAAAGTCTTTGCTGATTTTTTAGCGTGTACTCAGTGCCCTTATTAATAAACGTCCCACGCTGAGTAAGGTGAGGGACCGTCATTAACACAGAGTTCTTAGCATCAAGAACTTCGCCAGATTCGTTGTCAACAAGTTCCCAGGTGCCTTTTACTCGTCGCCCCTTACTAAGCCCCGAAAGAATAGCCAGCTTTTGCTCTTCTTTACTAAACTCATCCGGGTCTTGGTAATCAACGTTTGCAAGCCTAAGAGTGTGCCTCTCATTAGCAATAGGCTCAATGTTTTGAGCAGCACGTAAAACGTTTTGGTAGATATTTTGACGTGTTTTCTCTACGTCACCGAATTCACGAAAATCCTCTGCTTCGTTAAGAGGCAGAGGATCATTCGAGAGTGGAGCCGGGTTCAACAAAGAAGTCGAGGGCCCAAGCAGGTTTGGCGTGAGCGGCTGCATAAGACTTCCCTACTCTTGTGTTTCTTCGTTTTCGTCATACTCCACGGGAGCAGGTATAGCGTACAGCTCGGCAGGTTGCTTAGCCGCTTGGCGTCTAGCTCGCTCACGCATAGCTTTTTCCAAAATCTTACGTTTGCTGTTCTTCTTCATTTGGGAATTTACCACCATGTAACCCAAAGGACCCGCAGCCAGTGCGTAAGTCAAAGCCAGACCTTTGCCTGTGCCAAGAATATCGTTAAAAGTGCTTGCTTCTTTATAATTGTCGAAAACTTCGTCAAGCATTTTATCAGTAGATGCTGACTTCTTGTAAGAATCAAGGAGAGCTGCTTCGTAATCTGATTTAGCTTCTTCTAGGTTGTCTTCTGACTTAGCTTTACGCTGCTTGTCTAGCACAGCATCTACAGCTTTCCAGCCACCATAAGCTGCGAGAGGAGTTCCAAGAAGCATAGCAGGAAGATAATAAGGCAAAGAGCTTTTTGAGTAAGCTTCCTTTTCTTCTGCTGACTTATACTCAAGCTTCTTAATGTCTTCTTTGTCAGCTTCGTCATCTTCTACCTTTTTAGGTACGCCAAACAAAACAGGCATGTCTACGGTTTTAGAAGGAACTACTTCCTGGTCGTCGCGTAGAAGATTAGCAATGCCGGTAGCCCCTCGCATAGCGACGCCAGCACCAGCACCTAGCATAAGGTAATTTGCAATGTCTTTAAGAGCGTCACGATTCAGCTGAGACTTCATAACGGCATCCGTTACCGGACTACCTTTAGCTGCTGCCTTTTCTTGCTGAATCTGGTTAAGCAGATCCTTTGCTTCTTTATTATCCATAATTACATCCCTGTCTGAGGTCCTGGCTGGAATGGCGTTGGGTTTCCGTCCTCTAAAAAGTATTCAACCCATTCTACATATACATGGTGGTTCTTGTCGCCCTCTTCTCTCCAACGCTCTATAAAGAGCATGTGGTACCACCCATTTGTGATACCATCCATAACTTTTAAGTAGTCTTTGTTTTGCTCTTCGTCGCCCGTGTAAAAAGTCCCATTTTTAGGGTCTGCTACGCGAACAACTCTTTCTTCAAATTCTTCAGACCGAAAGGAAGGAGGGGTGTGGCCTCTAAATGGTAAGCCGTCAAGGTCGGCTCTATTCCAATATAGATTCCCACGCCCATTCCCGTCCTTTTGGTTGGTGAACTTCACCAAGCTATTTGACATGCCTGTTTCCTATAGAAAAACTTGGCCTGTCCGTTTCTTTTCTGTTCTTTGGTTTTGTAACTTTTTGTGCCGACGTAATTGATCAGCCATTCGTTGGTATGTCTGAATCAATTCTTTTTTCTTAACTTCTTCCACTTCCTCAGCATCTGTATCAGTTGCTTTGTTATGGAAATAAGCTGCAAGACCACCAAGTGCTGGAGGCAGTGCAGCAGCACCAATTAAAGCAGGCGTGCCAAGGCTGCCTATAACTTTACCAGCGGTGCCAATCGTGTCACTTACAATACCACTCTCTTTATTAAAACAGTCGGAAGCGGACTTAACCAACTTAACGGTGTCTTCGGGTGATAGGCCTTCTTCGACACACCGAGTCAAAAAACCTAATTTAAAAGCTTCGTTTGGACGCATCCCTGCTCTCCTAAAAATCTTTCGTGTTGGACAAACAAGAAGGCATCACCATGGTGATAGGCCTTTCCTGTGCCTTATGTCGCACAACTTCCGGGTCTTGAGGATCACCCTGCTCCTTAGCTTTTTTAACTAATTGCAAAGCTTGTTCAATGAACCGCATGTTCCTCTCGACCTCGTCAGCGTGCATCATGCCTTCGTTGGACTTTTTGTTTCCGTTAGAAAGCATATCATTTATGGCCTGTAATCGCAGTAGGAATTCTTTTACAGACACTGAGCCATAACCATTAGTTCTGGAGTCTTCCCAGTGCAATAAGCCATTATCGGCCCACCAACGTACCGCTTTAGGCTTATCTCGTGGTCCGAAATAAACCACACCATGCTCATTACCAATGATTACTGACACAATAATTCCTCCGCTTTAAAACCAGATTTAAAAGTACAGAATTTCCTGACCTAGGTAAGGTCCAGCATCTGAGTAAGCTTGCGGCCCTGGCGTTGGAGACGGGTTCCAGCCAGTTTTGTTAAAGATCGCAATAATAGTGTCGATGCCAGCACTAGCGAACGTCAGGATAATTTGCTTAACAGCAGAGTCTACCACAGGTTCGATAATGTTAGGAATTGCTTTAATATCAAGCGGCTTGATAACGTCATCATAAAAATGATCTAGGGCTTCAAGCACAATAGCTTTCTTACTCGCCCCATCAGAGCCACTTGTAAAACGCTCCACAACCTGCACAAAAGATGCAGCAGCTTTACCAGCTAGAAATACAGCATCAGAAAAATCAATCTTCCCGTCTGCTGCTACCTCGTTGTAGTGCGAGCTAATTTCTTCAAAATAATTCTTAAGGTCGTCATAGGTACTCATTACAGGTCTCCTAATTAAAAAGTTTGGGTACTAGTGACCGGATAGCACCTAAAGCTGCTCCAGTCTGCATAATCTTATTTTGAGTGCCTTGCGGCATTCCTGTCAAAACTCCTAAGCCTTTACCAACAAGAAAACCAGTAGCATAACCTTTTAGCCCGCCTCCAGCTGCACCCATTGCCATTCCGAATAAGCCGGTTTGGTGTGGAGTAACATAACCAGGACGAGACCTGGGGTCTGGCATCTGGTTCGCACCATAGACAGCACCCATAGTCATAGCAGTTGTTTGTGGGTTTGCTTTTGTACCCCACAAAACTTGGCCTAACTCGTTAGTTCTAATCAAAGGAGCTTGCTCAAACGAAGGACCTCCCATTGTAGAGGAAATACCAGTTGGATGTATCTGATAACCTTCTTTTTCTAAAGCATCTTTACGATCTTGCTCTCTATCCGCCATTCCAGCAATCGCTCGTTGATAGCGATTACTAGGTAAATCAGAGTCAAACCCGTCTTCAGGTCGTCCGCTCCACAACGTAGGATCGTTGAAGCTACGACCGTCCATCCAATTAGCTACGCCAGGGGTAGCACCTATACCCGCACCCGTTAGACCGCCCATTAAAGCACCTAAGTACTTTAACCTTCCTTTTTTACCTCTAAGTGCTGCTGGAGTCATTTTGTCTAAAAGGTAACCTCCGCCATAACCTAAACCGGCACCTAAAAGACCAGAAGCGATAGTAGAAGCAATCGGCCTGCCACCAAATCCTGGAATATCATCCGAAGGAAAAAACTGCAAAAGTTCGCCTGTGCGGCGTAAGGTAGGAGAATAAGCAACTTTAACCCACCAATCTTGAAGATCAGCAGGGCTTAAAGGGGTAGCTACAATATGATCACTACCTACTTTTTCAGAGATAGTCGAAGCATACCAATCAAACTCTTCTTTATTTAGTTCGGGACGTACGTACAGACCAGCCTTCTCTAAAGCAGGGTTCCAGTAGACGCTTATGTCCGATTTGACATAAAGGTCAGACACAGCTTCCCTAAGATCCTCAGCAGGCTGAGCACATTTCTCAACTAAATAATCTATAGTCCCTGGAAAGTCTTCCCAGAGACCTAGATCAAGAGTTTGCTCGATATTTAAACGGGGCTCGTCAGCCACAATAACCTCCTACAACTTGCAAGTGCTATTTTACCCATAAAAAGTAAAAACTGCTATGTTATCACACAAAAGGATACTTATAGCTCACAAGCACCGCCAGTGCAGGCTACTTGCTGATGCAAGTCCGTCATATCTGACTTCTCGTAACGAGTTAGCTTTGCCCAGTTAATTTCAGGGAATTTACTAACTCGCTTATTAAAATCTTCTTCAGATATAGCTTCGTAAGGTGCTAAGTGATAGATACCCCCATCGTAAGGTAAAAAGCTAAGACCTCCAACAATATCCCAGTTGTCATAGACCCAAGTACCTACTTCAAGCCACTCTTCAGGCCGGACATAAATAGTTACGCTGGGATTATGCTCAGTCCAATGCTTTTTTATTGTCTTCCACTTTTCTAACTGACTAATAGCAGTTTGAGTTTCTAAAAGCACTCCACTTTCAGGTGCTTTCATCGGAAACTCTAGTACAAGACCACTACCGTCATAGTCTGTAAAACAAGGGACACCCTCATCTTTCAGCATCTGAGCTACAGGGTTTGTGCTATTTGCACGAACGCGGCGAACATAATGCCGACCGTGATGACCTTTAAAACCAGCTGCGGTGTCGAAGAAAACGCTACTGTCCCCGGATGGTTTAATGCACGTAGTAGCTGCTGATGCGTTAATTCCTAGCATATCAGCCCATTGAGCATTTACCTCGTTTACCGTCTTGCGTAACTTCTCGCAGACTACAGCAGCTTCTGCATTGTCTTGGAAAAGTGGGTGGTCTAGAAAACCAAGCAAATCAACACCTAACAAACGCTCTTCTTCGCTGTTTGTCGTCCAGTCCTTGCCTATGTAGTTAAAGTTAGTCATCGTAGACTGTAGCGTTCCCCATACAGTCGCCGTGATAACTTTCTCTTCAATCTCTTCGTAAGTGTCTTCTGGTCGAATGACTGCAATAGACAAGTTACAGAACTGCTTATGACGAAGAATAATTTCGCCACAAGGGTTGGTGCCGAATGCATGGCCTCTAGTCTTACGCCGCTTCGGGAACTGTGACTTTAATGAGCCACGGTTAAAAATGCCACGCTCACCACTACCGCTTTTGGCTAAGGAGAGCCACTCCTCCATCCAGATTAACGGGCTCGGTTTCTCAGAATAAACAGCAGAATTGTTTGCTTGGTTTCTTTGGTCGTCATGCGTCCAAAACTCTCCTTGCTTGCAATCTCTCATTTCTTTGTCTTTAAGGTCAGACAAAGATATGCCGCTTGCTCTTCTAACGCCACCCATCCTAACGATACGGTGAGCATAACAATTAATGTCATGTAAGTCTAAGCTAGATAATGCACCGCCTTGTCGTGCGAGAATTCGAGTGCGAGCAAAATCAAGCAGGTCTTTTAAAGGGCCAGCACCTGAAGCTTTACCGCCTTTTGTTTTTAGCGGCGTTCCAGCTTCACGGATGTTGCTGTAATCAAAGGTAATATCTTTACCTGACCACCAGGCATCTAACCCAGCCTTATAAGCATCACACCAACCTTCGGTAGAATCTTCTACGACTAAGTGGCTTGGCTCTTCTTTTTTCTGCCGCTTAACTCTTGAAAACTTTTCTACGGAATACTCGTACTCTACTGAGAAACCCACGCCCGTTCCCTGCATAAGGATATACAGTTCCTCTGCTAGGTCTTGAGTACTTTGCAAGAACTGGAAAGAGCAATTGTATACACCTACGTGACAACGCTTTAAAGCTGGGCCAGCCATCTGCACACAACGCATAGACGGGGAAGACTGAAGATTAAGCAGCCCAGACTCTAGCCGCTCCCACCAAGCAGAAGTAATGTCATAGCTTTTTTCTTCGCAATGCTCTTTAAAAAAGCCCATAACGCGAGAAACAGATTCTTGCCAGGTTTCACGGCGTCCCAGGTTGTGGTCGTACCGTGCAAACTTATCTAAAGCCTGGAACTTCTGGATAGGGTTAGAGAAGTATTTATCGTTTGTTTTAAAGGCTTTTACGACTTCTTCGCTGACTTCGGATGCGTCCCTAATCCGGCGTTTTTCGTCTCTGTAGAGGATGTATTGCTTAGCTACATCAAAATAACCTTCAGCCATAAGCTGCGATTCAATCCGGTTCTGAATCTCTTCTACTTTAATCGGCTGAGGTTCAAAGATAAGTAAGTTCTGTACTTGTTTCGCAACCTCTTCGGCTATTACCTCTGCCTTTTCTTTTTTATAGTTTAGATCTTGCACCATGCAAGCATTCAACGCTCGCTTAATTCTCTCAATGTCAAAAGGTGCGATTTCTCCATTGCGTTTTTGAACCGTTAAGTCCGTCCCGAGGCGTCCGTTACCGTTCTGGGAAGACAGCTCTCTCCTTGCCGTTACTGTTAGCATCCGATGCAACTCCTATTATAAGACCAATAAAAACTTCGCTACTTGGTCCGCAGAGTGTTTGTGTTGACATCGAGTACGATTGCAGGTGCTTCGTCAGCAGGCGGCTCAGAATAGATGTGAAGCTGCACTTGTTTTTCATGATCTGCTGCTACGCCAATGGCGTATGTACCTTCTAGCCAAACTTCGGGACCATCGAGTCCGTCAGTATAGCCTCTCGGCACTCTCCATTCTAGTGTTGAAACCTCAGAAAAAATTTCAAGTAGCCCGTTAAGGTTAAGACAGAACCCGGAGACAACAGAAGAGCCATCATGCTTACCGCCAGAAAGCTCGTGTGGAACTAGGTATACCGCAAGAAGCCAACGCTTAGTTTTATTTTTATCTACGTCTGGACTGAGATAACGAAAACCAAGTTGTCCTATAAAACCTAACGGGTTTAACAGCAAAGAAATTTTACTTATAAAGTCTAACAACCACTTGGGACAATCTTCAGAGCTCTCGATTCCCATTATCTTTTCTTTCCTGTATTTTCTTTAAGATGTTTTTCATAGTGTCTGCTTGCATCAAGCTAGAGACAGCGAAGTTCCTAAACATTTGATCAAACTCTCTAGAATCTTTAATCGCTTGTTCGATAGTTACAGGAACTTCTTCAACATCTGTCCCACTGTCTCTTTCTATCTTGTCCCACTCTTTCGGGATAGTAAATCTCTCTGGCAGTTCTTTTACGGGTTTATTATTTAATGCGTTAAGCGTTTCAATCATGTAATCTGCAAGATACGTTTGCGTCATAGAGTTAAACGCATACGAATGAATCGTACGGGTATTCATTACTACTAGCTTTTCAAGCTCTTGCTTTACCAAGTAATGCTTAGATCCCCACCCGCCTGCAAAGCAAATAGAGCAAATTACCGCATAAATAGCGACGTTTTTAAGTTTCATGACTTCACCCAGACTTTAGAGTTTAAAAAATAACGACCTCCAAGGCCGCTTAGCACCCTGCCGTTATCCCACGCAATAATTGGTTTATTTGTGGGCAACCAGCCATGTACTGAGTCTAACAAAACTTGAGCGTTCTCAGGCATTAGGATTACACAATCAACTAAATCATGTAGTTCTGTAAGAGTGCCAGGAAACTCAAACACAACAGAGGGAAACCTGCATATCTCACTTAAAACAAAAGGATCTGCTGCCTCTAGCTGTTTCCGACTAACATACACTTCGTGATTAATGCTAGAAGTCTCCAGATGCTTCAGTAACCAAAAAGTAGAACCACCAGGTGCTTTAATAAAAACACGAAACGTCTTACTATCTCGGCCTTTATTTATTTGAGCGTTGAACTGATCAAGCAACTGAGTCCAACCATATCCAGGTATGCTGGGAAAATAAGCTTTCTCTTCCGCAGTAAAAGTTGTTATTGCGTTCTGCGGAACAAACTTATGGTCTTCCTCTATCGCCTCTAGTCTCATGATCATCCTCACTAAAACAAGTCATAGTGTCTGTACAAAGAACCGGCTTGCCCGTTATATCAAATATACGTCTAGCTTGACGGACGTCGCTCTCTACAAAAAGATTAGCCTTCGGGTCACTTGAGTACGCAGAAGCTTTTCTTTCTGCGTGATCTCTTGCTGCTCGCCTTTCTTGCGGCGTCTTGGCCGGATGCATAATTAATTTGCTATACAGCACCTCATGCTTACGTAGCCAATCTATGCACTCATCCCTGTACTTCTCTAAACGACTAGTGACTATAGCACCCACACGGACATGCGGAATGTAAAGAGGCTTAGCGTTCTTAACGTGCTCAAGAAACTCAGCGTCGTTTTCTTGCTCGGGGCGGGACTTCCAGTCTTCGCAAAGAACGCCATCAAAATCCACCATGCCGCCTGCTAGGAAGAAGTTATGTCTAAACCAGTTCCAGCCAAAAATACGGGGTTGAGGAACTTCTTCGTAAAAGTAGTCTACCTCTAAAGCTGGTGTTTTTCTGTGATAAATAGCTCCAGACTTATACACGGCACCGTAAATAACATTTAAGCCGTGATCTACCTGTCTTAGCCTTTCTTTTATTTTGGCAAGTGTCGTGCCATTACCGATAGCATCATCCACAATTAAAAGAGTGTTACCGTGCTCTCTAGCTTGCCGCATTACTGGGTTATATTTACGCAAGGGAGAACGAGCAATTATATTTACCGGGTCCCGGATTAACTCATCTAAAGCCACCATGCGAACATTACGCCGTGTAGCCAAATAACCTGCCGGAATTAAACCACTTCTAGGCACACCACACACAGCATCGTAGTGAGGTAAATCACGCTCCCAGGCAGCAGTATCGGCTAAAAGCTCTTCATACGACTTAAAATTCATTTTAGGCCCTCGACCCCTACTTCCATCCAACCGTGGCCTTTATCTACCGACAAGTCACGCTCTAACGGTTTAGTGCTATGAAATCCGTTCTTTTCTAGCACCCGGCACAGAGACTTGTGTCCAAACATCGCTCTATGGAAGTGTTGCTCTTGCCCTAGCTCGCCAGGCCGTGCTCCCCAGAAAATCCTAGCATTTAAGAATTTCCAAGGGTCTTTTTCTGGATTTACATTGCCGCAAGGCCAATCCTTTTCTAGATGCATAAACTGCTCGGGGTCTTCTTCATACATACGCATGATCCCGACAGCATCTGGAACCCAAACTGTAAACCGACCGCCAGGTTTAAGTATTCGATAAACCTCAGACACTGCGTCGTCTGTTTTCCACCAGGGGATATGCTCAAGAACATGAGAAGCATGCACCCACGTGTAAGTCTCTGACTCTATTGGCAGTCTTTGACTTCCCCAGTGGCACCGATAGGTTGCTTGATAAGTATTATCCAGAGTATGCCAAGATTCTTGACTTTCGCCGTCCGGGGTTCGTCTCGTGGCGTGCGGTCCAATTTCTAATTTCACTTAACTTCCTTCAAACTTAAAAACACAATTAAATACTTGCTTGTGAATAAAGTACCTCTCCGCTTCAATATAACCGAAACTAAGTATTTCGTCTCGAAACCAATCACTATCTAAAAAATATTGTGTTGACGCGTTAAACTCCAAGATAAGCACAGGTTTGTTTCTTTTAATTGTCCTTAACGCCCCCTGTAACGCAAACTTCTCGTGGCCTTCAATATCTAAGTGCAACACAGCTAATTTATTTTCGTAGGGCAATAAGTTGTCTATCGCGTCTACTCTTATTTTTTCTTGGAAGAAAACATCACCGTCTTCCCTAATTCGAGCCCGACCAGCTAAAAATTCTCCGGCATTGTCTTTTGTTTTAAAGCATTTAGTTCCTGGACTATCTGAAAGGCCTAAGTTCCGAATAGAACAGTTATTAATATTGTTCAGTAATTTAGTGATCTTTGAGCACCTAAACATAATTGGATAAGGTTCAAAGGCATAAACAAAATTAGCCACAGAACAAATGCCTGGAAGAAAATCGCCAAAACAAGAACCAGCGTGTAATACGTTTTTGTCTTTAGAGAAAGACCTGATACGCTCTATCGTTTCTTTTTCGTAGGCTTCACCACTTAATGCTTTTTGGGCGACTATGCCTTTTTCGGCTTCTTTAGGAATGCAATAAAGGCCGTATTCGTTTTCGGTAAACTTAAAATCACGTAACATCGTATCCGCCGATAGAAAAATCTTCACGCCACCATCGTAAGGCAATTTGCCCCGCAGCTAAGGTTTCTGCCTCTGTAAAAGGTTTACGTCTGTCGTTGACGCGTACACGCGGTATGTGTAACGAATTGTGGCCTTTACTATTCAAGAAATTATTAGTGTTATCTTCTAAAGTTTCTTGACGTATCACGTAATCTGGCTTACCTGTTTTTGTAGCTAGAAGCTGGTGATTAATGCTCCAAGGGCCACGCATCAAACGAGCAACTTTTGAGTCTTCTGCGACTTCTAATACGTCCTGTATGGTTGGCGTATTTTTAAATAACTCTACACCAAAGCGAGTAGTAAACCCGGTAGGTTTATCTAAGATAGCGTGATCCGGCCCTCGCGAACGGCCTCTCTCCCATTCAAACCTGTGGCGTTCGTACATTGACCACAAACTAAGAAACCGGGTAACCGGGTTGCGAACACACAAAACATAAGTGCAGTCATCATACTTAGCGTCTCTTACAACACCATGAGGATGCTTATAGTCACCGGGACCTACACGTCGAATACGGTAGTTTTCTCCTAGTACGTGCGACAAAGCGGTTGTGCCACACTTCATCGGCATAAGAAATACCGTGTTCAAATCTTTAACGTAAATCAACTATCTTTTTCCACTAGCATTGAACCGCCAGGGCAACCAGGACAGTCTCCCGCAGGCTTACCACAACAACTGTGTACAAACTTAGGCTTTTTCTCTGCTGACTCTTTCTCCACAAAGTCCTCTAGGTCGTTCGTAGGTACAGGTCTGCCTGCCCAATGCATTCGAGCAAACGGACCAAGAGCCCTAGTTACCTGTACATAGCTGCAAGTTATTTCTTCGTCTTGGTCTATGTCTTTTGTAGCTACAAGATCAAAAGACACATCATTCTTTTTAGTTTTTGTGTTGGCTTTTTCTTGGTGGTTACAGTATCTAGCCAATGGCGTTAAATTCCAGATTTTAGCCCCGAAGTCATCGGTATCGCCTGAATTCATTGCAACGCCTATAACATCTCCCTCTTTATAGGGTTTTCCTGCGAATATCCCTTGTCCTGCTATGCCTGAAGAGCCGATATACCAATCGTCGCCAGAAGTCTTCAATAACTGAGACAACGTCGGGTTGTTGCTGCATAACAGTTGATTTAAAGGTTCCATGGTTAAAGCTTTCTTGACGTGTCACCCAAAAGGGTATATTTTATTTCTAGATTCCATTATTCAATCACGGAGGATTAAATCAATGTTGGTCTTAAGTCGCAGGAACGGCGAAAGCATTAAAATAGGCAAGGACGTGGTAGTAACAGTGTTAGGAGTACGTGGAGAAAAAATACGTTTAGGCGTAGATGCCCCTAAAAACGTAGACGTACACCGGGACGAGGTTGCCCAAATGATTGCGGATGCCGCCATCAAGGAAGAGTCCAGTCAGGCAAAGTCATAGAACTTTGTTCAACTGTTGACTTACTTTTAGCGTTAGAAGCTAAAACGCCAGTCTTCCTGCAAGCAACTACTATAGAAAAGTCGCTTCCACCTGGGAGTTTAGAGCTTAAACCGTAACTCCTTCGCAGTTTGGCTAGGCTAGGTGACTTTATCTTTAAATGCCAGCACGCAGATACGCCAGGCCAGCCCTTAGCAGGCTGCTCAATTAAAGCACCTAAACTGTAATTAAACTGCTTTCCTCGCTCTGTTACTGCTTTTGCCCCTCCGGCATCCGTAAGCTCATCTGGCGTCATAACAACAATGCCAGCCCTAAGAGCACCTTCGTCTACTGAAGTAGGCAAAGTAATACCTGGCTCATCCATTGCATCAAACACCCCGCGTACAAGTGCGGTCGGAACTCCGACTATCAAATGGTTTGATTTAGTAGCCTGCAATAACCCGGAAAGCTGAACATCTGCTCGCTTCTCCAAGTCGCTAGCCATTTCATAAATAGCAGCATGGGCATAGGAAGGGAAATCAGAAACAGAAATAAGACTCATAACTTACTCACTTCAATAACGTTGCTATCAAGGCCATAGAAGACAACAAAGCAGTTAATATCATACCAGCTAATCCTGCCATTACCTGAGATTTACTCAGAGCCTTAGCAGCTACAATAGAGTTAGCGTGGGTTCTTACTTCTGCGATGTCTTGTACGTTATTAGCAACGATAGTCTCTAAGTTGGTTAAACGGTGGATCATAGAAGGCTGCCCATTACCGTCGCGAACAACCTTGCACAAACTTTCAATGTCTCTGCGTATGTTCGCAATGTCTGTCTCTATGCTCGATAACCGGGCTATAGCCGTATTGTAGTTTTCCTCTTGTTGCTGTCGTTCGCTTAAATGATTTGTAACTGTAGCAAGTAAATTAACTATTTCGTCTTGTAACCAAACACTATTAGGAGAACCTTGGTTAGACTTGTTTTGTAATTTACTGACTTGCTGCTTTAAATTATCAATTTCTCGTTTATTCATGCTCTTAAACGTCCTTGTTGAAGAGATTCGTAAAAGTGACTTCTTCAGATCCCCTGCCTGAAGTCCATTACTAAAAAACTGCTAAGTTAATTAGCCTACGTTAGCCTTAAAAGACACAACTAACGATCCTCCGACTGCGGTTTTTCACTTGTGCAGCCGTCCTGCCGTACTAACTGCTCTCCTAGCTGCTTTCCGACTCCTAACCTATCGGTGTCTGCGATAAAGCCACTTCAAATAATATAGCCTAAGCTACATTGATTCGTCGAGTAGAGTTAAAATCTCTGTCGTAATATGTCGCTAACCGTTCAAAATCTTCTTCATATATCTCCTGAACTAGTTTAATCGAATCCGGACAATAATACTCTTGCCATTTTTTTGTTCGTTTAACTCGTTTACCTACGCGGTTCACCCACTTACCAGAATCAGAAGTATTTAAGCGTCTAACCTCTATTTCCGAGCCAGGTCGGTTTACAGTTGCTTTCCAAAACGTGTTTAAGTCTTGCTTTACATTTTCTTGACGTATTACATAATCCCAATCATTTACGTTTAAGCTTAGCCAATAGCTTTGTGGCCTAGCCTCAATATTGATATCTACAAAGCCTTCTTTTTTGCAGCAGGTCAACCAATCAATTAAAGACACTGAATCAGAATCACAAAAAAACTGCCAGCAACTAATCGCCCTGCTGTACGGGTCTCTTATTGAAACTATACTTTTGCTTTTTAAATAAAAACTCAAGTTAGGCAGAACCGGCCAATGCTTTGCAAAAGGAGCACGAGACTTACTGAAATAAGTGCGTAATGCGTGAGTTATAGCTGTAGTAGCTGTCTTAGGAATTTCCATGTACCACCACGGAAAGTCTGCATCATTAACCAACATTAAATTCGTCTTTTAAAAAGTTAAGCAACTTTGCTACAGAATTAAGCTTCTCATATTTTAAAGGTATTGCCGCTTTATCCGCTTCTTTTTTAAACCGTTTAATATCCAAGGCACCAATAGCTTTTAACTCAGCCAATAAAGCCACGACAGAAGAAAAAAGGACTTTAATTTCATCTTCGTTAGGTACCGGCGGCTCGTATAGCTCTCTGTTTATATCTAAAGCAGCGTCAGCAAGAGGAGGCCTATTTGAAACTAACATTTCTTCATCAGCATCAAGACCGGGTACATCTTCAATAATCGACTGGTCCAACGTAGCTTCGGCAGACAACAAAGATTTAGCATCCTCTTTGTAAACGTAACAAGAAAATATCCTGTACGTCACGAACTCCCCTTCTTTTAAAGAAGGTTTATCACGTACTAAAGATGCAACTAGGCAAGGATAACGTTCCGGCGGGTCTGGAAACTGTACCGTACTATCTGAAGCCATCGCTTGCGGAATAACATCAGTACCTTCTCCAAGTAACTTCTCTACACAAGCAGCCTTGTAAGACTCGTAGCTTGTCTTGTCGTACAAAACCACAAAGTCTTTAAAGTTAATTTCCATTGTTATCCTTTTGCTTAGTCCACCATAAAGCCACACCTACTTTCGAGCTGACTCCTAGCTTCTTACGAATACGCATAGCGTATGTCCGTATTGTCTCAGTATGAAGGCCCAGGTCTTCAGCTATGTCCTTATATCTTTTGTCTTTAGCTATCAGCTTGATAACTTGAAGTTCGCGTTTAGTGAAATCTTCAATTTTTGGGTTGGGCATTAATAGGCTCAGAATAAATTCGGGGTTTGTAAATAATCAAGAACATCGCCTGGCAGCTCAGATTCAAGCTGACTCAAATTGCCTATACGGTTACGAGTATCCTGCATGCTAAACCTTTTAGTGTTAGGTACGCATGCTGGGCTAAAAGGAACCTCTAAAAACTTAAAAACCTTATTTAAAGTTTTACGGTTATCTAATATTAATTCACTGTACGGTATTATTGCTCTGTCATTGCAAAGTCTATTAACCTTAAGCTCATTCGCCAAATGCTCTCTAACAAAATCTGTTAGTTTACGTGGGTCAAGCATCATGCTCCCAAACTTCCTGTCTTTACCCATGAAGAAGACGTCGTCGTTATCTGAGCTAGCCATGTATTCGACAAAACAAGCAACAGGGTTCCGAGTAACGTGTAACAAACAAAAATCACCTCCTCGGCATTTTTGATCAACGTAATCCCAAATATCGCATTTAACAAACAAAGAATAATTCAACCTTACGCCAACTGCTTTTTCATTAAAAAGCGTATTATCAAATATCTTGTTGTTTAGATATTGCTCTATGCTAATTGTGTGGGGCTGGTACCAGTCAGGAACTTTACCCGAGTCGCCAAAATACTCTTCATGTTCTTTTCGACGTATTTTCTCTGCGGGATTAAACAAGTCTCCGTGACAAGCCATGTTTGGGTGAGCAGCTAGAGAAGCCTGCAATAAAGAATGCCCCGCGTAGTCGTTACCTACGACTACGAAGTTGAGAGTCTCAGGACTCTCTTCGTTGTACCAAGCCATATACCTTCCTTGAAAGCTTTTACGTGACTACGAACCGGTAGCCTTCGAGAACAGTCTTTAGCTGCTCTGCGTCCGTGGCTGTTAGTCCGTTCGGAAAATTCCTTGAGTCTGGCCTATTCTTTACGCCGAAAAACTCTTTAAAACTTAAAACATTTTCTGAGTGGAAAAAAGCAATTTGCATGAGAGGCCTGCACTGGTTATGAACAAAATCGCTGTTTTGGTTCTGACAGACAACAGGATCTAAACCATCTAACTGCATTCTTTCAAGCAAATCGTAGTGTTCTTGCTTATCTAGACTTTCGTCATACAGCCACAGTTCTCCTGATTCTTTCTTGCGTGGAAATAGTGCTGTAGAGGGAATACCTTTTTCTTCGTTTTTAAGGGCAATAAAAGGGCGAGTTTTAATGCTGCCATCAAAATTAGAATTAGAGCTTTCAGAAAACTCAGACAAATCTACTTGCAACATATATCGGAGCAAGCAAGGCCTACCGTGGCGTCGTCTAGCCATCTGATACTCTACGCGGTGCGGGTGCTGCCAGTCATCATCATCTACCGGCAACACCCAATCTCCAGCCGCAGCCCGTATTCCTGCGTTTCGCATCGCAGCCGCGTTAGCAAAACTAGAAACAGGTATTTCTTTGATTACATGCGATACCTTACCTGGCTCGCCAGATAAAACATCGTTAGTCAATATGTTCCCACCAGTCCCGTTAATTACAAGAATCTCAAGGGGGTCATAGTTAGACACGAGTAAGCTGTTAACAGCTTTGCGTACTAAGCTTACACGCCGTGGATCAATACAAGGAACAATCGCAGAAACTAAAGGCAAAGACATGGAGAACTCCGCTAGTCTTTAGAAGGTGTATTCGTATTAAGTTTTTTAGTCTTATCTTTTGGGCCTCCTTCGGAGCGTCTCCAAAAAACTACATGCTTCCAGTATTGAAGAAATGTCGCAGTCTTAAAACCAGACGCGATCATAAATTTAGAAACATGTACGAAGTCTTCAGTAAAAGGACCTCGCACTACAAAACGGTTACGTACACCAGGTTTGATATATCTAGTTCTCAACGCTTCCTCCTTTGAAACAGAATCCTAAAATCTAGATTTAGGATTTGTAACCTGTTTGGGTGAAGATGTCAACTTAAACTAAATAAAAAAAGGATGCCTATATTCACATATAGACATCCTCTTGAGAGTCGGTAGATAAGTAATTATCAATCTTTTGCGTCTTCCTCCTCTTCATCATCCTTACCAAGGTATACACGCCAGGTCTTCGCGTAACACTCTCCCCAGCTATTACGATGGGGTTCTGTCGGTATACCATTGGCTTCCTTATCCATAGCGTGTGCCCACTCGTGTAATAACGTATCTATAGCTGTAGGAACTGGCATGTTGCGATCTATTTCAATCACAAACTTTTCAATCTTTCCTTTTGCACTGATATACGCAATACAGCACCCGCAAAGTTTCTCCTTAGTTAAGTCCTTGGTTTGAACTTTAATAGGTGTCTTTAGAGGACACTCTTCTCTTAGCTGTCGTAATACCCGGTCGAACTTTTTACCGTAGCGACTTGCCATACAACCCTCCTTGGTTTCGGACAATACGTTACGCCGAGTTAAAGCTCCTACTTGCCAGTTGGCTTACCTGTGTAGCTATTTAGGTTAACCTGGACGCGAGCAAGAGGACCTTCAACGTAATCCCATACAAACCCCATAGCACCGCGTTGCTGCCAGTTAAAGGCTTTTAGACGGTGCCAAGCGTTTGGCGGCGTCAGAGCGGGTAAATATTCCACGCTAACGCCTTGCTCCTCCATTGTAATCGGTTTAGACGATCCTTTGCGATGCTGATCTCCCAGGTGCCATTCCCGAAAAGTCGTGTCTGCCCACACATCTTTGCACTCATGGGCCATTAAAGCCGCTAATCTGGCGGGTCTGACGTGGTGTCCGTGGTCAAATCCGAGCAAATTTGTACCAAATCTGTAGAATTTGTACGGCGATGGACTAACGTCTACGTCCACATTAGGGTCATTTCGGTAGTACGCCTTAAGGACGTGACCGAGCGTAAAAGCAGAAACCTGGTCGTGATTACCGGCAACTTGAATGATCTTAACAGGGGCAATCTCGGCCATTCTCTCGACCATAGTGATTGCCAGCTGAATCGCTCGCTCATACACGTGATGGTATGGCAAACCTTCCGGCTGAAGCGTTCCACGCGTCGTCGTGTGCGTCAGGTTGTCGTGATGCAAGAAGTCATTACCAAACGGGAAGATGATCTCATCAAAATGCCCGTAGACCGCAGCACGCTCAATCAGCGTATCTATCGACCACATACACAACTTCTCACACTCTTCTAGGTTGTAGTCGTGATCGCTTTCACCTCGGTAAGCCATCATGCCGTAGTGAGGGTCCATGATAGACAACTCAAGAGCCCGCTTAGTCTTTACACTCTTTGGTTTTTTGTAATCAATCTTTTGGACAATAGGAGCGTTTTCTTCTAAAGCCGTAATCAAACGCTCAACCGCAACCTGGTCAGCCTTTTTGCGTTTAAGGCTAATCTTAATTTGCCGCAAGCCGGTTTTCCACAAAGAATCATCTGTGTCTTTGTTCTTCTTGGTTCCAGCAACTTCCCAGTTGTTCACAACAACTCGGTCTATCTCGTACAGCTCCATGTCTATTCCAGCATGGACTAACAGCTCTTCTTCTGTTTGTATTTGCGTACCTAAGTAATCAATACTTAAGTTGTCGCCAGAAGGTTTTATCTCAAGCTTCTCTCGCTTCTTAGCAGATACTGCTTTTGTGTTGTAGTTAGCTTTTGGAGCTTCTCCAAACTTTGAACGAACTTGGTCTAATATGCCATTACGTTTAATGTGAGACCATAGTCTACTTCGACTTATTCCCAACTCTCGAGCAGCAGCGGCTACATTTCCCCCGCTGCGTTCACACGCTTTTAATATCTCTGCCTTGCTAAAACTTATGCGTGATGCCATTACTATCCTCCGTGATAAAGTAATTGCGGAACGAGCTACGTTACTCGAATATCCAATGCGGGTGCTTCCTGGCCCACTGAATAATCCGCTTTATCGTGTCCTCGAAGTTAAACGGGGGCACAAAACCTGTGGCTTTTAAATTTTGATCTATTAGGGCATACCTACGATCATAACCTGGACGAATCTTATCGCCGCTAACAATGTTTTTAAGTAGTTTTTTACCTAGCTTAGTTGCAACTATTGAAGCTAGCTCAGCTACGCTAAGTTCTGTTTCGCCAATAATGTGATAACGAGTTGGTCTATCTTGTGCTTTTTCGCACTTGTTTGGTTTAGTGTTTTTACAGATGTGAACTAACGCTGCTGCCATATTCTTAGCATCAAGCCAAACCCGCCTAGAAGTCGTCTTACCATCTGGCTCAGCAAACAGAGTCATCGGCTCTCCATTGTCTATTCGTTTAATTGCGAGTGGTAAAAACTTCTCTGGGTCCTGCCATTCCCCAATTACGTTCATCGTGTTGGTAATAACAACAGGAACCCCATACGTCCGCCAATAGGAAATTGCTAGTGCTTCTTGTGCCGCTTTGCTCGCTGAATATGGGTTGCTAGGTAATATTGTATCCCATTCTGGGTGGCCTGGACTATCCCAACCTGCGTCCCCATAAACCTCATCTGTAGATACCTGAATAAACATTTTAACTGGATTATGACGAGCTAATTCCAGCATATTAAATGCTATTTGCGTGTTATTGTACCAAGTCTCCCCAGGGTGCTTAACACTATGTGTCACTCGGCTATCACTAGCCATACTTATGATAACATCTATTGGTTTTTCAAAAATTAAATTTTTAATGGGTTCGGTAAACTCGTGTGTTAAGTCCCATTGATGGCCTTGGTACCGAGATACTTGCTCCTGCGTCAACTCCGAAAAAACCTCGTGTAGCCGCATAGCATTGTTAATATGGGCAGGACGCCAAGACTCTAACCCTACAATATCCCAGTCCGTATTTTGCAATATCCATTGAACTGTGTGAGCCCCAATAAAGCCGCCAGTTCCCGTTAATAACACTCTCATCTAGATACCTTCTATTAAAAATTACTTCGGGTTTATAACTTTAACGAGTCGCTAGTTACTAAAAACAACTGCAACTTCCCAAGCCGCAATAACGGGAGGATCAAAAGCAGGCAAGTTAGGTTTGTTGCCCATCGTGGCGGCATATTGATTGGTGTCTATAGGTGCATCTATAGGTACAACGCGTCTATCTTTCATGCTTTTGACATAATCAGCAGCTTTAATAAATATCGAATAGTTTCGGCTAGGGTTGTCTTCGCCCCAGTTAGAGATAGAGCGGACACAATCTTCAACAAGCCAATGAGAAGTATGACCACGCCAATGCGTCCAAGTAAAACGCATACCGTGCTTCCTTAGCACACCTTCACCATTGTCCTCGTCTTGTTCAAAACTAGGCAGCCGAAACCAAGCAAGCTCTTGGCAATTAGATAATGCTGCCTTCACTGCTCGGTCAGAGCAGGCTTTATCTGGCACATGCTCTAGAAAGTGCCAAGCAAGGTACACGCGAGATTTAGGTAATTCCGCAAGGCCTTCTTCGGTAGAAAGATCAGCAACCCGAAACTGATATCCGCGACTCTCTACGTCGTTTCTATAGACTTCGCCTTCTTGTCTTTCATACCCTACGCATTTAATAGGTCGGCAACTTTCTTTGATGCCTGACTTAGTAAATACATCGCCTTTTCTAAAGAACTCACGTATGGCTCCGCCTCTTTTAGTTCCAAGATCTACTACGTCAAAAATCTCTTCCATGATCCACCCTCAAGAAGCTGAAGTTGCGGCTAGGTATAGACCGACATTACTAAAAGCGTAACCGGCGTACGCCATACCCAATCCGACCTTGCCTGAAATAATTAAGTCTACTGAAACGTAAAGATAGATTAAGCCAGTAAGTATTATTAACCAACCAGACATAGCGTAAACTCCTAATCTTGTTTAAAAACTTTATACCCTTCCCCTGGAATGTTTGCAGCTGGTGCATAGTTCCTAGTATTGCAGCACTCTTCTAGGTAAGACCGGATATTTTTTGTCCAGTGATAGTGCAGCTTATCGTTAGGGTAAATATGATCTAGTATAAACTTACTTGCCTCTAAAGCCCTGGGCTGAAATTCATTTAAATGCGATAAGCAGTAGTCTACCGTAGGTTCTAGCGTACTCCACATAAGATCAGTCCACACAAAAAACTGCTTATTTGGGTTGTATATGTCAGGGTAAGCTAAAGTATTAGTGCAGGGCGGTTTTACCACTATGCAGCCACAAATTAAGGCCTCAAAGTCTCTGATACACCACGTGCCCCAACCCCAAGGACTCAAAACAATTTTAGAATCCATAAGGTTGTCAAGGTACTCGTAAGGGTACTTTAATTTCTTACAAGGCTTGCCAAGCCTCTTAGTTCCTGCGTAATTGTCATAAGTTAATAAGAACTTGTTACTCACCTTTAACTTGTTGAATGCAGCTAGCATCAAGTTACGATTACCGGAAGAATAGCTGGTATTACCCATCCCGTAATTAATGCGACCAGCGAACGCGACATCAATTGGTCGCTCCTTAAGGCTCTTCCTTTTCTTCAGCACATACTCAATAACTTCGTCAGTTAACGGAGCAGTCGGAGGACGAATAGGTTGTTTAATTTTATGCTGTATGTCTAAAGGAAATTCTGGACGGTACGCTTTTCGATCAGGCGGTTGGTGGTAGTGAACTAAGTTGTCGTATACGCTTCCGTAATATTCTCCGCTTGCCGACTTACGCCACTGACAAACATCATCACGATAAGCAATAGAAGGACTAAATAACCGAACTTGCGGGAACTCGAGAAGTTGTCTGGTTACAGGCCCCAAGTAAGCGTAGTCAAAAGAACTGTCACAAAGGATAGGAACGTCTTGATAATCAAACTCGCCACGTAAACCTTTCTGTATAAACAAAAAAGTATCTTCGTGTGCAAAGTTCTCTTTACCAGGCAAATGAGGCAAAGGAATAGCAAGCACGTCACAAGAAAGATTAGATTCATCGTTTACCGTAATATTAAACTGCTTTAGGTATTTATTTACACCTGGCTGCCAAAGGTAATTAGAACGAACCCAACGTAATTTCCTGTACGTCTTGAATCTGTTTACTACTATTTCTTCCATTAATGATGCCACTCAGGACTAAGGTAGTGAGCGTGACCTCCTCGCGGATACCACAAAGGCTCATAGTACCCTGTGTCGCGACATAAACGCTTCATAATCTCAACATAGTGTTTAGGAAGCTCCTTAAACGTAATTGAGTAATTTGTTCCAGAGAAATTTAAGTTATTCCTAACGCTTAGTGTTTTCTGGAAGTTATTAGTGTCACTATTTAATTTGAAATGTTTTAAGAGCTGGGCCGGGTAACTCTCTACTTTTAGATACCTTTTATTTTTCAAATTAGCTTGCTGATACAGATCCAACCAAATTCCCAAGTAAAAACAAATAAACTGGCAAGGTTTACCTGTAAATTGTGTAGCTTCTTGGTTTACTTGCTTAGCACAGTCAAACAAAAGGTTTTGAAGGTAACGGTTTTTTTCGTTATGCAATACGCCTAGAAAATACATACTGTTTAAGACACGCATAGGATCTCTAAGCAAGAAAGTCACGTCTAAGTTCTTAGGCAAGTCTAAGTCATTAAGAAACGGGACAATGTCAGAAGAGAACTCCCAATCTTTAGATCCGCTAAGCCTTTCTTTAGCGTCTTCAAGAGACTGAGTGCCTTGAAACGTAGTACCTACTTCTAAACCGCAGTTCTTTAAGCATTGGTAAGCGTAGCTTATGCCGCCTCTACGCCAGCCAACTATCAAATGCCTCATGCCTACATACTCTTAAATAAGTGCGTTTCCGGTATGTCTTTTAAACGAGGAGCAGCAGCATCTTTAGGGGACACAATAAAATGCGGGCCTTGCCACTCAACACCTACGTCGGGATCATCATAACGTAAGCTTTTCTCGTACTTAGGGTTGTACACGCCGTCTTGTAAGTAAACGACATCTGCTGTAAGTGACAAAACGTAAAAACCATGTGCAAAACCAGCAGGCACCCATAAAGATTCTCGAGTACTTTTAGTCTCGACGCCGTGGCCGCCAGCCAATGTGTAACTAGCCCACCTTCCAAACGTTTTACTGTTTATACGAATGTCTACGACTACATCTTGGATTGAGCCGTACAAACAAGTTACGTATTTGCCTATGCCATAAGGCGGTGCTTGCCAGTGTAAGCCACGAAGCACATTCCCGTTAGAGTGACTGTGGTTTACTTGGAAAACAGAGTGAGGGATATACGCTTTTTCTCTATGCCATACCTCAGCAAAATGGCCTCGGTCGTCATAGTGAATCGTTTCTTTGTTTAATAACGGGATCGGCGTAAAAGTATCAAAGGACATCCTTGTTAGCTCCGCTTTTTCTAACATTACAGTTCGCATTGTGCAGGCTTGTAAACGTCCCTGCATCAGTCCACCAACCGTCGGCTACGGCTACCGTTAATGAGTTTCTGACCATGTAATCCTTGTTTACGTCAGAAATCTCTAGCTCGCCTCTAGCAGAAGGTTCTAGCTCGCCACAAATATCAAACACATCTGGAGTATAGAAATAAGTACCAGTTAGGATATCAAACCGCTCTTCGACCTCTATCATGCGAAGTATGCTGTCTTTACTGGGTTTTTCTATTACCTGGCTGGGCTGGTAAGTAATCGTGGCCTGCTTGCCAGGATTGACAGACACGCCGAACCTAGAAGCGTCATAGCCAGCAGGGCATTTACCGACTACAAGGGCGTGAGACCGCCTCGGTGCTCGATCAAACATTCGAACGTATTGCTTTATGGTGTACTCGTATATGTTGTCGCCCAGCATGACACAACAATTATCCTCACCCACAAACTCACGAGCCAGGGACAGAGCATCGGCAATGCCGCCTTCCCCTTCCTGATAGGCGTACTCTAGGTGCTCTACACCAAGCTCTTTGCCGTTCTTCAATACACGTAAAAAATGACCGGCGTTTTGACCGCCAGTCACTAACAGGATTTCTTTAATTCCGGATTTTACAAGATTCTCAATCGGGTAATAGATCATTGGTCTATCCCCAACCGGTAGTAAATGCTTGTTTGTTACGTGCGTGATAGGCTGCAAGCGGCTACCTAAGCCGCCTGCAAGTATGACTCCCTTCATCTACTGCTCCTAATGCTCTAAATCGTCTATGTAAACTGGGTATCCTTCACCCATAGAACCAGCGATATTAAAATCAAAGTGCTCTTGGGCTTCTTCGTAACTGAGGCCTTGCTCCATCAAGATATCTATAATCTTTTTTGTGCTGTAGGCAACCACATCGCCCAGCATTCCTAGAATCGCCTCATCAAAGCCATCAGCACAGAGAGCACTGATACCACGAGTGTCACACGTCTCGTCAATCCAATCTCGGGTTACAGGCATTTTCGTCTCCTTATGCTTAACCACAAAAGAGCATGATAACGCATCACCCGAAAGTATACAATCAGTTTTGAGGTTTCTTACCTTCGCGTTCCCACCTTTTTGGGAACCAATGGCTTGCATTAAACTTATGCGGCCAAGGTTTACCTTGATGAGGTGCGGGGTCGTGGCCTAAGAAAGTGCAAAGCATTTTCCAGTTTGCTTTGCCTTTTGCGGCATCAATAACTATGAACTTATCTTCTCGACCCCAGAAGTATTTAAACACTTCATCTATGTGCTTAACATTCTTATTAATGTGGTCACTGAAGCTACGGGGTTTATCGTCACCTACGTTGTCTTTCCAAGATGGGTAACACATACGCATCATAGACAGAGAAGCATCAAACGGGTTTCGGTAGGTTAAGATAAATTTGGCATCGGGAATTTGTTTATCTAAGTGCTGATATACGACAGGAATAGGGTGATCCGTCATTACATCATATTCTTCACAACCTTCAAGAATATTTACAGACGTATCGCCCTCAGCATATCGCCTACCTCTATCCTGTATGGCATCCCACAAGTCATGCCCGTTGTGGTAGGTGTGATTCCCACCATGCCAGGCGTTATAGCCGAGAATGCTTAATGCTTCTGTTAAAGAATTCGTCCCTGACTTCGATAACCCGATGCCAAATATCTTTGGCCCTGCCATCTTATTATCCTTATAAATCAGCTTTATTAGCTCGATAGTAAATTGGTTTACGCTGCGAAGGCCTTAGAGCAAAACCACCGCTGCTTTTAGATTTCTTACCATCCATACCTTGACCAAACAAACGACCAAATGCAGAAGAAAATCCTTCGCTAAGGTCTGTACCAATATTGCCTAGATTACTAACGTATTTGCCAGCAGTGTCAGCTTTATCTTTAACGTACTCGCCAACACCGGGACCATCGCCGCCAAACTGACTTCCCAGATAAGCTCCGGAACCAATACCAGCAGCCGTAGAAGTGCGAGGGAATCTTTTAACCAGGTTGCTACCAGTACGAGCACCAGCACCAAGCAAGCTACCAAGTGCTCTTAAGATACCCGCAGCTTCTTTCACTACTGCGGCTTTCTCGATATGAGCCTGTCGCAACAAAGCAGCGTATTTAGTGCGAGCTTCTTGAGAAGTCCCAGCATTTGCTGACTTCTGCAAAGCTTCTAAGTTGTAGTTAGCTAGTTCTGACTCAATAGCCTTGTAATTCAACAAGTGCCGAGCGAACTTTACTCTGTTTTCGTTTAAGTTTGACATTATCGTGCTCCCATCGCTTGTTGAGGAGGTGCAATACCTGGAGTTGCACCTTGTGGTGAGTTCTGGCCTAGTTGACCTGTGAAACCTCTTGATAATTGATTACCCGCACCCAGCAAACCCTGAATCATGCTTCGACCACCTTGTTGTGCCCCTTGACCAAAGCCACCAAGCATCGCCATGCCTTTATCGTACATTCCGCCAGCCTGGTTCATACCTGAGTTTATGGTTTTATTTAGCTGAGTAGCGGGGTTCATTGCCATCCCGCCGAGACCAGTTCCTGCGAGTGCTGCCCCGCCTGCTAAACCAGCAGCACTACCTGGGTTCTTGTAAGCATACCTGCCAGCAGCACCAGCCATTCCGCCGAGTGCTTGTGCCCCTCGCCTTACGCCAGTGCCAAGTAAATGGCCTGCTCGCTGTGACATGGGGACAGCCTGTCTAAGCGTCCTGCCGCCTGCTCCCCCAATCGCTTTCCCGACATTGGCCTGACCCGCTAAGCCTTTGGCAACTCCTTTGGCACCGCCGTACATGCCTTTACCAAGCATTCTACCTGCTCCCAGCCCGGCTCTCACCAAACCCATAATGGCCTGTTTCTCTAGGCTTCGCTGTTGTAACAAGGCAGCTAGTTTGATTCGCTCTTCTTTGTGAGCCCCAAGAGCAGCCGACTTCTGAAGGACAGGGAGATTGTATTTTGTTAGTTCCGAGTCAATCGCTTTAATGTTTTGGATGCGACTGTGAATATCGAGTGCGAGTTTTATGCGTTCGTGGGTAGTCATCCTATTTCCTTATAGTCAAAACCAGCTGGTCCCGTTGGTAAACTAGGCCCGAAGCAGCGAACCGCCACGAGCCTAGCCTAGATATTGACCACCTTCCTTTCACAAAGACTGTTAAGTCAACATCTGTAATTCTAATCGGCTCCGAATCTGGTTGCTAGATTACTTCATATTGTACGCTTTGTCGTCTAGACTTAAAACGCTTTTGAAGTCTTTACCGTATTTATCGGTAAGATCCGCCCTTGCCTGGTCGTTGCCAGTTTTTAGCCATTTAATTACGTTACCGTAGTAAACTGAGGCAGAAGTCCCGCCTCGCTTGTGGTTGTGCCACAGCATAGACCTACAGCTGACATAACATTTGTAGCCCTTTTGCCTAACTCGGTAGCAAAAATCTACGTCGGCACCCCAGTTGGGAAATCTAAAGGACGGGTCAAAAAACCCAACTTCTTCGATGACCTCAACCGGCACGGTCATACAAGTACCGTCTGTGTAGTTGACCTCTATATCTCTATCCTGCGGCTTCCAGTTATTTGGAGTTGCTTTTCTGTGCGAAGCCGCCTTACAGAAACTACCGTTGTATCGTGGTACGACGACTCCTGGCTTATTAGCAGCTTCAAAGGTACGTAAGATGCCTTTAAAAAAGTTGCCGCTTAATAAAACATCGTCATTCATAAAACAAACGTAATCGTAGTTCCCTTCAAGTGCCATCATGGCACCGAGGTTATTAGACGCAAGCCAGTTAAGATTACAACCAGACCTAATCAATTCAACTTTGCTTAAATTCTGGATTTTAGACTCGGGAAAAGACCCGCTGTTGTCAAATAGGGCAACATGATGCACGTTGGACCGCTGAAGCCAGTTAAGTAGCTCAAAGCACCATAGGTTAGGCAAGAAAGAAGGAATAACTACAAGTATTTTATCGTTCATTTTTAAACCAGTACCAAGAAAGACCCTCACGCGGGTTCGACGTCAGATTTACGGAATGTTTGACTGATGCGGCAAACTCATTAACTGCTGTACGAACACCGTATGTAAAAGTCTTTACCTCTTCTAGAGTAGCGTCAGTGCGTGGTTTCTTCTTAGTTTTCCCATCTAAATAATCATGACCTGCGAACAAACCGCCGGGTTTCAATTTAGGCCACCAAGCCTGTAAGTCAGCACTTACCGAAGCATAGTCGTGGCCCGCGTCAATATAGATGAAATCAAAGAAATCGTCTTCAAAGGTTTTAGCGGCTACAGAACTATCTAAACCAACAAACTTCCACGGTTTCTGCGTACTATCCATCGCAGCCACTAAGCACTCATGGTCGTTCCAGTGCTCTACCCCTTTATCAGTAACATAACGGTCTACACAGTAAAACATATCCCCTAGCCAGTTAGTGTAAAAAGGACAACAAAAGCCACCTCTATGGTTTCCAATCTCTACAGCATTCCCTTTTAGATTGCGACTATTTAATAACTCTGCAAAACTTAAACGATCTTTTACTTTCACAAGGCTAACCTTTCCGTAAAGCTCTTGGACTTTGCTACATAAGGCCAGAAAAGAATAACTACAAGTATTTTAAAAGGCGTCATGTAAAGTGTTCCAACTTTCTTTTGGAATTTTGTGCTTAGATAAAACAGATGTAATTGCTTCTGTTATGTCATCTGTAACCGTATCCCTTTTATTAGTATGCGGAAGTTTTAAAGGAATTCCTAAATGCTCTGCAAGTTTACTGTGGCTAGACTTGTCTTCGATGTTAAAGATGAATGGATCTAACCTTAAAAGTCGTTTGTGTAAGCGAACTCGGGTGAGATACCATTTCCAAATGTCCTCCCTAGTAAAATCAGGCCAACGCCCACGCTTGTGGCCTGCTCTTGCAAGCTTACACCTGCTTACAAGCCAACTAAACAACGGCCTAGTATTAAGAATGATGTGACAATGCTTAATTCTACTTAACCGCGTCATACTCAGGCATTCAGTAGCACCGTCACAATACATATCGTACTCAACAGGTAATTTTTCTTGGTTAACCCAACTTATCCACTGTTTACCGTGGTAAGCGGTTAAACCGGCAGAAAGAAATGCTTGATGTAGAGAGGTAGTTCCTGTTTTGTTTAGACCACAAAACAAAACTTGAGGCCTAGTTGACGCTGCTATTGCAGGTGGTCGTTTTGGATAAAGATTTTTCACTTTATCACATAAAGCCCGAATTGATGCCCTTCTTAGTCTTTCTCGTTGCTGTAGGTTAGTTTCCGTATCTTCTACACCAGTACTTCGATGCGTTACTTCGCCTACTAACTTAGTTTGGCTGCCCTCAACAAACTTGGCCGCTTCGCCGGGTGTTTTGCTGTGACCTAAACGCCATAACAAGTTTAACTTGTCGCAGTCACCAAAAGGTATAGACTCGTCGAACCTTTCTGTAGAGCTGCTATGAAACGCTAACATAGGCTCTCCTTGGTTAGAAGAGCCCTCCCTTACGTGAGGAATACTTAGGTAAGGAGTATGCTCAGTAGCTTGCATTTCTTTTAGGATCAAATCCCAGTTACCTTTAGTAAAGGTACAGTCGCCATCTAAAATTACAGACCACGGGGCAATAGCGTGACCAAAATAAATAGCCTCATTTCTCGCTGCATTTATATTAATGCCCTGTAACCGTATCGTTTCGTAATCCGGTCTAAGCAAACTATTAAAAGGCACATTAACGTAGCGAGCACCAGAGTTGTTTAAGAGCTTGCATAGTGCTGTATGCCACTCTGGGTCAACAATCCTGTTTAGTAAAAACCACTTTTGAGCTTCTGGATATTCCGGCTCTTTATTCAGCATATCTGCTAAGACAGCCAATCTTTTACCTGGCTTATCTCTTGGAGGCATGTCATTACCTAAAATCCTCCATATCGTTGCTTTAAGCATTACAAATTCCTAGCTAACAGTAGGTGACCGTCTTTCATTGTTAAAGCCCATGCTCTTGTCGTCTTCGCTGTACCTTCCGGTCCAAGGAGCAGCTAACATGCGTCGCTCTAAATCGTTCTCTGCGTACTGTAAGTACTTTTCGTTCTGCGTAGGGTCACGCCAACACATCCAACCAGGAGTAATTTTGTAGTAGATCTGCATGCGGGGTTCTCCCTTGCCTTTCCAAATTGTGTCGCCGTGAACAAGCCCCTCTGTGAATAAAAGCAAGTCGCCTGGCTCTAGAGTCGGAACAACAATGGAATGGTGGTGCATGTTACCCTTGTAAACTTCTTTTAATATCTCGGCCCCTGCTCGAGGCTCTACCGACTTGTGACTTCCAGGTATGTAGCAAAAACCACCTGTTTTTGGGCTTTGACCGTGAAGCGTAAAGCCAAAGTTAAGTTGCCCACAAATGCCCGTGCGTTTGCCGTGAGATACCGGCATGTAAAAGCAAGAGTGCTGGCTAGATTGAGGACCACCATGCAATTGCTTAATCGTTCCTTTTCCTGCAACGCCGAAAGCATGATCCATCCTAAAATGGTCGCCTGCGAAAAGCCTACTGAGCTTTACAAGCCTAGGGTGCGTCATAAGTTGCCAAAATACACGATCTAAGTGCAATACAGGAAATTTCCATGTCGGCCCTTCAGGCCAGTTAGCCTGTATAGCTTTTTTAGCTTGTTCCACCTGCTCAGGTGTTATAGCGTTTTTAACTACAGAAACACCTGTTGTTTCAAAGCTATATTGCACAAGATCCATAGTAAAACACCTTTAGTACTTAATTATATGCTGAGGTTTTAGCATAAAACATTCTACAATGATTGGTTAAAACGCGGCATAGTTGAGAAGAAGAATACCATGAAAATATTTGGCTTGGGTCTTAGCAACACAGGGACAACTTCCTTAGCTAAAGCTCTAACAATACTTGGCTACAACACAGTGCATTACCCATGGTCTTTACAAGAAATAGACGGCTATGATGCTTCAGTGGATATACCTGTAGCTTGCCGTTATCGAGAACTAGATAAAAAATACCCAGGCTCTAAGTTCATTCTAACCACTAGGCCTTTTGAAGAGTGGATTGAAAGGCGACGTAGAAAACCTGCTGACAAAGGTCAGGTTAAAAAGTGGGTGCTAGACACAAGGGTACAAACTTACGGTAGCACTACCTTTAACGAGAAATTGTACTCTGAAGCCTACCATAAGCATCACAAAGGAATATGCGAGTACTTTAAAGATCGTCCTCAAGATATCCTTACACTGCCATTAAAAACAGATAACAAGTGGGAAAAGCTATGTGCTTTCCTAGGTAAAGAAATACCTTCCGTAGATTACCCGTGGGAAAAGATAAAGCAGACATGAAAGCAATATACTTAGTGCCGCGTAGGCTATTCGTAAAGAAAATGTCTCGGGTTAGGTTTCACCAGATTGAAGAGATAGCCAAGCTCTGTGACCTAACGTATAGCGGCAATGGTTGGGACAACTACAGAGATAACGAGACAGTCACGCAAAACCTCGCCAGAATTTATAACGGCGAAATGCCAGACTTCATTATCGGTTTCGACCACCGGGCTATGAAAGAGTTTAACCTCTGCAAGGTCCCAAAGGTAAACATGATGAATGAAATGCATGACCCCGATGGCAACCAAAAAGCCGGACTAAACATGCTTAAGTCGGCAGGCTATGACTTTATTATATGCCACCACAAAAATGAGATGGAATCAAAGGTTTTTGACTCTTTGCGTGACCGTATGGTGCATATACCACACCACGTCAACCTGTCTATCTTCAAAGACTACGGGCTTAACAAAGACATAGACGTATTGCTTGGAGGTGCGTTGTATTTAAAGAAATACGAGCTTCGACGTAAGTTTGTAAAAGTAATCGACATCTTAAAAAACCGTGGCGTGAATGCTGTAATTCATGAGCACCCGATGGGAGAGTTTAAGGACTCACACACGAATAGATACCTAATTGACTTCGCTAAGAAGATAAACGCATCGAAGATATGCCTAACGTGTAGCAGTACACTTAAGTGTGCCTATGGCAAATACTCCGAGATACCTGCATGCAATACTTTGCTGGCAGGAGATATACCTGGAGAACGAGAAGACTTCTTTCGCTCGTTCATGCTGGAACTGACGATGAAGCAGTCAGAAAAAGAAATGGCTGATTCAATCCAAGCAATACTAGAAGATAAAAACAGGCTAGAGTACCTAACAAAGCTAGGTTTCATAAAAACACAAGCTTACGACATGAAGAACTACGCTAAGCTATTTCTGACTCACGTAGATCATTTCTTGAAGTCACGCTCTGCTTAAACTCTTCGACATAAACGTCTAAGCTGTTCATAGCTTTCCAACCAGGAGGCGTGTTCTTAGCCAAAGTAACCGCAGCCTCTCCTCGACGAGGAGGTAAATGCGTCCTTTCTTCGCCAGGCTGAAACATCTCTGCAACCTCTAGTACAGAATAGTTTTTACCGGTACCTAAGCCAAATACCTGGCCGGGATCACCTAAAAGCTCTGAGCACTTTGCTAAATGAAGTAGACCACGGCATATATCACTTACATGGGTAAAGTCTCTACGCTTTTCGCCTGTGCCTGTAATAGTCAGCGGAATGCCACGCTCTGTTTGATTTTCAAAGATGCCTATAAGCGTAGCGTGAGAGCCTTCTTTCGGCTGCCGAGGGCCGTACACGTTGTAAGGCCGTGCAGCAACTGTCCAAAGGCCAGAGTATATCTTAGGAGCCATAGAGATTATTTCTTCACTATGGTGCTTAGTCAGGGCATACGGATTAGCTTCTGGATCGCCGTCACAGGTAGAAGAACTCACCGCAACCAACTTAGGTGAACCTGTTTTTACTGCGTACTCTACAATTGCAGCAGTACCAAGAACATTAGATGCGACGGTGTTACGCAAGGCGTCAAAGCTAGGCTGGATACGTGGAAATGCGGCTAAGTGGAAGATAACGTCAAACTTACCTGGGCCGTGCCTGTTGTTAGCAATCTCTGTAACATCTGAGCGATGCAAGGTAACTCGAGGCTCATCCCAGACAGCGTTTAAGTTTCTGACTGAGCCGGTAGAGAGGTTATCCCAAACATCCACTGTGCAGTTTTGATCCTGCAACAATTGCTCGACAAGGTGGGAACCAATAAACCCAGCACCGCCCGTAACTAAGTATCGCATAACTACTCTAAATTAGACTTCTCTTTAAACTTACGGCTTTCTTCCAGAATTAAACCATTGCCCCAGTAAGGGTCAGACGAAGTACAACCTTCTGGGCAATTAGGGTCGTCACAAATCCAGAGTTGGCTCACTCCTGCCTCTGTTTCAACCTCTACCTGGCGTAAATTACGGTCAAGAAACATGGGCAACCTGGGCTGTACGCCTGGTATTTCTGGTTTAAAAGCTTTACAGCCTGTCAGTATAGCGAAAAACAAAAAAACACTGATGATTAAACTTCTCATACTTTACCTCACATGTAACCCGTAATTGATTAGTTATTCGCCCTCTTTCTAAGCTCTTCGTTTACACTCAACCAAAATTCATACGCCTTACGGCAAGTAGATCTTGGACCTTCTAATGGGAAAGGTTCGCCGTCCAACAAAACTGGATGCCAGCCTGTCTTGTAATGAAACGCGTGTGTTCTCTCTGTAAAGTTGCAATTTACTTCGTTTAAATCTAAGCAGCTAACACTGCCTATATCAAAATCACTGTCGAGCATCTCAACAAGAGCTTGTTGGTCGCACGACCCATACTTCTGCCTTGCTCGCTCATACTGATTGTCAAATAAGTACTGTGTACGTTTAGTTAGCTTATGCATGAAGTCAGCATGCTTAGACCCATCACGTAACAAAAGAATTCCAAAGTTTAACGGGTACTGGTGGTTTTCCCGGAACGTGTAGGTTATTTCGTTCTTGAAGAAGTGGTATATGGGCTTAACAAAAAGTATGTCTACATCCACTACAACTGTATCTGAGTCACTACCTGCGACTCCTTCTTCCCAAAGCCGCATACGGTCATTTAAAAGACCATGCTTACTATCACCATGAGTTTCTTTTTGTATTGCTTCAACGCCCATTGCGGAAGCCTGGTCGATTAACTCGCCGCTAACGCCGTTCCAGTACAAAACATGGCGGCTACCTGGGTGCTGTTTTCTTACGGTGTAAACATGCGGCAATAAGAATGGACTGTACCTATCACCAAATATCGTGGTTACAAAAGTGATGTCACGCAAATACTTTACCCTCACGCACTTGATCAAAATTTCTGTTATAGCCGTAAGCATCGAAATCACGTGCAAAAGCTTTTTCAATAAGCTCTATTGCGTGTTCACTGTAATGTTCGTGCCAAGGAATTTTAGCTTTAGGCGACTTACTTGCATTAACTCGATGACGAAGATTTAGGCTTTTAAAAGCCGGTACTGCTTCAACTAACTTCGGCCAATCTTTTAAAAGGGTCTCTAAATGAAGGACATGATCTATCCGAGGAGCTCGCTCTGTGTAATGAAAACAACAATGGTTACGAAGCGTTTTCATTAAAAAAGGGTCTTTGTGGCATACCATGTCCGAAAAAGTTATGTTGCCGTGTTTTAGCAACTTACGCATCTTCGGTCCTCTGTTCTGTATGTAATCAATCCAACGATGCCAGAGACTAACTGCCCTGGTGTACGGGTTGCGGACGGTAACGAATATAAAAAAGTCTTCCCACTCATCGTTCCATATAGTCGAATGCCGTCTCGCCGCCGTAGCTGGTTGCCATAAGTCCGGGAATGCAGACCTAGCTGCATGCCATATCTTAGTTGTGCCTGTCCTTGGAGGGTTTATGTAGACAAAACGTCCTTTTTTAGATACTTGCATTACTTCGCCCGATGCTCCTTGGCACTTCGCATAGCTGCGGCCCTACTCCAACAGACACCAGGTAATTTAAAACCAACGCCTTCATAGAAATACTCTACCAGGTAACGCTCTGGCTGGCCGGACGGGTACCAAGAGCAAGGGGTGATAACGTAGTTACCGCAATCAGATATAAGATTATCTGCGTCTTCCGTCCATAATATCTTTGCCATTATCTTGATACCTAAAAAAAAGAGTAGGCTAAGCGATTGCACCCGATTTCAGCCTAAAGCCTACTCTCTGCGGAACTTCGAGCCCTGCGTCTCGATAGGTTCCAAGTTCTATGTTAGGGAAGTGAAGGAGACCTGGAGGAGCCAAAACTTCCTGCGTCTAACATTCAATCGCTTGGGGCACAGTTAGCAAGGTCATTATCCTCCAGCGGTGCCCGACAGCGAGTACCCGAAAAACTCACCGTCAAGTTTAGTAGTGTGGTTAGGCGAGACGATTAGCCCACCTTGCTCTACTAAACTGCTCGCCTACTAGCAGGGTTACTCTACTAACCCTGTGCTATTTGTTCTAGTATTTGTCCTTTGGTTGCCTCCGGAATAGATGGGTCTTGCAAGATACGTTGCTGTTGTGGCGAAGCCTTCGCAAAGAGCTGAGCCATTTCATCTTGACCGTATCCTGTGAAATCAAACATACCGCCGTCCATCATGCCCGGATTAGCTTCCGCGAACTGCTGAGCATTTTGACGAGCGAACTCATCTTGCTGGTCAGTGTTCTGAGTAGCTACAGGATTCTGAGCTTGCTGTGCCGCTCGTGTAGATTCGTCCTGGTTAGCCAGTTGTTGCTGCGTTTGAGCTACGTTCTGCTGCCCACCAGGGAACAAGTCACCTAGGCCTTTGCCTTGTGACATCATGTAGAGTAATGGCAGACCAATGCCGCCAAGGGTAGCTCCTGTGCCGCCACCGGCCATTCCGCCGAGAGCCGCTCCGCCACCGCCTAATAGAAGCGGTAGGAGCCATGGGTTTTGCTTAAACGTGTCGCCTAAGCCGCCTAGCATGCCGCCAACAGGATTATCCATGAACTCGTTCGTTCGGTTCATGGTCTGGGCAGCCCCGTCTAGATAAGGCTGCATTTCTTGACGGAACTGGTTAGCTTGCTGGTCCATCTTGTTTCCAAGATACATACCTGTGCCGCCTATACCGGCAGCAACCGGAACCCCTATACCTAGGCCCTTCTGTACCCCTGGAGGTAAACTTTTAAAACCTCTTTGTGCTGCCTGTATGCCGGGCTGTAGGTAAGGTTTTGCTGCGTTAGCAACTCTACCTCCGCCTGCCATCACTCCCGCCGAAAGCATTCCAAGAGGATCTGCCGCAGATAGCGGGTCTATGCCCTTACCAAACGCTTGACTGCCAAGGTCCCGGCTAAGGAAGTCTTTCATCCTACCAGGCTTCATGTTTTTAACTGCTTGTAGGCTACTTAAGTTCTTGGGAAGCAGCGAACCGCCAATGTAACCACCTCGAGCAAGGGTTGTTGGGTCTACGTCGAAACCAGCTAAATTAGCTCCAATACCAGCCGTATAGCCCGCACCCGACCCTGCGGTTGCACGGTTAAAGCCACTAGAAATGTTCCCTTGGTTAAGTCCTTTAACCGAACCTAAACCTCTACGGCCTAGACCACCAAGTAAACCTTGGCTTAATAGATGACCAAACCTTATGTTTCCTTGGTCGTCAAAAGCTTGCTCGCTCATAATTCCAGTAAACGGATTTATGACGCCTTGAGTAGCACCTTCACCAAACTGCTTAAGGGCTCCACCGCCAGTAAAGAATTGCTTGCCAGCATCAAGAGCTTTTTGACCCATGCCAGGTTTTACTTTAGTTAGCCCCTGGACAGGGATTAACGCACGGCTAGCACTCTCACCTGCTATCTGACCAGTACGAGGAGCAATTCTTTTTACAGATTGCTTGCCTGCCTCTGTAGCGACTTGTTTTGCTGCTCTTCCGCCAAGGTACTTTTTGCCAGCATTCCAGATTCCTGTGCCTAGCATTTTAAGCCAGTTGGCGTCTTTTTCGAGAGTTTCAAATCCAGATTTTAGCTCAGAGGCTACTTTCTCTCCGAACTTATCTTCTGCTTGCTTAATCGCACCTTCAATATCAGCACCAGCCAAAACCATACGACTAAAGAAGCTCGACTGGAAACTATTAAGTCCAGCCTTCTTCATGTAGTTGTCTAGCGTGTCAAAAGCCGAACGACCTGTCTTGTCGCCATCTGCGTCGATCTTGTACTTAACGCCCGACTCTTCACCAGCCGAGGAAAGACGTTGACCGCTGTTATCCTGCGAGGCCTTCTTCTTACGGCCTTTCTTCTTACATACACCTCTGCTTGATACTTCACCTGGATCGCAGTTGGTTTTCTTCTTGTTGTAAGACGATGCTACTCCGGCAGGCAGCTTCATAGCTCGCTTTACCTGGGCAATGCCCTCTGCCGTAGCATCTACAGCAGCAGGCTTACGTGCCTGTGCAGCAGGGTTAGGCTGTAACTTAGACATATCTAAGCCGTTGCCAAAAGGATAACTAGTTCCGCGAGACATTGGATTGTTGAAATCAAACATTGTCAGCCTTTTCCTCTGTTAGCTTTCGCCAATCTGTGAAGTGTTTGTTTAGCTTAGCTACCAAGTTTGAACCGGCACCCCGGTGGAAACAAGGAAGTATTGCGTGTATCAATAAATAAGTTCCGGCCCGTAAACAAGAAAAGCCGTGCCGCATGCCAAACACGAAGTGCTCGCGGTATGTCATCTTGTTTTCGATTAAGTGCTCTTTGGCTACGTCAACTAAAGTCATTATGTAGTATAAGTCCCTGCGTCCTTGCAGTAAATTCGAATGACTTAACATTTCCATTTACGAAGAGATAATGCCTTACGAGTTGGCTCACCATTTGGTTTCTTCATAGGGCCTTTGTTGCCTTTCATACGGGCACAAAAGCTTTTGCGTCGTTTAGCAGCCTTACCGCCTGGCTTTACTTTACCAGTGACAGGTGCTTTTAGGTCAGATCCAGGGTTCTCTCGCTCGTAAGACTTGCGGCCTTTCTCATTCAGGCCACCCTTTGAGTTCTTACCAGACTTACGCTGCCAAGCAGGAGATTTAGCTTGCTTCTCTTGCTTCTTTTTCTTTTTGCCGCCAATTTTACGGCAGCTGTCATCCGTGTAAGCGCCCTTACCGGGAACAGGCTCATAACCGTCCCAACAGCGACCGGCAGCTAACTTTGCAAGTTCAGAAGTAAGATCCATCTCAGCTCCTTCAGTAATGAATAATTGTTAATTTAATTGGTCAAACCAGTCTACGTCAATTCTTCTTCCGAGCCAGCATATTTGAGATCTCGTTAGAAATGTTATTCTCTGGGCGCTTAGCGTAACCACCGGTTGCCTTGTAACCTAAGTAAGTCGCCAAGGGAATAGCAGCCGTAAGTAAATAAGTAGGTACACCTGTCCAAGATTTGCCCGCAAACTTTAGCTTCTCCAGAGCACTTTTGTTCTTCCAGAGTCCCGATTTTTTTGCGTAGTTAACCAAGGTACGAGAGCCTCGAGCAGAGGCGCCGAACTCTGAGGCTAAGATAGGGGCCTGTCCAAGAGTCCCAAGAGCTGCGTAAGTCTGCGCAGTACCCTCATCCGACGTTAAGGAAGGACCTGCCACACCTACCAGGGGCGCTAGACGGTGAGAAATGATTCCTTCTAAGATTCCCCGGTTTCTACCCCCAAACAAAGACTTCCAATTTTTAGAGGTTGGGTTGGACTTACGGTATTGCTCAGCATGACCTAGTTCATGAGCCAGGATCCCCAACTTATGGTCTTGGTTTCTACCCATTCTCTTAGTAATACTGACAGTACGATCCCAAGGATCGTAATGAGCCGGGGTATAGGTCGCTTTCCTTCCCGTAGATGCAACAGCGGGACGACCGCCTTCCAATTTAATACCTAGTTTATCTGCGGGAATTCCAGAAGCAGCGCCTCGTGCTTTTTCACTTTTAAACCAAGAATTTATCAATGCGTTTTTCTTTCCGCCGTGGAGTTGTGTCGGATAAGGATTACCAGGGTCCATCAGGTAACGTCCTGCATACATCTGACTGCCAAGAAACGGAGTAAGGCCAATAGCGTTTGATAATAGGTCTTTTGATTTGTCTTTTGAAAATTGAGCTAACCTATCAGTTAACCTAGAGGACACTGATTCGTCTTTTGATTCCGCTAACTTAAGCAACGCAATAGCCGCTGCCGTTTTTTTAGCCTTCTCGGGAAGTTTCTTTCCTTTGGAAGAAGAATTCCACTCAGCAACATCAACACCCTCCGCCTCCAGTTTCTTGCGGTTGGCGTTGAAATATTTTCTTTGAGCTTCTGATTTATAGGGCATTATTCGCCTCTTTTTAAATTCTCTACGGGAGAGATGTTATTGCCAGCAAACATAGATGACATAATTGCTTGCGCAGGCATAGGCAAAAAATCGTCAAACTTGTTTAAGTATTCTCGCATATGCGGCAATAACCTGGAAAGATCATTTGTTTGAATAGGTTCCGCTTCTGGAGAACCCAGTCTAAGACGGTAACGCTTGGCAGGGTACACTTCACGACCACGAGTTAAAACCTGTTGCTCCATGCACACAAAAAACAGGCCTTTTCCGGTGTGCAAAGAAACTTTTGTAGCGCACCACTTAGAAGAAATAGACGACGGAGAGTCGAACAAATGCTTGTGCTGCTTACTGTCTGAGTATTCCTCCTCTAAAGAGGACAAGTAAGCATCTGCAGTCACAGCCCAAGAGCACAAGGAAGAGATGATTAACGACTCTTCCTCGCTAAGGCTCTTAGCTAACAAGTCAGAACAGCGTAAGTAAACTTTCTGCAGGTTGTCCCTGGTTACGAACCTCGCGGGTAATCTTGTGTTATCTACCATGAGAACCTCCTTGTTGCACAGGTATCAACTTTAAAACCTATTCTATTCCGGACGCTCTTCCTTTTCGATAGGAAAAATCTTGACGTCTAAATCGGCTGCCTTGTGCAATCCGTCCTGCATTGCGTTGCTAAGGGAACGGCTAGGAGGTTTTGGCAATGCTAATGATTTTACAAACAACAATGCACGCTCTAGCCTTAGGCGATCATCTGTGGAGAGACTAACCAAGCCTTCTTTTGCTAAAGACATAACATCTTCAATGTCTTGCTTAGAAATAAGCTCTCCCGCTGCGTCATAAAGTTTGTCAGAAGATTGAGAAGAAATTAGACGAGAAAACTGCTTTCTAGAAACCTCAAGCATGTGAATTAACAGAGAATCTGTTAGAGAATTTCTAGGCCTAATTAGCTCCGCAGGAACATAACAAGTAATAGGGTAAGTAACATCGTCTTCCCAGCGGATGACCGCAGAGAAATGAACTTCCTTAATGTTCTTTGCCGGGTGAGGACGACTTGTTGCAAGAAGGTGATCCCAAAAAGGAAGTAACCAATCTATACCTGGAGACTTAACGTAATGAGCAATAATTTCCGCAGCCTCTTGCTCGTCGGAAATTGGCTCATCCTCGTCTAAGTGCTCGTCGGGAACAAAATCGTCACCGACGTGCCTTTCAAGCCACTCTAGGAAAACATCAGGACCGCTATCACAGGCTTGATCTACACTAATACCTTCAGTTGAAAGGTACTCTATAAATAGCCGCAACAGCGGTTCAAATATAAAGTCATCAAGCATCAAATCTGTATGCTAGTTGAAGGCTCCATGGAACCAGGCAACGGGGCTTCTGATCCTTCCCCGCCTAGCTGAACTCGAGTAGAGTCTTGCAAAGTGATAACAACGCGCTTATCTATCGCCGTAGCCTGTACCGGAGGATTAGTTGTATGCAAATAGTCCTCAAAGAAACTTAGAAGGGGTTTTGCGGCTTCCAGTTGACTCTGGAACTGGGCAACTTGTTTGGAAGTGAGGTTTGGATTGTTTACTTGCAGCTTTTCGAACTTCGCAGCTAGATAGTGGAAGATCCCGGGGCACGCTTGCGCTGATTCTCCCGGCATCGGGGTCATTTCGGAAATCGACGTCAGAGGTAGGGGGTTTTTTTCGGTACTCATTGTATAGTTCCTCGTTTATTTCTTTTGTGCAGTAAACAGAATCTAAAGTCGCCATGCTCACCTGAACACGGCCGTAAGCAGCTAACTTTAATATTTGGCCTTTTCCTAAGAAAAAAGATTTAGGTAACTCTAGTGGCCCGAACAATTCATCATCAACAAACAATACTCTTGTTTTGCTGCTATTGGTCTCGCCCTGAGCAGCCATTGCTTTGACAAGCTCAGACGAAAGATTGAACGGTATTTTAACCATTAGTCATCTACACCTAAAAACTTTGCAACCTCTGAGCCTAAGTCAGCTTTAGAGATATTCGCAACCTTAGCCAGCTCTGTAAGCTTCTTTGCTGGCGGTTGTAACTCTGAAATCATAGCATATGCCTGAAGACCCGGGGCAGAACCTGGGTAGACTCCCCGGTGCACAACAACACTGTCACCACCTTCACTGCCTAAGGTACGACTCATCTGGGTAAAACCAGCATCGAAGTAATCCATGCTCAGGCGATCAAGTGTAGGAATGTCGCCGACAAATATAACTACGCCTTTCTTACCTTTTCGAATGTCTACCTCGGCTAGAACGCTGTTGGCTAGTTGATCTCGAATAGCCGCGCTAATGTCCGCAGGACTTGAGATAGCTTCAGGAGCCAAAGCCGCAGCGCCCATGACGGTAATCCCGTTATCCAGCAACTGTGCCAGCTCACTGCGATCAAACGTCACAAAAGGACTGTGAACCGCTGCTAACTGATTGAAAATGTGAAATAGTTGGGCAACCGTGGAGTTGATCGTCGTATGAACCGCAGTAAATGACGGCTTATACAACTTACGCACAGCTTGATTGTCTACCAAAACTGCAGGGCTAACTTTAGCGTCTAGGAGCCACTTCAAACTTTGGAGAGCATTTCGGCAAATTTGCTGACCTTCACCTGCCTCCGGCAACGAAGCAATAATACCAACTCGGGGAGGCTTCCCCTTGCTTTCCATATACTTGCGAGCAATCTCGACAAGCTTTGCGGCAGTCCCACTACCAGTACCGCCGCCAAGACCTGCGCAAACGAATACATAATCCATGTCGTTACCCCATGCGCGTTGCATGAGATCCCAGACTTCTTCTTCTCGGCCCGCAACAGTATCCGCAGCAAACTGGGCGTCCTTAGCCGCCCCGCCAACGTTGAAGCTATGTTTGTGAACTTCCTCGGGAAGACCAGCAAAGTCGCTTTCAGTAGTGTTTAACACGGCAACCCTACGGTATCCCAAATCATGGAAAGCACAGGCTAAACGCCCGCCACCTTGGCCTGACCCAATAAAAGCAAATTTGAAAGCCACGTCGTAACCGTGCGCATCCTCCACTACAACTTGCTGCTCTGCCTGAGAACTAACATTAGGAGCTAAAGCAGCCGCAACATTCGCAATGTTGACTACACCACTGGGTGGAGCAGAGGTAGGTGGAGGCGCAACCGGCGGAACAGGAGCAGCTACAGGAGGTACAGGCGCTGAGACAGGTAAAGGCGCAGGGCCGGTTTCCTCAGGAACTGGCTCGCCAGCTACTGCTTTTAGAGAATCTTCCATTTGTTCTTCTACGGGTTTATCACTCATTTCTTTTCTTTCTTTAGGAGGTCGGACGGGGAATTGCCGGTCCCCAAATTCACCGGCACGTAAAATGTACTTTTTATCCGTCACGAAAGTTTCTTCTTCTTTTTACGGCCGTATCTATGTGGAGCCTGAGAATTATCTGTTGACTGGTATAAAGCAGCCGGTAATTCATTTTGACGCTTGCGATCTACTTTGTACAGCCTCGAGTTGTTACCGCGACGACGCCCTCGGCTATAGGCAGCCGCCAGCTTCGCTAATCCAGATATGCTAACATCCATGTTATACTCTTCGCTAAAAAGTGTAATTTACGCTTCTCAGTAATTGTGAGCGGTTTTTACAACAATTACCAGTGTATTTTAAACTACTTGACACTAACCAGTCCCCACTCACTTGCCCAAAAAGACTTAAAAGCTTGCATGTGCTGGGACTCTCTTTTCCACATCTTGTCTTGGCAGGAAGCTAATAATTCTTCGCCGCCGGTAATTACTTTTGCCAAAGAACTTAAAATGGAGACTAAAGAAGGCTGCGCTATTTCTTGACTAAACCCGCAGTCTGAGCTTTCACAAGGCACTAGCATGCCCGTGTTCTCGTCGGAAACAAACTCTACAAACGGGCTAACCTTGTAGGCAATTACAGGAGTCCCGCAAGCTAGGCTCCTCTGAGCCACTATACCTAAGTCCGATTTTACATCTGTTAACCAAGTCCAATCGTGACTGTGAAACATCACGGGCTGCTCATAAAAAGATTTTAAATATCGCACCGAAACCCTGTCCGCATCAAATCGCTGAAGGTTTCGTATAAATTTTCGATAGCTTTTAGGCCAGGACTTGTGGAACTCTAACGTAAAGTGAACTTCAGGAAACAAATCTAGAGCTTCTTTTACAGCCTGCAAAACTAAATTGCCGCCTTGGTCTATGGTTTTTGGCAGCATGGGAACGTAGATAGATACTTTGTTTGCATCTATT